>Ga0076930_100050_pt1 | contig 199933 bp, 187 predicted proteins | sample HotLakConsoUCCRE_FD_71149 | JGI IMG/M metagenome (GOLD analysis project Ga0076930, IMG submission 71149) | Hypersaline microbial mat communities from Hot Lake, Washington, USA - Hot Lake Consortium UCC-RE (version 3) (version 3) ...
AATCATTTCTCGGTGGGCTTCCAACCGGCCAAAAAAGGTGACGAACGCAGCCCGGCGCAGCTGGCCAAGACCTTTCACGTCACCCGCGGGGCGATGACAAACACGCTGGGCAAGCTGGAATGGGCCGGCTACGTCCATATCCGCCCCGATTGGGACGATGCCCGACGCAAGAAGGTGGCGATCAGCCCCGCCGGCCGCGCCGCCCGCGATGCCGCGCTTGCCGCCATCGCGCCGATCATCCACGACGCGGTCGAACGGGTCGGGGCCGACAAGGTGCGGGCGATCCTGCCGGTGCTGCGCGATCTGCGGATCAACCTGGCCGGCGAAAGCTGATGTTCCGCACCCTCGGTCCGGCGGCGCAGGGTGCGCCGCGCCGCGGCCTAGCGACGGATCGCGGCGGTGACGTAGTTCACGCTCAGGTCGCGGTCTGAAATCGACCAGGACCAGCCCAGCGGGTTGAACTTGAACCCCTTGCGGTCGACCGGGTCCAGCCCGGCCCGGCGCAGCAGGTCGAACAGCTCGTCCGGGGTGATGAACTTGGCCCATTCATGGGTGCCCTTGGGCAGCCAGCGCATCACCCATTCGGCGCCGACGATCGCCATGGCAAAACTTTTCGGATTCCGGTTGATCGTCGAACAGATGTGCAAGCCGTTCGGTTTCAGCAGGTTGCGACAGGCGGTCAGGTAGGTCAGCGGGTCGGCGACATGTTCGACCACTTCCATGTTCAGCACCACGTCGAACGGCTCTCCCGCCTCGGCCAGGGCCTCGGCGGTGGTGTGGCGATAGTCGATCTCCAGACCCGATTGCTGCGCATGCACCTGCGCCACGGGGATGTTGCGCGCGGCCGCGTCGGCGCCGACGACGGTGGCGCCCAACCGCGCCATCGGTTCGCACAGCAGCCCGCCGCCACAGCCGATATCCAGCAGCCGCAACCCGGAAAAAGGCTTGTCTTCCATCAGGTTACGCCCGAATTCGCCGGCGATCTGGGCGGTGATGTAATCCAGGCGCGTGGGGTTGAGCATATGCAGCGGCTTGAACTTGCCCTCGGGGTCCCACCACTCGGCGGCCATCGCCTCGAACTTGGCGATTTCCCCTGCATCGACGGTGCTTAGCGCGGTTTCCATGTCGTGCTCCCGAAATTTTGCCGCGCCGCCATGGGCAGCGCATTCCCGGCTCTATATAGAGGGATCATGGACAAGGTCTCAGGTCAAAAGCGCGCGCCCCTTACCCTGTATCCGCCGATCGATCCGTTCGATCAGCGCATGCTTGAGGTGGGCGATGGCCATACCGTCCATGTCGAACAATGCGGAAATCCCGAGGGCCGTCCGGTCGTGGTGCTGCATGGCGGTCCCGGCGGCGGCTGTTCGCCGGCGATGCGACGCTATTTCGACCCGGCGGTCTGGCGCGTGGTCCTGTTCGACCAGCGCGGGTGCGGACGCTCGCGGCCCCATGCCAGCGTCGAGGCGAACACCACCTGGCATCTGGTCGCGGATATCGAGCTGATCCGCGAAACCCTGGGTATCGACGCCTGGACGGTCTTCGGCGGCAGTTGGGGCGCGACCCTGGCACTGGTCTATGCGCAAGAGCATCCGAACCGGGTTCAGGCGCTTGCCCTGCGAGGGGTCTTTCTGGCGACGCAGCGAGAGCTTGACTGGTTCTATGGCGGCGGTGCCGGGCAGTTCTGGCCCGATCTGTGGGCGCGCTTTGCGGCGCTGGTGCCCGAGGATGAACGGCACGACCTGATCGGCGCCTACAATCGGCGCCTGTTCTCGGGCGACCGGATGCAGGAGTTGCGCTTTGCCCGCGCCTGGGCATCCTGGGAAAACGCCCTGGCCTCGATCGACAGCGACGGCGCGCATGGCGAAGGGCCCGCCGATTACGCCCGCGCCTTTGCCCGGCTCGAAAACCACTATTTCACCCATGGCGCCTTTCTGGACGCCGAGCGGCAGATCCTGAACCGGATGGACCGGATCGCCGCCATTCCCGGCGTCATCGTCCAGGGCCGGTTCGACATGATCTGCCCGCCGATGTCCGCGCATCTTCTGGCGCAGGCCTGGCCCGCGGCGCGACTGCATATGGTGCCCAAGGCCGGTCACGCCCTGTCGGAACCCGGCATCAGCGCCGAACTGGTCCGCGCCATGGATCGGTTCGCCGCGCCGGCGTCGCGCTCAAGCTAGTGGGTTGCAACGCCGGGATCAGCCGCTAACCTTGTGACGAGGAACCAGGGAGAGGGCCACTGCCGGTAGTCTTGCGAATTATCCTGCAGCGGCTTGGACTGGGCCTGATCACTCTCCTGGTGGTTTCGATCGTGATCTTTGTCGCGGTCAACATGCTGCCCGGCGATTTCGCCCAGGTCATCCTGGGCCAGGGCGCCACGGAAGAGGCCTCGGCGGCAATCCGGGAATCCCTCGAACTCGACAAGAGCCTGACGGCGCGATATTTCAGCTGGCTGGGTAAGCTTCTGACCCTCGACCTCGGGACGTCCTTCGCGCAGCTCAACTTTGCCAGCAACATGGGCGGTGCCGGAACCGTCACCGTGGCCGAACAGATCGCGCCGCGGCTCGGGAACACCCTGTTCCTGGCCGGGGTCACCGCCGCGATCGCGGTGCCGGTTTCGGTGATGCTTGGCGTGCTGGCCGCGCTGTACCGCAACACGCCGTTCGACAGGGCCGTGAACATCTTCTCGCTCACCTCGATCTCGAGTCCCGAGTTCTTTCTGGCCTATGTGCTGATCCTGCTGCTGGCGGTGCTGAACCCGATCCTTCAGCCGCTGTCGAACATCAATTCCGACATGTCCTTCGGCGAAAAGCTGGAAAAGACCCTGCTGCCGGCGCTGACCCTGACGCTGGTCGTGATGGCACACATGATGCGGATGACCCGGGCGGCGATCATCAACCTTCTGGCCAGCCCCTATATCGAGATGGCGCGGCTCAAGGGCATGTCGCCGATGCGGGTGATCGTGCGGCATGCCCTGCCCAATGCGCTGGCCCCGATCATCAACGTGATCGCGCTGAACCTGGCCTATCTGATCACCGGGGTCGTGGTGGTCGAGGTGGTGTTCGTCTATCCCGGCATCGGCCAGCTGTTCGTCGACAGCGTCAAGATCCGCGATATCCCGGTGGTGCAGGCCTGCTGCCTGATCTTCGCCGCCGCCTATATCCTGCTGAACCTGACCGCGGACATCCTGTCGATCCTGTCCAACCCGCGGCTGAGGCATCCGAAATGAGCGCCTGGCTCTGGATCATCGCGACGCTCCTCGCGGTCGCGGCGCTGGGCTGGGTGTTCCGGGCCGGCGGGCGATGGGTCACCGGCAATGCTCCGCGGTTCCGCGACATGAGCTACGGCGAGGCATTCGGCTTTGCCCTGGCCGCCGCGGCGCTGGCCGGCGGCACCTGGCTCTATCTGCAACCCGGGGCGGTGTTCTTTCGCTGGGCCGTGCAGGGTTTCGTCATCTTTGCCGTCGCGGCCTACCTGTTCCGCGAGCTCGGCCGCCTGATCGGGACCGAGGGCACACGCAAGCTGTTCCGGCAGATGCCGCTGACCGCCGCCTTCGGGATCCTGGTGATCCTTGTCTATTCCTTCGTCGCCATATTCGCCGGGCAGATTTCCCTGCGCACGGTGATCATCGTCGCCGTGGTCGGCATGATCCTGACCGAGATCGTCCGTCGCAATACAGGTGACGCCGCCGCGACCGGGTTCGGCGGGCTGGTGTTTGCGGTGAACTTGGTGTTTGTCGTGATGTATCTGGTCGGCCCGATCGCGCCGCATGGCCAGGAACAGGTGTTCGAACTCGCCAATGTCGTCGCCGGCGGCGATCCTGCGCTGGGAGGCAATCCGGACTTTCCCCTGGGCACTGACCGGATCGGGCGCGACATGCTCTCGCGGCTGATCTACGGCGCGCGGAACACCGTCGGCATCGCCTTCGCCACCACGGCGCTGGCCTTTGTCGTGGGCTCGATCCTCGGGCTTTGGGCCGCGCTGACTGGCGGCTGGCTCGACCAGCTGCTGTCGCGCTTTGTCGATGCGCTGATGTCGATCCCGGCGCTGATCTTCTCGCTCTTGCTGCTGACGATCTTCGGCACCTCGGTGCTGACGCTCATCCTCGTGATCGCTGCGGTGGATGCGACCCGCGTCTTCCGCCTTGCCCGCGCGGTAGCGCAGGGCATCGTGGTGATGGACTATATCGAAGCCGCCAAGCTGCGCGGTGAAGGGGCGTGGTTCCTGATCCGGCGCGAGATCCTGCCCAACGCCATGGCGCCGCTGGTGGCCGAGTTCGGCCTGCGCTTCTGCTTCGTCTTCCTGACGATTTCCTCGCTCAGCTTCCTCGGGCTGGGCATCAAGCCGCCCACCGCCGACTGGGGCAGCATGGTGCGCGACAACGCCACGCTGATCACCTTCGGCGATGTCACCCCGCTGCTGCCCGCAGGCTGCATCGCGCTGCTGACGGTGGCGGTGAATTTCGTGGTGGACTGGCAGCTGCACCGCGCCTCGGGCCTGAAGGAGTGACGACCATGAGCCGCGATGTGCTATTGAAGATCGAAGGGCTGCGGATCGAGGGGCGATCGGGTGACGACTGGTCCGAGATCGTCAAGGGCGTCGACCTGACGCTGCACAAGGGCGAAGTGCTGGGCCTGATCGGCGAGAGCGGGGCGGGCAAATCCACCGTGGGCCTCGCCGCCATGGGCTTCGCGCGCGACGGCTGCCGGATCACGGGCGGCACGATCGACTTCGACGGGATCGACCTGCGCAAGGCCTCCGAGACCGCGAAACGCGACCTGCGCGGCGCGCGCATCGCCTATGTGGCGCAATCGGCGGCGGCCAGCTTCAACCCCGCCCACAAGCTGATCGACCAGTATTCCGAGGCGCCCGTCGTCCACGAGGTCATGTCCCGCAGCGAGGCCGAGCGCGACGCGATCGACCTCTACCGACGGATGCAGCTGCCCGACCCCGAGGGGATCGGGTTCCGCTACCCGCATCAGGTCTCGGGCGGGCAGTTGCAGCGCGCGATGACCGCGATGGCCATGTCCTGCCGGCCCGACCTGATCATCTTCGACGAGCCCACCACCGCGCTGGACGTGACCACGCAGATCGAGGTTCTGGCCGCGATCCGCGACATCGTCCGGCAGTTCGACACGGCTGCGATCTACATCACCCATGACCTCGCCGTGGTGGCGCAGGCCGCCGACCGGATCAAGGTGCTGTTGCGCGGCGAAGAGGTGGAAGAGGCCGAGACGCGCCAGATGCTCGACGCACCTCGCGAGGAGTACACGAAATCCCTCTGGGCCGTGCGCAGCTTCGCCCGCCCCGAACAGCCCGCGCCCACGGGGCAGCCGATCCTTTCCGTGCGCGATGTCACCGCCGCCTATGGCACGGTGAACGTGCTGGAGGACGTGAGCTTCGACATCCACGCGGGCCGCACCGTGGCCGTGGTGGGGGAAAGCGGCTCGGGCAAGTCCACGACCGCGCGGGTGATCACCGGGCTTTTGCCGCCGAAAGCGGGCGAGGTTCTGTTCGAGGGCAGCCCCCTGCCCCCGGCACTCAAGGGTCGCACGCGCGAGCAGTTGCGGCAGGTCCAGATGATCTACCAGATGGCCGACACCGCGCTGAACCCCAAGCTGCGCTTGCGCGAATTGATCGGGCGGCCCGCGCAGATGTATCTCGGCCTTCAGGGCCGCGCGCTGACCGCCCGCGTGCGCGACCTGTTGCACCTGATCGAGCTGGACCCCGACACCTATATCGACCGCCTTCCGGGCGAGTTGTCGGGGGGGCAGAAACAGCGCGTCGGCATCGCCCGCGCGCTGGCCGCCGAGCCCAAGCTCATCATCTGCGACGAGGTCACATCGGCCCTCGACCAGATCGTGCAGGAGGGCATCCTGAAATTGCTCGACCGGCTCCAGCAGGAATTTTCGCTGGCCTACATGTTCATAACCCATGACCTCGCCACGGTGCGCGCCATCGCCGATGACGTGGTGGTGATGCAGCGCGGCCGCGTGGTCGAACAGGGCCCGAAACCCGAGATGTTCGCGCCCCCGCACGAGCCCTATACCGAGCTTCTGCTGTCCTCCGTGCCCGAGATGGACCCCGACTGGCTCACCCGCCTGCTCGAAGCGCGCGAGGCAGGGCGCACGCCGGAACCCGCCGACGTGCTCTGACCCCTCAGCCCCGCGGCTGGTTCAGCAAGATGCGGTCGGGCCGCGGATGCGCCGCGTGGGCCGCGACATAGGCCGCCGTCCTCTCCGCCACCGTGCCTTCGGGCGCCACGACGCGCCGCGTGGACAGGTCGACATGCAGAAGCAGCGTCTCGACCGTGGCGGCGGGCGTGTCGCCCCCGGTCCAGAACCGGTTGAGAAGATGCAGTTTGCGCCCGTCGCCGCCCAGCGCCTGCGTCGTCACCATGACCCGGTCGCCGATGGCGATCTCGGCGAAATAGCGGATGTGGTTCTCGGCGGTGAAATAGCTGAAGCCGCCCGCGATATAGGCCTCGTCTGCCCCGATCATCGCCATGAACCTGTCAGAGGCGCGCGAGGCGACTTCCATGTAGCGCGCCTCGTTCATGTGGCCGTTGTAATCGACGAAACTGGTCGGCACCTGCATCTCCAGCGTCACCGGTAGCCCGTCCGGCCCGGTGCCGCCCTGCGGCAGGCTTTGCTCATGGGCGCGGATCACGCCGCCCGCCCCTGACCCGGTGCGCTTGAGCGCCCGCATCATCGCCACGAGGTTCTCGTCGCGCAGTCGCTCCAGCTCGCGAATGCTGCGATGCCCCGATTGCGCATCGGACTGGCCCGCGATCAGGTCGACCAGTTCGTCGTTGAACTCGGGCACATCCATGAGTTTCGTCCAGGGCCATGTCAGGCAGGGCCCGAATTGCGCCAGGAAATGGCGCATCCCCGCCTCGCCGCCCGCGATGCGGTAGGTCTCGAAGAGGCCCATCTGCGCCCAGCGCAGGCCGAAACCCATGCGGATCGCCTCGTCGATCTCCTCGGTCGTGGCGATGCCGTCCTTTACCAGCCACAGCGCCTCGCGCCAGACGGCCTCGAGGAAGCGGTCGGCGATATGGGCGTCGATCTCCTTGCGGACGGTCAGGGGGAACATGCCAATGCCGCGCAGGATGTCGGCGGCTTTCGCGGTCTGGTCGGGCGCGCCTACCAGCTCCACCAGCGGCAGCAGGTAGACCGGGTTGAACGGATGCGCCACGATGGCGCGCGCGCCTTTCTCGTTCAGTTCCGAGGGCTTGAAGCCCGAGGTCGAACTGCCGATCACGGCGCCTTCGGGGGCGGCCGCCATGATCTGCGCCAGCACCTTGTGCTTGAGCTCCAGCCGCTCGGGCACGCTTTCCTGCACCCAGTCCGCGCCCGTAGCGGCCTCGGCCAAGTCTGTATGATAGGTCAACACGCCCTCCGGCGGCAGCGCGCGCTCGTAAAGGCCCGGCAGGGACCGGCGGGCATTCGCCAGCACCTCGGATATCTTCCGCTCCGCCTCCGGGTCGGGGTCGAAGACCGCCACGTCCCAGCCATTGAGCAGGAAGCGCGCGGCCCATCCGCCGCCGATGACGCCGCCCCCGATGATCGCTGCTTTCATGTCATGCGCTCCGTATGTCCATCCACGGCAATGGCCTGCCCCGAGATTTTCGAGCCGCCCGGCCCGGTCAGAAACAGGATCATGTCGGCCAGGTCGTCGGCCGTGACCCAGGTCCGCAGGCTCGTGCCCTCGGCGTAAAGCGCGCGCACCTCGGCCTCCGGCACGCCGCGCGCGGCGGCTTCCATCGCCACGACACGCTCCATCCGGTCGCCCTCGACCGCACCGGGGCAGATCGCGTTGACGCGCACGCCATGCGGGCCCAGCTCCATTGCAAGCGTCTTCATCAGGCCGAGGATACCCCATTTGGCGGCGACATAGGGCGCGCGCGTCGGCACGCCCCATTGGCCCGAGGTCGAGGAGGTCAGCACGATCGAGCCCGAACCCTGCGCCGTCATCCGGCCCGCCGCCCAACGACAGGCGAGGAAGGCGCCATCGAGATTCGCCGCGAGACAGGCACGCCAGCCGGCGAAGTCCATCTCGGCCAAGGGCGCTGCCGGCCCGCCGGTCCCTGCGTTCGCGCACAGGATGTCCACACCACCCATGGCGCGCTCGGCGGCGTCTAAGAACCCCGTCATCTGCGCCTCGTCGGTCACGTCGGCCGCGACGCCGAGCGCGCCGGGCGGCACGTCGCCGGGGTCGAGGTCGCAATAGGCGACGCGTGCGCCCTCGGCGAGGAAGCGGCGCACAAGGCAGGCCCCGATGCCGGAGCCGCCCGCGGTGACGACGACACGGTGTCCGGCAAAGCTCATGCGGCGGGCGCCCGTTTCACGAGGCCCAGCTTCTCGCGCACCTCAGCCGGGGTCATCACCCGCGCGCCCATGCGCTCGACGATGCCCACGGCGCGCTCGACCAGTTGCGCATTCGTGGCCAGCACGCCCTTTTCGAGCCACAGGTTGTCCTCGAGCCCCACGCGCACATGGCCCCCCGCCAGCACGGCAGCGGCGGCATAGGCCATCTGGTTGCGGCCAAGTGAAAAGGCCGAGAACGTCCAGTCGTCGGGCACGTTGTTGACCATGGCCATGAAGGTGTTGAGATCGTCCGGCGCGCCCCATGGCACCCCCATGCAGAGCTGCACCAGCGCGGGCGCGTCCAGCACGCCCTCCTTCACCAGTTCCCTGGCGAACCACAGGTGACCTGTGTCGAAGGCCTCGATCTCGGGTTTCACGCCCAGATCGGTCATCATCCGCCCCATGGCGCGCAACATGCCGGGCGTGTTGGTCATCACGTAATCGGCCTCGGCGAAATTCATCGTGCCGCAATCGAGGGTGCAGATCTCGGGCAGGCATTGGGCGATATGCTCGACCCGCTCGGCGGCGCCCGCCATGTCGGTCCCAGCCTCGTTCAGCGGCAGGGGCCGCTCCGTCGGGCCGAAGGTGATGTCGCCCCCCATGCCCGCGGTCAGGTTCAGCACCACGTCCACCTCCGCGTCGCGGATGCGGTCCGTCACCTCGCGGTAGAGGTCGAGCCGGCGCGAGGGCGCGCCGGTCTCGGGGTCGCGCACATGGCAATGGACGATGGCCGCCCCGGCCTTGGCGGCCGCAATGGCGCTGTCGGCAATCTGTTGAGGCGAGCGCGGCACATGGGGGCTGCGGTCCTGCGTGCCGCCCGATCCGGTCACGGCACAAGTAATGAAAACCTCTCGGCTCATGGTCAGCGGCATCGGTTATCTCCCTTTCCAGACCGGATCGCGTTTCTCGGCGAAGGCCCGCGCGCCCTCTTTCTGATCCTCCGAGCGGTAGAGGCGTTCCACCGTCTCGAACTGGCTGCGCGTGATCCGGTTCAGCGCATCGTGGAACTTCATCGCCTCGGCCTCTCGCACGATCTCCTTGATCGCGGCGAAGACCAGCGGCGGCCCTGCCGCCAGGTCATCGGCCATGGCGCGGGCGGCCTGCATCAGGTCGGCGGCGGGCAGCACATGGTTCACCAGCCCCCACTGCGCCCCCTCTGCCGCATCGAACCAGCGGCCGGTGAACAGGAGTTCCATGGCGATATGATAGGGGATGCGCCTGGGCAGTTTGAGCGAGGCGGCATCCGCCACCGTCCCCGAGCGGATTTCCGGCAAGGCGAATGTCGCGTGATCGGCGGCGAGGATGATGTCGGCGCAGAGCGCCAGCTCCAGCCCGCCGCCGCAGGCGATCCCGTTCACCGCGGCGATCACCGGCTTGTTCAGCCCGCGCAGCTCCTGCAAGCCGCCGAAGCCGCCGACGCCGTAATCGCTGTCGGGCGCCTCGCCTTCGGCCGCGGCCTTCAGGTCCCAGCCGGGGCAGAAGAACTTTTCGCCCGCGCCGGTCAGGATGGCCACGCGCAACTCGGGGTCGTCGCGGAATTCGGTGAAAACCTCGCCCATGATCCGGCTGGTCGCCGCATCGATGGCGTTGGCCTTGGGCCGGTCGAGCGTCACCTCGAGCACCGCGCCGCGGCGGCTGGTGCGGATGGGGCTGTCGGTCATGGCATCTCTCCCAGTTGGATCAGGGCATCGACCGCGACGGCGCGGTCGGGGGTGACGATGAGCGGGTTGATCTCCAGCTCGATCAGGGTCTCGGCGTGGGCCATGGCGCAATCCTGCACCGCAAGGATCGCCGAGACCAGCGCAGCACGGTCCGCCGCGGGCCTGCCCCGGTAGCCGTCGAGAAGCGGCGACAGGCGCAGCCGGTCGAGGGCGGCCTCGATCTCGGGGGCGCTGGCGGGCAAAAGCAGCGAGACGGTATCGCCCAGAAGCTCGGCCAGAACGCCGCCCGCCCCGAGTGTCAACACGAACCCATGCGCGGGGTCGCGCAGGATGGCGACAAGGATTTCGGCAACGCCGCCCGTGACCATTTCTTCTACAAGAAATTCTGCACCACCCATCCGCGCCGCCGCGGTCTCGACGGCGTGCGTGTCGGAGAGGTACAGCACGACGGCCCCGGCCTCGGTCTTGTGGGCCACGCCCATCCGCTTGAGCGCCACCGGAAAGCCGATCCCGGCGGCGCACGAGGCCGCCTCGGCAGGCGAGGACGCCACCGCGCGGCAGGGCACCGGCACCCCATGGTCGGCGAGCAGCGCCTTGCCCTCCGCCTCGGTCAGGAGGCGCGGCGCGCGGGGCTCCGGCCCCGGCACCAACGGATCGGTGCCCGGCACCGCCTGCCCCAGTCGCGCTGCAGCCTCGAGCGCGGCGAGGCCCTCGGCAAAGCCCGCCAATGGCACCACCCCGCGCGCCAGCATCGCGGCGGCTGTCGCCTCGGGCATGGTCTCGGTCAGGCTCGAGAGGATCGCCATGGGGATGCCCGTGGCGGCCGTCGCATCCACGCAGGCGTCGATCACGATCTCCCAGGCGGAGGCGTCGCAGCGGTCGGGCCGCGGGAAGTCGAGGATCGCCAGGCCGATGGCGATATGCGGGGCGCACATCGCGGTGAAGACGCGAGCCAGTGCCGCGCGGTCGCCCCAGATATAGGTGTGGTAATCCAAGGGGTTGGCCAGCGCCACCTTGGGCCCCAATGCCGCGCGCAGCGCGCAGCGCTGATCCTCGGTCAGGGGCGGACAGGCCAGCGCGCGCCCCTCGACCATATCCGCGATGATCCCGGCCTCGCCGCCCGAACTGGACAGGACGCCAATGCGGTCGCAGGGCAAGGGGCCGACAGCATGCAGCAGTTTCAGCGCCTCGACCATCTCGGCCGGAGTGCGGACCCGCGCCATGCCCAGCCGGTCAAGGAGCGCCCCCGCCCCCGCATCGCTGCCCGCGAGAGAGCCGGTGTGCGACAGCGCCGCGGCGCGCGCGCCCTCTGACGAGCCCGATTTCAGGATCACCACGGGCTTGCCCAGCGCACGGGCGCGGGCGGCCATGGCGATGAAGGCCGAAAGGTCGCCCACCCCTTCGACATGCAGGCCGATGGCGGTCACGCGGTCATCCTCGAGCAGGCTTTCGGCGATTTCCGAAAGGCCCGATTGCGCCTGGTTGCCGACTGTCACGACATAGGCCAGCGGCAGGCCGCGGGCCTGCATCGTCAGGTTCAGCGCAAGGTTCGAGGATTGGGTCACGATGGCCACGCCGCGCGGGACCCGGTCCGCGCCATGCTGGTCGGGCCAAAGTGCGGCACCGTCGAGCAGGTTGAGGAAGCCGTAGCAATTCGGGCCCAGAATGCGCATCGGCCCCGCGGCCTCGACCAGCGCCGCCTCCAGCGCCACGCCGTCGCCGGTTTCCGAGACCGACTCGCGGAAGCCCGAGGCGAAACAGACCGCACCGCCCGCCCCCGTGGCCGAAAGCGCGCGCAAGACCTCGATGCTTGCCTCGCGGTTCACGCCGATGAAGACCGCGTCGGGTGCGTCCGGCAGGTCTGCGACGGAAGGAAAGGCCGCGACGCCCGCGACCTCGGCCCGTGTGGGATGCACCGGCCAGACCGGCCCGGCAAAGCCCACGGCGCGGCACCCCGCTACCACCGCGGCGCACCATGTTCCCCCGCCCACCACGGCGATGGACCGTGGGCGCATCAGGCGCGCAAGCGGCTGCATCTCAGGCGCCTCTGGGGCGGAAGATCTCGCGCCCGATGATGTGGCGCTGGATCTCGCTGGTGCCGTCCCAGATGCGTTCCACGCGGGCATCGCGCCAGAAGCGTTCGACGGGCAGATCGTCCATCAGCCCCATGCCGCCATGGATCTGGAGCGTCGCATCCGTCACCCGCGCCAGCATCTCGGAGGCGTAAAGCTTGGCCGACGCGATCTCGCGGTTGGCGGGCAGGCCCTGATCCAGACGCCATGCAGCCGCCAGCGTCAGCCAGTCGGCGGCGTCGATCTCGGTCACCATGTCGGCGACCTGGAAACTCACGCCCTGGAACTTGGCGATCTGTTGCCCGAACTGCCGCCGCTCGGCGGCGTAATCGACGGCCAGATCGAAACAGCGCCGCGCGCGACCGACGGAAAAGGCCGCGACCGTCAGGCGGGTGGCGTAGAGCCAGGTGTTCATCACCTCGAACCCGCCATCGACCTCGCCCAGCACCTGCCCCGCGGGCAGGCGGCAGTCGTCGAACTCGAGGATGCAGTTCTTGTAGCCCCGGTGGCTGACCGAATTGTATCCGTCGCGCACGGTGAAACCGGGGTGTCCCCGGTCGACAAGGAAACAGGTGATCCGCTTCTTTGGCCCGTGGGGGGTGTCATCGACGCCGGTCGCCACGAAGACGATGAAGAAATCGGCATGGTCGGCGCCCGAGATGAAATGCTTGGTGCCGTTCACCACCCAGTCGCCGCCATCGCGTTGGGCGGTGCATTTCATCCCGCGCACGTCCGATCCGGCATCGGGCTCGGTCATGGCGAGCGCATCCATCCGCTCGCCCCGCACGGCGGGCAGAAGGTAGCGCTCGCGCTGTTCTCCTTCGCAGGCCATCAGGATGTTCTGCGGCCGACCGAAGAAATGCGTCAGCGCCATGGAGCCGCGGCCGAGCTCCCGCTCGACCAGCGTGAATTCCAGATGGTTGAGGCCCCCGCCGCCCACCTCTTCGGGGAAATTGCAGGCCCAGAATCCCATCTCCAGAACCTTGCGCCGCAAGTCTGCGGCCAGATCGGCGGGCACCTCGCCCTTGCGCTCGACCTCGGTCTCGTGGGGATAGATCTCGGTCTCGACGAAGTCGCGGACCGTCGTGACGATCATCTCCTGTTCCGGTGTAAGGCCGAAGTTCATGACGCCCTCCCTGCATCTCCCTCATTGCTAGGAAGGGCGGTTTGAGACCATCATGCAGACTTGGCCCAAGACCCTGCAGGATTCGAAGATTTCGCACATGACGATCGACATTGCCGTCCTGCTCTTCCCCTCCTTTTCGAACCTCTGCCTCGCCAATGCGGTGGAGCCGTTGCGCGGGGCCAACACGCTTTCGGGCAAGCCGCTGTATCGCTGGCAATTCGTCGGGCTCGACGGTGGGCAGGTGCAGTCGTCCAGCGGCCTGCCGGTGACGCCCGAGATGCGCCTGTCGGAGTTGCCGGGGGCCGATTACCTCATGGTCATGCCGAGTTACGGGCACCGTCAGTTCGCCACGCCGGACATGCTGCGCGCGCTCAGGGCGGCGGCGCGGCGCTGTCACGCGCTGGTGGGGCTGGATACCGGCAGCCTGCTGCTCGCCGCCGCGGGGCTGCTCGACGGCTATCGCGCGACGTCGCACTGGGACGTGCTGACCGAGTTCGAGGAAACCTACCCCGAGGTTCAGGTCGTCCGCGACCGCAGCGTGATCGACCGCGACCGGCTGAGTTGCGGGGGCGCGACCACGACGCTCGAGCTGATGCTCGAGCTGATCGCCCGGCACCACGGGCCGAAGCTGAGCCTCGATGTCTCGGCGCTCTTCATGCATGGGGAACGGCCCGAGACCTGGCCGCGCCTGCCGGTCATGACGCGCGACCGCGTGCTGCGCGCGGCGGCGGCCCTGATGCGGCGCCACATGGAACAGCCGCTGCCGATCCGCGATCTCGCCCGCCGCCTCGGGATCAGCCAGCGCGGGCTGGAAAGCCGCTGCCGCGCCGCATCCGGGCGCACGCCGCAAGCGGTCTATACCGCCATCCGCATGTCCGAGGCGCGCCGCCTCGTGCAGGAGACGGGCCTGTCGGTGACCGAGATCGCCGGGCGCGTGGGCTACGCCGACGCCTCGGCGATGACGCGACGCTTTCGGGCCGAGTTCGGCGCAACCCCGCAAGAGCTGCGCCGGCAGCTGCGCGGGGCCTGAGCGATCCGCGCAGCCGGACCTGCCGCCTCAGCCCTCGGACAGGCAGTCCGACAGAACCTCGGCCAGACCGCGCAGCATCTGCGGGTAAAGCGCCGGACCGACCTCGAGGTTCGATCCCAGCGGGTCGAGCACCGCGGTGCGCGCCGCGCTGCCGTCCATGACGGCGGCCACGATGCCGGGGTCGAACTGCGGCTCGGACAGGACACAAGTCACCCCCTGCTCGGCCACGCGGGCCTGGATTTCCGCGATGCGTGCCGGGCTCGGGTCGCTCGCATCCGAGAGCGAGATCGCGCCGGACGCCGGAAGGTCGAAGCTTTGCTCGAAATACTGGTAGGCGTCGTGGAACACGATGAAGCCCTGCCCGCGGACGGGGGCGAGCAGCGTGTCGATCTCGCCCGACAGCGCGGCCAGTTCCTCGCGGCCCGCCGCGGCATTGGCGAAATAGGCCCCGGCGTTTTCGGGGTCTGCCGCCGAGAGCGCGCCTGCGATGGTGTTCAGCCACAACGCCGCATTCTCGGGCGACAGCCAGGCATGCGCATCATTCTCGCCATGGTCATGCCCGTGGTCGTCGTGGGCGTGATCATCGTGGCCGTGGTCGTCGTGTGCGTGGTCGTCATGGGCGTGGTCATCATGCGCATGATCGTCGTGGCCGTGGTCGTCATGCCCGTGGTCATCATGCGCGTGGTCATCATGCGCGTGGTCGTCATGCCCGTGGTCGTCATGCGCGTGGTCGTCATGCGCGTGGTCGTCATGCCCGTGGTCGTCGTGCGCGTGGTCGTCGTGGGAGTGATCGTCGTGGGAGTGATCGTCGTGCGGGTGGTCGTCATGCCCGTGATCATGGTCGTGGGCCTCGTCATGGTCGTGCCCATGGTCATCATCGCCATGGCTATGCGCCTCGAACAGTGCCCCCTCTCGGAACGGCAGCAGCGTGGTGCCCTGCGCGGCAAGCAGCGAGATCACCTGCGCATCATCGGCCAGCGTGCCGATCGCGCCCTCCAGCCATGGCGTCAGGTCCGCCCCCATCCAGACCACGAGATCCGCCTCCTGCAGGGCCGACGCCTCGGAGGGGCGCAGGCTGTAGCTATGCGGGCTAGCCCCGGCCGCCATGATCAGGTCAGGCACCCCCACCCCGTCCATCACGCGCGCGACGAGCGAATGGATCGGCGCGATGTCGACGGCCACGCGCGGCACGTCGGCCAGCGCCGGAGAGGCCATCAGGACGGACGCCGCGGCAAGGGTCAGAGGCTTTCTGGACATTCCCAACTCCATGTGATTTTATAACAGTGATGGTCCGATACATGATATGAAATAACATGACAAGTCCCCACCCGCGCCCGGATGCCACCCGTGCCGACCCGGTCGGTTTCGGCAGCCATGACCACGCCCATTGCGTCCACAGTGCCGTGGCCGAGGCCGAGGCGCGCTGCGCCGCCGAGGGGTTGCGCTTTACCCCCGTGCGCCGCGCGGCGCTGGAATGCCTGCTCAAGGAGCACCGCGCGCTCGGTGCCTACGAGGTGCTGGACCGGCTGCGCGAGGGCGGCTTCGGTTCGCAGCCGCCGGTGGCCTACCGGGCGCTCGAATTCCTCGTGGCGCACGGCTTCGCGCATCGGATCGAGCGGCTGAACGCCTTCATCGCCTGCGCCCATCCCGGCGCGACCCACTCGCCCGCCTTCATGATCTGCCGCGAATGCGACGCCGTGGCCGAGGCGCAGGCCGCCCCCGCCCGCGGCGCCCTGGGCGAGGCCGCCCGCGCCGTGGGTTTCACCATCGAACGCACCGTGGTCGAGGCCGAGGGGCTTTGCCCCGCCTGCGCGGAAAAGGCCGCGACATGAGCCTGATCTCGGTCGAGAACCTCAGCATCCGCTATGGCGGGCAGACGGCGCTGGCCCATGTCGATCTGGCCATCGAACCGGGCGAAATCGTCACCATCGTCGGCCCCAACGGATCGGGCAAGACCAGCCTGTTGCGCGCGATCATCGGCGCCGTGACGCCAGCCGAGGGCCGCGTGCGCCGCAAGCCGGGGCTGCGCATCGGCTATGTGCCGCAAAAGCTGCACATCGACCGGACGCTGCCGATCACGGTCGAGCGGTTCCTCCGCCTGCCCGGCGGGGTAAGCCGCGACGACAGCGCCCGCGCGCTCGACCAGGCCGGCGTGCCCGATCTGTCGCCGCGGCAGATGTCGGCCCTGTCGGGCGGGCAGTTCCAGCGCGTGCTGCTGGCGCATGCCCTGATCCACCGCCCCGATATCCTGCTGCTCGACGAGGCGACGCAGGGCCTCGACCAGCCCGGCTCGGCGGCCTTTTACCGACGCATCGAGGAGGTGCGGCACGAAACCGGCTGCGCCGTCCTGATGATCAGCCATGAGTTGCATGTCGTGATGAGCGCGTCCGACCGGGTGATCTGCCTCAACGGTCATGTCTGCTGCGAGGGCACGCCCGAGATCGTGTCCTCGGCCCCGGAATACCGCGCGCTCTTCGGCACGGGAACGGGCGGCGCGCTGGCGCTTTACCGGCACGAGCATGACCATCAGCATGATGCCAGCTGCGCCCATGATCACGACGGGCACAAGACCGAGGCGGCCGAGTGATGCTGGACGATTTCATGACCCGTGCCACGCTGGCGGGGATCGGCGTGGCCTTTGCCGCGGCCCCATTGGGCAGTTTCGTGGTCTGGCGGCGGATGGCCTATTTCGGCGACGCGACGGCGCATGCCGCGATCCTGGGCGTGGCGCTGTCGCTGGCCTTGCAGATCTCGGTCTTCGCGGGCGCGCTGGCGGTGGCGCTGGTCATGGCGCTGACGGTGACGGTGCTGTCGGAACGGGGCTATGCGATGGATACGCTGCTGGGCGTGCTGGCGCATTCGGCGCTGGCCTTCGGCCTTGTCGCCGTGTCGTTCCTGTCGGGCATCCGGATCGACCTCATGGCCTATCTCTTCGGCGATATCCTCGCCGTGTCGCGGATGGACCTCGCGGTGATCTGGGGCGGTGCGGCGCTGGTCGTGGGGTTGATCGGCTGGCGCTGGTCGCGCCTTCTGACCGCGACGCTCAGCCCCGACATGGCCTTTGCGGGCGGCATCGACCCCCGGCGCGAGCAGCTGATCCTGACCCTGGCGCTGGCGATCACGGTGGCCGTGGCGATCAAGGTCGTGGGCGTCTTGCTGATCGCGGCCATGCTGATCGTGCCCGCCGCCGCCGCCAGGCCGCTGGCGCGCACACCCGAGGCCATGGCGCTGATCGCGGCGGGCATCGGCAGTGCCGCGGTGCTGATCGGGCTGCGCGGCTCTTATGTCTTCGACACGCCCGCCGGGCCCTCGATCGTCTGCGCCGCGGCGCTGGCCTTCGGTCTCACCGGCCTTTACCGCGCGGCGCGCGGCACCGGCTAGCCGCGGGGCTGCGGCGGCTGGTCAAGCGGCCCGGCGTGACTTAGCGTTTCCTGCGCAACAGACGTGCGGAGGAGCGGCCGGCCATGAAATCCCATTATCGTGTCGTGGTCATCGGCGGCGGCGTCGTCGGCTGTTCGGTGCTCTATCACCTTGCCAAATCCGGCTGGACCGATGTCTGCCTCCTGGAACGCTCGGTGCTGACGGCGGGCTCGAGCTGGCACGCGGCGGGTGGCATCCACGCGCTGAACGCCGATCCGAACATGGCCGCCCTTCAGGCCTACACCATCGACCTTCTGCCCGAGATCGAGGCCGAGTCGGGCCAGAACATCGGCCTGCACATGACCGGCGGGCTGACGCTGGCGGGCACGCCCGAGCGCTGGGAATGGCTGCAATCGGCCTATCGCGTCTTCCAGTCCATCGGGATCGAGGATTGCGAGTTGCTGACCCCAGCCGAGGCGCAGGCGCGCTGCCCGATCATGTCGACGGAGGGCATCCTCGGCGCGATGTGGGCCGACCGCGAGGGGTATGTGGATACCACCGGCACCGTGCACGCCTATGCCGCCGCGGCCCGCAAACGCGGGGCAATGGTGCATGAACACACGAAGGTCGAGCGCCTGACCCAGACCGCCGAGGGCTGGATCGTGCACACCGACAAGGGCGACATCGCCTGTGAACACGTCGTCAACGCCGCGGGCCTCTGGGCGAAACAGGTGGGGCGCATGGCGGGCGTCGAGCTGCCGGTCTCGCCGCTGAAGCACCATTACCTGATCACCGACACGATCCCCGAGGTGGCGGCGGCCGATTTCGAGATGCCGATGACCGTGGACCTCGAGGGCTTCACCTACATGCGGCAGGACCAGAAGGGCATCCTGATCGGCATCTACGAGCTGCAGCACGAGCATTGGGCGATGGACGGCGCGCCGTGGGATTACGGGATGGAGCTTTTCGCCGAAGACCTCGACCGGATCGAGACCGAGCTGGTGCTGGGCTTCTCGCGCTACCCCGCCGCGGAACATGCAGGCATCAAGACATGGGTGAACGGCGCCTTCACCTTCTCGCCCGACGGCAACCCCCTGGTCGGCCCCGTGCCGGGCAAGCGCGGCTACTGGTCGGCCTGTGCCGTCATGGCGGGCTTCCTGCAGGGCGGCGGCGTGGGCAAGACGCTGGCCGAATGGATGATCGAGGGTGAGCCCGAGGCCGACGCCTGGTGCATGGACGTGGCCCGCTATGGCCGATGGGCCGAGAACAAGCGGTATATCAGGGAGACAACGGGCCAGTTCTATTCCCGCCGTTTCGTGATGACCTACCCCAACGAACAACTGCCCGCGGGCCGCCCGCTGAAACGCGCGCCGGCCTTCAGCGACATGGACGCGGCGGGGGCTGTCTGGGGCACGAGCTGGGACATGGAGGTGCCGCTCTACTTCGCGCCCGAGGGGTTCATCGAAACGCCCACGCTGAAACGCTCCAACGCCTTTCCGCTGGTGGCCGAGGAATGCCGCGCAACGCGGCAGTCCGTGGGCCTGCTCGATATCTCGGCCTTTTCCCGTTTCGAGGTGTCGGGGCCTCGGGCCGAAGCGTGGCTTGACCGGTTGATGGCCTCGAGGCTGCCCGGACCAGGCCGCGCGAAACTGGCCCCGATGCTGGCCCCCAATGGCCACCTCAAGGGCGACCTGACCCTGTTCAACTGGGGCGACGGGACGTTCTGGATCATGGGGAGCTACTATCTCAGGGCCTGGCACATACGCTGGTTCGACGACCATCTGGAGGAGGGCGTTCAGGTGCGGGACCTAGGCGAGGAGGTCTGCGGCTTCTCGCTCTCCGGCCCCAATTCGCTGAAGGTCATCGAAGGCCTGACCGAGGGCGACATCGCCGCCCTGCCCTTCATGGGGATCGGTCCGTTCGACCTCGGCATGATCCGCGCCCGCGTCGCCCGGATGAGCGTCTGCGGCGAACTGGGCTACGAGATCAACTGCCGCTACGGCGACCACATCACGCTGCGCCGCACGCTTCTGGAGGCGGGCGCGGCCCACGGCATCCGCGAGATCGGCTTCAACGCGCTTTTGTCGCTCAGGCTGGAAAAGAGCTTCGGCATCTGGAACGCGGAATTCACCCAAGGCTACACGCCGGGCGAGACCGGGATGGACCGCTGGATCGCCTGGGACAAGGGCGCGTTCATCGGCCGCGAAGCTGCGCTGGCCGAACGCGAGGGCACCGGCCCCGACAGAACCCTCGTCACGCTGGAGATCGACGCCGAGGACGCCGATGCCAGCGGCTTCGAGCCGGTCTGGGCGAACGGCACGCGCGTCGGGTTTGTCACCTCGGGCGGATACGGGCATACCACCAACAGGTCGCTGGCCATGGCGCTGATCGAGACGGCCCATGCCGCGCCCGGCACGGCGCTTGCCGTTCACGTCGTGGGCGTGGAGCGCGCCGCGCGTGTCATCGCGCCCTCGCCCTACGACCCCGAGGGGCGCGCGATGCGGGGACGGCCCGCCTGATCCCGAACCAGGGGCGCGGGCCCTTGCACCGGGACCATACCGGCAGGCTTGGTGACCGCGCGCTTTCGATATAGCGTCGATGTTGAATCGGGTGGCGCATGGAAAAGACCGCCTGATCGATTGGGAGGATATCAACGATGATCACGCGACACGCGTTTCTCAAACTCGGCGCCGCGGCGCTGGCCCTCGGCCTCGGCGCAAGCGGCGTCTCGGCGCAGGAGGTGACCTTGCGCCTGCACCAGTTCCTGCCCGCGCAGGCCGTGGTGCCGACCCATGTGCTCGATGTCTGGGCCGACAGCATCGAGGAGGCTTCGGACGGGCGCATCGAGATCCAGCGCTTCCCGGCCATGCAGTTGGGCGGCGCCCCGCCGCAGTTGATCGACCAGGTGATCGACGGCACCGTCGATATCGTCTGGACCCTGCCGGGCTACACCCCCAACCGGTTCCCGCGCACCGAGGTGTTCGAGCTGCCCTTCATGATGGCCAACGGCAATGCCGAGGCGACCAGCCGCGCCTATTGGCAACTGGCCGAAGAGACCATGATGGACACCGATTTCGCCGATGTGCATGTCCTGGGCCTCTGGGTGCACGGGCCGGGCGTGATCCACTCGGGCGAACTGGTCGAATCGGTGAGCGATCTGGCCGGTGTCAGCCTGCGCGCGCCCACGCGAATGACCAACCGCCTGTTCTCGGAACTGGGCGCGACACCCATCGGCATGCCCGTCCCCGCCGTGCCCGAGGCGCTGAGCCAGGGGGTCATCGACGCCACCGTCATCCCCTGGGAGGTGACCGCGGCGCTGCGCGTCTCGGAACTGGTGGGCAACCACACCGAGTTTCCGGGCGACGCGCTTTACGTGGCGACCTTCGTCATGGCGATGAACAAGGATCGATACGAGGCCCTGCCCGCCGACCTGCAGGCGATCATCGACGAAAACTCGGGCCTCGAGTTTTCGGCCTTCGCCGGCCGGGTGATGCAGGATTACGACGCGCCCGCGCGCGAACTGGCCGAGGATCGGGGCAACACGATCATCACGCTGACCGATGACCAGATGTCGGAATGGCGTGCGGCCGCCGATCCGATCATCTCGGGCTGGGTGGGCGAGATGGATGCCGCCGGCATCGACGGCACCGCCCTGCTCGAGCGGGCGCGCGCCCTGATCGCCGAGAACCAGCCGGCGAACTGAGCTCCACCGAGAAAACCATCGCCCCCGCGCTGGCAGTGCGGGGGCGATGCATGTAGACGACGGGCCAGATCGGCCCAGTGATCCCTACCCGGCAAGGCAGCCACAGCATGCTAGACCTCGTGACACGCATTGCCCGCCTCATGGCGCTGTTGGGCGGCCTCGTGCTGACGACGCTGGTGATCATGACCTGCCTCAGCGTGCTGGGCCGTGGCCTCGATCAGCTCGGCCATGCCGACACCCTTTTGGCGCGCGCGCCGGGCCTAGCCGCCTGGCTGTCCGGCTTCGGGCCGATCCGGGGCGATTACGAACTGGTCGAGGCGGGCATCGCCTTTGCCATCTTCGCCTTTCTTCCGATCTGCCAGTTGTCGGCCGGCCACGCGACGGTCGATGTCTTCACCAACATGATGCCGGGCCGGACGAACCGCTTCCTCACCGCCTTCTGGGAGGTCGTTCTCGCGCTGGTGATCATCGTGATCGGCTGGCGCCTCTTCATCGGCTTCACCGCAAAGATCGACAACGGGCAGACCAGCTTCCTGCTGCAATTCCCGGTCTGGTGGGCCTATGGCGCAAGTTTCTTCGCGGCTGCCGTCGCGGGCATCGTGGGGCTTTATTGTGCCGGTGCACGGGTGCTGGAGCTGGCGACCGGGCGCAGCTACTTGCCCGGCGTTGAAAGGTCCGAGCCGTGAGCACGCTTGCCCTTGGCTTCTGGTCCTTTCCGGTACTGCTGGGCCTGATCTTCCTGCGCGCGCCGATCGGGGCGGCGATGTTCCTTGTCGGCGTCGGCGGGCTATGGATGGTGACCGGCAGCCCGAACATGGCGCTGAACCTGCTCAAGGCGGAAAGCTATTCGACCTTTTCCAGCTATTCGCTGTCGATCATCCCGATGTTCCTGCTGATGGGGCAATTCGCGACGCTGTCGGGCATGTCCACCTCGCTGTTCAAGGCGGCGGAGGGGTGGCTGGGCCACCGCAAGGGTGGTGTCGCCATGGCCTCGGTCGGGGCCTGCGCGGGGTTCGGCGCGATCTGCGGCTCGTCGCTGGCCACCGCGGCCACCATGTCGCGCGTCGCCCTGCCCGAGCTCAAACGCTATGGGTATTCCGGCGGGTTCTCGACCGCGACGCTGGCGGCGGGCGGCACGCTGGGCATCCTGATCCCGCCCTCGGTCATCCTCGTGATCTATGCCATCCTGACCGAGCAGAACATCGCATCCCTGTTCCTTGTGGCCTTCGTGCCCGGCATCCTTGCGGCCATCGGCTACATGCTGACCATCTCGATCTACGTTCGGCTGAACCCCGACAGCGCCGGCGTGAAGGAGCGTGTGCCCTATGCCGACCGCTTCAAGGCGCTGGCCGAGATCTGGCCGGTCGTGGTGGTCTTCGGCCTTGTGGTGGGGGGCATCTACGCGGGCTGGTTCACACCGACCGAGGGGGCCGCGGTGGGGGCCGCGGGCACGGGCCTTCTGGCGCTTGTGCGGGGCAACATGACCTGGGCGCTCTTCAAGGAGAGCATCATCACCACCGCCGTGTCCTCTGCGATGATCTTTTTCATCGTGCTGGGGGCGAAGGTATACAATTCCTTCCTCGCGCTGACGCAGATGCCGCAGGAGCTGTCGATGTGGGTCGTCAGCCAGGGTTTCGCGCCCCTGACCGTGCTGATCCTGATCCTCGTCTTCTACCTCGTGCTCGGCTGCCTGATGGACAGCCTGTCGATGATCCTGCTGACGATCCCGATCTTCTGGCCGGTGATGCAGCTGATGGATTTCGGGCTGATCTCGCTGATCGACATGCAGGCCGCCCGCCTTGCCGAAGGTATCGCCAGCGGCGTCGCCATGGCCCCCGACCTCTTGGCCGAGGCGCAGGCGAAGCTGGCCGAGGGCATCCCGCTTGTCCGCGACGAATTCCGCGCGCTCGGGCTGCGCCCGGTGACCGAGGCGATGCACGCCGATTTCAACCAGACGCTGACCGCGATCTGGTTCGGCATCCTCGTGCTGATCGTGGTCGAGGTCGGGCTGATCACGCCGCCGGTGGGCATGAACCTGTTCATCATCAACGCGATGGACCGCGCGACGCCGATGACGGCGACCTACAGGGCGGTGATGTGGTTCGTGGCCTCCGACGTGATCCGAGTGGCCATTCTGGTTGCCTTCCCCGCGATCACGTTGTTCCTTCTGCGCTGAGCGGCAAGGGGAGGATTATCCATGAAGATCGAAGGTTTGGGCGCCATAGTCACCGGGGGCGGCAGCGGGCTGGGGGCTGCGACCGCGCGGCATCTGGCGGGCAAGGGCGCGCAGGTCGCGATCCTCGATTTCGACGGGCACCGCGCGGCCGAGGTCGCGGCCGAGATCGGCGGCTTCGCCATCCGCGCCGACGTCAGCGACCCGGCCGAGGTCGAGGCAGCCGTCGCCGCCGCGGCCGACTGGATCGGCGCCGCGCCCCGCATCGCGGTGAACTGCGCGGGTATCGCCAATGGCGGCCGCGTCGTGGGGCGCGAGGGAAAGCTGTCCATCGACACCTTCGAGCGGGTGCTGCGCGTGAACCTGTTCGGCACCTACAACGTGATGTCCCACGCCGCCCGCCTGATGACCGGGGCCGAGCCTCTGGAGACGGGCGAGCGTGGTGTGATCGTCAACACCGCCTCCATCGCGTATGAGGACGGGCAGGTCGGGCAATCGGCCTATGCGGCCTCGAAAGGGGCGGTTGCGGCCATGTGCCTGCCCGCCGCGCGCGATCTTGCGCGGCATGGCATCCGCGTCATGGCCGTCGCGCCGGGCCTCTTCAAGACGCCGATGATGGAGGGGCTGGCCCCCGAGGTGACGGAAAAGATCGTGGCCGACATCCAGTTTCCCACGCGGCTGGGCATGCCCGAGGAATACGCCCTGATGGTCGCCCAGATCGTCGAGAACCCCTATCTGAACGGCACCACGATCCGGCTGGACGCCGCCACGCGCCTGCCGCCCAAGTGATCAGCCGATCACGAGTTGGCCACGCCTGACCGTCACCGGCACGGGATCGAGCGCGCAGCCCTGCCCCAGCCCGTCGATGCCTGCCCCCGTGCAGGCGTCGAACCCCGCGTCATGGTTCGAGCAGCGCAGCGTTTCGCCGTCGCCCGACAGGATGTTCGACGACCGCCAGTCGAGCGGCAGGTACTGGTGCGGGCAGGCATTGACATAGGCGCGCAGCCCCTCCGCACTCACCACCAGCAGCAGGGGGAAGCCGTCGAGATCGAAACTCCGCACCCCCGTTTGCGGAAGATCGGCGGCCGCGCAGATCACCGCGCCCGGCCCCGGCGCGCCGGGGAAGTCGCGCCATGCATCCCGGTTCATGGCGCCTCGGGCGCGGGCAGGATCGTGCCCTCGCAGCTGCCGAACCCGATGCGGTAATCGCCCTCGCACCAGCCGCGCAGCGTGACGCTGTCGCCGTCCTGGAGGAAACGCCGCCCGCCCACGCCAAGCGAGTCGCGCCCGTTCCATGTCAGTTCCAGCAACGAGCCCTGGCTGCCCGGCTCCGCGCCCGAGATCGTGCCGGAACCGAGCAGGTCGCCCGTCTCCATCGCGCAGCCCGAAATCGCGTGATGCGCCAGTTGCTGCGCAGCGGAGTAGTAGAGGTGGCGCGCGTTGGTGCGGCTGATCGTGCTGCCCCCCTGCCCGTGCGGTGCAAGGTCGATCTCGAGCGTCAGATCGAGGTTATGGGCCGCGTCCTCGTGAAGATAGGGCAAGAGGGGCAACTCAGGGGCGGGCGCCTTCACGAGAAAGGGCGCCAGCGCCTCGCCGGTGACGATCCAGGGGCTGATCGTGGTGCCGAACGCCTTGGACTGGAAGGGCCCGAGCGGCTGGTATTCCCAGACCTGCACGTCGCGGGCCGACCAGTCGTTCAGCAGCACGAAACCGAAGATCATCTCCCAGGCCTGCGCGGTGCTCACCGGCTGGCCCATTGCGTTGCCGGTGCCCACGATGGCGCCCAGTTCCAGCTCGATATCGAGCTTTTCCGATGGCCCCAGCCGCGGCGCCGCATCATCGGGCCCCTTCAGCTGGCCCAAGGGTCGGCGGATCGGCGTGCCCGAGACCACCACCGTCGAGGCGCGCCCGTTGTAGCCGATGGGGATATGCAGCCAGTTGGGCGGCAATGCGTTGTCCGCCCCGCGGAACATGGTGCCGACATTCGTGGCATGTTCGCGCGAGGCGTAGAAATCGGTGTAGCTGCGCACGAAAATGGGCAGATGCATCGTGGCATCCGCCTGCGCCACCAGCGGCAACGCCCGGTCACCGCCATCGGCATCCAGCAGGTCGGCCAGCGCGGCCCGCGTCGCCGACCAGGCCTCGGGGCCGAGCGCCATGAAAGGGTTGAGCACGCCATCGGCGAAGACCGGCATGCCCGGCCGCGGCTCCAGCACGCCCTCGGCCTCCAGCGCAGATAGATCGACGATCCTGTCCCCGATCGCGACCCCGATCCGGCGCGTCCCGTCCCGTTCCGAGAAGACGCCCCAGGGCAGGTTCTGGATCGGGAAATCGCAGCCCGGCGCATTGGCGCTGTCGACCCAGGACCGCCGGGCCGGATCATGGGTCGCGTTCAGCGTCATTCACCTGCCGCCTTGAGCACGCCCCGCTCGATCTGGTCGCGCTCGATCGACTCGAAGAGCGCCTTGAAGTTGCCTTCGCCGAACCCGTCATCGCCCTTGCGCTGGATGAACTCGAAGAAGATCGGCCCGATCACGGTCTTGGAGAAGATCTGCAACAATATCCGCGTCATCCCGCCATCCACGACCCCCTCGCCGTCGATCAGGATGCCGTGTTTCATCATCCGCTCCAGCGGTTCCTCGTGGCCCTGCACGCGCTTGTGGCTCATCATGTAATAGGCCTTGGGCGGAGGCGGCATGAACTCGATCCCGTTGGCGGCGATCTGGTCGACGCTGGCGTAAATATCGTTGGTGGCGACCGCGATGTGCTGGATGCCCTCGCCCTTGTACTCGCGCAGGTATTCCTCGATCTGGCTGGTCTCGTCTGCGCTTTCGTTGATCGGGATGCGGATCTTGCCGCAGGGTGAGGTCAGCGCGCGCGAGAACAGGCCGGTCTGCTTGCCCTTGATGTCGAAATACCGGATCTCGCGGAAATTGAAGGCCTTGGCGTAGAAATCATACCAGGTGCTCATGTTGCCGCGCTGCACGTTGTGCGTGAGGTGGTCGAGGTAGTAGAAGCCCGCACCTTTGGGCTTGGGGTCGACCTCGCCCAGCCAATCGTATTCGGCGGAATATGGGCTGCCGTCCTCACCGTAGGTGTCCACGAAATAAAGCAGCGACCCGCCGATCCCGATCACGGCGGGCACATCCAGCGTCTTGTCGTCGCCGGTGTATTCCTCGGCCCCGTAATCCAGCGCGCATTTCAGCGCGTGCTGCGCATCGACGACGCGCCATGCCATCGCGGGCGCGCAGGGGCCGTGCGCCTCGACAAAGCGGGCGGCGTGGCTGCCTGCGTCGCGGTTCAGGACATAGGTGATGTCGCCCTGCCGGTAGAGCGAGATATCGCGGCTCTTGTGGCGGGCGACCTCGACATAGCCCATCGCGGTGAAGAGACGCGCGAGCTCGGCGGGCTCTGGATGGGCGAATTCCACGAATTCGAACCCGTCCGTGCCCGCGATGTTGACGGAGTCGATCTGCGCTTTCGGTGCGTCGTGCGGAAAAGGTCCCATGACGGTCCTCCCTTGCTTCGCGCCGCGTGTACGTGCCCTTCACACAGCGAAACATGGTCCCGGCCCGCGGGGAGAGGCGGGTTGCGCCACCGCTCGGCCCGCTTGTCTCACAGCGCGGCGCGGGCTGTCAATATTCGTTGCATTTGCGACGACCCGGCCTCAGGCGGAATAGCGCGTGGCCCCGCGGCGGCGTTCGTCCAGGGGTTCGGACATGACGATGGCATGATGGGCGCGCTGGTCGCAGTTGGTGCGGGGGCAGATGCGGCAGTTGATCCCGATCTCGGTCACCGGCGCGTCGGCGGCGACCAGTGTCTCGGCATAGCCGATCGCGCCCATGTGCTCGGTCGCGCAGCCCATGGCGACGGCAAGGCGCACATCCTGCCGGTCCCGCGCGAAGGTGGGCCGGTCGACCGTGCGCGAGAAGACGAAAAAGCGGCTCTGGTCCGGCATCTCGACCAGTTGCGGCACGATCCGCCCCGGCATGCGAAACGAGGTGTGGACATCGAGCCGCGGACAGGCCCCGCCATGCTCGGCCAAATGGAAATCGGTGGAATTGAAGCGCTTGGTGACATTGCCCGCCTTGTCGATCCTCAGGAAGAAGAAGGGCACACCCACAGCGCCGCGCCGTTGCAGGGTCGTGGCGCGGTGGCAGGCCTGTTCGAAACTGACGCCGAAGCGCGTGGCGAGATGGTCGAAATCGTATTTCGAGGCCAGCGCCTCGGCCAGGAAGAGGCCGTAGGGCATGAGGACCGCCGCGGCAAAGTAGTTGGTCAGCTCCACCCGGCAGCGCGCGCGGCCATGGGCATCGTCGAGGCCCGATTCCGTCAACAGACCGTCGATCACCCCGCGCTGCTCGATCAGGCCCGAGACATGCACCAGCTGAAAGACCCGGTTGGGATGGTCCAGCGCCTCGGACAGAAGGATGAGGCGCCGCCGCTCGTCATATTCGCGCAAGGTGCCCGGCATGTCGGCAACCGTCATCAGCTGCACCCGGACGCCCAGCCGGTCGATCAGGCGCTGCTTGAGGGCTGCGTAGATATCGTCGCTGGCCGGTGGCAGGCCATCCCAGAACGCCTCGGCCGCGGTTTCCAGCGCCTCGAAGTGGTTCCGGTTCTTACGAAAGAAGTGATGAACCGTCGCCTCGGGCGAGCTTTGCAGCAGGCCTTCGGCCCCCTCGCCGGCCTCGGCGACGCTCATCAGCTGGTCGGTGGTGGCGAGATAGGACCGATGCAGGCGCAGAAAACAGGCCGCCAGATCGGGCGCATGGGTCAGTGCCGCGCGGATCTGCGGCAGGTCGGGGCGGCCGTCCTCGAACAGCGGATCGGTGAGTGCCGCGCGCAGATCGGCCAGTTGCGCCGTCTCGTCATCATCCGCGATGTCGCGCCAGTCGACGCCATAGACCTCGAACAGCTTGAGCAGAACCGGCACCGAAACCGAGCGTTCGTTCTTTTCCAGAAGGTTCACGTAAGACGTGCTGATCCCCAGCGCGCGACCCATCTGGGCCTGCGTCTGGCCATTGTCGGTGCGCAAGCGGCGCAGCCTTGGTCCGATGAAGGTCTTCATACCGTTGTATACCGAAAAGTTTACAAGTTCACAAATATGATAACATGTAAATTCTCGCATTCACAGCAGGACCCGCAAGGTTTTTGAAAGCGCCCGTTTTACAGGCATGGTGACCGCAACACCGAAACAGGAGCGTCCCATGCGTACCGGCCAGACCCAGCTTTTCATCCCCGGCCCCACCAACATCCCCGAGAGTGTCCGGCAGGCGATGAACGTGCCGATGCAGGACATGCGTGCGCCCGATTTCGGGGATCTGACCCTGTCGATCTTCGACGACCTCAAGCGGATCCTGCGCACCGAGACGGGCGAGGTCATGATCTTTCCCGGCTCCGGCACCGGCGCGTGGGAGGCCGCGATCACCAACACGCTCAACCCGGGCGACAAGGTTCTGATGGCGCGTTACGGGCAGTTCTCGACCCTCTGGGCCGAGATGGCCGAGCGCCTGGGCCTGACGGTCGAGGTGATCGACGTCGCCTGGGGCGCAGGCTGCCCGGTGACGGAATTCGCCCGCCGCCTCGGCGCCGACCGCGACGGAGAGATCAAGGCCGTGTTCGTGACGCATAACGAGACCGCAACCGGCGTGACCTCGGACATCGCAGGCGTGCGCCGCGCGCTCGATGAAAGCTTCCACGACGCGCTTCTGTTCGTCGATGGCGTCTCCTCCATCGCGTCGCTCGACTTCCGCATGGACGACTGGGGCGTCGATCTTGCCGTCACCGGCAGCCAGAAGGGCCTGATGTGCCCCGCGGGCCTCGGCATTCTCGGTGTCAGCCAGAAGGCGATGGCGGCCTCGAAAACCGCCACGATGCGCCGCGCCTATTTCGAATTTTCCGACATGGTGAAGATGAACGCGGGCGGCTATTTCCCCTACACGCCGCCCACGCAGCTGTTCCATGGGCTGAAGGCGTCGCTCGACCGCATCCTGCGTCAGGAGGGGCTCGACGCCGTCATCGCGCGCCATCACCACCTGGCCCGGGCCGTGCGCCGCGGCGTGGCCGCAATGGGGCTGGACCTCGTCGCCGAGCATCACAGCCTCGCCTCCGACACGGTATCGGCGATCCGGGTGCCCGATGGCGTCGATGCGCGCGAGGTCATCCGCATCGCCTACGAGGATCTGAACACCTCTTTCGGCTCGGGCCTCGGGCCGCTCAACGGCCGCGTGTTCCGCATCGGCCATATCGGCGATCTGAACGAGGCGATGGTGCTGACCGCGCTGTCGGTGGCGGAACTGGCGTTGGTCCGCGCGGGCGCCGAGATCCGCTTCGGCGCGGGCGTGGGCGCGGCCCAGGCCTGGTTCGCACAAGAGGCGGGCGTCGCGCCGCGCCTGACCATTGCTGCCGAATAATCCCTCCGTGCCAGAGAGTTGACCCTATGTCCCACACGCTCCACCCGCTTCGCCGCCAGCGCCTGCAACGCTCGGAACTGGCTGTTCCGGCCTCCAACCCCGCGATGATCGAAAAGGCCGCCGAAAGCGCCGCCGATTACGTCTTTCTCGACCTCGAAGACGCTGTCGCGCCCCCCGAAAAGGAACAGGCCCGCCGCAATGCCATCCAGGCGCTGAACGACATCGACTGGGCGGCCAAAGGCAAGACCGTGTCGGTGCGGATCAACGGGCTCGACACGCATTACATGTATCGCGACGTGGTCGACGTGATGGAACAGGCGGGCGACCGCGTTCACACGCTCCTGGTGCCCAAGGTGGGCGTCACCGCCGACCTCTACATGGTGGAGGCGATGGTGAACCAGATCGAACAGGGCACCGGCGTGCAGACCCGCGTCGGCCTCGAGGCGCTGATCGAGACCGCGCTCGGCATGGCAAATGTCGAGGCCATCGCGCAATTCGGCGGGCGGCTCGAGGCGCTGCATTTCGGCGTCGCCGATTACGCGGCCTCTATGCGCGCCCGCACCACCAATATCGGCGGCCTCAACCCCGACTATCCGGGCGACCAGTGGCATGCCTCGATCACCCGCATGGTCATCGCCTGCCGCGCCTACGGGCTGCGCGCCATTGACGGGCCGTTTGGCGATTTCAGCGATCCCGAAGGCTACAAGGCCGGCGCGCGCCGGGCCGCGGCCCTCGGCTGCGAAGGCAAATGGGCGATCCACCCCAGCCAGGTGGCCTTCGCCAACGAGGTCTTCAGCCCGCCCGAGGCCGAAGTGACCAAGGCCCAGCGCATCATCGAGGAACTGCGCGCCGCCGAGGCGCAGGGCAAGGGCGCCGCCAGCCTCGACGGCAAGATGATCGACGCGGCCAGCGAGAAGATGGCCCGCAACGTGATCGACATGGCCAACGCCATCGCCGCGAAACCCATCGCGGCCGAGTGACCGCCGACCAAAGGGAGGAAACATCATGGACATCCACGAGCATCAGGCCAAGGACATCCTCGCGCAGTTCGGCGTGCCGGTCCCCAGGGGCCACCTCGCCTACAGCCCCGAGCAGGCCGCCTATGCCTGCCGGCAGCTGGGCGGCGGCACCTGCGTGGTCAAGGCGCAGATCCATTCCGGCGGCCGCGGCGAGGCGGGCGGCGTCAGGGTCTGCAAGTCGGAGCAGGAGGTGCGCGACTACGCCGCCGACCTTCTGGGCAGGACGCTTGTGACCAAGCAGACCGGCGCGGGCGGCAAGACCGTTCACCGCCTCTGGGTGGAAGAGGCGACCGATATCGCGCAGGAGATCTACCTGGGCTTCGTGCTCGACCGGAAATCCGAGCGCATCATGATCGTCGCCTCCGGGCATGGCGGCATGGAAATCGAGGAGCTGGCCGAGACCGATCCCGACAGCCTTGTGCGCATGGTCATCGACCCCGCCGCTGGCCTTGTCGAATACCAGGCGCGTGAGCTGGCCTTTCGCCTCGGCCTCTCGGGCAAGCAGATCGCGCAATTCGTCACCACGCTGCGCGCCTGCTACCGTGCCTATCGCGACCTCGACGCGATGATGGTCGAGATCAACCCGCTCGCCGTGACCGGCGCGGGCGACCTCGTCGCGCTGGACGCGAAAATGTCCTTCGACACCAACGCGCTCTACCGCCGCCCCCAGGTCGAGGCGCTGCGCGATCCGGGGCAGGAAGACCCGCGCGAGGCGATGGCCCATGACCATGGCCTGGCCTACGTGGGCCTCGACGGCGACATCGGCTGCATCATCAACGGTGCGGGCCTCGCCATGGCGACGATGGACATGATCAAGCTGGCCGGGGGTGAGCCCGCCAATTTTCTCGACATCGGCGGCGGCGCCTCGCCGGAACGGGTCGTCACCGCGTTCCGCACGGTTCTGACCGACCCCAATGTCAGCGTGATCCTCGTCAACATCTTCGCGGGCATCAACCGCTGCGACTGGATCGCCAAGGGCGTGGTGCAGGCCTACGAGGAGGTCGGGCTTACCCTGCCGGTCATCGTCCGCCTGTCGGGCACCAATGTCGAGGAAGGCCGCGAGATCATTCGCAATTCCGGCCTGCCCCTCATCTCCGCCGACACCCTTGCCGAAGCTGCCCGCGCCGCCGTCCGCGCCCGTCCGCAGCCCGTCGCAGCCGAATAAGGAGCCCTGATCATGGCCATTCTCATCACCGAAGACACCCGCGTCATCGTCCAGGGCATGTCCGGCCGCATCGGCCAGTTCCACACCCAGGAGATGATCGAGGCCGGCACGAATGTCGTGGGCGGCGTCACGCCGGGCCGCGGCGGCACGACCGTGCTGAACCGCCCGATCTTCAACACCGTCCGCGAGGCGGTGGAAAAGACCGGCGCCGATGCCTCGCTGCTGTTCGTGCCGCCCGCCTTCGCCGCCGACGCCATGATGGAAGCGGCCGATGCCGGCATCAAGACCTGCGTCTGCGTCACCGACGGCCTGCCCGCGCAGGACATGATGAAGGTGAAACGCTTCCTCCGCCGCTACCCGCGCGAAAAGAAGATGCGCCTGATCGGGCCGAATTGCGCGGGCATCATCAGCCCCGGAAAGGGCTTCATGGGCATCATGCCGCCCCATATCTACACGCCCGGCCGCGTGGGCATCGTGGGCCGCTCGGGCACGCTGGGCTACGAGGCGGCGTCCCAGATGTCGGCGCTTGGCATCGGGGTGTCCTCCTCCATCGGGATCGGGGGCGATCCGATCAACGGGTCGAGCTTCAAGGACATCCTCGAACTCTTTGAAAACGATCCCGAAACCGATGCCGTCATCATGATCGGCGAGATCGGCGGCCCGCAGGAGGCCGAGGCGGCCGCTTATGTCCGTGACCACATGACCAAGCCGGTTGCGGCCTATGTCGCGGGCCTTTCGGCACCGAAGGGTCGCAAGATGGGGCACGCGGGCGCGATCATCTCGGCTTTCGGCGAAAGCGCGCAGGAAAAGGTCGAGATCCTGCAGGACGCGGGCATCATGGTCGCGCCGAACCCCTCCTCCATGGGCGAGACGGTCGCGCGCATGCTCGGCCTGAAGGAAGCGGCATGACACGGGCGGAAACCTTTCCCATGCTCGCCATGCGCGAGGCCGAAGACTGGGTCGGCCGCACCGAGGAACGCTGGGGCTGCCTCACGCCGGAACTGGCCGGCATGATGAACGCCGCGGTCTCGCATCCCCTTTCGCTCCGGCGCGACGTGCGCCGGGGCTGCCTGATGCCGCGGCTCTGGCATTGGGCGGCTTTCCCGGAATTCGTGCCGCTCAGCCAGCTGGGCGAGGACGGGCACCCGAAACTCGGCGATTTCCTGCCCCCGCTCGCCTTCAAGCGGCGCATGTGGGCGGCGGGCAAGCTGAGCTTTTCGGGTAGCCTGCGGATCGGCGAACGGCTCAGGCGGATATCGACGATCAAGTCGGTCACGCCCAAATCTGGCGGCACAGGCGAGATGGTCTTCGTCACCGTCGCCCACCAGGTCGAAGGCGAAACCGGCAGTTTCGTGGAAGAGGAACAGGATATCGTCTACCTGCATATCCCCGAAAGCTTCACGCCCCCCAAACGCATCCCGGAACTGGAAAGCCCCGATTTCGACGAGACCGTGCCGATCAACGAGGCGCGGCTTTTCCGTTTTTCGGCAGCAACTTACAACGCGCACCGCATCCATTACGACCTGACGTATGCGCGCGAGGTCGAGAAATACCCCGCCCTCGTCACGCACGGGCCCATGCAGGCGATCATGCTGATGGAAACGGCCAAGCGCCACGCGGGCGAGCCGCCCAAACGGTTCCGCTTCCGCGGCGTGCACCCGATGTTCCACACCCATGACCTGCGGCTGCAGGGTCGGCTGGCACCCGGTGGCAAGGCGATGGAACTGGGGACGGCCACGCCCGAGGGCTACCTCGGGATGCAGGCACAGGCGGAGTGGGACTGATGGGTATTCTCAAGGGTATGCGCGTGGTCGAAAGCTCCGCCTTCGTGGCGGTGCCGATGGCCGGGATGACATTGGCGCAGATGGGGGCGGACGTGATCCGCTTCGACCTGCCGCAAGGAGGCCTCGATTACACCCGCTGGCCGGTCGCGCCGAACGGGCAAAGCCTGTTCTGGGCCGGGATGAACAAGGGCAAACGCTCGGTCGCGATCGACGTGAAGACGCCGCGCGGCCGCGAGATCGCGCAGGAGATCATCTGCGCGCCGGGCGAAGATGCGGGCCTGTTCATCACCAACCTCGCGACACCGGGCTGGACCGATCACGCGACGCTGGCCGCGCGGCGCGCCGACCTTGTCTCGGTCACGTTGAGGGGCGACCGCCACGGGCGGCCCGCCGTGGATTACACCGTGAACCCCGCCGTGGGCTTTCCCATGGCGACCGGGCCGGAAGGCTCGTCCGAGCCTGTAGCCCACGCCCTCCCCGCCTGGGACGCGATCGCGGGCGGCATGGTCGTCTCGGGCCTGCTGGCTGCCGAACGCCACCGGCTGCGCCATGGCACGGGGCAGGCCGTGGACCTGACGCTCAAGGACGTGGCCGCGGCGATGCTGGGGCATCTGGGCATCATCGGCGAGCACGCCACGACGGGCCAGACCCGCGGCAAGGCCGGAAACAGCCTTTACGGTGCTTACGGGCAGGATTTCCTCTGCGCCGACGGGCAGCGGGTCATGGTCATCGGCCTGACCGCGCGGCAGTGGAAGAACCTGCTGAAGGTCACGGGGTTGAGTGAACCCATGGCGGCGCTGGAGGCCGAACTGGGTGTGGATTTCGGGGACGAGGGCGCGCGCTGGCAGGCGCGCCATGCCATCACCGCCGTGCTGTCGCCGTGGTTCGCCGCCCGGCGTGTCGCCGAGTTCGGCGATCTCTTCGACCGTGCGGGCGTGACCTGGTCGATCTTCCGCAGCTTTGCCGAAGCGATCGAGCAAGACCCAGACCTGTCGGCCGAAAACCCCATCTTCGCCCCCGTGGCCCAGCCCGGCATCGGCACCTACCTCAGCCCCGGCACGCCCTTCACCTTCGCCGCCGAGGCGCGCGAGGCTGCCGCCCCCGCCCCCCTGATCGGGCAACACACCGAGGCGGTTCTCGCGGATGTTGCGAAACTGCCCGAGGGGGAAATCGCCCGCCTCTTCGACGAGGGGGTGGTCATGCAGACCCCGCGCGCGGCGTTGAAACTGGCCTCCTGACTGCGCTCAAGTCACACGCTGGCGAGCGTGATAATCGGGGTGATCCCAAAGGCGATCCTTGATCACCTCCTCCAGCGTGTCGGCGGCACAGGTCACGTTGCCCTCGTTGACATAGAGGGGCGTAAAGCCGAAGCGCATGATGTCGGGCGCGCGGAAGTCGCCGATCACGTCGCGGGCGATCAACGCCTGCATGGCCGCATAGCCGTGTTCGAAACGGAACGAGACCTGGCTGCCCCGCCGGGCGGGATCGCGGGGGCTGGCAAGCTCAAGCTCGGGGCAACGCGCCTCGACCGCGGCGATGAACTGCTCGCAGAGCGCGACCGAGGCCGCGCGCAGCTCGGCCATGTCGACCCCCTCCCAGACCTCCATCGCGGCTTCCAGGGCTGTCATCTGCAAGACGGGCGGCGTGCCCACCCGCATCCGCTCCACCCCCGGTGCGGGGCGATAGTCGAGGTCGAAGGCAAAGGGCGCCGCGTGCCCCAGCCACCCGGCCAACGCGGGTTGCACGGTCTCGGCGATGTCGGGCCGGACATAGATGAAGGCCGGCGCACCCGGCCCGCCGTTGAGATACTTGTAGGTGCAGCCCACGGCGAATTCGGCGTTCGAGGCCGCAAGGTCGACCGGCACCGCCCCGGCGCTATGCGCAAGGTCCCAGATCATCACCGCACCCGCCGCATGGGTCCGCGCCGTGATATCGGCCATGTCGTGCATCCGCCCCGTGCGGTAATCGACCTGCGTCAGCATCACCGCGGCGACCTCGTCGGTGATCGCCCCGGCCACGTCCTCGGGGGCCACCACGCGCAACTCGTGACCGTGGCCCAACTGCCGGATCAGCCCGTCGGCCATGTAGAGGTCGGTCGGGAAATTCCCGCTGTCGGACAGGACAACCCGGCGTTCGGGCCGCATCTGGAGCGCGGCCGACAGCGCCTGGTAGACCTTGATCGACAGCGTGTCGCCCATCACGACGCTGCCCGCGGGCGCGCCGATCAGGCGGCCGACCATGTCGCCCACGCGGCTTGGCTGCGCCATCCAGCCGTCCAGGTTCCACCCCTTGATCAGGTCCTGTCCCCATTCCTCGGTCACGGCCTGCGCCAGACGCGCGGGTACCGCTTTCGGCAACGGTCCCAGCGAGTTGCCGTCGAGGTAGATCAGCCCCTCGGGAAGATCGAACAGGTGTTTGCGATAGATGGTCATAACTGCCCCCTCACCTGCCAGAGCTCGGGGAACAATTCCACCTCGAGCATCCGGCGCAGGTATTGCACGCCCGAGGTTCCCCCGGTGCCGCGTTTGAAACCGATTATGCGCTCGACGGTCGTGACATGGTTGAAGCGCCAGCGGCGGAAGTAATCCTCGAGATCGACCAGTTTCTCGGCCAGCTCGTACAGCGCCCAATGCGCCTCGGGGGCCTCGTAGACCACGGCCCAGCCCTCGCGGATCGCATCCTGCGCGCCGTGGGGCGCATCCATCCGGTAGGCGGCGGAGAAATCCGCGCCAAGGCCGTGGCCCAGATGGTCGAGCGCGACGTGATAGAGCGATTTGCGCGTGAGTTCGGCGGTCAGCGCGGCATGCAGCGCGGGGCGGTGTTCATGGACCTTGAGCATCGCAGGGTTGCGGTTGCCCAGCATGAACTCGATCAGCCGATACTGGTGCGACTGGAACCCCGAGGAATTGCCCAGATCGTCGCGGAACCGCGTGTATTCCGAGGGCGTCATCGTGCGCAGCACGTCCCACGCGCCGTTCAGTTGCTCGAAGATGCGCGCGACGCGGGTCAGCATCTTGAAGACGGGGCGGATGTCGCCGCCCGCCAGCCCCTCGCGCGCGGCTGTCAACTCGTGGATCGCCAGCCGCATCCACAGCTCGGAGGTCTGGTGCTGGATGATGAACAGCATCTCGTCATGGGCGTCCGACAGGGGCCGCTGCCCGTCGAGCAGCCCGTCAAGGGCAAGGTAATCGCCATAGCTCATGTCGCGGGCGAAGCTCATCTTCGCCCCCTCGGTTTCGGGGTTGTAGGCGTCGGTCATGGGATGTCCGTTGCAAATGCGACGGTGCGCACCCTGCCCCGGCGAAAAACCGGGCGCAACCCGCCTCAGGCGCCCGCGGCGATGCCCGCGCGGCGGCGGTGCGGGCCGACAAGGCACGCCAGCCCGAGGATGAGACCCGAGACAGTGGCGATCATGCCCGCCGCGCTGACCGCGTTGGCATAGCCCAGCCAGATCGGCCCGTAGCCCGCCAGCACATAGCCCAGCACCGCCGACAGGGTGGCGAAAGCCACAGACAGCCAGACCTGCACCGACAGCGAATTGGTCATCAGGCGGGCCGCGGCGGGCGGGCAGATGAACATGGCGATGACGATGATCGAGCCCACCGCGTCGAAGGCCGCCACGGCGGCCACGGCGGCGGCGATGACAAGGGCAAGGCCGATGGCCGAGACCGGCAGGCCGATGGCCCGCGCGAACCCCTCGTCGAAGGTCGAAAGCTTGAGGGGCCGCCAGAAGATCACCGTCAGCGCCGTGATCAGCGCCGCGGTCACCGCCATGCGACCCAGTTCGGGCGGCAGGTGGGCCAGCGCGGCGGCGTCGGTCAGGCTGGCCCAGCCGTCGGTCGCGCGCAGCCAGATCAGGGTTTCCAGATTGCCCATCAGCGCATGGTCCACATCCAGATGGACGCCCGAGGTATCGGATTGTTCCAGCAACAGAACGCCGCCCGCGAAGAGCGCGGTGAAGACGACGCCCATGGCCGCCCCCGGTTCGATCTGGCCCACGCGGCGGATCGCCTCGATCAGGATCACGGCCAGCAGCGCCGCGGCCCCCGCCCCCAGCAGCATGGGGATGGCCGCGACCGTCCCGGTCAGCAGGAAGGCCACGACGATGCCCGGCAGCACCACATGCGAGATGGCGTCGCCAATCAGCGCCTGCCGCCTGAGGATCAGGAAATTGCCGGGTAGCGCACAGGCGATGGCCGCCAGCGTGCCGATCAGGATCGGCGTAAGCGAGAACTGGACGAACTCGACCCCCATGCGCCTACCCCCCCACCGGCTGCGGGGGTCCGAGGCGCGCGTCGAAGGCCGCGATCTCGTCGGGGGCGAAAACCTCTTCGATGGGGGTCAGCCCGTCGTAGCGGCCGGTCAGGCTGGTGTCCTGATGAACCTCGCGCGCGATGTCCCAGCGCCGCTCGTCCCGCGCGATCTTGGCCGCCTGTGCCCGCCCCTTGTCGGTGGCGACCCCGTCGGGCCGGATCAGCCCCTCGGCGCGCAGGATGCGCAGCGTCATGGGGTCGTGGATCGGCTCGGCCCGCGTGAGGGCCAGCAGACCCTGGCGGCGATGCACCCGAGCCTGGAACCGGCGGCGCGCAAGAAGGGCGGCCAGAACACCGCGGGCAGGCGCGAAGAGCAGCGAAAAGGTGAATAGCCCCGCCGCGATCAGCACGATGATCGGCCCGGTGGGCAGACCCGGCGCCGAGGCCGAGAGTGCCGCCCCGAGATAGCCCGCCACGGCCCCCAGCACACCTGCCGTCCAGAGCACGCGTTCGACCCGGTCGGACCAGAACCGCGCCGTGACGGCGGGGATGATCAGAAGCGCCACGATCAAGATCAGGCCCACCAGTTTCAGGCCGATCACCGTCACGGCCATGACAAGGCCCATCATGGCAAGGTCGATCCGCCGCGTGTCGACGCCCATCGCCGCGGCATGGCCGGGGTCGAAGGCCACAAGCGTCATGGGCCGTCGCAAGGCCCAGATCAGCGCCACCACCACCGCGCCGCCGATGGCGATGATCAGCGCGTCCTGCCGCAGCATCCCCGCGGTCGAGCCGAGCAGGAAATCCTCCAGCCCCGCCTGCCGACCGCGGTCGAGGCTCTGGATCACGGTCAGCAGCACGACCCCCGCGCCGAAAAAGACCGACAGCACCGCGCCGATGGCCGCATCCTCGGCCAGCCGCGTGGCGCGCGCGATCCATTCCACCAGCCAAAGACCCGCGAAGGCCGAAAGCGCCGATCCGATCAGCAGACCGGCCAGGCTGCGCCCCTCGCCGCCAAGCGCCACCATGACAAGAAACGCAAGGCCCACGCCCGGCAGGGTCGCATGCGCCACCGCGTCCGAGACCAGCGCGCGCTTGCGCAGGAACAAGAAAGTGCCCGCGGTCCCCGCGGCAAAGCCCAGCAGCGCCGCGCCGATCGTCACCAGCGCGGCGTTGTAGCCTGCCTGCAGCATGAGCGCGTCGAGAAAGGCCGACATGGGCGGATCAGCCCCCGGTCAGCGCAAGCTGGTCGAGATGGGTGGCCGCCAGCCGTCCGCCATAGGTCCGGGCCAAGGCCTCGGGGGTAAAGGCCTGGGCCACGGGCCCCTGCCCGATGGCGCGCACGTTGACGAGGAAGACGTGGTCGAAATAGGCCGCGACGGTCGACAAGTCATGATGCACCGCGATCACCGACTTGCCCTGCGCCTTGAGCGATTTCAGCACCTCGATGATCGCCCGCTCGGTCGCCGCATCGACACCGGCGAAGGGTTCGTCCAGCAGGTAGAGATCGGCCTCCTGCGCCAGCGCGCGGGCGAGGAAGACGCGCTGCTGCTGGCCGCCCGACAGCTGGCCGATCTGGCGGTCCGCGAAACCCTCCATGCCGACGCGGGCCAGCGCCTCTTGCGCCACGGCGCGTTCGGCTTTCGACACGCGCCGGAACAGGCCCAGCTTGCGGTAGCGGCCCATCAGGACCACGTCGATCACCGTGGTCGGGAAATCCCAGTCGATACTGGCGCGCTGCGGCACGTAGGCGATGCGGTCGCGGGCCTCCGAAAGGGGCCGCCCGAAGATGCGCACCTCGCCCGACACGGCGGGGACAAGCCCGAGGGCCGCCTTGAGGAAGGTCGACTTGCCCGCCCCGTTCGGCCCCACGATGGCCGACATGGCTCCCGCCGGAAAGGTCGCATCGACCGAGAAGAGCGCGGGCTTTTCGCCGTAGCTGACGGTCAGGCCGCCGACGGCGAGCGGGCTGGAGGGATCCAGCCCGGCCTGCGTGACGGTGCCGCCCGAGGCGGCGAGGGTCAGTGTCTCTGCGGTCATGCCATCCTTCAATTCATCGCCAGTTCGTCGACCCGGCCCCGTTCGGGCGCCGCGCCACCCAGCGCGCGCGAGATCACGGTCACGTTGTGGTCGATCATGCCCAGGTAGGTGCCCTCGTAGGTGCCCGGCGCGCCCATCGCGTCGGAGAACAGCTCTCCGCCGATGACGACCTCGTGGCCCTGCGCGGCGGCCCCCTCGATCAGCGCGCGGATGTTCCGATCCGAGACCGAGGTTTCCACGAAGACCGCGCCGATGCCGCGCGCCACCAGCATGTCGACCAGTTCGGCGATGCGTTGCAGGCCCGCCTCGCTTTCGGTCGAGATGCCCTGGATGCCCACCACCTCGAAGCCGTAGGCGGCACCGAAGTAATTGAACGCGTCATGGGCGGTGACCAGAACGCGGCTTTCGGCGGGAACCGAGGCCAGCACGGTCTGCGAATAGACGGCGAGATCGGCCAGCTCATCCAGGTGCGCGGCCGCGTTGGCGGTGAAGGTCGCGGCATTGTCGGGATCGACCGCGATCATGGCGTCACGGGTCGCCAGCACCACGCGGGACCACAGGTTGGGGTTCATCCAGACATGCGGGTCGAAGCGGCCCTCGTAATCCTCGGACCCGATCAGCTGGGTCGGCGCAATGGCCTCGGCCACGGCGACCACGGGGCGGGTTTCGGCGACGTCCAGCAGGAACTCCTCGAGCTGGGCCTCGAGGTAAAGGCCGTTCCACAGCACGAGATCGGCCTGCGCGGTCGCGACGATGTCGCTGCGCGTCTGGCGGTAGGCGTGCGGGTCCACCCCCGGCCCCATCAGGGCGGTGACGGAGACCAGATCGCCGCCGACCTGCCGGGCGGCATCGGCGATCATGCCCGTGGTGGCGACAACGGTCAGGCGGTCTTGCGCCGCGGCGGGAAGGGCCAGCGTGGCGGCGGTGGCAAGTGAAAGCAGCAGGCGTCGGGTCAGCATATGCAACCTCGGTTGAGTGCGCACGCGAACGGGCGTGCGATCCGTGCCGTCACGCTGTATATTGCGACGCATTCTCAAGAAGTCAATGCAGTTGCGAGTTATTCGCAATACAGGCCCGCGCGGATGCGCGCAGACCGAAGTGCAGCAAGGTCACTCGGCGGGTTCGTTCACCGGGGCGATCTCCCGCAGGCGGTGCCCCTCCGGATCGAAGGGCGGCGCGGCAAGGCGGCGCGCGGTGTGGGCGCGGCCTAGGATGGCGACATGAACCGTCTCGCCCGGCGCCACGCGACCCGCCTTGAGATAGGCCAGCGCCAGCGACTTGCCCACGCTGTGCCCGTAGCCGCCCGACGAGACCTGCCCGATCGGCGTGCCGTCTGGCAGAAAGATCGGCTCGGACCCGTTGGCATCGGCGGTATCGGCGTCGATCTCGAGCAACACCATCTCTTCACGCGGCGCATTCGCTTCGACCCGCAACCATTCTTCTTTATTCAGAAAATCCTTGTCACGCCGAATCAATCCGTCAAGACCGGACTCCTGCGGCCAGTATTCGGGGGAGTAATCGCGCCCCCAACTGCCATAGCCTTTTTCCAGCCGCAGCGACATCAGCGCCCGGCTGCCCACGGGGCCCGCCCCGACCGCCTTGCCCGCCTCCAGAAGCGCCGCGTAAAGCGTGAGCTGATCGACTTCGGCGCAATGCAATTCCCATCCCAGATCGCCGGTGAAACTGACGCGGATCGCCACGACCTCGACGCCCGCCACCGTGATCCGTTGCGACCGGAAGAACGGGAAAGCGTCGTTCGACAGGTCCGCATCCGTAAGCCGTTGCAGCAGGTTGCGCGCCTCGGGCCCGGCGACATTGAAGCCGCAGACCGCCTCGGTCAGGCTTTCGAACACCGTGCCTTCGGGCAGCGGCACGGCACGGAAAAAGCGCAGGTGATAGCGTTCGGCGGCCCCGCCGCCCAGCACCCAGAATTCCTCGGGGCCCAGCCGGGTGACGGTGAAATCACCGGCCACCCCCCCGCGCCTGCCGATCAGCGGCGTGAGGCAGGAGCGGCCCACCGTCCGCGGCATCCGGTTGGCGAAGACGGCATTCAGCCATGCCTCGGCCCCCGGTCCCGCGACGCGGTATGTCGCGAAGTTGGAGATGTCGATGATGCCCGCTCGGCTGCGCAGCATGCGGCATTCGCGGCCCACCACATCCCACCAGGGCTGCCGCGCGTGGCCTGCGCTGTCCTCGACGGTTTCGTCAAAGAAAAGAGGGTGTTCCCAGCCGTAGTTCAACCCGAATTTCGCGCCCATCCCGGCCTGCATGCCGTGGACGGGCCGTACCCGCACGGGCCGCCCGGCCGTGCGTTCCTCGCCGGGGAAGTGGATCTTGAAACGGTGCGCATACTGGTCGGCCACGCGCGCCTTGGTAAACGCCTTGCCAGCCCAATGGCCAAAGCGCGCCATGTCCCAGCCGAACATGTCCATCGACGGCTCGCTCTCGACCATCCACTCGGCCGCGAGCCGCCCGAGCCCGCCCGATTGCGAAAAGCCGGGGATGATGCCGTTGCAGCAGAAATAGCCGGTCAGTTCCGGCACCGGCCCCATCAGGGCGCTGGCGTCGGGCGACCAGATCATGGGCCCGTTGATCACCCGCTTTATCCCCGCCTCGCCCACCACCGGCACGCGGTCGATGGCACGCATCATGTTCTCCTCGATCCGCTCGAGGTCATCGGCGAACAGCTCGTGGCCGAAGCCTTGCGGCGTGCCCTCCTCGGCCCAGAAGCGCATGTCGCGCTCATAGGCGCCGACAAGCAGGCCCTGCCCCTCCTGCCGGAGGTAGTATTCACCGTCGCGGTCGGCGACGGACGGCAGGCGGCGATCCATCGCGGCGATCTGGGGGATCGTCTCGGTCACGAAATACTGGTGTTCGGTCGGCATCAGCGGCAGGTCGATCCCCGCCATCGCCGCCACCTCGCGCCCCCAGAGGCCGGCGGCATTGACCACCCATGGGGTGCGGATGTCGCCCTGTTCGGTGCGCACGATCCAGGTGCCATCGGCCTGCTGTTCCGTCGCGATCACGGGCGTGAAGCGGTGGATCTCGGCGCCGCGCTGCCGCGCGCCCATGGCATAGGCGTTGGTCACGCCCGAGGGATCGACATTGCCGCCATCGGGCTCATACATGATGCAGCGGATGCCGGTGAAATCGACCAGCGGGTGCAGCCGCTCGGCCTCATCCCGGCTGACCTCGTGGAAATTCATGCCGTAGCGACGCGCCTTGGCCTCTTGCAGGCGCAGCTGGTGCTCGCGATCCTCGGTCTGGGCCAGGTAGAGCGAGCCGGGCTGGAACACGCCGCAGGACTGGCCGGTTTCGGCCTCCAGCTCCTTGTAGAGCTGCATGGTGTAATGCTGCAGGCGGCTGATGTTGGTCACGTCATGCAGCCCGTGGATATTGGCCGCCGCATGCCATGTGCTGCCGCTGGTCAGTTCCGAGCGTTCCAGCAACACCGCGTCGGTCCAACCCAGCTTGGTCAGGTGATAGAGGATCGAGCAGCCGATCACGCCGCCTCCGATCACGACGGCTGGGGCATGGGTGCGCATGGGGTCGTCCTTTCGGGTGCCGATGGCCCAAGACTGCGCGGGCGCGCGCGCCGCCTCTGGCCCAAGCCCGACGCGCCAGGGTCAGAACGCGCCGCGCGGCGGACGAATTGACACCGCCCCGCCCCGGACGCAGGGTGCGCGCAAAGCACAGCCGAGGGAGAGGGACATGGCCGGAAAAATCGCATTGGTGACGGGTGGCGCGCAGGGCATCGGGCTGGCCTGCGGGCGGGCATTGGCCGCCGATGGCTACCGCGTGATGCTGGCCGATATCCGCGACAGCGTGCATGAGGCCGCCGAGGGGATCGGCGGGCGCGGCTTTGTCTGCGACGTGGCCGACACGGGGGCGCTGATGGCGCTCTTCGACACGATCGAGGCCGAGGAAGGGCCGGTTTCGGCACTGGTGAACAACGCGGGCGTCGCGAAACCGGGCGATTTCCTGAGCTACAGCCTCGAGGATTTCGACGCGGTCATCGGGCTGAACCTGCGCGCGGTCTTTGCCGCGACCCAGCGGGCCGCCCGCGGCATGATCGAGGCGGGCATCCCCGGCGCGATCGTCAACATGTCCTCGGTCAACGCGGTCGTGGCGATCCCCGCGATCCCGGCCTATTGCGCCTCGAAGGGCGGCGTGCAGCAGCTGACCAAGGCGTCCGCGCTGGCCCTGGCCGACAAGGGCATCCGCGTGAACGCGGTCGGCCCCGGTTCGATCGACACCGAGATGATGGCGGGCGTCAACGCCTCGCCCGAGGCCTATGCCCGTGTCATGTCCCGCACGCCCATGGGGCGCGTGGGCACGGCGGACGAGATCGGCAATGTCGTGGCCTTCCTGTGCTCGGACAAGGCAAGCTACGTGACGGGCGAAACGATCTATGTCGATGGTGGCCGACTGGGGCTGAACTACACCGTCTGAACGCTGCCACGCGCGAAAAGGGCCATGACCCGCACCGTTGTCATGGCGCCGATCCACATGGCGAAGACGGCGAGGAACGCCGTGGTCGAAAACACCGCCCCGCCCGAGACGCCCGCGCCCACGGCGCAGCCCCCCGCCAGCATCGCGCCGAAGCCCATCAGCACGGCACCGATCAGGTAACGCTCCATCGGCGTGTCGGCGCCGAACCGCTCGAGCTTCCATTCGCCGAAGGCCAGCGCCGCGGCCCCTGCCCCGACGAAGACGCCGGGCACGAGGCCGATGCCGAAGGACAGCACGACCGAGCGTTGCGTGACCAGCGCCATCAGCGTGTCGGTGGCGGGGCCGGTGAAGGTGACGGAGGCGACCGGCACGATCTCGAAACTGTTGGCCGCGATGATCGCGGTCAGCGCCCAGCCCATGGCCACGGCCGCACCCACCACCCCGGCGGCAAAGATCACGCCTGCCGACAGCTTGCGCATCGAGGCAAATCCGACCGCGGCCAGCAGCGCGGTTCCGGCGAGAAAGGCCGCGCTGGCGGGGGTCAGGCCCAGCGTGTAAAGCAGGCTCCGCCCCGCGCCCCCCGGCACGGTCCAGAGCCCACTGACCCATTCGCGCGCCGGCGCGAGCAGCCCGGTGTAGCTGGCTTGCGCCACCAGCGTGACAACCAGCCCGGTGATCAGCGCGCGCAGGTTGCCCGTGGCCGACAGCACCAGCAGCCGCGAGGCGCAGCCCCGCGCGAGGATCATGCCCACCCCGAACATCAGCCCGCCGATCAGTGCGCCCGAGACCGAGCCCTCGGCAGCCAGCTGGCGGGTGGAGGAGACATCGAAAAGCCCCGCGGTGATGCCCAGTTGCGTCAGCGACATGGCCGCGAAGAACGCCACGAGCCAGATCGCGAGCTTGGGGCCGAAGACCCCCTCGGCCACCTCGGCCGTGGCCGCGCGCAGGCAGAACCGCGAGCGTTGCGCCGCCCAACCGAACACAAGGCCCGTCAGCGCCCCGGCTGCGGCCAGCACGAGGGGTTCGCCGCGGACAAGCAGGAGATCTTCCAGCATCGCGCCGTCTTTCCGTTGTCTGCAATCCGTCTAGGCGACACGCGCGGCGCGCGCGTTGACCTGCATCAAGCGGCGTTTACTCGGCGGTCGCTTCCAGGATGATCGCGTCGAGCAGCGCTTCGACTTCCTGCATCGGGCCGTCCGGGTAATCGCGATGGCCGATCAGCACCTCGCCCTCCCTCTCGGCGATGAAGATGCCGTAGGGACAATGGACGATGTTCATCGGGTCCGCTTCCATCACCCGGCGCGACACGGCGGCCGAGCAGAAAAGGAAGATCTGCGCATTGTCATAGAGGTCTTGGGCGCCCTCGATATCCGCGCCGGTGCGGTTGAGCATATCGCCCACGTGGCTGGTGTAGTCGATCACGAGGCCACGGTTGATGATGGCATTCTCGATGGCGAAACTCGCGTCTTCGAAACTGCCCGCGAAGGGGAAGGTGATCGCATCCTGCGCCGACGCGGCCAGCGGAGCCGCGACAAGGGCAGAAGCCAGAAGGATCGAACGTATCATTTGGGCCGCCTCCTATGTGTGGACCGCGGGCGGGGGCACGTTGCCGCCCGCGGCAATGATGTTCAGACGAACATGTCGGTCGTGATCGCCTCGTACCAGTCGAGGCTTTCGCGGTAGGTCTCTGCGCGGGTCTCGGGCGTCTCGTCGACCTGGCTGACGAAACTGTCGGTGGATACGATCCCCTCGTCGCTGGCCTCGTAGGTGGCGCCGACCTTGACGCCGTCCTCGGTGCCGATGAGCGACCAGCAGGTGTTGGCGTAGCGCGCCGGGAACTGGCGCGATCCGGTCAGGGCCGCCACGATGGCATTGGCCGCGACCTTGGCCTGGCTGTTGGCCGAGAAGCCCGATTTCGGCATTTCGCCCTGCGCGGCCGAGTCGCCCAGAACATGGATGTTCGGGTCGATCCGGCTCGACATGTCATAGGCCGAGACCGGCGCCCAGTTGCCGTCGGTGATCCCCGCGGCAAAGGCGATGGTGCCCGCGCGCTGCCCCGGAATGACGTTGCAGACATCCACGTTCTCGACCGCGCCGTCGATCGAGATGGTCATCGCCTCGGCATCCACGCTCACGTTGCCACCGCCGAAATCGGGACCGATGCGCGTGACCATGCCGGGGTAATGCCGTTCCCAGCCATCCTCGAACAGGCCCTGCTTGGAGAAGGTCTCCTTCGGGTCCGCGACAAGGATCTTGGCGGTCGGATTGTTCTCCTTCAGGAAATGGGCGACCATCGAGATCCGCTCGTAGGGGCCGGGCGGGCAGCGGTAGGGGTTGGGGGGTGCGACCATCGCGAAGGTGCCGCCCTCGGGCATCGCCTCGAGCTGTGCGCGCAGAAGGGCCGCCTGCGTGCCGCCCTTGTAGGCATGCGGCATGCGGTCCTGCACGTTGACGGACCAACCCGGAACGCTGTCCTCGATGAAGTCGATGCCGGGGCTGAGCACCAGCCGGTCATAGGGCACCGATCCGCCACCGGCCAGCGCGACCGTCTGCGCGTCACGGTCGACCCCCATGGCCCAGTCGTGGATCACGTTGATGCCGTAGGTTCCGGCCAGCCCGCCGTAGCCATGGGCGGTGTCCTCGAGGTCGAAGAAACCGCCGAGATAGAGGTTCGAGAAATAGCAGGTGTAATACTGCCGCGAGGATTCGATCAGGGTCACGTCGATGGCGTCGGCCCCGTCACGCGCGATGTAGCGCGCGGCCGTGGCCCCGCCCGATCCGCCGCCGATGACGACGACGCGGGCACGGGTCTGCGCCCTTGCGATCATGGGCGCCGACAGCGCTGCCGCCGCCGCCGCGGTGGTGCCAAGAAACACCCGTCTGTTGATGGTCATTGCAGTTCCTCCCTTTGCACCCCTTCGGGGCTTTTGTGGCGCAGGGCGGGTCTGGTCGCCGCGCACCCTCGCGGCCAAGATGTTACTCGGCCGTCGCGAAATAGGCCGCAAGCGCCGCGATCTCCTCGTCTCCGAGACGCCGGCTGACCGTATTCATGACCTGATGCTCGCGCGTTCCACTGCGATATGCAACCATTCCCGCGATGAAGACCGAAGGCGCAAGCCCGCGGACCGAGGGGATATCCCCGCCACCCGCGTCGCGGTGGCAGGCGGTGCATTCATTGGCGAGAAACTCGCCGTAGGGCAGGTCTGCCTCGATCTCGAGGATCGCGGCGACCTCGGGGTCCACGGCAGAGCTGTCGGGCTCGGCCAGGACATCCCCGGCCACGCCGCCGGCTTCGAGCATGTAGGCGATCAGATGGGCGCGGTCCTCGTCCGAACGAATGCCGCGAAACACCATGCGCGTGCCGGGGAAATAGTCACGCGGCCCGGCAAGAAACCGGTCCAGCGCGCCTGCGTCCCAGACCCGCCCCTCGGCCCCGGCCTGGGCAAGGACGTCGGAAAACTCGTAGCCCGCCAAGGCCCCGATGGAGCGCCCGACGATCCCGTTGAGATGGGGGCCGACACGGTTGACGGCCCCCTCCCCGATCATGTGGCACGCGGCGCAGGGCCTATACAGTCGTTCCCCCTGCGCCGCGTCCCCTTCGGCCAGCGACGGGGAGGACGCCACCGCCAAAGCCGCAAGGGCCAGCGCGCCGGTCGTTGCGCGCAAGCTCCTCATTCGTAGTCGCCGCCTTCGGCGCGCATGTAGGCGATGATCGCCGCCGCATCCTCCTCGGAGCGCAGCCCACGGAAGGCCATGCGGTTGCCGGGGATGAAGCCGCGCGGGTCCATCAGGTAGGCGGTCAGGGTCTCGTCGTCCCAGACCATGCCCGCCGCATTCGCCTCGGCGAAGGCAGGCGAGTAGCGGAAGCCGTCATGCACGCCCACCGGCGCCCCGTAGGTGTTGTTGAGCTGCGGGCCGACGCGGTTCACCGCGCCCTCGCCGATCTGGTGGCACGAGGCGCATTGACGCCACAGCCCTTCGCCCGCCGCAACCAGTTCAGGGTCGGGGCCGGCCGGCGCCTCGGGCTCGGCGGCGGCCTCGACGACCTCTTCCTCGGCGGCCGGCGTCACCGACGCCTCCTCTTCCTCGCCCTCGGGGGTCACGTTCAGCACCGTCGCGCGGGCCGTGACCTCGATGCTCTCGGCGCAGTTTTCCATGCAGGGCTCGCCCGAAAAGACCGCAAGTTCGGTTGCCTCGCGGTCGTCCATGTAGAATGCATCCTCGTTCGGCATCGAAACCTCGAGGAAGTTCTCGTTCGACAGCTCGAAATCGTCGTCCACCATGTTGTTGAGATACATCAGGTAGGCGGTGATCGCATAGACCTCGTCATCGCTCAGCGACTGGGCCGCGCCATAGGGCATGGCCCGGTGAACGTAATCCCAGACCGTCGAAAGATAGGGCCAGAACGAGCCGATGGTCTTGTGCGGGTCCTCGCCGTCGAGCGTGCCGAAGCCGCCTGCGAGAACGGGCCAGCGGCCCACCGCCTCACCGAAATCGCCATGACAGACGGCGCAGTAGTCGATGTAGAGTTCTTCACCGGTCCAGACATCGCCGGACCCCACGGGCAGGCCCTGCCCGTCGGGGCGAATGTCGATGTCCCAGGCGGCGATTTCCTCGGGCAGCGCCTCGCGGCCGAGGCCGTAGCCGCCGTCCCGCGAGGGGGCGGCGTTTTCCTGTGCGAGCGCCAGTGTGGCGGTGACGGCCACGAGCGCGGTGGAGAGGGTGAGCGTTTTCATGAGTTCAACCGACTTCGACATTTTCCGCCTCGCCTGCTTCGTTGATGGCCCAGGTCTGGATGCCATTGTTGTGGTAGATCGAGTTCACGCCGCGCACTTCGCGCAGCTGTGCCTTGGTGGGCTGCACGTAACCGGTCGAATCGTGCGCCCGGCTCTGCAGCAGAAGCGGGCTGCCGTCCCAGTCGAACTCGAAGTAGAAACGGTGCATCGACTTGTCGAGCGAGGGGCCCGACATCCGCGCGCGGTGCCAGTTCATGCCGCCGTCCAGCGTCACGTCGACCCGCGGAATGGTGCCGCGACCCGACCAGGCGACGCCGGTCAGAACGGTCGGACCGGGACCATGGGTGATCGGCGCCTGCGGGCTGGGGTTGGTGATGACCGACTTCGCATCCATTTCCCAGGTGAAGCGGCGGGCCTGCCCGTCGGCGAACAGGTCGGTGTATTTCGAGGTTTCTTCCCGGTGGTGCCACGGGGCATCGCCCACCTCGATCCGGCGCAGCCACTTGACCCACATGTTGCCTTCCCAGCCGGGCACGACGAGGCGCACGGGGTAGCCCTGCTCGGGGCGCAGCCGTTCGCCGTTCATATGCGTGGCGACAAGGCAGTCGTCGAGCGCCTTTTCCATCGGGATCGAGCGCGTCATCGCGCTGGCATCCGCGCCCTCGGGCAGGATCCAGGTGCCGTTGGTGCGCACGCCCGCCTCTTCCAGCAACAGGCGCAGCGGAACGCCGGTGTAGACCACGTTGTGGATCATCCCGTGCGTGAACTGCACCCCGTTCAGCTGCGAGCCGCGCCATTCCATGCCGGTGTTGGCCGCGCATTCGAGGAAATAGGCCCGGTTCTCGCGCGGGAAGCGCATCAGGTCTTCCATGGTGAAGACGAGCGGGTTGTCCACAAGGCCGTTGATCATCAGCCGGTGCACGCCCGGATCGATCTCGGCCACGCCGGAGTGGTGGCGCTCGAAACACAGGCCGTTGGGCGTGATGATCCCCTCCATCTCGTGGAGCGGCGTGAAGTTGACCGAGCTGACGGTGTCGGCGGTCAGCCATTCCACGTTGCGGCGGATCACATGCGCCTCATGGGGCGAGGGCACGCCGTAGGGCGCTGCATCCACGCCGGGGCCGAGATACTGCTGCCAGGGCTGCATCTCCATGATCGCGGGGTCGGGCCCTGCGGCCTGGGCATGCACCAGCTTGCCCGTCGCTGCCGCACCGGTGGCGACGGCGGCACCGGCCAGGAACTGGCGGCGCGACTGGGTGAATTTCGGGGTGTCGGTCATTGTGCGATACCTCTCCTGTCTCGCGGTGGTCACGGGCTCAGCCGCCGACCACGTCCACGGTGTTGTTGGGTTCCAGCGTCACGGTGCCCTGCGCACGGATGTGGTTCTCGACCACCTCCCAGATCGGCGGGCCCTCGGTGCCCTCGTTCACGCTTGCCCAGCCCGCGACGACGTAGTTCTGGTCGGGCTCGAGCAATTCGCCGGTCGCCAGCAGCGTCATCTCGGTGATGCGGCTGCCCTGCGGCTGGGCCGGGTCGATCCGGTAGCCAAGGCCACCCACCCGCACCATGTCGCCACCCTGCTGGTAATAGGCGTCGGGATTGAAGAGATTGGCGGCCACGTCTTCCATGATCGTGTGCAGCATCTCGCCCGACATCTCCATCCGGTAGGCGTTGGGATAGGTCATCGCGGTGACGTTGTAGATATCCTCGCGGGTGATGTTCTGCCCCGGCAAGATGGCCGCGCCCCAGCGGAACCCGGGGCTGAGCGCGATCTGTGCGTCGCGCTGGCTGATCAGCGCGTCGCAGATCACGTCATCCCATGTGCCGTTGAAATTGCCGCGGCGGAACAAAAGCGAGCCCGCCTGCCCGATCACCTCGGACATTTCCTCGGCAAAGGGCGCGCGCGTCTCGTCGACCAGCGCCGTCATCTCGGGGTCGGGCGCGATGACGTCCGAGAAGATCGGGATCAGCCGGTGGCTGATGCCGCGCATCGCGCCGTCCTGCACATCCAGATCGACGCGGCTGACGAACTTGCCGTGGCTGCCGGACGCGATCAGGAAAGTGTTGCCGACCTGGATCGCCTCGGGCAGCGCGTCATGGGTGTGGCCCGTGAGGATCACGTCGATCCCGGGGATGTCCCGGGCGAACTGGCGATCCACGTCGAAACCGTTGTGGGAAAGAAGGACAACGACATCGGCGCCCGCGTCACGGACCTCCTGGACGACCTCGGCGATGCGATCGCGGCGGAGGCCGAAGCTCAGTTCCGGGAACATCCAGCCGGGGTTGGCGATCGGCATGTAGGGGAAGGCCTGCCCGATCACGCCGATCGCGGTGCCGTTGCGCTCGAAGATGCGGTAATCGTCGTAGACCGGCTCGTCCCATTCGACGTCGAAGATGTTCGCGCCGAGGAAGGCGGGGTTCACGTGGTTCTCGATCAGTTCGTTCACGCGGGCCGAGCCCAGCGTGAATTCCCAATGCGAGGTCATCGCATCGGTGCCCAGCGCGTTGAAAAGCCGGACCATGTCCATGCCTTCGGTCCTGAGCGAGGGCAGCGACCCCTGCCAGGTGTCCCCCCCGTCGAGGATCAGCGCATGCGGCGCCTCGGCCTTGATCGCCTTGACCACGGTCGAGATGCGGTCAAGCCCCCCCATCCGGCCATAGGCCTGCGCCATCGAGGTGAAATCGTCGTAAGTCAGCGCGTAATCCATCGCGCTGCCGCGCTCGATGCCGAAGCGCGCGCGGAATTCACTGCCCACCAGATGCGGCGGCTGGCCTTCGTGGATGCCCACGCCGATGTTGAACTCGGGCTCGCGGAAATAGATCGGCTGGGTCTGGGCGTGGATGTCGGTGATGTGGATCAGCGTCACGTTGCCGGGGCCCCCGGTGCCGATCAGATCGTCCTGGCTCAGGGTCTGCTGGGCGGCAAGCCGGGCCCAGTTGCCGAAACCGGAGGCGCCGTAAAGCGCGGAGGTGGCAAGGGCGGCCTGCACGAAGTGGCGACGCGAGATCATGGGTTCAACCTCTGATGTTATTCAGGTTCTTGAATATTTTGGAACGAAACCCGCCCCGGATTGCTCCGGGGCGGGTCGCGATGTCAGGTCAGTTGCGGACGGCGGGGCCTTCGACCGTCAGGCCGTTGCCGCGCGAGGCGACGTAAAGCTCGAGCGCCACGAACTCGGGGCTGCCGATATCGTAGGGCACACCGCGCGTGTCGCGGATACAGCCGCGGAAGCGACCATGGACCGAGACGATGTTGGCGTTCTTCAGACGGTAGGTCGGGAAACCGTTGATCTGCCCCTGGCTGAGATGGTCGGCCCGGATCAGGTTGCCGTAGTTCTGTTCATGGCACTGTGCGCAGCTCAGTTCCATCTGGCCATACTGGGTGTAGTAGATCTCCTGCCCCAGTTCCCACGCATCGGCCGCGGGACCGTCGATGGCCACGTCGACCGTCTGGCCGCGCGCGACCGAGGCGATCAGCGCGACCATGTTGCGCATCTGCTGGCTGTCGTAGCCATAAGGCTCTTCCATGCCCATGCGCTCGGTCTGGCACTCCAGCACCTGCATCTCGACCGTCTGGACCATACCGTGCTCGGCATCCCACTGGGGATAGCTTGGGCGCACGTTGGCCAGGCTCTCGGCGTTCTCGTGACACGAGGCGCAGCTGTTGCCTTCGGTCCCCATGACGGTGTTGAAGGCGTCGAGGCCCTGCTCGACGAAGAGCATGCCGGGGTTGTCGAAATCATCGGCCTGCATCGCCCGCGTCTCGTCGGTGCGGAACACCCAGCCCGAGTAGACGGTCTGCAACGCCCCCGCCAGGTGGGCGGGCGGTTCGGTTTCGGTGACGATCGGGATCTCGCCGTTGATGACGAGGCTGTCGCCCGTGCGGATATCGGCGAGGCCGACCCCGGCGGCCGCGACGGCAAAGATCGCCGCCGAGACACCGCCGAGAAGTTTTGTTCTTGTCATGGCCGTTACTTCCTCCCTTGCGACGGCTGGGTTCTTGTCCGGATCAGGCGACCGTGATGTCCGCCGTTTCCGTGTAGACCGAGCCGTCATCGTCGTACCACGTGAACTCGAAGCTGCCGGTCTCGTTCACGACGGCGTCGAACTGGAAATACGGGTTGGTCGACACGCCGGGATGGATCGTGACGTCGATCACCTGCTCGCCGTTGAAGGCACAGGTGAAGCGGTTGATGATCTGCCGCGGGATCGGGTTGCCGTCGCCGTCGCGGCGCAGGCCCGATTCCATCGGGTGGCTGATCAGGGTACGGACGGCCACGCTATCGCCGGCCGAAGCATCGCGCGGGACGCGGACGCGGGGAACAACATTCTCTGCCATGGTCTTTCTCCTTGTCCTGTCTGGCTCAGCCGCCGCAGCCGCCGATGGTCACGCGCACGTTCTGGCGCGCCTGCTTGAATGTGCCGTCGGGCATGCGCGCGATGGCGACCACTTCCTGTTCGCCGGCAAGGCGGATACGGGTCGAGGCCAAGCGCGAACCGGCGGCCGGGCCGAAGTTGAAGGTGCACACGTCGGCCTGCGGGTTGCCGGCCGCCAGCAGCATGACTGCCTCGGCGCCGGGGGCGTCGACCTCGATCGGAACGGTATTGCCGTTCTCGGCGATTTCCGGCGCGATCAGCGTGATGCCGTCGCCGCCCATGTCGGCGCCGCCGGTGAAGGCCTGGATCGCCTCTTCAAGCTCGGCCGCCGACGCGATGTGCGGCAGCCCGAAGAAGGCGGCCGCAACCGCCAGCCCGGTGCCGACGAATTGTCTGCGTGTCTGGGTCATGAGATCAGTCTCCTTGGTCTCGGGGTTCGGTATGCGACCGGCTCAATAGTCGGTCAGCGTCATCAGGTAGGCGAGCACGTCCTCGATCTCCTGTGCCGACAGGATCGGCTGCAGATCCTCGGGCGCGGGACGCGTGGTGAAACGGTCGCCGGGGCGGATGAAACCCGACACCTTGTAGAAGGCCGGCATGATCGAGTCCGGGAAAACCATGTCGGAATTGACCAGAAGGCCGCGCAGCGCGGGTTCGTCCCAGCGCGCTGCGACACCGTCGAGCGACGGGCCGACCTCACCATGCCAAGGCTCGTCGGCCAACGCGCTGACCGCGTGGCAGGCCAGGCAGTTGCCCAACGCGCGACTGACAAGGATGTCCCGTCCGCGCTCGGCGTTTCCGGGTTCGCCGGTGAGGGATTCCATCACTTCACCGTATTCGGACATGACCACCGCGTCGGGCGCGATGACATCGGCTTGAAGACTGGTTGCGGCCAAGGCTACGCCTGCCGCCAGCAGCATCTGGCGCTTCACTTCGATTTCCTCCCTTTGGGCCGAGTCAGTGGCCTGTGGTATACCGTAGCCCTGCTCACCCTGTGATTGCAACTACACATTTGATTTTTTGCATGTGAGCCCTAGGGCCCGTTTTATTCCGTCGCTCCCGCGGCGGCCTGGTCGGCGAACATGCGGGCGTGATAGCGCTGGAAATCCTCATCTCCGTCGTAGCCTTCCTCCAACACCCAGTTGAGCATGTTGAAGGTCGTCCAGCGCCCGAAGGCGCCGGGCATCACCACGGCCGCCGCCTCGATCCCTGTCACGCCCTCGGGCACGTCCTCGGGGAAGAAGAGGATCGTCGGCGTGAACAGGTTGCGCCAGCGCCGCGCGATCTGGCGTTCCTCCATCGTCTCGCCGTCGAAATCCGTGACCTCGGTCGAGCCGTGCATGTTGATGCGCACGAAGAAGAACTCGTCTTCCAGCATCTGCAGGATGTCGGGCTCGATCCAGACCTCCTCGTGCATGCGCGAACAATAGATGCAGCCGCGCTGCTCGATGATGACGGCAAAGCGCTTGCCCTGCGCGTTGGCGTCGGCAAGGTCTTCGCGCAGGTCCATGAAGGTCTGGTTGAGCCAGGGCGCGACATGCAGCCCGTCGTCGCCGATCTCGGCCTGTGCCGCCCCCGACAGCGCCAGCGTGGCACCCATGATCAGTCCCGTCAGTCTTGCGAACATGGCGTTGGGCCTCCTCTCCCCTAGCCGGTTCCGGTGCGTCAGCCGATGGTCTGGAACACCTCGAACTCGTTGATCATCCATTCCCCGATATAAAGCAGCGCGTTGGTCGCGATCAGCACGCCGAAGACCACGAGCGCGCCGCCCATGACCTTTTCCACCGTGCCCAGGTGCCGCCGAAAGCGCGACATCAGCCGCATGAAGGGCCCCACGAACCCCGCCGCCAGCACGAAGGGCAGCGTCATGCCGATGCCGTAGGCCGTCAGCAGCGTCATCCCCTGCCCCGCCGAGTCGGTCGTGCCCGCCATGAACAGGATCGCCGCAAGCACCGGGCCCACGCAGGGCGTCCAGCCGAAGGCAAAGGCCAGCCCGATCACATAGGCCCCGCCAAGCCCGAGGTTCGCCGTGTCGCCCGGTTCGGCGCGCAGCGAGCGGTTGAGGAACCCGATGCGGATCACGCCCAGAAAATGCAGCCCCATCGCGATGATCAGCGCGGCCGCGACGTAGCGCAGAACGTCGAACCAGTCGCGCAACACCTGCCCGAAGACCGAGGCCGAGGCGCCCAGCGCCACGAAAACCGTCAGCACCCCCGCCGCGAAGAACAGCGCGCCCGTGACCGCGCGCACCCGGGTCGCCCGCGTGATCGCGCCGCCCTGCGCCACCTCGGCCGCGCTCATCCCCCCGAGGTAGCTCAGGTAGAAGGGCACCATCGGCAGGATGCAGGGCGACAGGAACGACAGGAGGCCCGCAAGAAAGGCGCCGGTCAGCGAGATATCGAACATTTCGGGAGCCTGCCGTGGACTTCACATTCAAGAATTCATATTAATGACGTAATTGGAGTCTCGTCAATGTTGCATATGCAATGGTCTCGTCGCGCCACGGTTGCCCTCTCAGGGGCGATGCTGCTCTGCGTTCTGGCGGCCCTGCCCCGGCCCGCCGCCGCGACCGACTGGTCGCTGGTGATGGTCGAGCAGGCCGGCTGCACCTATTGCGCGCGCTGGCATGCCGATGTCGCGCCGGAATACCCGCTGACGCCCGAGGGCCGGTTCGCCCCCTTGCGCGCCGTGAACCTGCGCGACCTGCCCGATGACGTGACCTTTGACAGCCGCCCGGTCTACACCCCGACCTTCGTGCTGGTGCGCGACGGAGAGGAGGTCGGCCGGATCGAGGGCTACCCGGGCGAGGATTTCTTCTGGGGGTTGCTCGGCCACCTGCTGGAACAGGCGGATGCGACCTGGGCGACACAGGAGACGGGCGGATGAACCGGCGTGGCTTGATTTGCTGCGACGCAGCGTCAAGGGTGAGGGCATGAGGCCTGACGATCACGCATCCGACCTGCGCGGCATGGACGCCACCCGCGTCTCGACGATCCTGCCCCGGATCGACGAACCCATGGACGACGCCACGTGGAAGCGTATCCGCGAGAACGCCGAGACCGCCTCGGATTTCCTCAAGGCGATCAGCCACGAGGGACGCCTGATGATCCTGTGTTCCCTTGCCAATGGCGAGAAATCCGTGACCGAGATCGAGGCGATGCTGGCCACGCGCCAGGCCGCCGTCTCGCAACAGCTTTCGCGGCTCCGGCTCGAGGGGCTGGTGACGGCGCGACGCGAGGGCAAGCAGATCTATTACCGTTTGACAGATGACCGGGCGCGCCTGATCATCGAACGTGTTTACGAGTTGTTCTGCACCTGAACCTCCGCCATCGGACCGGCGCGGTTCGGGTCGAAGGGAGGGAACATGCTCGACCCCTTGATGGCCACGCTGGGAGAGGCGTGGACGATCACCCTCATCGGTCTTGCCGGTGGCCTCGTGCTCGGCCTTGCCGCCCGTCTGGGGCGGTTCTGCACGCTTGGCATGATCGAGGACGTGCACTACGGGCAGGATCGTTCGCGGCTGTGGATGTGGACGGTCGCCCTCGGCGCCGCCATGACGGTGAATTTCGCGGCCGAGGCGGCCGGCATGATCCGTCTGCACCAGGCGATCTACCTGATGAACGGCTTCACGCTGGCAGGAGCCGCCATCGGCGGGCTGTTGTTCGGCTACGGCATGGCGCAGGCCGGCAATTGCGGCTACGGCATGCTGGCCCGGCTGGGCGGCGGCGACCTGCGCGCGATGGTGATCGCGGTCGTGATGGGCATCTCGGCCTATGTCGCCCTCTCCGGCCCGCTGGCCGCGCTGCGCGCGCGTCTGTTTCCCTTCGTTCCGCACCCAGAGGCGCCGCAGGGATGGGCGCATCGGCTGGGCGAGGCATCCGGGCTTGCGCCATGGGCCATCGGCGGGGCGCTCGGGCTGGTCCTGATCCTCGCGGCGGGGACCGCGCTTGCGCGCCGCGGTCACTGGAAGGAACTCTTCTGGGCCATCGCCGCGGGCAGCGCCATCTCGAGCGGCTTCCTGGGCACGGCCTGGGTCGCCAACACCGGGTTCGAGCCCTGGCTGGTGCAATCGCACACCTATACCGCGCCGGTGGGCGACTCGATCCGCTACGCGATGTTCTCGTCCGGGCTGCAGCCCGATTTCGCCATCGGCTCGGTCGCGGGCGTGCTGATCGGCGCCTTCCTCGGCTCGCTGATCCGTGACGGCTTCCGCTGGGAGGCCTGCGACGACCCGCGCGAGTTGAAGCGGCAGATGGGTGGCGCCGTCCTGATGGGCTTCGGCGCGGTCATCGCGGCGGGCTGCTCGGTGGGCCAGGGGCTATCGGCGCTGTCGCTCCTGTCGTTCCACGCGCCGGTCGTGGCACTGGCGATCTGGCTGGGCGCATGGCTTGGCCTGCGTCAGCTGATCGAGGGGCTGGGGATGGCGCGCGAGGTGTGAGCGAGGGGCCTGAAGGCGGGACCATGGTCAGCTTGAAGGGCTGCCGGGAACCCATTGCAGCATTACCAGCCGCAATGCAAATGTTGTTGGTGCAGCGTGGGCTCATGTCGGGCGTTCACAAAATCGGAAAGCCCAACACCGTTGAAATCCACTTCACAGCAAGCCAGAAAGTCCATGCAATTCCGCTAATTATTGCGGCTGCAATTGCTCGACTCCCATCTGATTTTAAATGTTCCGATGTCTTTTGGAAGAATTCTACAACCTCTTCTCCGATTTTTCGCAAATTACTCGTTGCATTGATGGCTCTCGGAGTATCAGGGCTGCCAGACTGAACCTCAGCCAAAATTAAATTTATATTTATAGTGACGGCATCAATAATATTTGTTGGCAGTATCATTTCGGCTGGCGGTCGGTTATGCCCGAAGCCACCATATGTCCGAGGTGCCACTTCGCGCGCGATAAGTGCTTCAAGCTCTGAGATGACGTTAGTTAGGTCACGCTTGGCTGCGGCCTCTTCCTCTGTTCCGAGTTGAAGTCTTTCCACTTGACTAGCTTTTTGAGCAATTTCCTCCATGGAAGGGGCTTGGGCTTCCCCCTCACATCTTTTTACTGACAGATAATCTTCAGAAAATGAGTAAAATGAATGTGCCTTATCTACAAAGTCCTCTACCTGCCCATTCTGAAGCAAACCCAAGGTTTGTGCTGTTCGGGCTCCAACCCCAGGTGCAGTAATTAGTATGACCACCCCCGGAATGTTCTCCAAAACGTTAAGTGTATTTTTTACACGAGATAAATTCGTTGAAGAGTAGTTACCACCGAGATATCGTACTTTGCCTTCTCTGGCTATGTCGCACATCGGCACGGATAAGTTATCACCACTATCACCATAGGCCTCGTTTAGCAGCCGGTTAGCTATTGATGCCAATAGTACAGGCGCAAACATGCACATCCCTGCCTCCCGAAGACCTTTTTCTTCCAAGAGGTTTACGAAGGTATCAGAGTGCATTCAGTTTCCTCACTACGCAAAGTCAGCCCTATTAGAATAGGTTACACAAATTTCTCCGGGAAAATGACTTACTAATAGGTCACGCGTCACAGCATCGCCTGGCTGGTACGACTTTGCAAGGGACGCTCCTGCGTACCTGTCGCTCAAGTTCGCCCATGTTGCGGACGCAGTGAACGGCCACAAAGTCCCACATAGCCACTCTCCCAAACGTGTCGCCCCCTACCCTTTCTCCGCCTCCGCCACGTTGCGCTTCACGTCCAGGAAACTGTCCGGCGTCACGGAAATCGTGTCGATCCCCGCCTCGACCAGCAGCCGCGCAAAGGCCGGATCGTTCGAAGGCGCCTGCCCGCAAAGCCCGATCTTGCGCCCCGCCTTCTTCGCCCGCGCGATGGCCTCGCGGATCATCCACAGCACCGCCGGATCGCGCTCCTTGAAGACATGCGCCAATTCCCCGCTGTCGCGGTCGACGCCGAGGGTCAGCTGCGTCAGGTCGTTCGACCCGATGGAGAAGCCATCGAAGCGTTCGGCGAATTCCTCGGCCCGGATCACGTTCGAGGGGATCTCGGTCATGACGTAAAGCTGCAAGCCATCCTTGCCGCGTTCCAGCCCGTAGCGCGCCATCACCTCGGCGACGCGGTCGGCCTCTTCGGGCGAGCGGCAGAAGGGGACCATCACCACCGCGTTGTCGAAGCCCATCTCGCCCCGAAGCCGCCGGATCGCGTGGCATTCCAGCGCGAAGGCGCGCTCGTAGAACTCCGAGTAATAGCGCGCCGCGCCACGCAGCCCGATCATCGGGTTTTCCTCGTCGGGCTCGTAAAGCGTGCCGCCCAGAAGCTCGGCGTATTCGTTCGACTTGAAATCCGACAGGCGGATGATGACCGGGTTCGGGTACCAGATCGCCGCGATCCGGCCCAAACCGCGGGCCAGCGTCTCGATGAAATAGTCGGTGGGGCTGTCATAGCCGCGGATCAGGGTGGTCAGATCATCCTTCACCTTCTCGTCCGTCAGCGTCTCGTAATCGAGCAAGGCCAGCGGGTGCGCCTTGATCACGTTGGAGATCAGGAACTCCATCCGCGCCAGCCCCACGCCCGCGGCGGGCAGCCGCCACCAGCGCGTCGCGGCCGACGGGTCGGCCACGTTCAGCATCACCCGCGTCTTCGTCTCGGGGATGTCGTCTAGGCTGATATCCTCGGTCGTGATCTCGCCGATCCCGTCGTAGATCGTGCCCTTGTCCCCTTCCGCGCAGGACACGGTCAGGTCCTGCCCGTCATGCAGCACATGCGTCGCGGTGCCGGTGCCCACGATGGCCGGCAGGCCCAGCTCGCGGCTGACGATGGCGGCATGCGACGTGCGCCCGCCGTGGTCCGTGACGATGGCCGCGGCGCGCTTCATGATCGGCACCCAGTCGGGATCGGTGATCGAGGTCACGAGGACCGAACCATCGACGAACTTGTCGATGTCGGCGGCCGAGTGGATGAGGCAGGCACGGCCCGCGGCCGCCGCGTTGCCGACGCTCAGCCCCTCCAGCACCTTCGGCCCGGCTGGCGTCACGGTGTAGGATTGCAGGACATGGCTGGATTTGCGCGATTGCACCGTCTCGGGCCTTGCCTGCACGATGTAAAGCTCGTCCGTGATCCCGTCCTTGGCCCACTCCATGTCCATGGGCAGGCCGTAGTGATCCTCGATCGTGATCGCCATGCGCGCCAGTTCCAGCACCTCGGCGTCGCTGAGGGTGAAGCCCGCGCGCTCGGCCTTGGAGGTCGGCACGTTGCGCGTCTGCGGCTCGTCCTCGCGGCCGTAGATCATCTTGATCTCCTTGGCGCCAAGGTCCTTGGCCACGATGGAGCTAAGATTAACGTCGCCCGCGAAGGGTTTGAAAACCATGAATTCGTCAGGGTCGACTGCGCCCTGAACCACGTTCTCGCCCAGCCCCCAGGCGCCGGTGATCAGCACGAAGCGGTCGCAGCCCGTCTCGGTGTCGATCGAGAACATCACGCCAGAAGACGAGATGTCCGAGCGCACCATCATCTGCACGCCGACCGACAGCGCCACATCGGAATGGTCGAACCCCTGCACGCGGCGGTAGCTGATCGCCCGGTCGGTGAAGAGCGAGGCATAGCAGCGCCGGCAGGCCGCGATCAGCGCGTCCTCGCCCACCACGTTCAGAAACGTCTCCTGCTGGCCTGCGAAACTGGCGTCGGGCAGGTCTTCCGCGGTCGCGGACGAGCGCACCGCGACCGAGGGCGCAGCCTGCCCCAGCCTGTCGCCCAGCGCGCGATAGGCCGCGCGGATGTCGGACTCGACCGCCTCGGGCCAATGCCCGCGTTCGAAGGCCTTGCGCAGCGCCGTGCCGATCTCGGCCAGCGTCATCCGCCCGGCCTCCCATGCCGCGACGTGATCGGCGATGACCGCGCCCAGATCGTTCGCGGCGACGAAGGCGCGATAGGCGTCCGAGGTGGTGGCAAAGCCCGTCGGCACCCGGATGCCCTTGGGCCCCAGCGTCGAGATCATCTCGCCCAGCGACGAGTTCTTGCCGCCGACAAGCGCCACATCCTCGCGCTTCAACTCCTCGAACCAGATCAGGTTGGCCGACATCGCGCAGTCCTCCGCTGATTATCTCGCGCCCTCGTGCCACCCTAGGCGCCGGGCGGTGCGGTCCACATTGACCCGTGTCAAACGATGTGCGGGCGCATGCAGTCGCGATTGGCGCGGCCCGATACCGATCCGCGGGCGAAATGGCTGGTCAGCCGGTCGCCGCACGGGCGGTCTGCCCGGCGAACAGGGCGTCGAGACGGCGCTGCAGGATCAGGAGATAGGCCTGCGCCGGCCGGATCATCGGGATGCGCGCGGCGCGCAGGACGGTCAGCTGAACCTCCCCCAGCGACAGCGCAAGGCGCGACATCCCCTCGGGCAACGGCGTTTCGACGGTGACGATCTCGGGAAAGATCGCGACCCGCGGACTGCCCGGAAGATGCTGGAACAGCTGCGCCGCCGGCAAGGTCGAGACCACCCCCTCGGGCAGCCTGTGCCGGCGCAGCAGATGGCTGAGCGCCACCCGCGACCCCGACCCCTGCGGCGGAAGCAGCAGACGCAGGGAAACCAGGTCCCAGATCCCGATCGCCCCCGTGGTCAGGCCGGGCTGTCCCTGCCAGGCGACAAGGGGCAGACGCTGCGCATAGACGACCTCGGCCGCATCGCCCAGCTGCGGATTTGTCAGCACGGCAAGATCGACCTCGCGCCGCTCCACCGATGCCGATGTATCGTCGGTGGAAATCTCCACCGAGACGGAGGGGAAGGTCTCTTCGAATTCGCGCACGGCACCCAGGATCAGGCCCGCCCCGATGTCAGACCCGAGGCTGAGCCGCAAGACACCGCTGACGCCGTCGCGCAGATCGACCAACTGGCCGCGCAGGTCGTCGAACTCGGTCAGATGCCGGTCGATCATGCCCAGCAGAAGCTCGCCTGCCGTGGTCAGCCGCACGCCGCCGGGGATGCGCTCGAAGACCGGCAGGGTGATCTCTTCCTCGAACGCCTGCACCGAACGGTTGAGCGCCGAGGGCGACACCGCCATCACCTCGGCCGCCTTGCGGATCGAGCCGGTACGCTGGATGAGCCGGATCGCCCGGTAGATCCTGAGGTGCCGCATCCCGCCCCCGCATAACGTGGTGCAAAAATTGCACCACAATGCCCTCAAAATAACGGCCGACAAGACAGGGTCAATCCGTATTGCCTATGCTGCGACAGCGAAAAAGCTGCCGCTTCCGGGGACATCCTATGAAAAAACTTATACTTGCCAGCGCTTTGACGGCAATCTCCGCCAATGCTGCATCTGCAGAAATCCGAGTCGGCATCCTGCACTCGCTCACCGGGACCATGGCAATCTCGGAAACCACCCTGCGCGACGTCATGTTGATGCTGATCGAGCAGCAGAATGCCGCCGGTGGCCTGCTGGGCCAGCAGATCGTGCCGGTGGTGGTCGACCCGGCGTCCGACTGGCCGCTCTTTGCCGAGCGCGCGCGCGAACTTCTGACCGTCAACGAGGTCGACGTGATCTTCGGCGCATGGACGTCGGTCAGCCGCAAGTCGGTCCTGCCCGTGCTCGAGGAATTGAACGGACTGATGTTCTACCCCGTGCAATACGAGGGCGAGGAATCGAGCCGCAACGTCTTCTACACCGGCGCCGCGCCGAACCAGCAGGCGATCCCGGCTGTGGATTACTACCTCGAGGAACTGGGGGTCGAGGTTTTCGCGCTTCTGGGCACCGACTACGTCTACCCGCGCACGACGAACCGCATTCTCGAGCAATACCTGCTCGACGCGGGCATCCCGCAGGAAAACATCTTCGTCAACTACACGCCCTTCGGGCAGTCGGACTGGTCGTCGATCGTGGCCGACGTGGTGGCACTGGGTGCGGGCGGCCAGCAGGTCGGCGTGATCTCGACCATCAACGGCGACGCGAACGTGGGCTTCTATGCCGAGCTTGCCGCGCAGGGCGTTTCGGCCGATGACATCCCGGTCGTCGCCTTCTCGGTCGGCGAAGAGGAACTGGCCGGCTTCGACACCGAGCCGCTGGCCGGCCATCTGGCCGCCTGGAACTATTTCATGAGCGCCGACACCCCCGAGAACGAGGCCTTCATCGAGGCGTGGCATGCGTTCATCGGTGACGAAAGCCGGTCGACCAACGACCCGATGGAGGCCCATTACATCGGCTTCAACATGTGGGTGCAGGCGGTCGAGGCGGCGGGCACCACCGATGTCGATGCGGTGCGCGATGCGATGTACGGCATCCAGGTGCCGAACCTGACCGGCGGCATCGCCGAGATGCTGCCCAACCACCACCTGACCAAGCCGGTCCTGATCGGCGAGATCCGGGCGGACGGGCAGTTCGACATCATCAGCCAGACCGAGCCGGTGCCGGGCGACGCCTGGACCGACTTCCTGGCCGAGTCGGCGGTACTGGAGAGCGATTGGCCGGGCCTGGGTTGCGGGATGTACAACACCGAGACGCAGACCTGCGTGCAGATCGAATCGAACTACTGATCCTTTCTCGCGACCGGGTGGCCCCAGATCGGGGCCACCCGCCTTTTTCCTGCCGGGCAGCCCCATATCATGATCCGTCATCTTCTCGCCGCGACGCTGGGCCTGTGCCTTTTGCTCGCCCCTGCGCAGCATGCGCAGGCGCAAGACGCCGAAGTTGGCGACCTTCAATCCTTGCTGCAGGCGCAGGCCGATCTGGTGGCCAATGCCTCGCGCAGGACTGTGCAGCAGGTGCTGGACACGCTCATCGCCAGCGATCTGCCCGAGGTTCCCACGCTCTTGTCTCGCTGGCAGGCGCGCGAGTTGTACCAGCGCGGCAGCGACGGCCTGTTCGTCTACGTGGCCGATGCAGGCGCCAATCCGCTGACCCTGATCGACATCGACAGCGGCGCGGAGATCGGCACCGCGACCAGCCGCGAGGTGGCGCAGCTGCGCCCGAACCGCGGGGTGCAGACGGTGATCGCGAGCGCGCTGGTGCAGTTCCAGCTGGCCTCGGACGATCCGGCCGAACGGTTGGCGGCGCTGGCCGCCATCGGCAGCGCGCCCGAGGACATCCACCTGCCCCTCCTGCGCGAGCTTGTGGCGACCGAAACCGACCCGGAAGTGCTGGAGGTGGCCGAGGTGCTGCTGCCGCGCCTCGTGATCGCCTTCGACAGGGATGACACCGACCGCGTCGCCGCCATCGAAAGCCTTGCGGGCAACGTGAGCCTTGCGGCGCGCGCGACGCTGAACCCGTTGCTGGCGACCGTGCCCGGCGTGGCGACCGCCCTGCCCGAGGGTGAGAACATCGCCCGCGTGCTGGACCCCGGCAATGCCGATCTGCCGCGCGAGACGGCCTATGGCAGGCTGGTCGAGGCCGGGCTGGCGCCGCCCATGGTCAGCCGCACGCAGATCCGCGACACGCTCGCCACCAACGTGGTCGAGGGGCGCGTGGGCGGATTGCCCGTCGAGCAACTCAACACCGAGGAGGCGCGCGACCGCGCCTATGCCGCGCTGGTGGCCGAGGGGCTGGCCCAGCCCGCCCCGACCGAGGCCGAGATCGACGCGGCGCTGGCGGCGCATGTGTTCTACGAGACCTACCGCGAGCCGTCGGAGGCGGTCACGACCGCCGCGCGGGCGACGCTGGACGGGATCGAGACGCGGGTGGCGCTGTACCGCACGCTGGACCTGTCGCTCGACGGGCTGTCGCTGGCCTCGATCTATTTCCTCGCGGCCATCGGCCTCGCCATCACCTTCGGCGTGATGGGCGTCATCAACATGGCCCATGGCGAGTTCATCATGATCGGCGCCTATACCGGCTATGTCGTGCAGACGCTGGTGCCCGATTACACGCTGTCGATCGCCATCGCGATCCCGCTGGCCTTCGCCGTCACTTTCGGCGGCGGCGTCGCGATGGAGCGGCTGGTGATCCGCTGGCTTTACCATCGCCCGCTGGAGACGCTGCTCGCGACCTTCGGCATTTCCATCGCGCTGCAACAGATCGTGCGCCAGATCTTCGGCACGCAGGCCCGGCCCCTGACGCCGCCCGACTGGCTGGCGGGGTCGGTGTCGATCAACGACGTGGTGTCGATCAGTTCGATCCGCATCGCCATCTTCCTGCTCGGCGTGATCTTCTTCGTGCTCCTGTGGCTGATCCTGAACCGGACGCGGCTGGGCCTCGAGGTGCGGGCGGTGACGCAGAACCCGGCCATGGCCGCCTCGATGGGGATCAATCCCGACCGGATCAACATGCTGACCTTCGGCCTCGGCTCGGGCATCGCGGGGATCGCGGGGGTGGCCATCGGGCTGTTTGCGCAGGTCGTGCCGGACCTGGGGTCCAACTACATCGTGCAAAGCTTCATGACAGTGGTCGTGGGCGGGGTCGGCAACATCTTCGGCACCCTGATCGGGGCGGGCATGATCGGCGGCTTCCAGAAATTCGTCGAATGGCTGAACCCGTCGAACACGCTGGCGGCGCAGACCTACATGATCCTCTTCGTGATCCTGTTCATCCAGTTCCGGCCGCGCGGCATCATCGCGCTGCGCGGACGTGCGGCGGGGGATTGAGATGGAAGGGTCGATCTTCACCCGCAACCGCTCCGTCCCGATCTTCATCGGGGTCCTGACCCTGCTGGCGCTGGGTGTGACCCTGATGTCCGAGGCTTATGGCACGGGCGCCATCTCGGTCAGCTTCACCAAGGTGTTGGGGATGACGCTGTGCCTGTGCCTCGCCGCGCTGGCGATGGACCTGGTCTGGGGCTATTGCGGCATCCTTTCGCTGGGCCATTTCGCGTTCTTCGGGCTGGGCGGCTACATGATCGGCATGTGGCTGATGACCGCCCGGACCGAGGCCGTGGTCCGCGCCAACCTGTCAGGCGCCGTCATCCCGCCGACCGAGGCCGAGATCAGCCAGGCCACCGCCTCGCAGATCTTTTCGGTCGTTGGCGCGCAGGACTGGCCGTGGATGTGGGCGGTCTCGGACAGCCTGATCCTCAGCCTCGCGCTGGTGGTGCTGGTGCCCGGGCTCCTGGCGCTGGTTTTCGGCTGGCTGGCCTTCCGCAGCCGGGTCACGGGCGTCTACCTGTCGATCCTGACGCAGGCGATGACGCTCGCCCTGTCGCTCTACCTGTTCCAGAACGACACCGGCCTGCGCGGAAACAATGGGCTGTCTGGCCTCCAGAATATCCCCGGATTGGAAACAGTGGGGCAGGATCGGATCTCGATCTGGTTCTTCTGGGCCTCGGCGCTCGCCCTTGGCCTCGCCTATGTCGCGGCGGCCTGGATGGTGTCGGGCAAGTTCGGCAACATCATCCGCGGCATCCGCGACGACGAGTTGCGCGTACGCTTCCTTGGCTACCGGGTGGAGGGCTACAAGCTCTTCGTCTTCACCGTCACGGGGTGCCTCTGCGGCGTCGCGGGCGCGCTCTACTATCCGCAGGCGGGGATCATCAACCCAGACGAGATCGCGCCCATCGCCTCGATCTACCTTGCCGTCTGGGTCGCCATCGGCGGGCGCGGGCGGCTTTACGGCGCGGTGATCGGCGCCGCCACGGTCTCTCTTCTGTCGACGTATTTCACCGGCGGACGCGCGCCCAACCTGACCCTCGGCCCCGTCGTGATCGACTGGGTCGACTGGTGGCCGGTTCTCCTGGGCCTCGGCTTCGTCCTTGTCACCCTTTTCGCGCCCAAGGGCCTCGGCGGGCTGATCGACTACATTGTCCGGAAGGATCGGGCATGAGCACGCTTCTCGAGGTGCAGGGCATCTCCGTCACCTTCGACGGGTTCCGCGCCATCAACAACCTGAGCTTCGTCATCGGCGAGCGAGAGATGCGGGCGGTGATCGGGCCGAACGGGGCGGGCAAGACCACCTTCATGGACATCGTCACCGGCAAGACCCGCCCCGATGCGGGCACGGTGCGCTGGGGCGAAATGGGCACCTCGCTCCTGTCGATGTCCGAGGCGCAGATCGCGCAGGCGGGCGTGGGCCGCAAGTTCCAGCGCCCCACCGTGTTCGAGGATCAGAGCGTGTGGGACAACCTGCGCCTGTCGCTCAAGAAACCGCGCGGCCCCATCGCTGCGCTGATGGACCGCGTGACCGAGGCCGACCGCGCCCGCATCGCCGAGATCGCCGAGGAGATCGGGCTGACCGACGCGCTCGACCGGATGGCGGGCATCCTGAGCCACGGGCAGAAACAATGGCTGGAGATCGGCATGCTGCTGGCGCAGGACCCGCGGCTTTTGCTGGTGGACGAGCCCGCCGCCGGCATGACCGGCGAGGAACGCGAGCATACCACCGCGCTCCTGAAACGGCTCGCGGAGACCCACGCGGTCGTGGTGGTCGAGCATGACATGGAATTCGTGCGGCGCCTCGAGTGCAAGGTGACCGTCCTGCACGAGGGCGCGGTCCTGGCCGAGGGCACGCTCGATCATGTCATGCGCGACCAGCGCGTGATCGACGTGTACCTGGGGCGCTGAGATGCTGGAAACCCGCGACCTCACGCTTCACTACGGCGGCAGCCAGATCCTGAACGGCGTGTCGGTCAGCGCCGCGAAAGGCCAGGTGACCTGCGTCATGGGCACCAACGGCGTCGGCAAGACATCCCTGATGAAGGCGATCGCGGGCACGCATCCGCGCTCGGGCGGCGAGGTGACGCTGGACGGGCAGGCCGTGGGGCGGCTGCCTGCGCACCGGCTGGCGCAGATGGGGGTGGGCTACGTGCCGCAGGGGCGGATGATCTTTCCGCTGCTGACGGTGCGCGAGAACCTCGAGACGGGGCTGGCCTGCCTGCCGCGCGGCGAACGGGCGGTGCCCGAGCGGATCTACGAGATGTTCCCGGTGCTGCACGAGATGCAGAACCGGCGCGGCGGCGACCTGTCGGGCGGGCAGCAGCAGCAGCTGGCCATCGGGCGGGCGCTGATCACGCGGCCGAAGCTCTTGCTGATGGACGAGCCGACCGAGGGCATCCAGCCCAACATCATCCAGCTGATCGGCCGCGTGATCGAACAACTGCGCGCCGAGGGCGAAATGGCGATCGTGCTGGTCGAGCAATATTTCGACTTCGCCTATGACCTCGCCGACCGGTTCTATGTCCTGAGCCGGGGGGCGACCGTGTTCTCGGCCGAAAAGGCAGCAACGACACGGGACGAGGTCCAATCGGCCTTCAGCCTGCAAAGCTGAGGCGCCACGCCCGGCCCGAGGATCGCCGGACAGCGCGAGCATGCCTCGCGACCGGCGGCGCCCGGCGCGCGGGATCACAAGCGCACGGGATCACAGGCGCACGGGATCACAGGCGCACGGACCGCCTGCTCACGGTCGGCAGGCAAAACACCCGGCATTCCGTTCCACAGCATCGCGGTGACAGCCTGCCGCCAGTCCGCAAGCATCGCGCGGCCACGAAGTCGACATATCCGCCATCGACGTGCCAAGGCGCACCTATGACGGCGGTGACGGAGGAGGCCCGGTCAGGCCGCCCCCTCGCGGACAGCTGCGCGACAGGGTCCCAAAGACCCGCCCAGGGGGGTGACGCGCGGACCTCCGTGTCAGAAACGCCAGGAGGCGCCGATCACCGGGCCGCTCATGGCCCCTTCGAACACCGTCCCTCCGTTGCGGTAGTCGAGGTAGAGATGACGGTAGCCGATGGAAAGATACAGGTTTTCCGTCGCACGATAATTCGCCGTGACGGCAGCCTGCCAGGTCAACTCCGAGCCGACACCGAAGCCGCCGATATCCAACACACCGATCACGGACCAGGTATCGGAGATGGGGGCGTTCACGCGCAGCACGACGATCGGATCGACAAAGCTCTGCTCGGGTGCAACGGTGAGTCCGGCCAGCGGCGCCGACACGAGGCCATCGAGACTCCAGGCGCGGAAGCCGCCGAGCAGATCCACCGTCGTCCCGCCACCGGCATCGAACCTCTGGCCCGCGGCAAGCGACAGGGACCGGAGGGTCACTTCGCCCGAGGCCGGCCCCAGCGACGTCAGCCCATCGCGGGACGAGGAGGAATAGGTCAGATCGCCGAAGATGACGAGGTCACCGCGTCGGGCAAGCCCGGTCACGAAAACCGCCGCGTCGAGATCTTCGAGCACCTCGGACAGCGACTTGTCGAAAGACAGCGTCGGGGCACCGGTGAAGGGCGTGAAGTCTCCGCTGACGCCCGCGCCCCAACCGTACAGGGTGACCTGCCCCGACCAGTCCTGTGCCTGCGACGTGGCAGGGGCCAAGATGCCCGTGGTCGCGACGATTGCGGCCGCCACGGCCGTCAGGAACCTGTTGGCCATCACAGCGTCTCCTTGAACACGCGCCCGCCCTTCATGACGAGGCGAAGGTTGGCGGTTGGATCGTCGAGAAAGTCGAGGTCGGTCTCCGGGTCGCCGTCCCACACCAGGATGTCGGCATGCGCCCCTTCGGCGATGACGCCAAGGCGCCCGGCATAGGGATCGCGCGGCCCCGACATCGCCAGAAGCTCACCGGCATTGCCCGTGGCCATCCGCAGCGTCTCGAGCGGGGACATGAACCGGGTCAGCTTGGCCAGTTGCCGCCCCTGGCTGCGCGACGCGCCGGGGTTCAACAGGATATCGGTGCCGAAGGCCATGTTCACGCCCTCGGACCGGCCCATCTCGAAGGCCTGAACGGTGCCCCGCGCGACCTCTTCGGCCTTCTGCTGCTGGATCGGGTTGCTTCTGGGGTTGGAATCCTCGTCCTGCAGGAACGGCTGGATCGACCACCATGCCCCTTCGTCGCGCATCATCCGCACGGATTCGAGGTCGGCCAACTGGCCATGCTCGATCGACTTCACGCCGGCGCGCAGCGACCTCTGGATGCCTTCGGGCGTGTAGACATGCGCGCAGACATAGGTGCCCCAGTCGGCGGCGGCGCGCACCGCCGCGCGCATCTCCTCTTCGAAATACTGCGCGGTGTCGAGCGGATCGTAGATCGAGGTCACACCGCCGCCGGCCATGATCTTGATCTGGCTCGCGCCCTTCATCAGCTGTTCGCGGGTGCGGCGCAGAACCTCGACCTCGCCGTCGGCGATGGCCGCGAGGCCGGTCGTCTCGGTATAGTCGAGATCGCCGTCAGCGCGCGGCAGCGTGCTGAGAAGCCGGAAGTCGCCGTGCCCGGATGTTTGCGAGATCATGGCGCCCGAGGGGAAGATCCGGGGCCCGGTCACGACCCCGCGGTCGATCGCCATTTTCAGGCCGAAGACCGGACCGCCGGTGTCGCGCACCGTGGTGAAGCCGCGCATCAGTGTCGCGCCCGCCTCCTGGCCCGCGACGAGATGCACGAAGGCGATGTCCTGCGTCAACGCAGCGACCTGGCTGACGCTGACCAGCGTGGCGTGCCAGTGGCAATCGATCAGGCCCGGTGTCACGGCACGGCCGCCGCAATCGATGACATCGGCATCCTCGGGGCCGGTGCCCGCGGCCGGAAGCGCCACGATGCGGCCCCCGTCGATCAGGATGTCGCGTCCGGTCTGCATCGCCAGCGTCGAGCCGTCGAAGAACCGCAGGTTCGTCAGCAGCGTGGGCCGCCCCGGCGTCTGGGCGCGCAGCTCGCGCGGGGCGAGCCCGAAGCCCGCGAACATTCCGATGACCGCGGCCGTGCCACCCAGAAACGTCCGGCGCGAGATGTCGGCTTCGATCCGATCCATGGCGGCCTGGGTTTCCGGGGCTCCGCAGAGGCACGGATTGATGTTGGCCGCGCCGCTTTCGATACTCTCGCAGCAGGTAATGCACATATGATCGATCCTCTGTTACATGTCCCGGTGCCGGTCTGTCCCCGCTGGAGCCGGATAGAGACCTCAGCTGACTCTTTTGTGACGTAAAACCCGGTATCGCGCAATTTTTTTCCGGGTTCCCAATTGACCCGGTGATCCTCCTTGGCGGGGTGTCGCGGAGAGATGTCGCGTGTCTTTCGAACGAAATTGTGCACCGCTTCGCCCTCCCCTGCGGTGAGATGCCGCCCGCCAATCCTCCGCGGCGGATTCCGCAAAGACAGGAGGCTCCAACTCTGGAGCGGGACGGAGCATCCTGCGCAAAACAGCGACCGAGCAGGCGCCCGTGCAAGGGCGTGGTGTCAGAAATCCTTTGCACCTTCCGTCACGCAACGCCGGCCCCCTGGAATTGATCCCTGAACAGCGGAGCGGACCGGCGGCAAAGGTTGTTGTGCCGCACGGGCTTGTGCAAGATGACGACGCGTCAACCGTCGCGAGGCCTGCCCATGTCCTTCATGACTGATCCGACCATGACCGCGGTCGCCGGCGTGGTCGGCTACATGGGCGCGGCGATCTATATGGGCGCCTACACGCTCCTGCAACTCGGGCTGGTCCGGGGGCGCGGCTACGCCTACGCCTCGATGGTGCTCGTGGCCTCATGTTGCGTGGCGGTCAGCGTGATCGGAGCCTTCAACCCGGCGGTGCTCGCGATCCAGCTGTTCTACGGGACGATCAGCATCGTCGGCATCCTGCGGATTTTCATGATGTCGCGCATGGTCGGGATCGACGAGGCGGATCGCGCGTTCATCCGCGACCATGTGCCCGACATGCCGCGCGAGCATGTGCGCCGGTTCCTGGAGGCCGGCACCTGGACCGACCTCGCCGCGGGCGAGACGCTGACGCGAGAGGGCACGCCGCCGGGCCGGCTGATCTATCTTGCCGAGGGGCAGGCGGCGGTGACGATCGGGGGGCGCGCGGTCGGCACCTGCGAGGATACCTTCGTGGGCGAACTGACCTTCCTGACCGGGGAGCCCGCGACGGCGACAGTGGTGACCACGACGCCCGGACGCGCGTTCGTCTTCGACTCCGACCGGCTGCGGCGCCTCGCCAGGCGGGTGCCCGAGATCAAGCTTGCGCTGATCGGGGGCCTCTCGGGCGCCACGAAGGCGAAGCTCCTGCAGCGCAACCGCGAGGCCCTGACAGCGCCGGAGGGGGCGGTATGAACGAGACGCCGAAGCGGCTCCAGCCCGGTCGGCTTGCCACGACGTGCTTCGTGCCCGCGCTGGTGCGCGCCGGCGCCACGGGCCCCGTCCCGCGGGCAGAGCGGTTCGGCGCTGTCCTGCTCTTCGTCGATGCGGCAGGCTTCTCGCGGCTCACGGCCGGGCTTGTGGCCGACGACCGCCGTGGCGCGGTCGAAGTGGGCCGGATCGTGAACGCGCATTTCGGGCGGCTCATCGACCGGGTCGCGGCCCATGGCGGCACGGTGCAGGCCATCGCAGGCGATGCGCTTATCGCGCTCTGGCCGTTCGCAAAGGACGGAGCCGGCGCGGTGGTCCGCGCGAAAGCCTGCGGCGCCGAGATTCTGGCGGCGGCGGGCAATCTGGCCGACCGGCAGCTTCCCGTGCGGGCGGTGGTCGATGCGGGCGAGGTCTGGCTCGGCCGGCTCGGCGATGACGACGAGCGGCTCGCGGTGGCGGCGGGGCCTCTGGTCGAGCGCATGGGCGAGCTCTCGGCACTCTGGCACGAAGGCAGGGTGGTCGCGACCGAGGCGGCGCGCCTCCTCGCCGAGGGCGGCGCGGAGGCGGAGACAAGCGGGCCGGACCAGGCGCAGGACGCGTCCGATCCGGGCGCCTACGTGCCGACGCTGGTGCGCGATCTCCTCTCGGCCGCGCAGCCGGAATGGCTGTCGGAATTCCGCGCCGTCTCGGTCCTTTTCGCGCGCTTCGACGGCTGGTCGAGCGGTGCCCCCGGAGCGCTCGAGCGGCTCGAGCGTCTCGCCGCCGGCTGCCGCGCGGCGCTGGTGCGGCATGACGGGCGGCTCCTGCAATTCATGGTGGACGACAAGGGGCTGATCCTGCTTGCCGCCTGGGGCCTGCCCGGCAACACCACCGAGGAGGACGCCGCGCGGGCGGTGCGCGCCGCCGAGGAGGTGCTGGCCCATGCCGAGGCGGAGGGGCTTGGCGCCGGGATCGGCGTGACCACCGGCCGCGCCTTCACCGGCGTCGTGGGCGGGGCGGCGTTCTGCCATTACACGATCGTTGGCACGGTAGTGAACGACGCAGCCTTCCTGATGCGCCAGAGCCCGGGCGTGACCTGCGACGCGGCCACCGAGGCCGCGGCGGCGGCGATCCACCGCTTCGAGCCCCTCGGTCCCGTCCGGTTCAAGGGTGCGGCCAGCCCGGAGGAGGTCTTCGTCCCGCGGGGGCCCCGGACGCGCGCCGAGTCAGACCGCGCGGCGCTCGTCGGACGCGCGGCGGAACGGGCGCGCATCGACGCGGCGCTGGCCCGACCCGAAGGCGGGGTCGTCTGGATCTCGGGCGAGCCCGGAATAGGCAAGTCGCATCTCGCCGACGCGATCCGCCGCGACCTCGGCGCGCGGGATGTGCCCTGCCTCTCGGCAGTGGCCGAAAGCCTCGAGGCGCGCCTGCCCTACGCGGCGCTGCGCCCGCTTTTCGACCGCCTCCTTGGCGCGGATGTCGTGACGGCGGCGGCGCTGTCAAAGGACCGCCGCCTCGGAGCGGTGCCAGACCTGGCCGGACGCCTGCCACTCCTGGCCGATCTCTTCGGTTTCGAGGCGGAAGAGACCGCGTTCGTCGCCGCGCTCCAGGCCGCGGCGCGGCCGACCGAGACGCGCCGCATCCTCGCCGACCTCTTCGCCGCGCTCGCGCCCGAAGGCCGCTTCGCGCTCTTCGTCGAGGACGTCCACTGGCTCGAGACCAGTTCCTGGCTCCTCCTCGCGCTGCTCCGGCGCCAGGTGCCGCGCATGGCCATCGTGCTGACCTCGCGCCGGATCGCGCCGGAGAGCCTTCCCGAGGAAGCCGCCGCCTTTCTGTCCGACCCGGGCGTCATCGCCGCACCGCTCCAGCGTCTGGGCGAGGTCGAGGCCGAGCGTCTCGTGCACCAGACGCTCGCCGCCGAGAGCGTGCCGCAAGAGGTGACGCGCCGCATCTTCGCGCGCGCCGAGGGGCATCCCTACTACACCAAGGCGCTCGCGATCTCGATGCTGCAGCGGGGGCTCCTGCGGTCGCGCGACGGGCACTGCTATCTCGCGTCGGAGGTGCGGAGCCTTTCGGAGGTGGCCTTTCCCGACACGATCCAGGGCGCGATCGCGGCGCGGGTTTCGGCGCTCGGGCCCGCGGCACAGCTCACGCTGAAGGTCGCGAGCGTCGCGGGCCGGGTCTTCGATCTGGCGCAAGTGGAGGCGATCCATCCCGACGCGCCGGATGTCGCCACGGTCGAGGCACATCTCGCCGACGCCGCCGCGCTGGAACTCGTTGAGCCGGGGCCGAGCGCGGGGCTTCTCCAGTTCCACCACGCGCTTGCCCGCGACACGGTCTACGACCTCCTCGTGGAGGAGTAGCGGCGCGTCCTGCACGCCGCGGTCGCGCAGCGCCACGCAGAGGCCGTGGCCCAGCCCTCCGACCTCGTCCTTGCGCATCACTGGGAGGAGGCGGGCGAGCCGCGCCGGGCGATCCACCATCTCGACCGGGCGGCTTCCATCGCCGAGGCGGCGCAGAACGCACGGGAGGCAGCCGATCTGCTGGCACGCGCGATCCGGCTCGATGCAACGCTCGACGAGCCGCATTCACCCGACGTGGTGGCCGGCTGGCATCGCCGGGCGGGCGAGGCGCTTTTCGAGTTCGGCGATCCGCGGCAGGCCATCGCGCATTTCCGCGCCGCGCTGGCGCAGCTCGACAGGCCGTTGCCCGAGGGGGTCATGCTCGCGCCGCGGCTTCTGGCCGAGTTCTGGCGCACGCGACGCCAGCCCATGGGCGACGGCACCCCGGCCGACAGGCGCGCGCGACTTCTGATGGCGGCCGAGGTGCTGGTCCGGCTGTCATTTCTGACCTACGAGCTGCAACGGCATTTCCAGGCAAGCTACTGTACCTTCCGGTCGCTGACGCTGGCGAAGCAGGCGGGCGGTGACAGCGCGGCGCTTGCCATCGCCAATGTCAACATGGCGCTCGCGAGCTGCTCGCTGCCATTGATCGACGGGGCGCGGCACCGGGACTATGCCGTCGGGATGGCCGAACGGGTCGACGAGCCGGCCTGCACCCTCTTCGTGGGCTGGACCGCGGCTGCCTACGACACCTCCATGGGGCGCTTCGACGAGGCGGTGACGAATGTGCGTCGCGCGCTCGCCGCGGGCGTGGCCCGCCGCAGCGCGCGCGACGTGGAGGCGCTGCAAGTCACGCTGGCCAACACCTACCGGGTCCTGGGACGGCATTGGCTTGGGGTGGAGGACCTTGACGCGGCGCTCGCCTCGGCGCGGGATCGCGGGAACGTGATGTACCGGATCTGGTCGCTGGGCCAGCTCTGCCGGAGCCACATCGCCCGCGGCGATCTGGACGCCTTCCACCGGCATCTGGCCGAGTACCGCACGATGATGACCGACGGCGACGCGCGTGCCACTGCGAGCGACTTCAACCGCGTCGTCCACGCCACATCCGAAGCGCAGGCGCATCTCGTCGCGGGGGACCCGCATTCGGCGGCCCGCTGGATCGACGAGGCGGTGGGGATCGCGCAGAAGATCGCGGTGCCGCAGTTCTATTTCATGGAGGTGCCGGGCGCCTTGGGCGACGCGCTGCTCTGGGCCTGGCGCCTCTCGCCATCTCCCGGGCTCGCCCGTCTTGCGCGCAGGAATGCGCGGCTCGCGCGGCGGCTCGGGCGGCTCTACCCGGGGATCGGGCCGCAGATCCCGATGACGCGGGGCGACCTCGCCTACCTGAGCGGTCGGCACGGGGCGGCGGGGCGCCATTGGCGTGCCGCGGCGGCCGAGGCGGTTGCGCGCGGGCTTCCGGCGTTGGAGGGGCAGGCGCTGGGCCGTCTGGCGTTGCCGACGACAGGCGCCGATCCCGATCGCGCCCGCGCCGAGGCCGAGGCGGCGTTCGCGCGGCTCGGCGGCACGCCCCCCTTCCCGCTCAGGCAGGTCAGTTGGCCGCCGGGGCCCGGCCCGACCAAAGCCTTGCCGTGATCATCTTCGCCGTCTCCTCGCCCGACCAGATCGCGCCGCTCATGTAACCGTTCGAGACCTTCGCACTTTCCGTCGAGGCGAAGAACAGCCGCCCGTTCTGGAACTCGGGCATGTGCCCGGTCATGATCCACGGCACCGAGGGCACGAAGTCATGCGCCCCGAAATGGCAGGCAGGGCAGCCGGCCGAGAACGGATCGGTGGTCCAGTCCTTCTCCTCGTAGCGCACGAAGGTCTCGCGCAGGCGGTCGGCACCGAAGAGCTCTCCGATCCGCTGGAGCACGAGCGCCTCGCGCTTGGCGGGCGGCAAGGTGTGCCAGATCTCGGCGTCGCGGCCGACGATGAAGGCGAACATCGCCGCGTCGCCCTCGTCCGAGACGTTGTCCATGGTCCAGACGACCGGCCCGTCGCCGGCGATGAGCGCCGCGCCCGAAAGCCCGTAGCGCGAGATGTCGTCGGTCTTCCAAAGGCCCACGTGCCCGGTGCGGTAACGGGTCGTGTCGGTGCGCCAGAAGGGTTCGGTCAGGTGGACGCAAGCCAGAACGGTCTGGCCCATCTTCATCAGGGATGCCGCCTTGGTCCGCTCCTGCGGGAGGGGCGGTGTCATCTCGATGCGGTTGGCCAGCGGCGGGGCCATCGCCACGAGCGCGGTGCGGAAACGCACCCGCGCGCCGTTCTCGCAGGTCGCCACGCCCGTCTCGCCGGTGAAGTCCATGGCCACGACCTTGTGGCCGAGGCGGATGTCGCCGCCCGCCTCGCGCAGCCGGTCCCCGAGTTTGTCCGAGATCGACATCGTGCCGCGCCTGAGCCGGTAGCCCTGCGCGCCCTGGTCGGGGTAACGGACATTGCTGAACCGGTCGAGCCCGCCGCTCGAGGCGATGTAGAACAGGAAGAAGACGAGGCTCACCTCGGTCGAGGGCGCCGAGAGCCCGACCCGGCAGAGCATGTCGAGAAGCTGCACCACCTCATCCGTCGCGGCCCTGGACACGAAGTGGTCGCGCGCCCAGGCATCGACGGTCATGTCGGCGTCAAGGCCCGGCGGAAGCCGTTCGAGATCGATCCACTCCGCCGCCGTCAGCAGCGCCTCAAGCTCGGCCATTACCACGTCCGCCCCCAAGTGACTGGGGTAGATCTGTCCCACGTAAGGCTCGACCGTGAGATCCGACCCCTTCGCGATGGCGACGAGGTTCGCGGCCTGCCCCGCCCAGGAGGGCGGCGGGTGCGCGTTCTTTGGGCCCTCGTACTGCTCGAAGACATCGAGCCCCAGTTCCTCGGTCACGAGTTTCCAGATGTTTTCCTGCGGCCGGTCCTTGCCGATGAAATGGGCGCCGAAATCGAACCATGTGTCGCCGTTTGCGCCTGTCTCCGTTCGGGTCTCGGTGCGACCGCCGAGCCGGTCGCGCCCTTCGAGCACGGTGACGGAATGCTTGTCCGCGCAGCGCAGACCGGCGATCAGGCCCGTCAGCCCGCCGCCGACGACAAGAAGGTCACAGGTGGTCTCGTCCATGTCCGGCCTTTCTTCTTCCAGGAGGACCCTCGCAGACGAGAGCGTAGCCGCATCGGTGGAAACGGATCAATCCATCGCAGGGGCCTGGGCGGCGAGGCGTTGCGCGATGACCTTGACCACGTAGAAGCCGAACGCCGGTTTCTGGTGGAACAGCGCCATGAACTCGGACTCGCTCATCGACAGGACGCGGACCTTCCCGACGCAGCGCGCGCTGAGCGTGCGACGCCGACTCTCGCTGAAGAAGGCCAGTTCGCCGAACATCTCGCCCGGTTCGAGGTCGCGACCGATCTCGTCGAGATGGATGCGCCCCTCCTCGACGAAATAGATGCGGTCGGCCAGGTCGCCCTGCCGGAAGATGTGCACCCCATCGGCGAACTCGGACCGCCGGAGGTAGCTCTTGAGGCCTGGCGGGAGCCCTTCGGCCAGCCGGACGCGGCGGGTCTCCCGCGTCTGCTGCAGAATCTGGTAGAGCCGGAAGAGGTTGAACGGGAGGAGCGCCACGTGGAGCACAAGCGTGGGATAGAGCGAGAGCGCGAGGCTCCAGGCGATGAAGAAGACGTTGGCCGCGATGGCGAGGCAACGCAGCGGCAACATCGTCTTCATCGCGAAGGAAAAGAATGTTGCGGCTGCCGCCAGCCAGCCCAAGATGTCGATCAGCATGTTGCGCGCCCGTTCCTGAAGGTTGCAAGACTGTCACCCGAGCCGACGCAACGATCAAGTCGTCAGTTGCGGACCGGCGGCGGCGCTGAAATCCCACCACGTGCCCGGACGCGACATCCGCGAAATCATCAGGTCCGGAGACTTTCGGCCCTGAGAGACCGCTTTCAGGGCTTTTGGCGCCGGGGCCAGTGCTCAGCCCCACCCGCATAACCCTCGAAAACAACGGAAAAATCCGGCTGCAGCCGGATCGGGAGAACGCTTTCGTGAAGGCAAGTGGCGGAGAGACAGGGATTCGAACCCTGGAGACGGTTTCCCGCCTACACACTTTCCAGGCGTGCGCCTTCGACCACTCGGCCACCTCTCCGTGGGGCGCGGGATAGCGCAGGGGCGGGCGAAAAGGCAAGGACAAAGCGGCCCGACGACAGGCATGTAAAAAAGATTCACTTTTTTCCGCCGCACCCCTTGCGGTCGGGGTCCCACCGCCCATATTCGTGAATGTGATTAACATTTACATTTCACCCCGCAACAGAGGAGAGATCCATGAGCATCACCACAAGCGGCCCCGTCACGTCCGAGGGCCATCTGCATCAGGCCAAGGGCTGGTTCGCCCGCGCCGAGGCCTGGCTCGACGACCGGGGCAAGGGCGCGTGGATCGCGGCCATGGTCCTCGGTTTCATCCTGTTCTGGCCCATCGGCCTCGCCCTTCTCGCCTACATGATCTGGAGCAAACGCATGTTCAAATCCAACTGCACCGCCCGTCGCGGCACCGACGCCCACACCTTCCGGTCCTCCGGCAACAGCGCCTTCGACGCCTACAAGGCCGACACGCTGCGCCGGCTGGAAGAGGAGCAGGACGCCTTCGAGGCCTTCCTCCAGCGCCTGCGCGATGCCAAGGACAAGGCGGAATTCGACCAGTTCATGGATGACCGCGCCAAGGCCGCCCGCACGGGCGCGGCGACCGCCGAGGCCTGATCCCCATACCACGGCCTCCGGGGTTTGTCCCGGGGGCCGCTTTTTGCCCCCTGCCCCTTTCCGAATCCGGTGAAATCGCCCATGTCCCTGATCATGAGTTCCGCCCTGCCCGACCCCGACTACGACCACGCCTTCTACGATGGCGTTCCCGCCAAGCGCCTGTTCGCCTGGCTGATCGACGTGGTCTTCGTCTTCGCCATCAGCTTCGTGCTGGGCCTGTTGACCCTGTCCGTCCTGTGGTGGATCTGGCCGGTCACCTTCATCGTGGTGAATTTCCTCTATCGCGCAGGCAGTATCGCGGCCTGGTCGGCGACGCCGGGGATGCGGGTGATGAACCTTGAGTTGCGCAACGCGATGGGCGGGCGGTTCAACGGCGGCGAAGCGATGCTGCACACGCTGGCCTACATGGTGGCGACGGGTTTCGTGATCCTGCAGCTCATCTCGATCGTCATGATGGCGATGGGCGCGCGTCACCAGGGTCTGCATGACCTGCTGATCGGCTCGGCCGCGATAAACCGGCCGCGCTGAACGCGCTCCGCCGGGCCGACCGGGCGCGAAAAAACCTGTTGCGGGGCCCCGCGGCACTGGTGCAGGCTTTCGCCAATCCCGAAGGAACGGCCTTGGCCGGAATGACCCGATGCGCCACACGCTGCCCATTGCTCCGCAATTCTATGTCACCGCGCCGCAGACCTGCCCGTATCTGGACGGGCGGCGCGAACGCAAGCTTTTCACCGCCTTGCAGGGTGACCAGGCCGAAAAGCTCAACAACGCACTCAGCAAGCAAGGCTTTCGCCGGTCGCAGAACGTGCTGTACCGTCCGTCCTGCACCGACTGCGCGGCCTGCCTGTCGGCGCGCATCCGGGTCGCCGATTTCACGCCCAAGCGCAGCCACCGCCGTATCGCGAAGCGCAACGCGGGCCTGTCGCGGCTGGCCCGGTCGGCCTGGGCGACGGAAGGGCAATACGAGCTTTTCCGCCGCTACCTCGACGCGCGCCATGCCGATGGCGGAATGGCGGATATGGACGTGTTCGAATTCGCCGCGATGATCGAAGAGACACCGGTCCGCACCCGCGTGATCGAGTACCGCGACGAAAACACCAAGGGGCCCGACGGCGAGGCGCCGCTGGCCGCGGTGTGCCTGACCGACATCCTCGATGACGGGCTGAGCCTCGTCTATTCCTTCTTCGACCCCGACCGCACGCCCGACAGCCTGGGCACCTACGTGATCCTCGATCATGTCGAGATCGCTCGCGAGGCCGGACTGCCCTACGTCTACCTCGGCTACTGGGTGCCGGGATCCTCCAAGATGGGCTACAAGGCGAAGTTTCCCGCGCTCGAGGTCTATGTCGGCGGCCAGTGGCAGCCGCTGGGCAACCCGGCGCAATATTCCAACCAGACACACCCGCTCTCGGTCGATCCGATCGCGCAGCAGGTCGCCCAGATCAGCCTGCCCGACCTGCGCAACGACGATTGAATGCTGTGCCATGTCACGCTGCTGGTGCCGGATTACGAGGCCGGACTGGCGTTCTTCGTGGACGGTCTCGGCTGGAGCTGTGAGGACAACATAGACGAAGGGCGCAAGCGCTGGGTCACGGTCCGCCCGCCCGGCGGCGGTCCATCGCTGGTGCTGGCCGTGCCGGGGAACGCGGCGCAGCGCGCGGCGCTGGGGGCGCAGACCGGAGACCGGGTCGCCCTGTTTCTCGAAACCGATGCCTTCGAGCAGACCATGGCCCGCATCACCGAGGTCGGCGGAACACTCCTGGAAATCCCGCGCGACGAAGCTTACGGCCGCGTCGTGAAATGGCGCGACCCCTGGGGCAACCGCTGGGACCTGATCGCGCGCCGCGCCTGAAACGGCGACAGGGGGGCCTCGGCCCCCCTGCCCTTTTCTTCGCTCACGCCTGCCGCCTTCAGTTCAGCAGGTTCGGCAGGATCGTCACGATGCCGGGGAATATCCACAAAAGGCCAAGCGCAAGCACCTGGATGCCGACGAAGGGCAGCACCCCGCGATAGATATGGCCCGTCGTCACCCCCGCAGGCGCCACCCCGCGCAGGTAGAACAGCGCAAAGCCGAAGGGCGGCGTGAGGAACGAGGTCTGCAGGTTCACCGCGATCATGATCGTCACCCATGCCGGGTCGAGCGTGCCGCCGTAGATCACAGGCCCGACGATCGGGATCACGATGTAGATGATCTCGAGGAAGTCGAGCACGAAGCCCAGGATGAACAGGATCAGCATCACGACAAGGAAGACGACCATCTCGTTGTCGAAGGCGCGCAGGAACTGCTGGATGTGATGCTCACCCCCGAAGGAGATCAGCACCAGGTTCAGAAGCTGCGAGCCGATCAGGATGGTGAAGACCATCGAGGTCACCTTGGCCGTCTCGCGCACCACCGGGCTGAGGATGTTCGAGCGGAACAGCACCCAGCAGCTGAACAGCAGCCCGAAGAAGGCGAAGTGATAGGCGATCTGCGCGATCACATAGGCCACCCAGTCCTCGAAGGGCACCACCTCACGCGTGATGCGCAGGTCGAAGTTCACGCCGACGAGGATCATGATGACCAGCGCGAAACTGGCCCAGATCACGATCTTGGACTTGCCGTTTTCTTCCTTCAGCTTGCGATAGGCCGCCAGCATGATTGCGCCCGCCGCCCCCAGCGCCGCCGCGGGCGTCGGGTTGGTGATCCCGCCGAGGATCGAGCCCAGAACCGCCACGATCAGGACGAGCGGCGGAAAGACGACGCGCAACAGCTCGTTCCTGGACAAGCGGATCATCCCCTCCCGCGTGCCGTAAAGCGTCAGGATCATCGGGATCGCCATGATCATGAAGGTCGCACCGGGGCCTGTGCGCGGATTGATGAACAGGACATCGGCCATGAACGCCAGCACGACACCGATGCCCCCGACGATCAGCGGCACCGGGCTGGACGACGGCGACACACCCCGCGCAAGGATCAGAACCAGCGCAAGCAGCGTGAAGATCGTGGCCACGCCCGACCCGATCGGCGGCGCGTTCGTGAACGCGGTCTCGATGGCGGCCAGACGCTCTTCCGGGTTCAGTCGCACAACCTCTCCGGTGTCGCCCGCCGCCTCCATGGCGGCGCTTTGCGCCACCGAGGCATCCCATGCCTCCTGGCCATGCAACTCGATCATCGAAGCCGCGCATTGTTCGGACACGTTGGTGCGCAACTCGGCCCGCTCGCCCTGTTCCGCGAAATCCGAAACGCTGATGCTCTGGCTTCCGATGACGCCTCCGCTGGCCCCGAGGACCACCGCGAAGATCAGGCCGACGGGCGCGAAAAGATACCATGTCAGTGCCTCGTTGCGGGTCACGGGCTCACCCGGCGCGACCGCAAACTGCACCGGCGGCGCACTGGCCGGGCGCACAAGCGCGAAGCCGAAGGCGTAAAGACCATAGAGAAGCGCGAGGAACAGGCCCGGCAAAAGCGCCGCCTGGAACAGCGTGCCGACCGACAGGACGGCGGGCTGCCCGAGGAAGGTCAGCGCGTCCTGGCACCCGGCCAGCACCGCCCGCGTCTCCTGCCCGGTGGCGTAGAGGTCCCCCACCAACGTGCCGAGCAGAACGATCACGATCGAGGGCGGAATGATCTGCCCCAACGTGCCCGAGGCCGCGATCACGCCGGTCGCCAGTTCGGGCGAGTAGTTGTTCCTGAGCATCGTGGGCAGCGCCAGAAGGCCCATGGTCACCACAGTTGCTCCAACGATCCCCGTCGAGGCGGCGAGGAAGGCGCCCACGATCACGATGGAGACCGCCAGACCGCCCGGCAGCGGGCCGAAGACGCGCGCCATTGTGGTCAGCAGGTCTTCGGCGATCTTGGACCGCTCCAGCGTGATGCCCATCAGGACGAACATCAGAACGGCGAGCAGGGTCTCGATCGACTGGCCCGCGATGACGCGCTCGTTCATCCGGTTGACCATGAAGGAGATGTTGCGCTCCATCGCCTGTTCCCATCCGCCGGGGAACAGCGCCTCTTCGATGCGCGGCAATTCGGGGTATCGGAAGACGGATATCGAGTCCCTGACCACGCCTTCGGCGATCAGCGCCCTGTATTCCGCCGAGCCCGTGTCGATGGCCTGGTGGATCAGCAGCCCCGCGCTGTCCAGCGCGGCGATGATGGCGAAGGAAATGACGCCCGCCCCGGCGATGGCGAAAGCCACCGGAAAGCCCGTCATGATCCCTGCGAAAAGGGTCAGGAAAACGATGATCAGACCGATCTCGACTCCGTCCAGTCCGAAAAGCATGCTCTGATGTCCCCTTGGCTCGCGCGCTCAGGGCGCGCGTCGGTCGTTGGTGTTGTTCAGGTCGATCCGGAATGGATGGCGTGCTCGAGGTCTTCCGCCTCGTCGCCGGTCTTGTCACGGTCGAGATACTTGTCCGCGCTTTCTTCGCCTTCGACCCATTCTAGGTATGAGCGCCAGAAGAAGGCGACCGCCTGGAGCAGGACCATGACGCAGAACATCACGATCAGCACCTTGAACAGGAAATAGGCGTTGAAGCCGTTCGGGCTGAAGCCGATGGTCTCGACGTTCCAGCGGAAGATGCGCGACTGCATCAGCATCCGGTCAATCTCCGAGGTCGACGTGACCGAGGGCGTCATCAGGTGGCGCCACATGAAGAACCACGCGTAAAGGTAGGTGATGACCATGGCCGGCATCATGAAGATGAGGCTGCCGAACATGTCTATGACCTTCTTCGTGCGGAACCTGACCGCCGAATAGACCAGGTCGACGCGCACGTGGCTGCCCTGCACGAAGGTGTAGGAGACGCAGAGGCAGACCACGATGGCGTTCCAGAACTTGAGCCCCTCGGCCCACCAGCTGAGGTCGAAGACGATGGCGGTGCCCAGCGGGCCCAGCTGGATCTCGGCCACGCGGAAGATGCGCTGCAGGAAGACGATCATCACCTGGATCAGCACCATGATGAGGCCCGCCCAGGCGGCCGTGCGTCCCACTGCGTTCGCGAAGGTTTCGAGGATGCGGACACCGCCCCACAGGATCTCGCGCTTCCAGGCCATGCCGAGAGCGGTGATCACGAGGAAGGTGGTGAAGAAGACGAAGAAAAGCTCGACCGAGGCGCCGTAATAGATGAACCGCATGACGGCTTCGGGATCGGACCAGTTCAGCCAGGCCCCCGGATTGGTGAGAGCGATGAACAGGTGGTAGGGCGCCAGAGCGATATTCTGGAGCACCCAGACGATGAAGTCGATCATGCGGTAATCCCCCCGGAACGCCGCCCCGAGGGCGTGCGTCCTATCTCCAAGCTGTCGCGAAAGCCCCGCCCGGCCACCGGCCGGACAGGGCGATCTTTCAGGCCGGGATCAGCCTGCGTTTACGCGGTTGCGCTGGCGCATGTACTCGCCGTCGCCGATCTCGTACCAGGCCGAGGACTCTTCCATCGACGCGAAATAGCTCTCGGCGATCTCGGCATAGATCGGGTCGCCCATGTTCTCCTCGTTGACCTCGGCCGAGGCGCGACCGAATGCGTCCCAGACGTCCTCGGGGAATTCGCGCGGCTGGACGCCGGCCTCCTGCAGGCGGGCAAGTGCCGCACCGTTCTCGGCCAGCGACAGCGCGGTGTTCTGCGCATGCGCCGCCTCGCAGGCGACCTTGCAGATGTGCTGCTGCTGCGGGGTCAGCGACTCCCACACCTCGAGGTTGAATGACATGTGCAGCGCCGAGCCCGGCTCGTGGAAACCGGCGGTGTAGTAGAGGTTCGTGACCTCCTGGAAGCCCAGACGCTCGTCGGCATAGGGGCCGATCCACTCGGCGCCGTCGATCTGGCCCGAGGCCAGCGCCTGGTAGATCTCGCCGCCGGGGATGTTCTGCACCGATGCGCCGAGACGGCCGAGCACCTGGCCACCCTGGCCGGGCATGCGGAAGCGCAGGCCCTGCAGGTCTTCGGCGGAGGTGATCTCGATGTTGAACCAGCCGCCGGGCTGCATCGCGGTCATGCCGCACATGAAGGGCTTGAGGTTGAACAGCGACGAAAGGTTGTCGTGCAGTTCCTGGCCGCCGCGGCGGTAGTACCAGTTGGCCATTTCCTGCGACGTCATGCCGAAGGGCACGGAGGTCATGAAGGCGAAGCCGGGATGCTGGTTAAGGAAGTAGTATTCCGCCGAATGGTAGACGTCGGCCTGACCGGCGGAGACGGCATCGAACACTTCGAACGCGCCCACAAGGCTGCCGGCGGGCATCTTGTTGATGACCAGGTTACCGTCCGAAAGGGCGGCGATGTAGTCGATGGCGAGCTGGGCCGCTTCATCGAAGACGGCGAAGCCATCCGGCACGGACGTGACCATCGTCAGAGTGCGGTTGCCCTGTGCGTAGGCCGGTGCGGCCAGCGTGGTGGTTGCGGCTGCAGCGCCACCGAGTGCGGACGTTCTCAGAAAAGAACGACGATCCATACGGTATCCTCCCCGTAACAAGAATTTGGCCACGACCCCCCTCGGATCGCGGATGTGGTTGTTCCCCACAAGTTCGGGCACGTTAGCGAAGGCGTTCCGCGCAGAAAACAGTTTTCCACGCTGAACGGGTGATTTTTGTAAAATGATCTTACCAAAATCGCCCGTAACCCCGGAATTCCCGCTCCAGTTGTGCGCTTCTGCACAAAAGTCTCGATTCTTCGGCAGTTTTTGCATCCCCTGCGCAGGGCGCGCGGCACACCGGCGTGTCTCCGCCCCCGTCCGGAGGCCGCGCAGCAAGATTATTCCATTGCGACCTCAACTTTCGATTCGTTGCGCGGCCCGGTTTGCGGGCGACATTTTCGCCCAATTTCTCGGTTGACGCCCGATCGCACGCTTCCTAATGTCCCGCGCACGCATCCGGATGGAGATGGCAGGGCATGCCCGGCATTCTTGTAATCGTAGGGACACAGCGCATGGGTCGGTGACGACAGCCATAACGGTAGCCCATGCGCCCTCGGATCGAAGCCGGGGGTTTTTTTATGTCGAAAGACACGGGATCGCAGACGATGACGTCGACAAGGGAAGGACAGACGCGATGACACGGCAGATGACCGGCGCGAAGATGGTGGTCGAGGCTCTGAAGGATCAGGGCGTCGAAGTCGTATTCGGATATCCCGGCGGCGCCGTGCTTCCGATCTATGACGAGATCTTCCAGCAAAACGCGATCCGGCACATCCTCGTGCGTCACGAACAGGGCGCGGTCCACGCCGCCGAGGGATACGCGCGCTCCACCGGCAAGCCCGGTGTCGTGCTGGTCACCTCCGGCCCCGGCGCGACCAATGCCGTCACCGGCCTTGTCGACGCGCTGATGGATTCGATCCCGCTGGTCGTGCTGACAGGGCAGGTGCCGACCTTCATGATCGGCTCGGACGCCTTCCAGGAGGCCGACACCGTCGGCATCACCCGCCCCTGCACCAAGATGAACTGGCTGGTGAAGGACACCGACCGCCTGTCGGGCACGATCCACGAGGCGTTCCACATCGCCACGGCAGGCCGCCCCGGCCCGGTGCTGATCGACATCCCCAAGGACGTGCAGTTCGCCACCGGCACCTACACCGAAAAGCCCAAGGTGTCGGTCGGCCACTACCAGCCCAAGGTCAAGGGCGACCCGCAGATGATCGAGGCGCTGGTCGAGGCGATGGAAAAAGCCGAGCGCCCCGTCTTCTACACCGGCGGCGGCGTCATCAACTCGGGCCCCAAGGCCAGCGCGCTCCTGCGCGAACTGGTCGAGGCGACGGGCTTTCCGATCACCTCCACGCTGATGGGCCTGGGCAGCTACCCGGCTTCGGGCGACAAGTGGCTGGGCATGCTGGGGATGCACGGCCTCTACGAGGCCAATCTCGCGATGCATGGCTGCGACCTGATGATCAACATCGGCGCGCGTTTCGACGACCGGATCACGGGCCGGATCGCCGATTTCAGCCCCGGCTCGCAAAAGGCGCATATCGACATCGACCCGTCGTCGATCAACAAGGTGATCCACGCCGATTTCCCGATCATCGGCGACGTGGCCCATGTGCTCGAGGACATGCTGCGCATCTGGAAGGCACGCGGGCGCAAGACCAACTCGCCCGCGCTCAAGGCGTGGTGGGCGAAGATCGAGGAGTGGCGCAAGGTCAAGTGCCTCAGCTACAAACCCTCCGAGGCCACGATCAAGCCGCAATACGCGCTGGAACGGCTCGAGGCGCTGACCAAGGGGCGTGATCGCTACATCACCACCGAGGTGGGACAGCACCAGATGTGGGCGGCGCAATATCTTGGTTTCGAGGATCCGAACCGCTGGATGACCTCCGGCGGCCTAGGCACCATGGGGTACGGCACCCCGGCCTCGATCGGGGTGCAGGTGGCCCATCCCGACGCGCTGGTCATCAACGTGGCGGGCGAGGCCAGCTGGCTGATGAACATGCAGGAGATGGGCACCGCGGTGCAGTATCGCCTGCCGGTCAAGCAGTTCATCCTCAACAACGAGCGTCTGGGCATGGTCCGCCAGTGGCAGGAACTGCTCCATGGCGAGCGCTACAGCCACAGCTGGTCCGAGGCGCTGCCCGATTTCGTCAAGCTGGCCGAGGCCTTCGGCTGCAAGGGCATCCTCTGCACCGATCCCAAGGACCTCGACGACGCGATCATGGAGATGCTGGCCTATGACGGCCCCGTCATCTTCGACTGCCTCGTGGAAAAGCACGAGAACTGTTTCCCCATGATCCCCTCGGGCAAGGCGCATAACGAGATGCTGCTGGGCGAGGCCGAAACCAAGGGCGTGATCGACGCCGAAGGCGGCGTCCTGGTCTGATCCCTCCGGCGACACGCACTCACGGGGAGGCTCACGACACGTGGGCCGCCCTTTTTTCTGTCCGACCCCATGATGTCACGACGAAACCCTTGGCCATCCGGGCGAGCGGGAATGGGTGCTTGCAACCCATGCGACGTCTGTTAGCCTTTTTGCGACATAAGGAATGTCGCATTTGGGCATTTTCCCGTCGTCCCGTGCCATGTTCCGCGGGCCATCTGCCCACTGAATGCGTCGGATAAACCAAAAGAACGGACAGGAGGGGCATTTGTTCACACATATCATGGTGCCGGTCGACCTCGGCCACGCCGACAAGCTCGAGACGGCACTGAGGGCGGCGGCCGATCTTGCGCGCCACTACGGCGCGCGGGTCACTTATGTGGGCGTCAGTTCCGCCCAGCCGAGCGCGGTAGCCCACACACCGAAGGAATACGCCGAGAAGCTGGCGAAATTCGCCGCGATGCAGGCCGAGGTGAACGAGGTGGCCGAGGTCGCCTCGCACCCCATCATCGCCCATGACCCGGCAGTCGATCTCGACCGCAAGCTCGAGGACGCGGTGCACGAGATCGGCGCCGACCTCGTGGTCATGGGCAGCCACATTCCCAAGCGGTTCGATTTCGGCAGCCACGGCGGCCGGATCGCCAGCCATACGGACGTGTCGGTGATGCTGGTGCGCGGCTAGGCGCGCCCACCACCCACCGCAACCCCAAAGGATACGCGCATGACGGACACAACACCGAACCAGGGCATCCCCGAGCCCGAAGGCGATGTCGAGATCATCGACACCGAATACGACATCGGGCAGGACAACATCGAGGGCTCTGTCGGCCCCTTCGGCTTCGACATCCACAACCCGGTTTTCGCGATCTCGGCGATGTCGGTCGTGGCCTTCGTGGCCTACGCGCTGCTTGCGCCCGGACAGGCGGCCGAATTCTTCGGCTGGCTGCGCCCCACGCTTACCTCGACCTTCGACTGGTTCTTCCTGTCGGCCGCCAATATCTTCGTGATCTTCTGCCTCGTGCTGATCGTGCTGCCGGTGGGCAAGGTGCGGCTGGGCGGCGCGGATGCGACGCCGGACTATTCCTACGCCGGCTGGTTCGCGATGCTGTTTGCCGCGGGCATGGGGATCGGGCTGATGTTCTTCGGCGTGCTGGAGCCCGCCTATTACTTCGGCACGCCATGGGGCGACGCCCCCCTGGGCACGGTGCGGCCCTTCGATGCCGACGGCAACCTGATCGCCGCCAATGTCGAGGAAGCGCGCCGGATGGCACTGGCCGCCACCTCTTATCATTGGGCGCTGCACCCCTGGGCGATCTACGCGGTCGTTGCCCTGGCCTTGGCGCTTTTCACCTACAACAAGGGTCTGCCGCTTTCGATCCGGTCGGCCTTCTACCCGCTGCTGGGCGAGCGCGTCTGGGGCTGGTGGGGCCATGTCATCGACATCAGCGCCGTCTTCGCGACGCTCTTCGGTCTGGCCACCTCGCTGGGTCTGGGCGCGCAGCAGGCAAACGCGGGGCTCGAGCATATCTACGGCCTGCCCAACGGCATCACCATGCAGGTGATCCTGATCATCGGCATCACCGCCATCGCGCTGGTCTCGGTGCTGCGCGGCCTCGACGGGGGGGTCAAGGTGCTGTCCGAGATCAACATGGTTCTCGCTGTCCTTCTCCTGCTCTTCGTTCTCTTTGCTGCGGGGGCTGCGACGATCATGACCGAATTCGGCAAAGGTCTCGTGGCCTATGCGCAGGAGGTGATCCCGCTGTCCAATCCATTCGGGCGCGAGGATGACGGCTACCGCGAAGGCTGGACCGCCTTCTACTGGGCATGGTGGATCAGCTGGTCGCCCTTCGTCGGCATGTTCATCGCCCGCGTCAGCCGCGGCCGCACGGTGCGCGAGTTCATCACCTGCGTGCTGATCATCCCCTCGCTCGTCTGCGTGCTGTGGATGGCGGTCTTCGGCGGGGCGGCGATCAACGACATGGTCGCGAACCCCGGCACCTCGGCCGTCATGGCCAACGTGATCGAGACCTACAGCCCCGAGCTGTCGCTTTTCGCGATGCTCGAAAGCCTGCCCTTCGCGGCGATCACCTCGACACTAGGGATCGTGCTGGTGATCGTGTTCTTCGTCACCTCGTCGGACTCGGGCTCGCTGGTGATCGACACGATCACCGCGGGCGGCAAGATCGACGCGCCGGTGCCGCAGCGGGTGTTCTGGTGCACCTTCGAGGGGCTGGTGGCCATCGCGTTGCTGATCGGCGGCGGCCTCGCCTCGCTGCAGGCAATGGTGATCTCGACCGGCCTGCCCTTCACCATCGTGCTGCTGCTGCTCTGCGTCTGCATCGTGATGGGCCTGCGGTCCGAGCACGCGGTCCTCAAGGGGGCGACCCCGGCCGAATAAGGCCTGATTAGGCCCTTTCCCATCGCGGCCCGCCCGGCTATGTCGGGCGGGCCGATTTCTTGCCAGGGACCGCCCATGTCGCCGCTCAACATCGAAAAAGGCTCTTCGAGCCACTCCGCCTACGATCTGCGCAGCCACATGTCCGATGTGGTGGAGACCCACACCCTCGCTGTGCTCGTCCAGAACGAGGCGGGCGTGCTGGCGCGGGTGATCGGCCTGTTCTCGGGGCGCGGCTACAACATCGAAAGCCTGACCGTGGCCGAGGTCGACCGCGCGGGCCACCGTTCGCGCATCACCATCGTGACCAGCGGCACGCCGCAGGTGATCAACCAGATCAAGATGCAGCTCGAGCGCATGGTGCCCGTGCACGAGGTCGCCGACCTGACGGTCGAAGGCCCCTTCGTCAGCCGCGAACTGGCGCTGATCAAGGTCATCGCCCGCGGCGAGCACCGGGTCGAGGCGCTGCGCATCGCCGAGATCTTCCGCGCCAACGTGGTGGATTCGACGCTGGAAAGCTTCGTCTTCGAGATCACCGGCACACCCGAAAAGGTCGATGCGTTCTGCGAGCTGATGCGCCCCTTGGGCGAGGTGCGGCTGGCGCGCACCGGTGTCGCGGCCATCGCGCGCGGCACCTGACCGAAAATTCGCACGAGTTTTCGCAACCTGCGATCCTTCGCACGAAGGATCGTGGCGGCGGTGGAGGCACGGGGCCGTCTGCCCCGCGCCCCCCGACCGCGGTCCAGGCCTGGAGTCAGCCGGGCGGGATGAGTCCGGCTTGCTCCGCCGCGCGCAGCTCCTCGGCGCTCAGCAGGCCATCGCCATCCGTATCCAGCGCCATGAACTCCTCATCGGTCATCTCGGGCATGGCCATCAGCGCCTCGGCATAGCTGACCATGCCGTCGCCATCGGTATCCAGCGCGTGGGCCTGGCCCATGGCGTGACCCGCCCCCACAACGCCGAAGATCAGCGCGGCGAGGCTTGCGGTGCGCGACAACAATCTATCCTTCATCTCGGGGTTCTCCCTGTCTGAGACATGTGAACGAGGCCGCGGTGTTTGCGCCCTCGACCCCAAGACCGCCGCGGCCGCGGTTTCATCCCCGTCGTCCCGGGATCGGCGGGGGTCCGCCCGACATGGGCAGCGGCCCGTGCGGACCCCCGCCGAGGCGCGCGCCCACCGGCAAGAGATCGCCCGTCGCCGGCGGCCTGCGGCCCATCGCGCCCGTCGCGGCCACGCGCGCTTGCACGATGCCGCGGCCCGCGACGTCCTTGGCAGCACGACCCGCCGGAGACCGCAGCCATGCCCGACACGCACCCCCCTGCCCCCGCCGCCCCCTCCGCCTCGGCGCGGGCGTTTCTCGCCCTTGCGCCCGACCTGCGCCGCGTCGCGCGCCGGCAGACCCGCTCGGCCGCGGATGCCGACGACCTCGTGCAGGAGACGCTCTTGCGGGTCTGGGCGCGGCTGGCCATGGCCGAGCAGGGGCACCCCGAGGCCGCCCCGGTGACCGACCTGCGCGCCTATGCCTTTGCCACGCTGCGCAACCGCGCACAAACGCGGCCCCCGGGCCCGCCACTGACCCCGAGCGACGAGGCCGAGCGACGCGCAGATCCCGCAGCCGATGGCGAGACCCGCGCGCTTGCCGTCGCGGCGCTGCGCGCGCTGTCACGATTGCCCGAAGACCAACGGCACCTTCTGCGCCTGCGCGCCTTCGACGGGCTCAGCTATGCCGAGATCGCGGCGGAAACCGGCCTGCCCATGGGCACCGTCACCTCGCGCCTGTCGCGGGGGCGGCGGGCGCTGCGCGCGGCCCTCGACCTGCCCGGCGATACGCCGCTCACCGACCTGTTTCCGCCACGGGGCGGCGCGGGCTAGGTCTTTGCCGGGCCGCGGGATGTCGCCTCTGTGCAAGACGAAAGGGCCGCGGCCGCGAACACTCGGGCAGTTTCACGCAGCAGCGGAGCCCGGCCCATGCCCGAAGATCACCGCCCCCCGGCACTTGCCGATGTCCTTGCCCCGATCGAGCGCGCGCATGGCCTGCCCAATGCGCATTACATCGACCCCGCCACCATCGCCGCCGAGAACCGCGCCTGCCTCGAGACGACATGGGCGGCCATCGCCGTCGGCGCCGAGGTGCCCGAGCCGGGCGATGCCAAGCCCATCAGCTTTCTCGGTCAGCCGCTTCTCCTACTGCGCGACGAGGAGGGGGGCTTGCGCGTTTTCTACAACATCTGCCGCCACCGCGGCATGATCCTGGTCGAGGAGCCGCGCAAGATCGAGGGCGCGATCCGCTGCCCCTATCACAGCTGGTGCTACGCCAAGAACGGCCGCCTTGTCGCGACGCCCCATGTCGGCGGGCCGGGGCAGAACGCGCATCCCGGCATCGACCGCGCGACACTGGGCCTTGCGCCGGTGCGGATGCATCTCTGGCGCGACGTCGTCTTCGTCAACCTCTCGGGCGACGCGCCGCCCTTCGAGGAGGTCCACGCCGACCTGATCGCCCGCTGGGCCGAGTTCGACCAGCCGATGTATCACGGCGGCCCCGACTCGAGCTTCACGCTCGAGGTGGCGACCAACTGGAAACTGGCCGTCGAGAACTACTGCGAAAGCTACCACCTGCCCTGGGTGCATCCGGGTCTCAACAGCTATTCCCGGCTCGAGGATCACTACCATATCGAGGCGCCGGGGCGTTATTCCGGCCAGGGCAGCTACGTCTACCGCCAGCTGCGCGGCACGATGGAAGAGACCTTTCCCGATTTTCCGGGCCTGTCGGAGAAATGGGACACCGGCGCGGAATATGTGGCGCTTTACCCCAACGTCCTGCTCGGGGTGCACCGCGACCACGCCTATGCGATCATCCTCGAGGCGGTCGCGCACAACCTCACGCGCGAGCATGTCCATATCTACTACGCCAGCCCCAGCACCGACGAGACGCTGCGCGCCAAGAACGCGACGCAATGGAAATCGGTCTTCGTCGAGGACATCTTCGTCGTCGAGGGGATGCAGCGCGGCCGCTTCGCCGCGGGGTTCGACGGTGGCCGCTTCAGCCCGGCGATGGACGGGCCGACGCACATCTTCCACGCCTGGGTCGCGGCGCGCATGAGCGCGATGGAGGCGGAGGGCGCGGCGTGAGCGCGCCTGCCGCCGGTCCCGCTCAGGCCCTCCTTGCGGCGGCGGGCCCTGCCGCCGGGACCGATCCCCGACGCGCGGCCCTCGACGCGGCGCTTCTGGTTGCCCATGCGGCCGGTGACCGGACGGCGCTGATCGGTCTTTATGCCGAGGCAGCCGAGACGGCCGAAGGCGTGGCCGCCGCCTTCTACCTGACGCAGGCCCATGTCTACGCGCTGGAGGCGGGCGATACCCGCGCGCCCGTCCTCAAGGCGCGGCTGGTGGCGATCGGGGCGGATGTGCCGGACATGCCCTGAGGGCCGTCGCCCTCGGCCTCGGCCTCGGCCTCAGCCCGAGCCGAGGATGATGCGCACGTAATCCTGCGTTTCCGCATAGGGCGGGATGCCGCCATGCTGGCGCACCGCCTCGGGGCCGGCGTTATAGGCGGCAAGCGCGTGATCCCAGCGCCGGAAGGCGCGGTATTGCAGGGCGAGATAGCGCGCGCCGGCCTCGAGGTTCTGGATCGGGTCATGCGGATCGACGCCCAGCAACTCCGCCGTCCCCGGCATCAGCTGCGCCAGCCCGATGGCGCCTGCATGGCTGACCGCTTCGGGGTTCCAGCCCGACTCCTGCTGGACAAGGCGCAGGAACAGGTCCTCGGGGATGCCGTGGCGCTGCGCGGCGGCGCGGGCGACCTCGAGCCAGGGGCCCGCATTGCGCCCCTCGAAGCGCGGGATCTGCGGCGCGTCCGGGTCGTAATCGGGGCGGAGCCGCGCGGAGGCCGCGTATTGCGTCGCGGCCCGGCTGTCGAGAACGCCCAGCGCGCGGTCGAACCGCGCCATCGGGTCGGCCGAGACAGGCGCACCCGGAAGGCAAAGGGCAAGGGCTGCGAACAGGCAGGTCCGGATCATGGCACGGGGCCTCGAATGACACATCACCACGGGCAATAGGACAGATCGTGGAAAACTTCCAGTCTCTCGACCTCTGCCGCTTGCCACCCGATGCGGTATTAACCTTTTCTTGACCAGACTGGGATGATCTAAGCATCACGCGCCGGGCGGCTGACTCGTGTCGGCCGGGCGCCACGCATGCCAAGACCGGGGGAGAGTGAGACATGGCCGGATCCGTCAACAAGGTAATCCTGATCGGCAACCTGGGCCGCGACCCCGAGGTGCGCAGCTTTCCCTCCGGGGGAAAGGTCTGCAACCTCAACCTCGCGACCAGCGAGACCTGGAAGGACCGCAACACGGGCGAGCGCAAGGAGCGGACCGAGTGGCATCGCGTGGCGATCTATTCCGAACCGCTGGTGCGCGTTGCCGAACAATACCTCAAGAAGGGCTCGAAAGTGTATCTTGAGGGCCAGCTCGAGACCCGCAAGTGGCAAGACCAGTCGGGTCAGGACCGCTACACCACCGAGATCGCCCTGCGCCCGTACCGCAGTGAACTGACCATGCTCGACAGCCGCGGCGACGGTGGCGGTGGCGGTGGCTACGGTGGCGGCGGCTACTCCGACGACCGCGGCAGCGGCGGGTTCCCCGATGACCGCGGCGGCAGCTATGGCGGCGGCGGCGGCGGGGATGTGGACGACGAGATCCCGTTCTGAGCGGCGGCGATCCTTGCAAGGATCGCACCAGCCTCTTGCAAGAGGCTGGACAATCGCTTGCAAGCGATTGGCAAATCCCTTGCAAGGGATTTGCGCCAGCGGTGACCGTCCGCCCCCCTGCCCGGCGACATGGATCGTGGTTGGCCGGGGATGCCTCCGGCGGGCATATTTTTGGAACGAAGAGGGGCGGCGGTTCGTCGACCCGTGCCGGGAGCGCAAGGATGCAGCCGATCAACCCGACCTACACACGCACCTTTCCACCCCCGGTGATGGAGGCGCGGCGCTGGATCGAGGGCAGGACATTCGCCCCCGACCGCCCGCTGATCAACCTCAGCCAGGCCGCCCCCGTCGACCCCCCGCCCGTGCCGCTGGCCCGCGCCATGGCCGAGGCGCTGCTCACCGATCCCGCCTCGCATCTCTACGGCCCGGTCCTGGGCCTGCCCGACCTGCGCGACGAGCTGGCCGCGCAATGGTCCGCGGCCTATGGCGGGACGATCCGCCCCGCGCAGGTCGCCGTCACCGCGGGCTGCAACCAGGCCTTCACCGCCGTGATGTCGACGCTTGCGGGCGCGGGCGACGAGGTGATCCTGCCCCTGCCCTTCTACTTCAACCACAAGATGTGGCTCGACATGGAAGGCGTGCGCAGCGTCCACCTGCCCACCGGCGATGACCTTTTGCCGGACCCCGACCGCGCCGCGGCGCTGATCACCGATCGGACGCGGGCGATCGTGCTGATCTCGCCCAACAATCCCGCGGGCGTGGAATACCCGGCCGAGCTTTTGCGCGCCTTTTTCGAGCTGGCGCGGACGCGCGGCATCGCCCTGGTCCTCGACGAGACCTACCGCGATTTTCACAGCGGCGAAGGCGCGCCGCATGACCTCTTCACCGATCCCGACTGGCACGACACGCTGATCCATCTCTATTCCTTCTCCAAGGCCTACCGGCTGACCGGCCACCGGGTCGGTGCCCTGATGGCCTCGGAGGCGCGGCTGGCGGAGGTCGAGAAATTCCTCGACACGGTCGCGATCTGCGCCCCCCAGATCGGCCAGATCGGCGCGCTCTGGGGGATGCGGAACCTGCGCGGCTGGCTGGCGGGCGAGCGGGCCGAGATCCTCGCCCGGCGCGACGCGCTGACCGCGGGGTTCCAGCGCCTGCCGGACTGGCGGCTTTTGGGCTGCGGCGCCTATTTCGCCTATGTCGCCCACCCCTTCGCCCGGCCCTCGGACATGGTCGCCCGCGAGATGGTGGAGGCCGCGGCGCTTCTGACCCTGCCGGGCACGATGTTCGGGCCCACGCTGGCGCATGGCGGCACCGGGCAGGCCGAACGGACGCTCAGGATCGCCTTCGCCAACGCCGATGCCGCGGGACTGACCGAGGTGGTCGACCGGCTGGCCGCCCTCGACCTCTGAGCCGCCCGGCGCGGGCCTTGCCGCGCCGCGCCCAAACGCGTAATCAACGCCGGACATCCGGGCCTGCGCGCCCGGCCACCACAGGACGAGACAGGGAGCCAGGCAGCATGGCGAAGAAGGCCGCAAAGACGATCTCGAACCTTTTCGTCTGGGTCATTCTGGGCCTGCTTTTCGTGGCGCTGGCAGGCTTCGGCATCGGCTCGTTCTCGGGCGGGGGCGCACAGGTCGGCCAGGTCGGCGAGGTGGAGATCACCGCCGACGACTACGCCCGCGCCCTCGACGAGGAGCTGCGCGCCCGTATCGCCCAGACCGGCCAACCGATCACCTTCTCGACCCTGCAGGCGCAGGGCGTCGATCAGGCGGTGCTGCAATCGCTCGTCGCGCGGGCCGCGCTGGCCCATGAAGCTGCCACGATGGGCCTGTCCGTGGGCGATGCCGAGGTGGCGCGCCAGATCACCGAAATCCAGAGCTTTCAGGGCGTCGACGGCCGGTTCGACCGGGAAGCCTACGAATTCACCCTGCGCCAGAACGGGTTGAACCCGTCCGAATTCGAAGAAGACGTGCGCGAGGACACCGCCCGCAGCTTGCTGCAGCTGGCCGTGATCGGCGGCGTGCAACCCGACGCGACCATCGCGGACACCTTGGCGGCGTTTCAGGGCGAGACGCGTGATTTCAGCCTGCTGACCCTGACCGAGGCCGACCTGCCGGCGGGCCTTCCGGCGGCCACGCCCGATGACCTGCAAGCCTATTACGACGAGAACCCGCAGCAGTTCACCCGGCCAGAGGCCCGCGCCATCACCTATGTCTGGGTCACCCCGGCGATCCTGATGGATGACGTCGCGATCGACGAGGACGCCCTGCGCGCCCTCTACGACGAGCACAGCGCGCGCTACCGGCAACCCGAGCGGCGGCTGCTGGAGCAGCTGACCTTCCTCGAAGAGGCCGACGCGCAGGCCGCCTATGACGCGATCCTCGCGGGCGACACCAGTTTCGACGCGCTCGTGGAAGAGCGCGGGTTGACGCTGGAGGATATCGACCTCGGCGAGGTCTCGCGCGGCGATCTGCCCGCAGCGACCGCCGAGGCGATCTTTTCGGACACCGAAAGCGAGATCCTCGGCCCGCTCGAAAGCACCTTCGGCGGTGCGGCGCTCTTCCGGGTCAATGCCGTTCTCGACGCCACCGAGGTCAGCTTCGAGGAAGCGCAGGAGGAGTTGCGCGCCGAACTGGCGGCCGAGGCCGCGCGGCGCACGATCGACGACCTGCGCGACCCTGTGGACGACCTGCTGGCAGGGGGCGCCACCCTCGAGGAACTGGCCGCCGACACCGAGATGGTTCTGGGCCGGATCGACTATACCTCCACCTCCGAAGAGGGGATCGCAGGCTACGATGCCTTCCGCGAGGCCGCGCTGGCCGTCGAGGAAGGCGATTTTCCCGAGTTGCTCGAATTGAGCGACGGCGGCCTTTTCGCGCTGCGTCTCGACGAGACGGTGCCGCCTGCCCTGCCCCCGCTGGCCGAGATCGAGGACGAGGTGGCCCAGGCCTGGCGCGCAAGCGTTCTGCGCAGTCAGCTGGCCGCGCGCGGCGAGGCGCTGGTGGGCCGGCTCGCCTCGGGGGCCACCCTCGAGGACATGGGCCGCGTCGACCGCGAAACCCAGGTGCGCCGGCAGGATTTCATCCCCGACGCCCCCCCGACCCTTGTGGCGCAGGTGTTCCAGCTCGACCGGCCCGGCGACACGGTGCTGGTGCCCGCCGCCGGGCAGGCCTTCATCGCGCGGCTCGACGCGATCAACCCCGCGGCACGTGATGACCCGGGCACCGGGGTCCTGACGCAGATCATGACCCAGGCGGTCACGCAGTCCATGGCGCAGGACATTTTCGAAGCCTACGGGCAGGCCGTGCAGGCCGAAGCGGGGATCAGCCTGAACCAGTCGATGATCGACGCCGTGCATGCGCAGTTCCCCTGATGGCGCAGATCTCGGATTTCGCGGCGTTCGAGGCCGGCTGGACCGCGGGCCGCAACCAGTTGGTCTATGCCCGGCTTGCCGCCGATCTGGACACGCCGGTCTCGGTGATGATGAAACTGACCGATGCCGGGCGCGACAGCTTCATCCTTGAATCGGTAACCGGGGGCGAGGTGCGGGGGCGCTACTCGATCATCGGCTGCAAGCCGGACCTGGTCTGGGAGTGCCACGGGGAAACCAGCCGCCTGAACCGCAGCGCCCGCTACGACCGCGACACGTTCGAGGCATGTTCGGAACCACCCCTGCAGGCGATCCGCAGCCTTCTGGCCGAGTCGGCCATCGACATGCCCGACCACCTGCCCGCCGCCGCCGCGGGCCTGTTCGGCTATCTCGGCTATGACATGATCCGGCTGGTGGAACACCTGCCCGACGTGAACCCCGATCCGCTGGGCCTGCCCGACGCGGTCTTGATGCGCCCCTCGGTCATCGCGGTGCTGGACGGGGTCAAGGGCGAGGTGACGGTGGTCGCACCGGCCTGGGTGTCGTCGGGCCTCACGGCGCGGGCGGCCTATGCGCAGGCGGCCGAGCGGGTCGCGGATGCTCTGCGCGACCTCGAACGCGCCCCCGCAATGGCCAGCCGCGAGATGGGCGAGGCGCGCGATGTGCCGCCGCCCGTGTCGAATTTCGCCAGGCCCGACTATCTCGCCGCGGTCGAGAAGGCCAAGGATTACATCCGCGCGGGCGACATCTTCCAGGTCGTCCCCTCGCAGCGCTGGACGCAGGAGTTTCCCGAGCCGCCTTTCGCGCTCTACCGCGCGCTGCGCCGCACCAACCCCTCGCCCTTCATGTTCTTCTTCAACTTCGGTCCGTTCCAGGTCGTGGGTGCAAGCCCCGAGATCCTCGTGCGGGTATTCGGCGGAGAGGTCACGATCCGCCCCATCGCGGGCACCCGCAAGCGCGGCGCCACCCCCGAGGAGGACCGCGCGCTCGAGGCCGACCTGCTCTCGGACCAGAAGGAACTGGCCGAGCACCTGATGCTGCTGGACCTTGGCCGCAACGACGTGGGCCGTGTGGCCAGGATCGGCACGGTGCGCCCGACCGAGGAATTCATCGTCGAGCGCTATAGCCACGTCATGCACATCGTGTCGAACGTGGTGGGCGAGCTGCGCGAGGGCGAGGATGCGCTCTCGGCGCTTCTGGCGGGCCTGCCCGCGGGCACGGTCTCGGGCGCGCCCAAGGTCCGTGCGATGGAGATCATCGACGAGCTCGAGCCCGAGAAACGCGGCGTCTACGGCGGCGGCGTGGGCTATTTCTCGGCGGGCGGCGACATGGACATGTGCATCGCGCTGCGCACCGCGGTGGTCAAGGACGGCAAGCTCTATATCCAGGCGGGCGGCGGCGTGGTCCATGACAGCGACCCCGAGGCCGAGTTCGAGGAAACCGTGAACAAGTCGCGCGCGATCCGCCGCGCAGCCGAGGATGCGGGGCTGTTCTCGGGGCGGGGCAACCGCTGAGGCCACGCAGCGGTCAGCATGGCCTCGGCAAAGGCAGGGCCTCTACTCGTTCAGCCGTCCCAGCACCGCCGAGACCGGCGCGAGGGTCACCTGTTCCGTGCGGCTGCCCAGCGCCCATGAGAACAGCGCCGTCACCGTGTCCGGTTGCGTGCGCCCGACCACGACCACCCCCCCGTCCTGCCCTGCAGCAAAGGCCGCACGCCCGAGATAGCGCGTGATCACCGTCGCGCGCTGATCCTCGTCGTCGAGCTGCCGGAAGAAGGTGGCGGCGGGCAGGTCCGCGCGGCGCGCGCTTTGTTCCGCCGCGTTCAAACCGCGGGGAAAGGCCAGAAGGCCATGACCGCTTTCGACGAGGGCCGCGACCGTGGCGTCAAGGACCGCCCGGTCCGACTGGATGCGGCTGTCAGGCGTATCCATGACCGCGACCGCCTGCGGCATCGTCTCGCGCGCCGAGGCCAGCGCGGTCTCGACATCGGCGGGCGCGGCGGCCTCGGGGATCAACCCGGCTGCGAGGATGACCACCTCGAAGCCCGCCTCGCGCAATTCGGCGGCGCGGGCCGACGCATCGGGGCGCAGCGGGTCGATGGCGAAGCTGACGGGAAAGGTGAACCGCGTCAGCACATCCGGGTCGAGCGGGCTGTCGGGATCGTCGATCAGCACCACTGCCATCAACGCACCGTCCGCCGCTGTCTCGAAGGCGATGGCATTGTCGCGCAACGCGTTCGGCGGCCCCTCGGGCACCGGCTCGGGGGCGGTTTCGGGGGCAGGCTGCGCTGCGGGCTCCGGCATGGTAGGCGGCGCGGCGGCGATCTGGGGCAAGCCGCGGCCAGTGGCGGCCTCGGGCGGAGCCGGGGTGCCCTCGGCAGGGCCCTGCGGCACGGCAATGCGGCGGGGCAGCGTCGCCACGCTCTCGTCCGACGCGGCGGCCTGCGGGGCGGCCTGCGCGGGGGCGTCGGGGGCGTCGACCACCTGTGGCAGTGTCGGACGGCGCGGCACGTCCGGCTCTTCGGTCTCCGCCGCGGGGGCGGGCTGCGGGGCGGGCGCGGTGTCGGCCGTGGCAGGCGCTTCGGCCACCTGGGGCAAGGCGAGGCGGCGCGGCGCGGTGCCGCTGGGTGCGGCCTCGGTGCCTGCGATGAACCGCGGGCTGGGTGCGGCCGGCAGCGCGCCCAGCATCGGCGCCGGGGCGGCGGCGATCCTGGGCGCAGGCGCCGACGCGGTCCCGGCGACGGGTGGATCTTGCGATTCCGCGCCGACCTGCGGGGGCATGGCGGGTGCCGGCGTCTCGGGCGAGGTGTCGATCTGCGGCAGCGCGATGCGCGCCGCGCCATCGGTGCTGGCGGTGGCGAGGCCTTCGGGCGTTTCAGCATCGACCGCCGTCTCGGCGGCGCGCTCGGTCTCGACTGTCGTGTCGGCGGCCTCTGTCTCCGGGTCGGAGGGTTCGGGGGGTTCGGGGGCCGTGGGCATGTCGGGCGCAGGCGCATCCCCGGACCCGGCAGGGGGTGCTTCGATCGGGTCCGGCACGGCGGGGGCTGCGGCGGGATCGTCTTGCGGCGCGTCGTCCGGCTCGGACGTGGGTGCTTCAGCGGGGACCACGGCCATGGCGGGCCGCTCGGGCAAGGGCGTGTTCAGCGAAACGGCCGCCAGAACGAGGACCGACACAGCCAGCCCGATCGCGAGACCGCTCAGAACTCCACCACCCATCGCACCCTCTTTCGCCTGTCGCGGCCTGGCCCGCCGCGTGCCCGATAGCCTGCCGGGTCTCGACAGGCGCTTGACCGCCCTGCCCGGCTTTGAAACATGTATACCCCGGGCGCGCGACGCCTTCACCCCTTTTTAACCTTTTCGCGCAAGAGCGCGGCGGTCAGGTCCCATGCTGCTTCTCATCGACAATTACGACAGCTTCACCTGGAACCTCGTCCACTACCTGGGCGAGCTGGGGGCCGAGACCCGCGTGGTCCGCAACGACCAAATCACCGTGCAAGAGGCGCTGGCCATGGCCCCCGAGGCCATCGTCCTCAGCCCCGGCCCCTGCGACCCGGCGCAGGCGGGCATCTGCCTGTCGCTCACGCGCGCGGCGGCGGGCGCCGGTGTGCCGCTCTTGGGCGTCTGCCTCGGGCATCAGACCATCGGCGAGGCCTTCGGCGGCCGCGTCCTGCGCCATTCCGAGATCGTCCATGGCAAGATGGGCGAGATCTTTCACGCGGGCAAAGGCGTCTTCGCCGGTCTGCCCTCGCCGCTCAAGGCCACACGCTACCACTCGCTGGTGGTCGAACGCGCGAGCCTTCCCGATGTGCTGGAGGTCACGGCCGAACTGGCGGACGGCACCATCATGGGCCTGCGCCATCGCGAACTGCCGATCGAGGGCGTGCAATTCCACCCCGAAAGCATCCGCTCGGAACATGGGCACGCGATGCTGCGAACCTTCCTCGACACCGCGAAACGACAAGGAGCCGTGCCGGCATGACCGACGCGATGAAACCGCTGATCTACGCCGCCTCCGAGGGGCCGCTCAGCCGCGCACAGGCCGAAGCGGCTTTCGAGGAACTGTTCGAGGGCACCGCCACGCCCGCGCAGATCGGCGGATTGCTGATGGCGATGCGGGCGCGCGGCGAATCCGTGGCCGAATACGCGGCGGCCGCGCAGGTGATGCGCGACAAATGCGTCAAGGTCACCGCGCCTGCGGGCGCGATGGACATCGTCGGCACCGGCGGCGACGGGATGGGAACGCTCAACATCTCGACCGCGACGGCCTTCGTCGTGGCGGGCGCGGGCGTGCCGGTGGCCAAGCACGGCAACCGCAACCTCTCGTCCAAGTCGGGTGCGGCGGATGCACTTGGAGAGCTGGGGATCGACGTCATGGTCGGCCCGGATGTGGTGGAGCGCGGCATCCGCGAGGCCGGAATCGGCTTCATGATGGCGCCGATGCACCATCCGGCGATGAAACAGGTGATGCCCGTGCGCACCGAACTGGGCTGCAAGACGATCTTCAACATCCTCGGGCCGCTGACCAACCCCGCGGGCGTCAAGCGCCAATTGACCGGGGCCTTCGCCATCGACCTGATCTTTCCCATGGCCGAGACGCTGCAGGCGCTGGGGTCCGAGGCGGCCTGGCTGGTGCATGGCGCGGACGGAACCGACGAGATCTCGATCTCGGGCCCGACATCCGTGGCGGTGCTGAAGGACGGCAAGATCCGCCCGCGCGAGGTGCACCCGGAAGAGGCGGGCCTGCCCGTGCATCCGTTCCGCGACATCCTCGGCGGCACGCCAGCGGAAAACGCCGCGGCGCTGCGGGCGCTGCTGGAGGGGGCCGATGGGGCCTATCGCGACGCGGTTCTGCTGAACGCGGCGGCGGCGCTGGTGGTGGCGGAAAAGGCCGATGACCTGAAGGCGGGCGTGGAAATCGCGCGCGAGAGCCTGGACAGCGGCGCGGCGAGGCGCGCGGTGGAGCGGCTGGCCGCGATCACCCAGGGCGCGGCGGCGTGAGGGAGCATCCGATGGCGACGATCCTCGACAAGATCAAGTCCTACAAGCTGGAGGAAGTGGCCGAAGCCAAGGCCGCCCGCCCGCGATCAGCCGTGGAAGAGGCCGCCCGCGCCGCCCCCCGCGTGCGGGGCTTCGGCGACGCGCTGCGGGCGGCGGAGGCGCAAGGTTATGGGCTCATCGCCGAGATCAAGAAGGCGAGCCCGTCAAAGGGGCTGATCCGCGCCTATTTCGACCCGCCGGTGCTGGCGAGGGCCTACGAGGCGGGTGGCGCGACCTGTCTTTCCATCCTCACCGACACGCCCAGTTTCCAGGGCAAACCCGAATACCTGACCCGCGCGCGGGCCGCGACGGCGCTGCCCTGCCTGCGCAAGGATTTCCTCTACGACACCTACCAGGTCGCCGAGGCGCGCGCCTGGGGCGCGGACTGCATCCTGATCATCATGGCCTCGGTCGAGGACGGGCAGGCCGCCGAGCTGGAGGATGCCGCGCGGCACTGGGGGATGGATGCGCTGATCGAGGTGCATGACGACGCGGAGCTGGACCGCGCGATGCGCCTGCGCTCGCCGCTTCTGGGGATCAACAACCGCGATCTGAACACTTTCGTGACCGACCTGGCCACGACCGAACGGCTGGCCGCGCGTGTGCCGGGCGACCGGATGGTGATCTCGGAATCGGGCCTGTTCACGCCCGCCGACCTCGCCCGGATGGCCGCGGCGGGGGCGCGGTCCTTCCTGATCGGCGAAAGCCTGATGCGGCAGGACGACGTGACGGCGGCGACCGCCGCGATCCTCGCCGATCCGGTCCCGGCGGGGGTGTGAGGCGATGCCGAAGCTCAGCCATTTCGACGAGGGCGGACAGGCGCATATGGTCGATGTCTCGGAGAAGGCGGTGACCGACCGGATCGCGGTGGCCGAGGGCTGGGTCAAGATGCGCCCCGAGACGCTGGCGCTGGTCGAGGCGGGCACCGCGAAGAAGGGCGACGTTCTGGGCATCGCGCGGCTGGCCGGCATCATGGGGGCGAAGAAGACCGCCGAGCTGATCCCGCTTTGCCATCCTCTGCCGATCACCAAGGTGACGCTCGATCTGGTGCCGGATGCGGGCCTGCCCGGTGTGCGGATCACGGCGACGGTCAAGACCACGGGCCAGACCGGCGTCGAGATGGAGGCGCTGACCGCCGTCTCGGTCGCCGCGCTGACGGTGCATGACATGCTGAAGGCCGCGGAGAAGTCGATCGAGATCGGCGGCATCCGGGTGGTTCTGAAGGAGGGCGGCAAGTCGGGGCGCTACGAGGCCCGCGATGCGGGGTGAGATGGCCACGGGGATTGCGCCGCCTTCGGCGTCGCCCGGGGCGATTTTCGCGGGGCGAAAATCGCGGGGGCGCGTGGCGGATGGTGTGCGAGGAGCCTTGTGGCAGTGCGCGTGGCAGGCGTCCGGACATCCGTATTTGGAGGAAGATGAAGCCATGAGACGGAGCGCCCGGAGATGATCCCTGTCGAGGAAGCGCTCGCGGCCTGTCTTGCCCTTGCGAGCCCCGTGGGCGTCGAGACCGTGCCGCTGGCGCAGGCGGGAGGCCGGGTGCTGGGCGAGAACGTGATCGCGCGGCGCGACCAGCCGCCCTTCGCGGCCTCGGCAATGGATGGCTATGCCATTCGCGTCGAGGATCGGGTCGCGGGGGCTGTCCTGCGCGTCGTGGGAGAGGCGCCGGCGGGACAGGCCTGGGCGGGCGTCATCGCGCCGGGAGAAGCCCTGCGCATCTTCACCGGCGCCCCGGTGCCCGAGGGGGCCGATTGCGTGGTGATCCAGGAGGATGTGACGCGCGACGACGACGCGATCACGCTGGGCGACCGGCTGGACGAGGGCACGAACATCCGCCCCGCGGGGGCGGATTTCCGCATCGGCGCCCGGATCGAGGCGCCGCGCAGGCTTTCGCCCGCGGACGTGGCGCTGTGCGCCGCGATGAACCTGCCCGAGGTGGTGGTCTCGCGCCGCCCCGAGGTGGCGCTGATCGCCACGGGTGACGAACTGGTCAGCCCCGGAGAAGACCCGCGGCCCGACCAGATCGTGGCCTCGAACAGTTACGGCTTGAAGGCGATGGTGGAGGCCGAGGGGGCCGTGGCCCGCCTGCTGCCCATCGCACGCGACAGCCGCGAGAGCCTCGAGCAGGTGCTGCGCCTGGCCGCGGGGGCCGACCTGATCGTGACGATCGGCGGCGCCTCGGTGGGCGATCATGACCTGGTCGGCGCGGTGGCAGCCGCAATGGGGCTCGAGCGCGCCTTCTACAAGGTCGCGATGCGGCCGGGCAAACCATTGATGGCAGGGCGCTTGGGCGCGGCGGTGCTGCTGGGTCTGCCCGGAAACCCCGTCTCCTCCATGGTCTGCGGTCACATTTTCCTCGTCCCGATGCTGCGCGCCATGATGGGCCTGCCCGCGGGCGAGCGCCGCCGTTTTCCGGCGCGGCTGGGCTGCGACCTGCCCGCCAACGGCCCCCGCGAGCATTACCTGCGCTCGGACCTGATGCCGGGCAACGACTTCCCCGAGATCACGCCCTATGGCACGCAGGACAGTTCCCTTCTGACCGTGCTGTCGGAGGCCAACGCCCTTCTGGTGCGCGCGCCGAACGATCCGCCGCGGCGGGCGGGCGATCTGGTCGACTACATGCCGCTCACCCCGCTTTTCGCGTGATTCGTTGACACGGACCGGGAACAGGGGTAGAACATTACCCGAACGCGACGAACAGCGCCCTTCGGAGGATCGAGTGATGTTGACCCGCAAACAGCGTGACCTGCTGGAATTCATCCACAAGCGCGTGCAGCGCGACGGTGTGCCCCCCTCCTTCGACGAGATGAAGGAGGCGCTGGACCTGCGCTCGAAATCCGGCATTCACCGGCTGATCACGGCGCTGGAGGAGCGTGGCTTCATCCGGCGGCTGGCGCATCGCGCGCGCGCGATCGAGATCGTGAAGATGCCCGAGGGCATGGAAAAGGGCGGTTTCGCCCCCCGCGTGATCGAGGGCGACCGCAGCGACCCGCCCCGCGGCGCCATGCCGGTCGAGGCGGCGGCGACGGAACTGCCCGTCATGGGCCGGATCGCCGCAGGCACCCCGATCGAGGCGATCTCCGAGGTGGCGAGCCATGTCGCCGTGCCCCAGCAGATGCTGCGTGGCGGGCGCAGCCATTACGCGCTGGAGGTCAAGGGCGACTCGATGATCGAGGCCGGGATCAACGATGGCGACATCGTGGTGATCGAGGAAGGCGCGACCGCCGAGAACGGCGATATCGTCGTGGCCCTTGTCGAGGGGCAGGAGGCGACGCTGAAGCGGCTGCGCCGCAAGGGCGGCATGATCGCGCTGGAGGCGGCGAACCCGGCCTACGAGACCCGCGTTTTCCGCGACGACCAGGTGGCCGTGCAGGGCAAGCTTGTGGGCTTGATCCGCAGCTACTGATGCCGGCGTCAGGGTGGTGACCAGAGGCGGCGGCCCTGCGCCATCCGCGCGGTGACGATCTCCAGGCCATCCTGTCGCGGGGTCAGCGCAAGCGCCCCGGTGGCCGCCAGCAGCGATCCGTCGATCACGAGGCACTCCGGTGCAAGCGGCACCCGGACAGGTGCGGGCGCCGAGAGCTGCGCGCGCAGCCTTTCGGCCGTGGCACGCAGGGCTCCCTCGGGCGCCTCTTCGGACAGGATCACGAGGTCGTGGCCGGCGCAGGCGCTGCCTGCCTCCGCCAACGCGCGGCGCCCCGAGCCGTGCCAGACGGCAACCCCGGCGACATCGGCCCGCGCCCCCTGCCCAGAGGGTTGCCAGACTTCGCGCGCGGCGGCCCCTGCCTGATCGGCGTCATCGCCGTCGTTCTCCAGCCAGATGCGCGCGACGAACCCCTCGCCCCGGTCGCGGCTGAGACCGCGCGCATCGTCCTGCCACGCACCCGCAAGGCGTCCGCCCTCGGACACCAGCAGCGCGGGGCGCTCCACCGTCGACCAGATCAGGACCGTCGCCAGCAAGGGCAAGGCACCGACCCAGCGCGCGCGCCCCTGCCACAGCAGGACGACCAGGCCCGACAGGGCCACCACCCCCAGCGTCCAGCCCGGCGGCGTCGCCACCTGTTCCACCGCGCCGGGCAGGGCCGCGACGCGAGCGGCAACCCCGAGGATCCACTGCAGCCCCCATTCCATCACCTGCCAGACCGGGCCCGACAGGCCGAGGGGCCACAAGATCAGCGCCAGAACCGCGCCGGGGATGATGACGCTGCCCATGACCGGCACGGTCAGCAGGTTCGCGGCCAACCCGTAAACCGCGATCTGGTTGAACTGCGCCGCGGCGAAGGGCGCGGTCGCCGCCCCCGCGACGGCGGAAGACACGAAAAGCGCGAAAACCCCGCGTGCCCATTTCGGCCAGCCCTGCATCCATGTCGCCCCGCGCAGCGCGCCGAAGGCGCCGACCAATGCGGCGGTGGCGGCGAAGGACATCTGGAACCCGGGCGACATCAGCGTCTCGGGCCGGTGCAGAAGCACGATGATGCCCGCGATGGCGACCGAGCGCAGCGTGATCGCGCGCCGGTCGAGAAGGACGGCCGCGAACATCACCGCGACCTGGATGAAGGCGCGTTCGGTCGCCACGTTCCCCCCCGAGAGCGCCAGGTAAAAGGCCCCCGCCGCCAGCGCCACGACGGCCGCCCATTTGCGGATCGGGTAGCGCAGCGCAAGCGCCGGGATCAGGGCGAGGATGGCGCGCAGGGCGGCATAGACAAAGCCGGTGAGCAGCCCCATGTGCAGACCGGAAATGGCCAGCAGATGCGCGATATTGGCATCCCGCATCGCCTCGACCGGTCCGGCCTCCAGCCCCGAGCGGTCGCCCGTCAGCACCGCGGCGGCAAAGGCACCCGCCTGCCCCTCGATCCGATCCTGGATCGCCGCCGACATGGCCATGCGCAGGTGGAACAGTCGCGCCTCGCCGGGCGCGCGGTCCTCGAGCAGCACAAGCGGCGTGCGGGAGTAGCCCACGCCGCCGAGCGACAGGAAATGCGCGTGGCGCTGGAAGTCGAAGCCGCCCGGTTCCGCGGGGCCGGAGGGTGCCGACAAATGCCCGGTCAGCATCACCAGCGCCCCCGGTGAAGGCTCCGCCCCCGGCCAGTCGCCATGGAGCGAAACGCGCACGCGGCGCGGCGTGCGGGCCGGGTCCAGATCGTCGAGCCTTACCTCGGCCAGCGTCAGCCGCGGCACGTCCGAGGCCGAGCGGTCGATCGCCACCACCCGCCCCTCGATCGGGCCGTAATAGCGAAACTCCATCACCGGCCCCGCCGCCTGATGCGCGCGCCAGCCTGCCGCCATGAGCCCCAGCGCGACCAGCGCGACACCAAGGCCCAGCGGCCCCATGACCTCGCGCCAACGCAGCGCGACCGTGACGCCCGCCACGATGATCGCCATGGCCACGGCATAGCCCCCCGCCCCCGGTTCCACCGGCAAGCCGAAATAGAGCGCCACCCCCAGCCCCAGCATCACCGACGACCACGGCATCAGCGCGCCGCGCTGCCCCTGCTGCACGGCGTTGAGCCAGCCCGCCCATGCAGCGGGCCTCAGCCGGGGGAGCACACCCGCGGGGCTGGAATAGCTCTCGTCGGCCACGTCCTTGTCAGCGCCCTCCGTCATGGGGTAACGAACGCCCAAGTCTTGCCCGGACATGGTTTCCAACTGGTTAACGCGCCGCCGGAGTGGCATCCGGCGCGAAAGGACTGAAATGGCCGACGCCTCGCAGATCGTCACCCGCATCGCCCCCTCGCCCACCGGCACGATGCATATCGGCACCGCGCGCACGGCGCTTTTCAACTGGCTTTACGCCCGCGGACGCGGGGGCAAGTTCCTCCTGCGCATCGAGGACACCGACCGCGCGCGCTCCACCCCCGAGGCGACGCAGGCGATCCTCGACGGGATGCGCTGGCTCGGCCTCGACTGGGACGGCGAGGCGGTCAGCCAGTTCGAGCGCGTGCCGCGCCACGCCGAGGTGGCGCATCAGATGCTGGCCGAGGGCACGGCCTACAAATGCTTCGCCACGCAAGACGAGATCGAGGCCTTCCGCGAAGCGGCCCGCGCCGAGAACCGCTCGACCCTCTACCTCAGCCCGTGGCGCGATGCGCCCGAGGCCGATCACCCCGACGCCCCTTTCGTCGTCCGCCTGAAAGCCCCGCGCGACGGCGAGACGGTGATCGAGGATGCCGTGCAGGGCCGCGTGACCTTTCGTAACGACCAGCTCGACGACATGGTCCTGCTGCGCTCGGACGGGACGCCCACCTACATGCTGGCCGTGGTGGTCGACGATCACGACATGGGCGTGACCCACGCGATCCGCGGCGACGACCACCTCAACAACGCCGCGCGGCAGGCGCAGATCTACCGCGCGATGGGCTGGGCGGAACCGGTCTGGGCGCATATCCCGCTGATCCACGGGCCGGACGGCAAGAAACTGTCCAAGCGCCACGGCGCGACCGGCGTGATGGAATATGCCGAGATGGGCATCCCCCCCGCCGCGATGCGCAACTACCTCGCGCGGCTGGGGTGGTCTCACGGCGATGACGAGCTGTTCACCGACGCGCAGGCGCTGGAGTGGTTCGACCTCAAGGGCATCGGCAAATCGCCCGCCCGGCTCGACATGAAGAAGCTGGAGTCGGTCGCAGGCTGGCACATCGCCCGCATGGCGGACGCGGATCTCATGGCCGAGATCGCGCGCTACCTTGCCCTCACCGGCCAGCCGCCCCTTTCGCAGGTGCAGCACGATCTGGTGTCGACTGCGATGTATTGCCTCAAGGATCGGGCCAAATCCCTGCCCGACCTGCTGGAAAAAGCCCAGTTTGCATTGGCTTCCCGCCCCATCGAGCCCGATGAGAAGGCCGCCGCCCATCTCGACGCGGTATCCCGTGGTATACTGAGTGAATTGACTGCGCACCTGCAGAATGCTAGCTGGACCCGCGACACGCTGGAGGCGACGCTGACCCAGGCCGCAGAAGCCCATGGGTTGAAATTCGGCAAGCTGGCCGGCCCCCTCCGGGCCGCGCTTGCAGGCCGCAGCGCGACCCCGAGTGTCTTCGACATGATGCTCGTCATCGGCCGGGATGAAACCATCGCCCGCCTGACGGACGCCGCCTCCCGCGACGGCTGATCACGGGGGGAGGCCCGAGAAAACGCGGGGCCCTCGACCGTGCCGGCCCCGACCGATCCCGCAGGTGGTGCCAGCCCGGCACCCCGCGCGGCCACGTTGAAGAAGGGACGACCATGGCTGAGACGACCAGAACCGCCACCTTGACGATTGACGGGCAAAACTTCGACCTGCCCATGTATTCGCCCTCCGTGGGCCCCGACGTGATCGACATCACCAAGCTCTACGGGCAGGCGGGCGTCTTCACCCACGATCCCGGCTTCACCTCGACCTCGTCCTGCGAAAGCACGATCACCTATATCGACGGCATCAAGGGCGAGCTTCTGCACCGCGGCTATCCGATCGACCAGCTGGCCGAGAAATCCCATTTCCTCGAGGTCTGCTACCTGCTGCTCTACGGGGAACTGCCCTCGGCGGCCGAGCTGGAAAAGTTCGAGACGACGATCACCCATCACACGATGATCCACGAGCAGATGGGCAACTTCTTCCGCGGCTTCCGCCGCGACGCCCATCCGATGGCGGTCATGGTGGGGACCGTGGGCGCGATGTCGGCCTTCTACCACGACTCGACAGACATCACCGACGAACGCCAGCGCGAGATCGCCAGCCACCGCCTGATCGCCAAGATGCCCACCATCGCCGCCTGGGCCTACAAGTACACGATCGGCCAGCCCTTCGTGTATCCGCGCAATGACCTGAGCTATGCCGCGAACTTCCTGCGCATGTGCTTCGCGGTGCCCGCCGAGGAATACGTGGTCGACCCGGTGCTCGAACGCGCGATGGACCGCATCTTCACGCTGCACGCCGATCACGAGCAGAACGCCTCGACATCGACGGTGCGTCTGGCCTCGTCATCGGGGGCAAACCCCTTCGCCTGCATTGCGGCAGGCATCGCCTGTCTCTGGGGCCCGGCCCATGGCGGCGCCAACCAGGCCTGCCTCGAGATGCTGAAAGAGATCGGCACGGTCGACCGCATCCCCGAATACATCGCGCGCGCCAAGGACAAGGACGACCCGTTCCGCCTGATGGGCTTCGGACACCGCGTCTACAAGAACTTCGACCCGCGCGCGAAGGTGATGAAGCAATCCGCCGACGAGGTGCTCGACCTCCTGGGCGTCGAAGACAACCCCCTTCTCCAGGTCGCCAAGGAACTGGAGCGCATCGCGCTGGAAGACAGCTACTTCGCCGACAAGAAGCTCTTCCCGAACGTCGATTTCTACTCCGGCATCATCCTCGAGGCGATGGGCTTCCCCACCTCGATGTTCACGCCGATCTTCGCCGTCTCGCGCACCGTGGGCTGGATTTCCCAGTGGAAGGAACAGCTGGCCGATCCCGCGATGAAGATCGGCCGCCCGCGCCAGCTCTACACGGGCGAGACGCTGCGCGACTACGTCGAGATCGAGGACCGCTGAGGCCACGCGCCGCGCAAGACATCGAAAGGCCGCCCCTTCGCCGGGCGGCCTTTTCTTTGCCTCTTTCCCTTCATCTTTCCCCAAATACGGCCGCCGGAGGCATTGAAGTCTTCGCCCCGACGGTAAAGCCTCGCAGCGCGAACAGGCAGGAGCGCGTCCATGACCCGCAAGATCATCATCGACACCGACCCGGGACAGGACGACGCCGTGGCGATCCTGCTGGCGCTGGCCTCCCCCGAGGAGATCGATGTCTTGGGCATCACGGCGGTCGCGGGCAACGTGCCGCTGGCGCTCACGCAACGAAACGCCCGCATCGTCTGCGAACTGGCGGGGCGGCCCGACATCCGCGTCTTCGCCGGCTGCGACAGGCCGCTGGCCCACAGCCTCGTCACCGCCGAGCATGTCCATGGCAAGACCGGCCTCGACGGCATCGCCCTGCCCGAGCCCACGATGCCCTTGCAGGACACCCACGCCGTCGAATTCATCATCGAAACACTCCGGCAGGAACCCGCCGAGACCGTCACCCTCTGCCCGCTCGGCCCGCTCACGAACATCGCCACGGCCTTCCGCACCGCCCCCGACATCATCCCCCGCGTGCAGGAGATCGTCCTGATGGGCGGCGCCTATTTCGAGGTGGGCAACATCACGCCCGCCGCCGAATTCAACATCTACGTCGACCCGGAGGCCGCCGAGATCGTGTTCAAATCCGGCGTGCCACTCACGGTCATGCCGCTCGACGTGACCCACAAGGTCCTGACCACCCGTCCCCGGATCGAGGCGATCCGCGACCTCGGCACCGAGGTGGGTCATGCCGTCGCGCAATGGACCGATTTCTTCGAACGCTTCGACATGGAGAAATACGGCCAGGACGGCGCACCGCTCCATGACCCCTGCGTCACCGCCTGGCTGATCCGCCCGGGCCTCTTTTCCGGGCGGCGGATCAATGTCGAGATCGAGACAGGCTCGCCCCTCACGCGCGGCATGACGGTGGCCGACTGGTGGGGCATCACCGACCGCCCGAAGAACGCGATGTTCATGGGCGATGTCGACGCGCAAGGGTTCTACGACCTGCTGACCGGGCGTCTCGCCCGGCTCTGAGGGGGTCAAGGCCCTTGCAAGGGCCTGGCAAATCCCTTGCAAGGGATTTCATCCGCCCGGCCCCGGCCCTATCTCATCGGGGAAAGGACACCGAATGACCGCCCGCTTCCCCTTCGACAACTCCTACGCCCGCCTGCCCGAGCGCTTCTTCACCCGTCAGGCCCCGGCCCCGGTCGAGGCGCCCGCGCTCATCGCGCTCAACCGCCCGCTGGCCGACCGCCTCGGCCTCACGCTCCCCGAAGACGCGACCGAAACCGCCCGTATCTTCGCCGGAAACACCCTGCCCGAGGGCGCCGAGCCCTTGGCGCAGGTCTATGCCGGCCACCAGTTCGGCGGCTGGTCGCCGCAACTGGGCGACGGGCGCGCGATCCTGCTGGGCGAGGTGGTCGCGCCCGACGGCGCGCGCTTCGACATCCAGCTGAAAGGCGCGGGCCGCACCCCCTATTCCCGCATGGGCGACGGCAAGGCCTGGCTCGGCCCCGTGATGCGCGAATACATCGTCTCGGAAGCCATGGCCGCCATGGGCGTGCCCACCACCCGCGCGCTGGCCGCCGTCACCACCGGCGAGCCGGTCCTGCGCGAGGCGGTCATGCCCGGCGCGGTCCTGACCCGCGTCGCCGCCTCCCATATCCGCGTCGGCACCTTCCAGTATTTCGCCGCCCGCCGCGACGCGCAGGCGCTTCAGGCGCTCACCGACCATGTGATCGCCCGCCATTACCCCGACGCGGACGGCCCCGAGGGCCTGCTCGATGCCGTCATCGGCGCGCAGGCCCGGCTTGTCGCGCAATGGATGGGGCTGGGCTTCATCCATGGCGTGATGAACACCGACAACATGAGCGTCGCGGGCGAGACCATCGACTATGGCCCCTGCGCCTTCATGGATGCCTACCACCCCGACACGGTCTTTTCCTCGATCGACCAGTTCGGGCGTTACGCCTATGCCAACCAGCCGCAGGTCGCGGTCTGGAACCTCGCGCAACTGGCCACGGCGCTTCTGCCGCTCCTGCCCGACCGCGACGCAGGCATCGAGCGTTTCACCGCGCTGGTGAACGGCTTCTCCGACCGCTTCGACGCCGAATGGCACGCGGTGCTCCGCGCCAAGCTGGGCCTCGTCACGCTACAAGACGATGACGCCGCCCTCGCCTTCGACCTGCTCGAGCGCATGGCCAAAAACAGCGCCGATTTCACGCGCATCTTCCGCGCCCTCTCGGGCCCCGATCCGGCCGCCGCCCGCGACGAATTCATCGACCCCACGGCGCTGGACCCATGGCTCGCGCGCTGGCAGGCCCGCCTCTCAACCGAGGCGCGCGACGAGGCCGCCCGCATCGCCGCCATGAAAGCCCGAAACCCCGCCCGCATCCCGCGCAACCACCGCGTGGAAGAGGCGATCACGGCAGGCGTCGCAGGCGACTTCGCCCCCTTCGAAAGCCTGATGCAGGCCCTCTCCCATCCGTTCGGGGATGACCCGGACCACCAAGCCTACGAGGACCCGCCCGCCGAGGAGCAGCGCGTCACCCGCACCTTCTGCGGCACCTGAGCCTTCATCTTCCCGAAAATACGGAAATCCCGACCAGGCCACCCGCGCAGCGCCCCAAGACCCGGCGCGCCGCAGCAACGCGCCACGCGCCAGCGGCGCACCCCCTTGTCACCCCCGCGCGGGGCGGTTGATCAGGATCAGACCTGCCGCCACCAGCACGAGGGCCGCGATGATCTCCCAGCCCACCTGCTCCCCCAGCAGGCTCCAGCCCAGGAGAACCCCGAAGACCGGCGACAGGAAACTGAACGCCGCGACCGAGGCGGCAGGATAGATCGACAGGAGCCAGAGCCAGAACAGGAACCCCGCCGAGACGATCACCACGATCTGGAACGCCAGCGCCCCCCAGTGGATCAGCTCCGGCCCCCGCAAGAGCGGCCCGAAAAGCGGGGCCGCCAGCAACAGAAGAGGCGCCGAAACGGCAAGCTGCCACAGAAGCTGCACCTCGGGCCGTACCGTCCTGAGCCGTGACGCCTTGGCCAGCAGCGCGATCCCCGCCCAGCCCAAGGCAGCGGCCAACGCGCAGAGATCGCCCACGAGGGACGCCTCGCCCCCCGTCCCGTCGCGCCGCGTGATCGCCAGCACCACCCCCGCGAAGGCCAGCGCGAGGCCCGCGCCCTTCACCCGCGTGATGCGCTCGCCGGGGATCAGCACATGGCCCAGAAGCGCCAGCCAGACCGGCATTGAATAGAAGATGATCGAGGTGCGCGTGACCGTCGTCAGGTCGAGGGCCACGAACAGGCAGATGAACTCCACCGCGAAACAGGCGCCCATCGCGAGGCCCGCGTGCCATGTGCCCGGCGCGATCTCGACCGCGACGCCGCGCGCCTTCATCCACGCGAAGATGCAGACAGCCCCCCCGATCGAGCGAAGCGCGGCGAAGAAGACCGGCTGCAGCCCCTCGTTGCCGACCGCGATCACGACCTGGTTGAACGCCAGGAGCGCGGCGAAAACGGTCAGCCCCGCCGCGCCGAAGGCGTCGATCCGGTCTTTCTGCGGCATGTCCCTCTCCCCTCGCCTGCCGCGGTCTCGCCCCGCCGCGCGCGCAAGTCAAGCCGGGCGCCCGGAACGGGTTTTCTAAAGCCTGCAAATCCCCTAAACCTGCCGCCCACGAGACCGACGCGGGGGCCGGCCCATGACCGACACGATCGAGGCACGCTGCGAGGCCAAGGGCCTGCGCATGACCGAGCAGCGCCGCGTCATCGCGCAGGTGCTGGAAGCCGCCGACGATCACCCCGATGTCGAAGAGCTCTACGCCCGCGCCGCGGCCCGCGATCCGCGCATCTCGATCGCCACGATCTACCGCACGGTGAAGCTGTTCGAGGAATCGGGCATCATCGACCGGCTCGAATTCGGCGACGGCCGCGCCCGCTACGAAGACGCCGAGCGCGACCACCACGACCACCTGATCGACATGAACTCGGGCGCGGTGATCGAGTTCTGCGACCCCGAGATCGAGGCCCTGCAGGAGAAGATCGCCGAGAAACTCGGCTACCGGCTGAAGGGCCACAAGCTCGAGCTTTACGGCGTGCCGCTGCGCAAGAAGGGCTGAGGCGTCAGTCCGCGGCCCCGCCCGCGAAAGCGTTGCCGGTCTTCCAGTCGCAGGGCGCCTCCTGCATCTCCAGGTGCAGCCGGTCGCCGGCATAGGCATGGGCGGCGGCCACCGCGTCATCCAGCTCGATCCCGAGGCCCGGCGCGGTCGGCGCTTCGACGAAGCCCTCCTCGACCTGCGGCCGCCCGCGGACCAGCGCCTTGTGGAAGGGCGTCTCGATCGCCTCGACCATCAGCAGGTTGGGGCAGGTCACGCCCAGATGCACGTTCGCCGCCCATTCCACCGGCCCGGCATAGAGATGCGGCGCGATCTGCGCGCCGTGGCTTTCGGCCAGAAGCGCGATCTTGCGCCCCTCCCAGATGCCGCCCGCGCGTCCCAGCGCCGGCTGCACGATCCGCACGCCCGCACGCAGAACGGCGGCGAACTCCATCTTGCCGCAGAGCCGCTCGCCCACGGCGACGGGGATCGAGGTGCCGCGCGCCACTTCGGCCAGCCCCGCGATATCGTCGGGCGGGATCGGTTCCTCGAACCAGAGCGGATCATGCGGCTCCAATGCCTTCGCCAGCCGGATCGCATGGCCCGGCGTGAACTGTCCGTGCGTGCCAAAGAGAAGATCGGCCCGGTCGCCCACCGCCTCGCGGATCTTTTCGCAGAACAGCGCCGAGCGGCTGATGTCCGATCCCGCGGGCGCATGGCCGCCGCGGATCGTGTAGGGGCCGGCGGGGTCGAATTTCACCGCCGTCCAGCCCTCGGCCAGACGGGCGGCGGCGGCCTCGGCCTGGGCCAGAGGCTCGATCCAGAAGCGGCGCACATCGGCCTCGGGCGCTCCGTCCTCGGGGTAAAGGTAGGTATAGGCGCGCAGCCTGTCGTTCATCCGCCCGCCCAGAAGCGCCCAGACCGGCCGGTCGCGCATCTTGCCGAGGATGTCCCAGCAGGCCATCTCGAGCCCCGCGAAGGCGCCGAAGACCGTGGGATCGGGCCGCTGGGTGAAGCCCGAGGACCAGGCGCGTCGCGACATCAACTCGATGTTCTCGGGGTTTTCGCCCTCCATGTGGCGGGCGAAGACATCGGCGATGACCGCCTGCATGGCCGCGTGGCCCACGCCCGCGGCATAGACCTCGCCCAGCCCCGTGATCCCGCAAGAGGTGGTGATCCGCACGATCAGCCAGTAGCGCCCGCCCCATCCGGGCGGCGGCGGGGCGATGGCGAAGGTTTCGAGCGATTGGAGTTTCATGGTCGTGGCTCCGCTTGGCAGCTGCTGTGTTGCTGGGGGGCTCTGCCCCCCTGGTCGGGCTTCGCCCGCCCTCCCCCCGCCGTATTTCAGGGAAGATGAAAGGGGCGCGCGCGTTAACCTTGATGATCGGTAAAGGTGAGGACATTGCGCCGCGCCTGTCCGCGGTTGGTGTCGGCGATGGCGGCGTTGATCTGCTCGAAGGGCCAGCGGCGCGAGATCAGCTCGTCGAGCTTGAGGCGGCCCTGCGCGTGCAGATCGACCATCCACGGGATGTCGCGCGCCAGCACCACGTCGCCCATCAGCGTCCCGCGCACCCCCTGCCCGAGCGCGGCAAGGATCACGGGCTCATAGGCCGAGGTCTCGCCCGTGTGCGGCATGCCCACCGCGTAGGCGGTGCCGCCGGGGGCCATGAGGCGCAGCGCCACGTCATAGGCCGGGATCGCGCCCACGGTGACGAAGACATGATGGGCCAGCCGCCCGCCGGTGATGCGCGCCAGCGCCTTCCACGGCTTGGGGTCGGTCGCGGGGATCGTGTCGGTCGCGCCGAAGGCAAGGGCGTCCTCCAGCTTGGAGGGTTCGAGGTCCATCGCCACGATCCGCGCCGCCCCCGCCAGCCGCGCGCCCTGGACGGCATTCAGGCCCACGCCGCCCGCGCCGATCACCACGACCGTCTCGCCGGGGCGCACGCGGGCGGTGTTGACCACCGCGCCGAGGCCGGTGGGCACGCCGCAGGCGAGCAGGCAGCCGGTTTCGGGCGCCATCCCCTCGCCCAAGGGCGCGACCTGGCTTTGGTGGACGACCACCTTTTCGGCGAAGGCCCCGCACTCCATCGCGGCATGGACCGGCGCGCCCGCCGCGTCGGTGAGTTTCGGTTGGCCCTTGGCCTTCGCACCGCAATAAACGGGCCGCCCGCCCGCGCAATCGGGGCAGGTCCCGCAGGCGCGGATGAGGGTGATCAGCACCCGTTCGCCCAAGGCCCGCTGGCCCGTGCCCTCGCCCAGCGCGGTGATCCGCCCCGCCGCCTCGTGGCCGTAGACCGCGGGCAGCGCACCGCCCCAGGCCCCCTCCATGTAGGAAATGTCGGAGTGGCAGACCGCCACCGCCTCGATCGCGACCTCGATCTCGCCCGGGCCGGGATCGCGCAGGCTCAGCGTCTCGATCTCCAGCGGCGCGCCGAAGGCGCGGCAGACCGCGGCGCGGATGGTGGATGGCATGGCGCGTCTCCCTCTCGTCTCCCTGGGGGCATCCTTGCACAGTGGCCCGCGGCGGCAAGGTGAAATGCCGTCATCCTGTGCAATGCCCGCGTCACGACCCGGCGCGCCCGGCTTGCGATGCGCCGCGCCTTGGCGCAGAACCGGGGAAACCGCGGGAGGGATGCCATGGAGTGCCTCGATCTGGGCGATGTCGCCCTGCATTACGCCGACACCGGGCCGCGCGATGCACCCGCGCTGGTCTTCGCCAATTCGCTCGGCACCGATTTCCGGCTCTGGGACGGGGTGTTGCCACATCTGCCCGCCAGGCTGCGCGTGATCCGCTACGACAAGCGGGGCCATGGCCTGTCGACCTGCCCGCCCGCGCCTTATTCCATGGGCGCGCTGGTGCATGATGCCGAGCGGCTGCTGGATGCGCTCGAGGTGCGCGATTGCGTCTTCGTGGGCCTGTCGATCGGCGGCATGATCGCGCAGGGGCTGGCGGCCAAGCGGCTGGACCTCGTGCGCGCGGTGGTCCTGTCCAACACCGCGCCCAAGATCGGCACACGCGCCATGTGGGAAGAGCGGATCGCGACAGTCGAGACGCAGGGCCTCGGCGCGATGTCCGACGCGATCATGGAGCGCTGGTTCTCGCGCGACTTCCGCGACAGCCCTGCCGTGACACCGTGGCGCCGCATGGTCGAGGTGACGCCCGCCGCGGGTTACGCGGGCTGTTCGGCGGCCATCGCGGGCACGGATTTCTATACGCCGACCGCCGCCCTGCGCCTGCCCGCGCTGGTCATCGGCGGGAGCGAGGACGGCTCGACGCCCCCCGATCTGGTGCGCGAACTGGCCGATCTCATCCCCGGCGCGCGCTTCGCGCTGATCCGGGGCGCGGGGCATCTTCCTTGCGTCGAACGGCCCGAGGAATTCTCGGCGCTATTGAACGGATTTCTCGCGGATATCGGCCACATGGACGACGCGGCATGAGCGCCTCGCCCTTCGACAGCGCGCTCTACCGCGACCTGTTCGGCGACGCCGAGGTCGGGCGGCTCTTCTCCGACAGCGCCGAGGTGCGGGCGATGATGCTGGTCCTCGGGGCCTTGGCCAAGGTCCAGGGGCAGGCGGGCGTCATCCCCGAGATGACCGGCGCCTTCCTGCACCGCGCCGCGATGGAGCTGCAGATCGACCCCGCGGGGCTGGCCACGGCCACCGGGCAGAACGGCGTCACCGTGCCGGGACTGGTCGCCGCCATGCAAAAGGCGCTCGAGGCGCCCGAACACGCGCCCTACCTGCATTGGGGCGCCACGAGCCAGGACATCCAGGACACCGGCCTGATGCTGCGGCTCAGGCAGGCGCTGAGCCTGATCGAAGCGCGGCTGGTCACGGCGGCCCGCGCCTTGGCCGAGCTTTCCGAGGCCGAGGCCGAGACCCCCATGGCCGCCCGCACCTACGGGCAGGTCGCCGTGCCCACCAGCTTCGGCGCGCTGGTGGCCAGCTGGGGCTGGCCCGTCCTCCAGACGCTCGAGCGTCTGCGCGCCCTGAAACCCCGGCTCTGCGTCTCGCTTGCGGGCGCGGGCGGCACCGGCACGATGCTCGGCCCCGACCCGGCGGCGATCCGCAAGGCTCTGGCCGAGGCGCTGTCGCTCGCCGATCCGGGGCGCAGCTGGCATGCCGAACGGTCGCTCATCGCCGAGGTGGCCGGGCTCTGCGTCGCGGTCACGGCCACCGGGGCCAAGCCGGGCGAGGACCTGCTGATCCTGACCCGCAGCGACGTGGCCGAGGTCCGGCTGGCGGGTGGCGGCGCGTCTTCGACCATGCCGCAGAAACAGAACCCGGTCGGCCCTTCGGTCCTTGTGGCACTGGCCCGGACGGCGGCGGCGCAAGGCGCGGCACTGGCCGCCCCCGCCCCGCGCGAGGCGCGCGACGGCGCGGCCTGGTTCACCGAATGGCTGATCCTGCCCGGCCTCGTCATGGCCGCCGGAAAATCCGCGGCCCTGCTGGCCGAGACCGCTTCCGCGATCACCCCGGACCGCGCCGCGATGAAGGCGCGGCTCAGCGACCCACTCGGCCTGATCCACGCCGAGACGCTCAGCTTCGCGCTCGCCTGCGTCCTGCCGCGCCCCGAGGCGCAGGCCGAAGTCAAGCGGCTGGCCACGCAGGCCCGCGAGACCGGCACGCCGCTGCACGTTCTCGTGGCCGCCGCCCACCCCGAGGCGACCCTGCCGCCGCTGACCGGCCCCACGACCCTCGGCACCGCGCCCGAGGAGGCGCGCGCCTTCGCCAGGGCGGCCCGCGCAATCGGAGATGGACAAGCCCAAAGTGTCAATCTAGATTGACACCCATCTGACGCCTCCGAAAGCTGCCCATGGCCTCCCGCCGCCTGCCCGTCACCTTCATCATGATCACCGTGACGCTCGACGCCATGGGGATCGGCCTGATCCTGCCGGTGATGCCCGACCTGATCCGCGAGGTGCGCGGCGCGTCGCTGTCGGATGCGGCGCTCTGGGGCGGCATCCTCTCGGCGGTCTACGCCATCATGCAGTTCGGCTTTTCGCCGACGGTCGGCAACCTGTCCGACCGCTTCGGGCGGCGGCCCATCCTTCTGACCTCCATGGCGGTCATGGCCATCGACTACGTCGTGATGGCACTGGCCGGCACGATCTGGCTCTTGTTCGCGGGGCGCGTTGTGGCGGGCATCGCGGCCTCGACCCATTCCACGGCGCTGGCTTACATGGCCGACATAACCGACAAATCGAAACGCGCGCAGAACTTCGGCCTGATCTCGGCGGGCTTCGGGATCGGCTTCATCCTCGGCCCTGCCGTTGGCGGCCTTCTGGGCGGGCTCGACCCGCGCGCGCCCTTCGTGGCCGCCGCGATCCTCGCCGCCGCAAATTTCGCCTTCGGCTGGTTCGTCCTGCCCGAAAGCCTGCCGAAAGAACGCCGCCGCGCCTTCGACTGGCGCCGCGCGAACCCCGCGGGCGGGCTCAGGCAGATGGGCAAGCTGCCGGGCGTCAAGGCGCTGCTGGCGGTGATGCTCGCCTACCAGATCGCCAATTTCACCTATCCCGCCGTCTGGGCCTATTACACGCAAGGCGCCTTCGGCTGGGACGCGCGCACCGTGGGCCTGTCGCTGGCGGCCTATGGCGTGGCGATCGCCGTGGTGCAGGCCGGGCTGATCCGCGTGATCCTGCCCCGCCTCGGCGAAAACCGCGCGGTCTTCTGGGGGCTGATCCTGAACACAACCTGCCTTCTGCTTTACGGCATCGCGACCGAGGGCTGGATGATCTGGATCCTGATCCCGATCTCGGCGGTGGGCGCGATCGTGGCCCCGGCCATGCAGGGCGTCATGAGCCGCGCCGCGGGCGAGGATCAACAGGGAGAACTGCAGGGCGTCCTCTCCTCCATCTCGGCCCTCTCCATGATCCTGTCGCCGCTCATGATGACGCAGGCCTTTTTCTGGTTCACCCGGCCGGATGGGGCCCTCTGGCTGCCCGGCGCCCCCTTCCTCGTCGGCGCGGTCCTGATGGCCACGGCCTTCGCCCTCTACATCACCACCCGCGCGCGACCGTCCCATCCGGCCGCCAGCCCGGCGGAATAGGGCGCGCCCTCTCCCCTTCACCTTTCTCCAAATACGGATATCCCGACGCCGCCACGGGCACCCCGGCATGGCAGGCGCGCAGTCGTCTCGACGTGCGCCCGCCGCGGCGACCCGGGCCGAAGGCCCGTGGGCCGCGGCCGGGCCCAAGGGGCGCAGGCCGCAGGCCGAGCCGCGCGGGAGCGCCCCCATCAGCCGCCCGCAAGGATCCCGGCGTAAAGCTCCGGGTCGGCGTTGCCGCCCGAAAGCGTGCAGATCACCGGCCCATCCTCCAGCGCCCGTCCGTGGAACAGGGCCGCGGCCAGCGCCACGGCCCCGCCCGGCTCCACCACCAGCTTCAGCCGCAGCGCGGCCAGGCGCATCGCCTCTTTCACCTCCAGCTCGGTCACCACGATGCCGGGGCCGCAAAGCCGCTTGAGCACCGGAAAGGTGATCTCGCCCGGCATCGGCGTAAGGATCGCGTCACACAGCCCCGCCTCGGGCGAGCCATGCCCCACCCTCTCGCCCGCCGCGAGCGACCGCGCGGTGTCGTCGAAGCCCGCGGGCTCGACCGGGCGCACCCGCAGCCCCGGCGCGCGCGCCTCCAGCGCCAGCGCGATCCCCGCGCTCAGACCCCCGCCGCCGCAGCAGGTCAGCACCGTGCCCGCATCCACCCCAAGCGCCGCGGCCTGCGCCGCGATCTCTAGGCCACAGGTGCCCTGCCCCGCGATCACCTGCGCGTCGTCATAGGGCTTGATCAGCGTCATGCCCCGCTCGGCCACCAGCCGCGCGCCGATCGCCTCGCGCTTCTCGCCGCCCGCGCGGTCATAGAGGACCACCTCTGCCCCCAGCGCGCGGGTGTTCTCGATCTTGAGCGCGGGCGCGTCGCGCGGCATGATGATCACCGAAGGCACCCCGTGCAGCGCCGCCGCGCGCGCCACGCCCTGAGCGTGGTTGCCCGAGGAATAGGCGATCACGCCCTTCGCGCGCGTGGTCTCGTCCAGCGCCGAGACCGCCGACCAGCCGCCGCGGAACTTGAAGCTGCCGGTGTGCTGCAACACCTCGGCCTTGGCGAAAACGGGCCGCCCCGCGATCTCGTCGAGGAAGGGGGAAGACAGCAGCGGCGTTTCCCGCACCACGCCCACGGCCCGCGCGGCAGCGGCTTCGATCATCGCGATATCGGTCATGCACGTTTCTCCAGCACGGTATCGATCACGGCCACGGCCTCGGGCTCGTCGAGGAAGGGGACATGGCCGCGGTCGGCCAGCTCGGCATAGGCCATATCGGGGCGGCGGCGGCGCATCTCGGCGGCCGTCTCGGCCGACAGGATGTTCGACCCCGCCCCGCGGATCAGGCCGAGGGGCACGCCCGCCAGCGCGTCGAAAAGCGGCCAGAGGTCGGGCGCCACGGCATCGGGCGCAAAGGCCGGCGCGACGGCCTCGCGCAGGCGCGGGTCGTAGCGGTTCACCAGCCGCCCGTCCTCTTCCACGAACAACCGCCGGGCCATCGCCTCCCATGTCGCCGCGGGCACATCGCGGAAGGCGGGGGCGTAGTGGCGGGGAAAGGCGGCGGCGGCCTCGGCCAGCGTGCGGGCCTTGGGCGGATGCCCGAGATAATCCATGATATAGGCCAGCCCTTCCGGCATCACCTCGGGGCCGATGTCGTTGAAGATCACCCCCGCGATCCGGTCGCGCGCCATGGCGGCCATGACGAGCGCCACGAGCCCACCGCGCGAGGTGCCGAGGATCGTGACGCGCTCAAGACCGAGGTGGTCGAGCAGCGTCACCACGTCGGCCGCCTCGACCGGCACCTGGTAGCTGGCGGGATCCCCCCAGTCCGACGCGCCGCGCCCGCGGAAATCCATGCGGATCACCTGCGCGCGATCGGCGAAGGCGTCGACCACCGGCTCGAAATCCTCCATGTTGCGCGTCAGCCCCGGCAGGCACAGCAGCGGCGCGCCCTCGCCCGTCACGTCATGGGCCAGTTTCAGGCCGTCAGCCGATGTCACGAACTCCATCTCACACCTCCAGCATCTCGGGCACCGCCGTCAGGTCGGCGGCCACATCGTGCGGCCGCCCCGGCAGCCGGTCAACGGGCATGCCCGCGCGGTTCACCCACAGCGTGCGGAAGCCGTAGGCCGCCGCCGCGGCGATGTCCCAGCCGTTCGAGGACACGAACAGGACCGCCCCCGGGCTGCCGCCGAAGCGCGCGCAGACCATGTCGTAGACCCGCGCGTCGGGCTTGAAGGTGCCGACCTCGGCCACGCTGAGCACGGCATCGAGATGCGCGCCGATCCCGGCGGATGAGACCGCCCCCTCCAGCATCGCGGGCGACCCGTTCGACAAGATCGCGCAGGTCATCCCGCCCGCCTTCAGCCGCGCCAGAACCCCCGGCACCTCCGGGTAGGCGGCGAGGCGCCAGTAGAGGCCCAGAAGCGCCCTGCGCAGATCCGCGTCGGTCAGGCCGGCACGCTCAAGCGCCCAGTCCAGCCCGTCCTCGGTCAGCTGCCAGAAATCGCAGTAATCGCCCGTCACCGCGCGCAGCCAGGAGTATTCCAACTGCTTGGCCCGCCAGTCGGCGGCGACCTGCTGCCAGACCGCGGCCAAGCGCTCGCGCCCCGCCTCTCCGGCCAGCGCGCGGGCCGCGGCACTCACGTCGAAGAGCGTGCCATAGGCATCGAAGATGCAGGTCGTGATGCGCGTCATGTCCCCTCCGCTCGTCTCGCGCGCACCCTTGCACGGGCAGGCGCGCGCGACAATTCGTGGCGGTCCGGTTTCATCCCGGACGCGATGCCCCTATAGTGAACGGAGAGCCGCGGCAGGCAGATGACGCCGCAAAACCCACCTTCCCCACACAAAGGATATCCCATGACCCAGGCAACCGCCGGAAGCACCGTCTCGATTCATTACACCGGCACCCTGGCCGACGGCAGCACCTTCGACAGCTCCGAAGGGCGCGATCCGCTGACCTTCGAGATGGGCGCGGGCCAGATCATTCCCGGCCTCGAGGCGGCCCTCGACGGCATGGCCGTGGGCGAGAGCAAGACCGTGACCATCCCCGCCGACCAGGCCTACGGCCCGCGCCGCGAAGAGGCGATGCAGCAGGTCCCGCGCGAGGCGGTGCCCGATCACATCCCGCTCGACCTCGGCACGCAGCTGCAGGTGCAGACGCCCGACGGGCAGGCGATGCCGGTGACCGTGGCCGAGGTGACCGAGGCGCATGTGACGCTCGACGCCAACCACCCGCTGGCCGGTCAGGACCTGACCTTTGCCGTGGAACTGGTCAAGGTCGCCTGAGGGACGGGCCTCGGGACATCCTCGGGCTCGGGGATGTCCCACACCTCGAGGGCGGCGCGCACTTCGGGCAACACCCGGTCGCGCAGGTCCATGCCCTCTCCCGACACAAGCGCGCGACGCTGCATGCGGTAGGGCAAGCCGCGGTCCTTCTTGAGAATCGAGAAGGACAAAAGCCCGATGTTCACCGCCGGGTGGTTCGACAGCAGGTAGCCGCCGCGCCCCGGCACCGGGCCTTCGGCCCGGGCGGCCTCGTCGCCCGCGCGCATCGCGTCATGGGCCGCCACCGCAGTGCGCGCCTCCGGCGACAGCCGATCCAGCGTCAGCGCCTCATGGGCGTCATGGATCGCCGCGACGCTCAGACCACCCTCGCGGCACACCCGCGTCAGCCGCATCTCGCCGTTGCGGATCGTGCGGACCTTGTTGTTCGACATGGCATAGCCCTGCCAGAACGCGCGAAAGGCCGGGCTCTCGACGGCACGGGCCGAAAACAGGAGGCAGTAGGATTGCAGATGCGCGCGCCTCGGATTGCGGTGCGCGTAATGCACCGGACCGGCGAGGTCGGCGCCGAGCGCCTCGAGGCGGTCCAGCATGTCGCAGTCGCGCAGGACGGGAAACCAGATTGAATCGTTGAGCAACAGCAACCGGTCGGGCGTGATCCCCTCGGCGAGGCAGGCCAGGATCTCCTGCCGATAGCCGCCGAAATCGAGCCCGTGGTTCGGGCGCTCCACGATCCGGCCGCAGAGCGGTCGCAACCGGGCGACATCCTCCGCCGAGAGCGGCGCATTCGACACCAGGTGCACCCGGTAGCCCGCCGCCCCGAGATGGCGGCAGGTGGCCGGGACCGTCGCTTGCAGCCCCTTGGGCTGATGGATCAGGAAGATCGCGATCGAGCCCGTGGCCGGCTGCGCCCCCTCATGGACGCGGTGCGTCGCGGGAAAGAGATGGGGATGCAGCCGGAACCATGCCTGCTCGACCGGATGCATCGGCAGAAAGGTCAGCATGCGCCACAGCCGCAGCATCTCCCGGCGCAGTTTCCAGGCCGGGATCACGCGGCCGCCGGCCAGTCACCGGAATCGAGCCTGTCGCAAAACCCATCGAGCCCGAGGAACTCGAGCCCATGGCGCGGCGCCATCTCCTCGAGATGGTCGAGCGCCTCGAAGAAGCGCGCGCGCGTCTTGGGATGGGTCAGGACATCGGTCCGGCTTTCGGCGAGGATATAGGGATCGGGCTGCGCCAGCGCCTGGGCGCAGATGGTGGTGACCCATTCGGGGTTGGTGCCCAGCAGAAGCTTGGTGCGCCGCTCGGACCCGTCGCGTTTGCGACCGACCACGCCGGAACTCACCGGCACTTCCCAGAACCCGTAGTTGGTGGGGCCCGGACGGCGGAAATCGGCGGCCGAAGGTTTGAACGGCGCCCGCGGCGTCGCCGAGTAATCGGGGATGCGCCCGACCAGCCGTTCGCCCTTGGCAAGGCCCTGCGTGGTGTTCAGGCCCGGGTCCATCGAGTAATCCGCCCGGATGCCGGCGGCCTGCATGATCGGCAGCGCGCAGTCATGCATGAAATTGTCACCGAAGGACATGGTGGTGGGCGCCGCCCCCATGCGCGCGCGAAAGCTGTCTATCCCCATCGACAGGCAATGGGCGATCCACTCGGCATCCTCGAAATCCGCAATCCAGCCGTCGCGGAAGAACCGCCGCACGGGCCGCCATGTATGGACATGCAGCCCGACGCTATCGCCGGCCTCGCGCAATTGCGCGATCTCGTCGGCGTAGCGGTCGAACACCCAGTCGGCCTTGCCATAGGCGATCTCGATCTGCGGATCGAGCCTGACACACCATGAGAAATTGACCGGCCGACCGCTCGCATCCTCGAGCCGCCGGCGCCGCTCCATCAAGACCGCGACATGCTCGCTCACGCCGCTCCAGTCCTGCCCGCCCCCCCGCACGAGCCGATGTGTCGGCTCAACGTGGATGGTCATCAAGAACGGAATACCCATCGGCCCATGTCCCCCGAACGCCTGCCGAAAGGTTAACCAGATTGTCGAGCACCGGGCAATCGGTCACTCCGGGGGCGCGGTGCTGCGGTCTGGGTCTGCCTTGGGCCGGCACCCTGAGCCAGATCAAGGCGGTCGATGCGCAGCCCTGCTGAACTGGCCCGAGAGAGGATGTGGCGATGACCGACAGGCTGGACCAGTTGCGTGCGCGGCTGCAGGCGGCGCGCGACGCACTTGAGACGGAATTCGACGCAAGGCGCGAGGCGATCCGCTACCGGGTCGAGGGCGCGCGCGTCGTCTTCGAAGAGGATGTCCGCGCCACCCATCGCGCGGCGCGCGAGAACCTGGCCGATTTCCTGCGCCGCACACGACCCCTCGTCGTGCTGACCGCCCCGATCATCTACAGCCTGATCCTGCCGCTCGTGCTGCTCGACCTTTTCGTGACGCTCTACCAGGCGGTCTGCTTTCGGGTCTACGGGATCGCACCGGTCCGCCGCCGCGATCATGTCGCGATCGACCGTCACCACCTCGCCTATCTCAACGCCCTGCAACAGCTGAACTGCGTCTATTGCGGCTACGGCAACGGCGTCCTGTCCTACGCCCGCGAGATCGCGGCCCGGACCGAGGCCTACTGGTGCCCGATCAAGCACGCCCGCCGCGTCGCCGACCCCCATGACCTCATGGCAGGCTTTGCGGACTACGGCGATGCCGAGGGGTTTTCCGGCGAGACCGCCCGGCAACGTGCCCGGCTGCGCCGCACCGGGGCGGAAGCGCCCGACTAGGCCTGTGGCTTGCGCCGCCCCGTGAACTTCATCCCCGGATCGCCCAGCTGCTCGGACGGCCCGGCCCATGCATAGGCCAGCAGGCAGGGGTCGCGCTCGCCGGTGGTGATGCGATGCTCGTCGCCCGGACGGTTCAGGATCAGCGAGCCCGGCGCATAGACGGCCGCGTTGTTCTCGGACCACGCGCCCGCGACCGAGATGTAGCTTTCCTCGATCCGGGCATGGCTGTGCTGGGGATAGGTCGTCTTGGGCGCGAAGAGGACGAAGCCGAGGATCAGCTTGTCGCAGACGATCGGGCCGCGCGGGCCGAGGATCTCGCAATAGGCGTATTTCTTCGCCAGCGCGGGCGGCACGCGGTCATAGCCGTATTCCCATGTCAGCGTGTCGCGGATTTCGCGCAACGCGCGGGCCATGCCCTGCATGTAGCCCCGTTCGCCCAGGTCCAGCGCCCGCGACAGATGCGCGGTGACGGGCTTCACGCTGGCCGCGCGCGGATCGAAGGGCGGGTTGGACGCGAAGATCCGCGACAGCTCGTCCCGCACGCGCTTGCGGTGGCTGCGGATCGCGGTGCTGCCGCCGGCCGAGCCATGGCGGTAGAGCGTCTCGAACTCGCGCAGCAGATAGACGAAATCGGGGTGGTCGTTCAGCGCCCCGTTCATCGCCCCGGCCCCCGACGCATCGCCCGCTCAGAGATTCTCGGGCTGAAGCATGCCCAGAACGTGATAACCACCGTCCACCGTCACGATTTCGCCCGTGGTGCAGGCCCCGTAGTCCGAGCACAGGTAGACCGCCGTGCCGCCCACCGCCTCGAGCGTGGCGTTGGCGCGCAACGGCGCGTTCGCCTCGGTCGTCTTGAAGGTCTTTCGCGCCCCCCCGATGGCCGCGCCCGCCAGCGTCTTCATCGGCCCCGGCGAGATGGCGTTGACGCGGATGGCTTGCGGCCCGAGATCGTTGGCGAGGTAGCGCACCGAGGATTCCAGCGCCGCCTTTGCCACGCCCATCACGTTGTAGAAGGGCGTCACGCGGTTCGACCCCTGGTAGGTCAGCGTGATCAGGCTCCCGCCCTCCGGCATCAGCTCGGACGCCCGCTTGGCCACGTCGATGAAGGAATAGCAGCTGATCGTCAGCGAATTGCGGAAATTCTCGCGCGTGGTGTTGATGAACCGGCCCGTCAGCTCGTGCTTGTCGGAATAGGCGATGGCGTGGACCACGAAATCGAGGGTTCCCCAGCGGTCCTTCAGCGTGGCGAAACAGGCGTCCATGCTGGCGTCATCCATCACGTCCACATCGACCAGCAGGTCCGATCCCAGCGATGCGGCCAATGGCTCCACCCGTTTGCCGAAGGCCTCGCCCTGGTAGGAAAAGGCCAGCTCGGCCCCTTCTGCATGCAGTGCCTTGGCGATGCCCCAGGCGATGGACCGGTCATTCGCGACCCCCATCACCAAGCCGCGCTTGCCCGTCATCAAGTTCGCCATCGTCGTGTTACCCGTCAAACCGGCTGAGCAGCATCGAGCCGTTCGTCCCACCAAAACCGAATGAATTCGTCATCACCGTGTCGAGGCCCGCATTCTCGCGCAGGCTGGTCGCGATCTCGTCCGGCGAGAGCGCCGGGTCGAGCGTCTCGACGTTGATCGAAGGCGCGATGAAATCGCCCTTCAGCATCAGAAGGCAGAAAATCGCCTCGAGTGCGCCGGCAGCCCCCTGCGCGTGGCCGGTCATCGACTTGGTCGAGCTGATCGGCGGCGTGGCGCCTTCGCCGAAGACACGGCGCACGGCCTCCACCTCGCCCACGTCGCCCACGGGGGTCGAGGTGCCGTGCGCGTTGATGTAATCCACGCGCCGCCCCTCGGGCAGGGTTTGCAGCGCAAGGCGCATCGCCCGCTCGCCACCCTCGCCGCTCGGCGCGACCATGTCGTGCCCGTCCGAGGTGGCGGCAAAGCCCGTGACCTCGGCCAGGATGTTCGCGCCGCGCGCAACCGCATGCTCAAGCGCCTCCAGCACCACGATGCCGCCGCCGCCCGCGATGACGAACCCGTCGCGGCCAGCATCGAAGGCGCGGGACGCCTTTTGCGGCGTGTCGTTGTATTTCGACGACATCGCGCCCATCGCGTCGAAGAGGCAGGACAGCGTCCAGTCCAGCTCTTCCGCCCCGCCCGCGAACATGACGTCCTGCTTGCCCAGCATGATCTGTTCCGCCGCCACCCCGATACAATGCAGCGAGGTAGAGCAGGCAGAGGTTATCGAAAAGTTAATGCCCTTGATCCTGTAGGCGGTCGCAAGGTTCGCGCTGATCGTGGAGGACATGCATTTGGGCACCGCGAAGGGACCGATCCGCTTGGTCCCGCCCGATTTCAGCACCGTCTGATGCGCGGCGAACATCGCAGAGGTCGAGGGCCCGCCCGAGCCCGCGATCAGGCCCGTGCGCTCGTTGACGATCTGGGCCTCCGTCAGGCCCGCATCCGCGATGGCCTGCCCCATGGCAATATGCGCATAGGCGGCCCCCGGCCCCATGAAGCGCAGCGCGCGCTTGTCCACATGCTCGGCCGGGTCGATCTTGAGCGTGCCGGCGATCTGGCTGCGAAAGCCGTGCTCGACCATGTCGGGATGCGTCTCGATGCCGGACCGCCCCGCGCGGAGCGACGCCTCGACCTCGGCGGCGGTGTTCCCGATGGGCGAGACGATGCCCAGCCCTGTGACGACGACGCGTTTCATGTAGCCTCCCTCGGCTTGACGCAGCGCATGTGGCCTCCTCCGCAGTGGTCGGGGCCTGTTTAGGGAAGCGCAGGCAGCGACGCAAGCCGGTGGGGTGCGGGGGCAAGGCGAAACGGCCCCCAGCAGAGCCCGCAAACCTCAGGCCACGATTGGCCAACCGGTTTGATCGAGGCATGGACAGGAGAGCGGCTAGTTGCCACGCTTGACTAATGGCCGAACATCAATCGGGTCGGCGCGCCAAGACGGCCGATACGTCATGAAGGATGAAGCGTGACACGAACCGACCCTCCGAAAAACCAACCCATGCCGCAGGACCTTGTGAACAAGTCACGGGTCAGATCTTGGTGCCTTTTCTATTCGGCGATCCACGTTGCGGTGTTTGGCCTCATCTTCCTGTCGGGGATACAGTTCGGTCCATCGACTGAACTGGTCCTCTACCTGCTCTTCACGCTCGGCCCCACGATCTATTTCGTGGAGATCTATGCCCGTTTTTTCTATCGTCCGTATCGCCGCTATCAGCGAAGACTAGGGATTACTGTAAGCGATGTTGACCGACCACACCCATTCCACACCGGCAAATTCTTTGGGTTCGTACTATTTTTTGGTGGAACGTTAGCCCTGATCGGCTACTGGGGCACTTTCAACATGCAGAACTGCACCGGGCGATGCGAAGTAGGCAAATACTTTTCGCTCGTCAGCACTCCCGCGTTACTTCTATCGGTGATCGCTGGAAGATACATGAGTTGGCGGCCTGAGAACGGCTGACTCCGCAAAAAAAGGTGTCCGCAACCCGTGAGATAGTGGTGGCCTCTCTAGAAGGTCAGAGCCCTTGGCTCAACTCTCGCTGAGCGCCACCTTCATGTCGCGGACCATGTAGATCACCTCGCCATCGGCCTCGACGATGCCGTCGGCGACCCCCATGGTCAGGCGGCGGGTCTGCACGGCCTTGGTGAAATCCACCTTGTAGGTCAGCATCTTGCGGTCGGGCCGCACCATGCCCGTCAGCTTCACCTCGCCCACACCCAAGGCATAGCCCCGCCCCGTCCAGCCGCGCCAGCCGAGGTTGAAGCCGGTCAGCTGCCACAGACCGTCAAGGCCAAGGCAGCCGGGCATGATCGGGTTGCCGGGGAAGTGGCAGGAGAAGAACCACAGGTCCGGTGTGATGTCGAATTCCGCCACGACATGGCCCTTGCCATGCGCGCCGCCATCGCCCGAAATCTCGGTGATGCGGTCCATCATCAGCATCGGCGGCTCGGGCAGCTGAGCGTTGCCCGGGCCGAACAATTCGCCGCGGGCGCAGGCCAGCAGCGCCTCCTTGTCGAAGGATGTCGGATAGTCTGCCATGTCCCCCCGCAGGTGTTGGTCGCGCGCGCCCTCCAGCGCCGGAACGGTCTATCACCCCGCAAGACCGCGGCGCAAGGGCGCGGCAAAGCGGCGCTTTGCGATTGAAACGCAAGGGCATTGCGCTTTATATGATGGGGATATCCGGAGAAAGATCGCGATCATGACCCCCGAAGCGCTCGAACGCGGCAAAACCTGGCTCGCCACGGCCGACCTCAGGCCGACACGTCAGCGCCTTGCGCTGGCCGCCCTGCTGGTGGGCGACGGCCGGGATCGTCACGTCACGGCCGAAGGGCTGCACGACGCGGCGCTTTCGAGCGGCGACCGGGTGTCGCTGGCCACCGTCTACAACACGCTCAAGGCGTTTTGCGACGCGGGCCTGATGCAGGAGGTGACCGTCGACGGAAGCCGCAGTTATTTCGACACCCGCATGGACGATCACCCGCATTTCCACTTCGAGGACAGCGGTCGTCTGACCGACGCCCCGGCCGCGCAGCTGCAGATCAACGCCCTGCCCGAGGTGCCCGAGGGCTACGAGATCGCCAAGCTCGACGTGGTGATCCGCCTGCGCAAGAAGGCCTGACGCCGCACAGGGTCTTGCAAGACCCTGCCTGACATCCTCGCAAGGATGTCCGCAAAAGCCTTGCAAGGCTTTTGCCACACTCTTGCAAGAGTGTGGTTTCTCCCTAGCCAAACAGGGGGAGAGCCTGTAACGGCTCGGCCAACCCTCAGATTCCCCGAAAAGGCCTCCCATGGACCTCCGCAATATCGCGATCATCGCGCATGTCGACCACGGCAAGACGACGCTGGTCGACAACCTCCTCAAGCAATCCGGCGCCTTCCGCGAGAACCAGGCCGTGGCCGAACGGGCAATGGACAGCAACGACCTCGAGCGCGAGCGCGGCATCACGATCTTCGCCAAACCCACCTCGGTCGAATGGAAGGGCACGCGCATCAACATCGTCGACACCCCCGGCCACGCCGATTTCGGCGGCGAGGTGGAGCGGATCCTGTCGATGGTGGATGGTGTGGTTCTGCTGGTCGATGCGGCCGAAGGCCCGATGCCGCAGACCAAGTTCGTCACCTCCAAGGCGCTGGCCCTCGGCCTGCGCCCCATCGTGGTGCTGAACAAGGTCGACAAGCCCGACGCCGAGCCCGACCGCGCCCTCGACGAGGTCTTCGACCTTTTCGCCGCGCTGGATGCCGACGAGAACCAGCTCGATTTCCCGCATCTCTACGCCAGCGGCCGCGCCGGCTGGGCCGACGAAACGCTTGAAGGCCCGCGGAAGGATCTCGGCGCCCTCTTCGACCTTGTCGTGCGCCACGTGCCCGCCCCCGCCCAGATCGCCCGCGAGGCCGAGCCCTTCCGCATGCTCGCCACCACGCTCGGCGCCGACGCCTTCATCGGGCGCATCCTGACGGGCCGCGTCGAATCCGGACGCCTGAAGGTCGGTGAGACGATCAAGGCCCTGTCGCGCACCGGCGACCGGATCGAACAGTTCCGCGTGACCAAGATCATGGCCTTCCGCGGTCTCGGCCAGCAGCCCATCGACGAGGCCATCGCAGGCGACATCGTGACGCTTGCGGGCATGTCCAAGGCGACCGTCGCCGATACGCTCTGCGACCTTTCCGTCGACACCGCCCTGCCCGCACAGCCCATCGACCCGCCGACCATCACCGTGACCTTCGGCATCAACGACAGCCCGCTTGCGGGCCGCGACGGCAAGAAGGTGCAAAGCCGCGTGATCCGTGATCGCCTCCTGAAGGAGGCCGAAAGCAACGTCGCCATCCGCGTCACCGACACCCCCGGCGGCGAGGCCTTTGAGGTCGCGGGCCGCGGCGAATTGCAGATGGGCGTGTTGATCGAGAACATGCGTCGCGAAGGCTTCGAGCTTTCGATCTCCCGCCCCCAGGTGATCCTGCGCGAAGAGAACGGCCAGACGCTGGAACCCATCGAAGAGGTCACGATCGACGTCGATGACGACTACACCGGCGCCGTCATCGAGAAACTCACCGGCCCCCGCCGTGGCGACCTGGTCGAGATGAAGCCCGCAGGTGCCGGCAAGACCCGCATCGTGGCCCATGTGCCCTCGCGCGGGCTGATCGGCTATCACGGCGAGTTTTTGACCGACACCCGCGGCTCGGGCGTTCTGAACCGCGTCTTCCACGACTGGGCCCCCCACAAGGGCCCGATCCCGGGCCGCCGCGCGGGCGTGCTGATCTCGATGGAAAACGGCCAGTCGGTGGCCTATGCGCTCTTCAACCTCGAGGATCGCGGCCGCATGTTCATCGGCGCGCAGGCCGATGTCTACGAGGGCATGATCATCGGCGAGCACAGCCGCGACAACGACCTCGAGGTGAACCCGCTCAAGGGCAAGAAGCTGACCAACATCCGCGCGTCCGGCACGGACGAGGCCGTGCGCCTGACCACGCCGATCACCATGTCGCTGGAAGAGGCCATCGCCTATATCGACGACGACGAACTGGTCGAGGTGACGCCGAACGCGATCCGCCTGCGCAAGCGCTTCCTCGATCCGCACGAGCGCAAGCGCCAGTCCCGCGCGGCAAGCTGACACCACGCCATCAAGAATAAAACCCCGTCAGGCCAAATGTCTGGCGGGGTTTCTTCATGTATTGGATGAAGTCAGCTCCCCGAGCTGGGCAGCAAATGATCCATGCTCATCGAGGGCTGGTCGCACCCCGCCTCGCCAACGATCTTCGCCGGAACGCCCGCCACCGTCTTGCAGGCGGGCACCTCGTGCAGCACGACCGAGCCCGCCGCGATGCGCGAGCAATTGCCGACGCGGATGTTGCCCAGCACCTTGGCGCCTGCCCCGATCAGCACACCGTCCCCGATCTTGGGGTGACGATCCTCTTCCTCCTTGCCGGTGCCGCCCAGCGTCACCGAATGCAGCATCGAGACATTGTCGCCCACGACCGCCGTCTCGCCCACCACGATGGAATGGGCGTGGTCGATCATGATGCCCTTGCCGATCCGCGCAGCGGGGTGGATGTCGACGCCGAACACCTCGGACACCCGCATCTGGATGAAATAGGCAAAGTCGCGCCGCCCCTGCCGCCACAGCCAATGACCCACGCGATAGGCCTGAACCGCCTGGAATCCCTTGAAGAACAGCAAGGGCTGGATATAGCGATGGCAGGCCGGGTCACGGTCGTAGACCGCCATGATATCGGCCCGCGCGGCCACGCCCAGCGACGCATCCGCACCATAGGCCTCGTCGGCGATCTCGCGCAGCAACTGCTCCGACATCTCGCCCGAGGCCAGCTTCTGCGCCATGCGGTAGGCCAGCGCCTTTTCCAGCGTGTCGTGATGCAGGATACAGCCATGGATCAGCCCGCCCAGCAGCGGCTCGTCGCGCACCGCAAGCTCGGCCTCCTCGAGGATCCGCTGCCAGACCGGATCGACCCCGGCCAGTTTCCGTTGCACCTTCGCCATGGCATAGCCCTCCGGTCCTGACGCGCTTCTCCCTACCCCAGATAGGCGCGCCGGTCCATCGAGGAAGGCCCGGCTTCACGCAAAACTCAGACCGGATCAGGCAGGCTCAATTCCGCGTAATGCACGATCAACCGGATCGCACCGCCCGCGAAAGCTCCGCCTTGCGCCGTGATCTGCAGGGCTTCGGGCGACCAGTAGACGATCGGCGCCGCCGGCCCGTTGACCCATGAATTGAGCGACAGGCCAAGCCCCGTGCCGAACCGCCCCGTGTCGCCCGCCACGCCGAGGTCCCAGCTGGTCGCCGTGCCGGTGATGCCGTCCGTCACCCGCCCCGTGACCCCGAAAACCAGTGCGCGCGCGGGGATCACGACCGGCGTCGAAACCGAGGGGCCTGCCGTGATCGACAGGTCGAACTCGTATGATTTCAACGACATCACCGACCCTGACGGTGTGAGTGTCACCGCCCCGCCGCGCCAGTCGGTGCCGTCCCAGATCGCGGACTCCCCGGTGTCGAGAACATGCGCCCGCCACCCCTGTTTCGGCGGCACGAAAACCCAGCCGCCCGCGACCCGCAGCGCCAGATTGCCATCCTGCCCCGCCCAGGCGTTCACCGCGCCGGGCGGCACGGCGTAAAGCTCGCCCTCGGGGGCGGCGACCGGCGGGGTGACGACGCCCGTGGACGCCAGCGTCAGATGCGTCAGCCCGTCGATGCGCAACAACGCCTCGTTCACGGTCACGTGTTTCTGCGCCTGTGCGGGCGCCAAGAGCGGAAGGGACATGCGCGCGGTGTCAGTCATCGATCTCGATCCTTGCAAATGGCCCCGGCCCGAACCGGTCGGACAATTGGGCAACCTCGATGGTGAAGGGCGCGCCGGGCGCATCCGCACCCCGCATCGCCGCGGTGTAGGTAAAACTCGGCGCGCTCAGCACCTCCTCGCGAACCACGCCGCCCGCATCGCGGATGCGCAGCAGGTAGCCCTCCGTGGCTTCGCCGAGCGGCACCTCGATCCCCTCCCAACTGTCGCCGTCGATCCGCGTCCGACGCACCCAGCCAAGGGCAAGGTCGCCGCCAAGCGCCACGGCCCTCAGATGGACCGGCGCGTAGGGCCGCAATCCAACCCCCTGGAAAGCCAGCACACTTTCGACATAGCTCGGGTCATCCACGCTGCGCCGCGACGGCCCCACGCGATAATGCCGCGCCAGGCCCCGCGCCGAGGCCGGCAGCTCGATCTGCCCCGGCGCCCCGTCCAGCAGCACGAACAGGCTGCCCTCCGGCCAGACCCCGGGCATGACGCCATCGGTGCCCTGCTGACCCCGCAGGCGCAGGCCGATGTCCCACAGCCCCTCGCCCACCAGCGTGGCCCCGGCGAACTGGATCACCTCCCAGTCGCCATCCCCGCCCGATCCGATCGCCGCGACATTGGCGCCGTTCAGCACCGCCTCGGCCTCCGCCGCGGCCAGCTGGCCTGCCGCGATCCGCACCCTCAGCGGCCCGGACCTGTCCCAGGCCCCCGGCACCGCCGCGACCAGCGGCGTCTGCAACACACCCACGACCGCCCGCCGCTCGACCAATCGGTTCAACACGAAGCCATCGGGGCCGGGCGCCGCGTAGACCGCCACCGACCCCGGCCACGGTGTCGCCGTCACGGCCAGGTGCGGCGCGTGCTCCACCTCCGCCCCCGTCAGCAGCGGCAGGTCCATGAACACAGGGCTGACCGGCACCGGCGCCACGAACTCCGAGGCCGGGGCCAGCTCCTCCACCGCCTCCGACGGCTCGAAGACCGAGGGTTCCACCCGCACCGCCTCGACCGCGCGCGCGCCGCGGTCCTCGACCCGGTCGATCCGCCAGGTCGACCCGTCGCCCAGCGCCACCATGGCCCCCGCGCCCAAGGCCCGCCGCGACGGCGGCAGGGCGAACCGCAACTGGTCGCGCGCCACGCGCGCCTCGCTCAGCCAGCGCTCGGCCACCGCCTGCCCTTCCGGTCCAGTCAGTGCGAGCGGCAGATCCGAGGCCGAGACGCCATCGGCGCCATCGCCGGGAAAGACCGCATCCGCGACCCTGTCCTCGTAGCCCGCCTCCGCCGCGATGAATCCCAGCCGCACGCGGCCCGTCGCCTCCGCCTCGGCCGCGCGCGTCTCCGAAAGACCGCCCTGCCCGTCCTCGTTCACCGCCGTCTCCCCCGGTTCGATCACCGCCTCGGGGCGATCCGGCAAGGGCAGGAACACCAGCCGCCCCTCCCGCTCCACCGCCTGGAACCCGTAGGCCACCATCAGCGCATGAAGCCGCGCCCGCGCACTCTCCGTCTCGCCCGAAAGATGCCCGCGCACCAACCCGTGCAGGGCCGTCACATCGTACTGCGTCACCCCGGCCGCTTCGCACAATTCGGCCACGACATGATCCAGCGGCACCGCCTCGATCCGCCCGGTGATCCAGTGCCCCAGCCGCCAGTTCGCCCCGTCCGACCACCGCTCCCGATCATTCGGAAACGCCGGCCAGGGCCGCGCATCCCAGGCCCAGACATGGGCATGGCCCATCTCCAGCATCGGGCCACCGTAGATCTCCGACACCGGGTTATGCGCCGGGTCCTGCCAATGGGTCATCATCGCGCGCAGGTATTGCGCCTGGATCAGGTCATCGCGCCGCCCGTTGGAATACCGCGGCAACGCGCTTTCCGAGCTTTTCGGATCGAAGAACTTGTTCGGCTCGTTCGTCCCCTTGTCGACCGCCGCACAGCCGATCTCGGTGAACCGGATCGGCTTCATGCCCGGCACCCAGGGCGAGGTGACCTGCACCGGCATGCCGCCGCGCCGCTCGACATGGGGCGACGACCACCAGCCGCGGATGTCCTTGTAACGATAAAGGAAATCGTCACCCTCGCCTGAAGGCGCGAACACCTCCGCCGCCCGTGTCAGCGGGCCTGCGTCCGCCTCGGGCCAGGGCGCCGTGGGCTCACCCACCACGTTGCTTCCCGCCACCTGCAACCAGCCGCCCTGAACGCCGCCCGACCATGAACCGCCCTGCAGCGCCCCGCCGCCCGATGTCGTCGCCTCGCCCCGCAGCTGCCCGTCGATCCAAAGGCGCACCCGCCCCGGCGCCGAGGGCTGCAGCTCCCACATCACCTCGTGCAGCCGCCCGTCAAAGGGCAGATCCGCCACCGCAAGGTCCAGAACCGCCGTCGTGCTATCCGACCCCGCCTTGGCCGCGCCGCCATCGCCCGCGCGCAGGCGCAAGGTGGCCCCGCCCTCCCGCAGGCCCAGCCACGTCCCCGTCCCGGACCCAGCATGCTGCCATAGCACGGCCTCCGTCGGCGCCTGCGGCAGACGCACCATCCCGTGAAACACCGCCGTCGCCTGCCGCACCACGGCGTCGGCGGCAAAGGCCCCGGTGGCACCGGGCGCCAGCGCCTCCAGCGCCTCCGATACGCGCCAACCGGGCGCTCCGGGCGTGATCGGCACCCGCCGCTGCGCCGCACGCGCCTCCTCGGTCGGGTAGTACCAGTCGAACCCCTCGCCACCCTCGATATTCGCGCGCAGGTATTTTGGGTCGTAAATCACGCCCCAACCGGCATCCGCATGATCCAGCCCGTCGCGCCAGTCGCTCAGCGGCATGTAATTGTCGATCCCGATGAAATCGATCTCGTCATCGGCCCAGAGCGGGTCGAGATGGAAATACACATCCCCCGACCCGTCCTGCGGCTGGTAGCCGAAATACTCCGACCAGTCCGCGGCATAGCTCAGCTTGGCGTCAGGCAGCAGCGCCCGGACCTCCGCCGCGAGCGCCCGCAGCCGCGCCACCGCGGGAAAGCCCGTCGCATCGCGCATCTGGGTCAGCCCGCGCATCTCCGAGCCGATGCAGAACGCATCCACACCCCCCGCCGCGGCACACAAAGCCGCCGCATGCAGGATGAACCGCGAATAGCTCCACTCGTCGGGCCCGTGATAGGCGACCGCCCCCGACGTCACCGTGAAATCCCCCGCCGTGACCGTGCCGAAAAAGGCATCGACCGCGGCCGTATTCGCATCGGTCCCGTCCGGGCTTCCCGGCTGGCCGGGCGCCAGATCGCCCGTGATGCGCCCGCGCCAGGGCAAGGCCGCCTGTTCCGCCTCGCCGTAAGGGTCCGGCAAGCCATTTCCGCCAAGGATTTCCATCAACAGGAAGGGATAGACCATCACCTCCTGCCCGCCCGCGCGCAGCGCCTCGATCGCCTCGATCACCGAGGCATCCGCAGGCGTCCCGCCATAGACCGGCCGCCCGTCGATCCGCGCCAGCTCCTCGGCCTCGGCCCGCGATATTCCCCCCGCGGTCCAAGGCATCTCGGCCCCGTCGCGGCTCTTGTCCTCGACCTTGGGTTTCACCCGGCACAGCCCGGCCCTCAGGTCATCGCCGAACCACGAATAGATCAGGCTGACCGAGGTCAGGTTCGGCAGACAATCGCGCATCTGCGCCAGCGCGATTGCCGCATCCGTGCCGCCTGCCCCGCTGCTTGTGTTCAGCGCCTGCACCTCGCCCAGACCCAGCTGCGCCGTCACCGGCCGCATCGCCAGCGCGTATTCCCCCGTGCCGGGCATCAGCGCGACCGAGCGCACCAACTCCGCCGCCGAAGGCAGCATCTCGCGCGCAGGCTGCGCCGGTCGGCTCACCTCGAAGGCGAACTGAGGCACCCGATTGCCGAAGGGCGTCAGGTCCAGGTCCTCCAACACGACATAGGCGATGCCCCGATAGGCGGGCACCTGCCCCGCCCCCTCGACCGCCTCCATCAGCGGATCGGGCATCTGGTCCGCGGTCCCGCGATAGACGCGCATCGTGACCGTCGTCAGGTCCAGCTCCACCCCATCGGCCCAGACGCGCCCCACGCGCCGGATCTCCCCTTCGCAGAGCGCGATGGCCAGGCTCACCGAATAGGAATAGGTCGTCGTCCGCGGCTGCGGCGGCGCGCCCTTGCCGCCGCCCGTCGTGCTCGTCGTCTCGACGAACCGCGTCGCCCAGATCACCTGCCCGCCCAGCCGCATCCGCCCGAAGAGCTGCGCCACCGGCGCGCCCTCGCCCGCCTGCGTCAGCCGGAACCGGTCGATCCGCCCCCGCTCCACGGGCTCCGAGCCTGCGCCAAGCAGCCGCTGGTCGATCACCCGGCCCAGCGTCGCGCCCACCGCGCGGCCCACCACCGCGCCGGTCAGGCCCAGCACCGTCCCCGAGGCCATGCCACCGATGGCCGCGCCCGCAGCCGAAAGCAGGATCGTCGCCATGCCCTTACATCCTTTCCGGAAACGCGAAGCGCGCCACGATCCGCCGCGCCCAGGGCGGCGTCAGCGCGTTTTCCACAACCCCACGCCCCGAATAGGCATGGATGAACCGCGGCGCGGCCCCCGCCACGGATTGCACCCCCAGATGCTTGGCCACCCCGCCATCGCGCATCCGGAACAGGATCACATCGCCCGGCACCGCCTCGGCCAAGGGCCGCGCCACCAGATGCCGCCGCGCCGCCAGCCACAGCCGCTCCTCGCCCGAGGTCTCGGACCAATCCGCCGTGTAGGCGGGCACCGCCTCAGGCTCCCGCCCATAAAGATCACGCCAAAGACCGCGCAGCAGGCCCAGACAATCGCACCCCGCCCCTCGGCAACTGGCCTGGTGCACATAGGGCGTGCCGATCCAGCCCCGCGCGGCCTCCACCACCGCGCTCACCGCCGGCTGCCCCCGTCGCGCGCCGAGACACGGGCCGGATGGGCCACCATCCAATCCTCGCCCGGCAGATCGGGAAAGCCGCGGAAATTCAGCAGGTTCACGAACTTCAACCGACAGGTCTCCATCCGCTTGTCGCAGCCCGCGGTGATCCTGACACGATCCCCCACGGCCAGTTCCGCCCGCAGCCTGTCCCACAGCTCCACGCGCCTCAGGCCCCCCTCCGGCCGGTCGATCTTGATCGCCCCCTCCAGCCCCGCGGCGGCCCCATCCAGCACCACGCAGCGCCCCCGCTCGAACCAGCGCGGCTCGAACCCCTCGAGCCCCTCCAGCCACAGAACCCGCGCCCCCTCCAGCGCGGCAATCGACACCTCCGCCGAATAGCCAGGCGCAGACAGGTCCACCCCGCAGTCAGCATCCCCCAGCACCGCCGCACAGCTGCGCTGATAGACCCGGCCCGTGGGCACGTTCATCCGCTCCGCCAGCCCGCGCAGCTCGGCAGTAAAGGCCCCGCCAGACCGCTCCAGCTCGCCCAGCGACCCGCGGAACTGCAGCACCCGGTTCTCGGGCGCCGCCCATTGCACCAGCCACGCCTCGACCGCCGCGCCGTCATAGCGGCCAGCCGCGATATCCGCCTCGGTGATCGCCGCGTCGCTCAAGGCCCCCACCGCCTCGGTATTGTCCACCGACAGGCCCGTGGTCTGCATCAGCGCCGCCGCCGACAGACCGCTTTCCGGGCGAAACTCGACCCCCTCGAAGCTCAAGGGCCGGTCATGGTCGGTAAACCCGAAGGCAACCCCATCCCCGCGCACCAGCTTCCAGCAGCGGCACACCCCCGTCGTGCCGCCCGCGAGATGGGCATCCAGCCCCGCAGCCCCGCTCACAGCCGGATCTCCACGACCGGCACGTTCGGCACCTCGCCCGCCTGGAAACTCGCGACCGAGGTCTGGATCACGTCCGTGTCGAAGCGCACCGGCACGTCGAACTCGAACCCCGCCGTGATGACCTCGCCCGCATCGGGCGGCTCGGCGAAGATCACCTCGCCCGTCGCCACGTCCAGCTCGAAATCCACGCCCAGCACCTGCTCGTCGGTCGAGATCCCGACCAGAACCGTTCCCGCCACGGGCTTGGTCACCGGCCGCTCGTAAACATGCTCCCCCGAGCGATACGTCTTGGACAGACCGAACACCCGGCGCTGCCCATCCGCCACCGCGATCTCCTGATCCCGATAGTCGGGCGTGGCTGAAGGCAGGCAGCTCTTGAAATCCGACCAGTCCTTCCAGCGGAACCCGTAAAGCTGCCCGCGCCGCGCCTCGAAGAACGCGATCAGCACCGCGATATCGTCGAGCGAGCGCAGCGAAACCCCTGCGTCATACCGCCTGCGCGACTGCGCCCAGGGCGTGTTGCGCTCCTCGAACCCGTTGGTCAGCGCCACCACCTCGGTGCGTCGCTCCGGCCCCCCGACCGAGCCGAAGCTCAGGTTGGCGGGAAAGCGAACCTCGTGAAATCCCATGTCCCTGCCCCCTCAGCGGTTGCGCTGCCCGCGCGCCAGAACCCGGCCCATCTGGGCCGCGATCTGCGTCTGGCTGCGCTGGAAGCCCTGCACATCGGGCGTCGTGATGTTCATCACCACCTGCACCGGCGCGCCCCCGCCCGCCGCGGCGACACCCAGCCGCCCGTCAGGCCCGCGGCGCAGCGGCATGATCGCCTCCGGCCCCGCCTCGCCCATCAGCCCCATGCCGCCCCGCATCGGAAAGGGCGTCGGCCCCTGCACCACGCCCCCCCGCGCAAAGGGCATCACCCGCCCCTGCGAGATCGCGCCGCCCTTCTGAAAGGGCAGGATGCCGCTCACCAAGCTGTTGATCCCATTCGCGACAAAGCCGCCCAAGGCGTTCTGCACGGGCCGCATCGCGGTGTTGTAGGCCGCGTCCACCATGCTGCGCGCCACCGTCCTGAGCGCATCCGACAGCCGCATCCCGTCGAACACCACCCCGTCGAACGCGCGCCGCAAGCCGCCCCCGATCGCGCGGCTCATCCCCTGAACCTCGCGCCCGGTATACAGCATCGTCTCCTGCATCCCCCGCAGCTCCGACTGGAAGGCCGCCGCCATGCTCGTCGCCCCCGACAGGCTCACCTCCAGCTCGGCGATCTGCGCCTCCAGCGCCGCCATGCCCTCATCCGTCTCGGCCATCGCCGCTCTCCTTCGTGGTCACATCGGGAAACCGGGCCGCCAGCGCTTCCAGCCGGTCGCGCCCCATCGGGGCGGCGCCATCGCCCTCGCCCAGCATCATCAGCAGTTCCGCGGGCGTCAGCGCCCAGAACACCGCGGGGGCAAGCCCCAGCCCCTGCAGCCCCGCCCGCATCAGCGCGGGCCAGTCGAAGCCCGCGCTCATTCCGGCACCCGGAACGCCAGCGCGAGCAGCCGTGCCGCCACCCGCGCCGCCTCCAGCGGCCCGCCCTCGATCTCGGCCGACAGAAGGTCGGGCAGGTCGCCCTCCCATCCGCCGCCCCTCAGCCCCGCGCAAACCAGCATCAGGACGTCCCGCGCCCGCAGGGCGTCGCCCTCGAACCGCGCCACGAGATCGGCCAGGCTGTCGGCCTCCAGCCGCGCCTCCAGCTCGGCCAGCGCGCCCAGCGTCAGCTTGGCACGCCGCCGCTCGCCATCGACGACCAGCACCACCTCGCCCGCCCAGGGGTTCGCGCCCGCAGCCATCCCTCAGATCGCCGTGAAGACCAGCGCACCGGCCGAGGCCATCGACATCTCGTAGGTCGCCTCGCCGTCATGCGTGCCGGCGTATTCGATGCCCGTGATCTGGAACGCGCCCTCGACGATGCCGAAATCCGGGATCACCACCTGGAACCCCGGCGTCGCCCCGTCGAAGAAGATCTGCCGCGCACGCTCGTCCGTCGCCGCATCCCGGAAGATGCCCGAGCCCGAGATCGCCGCCGATTTCACGCCCGCGCCCGCCAGCAGCTCCCGCCAGCCCCCGGCAGACTCAAGGCTCGTCACATCCACCTGTTCCGCGTTGAAGCTCAGCCGCGTGGCCCGCAGCCCCGCCAGCGTCTCGAACACGCCATTCCCGTCCATGTCGACCTTCACCAAAAGGTCCTTGCCGCTCTGCGCCGCCATTTCCAAACTCCAATATTGTCAGTCAGTTGCCAGACGACGCTCACGCGTCCTGATCCACGCGGGCGCGAAACCACAGCTCGATCTCCCGCCCGCCAGTGACCCGGCGGGCGCGCGCCCGCTGGAACGCGAGGCTCACCAGCCGCCCCCGCGACAGGCTCAACGCCGCCCCGTCCAACGCGTCCGAGATCGCGGCGGCCAGGGCCTTCGCCCCGCCAAAACCCGCGCCTTCGCTCACCACCGTGACCGGGAACAGGTGCACCGCACCCCCTGCCGTCCCGTCCGAGACATCGCGCACCCGCTCGGGCCCCAGCGCCACGTAAAGCGGCGGAACCGGACCGGGCGGAAGCGCGTCATGGATCGCGCCGCCCGAAAGGTAGGCCACCGCCGTATCCCCCGTCAGCGCCGCGAAAACCGCCTCCTGCAGGGCGGCCGCACTGCCATAGCTCATCGCCCCACCTCCTCGACCGCGAAACAGGTCAGCGTGCGCCCCGTCGCGTCGCTCTCATGGACCGCCTCGATCCGGTAAAGCCGCGCCCCCTCCCGGAACCGCATCGCCGCCGTGGGCCGCGCTTCCGCCCCCACGGGCACTGCCCGCATCGTGATCTTCAGCTGCAGCCGTGCCGCCTGGTCCACCTCGCGGCCCGCACCGCGCACCTCTACCGCAGCCCAGACATGGCCCCGCGCGACCCATGTTTCGCTGAAACCGCCCGCGCCATCGGCCACCCGCTCGGGCGCCTCCAGCACCAGCCGCCGCGTCATCGCGGGCCCGCTCATGCGCCCGCCCCCCGCAACCGCAAGGGCCGGTGCGGCTCCAGCAGCACCGAGACCGAGAACGGGATGCCCGTCTCGGCGGCCATCTCCTGCCCCCAGAATTCGCCCGCCAGGATCAGCACCGCCTGCTTCAGATCCGCCGGCAGCCCCGCCCAGTCGCCCGCGAACCCGGCCGTGAACTCCACCTCGATCGTCCCGCCCTGGCTCGGCGAGGGCAGCTTGGACCCCGCCGCCGCCAGCACCGGCCGATGCCGGTCGGGCCGCAGCACGTAGACCTCTGGCGCCACCAGCGTCTCGGCGCCGGCCCGCGTGATCAGCTTCACACTGTCCACCGCCACCACCGGCGCCAACGGCAGCACATGGGCATCCGCGTCATGCCACGCCATCAGCGTCAGCGCGAAGCGCCGCTCGAACAGCGCCTTGCCGATCCGCGCCTCGATCGCCGAGAGCGCCGCCCGCAGGCAGCTTTCCAGCGAGGCATCCTGGCTGCCGTCATCGCTGAAGCCGCGGGCCAGCCGCAGATGCTCGGCCAGCTCGCTCACCGGCAAGGCCGCACCGGGCACCGAGGTCAATTCGACCATCATCATGGGTATGTCTCCGAAAATCCTGCCGCAAACCAAGTGGGACGGTGCGCCGCCCGCGCTGCTCGAGCGGAGAGACGCGCAGCCGGATCGCGCACGGCCCACCGCCCCGCCCGCCCCGCACCCCGGTCAGGGCACGGGACGGGGTTCTTCCTGACTGGCCCGAAAGGCGTCAGGACAGGCCGAACTTCATCAGCTTGATCGCCGCATAGTCCGAGATCGCGCCGCCGACGCGCTTGGTGGCGTAGAACAGGACATGGGGCTTGGCGCTGAACGGATCGCGCAGCACCCGCAGCTCGGGCCGCTCGGCAACCGTGTAGCCCGCGCGGAAATCGCCGAAGGCGATGGCCGTGGCATCGGATGCGATATCGGGCATGTCCTCGGCGATCAGCACCGGGTAGCCCATCAGGCGCGCGGGCTCTCCGGCGGCCAGACCGTCAGACCACAGGAACCGACCGTCCGCATCCTTCATCTTCCGCACCGCGCCCGCGGTCTTGGAATTCATCACGAAGGTCGCGTTGGCGCGGTAACGCGCGTCCAGCGCATAGACCAGGTCGACGATCGCATCGGCGGGGTTGGTCGCATCGAAATCACCCGCCGTTCCGGTGGCGACATAGCCCAACGTGCCCCAGCTCCAGGCCGCATTGGGCAGGGCGAGGCCGCTCAGCAGGCCGCGCGGCTTGCCCGACCCGTCGCCGTTGATGAAGGCATCGGCCTCGGATCGTGCGAACTTGTCCGCGATCCGGCCCGCCAGCCAGCCCTCGACATCGAAGGCCGCGTCGTCCAGCAGTCTCTGCGACGCCTTGGGCATCGCCGACAGCTCGTGCAGCGGGATCGAGATGCGCTCGATCTGCGGCGCCGCGGTCTCGGTCGTGTCGGTCACCTCATCGGCCCAGCCCGCGCCGGTGTCCGTCGTGTCGATCAGCACGTCGAAGGACGTCGCCTCCACCTGCACGACATTGGCCACCGCGCGCAGGCTCGAGCCAGAGCGCAGCACCGACTGGATCGCCTCCGCCGTCTGCGGATCGACGAGATAGCCACCCTCGGCGTTCACCGCGGTGTTCAGCCCCTTGTGCTCCAGCTCGACGCCGCGCAGCGCGTCGTCGTCGCCGTTGCGCAGGTAGGTCGACAGCGCCTTCTTGTGCGGCGCGGCCCGGTCGATCTCGGCCGACAGCGCCGGGCGGGCATGGGTCATGGTCTTCGTGGTCAGCATGGCAATACGCTCTTCCTGCTTCTGGTGTCTTGCATTCATATCGTCCTGAAACCGATTGAACTCGCTCAGGAAACCGCCAAGGGCCTCCTTCACTTCGACAATCGGGGCCTGGGCCGTAGGGGGCTTGTCCGCCGCCCCGGATCGGGTCTCGGTCATCTCCATCACCTTCGATCTGGTTGGTTGGGGTCAGCGGGGCTCGCGCGCCGCCAGCTTGGCCCGGGCGTCCTCGAACGCACGCGCCAGGTCACGCAGGTCGTCCGCCCCCTTGGCCTCCGCGGCCTCGGGCGCGACCCGCGCCTCGGGAAGCATCGGAAAGGTCACCAGCGACACCTCCCAAAGCTCCACCTCCGACAGGAGCCTGCGCCCCTGCTTGTCCTTCGTCGCCCTGAGCGTGCGATACCCGATCGACAGCCCGTCGATCGCCCCCGCCTCGATCAGCGCCGCCGCCTCCCGCGCGCGGGCCACCTCCTTCAGAAGGCGCCCTTTCACGTAGAGGCCCCGCGCGTCCTCGCGCACCTCGTCCCAGATGCCGATGGGCTCCGCCGGGTCGTGCTGCCACAGCATCTTCACCCGCCGCCCGCTGGCCGCCAGGCGTGCCAGGCTCGCGCCATAGGCGCCCGCCTCCACAACGTCACCGCCCTGGTCGCAGGCCCCGAAGAGGCTCGCGTAGCCCGCGATCTCGCGGCCCTTCGTGACGGACAGCGCCTCGGCATCGAACCGGACGAATTTCGTCTCCAACCCGCTTGGCAAAAAGTCTTTCATGTCATGTCCCTATCCCGCACCATTCACCTGGATCAGCTCGCTTATCCCCTGCGCCAGGATCACCGAGACCACGCCGAACACCGCCAGCCACAGCCGCCGCTCCAGCCGCTCCAGCGCCGCCTCGATCGCCTCCAGCCGAAACGTCAGCGCCTGCCAGCGCTCGTCCTGGACCCGCTCGTTCGCCTCGATCCGCGCGTTCGCCGCGTCGAACGGCGCATACAGGTAGCGCGACCCGCCCCGCTCCTGCTCACTCATGCGCCCTCCGGCCGCTCGGGCAGCCCGAGCATCCGGCGCTTCTCCGCCTCGGTCAGGAAATCGGCCTCGGCCACGCGCCGCCACTGCGCCTCGCGCTCGGCGGCCAGCGCCGGCACCTGGTCAAGATCGGGTGCAAGATCAACGACATCACCGGTCAGCCCTGACAGCCACCCGGCCATCTGCGCCAGCACCTTCTGCGCCAAGGGCAGCACCGTCAGCCGGTAAAAGGCCCGGTTCGCCTCGGCATAGTTGGCATAGGTCGCGTCCCCCGGAATGCCCAGCAGCATCGGCGGCACCCCGAAGGCCAGCGCGATGTCCCGCGCTGCCGCCTCCTTGGTCTTCTGGAACTCCATGTCCGAGGGCGAAAAGCCCATCGGCTTCCAGTCCAGCCCCCCTTCCAGCAGCATCGGGCGCCCCGCGTTCCGCGCGCCCTGGTGATGCGTCTCCAGCTCGCTCTGCAACCGCTCGAACTGGTCCTCGCTCATCGTCCCGCCGCCATCGACGCCGCGATAGACGATCGCCCCCGAGGGCCGCGCCGCATTGTCGAGCAGCGCCTTCGACCACCGCGCCGCCGCGTTATGCACATCGAGGGCCGTCGCCGCCGCCTGCAGCGGCGCCAGCCCGTAATGGTCGTCCTGCGGATGGAACGTCTTGATATGACAAATGATATCAGCGGCATAACGATGCCGCTTCGCCCCCACGACATAGTCGTAGCCCGCGGGCCAGCCATCACTGCCGGGAACAAGGCTCATCCGATCCGACCGCAGCACGTGGAACTCCGCCAGCCCCGCCTCGGACAAGACCGCCTCCAGATAGGCGTTCCCCGACAGCATCAGCTGCGCATAGGCCGCCTCCAGCAGGTCCGCACGCCCCTGCGCCGGGTTCGGCCGGTTGAGCACGCACAGCACCGGATGTGTCTCGTAACGCCGCCCGGCGTCCTGGCAGACAACCGGCAAGGCCGCCGCCGCCTCGGCGATCAGCTTGACGGCGCGGAACCCCACCGGGTTGCCCTGAAACCCGTTCCGCGTCAGCGAAACCGTGTCCCGCGGGCTCCAGGCGACGCGGCCCGCGCTGCCCCAGGCCACGATCCTTGCACTTGCCGAGGCCTTGCGCTCGGGGCTGGGGGCAGAACTCTTTCGCAGGAATTCCAACATCATGCGCGCCTTTCTTCAAGTCATGGATAAAGACCTCACCGCCCGTTGCGGGGCGCGTGGTCACGGCCGTCCCGGCCAAATCACTGTAGATCCGCGAAAACGTCGCTAAAGGCCCCGCACCCGCGGCCTCAGACTGGCCGCCGCCGGCAGCAGCAGCCCCTCGGTCACCGCCCAGACCAGCGCGTCCAGCCGGTCGGGGCTGCCGGTGCCCTCATATCCCCTCAGCGTCAGCAGGCACATCTCGTCCTCCAGCGCCCCCAGAACGCCCAGGTGCCGCACCCGCCCCTGCTCATAGAGCGCCGCCACAGGCTCCGCCCGCGCCGTCTTGCCCTTGCTCGCCCGCACCGGTCGGAAGTTCACATGCGGATCGACCTGCCGCATCAGCGTGCCGACCAGGTCGCCGCCCTGGTTCACCTCGGCCACCATCCGCGCTGCACCATGCCGGTGATAGGCCGCCGCCGCGGCCTCGGCCCATGCCGTGGGGCTGGCCGACGCGACGCTCGCATCCTCCAGCACCACCGCCGTCCAGTCATGCGGCGCGCCGCGCTCCACCACGGCCACCACCACGATTCCGCAGGCATCAGACCCCGCATGCCCCGTCACCGGCGGATCGACCGCCACGATCACCCGCGCCCCCTCGGGCGCCTCGGTCACCCGCAGCGCGTCGATTGCGCTCCGCGTCCACAGCGCGTCCTCCGCATCCTCCAGCAGCTCTCCGTCCAGCTCCTGCCGCCCCAGCCGCTGGTTGCCGTAGCGCGCCCGGATCTCCCGCAGGAAACTGGGCGCGAGGAACGCCCGGTTCGCCTCGGTCGCGGCCTGCGTCACCACCGTGCTGTCGCGCGCGAGGATGCCCTTCAGCACGCCCACGTTGCGCGGCGTCGTCGTCACCACCTGCCGCGGATGCTGCCCGAGCCGCAGCCCGAACTGCAGCATGTCCCATGTCTCCTGCGCCCTGGGCCATTTCGCCAACTCATCGGCCCAGGCCGCGTCGAACTGCGGGCCCCGCAAAGCCTCGGGGTCATGCGCGGAATAGAGCCGCGCCTCCGCCCCGTTCGGCCATTCCAGCCGCCGCTCGCCCGCGATCCACTTCGGCACCCGGTCCGGCGGAGAGCAGGCCAAAAGCCCGCTCTCCCCCTTCACCATCACCGCCAGCGCCTGGTCATAGGTCTCGCCCACCAGCGCCACCCGGCGGGCACGCCCCGGCGCCCCGGGCGTCGGCCCCTCGACCATCGACCGGACCCATTCGGCCCCGGCCCGCGTCTTGCCCGCACCGCGACCGCCCAGCACGATCCACGTCAGCCAATCACCCTCGGGCGGCAACTGGTGCGGCAGGGCCCAGAACTCGAACAGGTATGGCAAGGCCGCCAGAGCCGGATCACTCAGGCTCGCAAGGAACCGCTCCGTCACCTCCGGCCCCGCGCAGGCAAGCCAGTCGGAACTCGACCTCGGCCCGCGCGGCCTCGAGGTCGAGGGGCTGTCCCCCTCCGCCTCGCCCAAATCTCTGGCTTCCTGCGTCACGCGCCTTGCCCTCCTGCTGCATGGCCCAGAGGAAGGCCGCATTCACCGCCTTCACATCCTTGACCATCTCGCTCGCATCAACAGCACCCGGCGCCTTGGCGGCATCCACGGCGCTCTCCAACACCGCCACCGCCGTCTCCAGCGCCTTCCACGCCCGCACCACCGTTCGCTCGGTGTGGGCGAGGTCGTCATCACATTGAAAATCGGTCATAAAATAACCCTCGTGTCCGAAATCATCCCCGGTCACGAGCAGCACATGGGGGCATGGGTCGCGCCTCCCTTACCCGACGCAAAAAGCGGCCCTCGGGGTCACCCCCGGGCCGCCTCACCCATGTCTTCCAGCATGCCCAAAGGGATGCCATGGACCGTTCGCCGGGTCAAGAAGTTTTTTATTTACAATAGGTTAACGCGCGATCTGGCGTTTACGGACCGTTAACACCACCCGACGGGGTCACTGGCTCTCCGCCGCGCGCTCGGCCTCGATCCGCCGCCAGATGGCGACATTTCTGTTATGTTCTTCAAGAGTTTCCGAGAAGGCATGCCCACCTGTCCCGTCCGCCACGAAGAAGATGAAGGGCGTGTCGTCGGGGTTCACGGCCGCCTCGATCGCCGCCCGCCCGGGGTTCGCGATCGGCGTCGGCGGCAGCCCGTCGATGACATAGGTGTTCCACGGCGTCTCCGCGCGCAGCTCGCTTGCGCGAATCCCCCGCCCCAGAACGCCGCGCCCTTCGGTGATTCCATAGATCACCGTCGGGTCGGTCTGCAGCCGCATCCCCCGGTTGAGCCGGTTGACGAAGACGCTCGAAACCCGTCCCCGCTCGTCGGGCACGCTGGTCTCCTTCTCGATGATCGAGGCCAGGATCAGCGCCTCCTCCGGGCTGGCCAGCGGCAGCCCGTCCTGCCGGTTCGCCCAGGCCGCGGCCAGGAACTCCGCCTGCGACGCCTGCATCCGGTCTAGGATCTCCTGCCGGTCCTGCCCGCGCCGCACCTCGAACGTGTCGGGCGCAAGCGAGCCTTCAGGCGGCACCTCGGCGATCTCGCCCGACAGGAAATCGGCCATCCGCAACCCTTCCACGATCTGCCAGCTGGTCAGCCCCTCGGGCACCGACAGGCGGTAGACCATCGGCGTCCCGCTCTCCACGAGGTCGGAATAGACCTCCGGCACGCCCTCCTCATAGGCAAAATCCGCCAGTGCCACGATCTCGCCCGTGCCCGGCACCCGCTCGCGCAGGCGCAATTCGCCCGTGCCCGCCAGCCGCAGGACGTAGGTCGCGGTGTAGCGGAACTGCGATGGCCCTCCGGCCGTCACGATCTCCAGCACCTCCTCCATCGAGGCACCCGCCGGGATCTCGTAATTCCCGAAGCGCAGCTGGTCGCCCATGCCCGCGTAATCCGCGCCCAGCCGGAACAAAACCGCCGAGGAAACCGCGCCCGCCTGCGCCAGGTCCTCCGACACACGCCTGAGCGTCGCCCCCCGCGGCACCTCGAAGAACGTCGCCTCCGTCAACGGCCCGGGCGCGCGAAACTCGCGCTGGCCCCAGGCGATCGCCCCCGCCAGCGCGATGAACACGATGATCAGGAAACTCATCCCGTTGGCGGCGATGCTCTTCCACATCGGCGGTCAGACCCGTCCCATGATCAGGCAGGCGTTGGTGCCGCCGAAGCCGAAGGAATTGGACTGCACCACGTTGATCTCCCCCGTCTGCGCCGCGTTGGCACAGAGGTTGATCGCCGTCTCGGCGGCCGGCGTGTCCAGGTTGATCGTCGGCGGCGCCACCTGGTCGCGGATCGCGAGGATCGAGAAGATCGCCTCGATCGCCCCCGCCGCCCCCAGCAGGTGCCCGGTGGCCGACTTGGTCGAGGACATCAGGACCTTGCCCGCATGATCCCCCATCAGCCGCTCCACCGCGGCCAGCTCGATCGTGTCCGCCATGGTCGACGTGCCATGTGCATTGACATAATCGATCGCCGACGGCTCCAGCCCCGCCCGCTTCAGCGCGGCCCGCATCGCGCGCTCGGCGCCCTCGTGATCGGGCGGCGGCGCCGTGATGTGATAGGCATCCCCCGACAGGCCATAGCCCAGGATTTCGGCGTAGATCTTCGCACCCCGCGCGCGGGCGTGCTCGTAGTCCTCCAGCACCACGACCCCCGCGCCCTCGCCCATGACGAACCCGTCCGAGTCGCTGTCCCAGGGCCGCGACGCCTTCTCCGGCTCATGCCCGCGCTTGGTCGACAGCGCCTTGCAGGCGTTGAACCCCGCGATGCCGATCTCGCAGATCGGGCTTTCCGCGCCTCCCGCGATCATCACGTCCGCGTCGCCCCACTGGATCAGCCGCGCGGCATCCCCGATGGCATGCGCGCCCGTCGAACAGGCCGTGACGACCGCATGGTTCGGCCCCTTGAACCCGTAGCGGATCGAAACCTGCCCCGAGATCAGGTTGATCAGCGCGCCCGGCACGAAGAAGGGCGACACCCGCCGCGGCCCCTTTTCCTTCAGCGTGATCGACGTGTCGGCAATCGACGACAACCCGCCGATCCCAGACCCGATCAAAACGCCCGTGCGCTCGCGGTCCTCGGTCCCCTCGGGCATCCAGCCCGAATCCTCGACCGCCTGCACGGCGGCGGCCATCCCGTAGAGGATGAACTCGTCGACCTTGCGCTGCTCCTTGGGCTCCATCCACTGGTCGGGGTTGAACGTCCCGTCACTGCCATCGCCGCGCGGCAGCTCGCAGGCATAGGTCGTGGCCAGATGGCTCGCATCGAAGCGCGTGATCGTACCCGCGCCCGATTGCCCCGCCAGAAGACGCGACCATGTCGCCTCGACGCCCGAGGCCAGCGGCGTCACCAGCCCCAGCCCCGTCACAACCACTCGACGCATGCCCCGAACCCCTTGTCTTGCAGCCCCTTGACCTGAACGTCCTGATACCGCGCAGACCGCCCCGGGTGCAATCCCTCGCCGCCAGACGCGCGCCCATCGGCACGAAGCCGACACCGCCTGCATCTTCGTTCTACAAATATGCCCGCCGGAGGCCTCCGACATCGGCCACCAGGCGCGGTCATCGCATCAAGGGCACCGACGCCCGCCACCGGGCCCCCCGCGATTTTCGCCTGCGAAAATCGCCCGGGTCGACGCGCGCAGCGCGGCGAAACCCCTGGCCCCGCGAATGCGAAACGGCCCCCGCATCGCTGCAGGGGCCGCCCGGATCATTCGATCCAAAGACGCTTACTGCGCGTCCTTGATGAACTTGACCGCGTCGCCGAAGGTCTGGATCGTCTCGGCCGCGTCATCGGGGATCTCGATGCCGAACTCTTCCTCGAAGGCCATGACCAGCTCGACCGTATCGAGGCTGTCCGCGCCCAGGTCGTCGATGAACGAGGCGTTTTCCGTCACCTTGTCCTCTTCCACGCTCAGGTGCTCGACCACGATCTTCTTCACGCGCTCTGCGATGTCGCTCATCTCAATCCTCGTTCTATCTCGGCCCCGCTCGTCTTTCGGCGCCTTCGTTTCACGTTCTGCCCTCGGGCGCTCATGGGGCGCGCGCAGGCACTGCCCGCCTCCCCCGCCGAAAAGCTCAGCCCCCGGCGAAATCTGCGCCGCCTATAGCATACACCACGGCCATGGCAACTGCCTTTCCCGGCGCAGGCTGACGCAACGGCATGCGCGATCAGATCATCGCCATGCCGCCGTTCACATGCAGCGTGGCCCCCGTCACGTAGCCCGCCTCGGGGCTCGCGAGATAGACCGCGGCCGCGGCGATCTCGCCGGGCGTGCCCATGCGACCCGCCGGAATCTGCCCCAGGATCTTGCCTTTCTGGTCCTCGTTCAGCTTGTCGGTCATCGCCGTCTCGATGAAGCCCGGCGCGATGCAGTTCACCGTGATCCCGCGGCTGGCCACCTCGTAGGCGAGGCTTTTCGACATGCCGACCATCCCGGCCTTGCTGGCCGCGTAATTCCCCTGGCCGGGGTTGCCCGTGGCGCCCACGACCGAGGCGATATTCACGATCCGCCCCCAGCGCGCCTTCATCATGCCGCGCAACACGCCGCGGCACAGCCGCATGGTCGAGGTCAGATTGACCTCGATCACCTGCGCCCATTCCTCGTCCGACATCCGCATGAAGAGGTTGTCGCGCGTGATGCCTGCGTTGTTGACCAGGATATCGACCGACCCCATCGCCTCGACCGCCTGTTTCGGCAGCGCCTCGACCGCCGAGGCATCCCCGAGGTTGCAGGGCAGAACATGCGCCCGCCCGCCCAGCTCCGCCGCCAGCGCCTCGAGCGGGTCCACCCGCGTGCCCGACAGGCCCACCGTGGCGCCCGCCCCGTGCAGGGCGCGCGCGATCTCCGCGCCGATGCCACCCGATGCGCCGGTGACCAGCGCAGATTTTCCCGTCAGATCGAACATATTCCCCGTTCCTTCCTCAATGATCCCGCAGCACTCACAGCCCGTCCAGCAGACCGAAGCGCCGCATCTCGTCGCCGCTCATCACATGCTCGTCGCGGCTGCCGCGCATCTCCGCCTCGAACTCGGCCAGGGCCGCGTCGCCCAGAACCCGCTCGAGGTAGCGCGCCCGCTCGGCCGTGGCGGACGGGCGCCGGTCGACCGGCTGGCCCAGCCGCCGCGCCATCGCGTCCGAGCGCAGCACCAGCCGGCCCTCGCCCATCACCCGCGGCTCGCCCGCGGCAAACAGCAAGATCGCGTCATTGACGATCTCGCCCTCGGCCACGGTCTCCAGCCCCGCGTTGCGGATGAGATAGCCCATGCCCACCAGCCAGCTCAGGTCATCGGTGCCCGGCAGATCGCCCAGCACCACGCGGCTCAGTCCCGGCGTCTGCTCCAGCAGCCGCTCCAGCCGCTCGGTCGCCGCCCCCGAGACCGGGCCCGAGATCGTCAGCGTGTCGCCCTCGACCACGAATTCGGTCGCGCCGCTTTCGGCCAGCCGGATCAGCGCGGCACCGCCCGCGCCCAGCGCGACGACGACACCCAGAAGGATCGCAAGACGCCTAAACATCGCCAAACGCCTCCGATGCGGCCTGAACCTCCGCGGGCGTGCCGACCGTGCGGGTCGCAACCGCGCGGTCGATGCGCTTGACCATGCCGGACAGCGCCTTGCCCGCGCCGATCTCCCATGTCTCGGTCACGCCATGTGCGGCCATGAAGGTCACGCTTTCACGCCAGCGCACCCGGCCCGTCACCTGCTCGACCAGCCGCGCGCGGATCGCGTCGGGGTCGGTCGAGGCCTCGGCCGTCACGTTGCCCACCAGCGGCACGGCGGGCGCGCGGAACGCCACCTCGGACAGGGCCGCCGCCATCGCCTCCGCCGCGGGCTGCATCAGGCTGCAATGGAAGGGGGCGGACACGGGCAGCATCACGGCGCGTTTCGCGCCCTGCACCTTGGCGATTTCCACCGCGCGCTCGACCGCGGCGCGGTCGCCCGAGATCACCACCTGCGCGGGGTCGTTGTCATTGGCCGCGGCGCAGACGCCGTCGGCTGCCGCCTCGGCGGCGATGGCTGAAACGGCCTCGAAATCGAGGCCCAGCAGCGCCGCCATGGCGCCTTCGCCTGCGGGCACCGCGGCCTGCATCGCCTCGCCGCGCAACCGCAAGAGGCGCGCGGCATCCCCAAGGCTCAGCGCGCCCGCCGCCGCCAGCGCGGAATATTCGCCCAGCGAATGGCCCGCAACACAGGCCGCCGCGGTCACCTCGACGCCCTCGGCCTTCAGCGCGGCCATCGCCGCCATCGAGGTCGCCATCAGTGCGGGCTGCGCGTTGCGCGTCAGCGTCAGCGCGTCCTGCTCGCCCTCCCAGATCAGCGCCGACAGGCGCTCGCCCAGTGCCGCGTCGACCTCGTCATAGACCGCGCGCGCGGCGGGGTAGGCCTCGGCCAGGTCTCGGCCCATTCCGATGGTCTGGGCACCCTGCCCCGGAAAGATGAAGGCGATGGTCATGGCGGCTCCCGTCCTGGCGGCCCACTCAACGGGACCGCGCGACGGGAGGTAACGCAGCGATGCGCGCGACGCAATCGTCCGCCATGCCGCTGCATCCGGGACGCCGGCGCGGGGCCGGCGCTCCGGTTCAGCCGCAGTTGGCCGGAGGAGAGCCCCAGTTCGACGGCCATTCGGGACGCTCGACCTCGAAGGTCAGCACCACTTCACCGCCATTGAGGAACATCTGCACCTCGCGGCTGCCGCCGCAGGGCGGCACATCGACCATGATCTGCGCGCCCCACTGGATTGTGCCACTGGGCTCGCGGGAACCGCCCGCCGTCAGACCGGTCGGGTTGCCGGTGCCGTACATCACGAACTCGGCCGGCATCGGGATGCCGATCTGGGCGGCGTTGATCCAATCGGAAAAGACGTCATCGCCGTAGCCGGGCGTGATCTGCTTCGTGCCCAGATCGATCACCGTCGCATTCGGCGGGATCGGCTGAAGCTGGGCGACGGGCACCGGCGAGATGCCGGAGGGCGTGGTCACGGTGGTCTGCGTGGTGACCGTGCCGCGCACGTTGTCGACCAGAAGGTCGCCGCCGGACCCTGCCGGGTGCACGATCTGGAAGGTGATCGGCTGACCGTTGAGCGCGGGGTTGTTTGCGGTCGAGGTGACCGTGGCGGTCGCAAGCGCGTCGATATCCCCGGTCGAACCGCTGGCCGTTCCGATCAGCGTGGACCCCGCGAAAATGTTCAGCTCATAAGGCAGGTTGCCGCTGAAGCTGTAGTCGCCGTCACCGATATCGACCGCGAACTCGTAGGTGTTGCCGGCGGTGTAGGTCTCGGAGAAGGTCTGCCACATGGTGGCGCTGTTGTTGCCGCCATCATGGTAGAGATAGGCGACGTTGTCGCCGGTGACGGTCGACGTGTCGATCCCCCACTGTCCCGGGTTGAAGTCACCGACATCGGCACCCCAGGTCGTGTCGATGGACCATCCCGGCACGCCCGGCGACCACCCGCCAACGCCGTGGCTGGTCGACTCGAAACTGGCATTGGTGACCGCGATCGCGCTCTGGGTGGTCACGACAGTCGTGGTCGAGCCCCCGCCGCCGCCGCCTGTGTTGCCGGTGTTGCCGGTATTGCCGGCATTGGAGTTGCCGTTGTTGTTGGTCCCGCTGTTGCCGGGCGTCCCGTCGTCATCGGTGGTGTCGCCGGCGCAATTGGGGTTGTTGCCCGGATTGGACGCGTCGCATCCGTCGGCATCATTGCCGTGGCCGTTGTTCCCGTTGCCGTTCGACACCGTCGTGATGGTCTCGTTGCCGGAACCGCCCGCCGTGGGATCGGGAACGATCGGGTTCTGGTCGCTCCAGTATTCCTCGGGCGGGATGGCGAGCTGCTGGGTCCAGGATGTCTGGAAATACGGCGCCTGAAGTTCGTTTCGGACATCGGCATTGTAACGGCCGAGAGACTGCTGCGACCAGTTGAGCGTCATGATCCCGGCCGCGGTCGCGCCGCAGCACATCAGGATCCAGTCCATCGTCGCAACTCCGTCTTCCTCCGAGCGGAATCGCTGCAGCGACGCCTTGAACTCATTCTTGCGACACAACATCAAAATCTTCCTCTGTCCGGCGACCCCAAACGCAGATGCCCGACAATCGTTTAATTTCGACTCATGTTTGAAATGCGGCAGCTTTTGGGAACGGATGTGAAATCCGCAACGCACTGCGCGCGGCCCGTCGACACCCCGACACGGTCGCAGGGTCCGATGCAGATGTGTCCCCGCTCAGTCCATCTGGACGGGGAGGTCGCGCGCCCATTCGGCGTCGAAGGTGTTGCCCTGCACCTCGGTGCGGACATCCGCACTGTAACGGCCAAGCGAATCCTGCGCCGACGTCAGGAGCATGAGGCCCAGCCCCGTCGCCACGGCGGCGATCACGATCCACTCCACCGTGGACGCGCCCCGGTCGTCCGCCGCGAAGGCACGCAGAGCCAGCCGACCTCGGGCCATCCGTGGTCGCCGCAAAGCTGGGTCAGTATCCATCATGTCCCGATACTAATTCAAACGGCCCCCAACCGCTTGTCATGGTCAATAATACCTGATTGTGGCGAAATTTTGGCATCTCCGGCCGACCGCCACGGGCTCGCCCCGGTTCTGCCCGGATCCCCGGCGCGGGGCTTGCGCGCATATCGACGGGGCGCTATAGGCCGCAGGTCCCCGTCGCATGACACGTGATCGGCGCTCTCCCTCGTGGCCGGGGGGCGGGGATCGAACAGCCCGGCCTTTGAAAGTCGCCCGTAACAGAACAGGAGCTTCCATGCCTCTCTACGAGCATGTGATGATCGCGCGTCAGGACCTGTCCAACGCGCAGGCCGAGGGCCTGATCGAGCACTTCGGCACCATCCTCAAGGACAACGGCGGGACCGTCGTCGACACCGAGTATTGGGGTGTCAAGACGATGGCCTACAAGATCAACAAGAACCGCAAGGGCCATTACGCCTATATCCGCACCGACGCCCCTTCGGACGCCGTGCAGGAGATGGAGCGCCTGATGCGCCTTCATGACGACGTGATGCGCGTCCTGACCGTCAAGGTCGACGCCCACGAAGAAGGTCCGTCGGCCCAGATGCAGAAGCGTGACGACCGCGAAGGCGGCCGCCGCGAGCGTCGCTGAGAGAGGATAGAATCATGGCAGCCAAACCGTTTTTCCGCCGTCGCAAGTCCGATCCGTTCGAGGGCGAAGGCGCCCCCAAGATCGACTACAAGGACACCCGCCTCCTGCAGCGCTACATCTCCGAGCGTGGCAAGATCGTGCCCTCCCGCATCACCGCGGTCGGCGCCAAGAACCAGCGCAAGCTCGCCCAGGCGATCAAGCGCGCGCGGTTCCTGGCCCTTCTGCCCTATGCCGTGAAGTAAGGAGCAGACCGATGGAAGTGATCCTTCTGGAACGCGTGGCCAAGCTGGGTCAGATGGGCGAGGTGGTCTCCGTCAAGGACGGCTACGCGCGCAACTACCTGTTGCCGCAGAAAAAGGCGATGCGCGTGAACGAGGCCAACATGGCCGCGTTCGAAGCGCAGAAGGCCCAGCTCGAGGCGCGCAACCTCGAGACCAAGAAAGAAGCCGAGAAGCTGGCCGAGAAGCTCGACGGGCAGCAGTTCGTCGTGATCCGCTCGGCCTCGGACGCCGGTGCGCTCTACGGCTCGGTCACCACCCGTGACGCCGCCGATGCCGCCACCGAGGCCGGTGTCAGCGTCGACCGCAAGCAGGTGCAGCTGTCCAGCCCGATCAAGGAACTGGGCCTGCACAGCGTTCAGGTCGTCCTGCACCCCGAGGTCGAGGTCACGATCGTGCTGAACGTCGCCCGCTCGCCCGAAGAGGCCGAGCTGCAGGCGTCGGGCAAGACGATCCAGGAACTGGCCGCCGAGGAAGAGGCCGCCGCCGAGTTCGAGATCGCCGAGCTGTTCGACGACATCGGTGCGGCACAGATGGACGACGACGACGACGCCCCCGCCCCGCGCGGCGACGCACAGGACGAAGACGCTCAGTCCTGATACGAATCCCCCTCACGGGGTCGTGACGACAACAGGGCCGCATCCCGCCGGGGTGCGGCCTATGTTTTTGGTCAAACGCCTTTGACCGGAGACCCGACATGCCCCGCGCCCTCGCCCTTCTTTGCCTCGCCACGCTGACCGCGCCCGCCGCGCTGGCCGAGCCCTGGCCCGACGGCGCGCCGAACCGCCCCGGCATCGCACCCGCCTTTGCCGAACAGGCCCGCGCGCCAGCAGAGCGTAGCGACCCCGCGCCCATGCTGGACCTTGTGGCCGAGGGGCTCGATGCGCCGTGGGGCCTTGCGGTGCTGCCGGGCGATGCGGGCTACCTCGCGACCGAGCGCGGCGGCACGCTGCGCCATGTCGCCCGCGATGGCACCGTTTCGGGCCCGATCTCGGGCGTGCCCGAGGTGGTGGCGATGCGGCAGGGCGGGCTGCTCGACATCGCGCTTGCCCCCGATTTCGCCGACAGCCGCAGGCTTTACCTGACGCTGGCCGCCCCCGCAGGGCTGGGACGGTCCGCAACGGCGGCCGTCCGTGCGGAGCTCTCGGCCGACATGTCGGCCCTGACCGGCGTGACCGAGATCTTCCGGCAGGACCCGCCCGCGATGATGCCCGGCCATTTCGGCAGCCGCGTCACGCCCCTGCCGGACGGCACGCTGGCGCTGACCACGGGCGACCGGATGCGGCACACCGACCGCGCGCAGGACCCCGCGACCGGTTACGGCGCCGTCATTCGCGTGACGCCCGAGGGGGCTGCACCCGCCGACAATCCGTTCCTCGATGTGCCGGGCACCCTGCCCACGCTCTACAGCTACGGGCACCGCAACCTGCAGGGCGCGGCGGTCGATCCCGCCACCGGGCGGCTCTGGACGCTGGAGCACGGGCCGGCGGGCGGGGACGAGTTGAACCTGATCGAGGCGGGCGGCAATTACGGCTGGCCGGTGGTCAGCTACGGCGTGAACTACAACGGCCGCGAGATCGGCGAGGGCCGCGCGGCCCATGCGCCCGATTTCGTGCCGCCCCGCTACTATTGGGACCCGGTGATCGCACCGGGCGGCATGATCTTCTACGAGGGCGCGATGTTCCCCGAATGGCAGGGCGATATCCTGGCCGCCGGGCTGATCGCGCAGGCTGTGGTGCGGCTCGACCTTGCGGGCGACGTGGTCACCGGCGAAGAGCGGCTGGCCGAGGGCGTGGGCCGGGTGCGCGACGTGGCGCTCGACCATGACGGGGCGGTCCTGTTCATCACCGACGAGGGCGACCGCTCGCGGCTGATGCGGCTTTCGCGTTGAGGCGGGTCAGAACGTCTCGAGCGTGAGGCGGGCCTCGCAGCGCTCGGGCCGGTAGGTGCCGACCCAGACGGCATAGGCCCCGTCAACCGGGGCGGCGAGGCTGAGCGAAGCGGTGTGCCCCGTTCCGCTGTCATCGTCGAAGAACCAGCGCCCGCGCGGGTCGCGCAGCAGCAGGACCGTGTCGCACGGCGCGTTGGCGCGCAGGTGCAGCCGGTCGTAGCGCCGCATCCGCGTGAGGGTGAACACGAAATCGGGCGGCCCGCGGACATGCCCCGACCGTCCGAAACCGCAGGGCCACAGCGCCCGATCGCCGCCTGCCTGCAGCACGAAGACATCGGGCGACCACAGCTCGCGCCCGGTCATCGCATGGTGCCGGGCCGGGACGGCCAGCGCATCGGGGCAGGCCAGCACCGGACCCGCCGGGGCCAGGACCAGCAGCACGAGGATCAGGATCGGGCGCAGCGACATCATGCGCCGATCGTGCCGCAGGCGGATTAACGAAGCGTTGAAACGCAAGACCCCGGACGGCAGTGCCGCCCGGGGTCCTGGGATCGGACCGGATGGAAGGGCCGGTCAGCTGTGCGAGGTCTCCAGCTCGATGCTGGCCGCGCAGGTGCCGCCGCCATAGGTGCCGACCCAGACATCGACGCGCCCGTTCAGCATGGCGCTGCTGTCGATGTTGATCAGCGGGTTGAGGTTGCCGTTGCTGTCATCGTCGAAATACCACATGCCATCGGGCGTGCGCACGAGCATGACGGTGTCGCAGCTCGACTCGCCCTCGATCTCCAGCCGACGATACTCTTCCATGCCGGACAGAAAGAAGCTGTAGCTCGGCTCCGCCGAGAAAAAGCCCCAGCCCGAGATCGGCAGGCTGCAGGTCGACAGGTCGGTCGGCCCGCCTGCCATCAGCGGGTAATCCGTCGGGCTGTAGAGCGCCGACCCGGTGGTGTTGACGACCGGCCCCTGCATCGCGGGGTTCGGACAGCCGGGCATGCCGCCACCGGGTTGCGGCATCGGCGCGGCGGTCGCGGCGGTGCGGAAGATGATGGTGCCCTGGCAGGTGTTGCCTCCGAAGGAACCGACCCAGATATCGACCCGCCCGTCCAGCGCGGACCCGTCGATCTGCAGCTGCGGCTGAAGCCCGTTGGGACCGTCGTCGTTGAAGTGCCACTGACCGAAGGCATCGCGGATGATCATCGTGGGGTCGCAATCCGACGTGGTCTCGGCGGTGAACTGGTAGCCCGTCATCTGCGACATGGTGAGGGTGAAGCTGGGCGCCTCGTCGGCGTAGCCCCAGCCGTCGATGTCCGGGCAGTCGTCGATCGAATGCTGGCCGCCGACCTGGGCGACATAGGCCTGCCCTGAGATCAGCTGCGGGCCCGTCACGCTCAGCGAGGGGCCGACGAGGTTGGGGTTCGGACAGATCGCCGCCGGGATCGGGGCAGGCGCGGGAACCGGAGCGGGCATCGGGGCGGGCACCGGCGTCGGCACCGGCACCGGGGCCGGCATGGGTGCGGGCACGGGCTGAGGTGTCTCGACGGGCATCGGCGCGGGCTGCTGCGGCACCACGGGCTGCGGCACCGCCGTATTGCCCCCCAGCGAGAAGGTCGGCATGTCGCCCCCCGACGGTGCGGTGCCCTGCGGCACCGGCAGCGGCGCGGGTGCCACGGCATCGGGCGGGGTCGCGGCGGCCATCGGCCCGAAACCGGGCGCCGAGGGCGGCATCGCCGCACCGGCCTGCGCGATATTGAGGGTGGCCGCGCATTCGCCGCCCGCGAAGGTGCCGATCCAGACGTCGACCTGCCCGTCGAGCGCCGCGCCCGCCGGGATCGTCAGGCGCGGATCGAGATTGCCGTTGGCATCATCGTCGAAATGCCACTGCCCGTCGGCGGTATTGACCAGCATCGCCGCGTCGCAGTCCGAGGTGACGGCCAGCACGAGGTCGCCCGGCGTCTGGCCCATCACGACGAAGGAATGATCCGGCACCGATCGGAACTGCCCGAAACCCAGCATGCCGAGGCCGCATTGCTCGAGGCGATTCTCGCCGCCGGCCGTCAGCGACACGGCCTGCGGGCTGGCAAGTTGCGCGGCGTCGTAATTGACCGCGCCGCTCGACATGTTCAACGCGGGGCACGCAACCGCAGCGGTGCTGCAGGCAAGCGCCCCGAAAAGACTTAAATAAAACAGACGCATGATGTGTTCCTTCCACATTTGGCGCAACCCCCGGATCACGGCGTCCGGGCGAAAAGGCATCGGCCGGAGCCTAGCCGTGGCGGGTGACAGAGCGGAACTGCGGAAACCCTGACCTGTCGGTGACATGAGCCTAAGCGAAGCGAAGCCGCCGGTTCCAGAAAAACCGGCGAGACCCGGAATCCGGGACGGGTCCGCCACGAAAAAGGGGCGGCCCCTTGGGACCGCCCCGATCGATCAGGCAGGTGCCGACTGGCGTGGCGTCACTCGTCCTCGAGCGCGTCCACGGCGGCTTTCAGCTCGTCCTTGGTGACCTCTTTCTCGGTCACTTCGGCAAGCTCGGTGATGAAATCGACGACCTTGTCCTCGAACAGCGGCGCGCGGATCTGCTGCTGCGCCTGCTGGTTCTGCTGGATGAACTCGAAAAAGGCGCGTTCCTGGCCCGGATACTGGCGGGCCTGCATCATGATCGCCTGCGTCATCTCGGCGTCCGAGACCTTGACCTCGTTCTTCTGGCCCAGCTCGGCCAGCAACAGGCCCAGCTTCACCCGGCGTTCGGCCAGCGCCTTGTGCTCGTCGGTGGGCTCGATCTCGGGGTGGTCATGGCCGTGGACGTCGGGGTTTTCCTCGTGCCACAGCTGGTGCGCGATCTGGCCGGCCTCGGCCTCCACGAGGCTCGGGGGCAGGTCGAACGAGACCTGCGCGTCGAGCTGGTCGAGCAGCTTGCGCTTGAGCACCTGCCGCGCGGCGCCGGAATATTCCGCGCCGATGCGCTCGGCGATCTGGCCTTTCAGCGCCTCGAGGCTTTCGGCGCCGTATTTCTTGGCCAGCTCGTCATCGACCTCGGCCGGGACGGGCTTTTTCACCTCTTTCACGGTCACGTCGAAGACCGCGGCCTTTCCGGCCAGGTGCTCGGCGCCGTATTCCTCGGGGAAAGAGACCTCGACGGCCTTTTCCTCGCCCTTCTTCACGCCGATCAGCTGGTCCTCGAAGCCTGGGATGAAGCTGTCGGAGCCCAGCACGAGCGGGTAATCCTCGGCCGAGCCACCCTCGAAGGCTTCGCCGTCGACCTTGCCGACGAAGTCGATCACGACCTGGTCGCCATCGGCGGCCTTGCCCTTCTTGGTGTCGAAGTTCTGCGCGCTCTCGGCGAGGTTCTTGAGCGCCTCGTCGATCTCGGCGTCAGCGGGCTTGGCCACCAGCTTTTCCAGCTTGATCGACTTGTAGTCGATCTCGGGGATCTCGGGCAGCTTCTCGTAGACCATCGAGACGACGATGTCGTCGCCCTCTTTCCAGTCCTCGTTGACCATCTTGACCTCGGGCTGCATCGCCGGGCGGTCGCCGCTGTCGTCGAGGTGGCCCTGCATCGCGCCGTCCACGGCTTCCTGCATCGCCTCGCCCATCAGGCGGGGGCCGAACTGCTTGCGCAGCAGCGCCATGGGCACCTTGCCCTTGCGAAAGCCCTTCATCGCCACTTCGGGCTGCGCCTCGGCCAGCTTCTCGGTCACGCGGGCGTCGAGATCGGCGCCGGTGATGGTGATCTGGTATTCGCGCTTGAGGCCCTCGGCCAGCGTCTCGGTGATCTGCATCGCATCCTCACGAAAGTCGGGGCCGGATCGAACAGTGTCGCTGTCCGGTCCGGCCCAATGCCACATCGAAATTTGAGGTCTTCTAGGGTTGGCAGGCGCGCGCTGCAAGTCGATTCCGGGTCGCGCGCCCCCGCCCCGTCAGGCTGCGCGCTTGGGCCCCGGCGCAACGCCCAGCCGGCCCGGCCCCCATTTGCCGAGATCGTTGTCGCGCACCGCGGCGCGCAGGCGCTCCATCCGGTGGCGGCGTTCGGGGCCATCCATCTCGATCGCCTTGAGGATCGCGTGGTCCATCGCCTTGTAGGAAAACGGGTTGGCGATGACCGCATCGCCCAGTTCCACCGCGGCTCCGGCGAATTCCGACAGCACCAGAACCCCGTCGCAATCCACGCGGGCGGCCACGAATTCCTTGCACACGAGGTTCATCCCGTCGGCCAGCGGCGTGATCCACGCGACATCGGCCGCGCGGTAATAGGCCACCAGCTCGTCGAACGGGATCGCGCGGGAGATCAGCGCCACGGGCTGCCATTCCAGCGTGCCGAAGCGGCCGTTGATACGGCCCGCGATCTGTTCGATCTCGGTCTGGATATCCTCGTAGGAGGACATGTTGCGGTTGGCCGCGACCGAGACATGCATCAGGCGCAGCTTGCCGCGCAGATCGGGCTGCGTTTCGAGGATGCGCTCGAAGCTTTCCAGCTGCTGCGCGCCGCCCTTGGTGTAATCGGTGCGGCCCACCGACAGGATCAGCTTGGTCCGGCCCAGATCGCGCCAGATATCCTTGACGCGCTGTTCCGTCTCGGGCGTGCGCGCTCGGCTTTCGATGTAATCCACCGCGACGCCCAATGGGCAGACGCTGACGCCGGTCTCGTGGCCCTCGTAGGTGATGCGCTCATGGACCGTGCGCTCGGTCAGCGCGGTGCCTTCGGTGAACCATTTCTCGGGCACCTTCACGCGATGCGAGGCCTCGACATCGAAGAGGCTGCGCACCACCGAGACGAAATTCGCCGCATAGCGCGGGATGTGGAAGCTGACGTCGTCGCAGGCCAGCAGGCTTTCGATGATCTGCTTGCGCCAGGGCAGCACGTTGAACATGTCCGCCGCCGGAAACGGCGTGTGATGGGTGAAGGCGATGCGCAGATCGGGCCGGATCTGGCGCAGGTAGCCGGGCACGAGCCACAGGTTGTAGTCATGCACCCAGACCAGCGCACCCTCGGCGGCCTCTTCGGCGGCGGCCTCGGCGAAGAGGCGGTTGACCTCCTGGAAATTCTCCCAGTCGACGGGGTCGTAATTGTAGCGTTCCTTGAAGGAATGCAGGATCGGCCAGAATGCCTCCTTGGAGGAGACATGGTAGAATTCCCGCACCTGGTGGTTGGTCAGCGGCAGCCGCGAGACGGTATAGCTGCCGTGGTCGTCCTTGATGTCGACCTTTTGCTCGAAACCGGGGTTTTCCGGGTCTTCGGCCAGTTTCCACGCGATCCACGCGCCGTGGTTCACCCGCCCGAAAAAGCCCTTGAGCGTCGGCACGATGCCATTGGGGCTCTTGTTCTCGCGAAAGACGATCTTGCCGTTTTCTTCCACCTCTTCATAGGGTTGACGGTGGTAGACGATGACGAGTTCCGATGCCATTTCAACGCCCCCCTTACACGAACAGCTTGTGGTGCAAGATCGCCTCGGCGATGCCGCCGACACCCTCTTCGCGGGCGCGGTGAACGTGGGCGTGTCCGTCCAGCGCCTCGATCAGCGCGGGCTCGGAATTGCCCACGGCGACGGCGGGCAGGCCCATGGTCAGCATCGACAGGTCGTTGAGCGTGTCGCCCGCCACCAGCACCTTGCGGTTGTCGATGCCCAGATGCGTGAGCAGCCGCAAAAGCGAGGGCCCCTTGCTCACATCCCTGGGCAGAACGTCGAAATAGCGATCCGCCGAAATCAGACCGTCGAGGCCGAGGCCCGCCACGATATCCAGCGCGCGCGCGTCGAAGGTCGCGGGGTCCATGTCGTAGCTGACACGGTAGCGGAAGCCGGTGGATTGCAGCGTCAGACCCGGTACGCTGCGCAGCGCGGCCTGCACGCGGGTGCCGGCATCGTTCCAGGCCGTGGCGACCTCATCCTCCAGTTCGGGGATCGGCACGATGAAATGATCGTCATCGACCGCGGCGATGGTGGTGCCCACGTCGCCCACGACGAAATCCGGCCGCGGCACGCCCCGCCTGCGCGTCAGGTCGCGGATATGGCCGGGGTCACGCCCCGTCACGAAGATCAGGCCGACGCGCGCACGTTGCCCCTCGATCCAGGAATAGAACTTTTTCCGCGCCTCGTCCGAGCCGCCGAGGAAGGTTCCATCTAGGTCTGTGGCGAGGACGAAATCGGCATTTGCGATCGAATTGGCGTCGAAGGTTTCGTGACGGGTCATGAGATCCTTTCTGCAAGTGTTGCAATGGCTTGGTCGGTTGCGGGATGGGCGAAGGACAGGTCCATCGCCCTTGGTTCGGCCTCGATCGGCCGGGCCCAGAGGGCCGCGAAAGCGTCACCGGGCGCGGCGCCCTCGTGAAGAATGGCGCGCACGGTCTCGCAGATCGGCAGGCGCAGCCCGAGGCGGCGGGCAAGGTCGGTGACCGAAGTTGCGTTGACCTCGCCCTCGACCACGACGGGCTTGCCGTCGAAACAGGCGGCGCGCGGGGTGCCCTGCCCCAGCTGCAGGCCCAGCGCCATGTTGCGCGAGGTCGGGCTGGAGCAGGTCAGCGTCAGGTCGCCGATGCCCGACAGGCCGGTGACCGTCTCGCGGCGCCCGCCCAAGGCCTCGGCCAGCCGCTTCATCTCGTCGAGGCCGCGGGTGATGAGGGCCGCGCGGGTGTTCTCGGCGAACCCCGCGCCGGTCATGACACCGCAGGCGATGGCGATGACGTTCTTGACCGCGCCGCCGATCTCGACGCCGACAAGGTCGTCCGAGACATAGGCGCGAAAGCTTTCGGTCGAAAGCGACACGGCCAGCCGCACCGCGGGCGCCTCGGCGGGGGTCAGGCGGTCGGCATAGCTGAAGGGAAAGGCGACCGTGGCGGCGGTCGGATGGCCCAACGCCGTTTCGCGCGCGAAGGTCGGACCCGAGACGCAGCCGACGGGGCGGCGGCCCAGCTCCTCTTCGGCGACCTGCGTCATCAACAGGCCGGTTTCCGCCTCGATCCCCTTGGCGCAGACCGCGACGGGCATGCCCGGCGGGGCATATTCCGCGACGGCCCGCGCGACCGAGCGGACCGAGCGCGAGGGCACGACGATCAGCGCGACCTCGGCCCCCTCCAGCGCGGCCTGCATCCGGTGCACGCCGTGCAGACCCTCGGGCAAAGGCACGCCGGGCAGAAACCGCTCGGACCGGCGGGTGCGGTTGATCCCGTCGATCACGGCACGGTCGCGGCCCCAGAGCCGGGTCGCCACGCCCCCACGGGCAAGCGTCGCGGCCAGCGCGGTGCCCCAGGACCCCGCCCCGATCACGGCGGCGCGGCTGTAGGGGTGGGCATGCGACGGCAACGGGTCGCCGGAAAGCGGCTCTTGTTTCATGTCGTCCTCGGGGTTGCGGTCACGATCACGGGCGGGGCGAGCGCAAGATGCGTGGCTCGCAGGCATGTCGGTTACAGACCAGTCATGTCGCAAATGATGCATCTTGCGCGCCGAAAATCAATGCCGCGGGTGCAAAAAGAAGCCAACACCCCGTTTTGCGGGCCAAATCAGTGCCCGATCATGCGTCAGATGCCGGTTTTTCAAGCAAGTCGCCCAGAGGTTATGCGCCATGAATGACTTAAAACGACAACAAAATGTCGTTTTTTGACATTTTTGCGCCAGGACCTATCCTGCTGCACTGCAGCGCAACAAGACCGTTCCCCCCAGAAGGAGGCTTTTCATGTCCAATCCCGTCCGCACCGCGATCTTTCCCGTCGCGGGTCTTGGCACGCGGTTCCTGCCCGCCACCAAGGCGACGCCCAAGGAGCTGTTGCCGGTGATCGACACGCCGCTGATCCAATACGCGATCGACGAGGCGCAGGCGGCCGGGATCGAGCGGATGGTCTTTGTCAGCCACCCGTCCAAGGCCGCGATCGAGCGCTACGTGATGGATGACGCCGCCCTGCGCGCCAGCCTGCGCGAGAAGGGCAAGGAAGACCTCGCCGCCGCGCTTTGCCCGCGCGCGGATGACGCGATCTTCACGATGCAGGACGAACCGCTGGGGCTCGGCCACGCGGTGCTGTGTGCGCGCGATCACGTCCTGCCCGGGCCGGTGGCGGTGATCTTGCCCGACGACCTGATCCTCGGCACGCCCTGCCTGCCCGAGATGGTGGAGGCCTACGGCGACGCCGGCGCGGGGCACATGGTGGCGACCATGACCGTGCCGCGCGGCGAGGTGTCGAAATACGGCATCCTCGACGGGGCCAAGACGGCGGGCCGCGTCACGCGGGCGCGCGGCATGGTCGAGAAACCCGCGCCCGAGGCCGCCCCCTCGCGCGAGGCGGTGGTGGGGCGCTACGTGCTCGACCCCTCGATCTTCGACGCGCTGGCGACGCAGACGCCCGGCGCGGGCGGCGAGATCCAGTTGACCGACGCCATCGCGCGCGGCGCGGGCCGGCTCGGGCTGGCGGGCTTCCGCTTTGGCGGGGTGCGGTTCGACTGCGGGTCCAAGGCGGGCATGCTGCGCGCCACGCTGCACCTTGCGGCGCAGGACCCCGATTATGCCGAGGTGCTGGCCGAGCTCGGCACGCCCGCCCCGCGCGCGGCCTGATCCTCGGCCTGGGGCAGGATGCCGGGCCGCCCGACGCACTCATAGGCCTCGAACCCGGCACGCCGGGCATCGCGGGGGCTGTAGATGTTGCGCAGATCGGCCATGCGGGGTGTCGCCATCTTCTTCGCGACCTTCTTGAGGTCGAGGGCGCGGAACTCGTTCCACTCGGTCAGGATCACCACGAGATCGGCGTTTTGCGCCGCCTTGTAGGGGTCGTCATGCCAGGCGACGCCCGGCAACAGCGTCTCGCCCTCGCGCCGCCCCTGCGGATCGACCACCCGCACGCGGGCCCCGCCCCCCACCAGCGCGGGCACGATGGTCAGGCTGGGCGCATCGCGCATGTCGTCGGTGTTGGGCTTGAAGGTCACGCCCAGCACCGCGACGGTCTTGCCGTTGAAGGACCCGTCGCAGAGATCGCGCAGCTTTTCGACCATGCGGTGCTTTACGTCCTCGTTCACGCGGATCACCGTCTCGACGATGGATTGCGGCACCGCGTGATCCTGCCCGATCCGGGCCAAGGCTGTGGTATCCTTGGGGAAACACGACCCGCCATAGCCGGGCCCTGCGTGCAGGAACTTGTTCCCGATCCGGCCATCGAGGCCGATGCCCTTGGACACTTCCTTGATGTCGGCGCCCACCCGCTCGCACAGCGCGGCGATCTCGTTGATGAAGGTGATCTTGGTCGCGAGAAAGGCGTTGGCGGCGTATTTGATCATCTCGGCCGATTCCAGGTCGGTCGTCACGATCGGGAACTCGCGCAGGAAGAGCGGGCGGTAGATCTCGGCCATGACATCGCCCGCGCGCTCGGTCTGCACGCCGACGACGACGCGGTCGGGCTTCATGAAATCGTCGATCGCAGCGCCCTCGCGCAGGAACTCGGGGTTCGAGGCCACGTCGAACTCGGCCGCCGGGTTGGCCTTGGCGACCACCTGCTTGACCTTGCGGTTTGTGCCCACGGGAACGGTGGATTTCGTGACGATCACCGCGTAGCCCGTCAGCGCGCGCGCCACATCCTCGGCGGCGGCCATGACATAGGTCAGGTCGGCATGCCCGTCGCCGCGCCGCGTCGGCGTGCCGACCGCGATGAAGACCGCCTCGGCCCCGTCCACGGCGCTGGCCAGATCGGTGGTGAAGGAGAGCCGCCCGGCCTCGACGTTCCTGGCCATCAGCGCATCGAGCCCCGGCTCGTAGATCGGCACCTGACCCGCGTTGAGCATCTCGATCTTCCGCGGGTCCTTGTCGACGCAGATCACGTCATGCCCGAAATCCGAGAAACACACCCCCGAGACAAGGCCGACATAGCCCGTTCCGATCATCGTGATACGCATGCTTGCCACCTTGCCTGTTCAGACCACTCCCTCCCGTGTCGGTGTCGCGTGACGCTGCGCCAAGATCAAGCGGCGTATTCCCGGAAGACGGGCAACCGTGGCCAACCCGTCGCAGTCACGCCCGCGGCCGACGGCGTTTTGCGTTTGTGTGATGAATGGTGCCCCCAGAGAGACTCGAACTCCCGACCCTCTGATTACAAATCAGATGCTCTACCAGCTGAGCTATAGGGGCGCCGCAGACCGCATACGCCATGGCCCGCGACCGCGCAAGCGGGCGACGGGTGCGGGGGTTTGCGCCCGTGGCGGTGCCGGTATAGGGTTCGCGCCGACAAAACGGCAATCGGGACCGGGATCAGGGGCAGCATGCAGGTCGTTTTTCATCTCGGCGCACCGTGCACCGATCTCGGCCTGATCCACAAATCCCTGCTGAAAAACCGCGCCCGGCTGTCCGAGGACGGCATCATCGTGCCGCCCCTGATGCGCTACCGTCCCGTCATCAAGGAGACGATGCGCGCCCTGCAGGGCCGGCCGGCCGCGCCCGAGGTGCAGGAGGCGCTGCTCGATGCCATCGTCGACGAGGCGAGGGTCGACCGGCTGATCCTGTCGGATCCGCGCTTCATCTGCATCAACCGACTCGTCGTGCAGGGCGCGCAGATCTGGCCCATGATCGAGCGTCAGACCATCGCGCTCAGGGCATTGTTCCCTCAGGCGCAGATCGAATTCCACATCGGCATGCGCAATCCCGCCACGCTGATCCCGGGGCTTTTCTCCGGCTCGAAATTCAAGGATTTCCGCGAGTTCACCGACAAGATGCAGCCCCATGCCGTCACCTGGTCGGAGGCGCTGCGCCGCTTGCGGATGACCCATCCCGACACGCCCGTGACGGTCTGGTGCAACGAGGACACGCCGCTTTTGTGGGGCGAGATCCTGCGAGAACTGCTGGACGTCCCGTTCGATTTCCCGCTGTCGGGCGTCGACGACCTGGTCGAGACGATCATGGACGCGACCGGGTTCAAGCGGATGCGGCGCTACCTCGCCGACAACCCGCCGCAGTCCGAGATGCAGCGCCGGCGAATCGTGGGCGCCTTCCTCGATCGCTACGCGATCGACGCCGAGATCGAAGAGGACCTCGACCTGCCCGGCTGGACACCGGACCTGATCGAGCAGATGACGCTGACCTACGAGGATGACATGGCCGAGATCGCCCGCATCCCCGGCGTCACCCTGCTCAGCCCCTGACGGTGCGCGGGCACGCTCAGCGCATGCCGAGCGCTTCCTTGTACATCTCCAGCACGGCCTCTTCCTCGGCGATGTCGTCGGGCTCATGCTTGCGCAGCGCGATGACCTTGCGGATCACCTTGGTGTCGTAGCCGCGGGATTTCGCCTCGGCCATCACCTCTTTCTGCTGGTCGGCGATGTCCTTCTTCTCGGCCTCGAGGCGCTCGTAGCGCTCGATGAACTGGCGCAGCTCGTCGGCGGTCACGCGGTAGCTGTCGGGGCGGTCGGTCTCGGTCTCGTCCATCGGTCCTCTCGCGGCTCACTGGCATCGGGAAAGGCCGGTCTAGCCGCGCCGCAGGTCGGCCACAAGCCTTGCCGGCGCGGGCCTTGCCAGAGCCGGGCCGCTGACCTAGGACGGGACGGCGAACATGACCGAGGGAACCGCGACGCATGGTGACGCTTGTCTATGTCGGAACCGCGCTGGCGCTGGCCGGGATCCTGGCGCTTGGCTATTGCATCTGGGCGGCGGTCGCGGCCAAGCGGGCGGGCCTGCCCGACCCGGAGCTGCGCGCGCGCCTGCAGCGCATCGTGACGATCAACATGGGGGCGCTGCTGGTCTCGGTCATCGGGTTGATGTGCGTCGTGCTGGGCGTGTTCATGGCATGATGCGCGCCTGACGCCGGACTGAACCCGAACCGTCCGGCGCGCGAAGGCGCTTGCGCCCGGCCCCGCATTCGCGGCAAGCCTGACGCCATGGGCGCCATCGACACCCTGCCCCCCCTGCGCGAGGTCATCGCGACCCACGGCCTGTCCGCGCGCAAGGCGCTGGGCCAGAACTTCCTGCTCGACCTGAACCTGACGGCCAAGATCGCGCGACAGGCGGGCGACCTGTCGGGCTGCGACGTGCTGGAGGTGGGCCCCGGCCCCGGAGGGCTGACACGCGGATTGCTGGCCGAGGGCGCGCGCCGGGTCGTGGCGGTGGAAAAGGACGCCCGCTGCCTGCCCGCCCTGGCCGAGATCGCGGCGCTTTATCCGGGCCGCCTCGAGGTGATCAATGCCGACGCGCTCAAGCTGGATTGGACGGCCCATCTGACCGCGCCGATCAAGGTCGTCTCGAACCTGCCCTACAATGTCGGCACCGAGCTTCTGGTGCGCTGGCTCACGCCACCCCGCTGGCCGCCGGCCTGGCAATCGCTGACGCTGATGTTCCAGCGCGAGGTGGCCGAGCGGATCGTCGCCCCCCCCGGCGCCAAGGCCTATGGCCGTCTCGCCGTGCTCGCGCAGTGGCGCACGACGGCGCGGATCGCCATGAGCCTGCCGCCCGAGGCCTTCACCCCGCCGCCCAAGGTGCATTCCGCCGTCGTCCATCTCGAGGCGCTGCCCGAACCCCGTTTCCCCGCCGATCCGGCGGTGCTGGAGCGCGTGGTGGCCGCCGCCTTCAACCAGCGCCGCAAGATGCTGCGGGCCGCATTGAAGGGGCTGGCGCCCGATATCGAGGATCACCTGCGGGCCGCGGGTCTGACGCCAACCGACAGGGCCGAGCAGATCCCGATCGAGGGGTTCTGCGCGCTGGCCCGGTCGCTTGCAGGCTAGGGGGAGGGGTTACTCGGCCGCTTCCTGCGGCGGGCTGCCCGACGCGTCACCGCCGCCCGACGCACCGCCCGTCTCGCCGTCTTGCGACGTCGAACTGTCCGGCTTCTTCGGGCGCCGGCTGCGGCTGCGCTTGGGTTTGGGCGCCGCCTCTGGCGTCTCCACGAGGCCGCTGTCGCCCTCGGCGTCGCCGCTGTCCATCACCGTATCGAAGCCCGAGGCGCTGCCGCCGCTGTCGCCGCCGTCCTGCGGCTGACCCTGCCCGCCATCGGACCCGGCGTTGCGCGGCTGCTGGCCGCCGGTATCGCCATGATCGCGCTGGCCGCCGCCTTGCGGCTGGCCTTGCTGCTGGTCGCGCCGGGCGTCCTGTTCACGCTGGGCTTCGGCCAGCATGCGCAGGTAATGCTCGGCGTGCTGCTGAAAGTTCTCGGCCGCCACACGGTCGTTCGAGAGCTGCGCATCACGGGCCAGCTGGTTGTACTTGTCGATGATCTGCTGCGGGGTGCCGCGGACCTTGCCTTCGGGGCCCGACGAATCGAACACGCGGTTGACGATGTTGCCGACCGAGCGGTTGCGGTTCCCCTTGGACCGCGAGCGGTTCTTCGATGATCTCATGTGCTAAATACGATTCCAGTTGTCCTGGTTGGCAGCGGACCGGGTCAACCCCGGTGTCGCCCGTCACCCGCACCACCGCCTTGGCGATCGGCACGGAAAATGTGGCAGAGCCGCAGGGGATGGTCCTTCGACGATCACGCCTGTCAGATGCGAGTAAACATGGGAGCGGCGCGGTGACAAGGCAATTCTGCGCCATTCGTGCCGATTTACCGGCACAGGATGCCGATTCACGCCCGGGCGTGGCCGTTCGGCATCGCGCCTTCGACGACCCGCGGCTTTCCATTGATGTCGGGATGCACCGCCACCGCGTCAAGGCCCGCCCCCCGAAACAGCGCCGCCACCGCCGCGCCCTGGCCTGCGCCGATCTCCACGAGACAGCGTCCGCCGGGGCGGAGATGGGCGTCGATCCCGGCGAGGATCGCGCGATAGGCCGCAAGGCCGTCGCCCCCCGGCGTCAGCGCGCCGCGCGGTTCCCACCGGGTGATCTCGGGGGCAAGCGCGGCATACTCCGCCTCGGTCACATAGGGCGGGTTCGACACGACGAGATCGAAGCGGCCCTCGACCCCGGCCCACCAGTCGGCCTCGAGCAGCCGCAAGCGCCCCTCGACGCCATGGCGCGCCGCGTTCCCGGCGGCCACCTCCAGCGCGGCAGGCGAGATGTCGGTGGCAAGCCCCTCGGCCTCCGGGCGCTCGGCCAGCAGCGTCACCGCGATGGCTCCGCTTCCCGTGCCCAGATCGATCATCCGCGAGAAAGGCGCGGCCAGCGCGTGCTCGATCAGCGTCTCGGTGTCTGGCCGAGGCACCAGCGTATCCCGCGTCACCCTGAACTTGCGGCCGAAAAACCCCCACTGTCCGAGGATCTGCGCCATTGGCTCCCGCGCCAGCCGGCGCCGCACCATGGTCTCGGCGGCCTGCACCTGCCCGGACGACAGCGCCTCGGGCCCGGCCGTGGCCACCCGCGCGGCGCTCCAGCCGGTGACTTCCCCGAGGATCAACCGCGCCTCGCGCTCCGCCTGCCCGCCCGCGACCGGACCCAGCCGCCGCCGGGTCGAGGCCAGCCAGTCGCCCACCGTCACGACCCGCGCCCCCCGGCTTCATCTTCCCCCAAATACGGCCGCCGGAGGCGATCCCGACCGCACCGCCGCGCCGATCCTTCCCGCAGCGCGCACCGCCCGCCACGGGCGCCCGCGCGCGGACGGGCCGCAGGCCCCCCGCGCGCCGGGTCGCGGGCGAAGCCCGCGAAAGCCGTCAGCGCCTCAGCCATCCATCGCCGCCAGTTGCCGCGCCTGGGCATCCGCGACAAGCGCGTCGATCACCTCGTCCAGGTCACCCGCCAGCACCTGCTCCAGCTTGTAGAGCGTCAGGTTGATCCGGTGATCGGTCAGCCGCCCTTGCGGAAAGTTGTAGGTGCGGATGCGCTCGGACCGGTCGCCCGAGCCGACCTGCGCCTTGCGGTCGGCGGCCGTGGCCTCGGCCGCGCGCCTGCGTTCCAGGTCAAAGAGCCGCGCGCGCAGCACGCCCATGGCGATCTCGCGGTTGCGGTGCTGGGATTTCTCGGAACTCGTGACCACGATCCCCGAGGGGATATGCGTGATCCGCACCGCGCTGTCGGTGGTGTTCACATGCTGCCCGCCTGCCCCCGAGGCGCGCATCGTGTCGATGCGGATGTCGCTTGCGGGGATGTCGATATCGACCTCCTCGGCCACCGGCAGCACCGCCACCGTCGCCGCCGAGGTGTGGATGCGACCGCCCGATTCCGTTTCCGGCACACGCTGCACCCGATGCACGCCGCTTTCGAATTTCAGCCGGGCAAAGACGCCCTCGCCCTCGACGCGCGCGGTCACTTCCTTCACCCCGCCCAGCTCGGTCTCCTGCAGGTCCACGATCTCGAGCCGCCAACCCCGTGCCTCGGCATGGCGCGTATACATCCGCAGAAGATCGCCCGCGAAAAGCGCCGCCTCCTCGCCGCCGGTGCCGGGGCGGATCTCGATCATCGCGGGGCGTGCGTCGGCCTCGTCCTTGGGCAGAAGCGCCAGTTGCAGCGCGGCCTCGGCCTCGGGCAGGGCGGCGCGCAGGCGCGGCAGTTCCTCCTCGGCCAGCGCGCGCATCTCGGGGTCGGCGAGCATCGCCTCGGCCTCGGCGATGTCGCCCACCAGCTGCCGCCAGGCCGCGATCTGCGTCACCACCGGCTTCAGCTCGGCGTATTCGCGGCTGATCCGCGCGATCTCGCCCGCCGCCGCGCCCGCGTTCAGCTGCGCCTCGAGATACTCGAAACGATCCGTGATCTGGCGCAGGCGGTCCTCGGGCAACATGGGCGTCACGTGACGCGCCGCACGGCCGGCGTCAAGGCCCCGACATGGACCGCGCGCGGTCGATCCAGCGCGCCACGCGCGCCGCGTTCACGCCCATGTCGGAATAGCCGAAGCGCGAGCGCGAATAGATCTCCAGCCGCGTGCCCTGCGCCACCGGCGTCAGCTTGACCGAGATCGCGTCAGGAAACCCCATCAACCGCGAGCGCGCGACATAGGTCATGTGCCCCTCGCCCACCGCGCCCGCGATCAGGTCCGCGCCTTCGGCCGTCGCGATGGCGTCGATCCGGGTGGCCAGCACATCGGGCGTGACGTCGAAGATCGGCGCATCGGCCCCTGTGCGCAGCTCGAAATTCGGGCTGTCGGGCGGGGTGATCGAGGCCGGGTCGACATGCCATGTCTCGGCGGGCATCGAGACGGCGCGGAAATAGACCGCGGCGCCGATCACGGCGGCGGCGGCGAGGATGACAAGGCCGATCACGATGCGCATGATCCACTAGGTCGCCGCTTGTCCGCCTGCCGTCAAGAGCGCGCTTGCCGCGGCGCGCGCGATGATGCGCTCCTCGTCGGTCGGCATCACGAGGATCGGCACCGGCCCTGCATGGATCGTTGCGGCATTTTCCGCGTTGCGGTCAGGATCGACCGAAAGCCCCAGAAACCCCAGCTTGTCCAGCGCCCCGGCCCGGACGGGCGCGGCGTTCTCGCCGATGCCCCCGGTGAAGACCAGCGCGTCGAGCCCGCCCAGGGCCGCGGCCAGCGCCCCGATTTCGCGCCGCAAACGGAAGGTGTAATAGGCGATCGCCTCGGCGGCCTCGGGCGCGTCCGATGCCAGCAGGGTGCGCATGTCATGGCTGATCCCCGAGAGGCCCTTCAGCCCGCTTTCGGAGTAAAGCAGCGTGGTGATCTCTTCCGCGCTCATCCCCTGCCCCATCAGGTAGAGCACGACACCCGGATCGAGCTGGCCCACCCGCGTGCCCATCGGCATCCCGTCGAGCGCCGAGAAGCCCATGGTGGAGGCGACCGAGCGCCCGCCCCGGATCGCGCAGAGCGAGGCGCCGTTGCCCAGATGCGCCACGATCACACGGGCCCCGGCCAGGTCGGGATGATCGGCGGCCAGCCGCCCTGTGATGTAGTCGTAACTCAGCCCGTGGAACCCGTAGCGCCGCACGCCCTGCTCGTAGAACCGGCGCGGCAGGGCGAAGGTGTCGTTGACGAAAGGGTGGCCGCGGTGAAAGGCCGTGTCGAAGGCCGCGGCCTGCACGGCATCGGGAAAGGCCTTCAGCGCGGCCTGCACGCCCGCAAGGTTGTGGGGCTGGTGCAGCGGGGCGAGCGGGGACAGCGTGTCGAGATAGGCCAGAAGCTCGGCGGACAGCACCCTCGGCCCGTCGATGTCGGGTCCGCCATGGACCACGCGATGCCCCACCGCCGCGATCTCGCGGCCCGCCATGTGCGGGGCCAGCGCCTCCAGAAGCGCGGCAAGCCCCGTCGCGTGATCGGCGGGGCCGATGGGCGTCACCGTCTCGCCCCCCTGCAATTCAAGGATCAGCCGCGCCTCCGCGCCCAGCGCCTCGATCTGGCCGCGCGCCTCCTCCACCGGGTCCGCACCGGCGGCGTAGAGCCCGAACTTGATCGAACTGGAGCCCGCGTTCAGCGTCAGGATCAGGGTCATTTCCGGCTTTCTGCATAAAGGGCGGCCACCGCGCAGGAGGCGAGCCGCGCCTTGTCGTCATCGGCCCGGCTGGTCAGGATCACCGGCACCTGCGCGCCCATCACGATGCCCGCCGCCTCGGCATGGGCGAGGAAGGTCAGCTCCTTGGCGATCATGTTGCCGGCCTCCATGTTGGGGGCCACGAGGATATCGGCCCGCCCCGCCACCAGCCCGGTCAGCCCCTTGGTGCGCGCCGCGCCGGGATCGACGGCGTTGTCCATCGCCAGCGGCCCGTCCACGAGGCCCCCGGTGATCTGGCCGCGGTCGGCCATCTTGGACAGGATCGCGGCGTCGAGCGTCGAGGGGATCGAGGCCGTCACCGTCTCGACTGCGGACAGGATGCCGACCTTGGGCTGCTCCAGCCCCAGCGCGCGGGCGAGGTCGATCGCGTTCTGCACGATGGAGACCTTGCACTCCAGATCGGGGGCGATGTTGATCGCGGCGTCGGTCACGAACAGCAGGTGGTCGAGGCCCGGCACATCCATCACGAAGACATGGGAAAGGCGGCGGTTCGTGCGCAGCCCCGTCTCCTTCTTCAGGATCGCATGCAGCAACTGGTCGGTGTGCAGATGCCCCTTCATCATCGCCCGCGCGCGCCCCTCGTGGACCAGCGCGACCGCGCGCAGGGCGGCGGCGCGGTGGTCGGGGATGTCGACGATCTCGATGCCGGTGATGTCGGCGCCGGCCTCGGCGGCGGCGGCGGCGATCTTGTCCGGGGCGCCGACGAAGATCGGGTCGATCAGCGTGTGATCGCGTCCCAGGATCGCGCCCATCACCGCGTCGGCGCTTTCGGGGCAGACCACGACGGTGGGCAGGGGTGGCAAGGGCTCGGCGCGCGCCAGAAGCGCGTCGAAATGGCGGTGCGACTGCACCGTCAGGCCCGGCACCTCGGCCCCGTCGAAACTGCGGGCGGCATCGGGGGCCTGCACCGTCGCCTCGCCCTCGGCGATGCGGCCCGCGGGGCCGTCGACCCAGACCGAAAGGCGCACGACACGGCCCTCGAGCTTCTCGGCGACGCGCACCCCCGCAACCAGCGTCTCGCCGGCATGGGCGCGCCCCACGAAGCGCAGCGTCTGGCCGAGGTAGAGCGTCCCCGGCCCCGGCAACTGGTTGCCCAGGACGCCCGAGATCAGTGCGGCGACCCAGGCCGACGGCGCCACCGCCTCATTCACGCCGTCCCCGTCGCCGTCTTGGTCTGGCAGGTGCATCGGGTTCAGGTTGCCGCTGGCATGGGCAAAGACGTAAAGATCCTCGGCCCGGCACAGGCGGCTTACCGTGGCCTCCTGCCCGACGCGAAGCGCGGCATGCGGGGTGCTGGTCAGAATGGTCATGGCGGTCCTTCAGGCTGCGGGTTCGGTCGGTGCCATCCTAGCGGTCCCGCGTGACGAAAACTTGATCCATGTCACCCCGCCGAACCGGGCTCGCGTCGCGGGCCGTCACATGGATTTCACTTTACTTGAAGGCGAAAAAAGGGCATATGGTCGCCGCTATCTCTACTCTATCGACCCCTGTCTTTCGCCCCAACGGCAAGGCTTGTGCTCTCGATCTTGCATGGGTGACGCCGGAGCTGCCGCATGTCGCGGGCAGCGGAAACAGACAGGAGACCACGGATATGGCCACTGGCACCGTGAAATGGTTCAACACCACCAAAGGCTACGGCTTCATCGCGCCCGACGGCGGCTCGAAGGACGTTTTCGTCCACATCTCGGGCGTCGAGCGCTCGGGCCTGACCGGCCTCGCCGACAACCAGAAGGTCAAGTTCGACCTCGAGAAAGGCCGTGACGGCCGCGAAAGCGCCGTGAACATCGAACTGATGTAATCGGATTTTCCTATCGGAATTCGGGAAAGGGCGCGCCGCGGGTGCGCCCTTTTTGCATTCTCGCCAAGGCAATGGCGCAACAGTTCCGCGCAATGCGGCCCGGCCCAGCATGCGGAACTGTCAACAAGCGGAATTCTGACATATAACCGCTGAAAACAGGCAATGCGGGGCGCCGAGCAGGGCGCTCTGTAAATAATGAATAAAATGAGTGGTTAACATGCAGTGCGATATTGATATCGTCGCCGAGCTGCACGGCGTGCGCGTGCCCGCGGCACCGCACCTGACGCCGCGCACGGTCGAGGCTATCCGCAACGGGCTATACGAAAGACCCGAGATCGAAGGCGTTCTGGTCAACCTCCGGTCCGGCGACCGCGTCGTGGAACTGGGATCGGGCGCCGGGATCGTCAGCTCGATCATCGCGAGGAATTTCGACGACGTGAAGGTGCGCACCTTCGAGGGCAACCCCAACCTGATCGAGCATATCCGACAAATGCACAGGATCAACGACCTCGACGGGATCGTGGAGGTGCGGAATTCCATCGTGGTCGCCGAAGACGACCCCGAACCCTTCACCTGGTTCTCGGTCAGCCCAAGCTTTCTTGGCTCGAAGGTCGCCGAGACGGGCGCGCCCGGGGATGCGCGCACGGTCCGCGTCGAGAACACCCCATACACCGAACTGCGCCGCAGCTTTCCGCACAATGTCCTCGTCATGGATATCGAGGGGGCAGAGCTGACATTCCTCGGCGGCGCCGACCTTGCCGACATCGACTTTCTCATCGTCGAGCTTCACCCCACCGTCTACGGGCAAGAGAAAGCCGCGGAATGCATCCGCCTCATCGAGGACGCGGGGCTTGTGCTGGATCCGAACTCGTCGGATTTCCAGGTCAAGGCGTTCAAGAGACCCGTCCGGATGAGCCAAGGCATCGACCGCAGCCGCGTCGCATGGCGCGAGGTGCCCGAGACCCTGCACTTCGACCCCGAGACGCGGTGCGCAGCCGAGATCGAGGTCCATGACCGCGCCGTTCTGGCCAAGAGCCCCGGTTTCGGCCCCGACCCCATTGCCGCCAGCGTGTTCGACGCCGACCAGCGCGAACTGCCGGGCGCGATCTCGTGGCTCGACGGCACGCGCCGCGCCACGAAAAGCCGCCACAATCCGCGCCCGAAACGTTAACCGACATCGCCGGGACCTGGATCTTCGGCGGATACCTCGACCCCGAGGCCCCCGATGCTGCGCGTCAGTTCCTGGCGCGGCTCTGGTGCCTTCCCCATCTCGACGGCGACGCCCCGCGGGGCGTGGTGTTCTTTCCCTTCGGCGCCACCGGGCAGGACGCCTACGACGCGTTCCTTGACGGGGCGCTTGCGCTCTGGGCCCCGGCGCTCGAGCACATGATCCTCAAGGGTCCCAGCCGCTTCGAACGTCTGATCCTGGCACCCCAGGCCGTGGCCGCGGGCCGGTTGCGCCACGGCACCGCCGAATTCCGTGCATTCGCGCGCGCCCTGCCGGGCGGCGATCCGCCCGGCGGCGCTGGCGATCGCCTGTTCCTGTTCGACGCCCGCGCAGGGGATGGCGTGGCAAGCAGCGTTCTGCAAGGGGTCCTGGCCGATGCGGGATACGCAATACACGATCTCGCGCAGACACCGCTGGCTCAGGCGGTAGCCCTGATCGGTTCGGCCTCGATGATCCTCACCTCGGGCAGCCCGGCCGAGGATCTTGTCCTCTACGCGGCTCGCGACACGACGCGGATCGGAACGCTCCTTCCATCGACGGGTGACAGCGGTGCGGATTTCGAGACCCTCGCGCGGGCCTACGGGTTCGGCGGGGCGCATCACACCCTTGTGCCCGGAACAGGTCGGCGTCTCACCGCCGCGGCCCGCGACAAACTCCGCCTGCAGCTTTCGGTGCAGGGGTTCCTGTGACGCGACCAAGATTCCCAATGGCACCGGAGTGAGCGCATGTTCGATTTTCAGATGGATCTACGGGACAGCATCACCATCCATGAGGGCGCCCTGATCCAGCCGGTCACCTACCACGCCAGGAACCACAGCCCCCGCCCCGGCGGAGTGATCGGTGCGGATGGCCGATACCTCGAGATCTCGCATTGCCGGTACCATTCGTCCAAGAAATGGACGCTGTCCTGTGCGCCCGACCTCGACACGCCCCCTTCCGATCTGCCGGGGACCTGGCTGTACGGGGGCGTGCTCGACCCGGCCTTTGGCCACTGCATCATCGAGTCGCTCTCGCGGCTCTGGGCGCTCGACCATCTCGACAGCCAGCCCGACGGCATCCTCTTCCTTCCGGCGGTGCATCGCGCCTTCTACGGGCGGCCAAAGCGCTACATCAAGGCGACCGAAGCCGTATTTTCGGCCTTGGACGGCCTGCCCAAGCGGCGCGCCTGCCCCGTCCCCCCATGTCGGCCCGAGCGGTTGGTTCTCGCCCCTCAAGGCATGGGCGCAGGCGACATGAGCGGCGGGGCACCCGAGTTCCGGGCCTTCATAAAGCGACGGTTCCTGCCCGACGTGTCCCCTTCGGGCAGTGAAGACCTCTACGTCTCCCGCGCCCGTTTGCAGGTGATGGGCAACGTCATGTTCGAAGACCGCATCGAACGCCTGTTCGAAGCGAACGGCTACGAGATCTTCTACCCCGAGCAACACGACCTCGCCGATCAGGTGGCCCGCTACCGGGCAGCGCGCCGGATCGTGACCGTCGAAGGCTCGGCGCTGCATGTCATCGCCTACGCCCTCGGCGAGGATCAGCCGGTGGACATCGGCATCATCCAGCGCCGCGCGACGCACAACATCGACTCCTTCGAAGCTCAGTTGAGATGGCAGAGCGCAGCGCGGGTCAGCGTGATCGGCGCCATGGAACGGCTATACTACCCGCGCCGGATCTATGGCGAACAGTCGAACGTCCGCGCCCTGCACGACCTGCGCCGCATGGCCGAGATGCTGGTCGAGGTCGGCCTGCTTGATCGGGCCGAACCGATCGAGACCCCCACGGAGGACGAGATCTCGGAGGCCCTGGCGCTCCTGCCCAAGGACATGCACCGCATGGATCTCTGAGCGGGGTGCGCCCCGCTCGGTGATTATCCCGCGGCAGGTCCCTTTGGATCGCACCGCAGACTTGGGTCGCGTATCGCCAAGTCGGGTGTCATTCCGCCGAAACGTGTATCTCCCATGGTCAGCCACATGTCGCAATCATCCGGCGGGTTCTGTCCCGAGCATTCAGGGGGGATCATGAAGCCGTACTTCTTGCCGAAAGTGACTTTCAATAGCTGGCCGATGCCCTTGACCACCTTGTAAAGACCGTCGCCCACAAAGAGGAGTGCGCCCTTTTTCGTTGCTGCGCGGCCTATTCGCTCCAGTCGTGGACATGGACGTCGCGGCCCGAATGGCCCTCGAGGATCTTCACCGCCAGTTCCTCGTGCGGCTTGTCGCGCACCCGCACCCACAAGAGCATCCCGCCATGCGCGATGTGATCGGCGTAATACTGCTTGTGGGCCATGCCCGCCCGGCGTGCCAGCAAGACGCCCAGAACCGCGGCGGGGCTGCCCCCGATGGCGACCGCCGCGATCGAGGCCGCAAGCGTGCTGGCAGGCGTCAGCATGGCCGCCAGCGCAATCATGGAACCGACGTAGAAAAAGCCCCCCGCGATACTGCCTTCGAGCGCGCCGATGGCATCCTCCGACACGAAGGCGGCCCGCGGCGCGCGCGGGTCATCGGCCAGATCATCGGACCGCCAATAGGCCTTGTCGAGCTTCTCGGCGAGCACCTCTTCGCGGGCCAGTACGCTGATGTCATGGCGACTGAAGCCCACCGTCCGCAGGTCGTGGAACGCCTGCTGCAGGTCCTCGGGCCGGTCGAAGACGCCCACGGCCTCCGGCACGTCGATGACCGTGACCTTGGCCACATCGCTATCGGTTTCCGCCATGATCCAGTTCCCTCCTGCGTGTTCTGATGGGCAGAGGATGCGGAAACCGGCGTCAGCGCGCCTTGATTTCGGTCAAGAAAATAGACGCGCGCGACTTTCGCAAGCGTCAGTGATTGTCACGCGGCAGGTCCTTTGCGATCCGTTGGTAGGCCGTGGCCAATTCCAGGCAGCCGCCCTGCGCCAGCTGGCCCACGTGGCTGCGGTAGATCTCTTGCCAGGGCGTCTGGTGGCTGATCTCGGGCGGCTGCCAGGCGTCGCGCCGGGCCTGCCATTCGGCCTCGTCCACCAGCGCGTCGAGCGTGCCGGCGTTCAGATCCAGCCGCACCCGGTCCCCCGTCTGCAGAAGCGCAAGGCCGCCGCCCACCACCGCCTCGGGCGAGGCGTTGAGGATCGAGGGGCTTTCGGATGTGCCCGACTGCCGCCCGTCGCCCACCGTGGGCAGGTGCCGGATGCCCGCGCGGATCAGCGCGTCGGGCGGCTGCATGTTCACCACCTCGGCCGAGCCGGGATAGCCCACGCAGCCCACGTTGCGGATGAACAATATCGTATGTTCGTCAATGCCCAACGCGGCGTCGTTGATGCGGTCGTGGTAGTCTTCGGGGCCTTCGAAGACCACGGCGCGGGCCTCGTAGACGCCGCCTTGCAGGAAGCGGGCGCGGAAATCCTCGGAGATCACGCTCGTCTTCATCAGCGCCGAGTCGAAGAGGTTGCCGTTCAGCACCACAAAGCCCGCGTTCTCGCGCAAGGGCCTGTCGAAGGGCCGGATCACGTCCTGATCCCGGCTGCGCGCACCGGCCAGCGCCTCGGCCAGCGGCAGGCCCGAGGCGGTCATCACCGCCCCGTCCAGCTGCCCCGCGGCCATGAGTTCGCCCATCACCGCCGGAACCCCGCCCGCGCGGAAGAACGACTCGCCCAGATAGGCGCCCGCAGGCTGCATGTTCACCAGAAGCGGCAGCTTCAGCCCATGTTCCTGCCAGTCGGTCACGTCCAGCGTAACCCCCATGTGCCGCGCGATGGCCTGCAGGTGGGGCGGCGCGTTGGTGGAGCCGCCGATGGCGGTGTTGACCTTGATCGCGTTGAGAAAGGCCGCGCGGGTCAGGATGTCGGAGGGCTTCAGGTCGGCCTCGACCATCTCGACGATGCGCCGCCCGGTGAGATAGGCCATTTCCATCCGCTCGCGGAAGGGCGCGGGGATCGCCGCCGCGCCCGGCAGGGTCATGCCCAACGCCTCCGCCAGCGCGTTCATGGTGGAGGCCGTGCCCATCGTGTTGCAATGCCCCAGCGACGGGGCCGAGGCACAGGCGCGCTCCATGAACTCGTCGTAGTCGATCTTGCCCTCGGCCAGCAGGCGGCGGCTTTCCCAGATGATCGTGCCCGAGCCCGCGCGCTTGCCCTGCCACCAGCCATCCGTCATCGGCCCGCCGTTCAGCGCGATGGCCGGAAGGTCGACGGTGGCCGCTCCCATCAGCATGGCCGGCGTGGTCTTGTCGCAGCCGGTGGTCAGGACAACCCCGTCGATGGGATAGCCGTGCAGCACCTCCACCAGCGACAGGTATTGCAGGTTGCGATCCAGCGCAGCGGTGGGCCGCTTGCCCGTCTCCTGGATCGGGTGCACCGGAAACTCCATCGGGATGCCGCCCGCGTCGCGGATGCCCGCCTTGATCCGGTCCATCAGGAAGACGTGGATCTTGTTGCAGGGGACAAGATCGCTGCCCGTCTGGGCGATGCCGATGATCGGGCGTTCGCTTTGCAGCTCGGCACGGGTGAAGCTCTGGTTCTGGTAGCGTTCCAGGTAGAGCGCGGTCATGCCCGGGTTGTTGGGGTTGTCGAACCATTCCTGGCTGCGATAGCGGCGGTTGGCGCGGGTGTCGGACATGGGTTGTTCCATATAGTGAAACTCGGGGCCGAATAATGAGACGGCTTGCGACAGTCCTAGCGGAACCGTCCCCTGCCTCTCAAGCCAAACAATCGGCGTGGTGCTTGAGACATATCAAATCACTGCGCCCGTGCCTGTGCCATTCAGGGTGCGACAGGACACGCCATGCCCCAGATCGTCTTTCGCACCGAGGACCTGAGCAAGGTCTACGACACCGGCGAGATCAAGGTTCACGCGCTGGCGGGCGTGGACCTCGAGCTTTACGCCGGTGAATTGTCCGTGCTGCTCGGCCCCTCGGGCTCGGGCAAGTCGACGCTTCTGAACATCCTCGGCGGGCTCGATCATGCCAGTTCCGGCAGGGTCTGGTTCCGCGATTTCGAATTGACCGAGCTCGGGGATCGACAGCTCACGCGCTACCGGCGCGACCATGTCGGCTTCGTCTTCCAGTTCTACAACCTCGTCCCGTCGCTGTCTGCGCGCGAGAACGTGCAGCTTGTCACCGATGTGGCCCCCGACCCCATGCCCGCCGACGAGGCGCTGGAGCTGGTGGGGCTGCAGCACCGGCTCGACCATTTCCCGGCCGAGATGTCGGGCGGCGAGCAGCAGCGCGTGGCCATGGCGCGGGCCATCGCCAAGCGGCCCGAAGTGCTGCTCTGCGACGAACCCACCGGCGCGCTCGACAGCAAGACGGGCGTCGCGGTTCTGGAGGTGCTGAAGCAGATCAACGACGATCTGGGCACCACCACCGTGGTCATCACCCACAACGCGGGCATCCGCGCCATGGCGCATCGGGTCATCAACTTCGCCGACGGCAAGATCGCGGGCGTCGAGGTGAACGAGACCCGCCTCGCCCCCCACGAGATCAGCTGGTGAGGGCGGGGATGCAGGCGATCGACATCAAGCTGTTGCGCGATTTCCAGCGGCTCTGGGTGCAAGGCGTGGCCATCGCCGTGGTGCTGGCCTGCGGTGTGGCGATCCTGCTGACGGCCTTCGGCATGTACACCGCACTGACCGAGACCCGCGACGCCTATTACGAGCGCAACCGCTTTGCCGAGGTTTTCACCGAGGCGCGGCGCGTGCCCGACCGGATGCTGCCCGAGATCATGGAGATCCCCGGCGTGACCGGGGCCGAGGCGCGGGTGCAGGGCATGGCAGTGCTGGACCTGCCCGGCCGCGTCGAGGTGGCGATGGGGCAGATGCTGTCCTGGCCCACCGGCGACGACCCGCTGCTGAACGTGCCGATCCTGCGCGGCGGCGTGCCGCCCGAGCGGGCGGGCGAAGTGATGGTCACGACCGCCTTCGCCGAGGCCAACGGCTTCGGGATCGGCGATGTCTTCCACGCCAACCTCAACGGCCAGCGCCGGGCGCTGACGATCACCGCGACCGCGCTGTCGCCTGAGTTCATCTACACCATCGGCCCCGGCGCGCTGATGCCCGACAACGAGGGGTTCGGCATCCTCTGGATGCCCGAGGCCGAGATGGAGGCCGCCTTCGACATGGCGGGCGCCTTCAACCATGTCGCCCTGCGCCTGACCGCCGATGCCGCGCCCGAGGACGTGAAAGAGGCGCTGGACCTGCTTCTCGACCCCTATGGCGGGCAGGGCGCTTATGGGCGCGCGCAGCAGATGTCGGACGCTTTCGTCGCAACCGAGATCGACCAGCTGCGCGGCATGGCGATGGTCGTGCCGCCGATCTTCTTCGCGATCTCCGCCTTTCTCGTCGGCATGGTGATGAGCCGGATCGTGGCGCTCGACCGGGCCGAGATCGGGCTTCTGAAAGCGCTGGGATACTCGGACGTCGAGATCTCGCTGCATTACCTGCTTCTAGCGGCCCTCATCGCCGTGATCGGCGTGGCGCTCGGCTGGGCGGGGGGCACGATCCTGGCGCGCGGGATGGCGGGGCAATACGCGGAATTCTTCGATTTCCCCTACCTGATCTTCCGCGTGCCGCCCTGGGTCTACGCGATGTCGGGCCTCGCGGCCCTGATCACCACCATGGCGGGCGCACTGCGCGCAGCCCTGATGGCCGCGCGGCTGGCGCCCGCGGTCGCCATGCAGCCCCCCGCCCCGCCGGTCTTCCGCAAGACGCTGGCCGACCGCGCGATGGCGGCGCTGCACCTGAAGCAGACCACGATCATGGTGCTGCGCAGCGTCATCCGCTGGCCGATCCGCAGCGCGCTGACCGCGTTGGGGCTGGGGGCGGCCACCGCATCGGTCATCGCGGCGGGCTTCATGTTCGACGCGCTGACGCGGATCATCGACCTCGCCTTCAACCAATCCTTCCGACAAGACGCGATGATCATGTTCACAAACGAGGTGCCCGAGGCCGCACTGGCCGACGTGGCCAACCTGCCCGGTGTGATGCAGGTCGAGGCGATGCAGTTCCACGCGGCCACCCTGCGCAACGGGCCGCGCGAAAAGCGCATCTCGATCGAGGTGCGCCCCGACGGCGCGGAACTGTCCCGCGTGATCGGCGCAAGCGGCCAGCCCATCGACCCGCCGCCGGGCGGCATCCTGCTGTCCGACCGACTGGCCGAGCAGCTCGAGATCGGCGTGGGCGAGATGCTGGAGGTCGAGTTCATGACCGGCCGCCGCGAAACGCATGGGATGGTCGTGGCGGGGCTGGTCGAGCAGTATTTCGGGCTGGGGGCCTATGTCGAGATCGGCTATCTCGACCGGCTCTTCCGGCGCAGCCCGCAGGTCTCGGTCGCCAATGTGCTGGTCGACGAGGCGCAGCTGCCCGCGCTGCACGCGGCGCTGCAGGAGACGCCGATGCTGTCGGGGCTGATCGAGATGAACGCCAACCGCGCAAGTTTCGAGGACACGATCAGCGAGAACGTGGTGGTGGTGAACACGGTCTACGCCGCCATCGCCGTCCTGATCACGGTGGGCGTGGCCTATAACGGCGCGCGCATCCAGATGTCGGAGCGCGCGCGCGAACTGGCCAGCCTGCGCATCCTCGGCTTCACGAGGGGAGAGGTCAGCCAGGTCCTGGTGGGCGAGACGATGTTGCTGGCGCTGATCGCGCAGCCGGTGGGCTGGCTGTTGGGGGCGTGGATCGCGCATGCGCTGACACAGAGCTTCACCTCGGACCTCTACGCCATTCCGCTGGTGCTGGAGCCTGCCAGTTTCGCCTGGGCGAGCCTCGTGGTGCTTTCCGCCAGCTGCGCCTCGGTGATGGTCGTGCGCCGCCGCATCGACCGGATGGACCTCGTGGCCGTCATGAAGACACGGGAGTAACGGATATGGTCTGGACAACACGAACCGCGGGCCTGTCGCTGGCCGGGGTCGCGCTGATCGGGGGGCTGGCCTGGGTGGCCTTTCGCGAGGACCCGGTGCCGGTCGACCTGATCGAGGTGGTGGCCGGCCCGATGCAGGTCACCATCGACGCCGACGGGCGGACCCGCATCCGCGACCTCTACGAGGTGGCCGCCCCCATCGCCGGAACCGCGCTGCGCGCGCCCGTGGCCGTGGGCGATCCGGTCGTCGCGGGCGCGACGGTGGTCGCGCGGGTGGAACCCGCCACGCCCGCGCTGCTCGATGCGCGGTCGCGCGCGCAGGCCGAGGCCGCCGTGGCCGAGGCCGAGGCAGCGCTCGATGTCGCGCGCACCGAGCTGACCCGCGCCGAGGAGGAGGAGGTCTTTGCCCGGATGCAGTTCGAGCGGACCCAAACGCTGGTGGAGCGCGGCGTCTCGACGATCACGCAACTGGAAACGGCGACGCAGGCGCTGGCCGTGGCCGAGGCGACCGTGGCCGCCGCGCGGTCGCGCATCGCCATGGCCGAGGGCACACGCGACCGGTCGCAGGCCGCCCTGCTTGGGCCCGAGGGGCGCGAAGGCGGCGCGGAGTGCTGCGTCGAGCTGACGGCGCCCTCGGGCGGCGTCGTCCTGTCGATCGCGACGATCAGCGAGCATCCGGTCCAGGCGGGCGCCCCCCTGGTCACCATCGGCGATCCCGCCGAGCTTGAGATCGTGGCCGAGCTCTTGTCGTCGGATGCCGTGCGCATCGCGCCCGGCACGCGGGCGGTCGTGGACCGCTGGGGCGGGCCGCACCCGCTCGAGGCGGTGCTGACCCGGATCGAGCCTGCGGCCGCAACCCGCGTCTCGGCGCTGGGGATCGAGGAGCAGCGCGTCGACGTGATCTTCGATATCGTGACCCCAGCGGAGGCGCGGCCGGGCCTCGGCCACGGTTTCTCGGTCTACCTGCGCGTGGTGGAATGGGAGGACGACAGCGTTCTGCAGGTGCCGCTTGGCGCGTTGTTCCGGCGCGGCGAGGGGTGGGCCGTCTATGTCGTGGCAGGCGGCGTCGCCGAGGAACGCGCGGTCACGCTCGGGCAGCGCGGCGCGCGCATGGCGCAGGTGCTGGAGGGGCTGGAAGCGGGCGAACGGATCGTGACGCATCCAAGCGAGGCGGTGGCCGATGGCGTGACGGTGGTGGACCGGCGCGACCTGTGACACCGGGCGCCGAAAGGCCCTTGCAAGGGCCTTTCACAGAGCCTTGCAAGGCTCTGAAAAGCGCCTTGCAAGGCGCTTACGGGCTTTCGAAAGCCCGTGGCGCCTCAGATCAGCGGCAGCGCGCGGCGGACAAGATCGTCGAGCTGATCCTCGTGCCCCTTGGCATAGGCCTTCAGCTCCGCGCGCATCTCGGGGCCCCAGAAATCCTTGAGGTGGCCCGCCACACGCTCGGCCTGGTCCTGACCGGGCTGGCTGCGGAAGAAGGTGGCGATCTGGTTGGCCATGCGGCTCAGCTTGTCAGGCGACATCGGTCTCTCCCGTGACGATCCGGTGGGTGTGGGTGAAGGCCTCGACCCGCGCTCCGCGGGCGAAGGCCGCGACGGTCAGCCCCGCCCCCTCGGCCAGCCGCAGGGCATGGGCCGTGGGCGCCGAGACGGCGATCAGGACGGGGCAACCGGCGAGAACCGCCTTCTGCACCATCTCGACCGAAACGCGGCTGGTGATCACCATGGCGCCGCAGGCAGGGTCGATCTCTGCCCGCTGCATGGCGCCGATCAGCTTGTCCAGCGCGTTGTGGCGGCCCACGTCCTCGCGCGCCAGAACGATCCCCTGCCCCGGCCCGGACCCAGGCATGTAGAAGCCCGCGGCATGAACCGCGTGGGTCAGGTCATGGAGCGGCTGATGGGCGCGCAGCGCGTCCACGGCCCCCGCCGCCTCGCCCGCGTCGAGCGTGAGCGTGCCCGTGACGGGCGGCAGGTCGCGCAGCGCCTCTTCGAGGCTTTCGATGCCGCAAAGCCCGCAGCCCACCGGCCCCATCATCGCGCGGCGCCGCGCGCCCAGCGCCTCGGCCGCCTTCTCGGCGATCCAGAGCCGCGCCTCGATGCCAAGCTCGGTTTCGATGATCTCGATCCGCTCCACCTGGTCGGGCCGGGCGTAGCCCTCGGTAAAGGCGAAGCCGCGGGCAAAATCCTCGAGGTCGGCGGGCGTGCACATCATCACCGCCTGCGTCGTGCCGTTGCAGGTGACGGCAACCGGCACCTCCTCGGGCAGCGCGCGGGTGACATCCCGCGCGCCCTCGGGGCCCATGGTCCGGGCATGGATCGAGCGGCTGGGCATCATTCGGCCGCCGACAGGATGCGGCGTGACTGCCGCGCCTGTTCCTCGTAGCGTTCCTGCCAGTCCGAGGGGCCGTTCGACAGGCCCACCTGCACCGCCGTCACCTTGTATTCCGGGCAGTTCGTGGCCCAGTCCGAGTGATCGGTGGTGATGACATTTGCCTGCGTGCCGGGGTGGTGGAAGGTGGTGTAGACCACGCCGGGGCTGACCCTGTCGGTCAGATGCGCGCGAAGCGAGGTTTCGCCCGATCGGCTGACGAGCTTGACCCAGGCGCCCTCGGTGATCCCGCGCACCTCGGCGTCATGGGGGTGGATCTCGAGCACGTCCTCGTCGTGCCAGACGGTGTTCGCCGTCCGCCGCGTCTGCGCGCCGACGTTGTATTGCGACAGGATGCGTCCGGTCGTCAGCAGAAGCGGAAAGCGCGGGCCGGTCCGTTCCTCGGTCGCGACATATTCGGTGACGATGAACCGCCCCTTGCCGCGCACGAAACCGTCGACATGCATGATCGGCGAGCCCTCGGGGGCGGCATCGTTGCAGGGCCACTGAACGCTGCCGCGTTCTTCCAGCAGGGCGTAGTCGACATGGGCGAAACCGGGGGTGGTTGCCGCGATCTCCTCCATGATCTGCGCGGGGTGGGTGTAGTGCCACGTGCTCCGCCCCTCGGCCTTGAGGATCGCGTTGGCGAGCATCTGGGTGATCTCCCAGTCGGCGTAACCGTTGCGGGGCTTCATCACCTCGCGCACGCGATTGATGCGGCGCTCGGCATTGGTGAAGGTGCCTTCCTTCTCGAGGAAGGTCGAGCCGGGCAGAAAGACATGCGCGTAATTCGCCGTCTCGTTCAGGAAGAGGTCATGGACGATGACACACTCCATCGCCGCCAACCCCGCCGCCACATGCTTGGTATCGGGATCGGATTGCAGGATATCCTCGCCCTGGCAGTAGAGCCCCTTGAACTGCCCGCCCACGGCGGCGTCCAGCATGTTGGGGATGCGCAGGCCCGGCTCGGGGTCGATGTCCACGCCCCAGGCCTGCTCGAAGATCGCGCGGGTATCGGCGTTCTTGACATGCCGATAGCCCGGCAATTCGTGCGGGAAGGAGCCCATGTCACAGGAGCCCTGCACGTTGTTCTGACCGCGCAGCGGGTTTACCCCCACCCCCTCGCGCCCGATGTTGCCCGTCATCATGGCGAGGTTGGCGATGCCCATGACGGTCGTCGACCCCTGGGAATGCTCGGTCACGCCCAGCCCGTAGTAGATCGCCCCGTTGCCGCCCGTGGCGTAAAGCCGGGCGGCGGCGCGCAGCTCTTCGGACGGAACGCCGGTGAGCATCTCGGTCATCTCGGGCGAGTGGCGGACATCCGAGACGAACTCGGCGTATTCCTCGAACTCGTCCCAGTCGCAGCGATCCCTGATGAAGGCTTCGTCATAGAGCTTTTCGGTCACGATCACATGCGCCAGCGCCGTGACGACCGCGACGTTGGTGCCGGGGCGCAGGGGCAGGTGATGGGCCGCCTCGACATGCGCGGATTTCACAAGGTCGATCCGGCGCGGGTCGATCACGATCAGCTTCGCGCCCTGACGCAGACGCTTTTTCAGACGGCTGGCGAAAACCGGGTGCCCGTCGGTCGGATTCGCGCCGATGATCACGGCGACATCGACATGCTGGACGCTGTCGAAATTCTGCGTGCCCGCGCTGGTGCCGAAAGTCTGGCCGAGGCCGTAGCCCGTGGGCGAATGGCAGACCCGCGCGCAGGTGTCGGTGTTGTTGTTGCGGAAGACCGCGCGCGTCATCTTCTGCACGAGGTAGGTTTCCTCGTTCGTGCAGCGGCTCGAGGTGATGACGCCCACCGACTTGCGCCCGTATTTGGCTTGAATGCCCCGGAACTTGTCCGCGGCGAAGCCGATCGCCTCCTCCCAGCTGACTTCGCGCCAGGGCTGGTCGATGGTCTCGCGGATCATCGGGTTCAGGATGCGGTCGGAATGGGTGGCGTAGCCATAGGCGAAGCGGCCCTTGACGCAGCTGTGCCCGCGGTTCGCGGCCCCGTGCTTGTAGGGGGTCATGCGCACCAGCTCATCCCCGTTCAGCTCGGCCTTGAACGAGCAGCCGACGCCGCAATAGGCGCAGGTGGTGATGACCGAGCGCGTGGGCGTGCCCAGCTCGATCACCGATTTCTCCTGCAAGGTGGCGGTCGGGCAGGCCTGCACGCAGGCCCCGCAGCTGACGCAATCGGACGACAGGAAATCGTCGCCCGCGCCGCCCGCCGAGACGCGGCTGTCGAACCCGCGGCCTTGAATCGTCAGCGCGAAGGTGCCCTGCACCTCTTCGCAGGCCCGGACGCAGCGGTTGCAGACGATGCATTTCGACGGATCATAGGAGAAATAGGGGTTGCTGTCGTCCTTGGGCAGCCACTCGGGGTTGGCTTCGCCGCTGGTGTCGCGGGTGGCGAAATGGGTGCGCATGCCATCCTCGGGCGCCTCGTAACGCACGTCGCGCAGGCCGACGGCACCGGCCATGTCCTGCAGCTCGCAATCACCGTTGGCCGCACAGGTCAGGCAGTCGAGCGGGTGGTCGGAGATATACAGCTCCATCACGCCGCGGCGGATCTTCTTCACCTTCTGCGACTGGGTGCGCACGACCATGCCGGGGGCCACCGGCGTGGTGCAGGAGGCGGGCGTGCCGCGCCGCCCCTCGATCTCGACGACGCACAACCGGCAAGAGCCGAAGGCCTCGAGGTTGTCGGAGGCGCAGAGCTTGGGGATGGACATGCCCAGTTCGGCTGCGGCGCGCATGACCGATGTGCCTTCGGGCACGGTCACCTCGAAGCCGTCGATGGTCAGCGTGACCGGCGCGCCCTGTTTCGCGGGCGTGCCCATGTCGCGGTCGTCTGACCATGGAATGATGAAATCCTTCATTCTGCGGCCTCCCGTGCCGGGCTGAATTCCTCGGGGAACTGCTCCAGCGCGCTCATCACAGGGTAGGGCGTGAAGCCCCCAAGCGCGCAGAGCGAGCCGTCCTTCATCGTCTCGCAGAGATCGACCAGCAGCGGGATGGCGCCCGCGTCGCCCTGCGCGATGCGGTCGATGGTCTCGACGCCCCTCACCGCGCCGATGCGGCAGGGCGTGCATTTGCCGCAAGATTCCACCGCGCAGAATTCCATGGCGAAACGCGCCATGCCCAACATGTCCGCGGTATCGTCGAAAACGACGACGCCCGCATGCCCGATCAGCCCGCCTTGGCCGTCGAATTCCTCGTAGGCGAAGGGCGTGTCGAACTTGGCGGGCGCGAAATAGGCGCCGAGCGGCCCGCCGACCTGCACCGCCTTCACGGGGCGGCCGCTGGCCGTGCCGCCCGCGATGTCGTTGACCAGCTCGCCCAAGGGCATGCCGAAGGCCGTCTCGAAGAGGCCGCCGTGCTTGACGTTGCCCGCGATCTGCACCGGCATCGTGCCCTTGGACCGGCCAAGCCCGAAACCCGCGTAATGCGCGGCCCCCTTCTCGAAGATCACCGGAACGGTGGCCAGCGAGATGACGTTGTTCACGACCGTGGGCCGCCCCATGAACCCCTCGAGCGCGGGCAGCGGCGGCTTGGCGCGCACCACGCCGCGCTTGCCCTCCAGCGAGTTCAGAAGGCTGGTTTCCTCGCCGCAGACATAGGCGCCGGCACCCACGCGGATCTCGATATCGAATTCATGCGATGCATGAAGAACGCGCCCGAGAATGTTGTTTTCACGTGCGATTTCCACCGCGCGGGTCATCACCTCGATGGCGTCCGGGTATTCCGAGCGGATATAGACATAGCCCTTGGTCGCCCCCACGCCGAGGCCTGCGATGATCATCCCCTCGATCAGGGTAAAGGGGTCGCCTTCCATGATCATCCGGTCGGCAAAGGTGCCGCTGTCGCCCTCGTCGGCGTTGCAGACGATGTACTTCTGCGCGCCTTGCGCCTTTTGCACCGTCTCCCACTTGATGCCGGTCGGGAAGCCCGCGCCGCCACGGCCGCGCAGGCCGCTTTCCTTGACCTCGGCAACGATGCCTTCGGGGCCGAGCTCGATCGCCCGGCGCAGGCCCGACAGGCCGCCATGGGCCTCGTAATCGGCAAGGTCGAGAGGGTCGATCAACCCGCAGCGGGCAAAGGTCAGACGGCTCTGGCGGGCGAAGAAGGGGATGTCCTCGACCGCGCCGAGGCTTTCGACGCTGCCGTTCAGAATGCCCGGAACATCGCCGGGCGAGACCGGGCCATAGGCGCGGCGCTGGCCGTTTTCTTCAATCTCGACAAGGGGTTCCAGCCAGATCATCCCGCGCGTGCCGTTGCGGATCACGGCATGGCCCGCCGCTTCGAAGGCGGCTGCTACCGCGTCGGCGCCCAGCGCACGGGCGGCGGCGTCACGGGGGACGTAGACCTTCACACGCCCACCTCCGCCAGCAGGGCCTCGGCACTGGTACGCCCCTTCAGCGCGCCATCGACCATCGCAGCGGGGCCGCAGGCGCAGAGCCCGAGGCAATAGACCGGCTCGACCGTGACGCGCCCGTCTGGCGTGGTCCCGTGCCAACCGAGGCCCAGTTTGCCCAGAACGGCCTCGGACAGCGCGTTGGCGCCGACCGCCTGGCAGGCCTCGGCCCGGCAGATCTTCACGACATGAACACCGGCGGGCTTGTCCCTGAAATCATGGTAGAAACTGATCACGCCATGCAGTTCCGCGCGGGTGATGTTCAGCGCCGCGGCAATGGGGCCATGCGCCTCGGCCGGGACATGCCCATGGGCCGCCTGCAGCGCGTGCAGCATCGGCAGAAGCGGCCCCTCCAGGTGCAGATGCGCCGCGATGATCGCGTCGATGTCGGGTCGCGGGGCGGCTGTGGTCGTCATGGCGGGCTCCGGGCTTTTGCCGCAAGCATCGCGAATTTCAATCGGTAATCAATATCGTAATTCCGTTGATTGATCGAGAATTCGAATGAACCAAGGGCGACACTTCACCCGCCCGAAGCGACGCTTTCCGACCCGTCAGGGCGCCAGATCGGCCGCCGCGTGCAACAGCGCGTCGAGCACGGGGGTATGCGGCTCGCGCCAGGGGGCCACCAGGCCCACGGTATGAGCGACATGGCCGCCCGCGATCGGGACGATCGCCAGACGTTTGCCGGAGGCAAGAAACCGTGCCATGTCAGAGGGTAAGACAGTGACCCAGCCGCCCTCCTCGACATGGGCGGCCAGCACGACGGTCGAGTTCGATTCGACCAGCGCCTCGGGCGTGACATCCGCCTCCATGAAGCACTGGTTGATGATCCGGCGGTTTTGCATGTCCGGCGTCAGCAGGCACAGCCGCTCACCCGAGAGATCGGCCCATGTCACCTCGGATTCCAGCGCCAGCGGATTGTCGGCATGACACACCAGCGTGTAATGCTCGGTGTAGATCGGCGCGGTCGTGACACGGCCCAGCGGCTCGTTGTCGAGATAGGAAATCCCGGCGTCGACCTCGAGATTTTCCAGCATTTTCAAGATCTCGGAAGAGTTCCGCGACAGGATCGTGAACCGCACGTTCGGATGCGCCTCGGCAAAGCGCGCCGAAAGCCGGGCGGCCCATGTCAGCGCCGTGGGGATCACGGCCAGCCGGAGGTGACCCGACAGGCCATGGCGGCTGACGCGCATCTCCTCGCGGAAGGCGCGGCTGTCGCTGACCAGCCGCCGCGCCCAGACCAGCGCACGCGCACCCTCGGGCGTCAGCCCGCCGTAGCGCGAACCGCGAAAGATCAGCTGGACGCCCAGCATCTCCTCGAGCTGCTTGATCCCGGTCGAGAGCGTCGGCTGGGTGATCCCGAGGCTTTCGGCGGCACGACCGAAATGCCCCTCCTTGGCGACCGCGATGAACATTTCGAGCTTGTTGATCATATGCGAAGGATCGCAATGGAAAGCGGATCAATCAATCGAAATCTTCAATCGTGCAACCCGGCCTCGCGCAGGCGCCGGGCGATCTCGGCGATATGGGCCGGGCCCGTCTCGCAGCAGCCGCCGACGATGGTGGCGCCCTGCCCGACCCAGCCCATGACGTGATCGGCGTAGATCTCGGGCCCCATGTCGCGCCGCGCCGACAGCGTGTCCGAGGTCGGGCGGTTCTCGAGGAACGCCTTGGTGATCTGCGTGAACCCGTTGGCATAGGCCCCATAGGGCAGGCCCGACCGGGAGAAGATCCCGAGCGCGGGTGGCATCGCCTCGGGCGCCGAGCAATTGGCCAGCACCGCCGCCGCTCCGCCCGCCTCGAGGATCGGCAAGAGGTCCGCCACCGCCTCGCCCGAGCGCAGGCGGGTGCCGTCCTCGTCATCCAGCGTGACCGACAGCCAGACCGGCAGGCCGCTATCGGCCATGACGGCCCCCGACAGCGCGGTCTCGGCATGGGCCAGCGACGCGACACTTTCGAACAGGACGAGGTCGGCGCCGGGCGCGACCATGCGCACCATCTCGGCGTAAAGCGGCACGGCGGTCGCGGCGTCGGGGTGCAGTTCGGGCCGGTAGGTCGCGGCCAGCGGTCCGATACTGCCCGCGATGCGCCCACGGCCATGGGCGGCGCGGGCGGCCTGCGCCTCGGCCAGCATCTCGAAGACGAGCGCAGTTGGGGCCAACGCGGCCACCGCATCAGCCTGGTTCTCGTGGTGATGGGGATTGTCATGCAGCTCGCCCAGGATCACCACCTGGGCGTCGGGCAGATCGGCCACCGCGTCGGGTGTGATCTGTCCCGCCGCGACCGGCGCGGACAGCGCGCCAAGGGCGGCTGCAAGAAGGATCAACCGAAGAATGCGTGAACCTCGCGCGATTGCATTTCGAGGGATTTGCGCATCTTCAGGAACGCCGCCGCCTCAAGCTGGCGGACCCGTTCCTTGGACAGGCCGAGCTCCTCGCCGAGGCTTTCCAGCGTGCGCGGATTGTCGCGCAGCTTCCGCTCGCGCACGATGAAGCGTTCACGCTCGTTGAGGGCCTGCATCGCCTCCACCAGCCAGTCGCGCAGCTGGGCAAGGTCGTGATTGTGCTCGACCAGTTCGGCGGCCTGCGCGCCCTCGTCCTCGAGCGTCTTGATCCATTCCCGACCTTCGTCCTCTGCGGACTGGGTGGCATTGAGCGAGAAATCGGAGCCCGAAAGGCGGCCCTCCATCATCTCGACATCATGCAGTGGCACGCCGATTTCGGTGGAGATGAGCTGATGCAGCTGGTGGCGATCCAGTTCGACCCCGTCTTGCGCGGCCTCCCGCTCCAGCCGGGCCTGGACGCGCCGCATGTTGAAGAACAACGATTTCTGCGACGAGGTCGACCCGGTGCAGAAATCGTTGTT
>Ga0076930_100051_pt1 | contig 199918 bp, 200 predicted proteins | sample HotLakConsoUCCRE_FD_71149 | JGI IMG/M metagenome (GOLD analysis project Ga0076930, IMG submission 71149) | Hypersaline microbial mat communities from Hot Lake, Washington, USA - Hot Lake Consortium UCC-RE (version 3) (version 3) ...
AACCGTCGGCGAAGCTTTTCGCGCACGGGGTTTTGGCGTGGCTGGCGAAAGGGCAGGGCGCCACCCCCTCACCTGCAATTTCTAGCACTTAGCGTGCGCTAAGATGCTGAAATTGCTTCCTCTCCCCGAGGGGAGAGGAAGTGCCGCGGACAGCTCGTGACCCTCTCCTCGCCCCTCTGGGGAGAGGATGCAAAATCGCGGCTTAGCGCCGCTAAGTCGCAGATTTTGTTGGTGAGGGGGCGGCGGACGGATGACGATGGTGGGTACGCACAAAAGACCCCGAAAGCGTCGCCACTTCCGGGGTCTGGATCTGGCCTATGCCTGGCGCTCAGTCGTCGACCGTCACCAGCGCCTTTTCGCGCGCGGCGGCGGTTTTCTGGACGGCGTCCTGGACCTTCTCGAATGCACGGACCTCGATCTGGCGGACGCGCTCGCGGCTGATGTCGAATTCGGTCGACAGGTCCTCGAGCGTGATCGGGTCGTCGCGCAGGCGCCTGGCCTCGAAAATTCGGCGCTCGCGCTCGTTGAGCACGGCAAGCGCGCCCTGCAGCATCGAGCGACGGGTCTCGAGCTCATCCTGTTCGACCAGCATGTCTTCCTGGCTGTCAGAATCATCCACCAGCCAGTCCTGCCACTGGCCGGATTCGCCTTCGCCCGCCTTGATCGGCGCATTCAGCGAGGCGTCGCCGGACAGGCGGCGGTTCATCGAGATCACTTCCTCTTCCGACACATTCAGCTTGGTGGCGATCTCGGCCACCTGGTCGGGGCGCAAATCGCCGTCATCGACCGCCTGGATGCGGCTCTTGACCTTGCGCAGGTTGAAGAACAGCCGCTTCTGGTTGGCGGTGGTGCCCATCTTGACGAGGCTCCACGAGCGCAGGATGTATTCCTGGATCGAGGCCTTGATCCACCACATGGCGTAGGTGGCCAGCCGGAAGCCGCGCTCGGGGTCGAATTTCTTCACCGCCTGCATCAGGCCGACATTGCCTTCGGAAATGACTTCGCCGATCGGCAGGCCGTAGCCGCGATAGCCCATGGCGATCTTGGCGACCAGACGCAAATGGCTTGTGACGAGCTTGTGCGCGGCCTTGGTGTCCTCGTGTTCGAGAAACCGCTTGGCCAGCATGTATTCTTCCTGCGGCTCCAGCATGGGGAACCTGCGGATTTCGGCGAGGTAACGGTTGAGACCGTTCTCGCCTGCGGAAATGGACGGCAGACTTCCTTGGGCCATGACAGCACCCCCTGATCCCGATTTTGGCTTCCTTGCGGCAAGCCTTGAGGCCCGGACCGAACATCGCATCCGGGTCTACGTCCCATGCCATGTAATTGTGGCAAAACCCGGGATCAAGGGGTTGGCCGCATCACGCTCGCGTGAAGGTCGCCTTGCAACCGGCTCAAAGTCGCGCCAGGGCTTGCCGCAACTGGTCCATGTCGTCAGGCAGCGGCGCCTGGAACCGCAGCGTCTCGCCGCTGACAGGATGTTCGAACACCAGCAGGAACGCATGCAGCGCCTGGCGCGGAAAGGCATTGACGATCTCGCGGATGTCGTCGGGCAGGCGGTTGGCCTTGGTCCGGAAGGCGCCGCCATATTCGGCGTCGCCGATCAGCGGATGGCCGATATGGGCCATGTGCACCCTTATCTGGTGGGTGCGGCCGGTCTCGAGCCGGCATTCCACCAGCGAGGCGGCTGAGGTGCCGTCCTGTTTTTCCTCATAGCGTTCGACCACGAGGTAATGGGTCACCGCATGGCGCACATCATCGCCGCCATCGGTGCGCACGGCGCGGCGGATGCGGTCGCGGGCGCGGCCGAGGCTTGCATTGATGGTGCCCTTGAGGCCCTGCGGCTTGCCCCAGACGATGGCCTGGTAGGCGCGTTCCAGCGGTCCGGTGAGGCCGTGGTCGGCAAATTGCTCGGAGAGATGGCGATGGGCATGGTCGTTTTTCGCCACCACCATCACCCCGGTGGTGTCACGGTCAAGCCGGTGGACGATGCCCGGCCGCTTGACGCCGCCGATGCCCGACAGGCTGTCGCCGCAATGGTGGATCAGCGCGTTGACCAGCGTTCCCGTCCAGTTGCCCGCACCCGGATGGACCACGAGACCGGCCTGCTTGTTGAGCACGATCAGGTCGTCATCCTCATAGAGGATTTCGAGCGGGATATCCTCGCCAACCGGTTCGGCATCCTCGGGCTCGGGCATGATCAGCTCGACCCGGTCGCCAGGATGGATCTTGTGCTTGGCCTGCCTCGCGGCGACATCGTTGACGGTGACCGCACCGGCCTCGATCAGCGCCTTGAGGCGGCTGCGGGAGATATCGGGCTCGAGTTCGGCGGCCAGCCAGGCGTCGAGCCGGCCGCCCGCGTCCTCGCCCACCACCAGGGTTTCGCGGTTCTGGGCGTCTGGTGGCGCAGCCTGGGCTTCCCTCGGCGGCTTGGCTTCGTTAAACGGGGTCGAATTGTTCAATCTCAGGGTCCGCCCGGCAAGGAATGGTAATGACGAAAGTCAATGACGACGATCTCGACGAAAAGCCGCTTGATCCAGAAATGGAAAAGGTCCGGCGCAAGATGGTGCGGCTGCTCGCCGTGTCGATCGGCGTCATGTTCATCGGTCTTATGGCCGTGCTTGGGGCAATTGTCTATAAATTCACGCAGCGCGATGTGGCGCCGGTCGATGGCGGCCTCGTCGCCGGGTCATCCATGGAGGTGCCGTCCGATGCGCCGCTGGAAGCAGTGGCAGCTTTGCCGGCCGGCTTCACCATTGAAAGCGTCACGCTCGATGGCGCCCGCGTCGGCTTTTTCGGCCGCGCCGCGGACGGCTCCATGCGGCTGATCATTCACGATGTCTCGCTCGGCCGCGCCGTTGCCGATGTTGTCGTGATCAACCGCTGATCATGGCCGGGCGCCTGATCCGGATCGAGGATCCCGCGGATGCCCGCATCGCCGAGTTCACCGCGATGCGCGACAGGGATCTCGCCGGTCGCGGCGACCGCTTCATCGCCGAGGGGCGGGTGGTGCTGCAGGCGCTGATGGACGCCGAGGCCGGCCACGGCCGGTTCGTGCTGGAGAAAGCGCTGATCCTCGAGAACCGGGTCGAGGGCATCGAGGATCTGCTCGCCCGGATGGAGGATGCCTGCCCGGTCTATGTGGCGGGACGCGCGGTGCTCGATGCTGCGGTCGGCTTTGCCATGCATCGCGGCGTTCTCGCCGTGGGGCGGCACTTGCCCGCCGGTTCGCTTGCCGAATTCCTGGCCGGGATGCCCGAGAAGGCGCTGCTGGTGGTGCCCTGCGGTATTGCCAATCACGACAATATCGGCGGAATCTTCCGCAATGCCGGCGTCTTCGGCGCCGATGGGGTGGTGCTGGACGCCACATGTTGCGACCCGCTCTACCGCAAGGCGATCCGGGTTTCGGTGGGGGCCGCGCTGAGGGTTCCGTTCTGCCGCGGTGGTTCCATCGCCGAGCTGGTAGCGACGCTTGCGTCCGCCGGCTTCGAGATCGCCGGCCTGTCGCCCCAGGGCGTCGAACAGCTCTCCGGTTTCAAGCCAGGTCGGCGCCTGGCGCTGCTGGCGGGTACCGAAGGCGCGGGGCTGCCTGCGGATATTCTCAAATCCGTGAAAACGCTCAGGATCGAGCAGGCGCCCGGCATGGACAGTCTCAATGTGGCCACTGCAAGCGGCATTGCGCTGTGGCATGTGGCGGGCCGCTTGGGCCGCACCGGCGGAGGCTGAACCGGGTTCGCCCGGCGATCAGTTGCCGGCGGCGAGCATTTCGCGGGCGCGGGCGGCGAGGCTCGGGTCGCCGCTTCCCGGCAGGGTCGGGTTTTCGATCCCCTTGAGGATGCCATGGATCTTCGAGGTCTTGCCGTCCCGGTGGGCGGTCAGTTCCACCATCATGGCCGCGACCGTGGCGATCTCCCGGCGCAGCGCTGCATCATTCTTGTTCTTGTCCGCCTTCAGCAGCCTTTCAACCAGTGCCGACTGGCGGGCGCGCAGGCGATCGATCTTCTCGTCCTCCGAGATGCGGGCCTCGTCGAGGTGCTCCTGTTCGGCGTCGTCCGGCGTCACGAGTTCGGCAACGGCGGTCGCGGGCTCGGCAGCAGCGGTCTCGGCCTCGATCGGAGGCTGGGGCTCTGCCTCAGCGTCTTCCTCGTCGGCGATTTGCGACGAATCAGGAAGGGGCACCCGAGCGCTGGCCACCGCGCGCAGATCAGGCTTCGGTCTTTGCGGGGGCTGCGAGGCGATGTCGGAGGCGGCTGTCTTGCGGGCGCCGGCGGCTGCGCTCTTGAGCGCGGCCTTGGCGGCGCGCACTTCCTCGGCCAGCTCCTTGTTCTTCTGGCGAAAACGCTCGATTTCGGCAACCCGGCGGTCGAGAGCGTTCTCGCGGTCGCTCAGTGTCGCGATGGACGTAGCAAGCTTTTCCTCGGCCTGGGTCAACCGCTGATCAGTGCTCTTGAGCCTGAGCTCCAGATCCCGGTTGGCGGTCTCGGTCGCCTTCAGGGTCTCGCGCAGGACGCTGCGTTCGTCGCGAAGCTCGCGAATCTGCGATTTGAAGTTTTCGGCCTCGGTATCGAGGGTGACAAGATCGATGCGCAGCTCCTCGATCTCGGCGCCGAGGCGGTTGATCTGGTCGTCACGCTTGGCCATTTCCAGCTTGCGGGCCTCGGCCAGCCGTGTCGCGTCGTTGAAATGGCCGGTAAGGGTCGTGATGCGGACGTCGCGCTCGCTAAGTTCCGCGCCCAGTTCGCGGATGCTGGCGTCACGCTCCTCAATGGTCTGCTCGGCCGCAAGCTTTGCTGCGCGGATTGCGACCAGTTCGTTGCTCAACCGGGTACCGCGCGCGACGCTGTCGGTGAGCAGGTCGCGATTGTGCTTGAGATCCACCGACAGGCGGGCGTTCTCCGCCGCGAAGGCGGCGCGGGCCATGTCCTTCTCGGCGCGGATCTCGGCGACCGAAAGCGGAACGCTGGCGCGGATGCGCCGCTCGGTCAGGGTCACCACCCGGCGCTGAATGATCGGCGCAACAATGAGCGCGACCAGGGCGGCGGCAAGAAAACCCAACGCAAATAGCAGGACAAACTCGATCACTTGGCATCCACATTGTTACGGGCGGGGCTTTAATCAGGCCCGGCGAACCCTCGAAGAGCTTTAAGCATGGCCAAAACCTGTCGGCAAGCCGCAAGCATTTAAGTAGCGTACTGCGCCGAACAGAAAAGCGGCCGTTTCCAGCCGCCTGAAACCTTGATTGATCGGATGATCCGGCGCTCCGACGTTTCGAAACAGCTGGGAAGCGTCTGCTTCTGTCTGATCCCTAGAACGGGTTCCAGGTCGGTGACGGCGTCATCTTGAGGTAGCCGACATTCACGCCAAGCCGCGCACCGACGCCGGTGCGGATTGGAACGACGAGGACGTTGCCGCGCTTCAGAACCGTCATGCCCAGGCCTGCAACAAGGTAGGCCGAGCCCGAGACGCCGCCAAACCGGCCATAGACGCCTTCGACGCTGGGCAGATTGTAGACGAGCATCATCGTCCTGTTGCCATTGCCGCCATAATCCCAGCCCAGTGACGGGCCTTGCCAGAAGACCTCGTGCTGTCCGGCGTTCTTGGTGTAGAGCGAGCCTTCGCCGTAGGTCAGTCCGCCGATGAGTGCGCCGGAGGCCTCCTGGCCGAGGATATAGCCGTTCGGCAGGCCATAGGACTGGAAGGCTTTTTCGACCACCTTGGCCAGTCCGCCCGAGGTCGATCCGAAAAAGCCGTGCCCTGCATCGACAATCTCCTGGGCAGTGTATTGCGAGGAGTCTGCCGCCTGCGCGCGGGCCTCGGGCGCGGCTGCCCAAAGCAAAAGCAGCGACAGGCCGAAGGAAACAAGGGCATGAAGGTGAAAGCGGGACGCGATCATAGGGTCCACTCCGTTGATTTGACGGTCGATACCGCAGGAAATAGTGATCGCATTGTGGCGCGCCGATCTTAATAAGCAGTTTACCAAATGTGGTGTCTTTAGGGCGAAACAATCGAAGCGTTAACTGGGTCAGGGGCATGAAGCGGCCTTCTGACCGAGAGCGCTTGCGATTGACCGCACCCGGTGCGATTTTTCTATCCAAGTGATTCGGCCTGCGGGCAAAGAGGAGAATTCGATGTCGAAGAACCATAATCTGACCCTGGCGGGGCCGGACCTTGCAGCGCTTCTGTGCAGCCGGGTGTGCCACGACATCATCTCTCCGGTCGGAGCGATCAACAACGGCCTGGAACTGCTCGACGAGGGCGGCGCCGATGCCGATGCGATGGACCTCATTCGCACCAGCGCGCTCAATGCGTCGGTCCGGCTGAAATTCGCTCGCCTGGCCTTCGGTGCGTCGGGATCGGTCGGCGCATCCATCGACACCGGCGAGGCCGAAAAGGCCGTCATCGACTATGTGTCGGCCGACAAGAAGACCGAAGTGCGATGGAGCGGCCCCCGCGCCATCATCCCCAAGAACCAGGTCAAGCTGCTGCTCAACCTGTTTCTCGTCGCCTATGGCGCGATTCCGCGCGGCGGTGAAATCGATGTGACGCTCGAGACACCCGAGACCGATCCGCGGTTCCGCCTGGTGTGCAAGGGCCGCATGGTGCGGGTTCCGCCCAAGTTCCTGGAAATCTATTCGGGCAAGCTCGAGGAGGCGGTCGACGCCCACTCGATCCAGCCCTACTACACCGTGCTGCTGGCTGAAGAGGCAGGGATGACGCTGGCCTGTTCGGCCAATGCCGACGAAGTGGTGTTCACGGCGCAGCGCACGATCACGGCCTGATCAAGGCTGGCGGATCTGGCGGGAAACGCTCCGTTAAGCCTGTCTGATTACGGTTTGTTCGCTCCCCTGCGGTATGCTTGTTCCCAAGAATGACGGATCCGCGATTGGACCCGTCGGGAAGAAGCAAGAGGAGAGCCGCCATGCGCCGCTTCATGATCGCCGATGATTCTGCCGTGATTTGCAAGGTTGCCAAGCGCATCTTGACGGGGCTCGACTACCTCGTCATCGAGGCCTCCAATGCAGGCGAAGCCATGATCATGTGCGATGCCGAGCTGCCGGATGTGCTGTGCGTGGATGCCGGCATGACCGGCGCTCTCGAGCTGATCGCTTCGGTGCGTCAGATGAATGGCGGCAAGAATGTGCGCATTCACTATCTGATGATCGAGAAGGAATTCAAGCAGATGATGGCGGGCAAGCGCGCCGGCGCCGACGATTTCCTGCTCAAGCCGTTCGACCGGCGCAGCCTCACAGAAGCGTTCGCGCCGCATGCGATCGCGGCCTGACCGGACTTCCCGCCAGTCAGCCTGCCCCCCGCAGGACAGCAAAAAACCCGCCGAGGCGGGTTTTTCGTGTCTCATGTCCTGAACAAGGGAAGGTTCAGGCGCTTTCGAGGATTTCCCGCTCGTCCGGCTCGCGCAACACATATCCGCGACCCCACACCGTTTCGATGTAGTTCTTGCCGCCGGCCGATGTCGCCAGTTTCTTCCTGAGCTTGCAGATGAAGACGTCGATGATCTTCAGTTCCGGTTCGTCCATCCCTCCATAGAGATGGTTGAGGAACATTTCCTTGGTCAAGGTCGTGCCCTTGCGGAGCGAAAGCAGCTCCAGCATCTGGTATTCCTTGCCGGTCAGGTGAACACGCTGGGAGCCGACTTCGACGGTCTTGGCGTCGAGGTTGACCACCAGGTCGCCGGTTGTGATGACCGACTGGGCGTGGCCCTTGGAGCGCCGCACGATGGCGTGAATGCGCGCCACCAGCTCGTCCTTGTGGAAAGGCTTGGTCATGTAGTCGTCGGCGCCAAATCCAAGTCCGCGAACCTTGTCTTCAATGCCGGCCATGCCGGACAGGATCAGGATCGGGGTTTTGACCTTGGAGAGCCTCAAAGTCCGCAGCACCTCGTATCCGGACATGTCCGGCAGATTGAGATCCAGCAGTATGATGTCATAGTCGTAAAGTTTGCCGAGATCGACGCCCTCTTCACCCAGATCCGTGGTGTACACGTTGAAGCTTTCAGACTTCAGCATCAGTTCGATGCTCTGCGCTGTGGCGCTGTCATCCTCGATCAGTAGAACCCGCATATTTATCCCCTTTTCCGCCGCCGCAAGGTCATTGAGATCCATTACGCGATACGGATCCAGTCGTTGCCTGATTTGGAGGCTGCCATGGAATGGTTAACAAATTCTGATCACGTTGCGCAACCATTATCGAATGTTAATTATCACTGGCATACTCCTGATTTTATTCCCTAAAATTAGCTCGGATTTCTTGATGTACCACATCAGGAAACGCGTCCAAGCGATTCAAAGGACTCCGGAATGACGGGCGGAAAAATCATGTTTCCTGTTTACCCCGCCTTAAACCATGACCGGTATTATTAACGATGCCCGTAAACGAAAGGTTACCACGATGGGCTAAAAGTTAACGTCGTGGTCATTTTTCGTACATCGGGGCTGGCGAATGTGCCGGAGCAACGAGTTTCAGTAGCCGGGATCTCGCATCACGGGAGTATTGCGTATGAAGTCGCGTGAGAGCCACGTTCGCCTGAAGCAGTTTCAGGTCAACGAAAAGACACGTCAGCTTGGACAGATCCAGCTGATGATGGCGGAAATGGAAAAAATGGCAGCGGAGCTGGAGTACCAGATCGCCGCCGAGGAAAAAAAGGCCGGCAACACCGACCCGAGCCATTTCGCCTATCCAACCTTCGCCAAGGCGGCGCGCCAGAGAGCCGACAATCTGCAGACTTCAATTCGCGAATTGAAGGTGCAGCTTGATGCGGCCGAGCTGGCGCTCGAAGAGGCGCAGGCCGAATTCGAAAAGGCAACCGCGCTCGAGGAGCGCGATGCCGGACACCGGTCAAGCCGGGCAGTCTGACGCCGAAGGGCGAACAATCGGTCTGACAGGCCGGGAGCGGGCTCAACCCCGCGCCTGGCCTGATGGCGATCCTGCATGGAAAATCGCCAAAGCCTGTCGCGCGCTTACCCGGACAGGGTGAGCGCCGCTGCGCGTTCACACCACGACATCCCGCCATTCCTGGTGTCGCTGCGCCTGGGCCTTGAAGAAGGGGCAGAGCGGGATGATCTTCCATCCCCCTGCGCGTGCGGCTTCGACGGCATGAAGCGCAAGCGCCTGTCCGACGCCCTTGCCGCGCAGGCTGTCGGGAACCCCTGTGTGGTCGATGATGATGAGTTGCGGCGAGGCGCGCGAATAGGTCATTTCCGCCTCGACATCGTCAAGCCGGGCAAGATAGCGCCCGCCCGATTGTCCGGTTTCCTCGGTGATCTGCATGAATGCCCCCTGTTTGCCAGGGGCAGCCTATCTCGGATATGGAGAAAACGGAAACCAGCGAAACAGCCAGGCCCATGTGAAGCCGGGGAGAATGTCAATGCGGGTCTTGCTTGCCGCGGCGCTTGTATTGGCGCCCTTGTTCTTCGGGCTGGGGATCGTCCTGCCGCTGGTGCGGTTCGAAACCATGTATTTCTTCAACCAGTCGCCCTCGCTGATCGGCGTGATCGCGGCCCTGTGGACAGATGGAGATCCGGTGCTCGCCGCGGTGGTCGGCCTTGTCTCCGTGGCGTTTCCGGTGGTCAAGATGGTTGCCATCTCGGCGGAAGCCGTTGGGATCGAGCACCGGTCCGGCCTCGCCATGCGGTTGCTGCCGCAACTGAGCCGCTGGTCGCTGATGGATGTGGTGCTGGTGGCGCTGGTGATCGTGGCGGCAAAGACCGGCGGCATCGCCCAGGCCTTTTCGCAACCGGGCCTTTGGTTCTATGCCGGCTCCGCGCTCACGGCAGCGCTGGCCCACGGCCTTGCGGGACGGCTCGGCAGACACGACTGACCGGCGACTGCACAGGCACGCAAGGCGCGGGACCTGCCAAGGTCCTGCCATCATGCCATGCCGGGCAAGCCCAGAGGGGCTGCAAAGGCTTTGAGCCTGGTCCTTAATGCACCCTGCGATCAGGCGACATCGCCTGATCGCAGGGTGCATCAGTGCCTGTATTGCTGGATGCGGGTGGTGCGCAGGCCTGCGAGCCCGTGATCGCTGATCGACGACTGCCAGGAGAGGAATTCCTCCACCGTCAGCGTGTAGCGGTCGCAGGCTTCTTCAAGGCTGAGCAGGCCGCCGCGCACAGCGGCCACCACTTCAGCCTTTCGCCTGATCACCCATCTGCGGGTGTTGGCGGGGGGCAAATCTGCGATGGTCAACGGACTTCCGTCGGGGCCGATCACATATTTGACGCGGGGTCGTACCATATCGGTCATTGGACTCTCTTACACACTCAAGACCTAAGACCTCACCCTACAGGCGCGGGTTTAAAAATTGCCTAAGGGCCCAGCAAGCATTTGGTAAGTTTTGGCACAGGTGGCGGCCGGGGGTGCAATCCCGACAAATCGCTCACCAGAACAAGGACTTGCAGGCTGACCCGCAGACCGGGCGGGACCGATGCGTCCCGGTCAGGTGCCTGCGTCCCGCGACCCGGCGTCCCGCGCCGGTCCTGGCATCTTGTTGCGCGGGCCGGCACACCCTATAAAGGGGCAGATCCCGAATGGATATTTTGCAACCGCTTGATCAGCGCCTTGAACGCTTTTGAATGCCGGGGAAGCCAGTGAACAGTCTCGATTTCAACAAGGACCCGCGCGACACGCGGGTGGTGGTCGCCATGTCGGGCGGCGTGGACAGCTCTGTCGTGGCGGGACTTCTCGCCCGCGAGGGCTATGATGTGCTGGGCGTGACGCTGCAGCTCTACGATCACGGCGCCGCCGTGCACCGGGCCGGCTCCTGCTGCGCCGGCCAGGACATCGACGACGCCCGCCGGGTCTGCGAGACGCTGGGCATCCCGCATTACGTGCTGGATTACGAGCAGCGTTTTCGCGAGGCGGTGATCAATCCCTTCGCCGAAAGCTATGTGCTCGGCGAAACGCCGATTCCGTGCGTTGCCTGCAACCAGACGGTCAAGTTCGCCGATCTGCTGGCCACCGCGCGTGATCTTGGCGCCGATGCGCTGGCCACGGGACATTATATCCGCTCGCGCGCCAACCCGACGCCCGGCAATCCGGGCCGGCGGGCGCTGTACCGGCCGGTGGATGCGGAGCGTGACCAGAGCTATTTCCTGTTCGCCACCACGCAGGACCAGCTCGACTATTTGCGCTTTCCGCTGGGCGATTTGCCCAAGGCGCGCACCCGGGAACTGGCCGCGGAAATGGGCCTGGGCGTCGCCAAGAAGGCCGACAGCCAGGACATCTGCTTCGTGCCGATGGGCAAATACGCAAATGTGATCGAGAAGCTGCGTCCCAATTCGGCGCTTGCCGGCGAGATCGTCCATATCGACGGCCGGGTGCTCGGGCAGCATGCCGGCATCGTGCACTACACCATTGGCCAGCGCCGCGGCATCGGTGTGGCTGTCGGCGATCCGCTCTATGTGGTGCATCTCGACGCGCGCTCGCGCCGCGTCATCGTCGGTCCGCGCGAAGCGCTCGAAACCCGCCGCCTGATCCTGCGCGACGTCAACTGGCTGGGTGACGAGCCGCTGGACGGCATCGGCCCGGACGGTCTCGAATGTTTCGCCAAGGTGCGCTCGACCCGGCCGCCGCGGCCCGCCATCCTGCGCGCGGTGGACGGCGAGATCTCGGTGGAACTCGTCGAGGGCGAGGCCGGGGTGGCGCCGGGCCAGGCCTGCGTGCTCTACTCATTGCCCGGCGACGAGGCGCGGGTGCTGGGCGGCGGCTTCATCGACCGATCGGAGCGGTCGGCTGCTGCCGAGGCGATGCTGTCGACGCTGCTGCAGCCGGCCGCCTGAACCGCGTAGCTGCCTGCCTGGACGGGTCGCGCCGATGACGCGCGGGGAGTTTGCGTTCCCATGGATCTCTGCGGCGTCGGGGCAGGGCCTCTGCCTCAATCGTGGCGGACGGTGCCTTCCGACAGGATCTCGATGACGGCCAGCCCGTCCGACACCGGCGTGCGCGGTGCTGCGCCTGTCAGGATGCAGTCGAGGAAATGGGCGCATTCGCGCGTCAGCGGCATGCCGTCGGGGATGGCGATGTAGTCCGGATCGACCATTTCCGACTGCCAGCCATCATCGTCCTCCCAGACCTTGTGGCGGTAGATGGCGAGCTTCTGGTTCCAGGGCGCGACATCGTCGAACACCGCCATCGCCTTCGAGCCGATCACGGTGAGCTTGCGTTCCCGGTAGGGATTGAGCCGCGAGGCAAAGACATGGCTGCGCACGCCGCCGGGGAACTGCAGGTGCAGATGGGCAAAGTCCGACAGCCGGTTGAGCATGGCGGAGCCGACGCCGCGGACATTGACCGGTTTCTCCCCGGTGATCGCCAGGATCAGCGACAGATCATGCGGCGCGATGTCCCACAGCGCGTCGTTCTCGGCGTGGAACTTGCCAAGCCCGACCCGGTGCGAATGGATGTAGCGCACGGCGCCGAGCTCACCCGCCACGATCATGGCTTCCAGCGCCTCGAAGGCGGGATGGAACCTGAGCACATGGCCGGTCATGGCGGTGAGGCCGGACCTGTTCGCCGCATCCACCACCCGCCGCGCATCGGCGACCGACAGCGCTATCGGCTTTTCGACCAGCAGATGTTTGCCGGCCTCGAGCACGGCGATCGCCTGGTCGGCGTGATGGTGCGGCGGCAGCGCCAGGACCACACCGTCCACTGCGGGATCGGCGAGTATCTCCCCAAATCCCATGGCCCTGACGCCATGCTGCGCCGCCAGCGCGCCGGCGCGCTCCGGATGCCGGTCGGAGACCGCGTACAGCGCCCCGAGCTCGGAAAATGTGCGGGCGTGGTTGGATCCCCAGTAACCGCAGCCGATGACGGCGATCTTGGGGGCAGGGGCGCTTTGCATGGCCGGGTCAGTCCTCTTGCTGGTCTCGTCCTGCGGCGCTGCGCAGCGGCTTTGTGCGCTGGGGCAACCGAAGGGCGCTGATCTGATGCCCGTCACCTTCAGGCGAACCCCGTCGAACGCGACAGGCATCGGTCCTTGAAGGAGGGATTAGACCCGATGGCCAGGCAAGGCAAGGCACGCCTGCCACGCCCGGCATCAAGAGAGTGCGGCATGGTGTCGTGCCGCCCAGGCAGGACGCGCCACGCCCGTGCGATCGATGCCGAGCCTGAAGTCCTGCGCGGCTTGTCGCCCGCCCTTGCGCTTTCCGGCCGGCAGCACGGCGCATGGGTGAAATCGACGTCAGGAAAAGCCCAAAGCCTGCTTGACACCGGTGCAAGCCGCACCTTATATGCCGCCCGTCCGGCCCGATTAGATCGGCGGCTGGCGGCGGGGTAGCTCAGCTGGTTAGAGCAGCGGAATCATAATCCGCGTGTCGGGGGTTCGAGTCCCTCTCCCGCTACCAAAAATTATCAAATTTTTCAGTGGCCCAGGTGCTGAGGGGGCCTATGTTTTCCGGGTGGCCTGTCATTTTGCCCGTCGGGACCATGCATGGACTTAACGTGGATGAAACGCCGATGTAGCCGGTCGCGCGGTTTTGCCTTTTTTGTCAGCCGGTTTTGCCACAACCGATTGTTCTCACCGCCTCTTCAAATGGTCTTCGAAGGCTTCTTAAAGAGCCTTCGGTGACAGCCCTACATCTGGACTTTTTCCCATCCTTGCGTTTCAGTTTTGGTTGAGCCGGGCCGGACGAAGGAAATCTGCTGATGTGCAACCTCTATAATCTCACCAGCGGGCCACAGGCTATTCGCGAGTTCACAGGAGCTGTCCTGGATGAAGCCGGCAATCTCGAGCCGGGGAAGGTTTACCCTGATTACTCGGCGCCGATCGTCAGAAATGGAGAAGGCAACAAGCGCGAGCTTGTAAGGGCACGCTGGGGCATGCCGACGCCCCCGAAATTCCTGGAAGGCAAGAAGGTCGACAAGGGCGTGACCAATGTACGGAATGTGTCGTCCCCGCATTGGCGGCGCTGGCTCGGGGTCGAGAGCCGCTGTGTGGTGCCGGCGACGGAGTTCGCCGAGCCAGATCCGGCCAGCAAGAAGGAAGGCGAGCGCACGCCTGACGGCTGGTTCGCTATCAATGAAGATCGGCCGCTGTTCTTCTTCGCAGGCATCTGGACGCGCTGGACAAGCGTTCGCAAGCTCAAGGAGGGAGAGATCGAGACTGATCTCTATGCTTTCCTCACCACCGAGCCCAACTCCATCGTCGAACCCGTACATCGGAGGGCAATGCCGGTCATCCTCACCACCCAGGAGGAAATCGACATGTGGCTTTCGGCGCCCTGGAGCGAGGCGAAAGCGCTGCAGCGTCCCTTGCCGGACGATCAGCTCGTAAAGGTGGACGCCGCCTGAAGTTTCACCGGCGCTTGACGCCCTTGTCCGGCTTCACCTCGTCGCCCAATGGCCGGTTTCCCCATTCCGAGACGCTTCGTATGCCCAAAAGGCGGCGTATGATCAGGTGGCCATAGTCTCCCACAGACGGCGTCCTGACCAGGACGTCCATGTAACCGGCTGTGCCGCAACGGGAGCAGGCGAAGGGCGGCGCGTCCACCGGACGCGAGGGATTGAGCACCTCGACAAGGTCCGTCGCCAGGTAATTGATCAACCGCCGGCACAAGTTGCAGCGCACCGTGATGATCTGGCCGTCATTGGCAGCATCTTGCAGCGTGCGAATCGGTTGGGCCGGGTGACGGCGGTATTTGCGGTATTGCTCTGGCATGCCGGGAGAATAGGAACATTTCCTGAACGCGCAAGAGCATTACGGTTGAGGTCTCAAGACCCGCTACATAGCCCTGATGGCTACTCGCACCAGTTCTCGCGTCTGCCGCGCCATTTGCGCACCAGTCCCTCGGACATCATGATCTCGCCGGCAGAGCGATGGCCAATCATGATCTTTGCGAGTGTGCGGCCATAGCGGTCCTTGCCGCTGCGTTCGATCGTGAAGTGGTTCTCGGTCAGCAGAACGCGCAGACGTTCGGTGGCCTTGGCGGCGGCGATCAATTCCTCGTAGCAGCGGCCGCCGGGCTCGGGCGCGTCGATGCCCTCCAGGCGAATCTTCTCGCCCTCGATCCAGACCGTGTCGCCATCAACAACGCAGGTCACCCGATTCGGTCCGGAACACAGTTCCATTGCCGCAGCAGGTCCGACTTCGCTCAAGAGGCATGTCAAGAGCAGGGAGGCGAGCAAACGCCCCCTGGCGTCATGCTTCCGCATCTTCGTCAGAAAGAACCCCGTCGCCTGCGAAACCAAGTGCGCCATGATAAAGTCTCTGATCCAGGACCGCGAGGCGGAAACGCATCGCGATCCCGTCGTTTGGCGACTGCGTGAACCGGTCGAATTCCAGCAGATTATAGTTTGCGGAGGCGATATCCTCTTCAGCCTCTCTGCGGTTCCGCTGTCGTTCTTCCTCGAACCGGGTGAACTGAGCTCGCGAAATTATATCTCTCTGATTCCTTGCCACAGCTGCCTCGAAGAGGAGGAAGAATAGACTGATCATACCAACTGAACGCAACAGCGGATCGTCATCAGTGAATGTGGCAGTCATGAAATCCAGCACTTCTTCGACGCCAGTCTTCAGGTGCTCAAGATCTGTTCGATCAGAACCAGCATGGTTTTCGAAAAAGGCATCCAGATAAGCCTTTTTCGTGTCTGCGACGGACTCGCGATGCACCATGAGCAACATCTTCGCGATGATGTCGAAATGCCTATATCGAGCGTTGGTGAACGGCAGTTTGTCTATGAAGAACCGATGCTGGGAAATCTCTCGAACGATCTGGGGTAGTGGGCCGGGACGCGCGTTCCTCTTCTCGGCGGCGTTCAGTGGCATGGCCTCATTCAAGCGTGAAAAGAGATCTTCGATCAGCTCAATTTCGTCCGTGTCGATCGTGATGACGTTCAAGGTGAAAGAGTCGAAGTCCTGTTTGAGGTCCGGGTACTCGCTCGCAAGTTCTCGATATGTCAGCCCACCCAAGTTGATATCTTCATTGTGGAGATACCTGAAGTCAGAATCCAACGCGAAGCTATTCTCGATAAAGCCGAAGATCGCTTCGGTGCGCTGTTTCCCGTCGATCATCGCATACTCGAAGGATTGATCGCCTTCGATTAGAGGGGGCTGGAGTTTGTGCAGATACAACTTCGGGACGTCGAAGCCATTGATCATGGTATCGATAAGCAGGCGCCGTTTATCTAGTGTCCAGATGTCTCCCTGTCGTTGATAGGCCGGGTTCATCTTGATCCGATCGCGCATCCGGAAAAGTGACCAGGCTGACGATTTCTGCAGGCTGCTGATCTCAAAACGGCTCATCGGAACATCTCCCGCGTATGCATAGCCAAGGTTTCCAAATCGGGGAACAACAAGAACTCGTTGAACCCAAGGAGGCGGAGCTCTGCGCGAAGGTTGGCTTTCTGTTCGGCTGGTACTACGAGACGCCAGACATGATCTTGGTTGGGAGCATCCTCCACGGCTACTCTCTGGTGGTGCATAATTGTGAACGTGCCCGACTGCGCGATCATACGGGAGGAATTCCGGGGGCCAATTGCGGCGACGGGAAGAAGCTCCGCGCCTTGATTGGCGCTGACTCGATCAGGCAAATAGCTGTCCAGGACATCGTCGATGCCGAATGCCAGAATATCCCGATCAAACCGACGTCGATGTCCCGATTTTCGATTGAGTTCCATGGGATCAAGACACCACACAACCGCATCAGTTTCAGCATCTGTCCCGCTAAGTGCGAAATATAGTGCCACAAGTGGGCTTTCCGTCCAATCTAGGAGGCGTGTCAGCCCACGATGGTGCTGCATCAAGAAAATCCATTCCCAATCGTCACGCGGTATTCGGGCCAAGAAAGCATCGGCATTCTGTTTGAAGCGCTTGATCGCCGGTAGTTCCTGGTTCATTGGGCCATCGGGATATCCATCCATGGGACGGGCGATGTTCGGAAGCAGCGGCCATTCTATATTCGTCTGACCTCGGAACCAGACCAATCCGCCCTGAGCGGTGTTCCGTAGTTCGGTGACAAACTCACCGACAGACTGAATGTTGCGATCATCGTGTCTCATTCGCTCTTGCTCGATCTTCGGTGCGTTTCACTTGAGTTAATGCTGCAGGTTGTGCCTGTTTTTCCATTCGAAAGCAAATTCAGAAGCTGGACTGGGAGTTTGCGCATCTCTACGGTCACGATGGGCGCAATAGTTGCGCCGCACATGCTTGGCTCGCATATTGATGGCCAAGAATGCCTTAGGAAAATGAAGCCATGAACCGGCGGCGAGGACCGTTGACCCGATCGGAGCAGATGTCGCGCGTCCGCTCCAAGAACACGAGGCCCGAGTTGTTGGTTCGCCGCGGGCTCCATGCCCGCGGATACCGATACCGACTGCATCGACGGGATCTGCCGGGGACACCGGATATCATGCTCCGCAGATATGGCGCGGTGATTGAGGTCAGAGGCTGTTTCTGGCATGGGCATGAGGGCTGCGGCCGCCGTCCAAAAACCCGACAGGATTTCTGGAATGCCAAGATCGCCCGGAACCGCGAGAGGGACCAGAGAAATGAGAGCACGCTCATTGAGGCAGGTTGGCGTGTGTTGATCATCTGGGAATGTTGCATGGTCGGCAAGGGACGATGGGTTCCTGACGCATTACTGGACGCTGTGGAGGAATGGTTGCATTCCGAACAAGAGTTTTCCGAACTCGCAGGACGGCAACCCGATCAAAGTTAGCCTACCAATTGCAGCCAAGCTTTCCCCACCTGTTTCTCTGGGGGATCCAGGATGGGAAGAGAGTCGATGTGCCAACGGCCAAATGTTGTCATTTCGTTCTTGATACTTGAAACGGACTTTGGTCTAAGTCTTGCGAATCCCCGTAGGAGGTGCGGCATGTCGAGCGAGCAGCCTGTCAAATCCATGACCTGGAAATCGGTTGAACTCTTCGCCGGCGCTGGCGGTCTTGGCATCGGCCTCGCACAGGCTGGCTTTGTTCCGCAGTTGGTGGTCGAATATGACAAGTGGTGTTGCGACACCTTGCGCGCCAACCACCGGATTCTGCGCGACGATCAAGTGCCCGATCATGAGAACTCCTGGCGCGTAATCGAGGGGGATGTCCGCAAGGTCGACTTCAAACCGTTTGAGCTAAAACTGGATCTAATTTCCGGTGGTCCGCCGTGCCAGCCGTTCAGCCTTGGTGGTCGTCATCGCGCATACGACGACGCCCGGGACATGTTTCCTCAGGCAGTACGCGCCGTTCGAGAAGCCCGACCGAGAGCATTCGTTTTTGAAAACGTGAAGGGACTGACCCGCGCATCCTTCCTCAGTTATTTTGAATATGTGAAGCTCCAGTTGGAACACCCTGAGTTGGTCGCGCGCCGCGATGAGGAATGGGAGGATCATCTGCGTAGGCTCGAACAGCACCACACTTCCACGAAACGCCCAGGGCTCCATTATCAGGTGGTTACGAAGCTTCTGAATTCAGCGAACTACGGCGTTCCGCAAAAGCGCGAGCGAGTACTTTTTGTCGGGTTTCGTGACGACGTTGACGCGCGGTGGTCACTCGGCGCGGGAGATTACACACAAGAGGCGCTCGTTTGGGACCAAGTGTTTGGTGACTATTGGGAGCGCCATGGGGTCGCCAAGAAGGACCGTGTCCTCGAAGGGCGCGCTCTCCAGATATCAAAGCGTCTCTCGAAGATGGAAAGACCTGAAGGTCTTCCATGGCGGACTATACGTGATGAGATTGGCAACCTACCGGACCCTGAAATGGCACCATTTCCCAATTCCGTTTCGGACCATCGGTTCCAGCCAAATGCGAAGGTTTATCCTGGGCACACCGGCAGCTACATCGATGAGCCTTCTAAGACCCTCAAGGCCGGGGTCCATGGTGTGCCTGGTGGAGAAAACATGTTGCGCCGCGCGGATGGTTCTGTGCGGTACTTCACGGTCCGCGAGGGCGCGAGAATCCAGACATTTCCAGATGGGTACAAGTTCCACGGCGCGTGGTCAGAATGCATGAGACAGCTCGGCAACGCGGTGCCGGCAGGACTCGCGCGAACTGTCGGCAAGAGTGTCGCCGAAAGATTGAACGACTCGAAGGCGGCGTAATGGCGCGCAGGCCCGAGTTCACTAAGGTGGATGAGACCACAGCCGCCTTGGAACACTTCGCAGAATTGGTGCGTGCCGCGGAGATGACTGCGCCTTCGCGCAGGAAGGTCTTGGCGGCTATCGCCGAGATGAAAGATGCGCTGGATCTTTTGGAGCGCGACATCGATCCAATTCGACTGCCCGATGCCTTTTTCGACCCCTCAGAGCCGCGCCTGATCGGGCATTTCGTGGCACTGGCTTTGATAGCTCAGCAACGCTATCCGCTGGGGTCAATCACGCCGTTCTATGGGTCGGGCGTTTACGCGATTTATTACAATGGTCCTGCGGACATTTACAGGCCGATCTCAGGCACTGAGACGCCCATATATGTCGGCAAAGCGGATCCTCCGACAGGCGCCAAAACAGTCATCGAACAAGAAACAAAACTCTACAGTCGATTGAACGAGCACCGGAAGAACATCGAAAAGGTGCAGGGTATCGAAATAGAGGATTTCGAGTGCCGTGCCCTGGCGGTGCAAAGTGGCTACCAAGCGGCCGCCGAGAATCATCTGATCCGTTTGTTTTGGCCGATTTGGAACAACGAAACCAAGATATTGTTCGGGATCGGCAAACACGGCGATGCCGCGACAACCCGTGCGAACAACAAGTCGCCTTGGGACTCTATCCACCCCGGTCGAGCATGGGCTGTGGGAAATCCCGAAGGGAAGTCCGCCGACACTATCCGTGCGGAAGTCGCGGAGCATTTCCGTAGCACGACTATTTTTGGAACCACGGAGGACATATTCAGCGCGTTTGCGGAGGGGATTCGTCGCGCCGATCGTCTAGATCCCGATGAGGTAGGTTTCGATAGCGAGCAGCTCGCAGAAGACGACTAGCCGTTTTCCACTACTGCGATTTAGAAGATTCGCCTTAACTCGCTCGTTTCAAACAAGCTTCAATCCCCTTCTCAAATGCTCATCCTTGAGAGTTCGCCACGCATGCGCCGCAACCAGGCTGACAACTCCGTTGCCGGCCGCTCTGGGTCTGTCCATCCCTGGGGCCAGCCCATCAACCAATCCGAGAATTTCGGGTTGAAGGTCAGGTCTCCGCTCAAGTACCTCCCGCCAGGCTCCAACTTCAAATGGAGCGGGCGCGAATAGAGGGATGTCGCTTTCCCGGTCGGCACACCGCCCCAGCTCCTGACCAGAAGCCACATCATGGTCCAGAGCCGCGCCGCCTTGCCGATCGAGATCTGGGAGCCGATCTGGGTCGGATCGTCCCTCAGTTTCATCCCCGCTCCTGACAACTCCAGTTCCACCTTGTTCGTGTAGATCGTAGTGGTCGGCGTGGGCCAGAATGAAGAGCCGCCGTCGGAGATGGGGCGCGCCGACCTCGAGCGCCGAAAACAAGCCTGCTTTGACGCTAAAGCCCATGCGGCGAAGGTCTTGGAAGACATCGGAGGCTCCCACACTGAGGTGCCCTTCGACATTTTCGAAGAAACACCATTCCGGGTCGACTTCGCCGATGATCCGGGCAATGTCGGGCCAGAGATGACGCGGGTCGTTCTTGCCGCGCTGGAGTCCGGCGAAAGAGAACGGCTGGCAGGGATATCCGCCAGTGACGAGAGAAACCTTCCCACGCCACGGGCGGCCGTCGAAGGCTTTGACATCGTCCCAGACAGGCGCGTTATCCAGGGCCTTGTCTGCCATCCGCGCCACGAGGGTGGCCGCGGCGAAGGCTTCCCGCTCGACGAAACAAACAGTCCGATATCGGGGTTCTGCGATGTGGAGGCCAAGCTCCAAGCCGCCAACGCCTGCGCACAGGGCAAGGCCTGTGAGAGCGGGTTCATGTCCGGGATGTATAGCCACACTTTGAGCTCCTTGATCGACGCTCCTGGCGTTCGGTCGCGGGCTCGGATGGCCTCAGATGATTGATGGTGCCGCATCGGCGGCACTTGATTTCGATATCGCCCAATGTGGCGTTCTGTCCAGCCCTGAAAAGCAGGGCCTGGCATTTTCCGCACCTGACATCCTTCATGTCGAATTAACCATCTGTCGGTCACCCTCCGTCTGCCTCGAAAGAGGCGGCGGGTGGTGACGGTTAACTCATCTTGCTGTCCGGCGGGTTTGGTTTGGCGACTTGCCCCGCCGACCGGAGCGAAAGCCCCGGTCCATCCGTCAACTGAGCATTGCTTCTTGTGCGCTGTCTTCCAGCTCCTTGAACCGTTGCGAAACCTCGGGCTCGAAAGTCAGACCGCCACGGCGACTGAAGAAACCAGGCGAATTCCTGCTGTTGCTGAGATGCTCTCTCTCACCCTCACCAAATTCGAATTGGAGACGGGTGAGAGCTCGGTGCAGGACACCAGAGTGGTGCCGTCTCCGGCGCTGCGGACGGCCGCGTTGACGAAGGAACCGCCTGAACCGTCTGCTGAAAGGCCCAGACTGTCACCCGCTGTTGAACCGGCCTCGATCATGTTGGCCTTCACAATCAAGCCCGACTGCCGGAACGGCTGGCCGAACAGATTGATCAGCATCGGGGATATGTCCAGCGTAATGCAGCGGTTCGGGGTGATGCTGGTCGGATCGCCCAGTTGGATGGTATTGCCGGACGCCCAGCCGGCGATGTCAGCCACATCGCTGATCTGGAGCGAAGATGCGCCGACATAGGTCTTTACCCAAGCGCTATGACTGTCGGGACTGAGGGTCGTGTTCCAGATCCGCGCCATGCTGACGCCACCCATAGTGAAGCTAAAAAAACTGTTCGCAATCGCGCTGGTAAGGGTGATGGTATCTCCGGAGATGCTGTCAATTACAGCAGTTCGCGGATTCTGGGCCGAGGTAGTATCGGTTCGATAGATCGACACCGTGCCGTCGCCACCAGGGGTAAACATAAGCCGGGTCATCGATTCCCATCGCGAGCCAGTCCAACGGATCTGCCGATCATACTCGTCCGCCAGGAGTCCGATCATTCCGACTGTCGGGGCGATGCGGGTCCAACTCCCATCCATGGCCCATGCCAGATCGTTCTCGACGAACCCGGCCCAGCCACCAGATCCTGCCGCAGGCAACAAGTAGATATCGCCATCTGCCGCAAAGCCGGGAGGAGAGGTCAATCCGCGAGATATGACCCGGATGAAGCCGCTCAACGCGTCAAGCCTGAGCAGCGCTTCGTTATGGGTGACATGTTTCTGCGCTTGCGCAGCGGCGATCAGCGGCAACTGCAGTTTCGGTGTTGTTTCTGTCACGTTCGTTTCCTCATTCGAATTCCCAGATCCAAATCATTCCGGTCGCGCCTGTACCTCCAGCGCGACCGGACGCATTGTCCGCGACCACGCCGCCGCCGCCGCCGTCGCCGCGCGCGAAACCGTTCTGGCCAGCTGTGTTTCCAGCAAAGCCGTTGCCTCCGCCTCCCAGCCATGCTGAAGACGCGCCTCGGCCGGCGATGCCGTTGTTGACGTCGAGCCGGATGCCTGGCGAGCCCGCGGATCCGGTGAAATTGAAATCGCCACCACTGGCTGTGCCAGCCGAACCGCCCTGGACGATCTGACCATAATTGCCGCTCGATTGACCGGTCCCGCCTATGCCGCCGGTAGCGGAAACATGGGCGCCAAAACTGGTGGCTCCGCCGGTCCCACCTGTGCCGCCAGTCGAAGCCCCGGCCGTGCCAGCCGCGCCTATTGTGACGGCAACGCTGGCGATCGCCGACACGTCGATCAGCTTCCAGCCGAACCCGCCTGCGCCGCCGCCTGCACCACAGGCTCCATTGCCGACGCCACCCTGTGCGCCGCCGCCACCGCCGCCACCGCCCCACACATAGACAAGGATCTTGCGAATACCGGCCGGGCGCGTCCATGTCCCGTTTGCAATGAACGCCTGCTGGGACCTCAAGATGCCGGCAGGGCGATTGGCATCGGTGTTGATGCGGATGCCGTTGATATAGAGTCCATTTTCATCGCCGGTGAGCGGTGAGGACACATGCAGCTCCAACTGCGGAAGCGACAATGTCCCGCTCATGGCTCCACCCGCAAGCGGCAGCTTTTCATCGAGCGCTTCTGGCAATCCGGTGACGTCGCCGATCGCATGCGAGTGTACGACCGCTGCATAGCCCGCGGCCTCTGCAAGCGGGCGGTAGCGGCTTCCATCCCAGAATTCGAGTTGACCGCTGCTCTGGTTATAGCCAAGCCAGGATGTGGAGAGTTGAGTAACTGCCATCAGGGATACTCCCCGGCAATGCCGCGTCCGAAGCGGGCCGACATCTGATAGACCTTGAAGGATATTGACAGAGCCGCCCCGCCAAAATCCGTTGTTTGATCATCAAGTCTATAAAGCCAGGCCGGAGCCCCTAGTCCCGTGACGGTTCGAACGATCGTGCCGCCGTCGAGAATCTCGACTTCATAGGTCTCCAGCGCTTCTCCGAGCGGAACTTCGCCCTGTTCCCAATTGTCGCCATCAATCCGGGTCCGTCTGGTCCAGGACAGTTGGATATCACCGTCATCCTCCCACAATGCTGCCAGATGTACCGGCGACAGTGGCCGGCGCGCCTTTGCTTTCAATGTCACGGTCTGTTCGATGAACCCGTCATCCGCGACAGCGCGACCGGCCGGGCCACACCGCCATTGCAGCGGCAGTCCAACCAGGTCTCTCGGCAGGTTCGTTTGAGAGACAGCTGCATTGAGCAGGAGCACCCTTGCGCCGGCGCTGACCGGATCACGCATCGCATGTTCGCTGCCCCTCTGCCCGCGCAAGAGATTGGTCAGTGCAAAGACCCGCTCTCCGAGTGCTGCGGCACTGGCAAACTGCAAGACCTCCCATTCGCCATCGGCATTCTCGACAGCAAGCGGATTGGCTCCGTTGAGAACGGCCAGTTCGTCGGCGGAAGAGAAATCGCCGCGATAGAGCCGAACATAGAGCGTGTTGACCCGGTCCCACCGCCACGCGGGGCCGGAATAGAAATCATGCTCCAGCACGCCAGCCGTCATGGGTACCGTCAAGAGAGAATCAAATGCAAAGGCTGCACCCGACTCCCGGTAACAGGCAATTCCGGAACCGAAGGGCAGCATGAGGCCTGCCGCGTAGGCGGCATGATCGCTGTCGCGGTCCCGGAGCAACGGCCCGTCCATGAAGATCACGTCCGCATCGAGAAACAGGCGAGGTTTGAGACTGCGCCCGGATGAGCGCGGCAATTGGACAGGCGCAAGCATCGTCGGGTCGACCGCAAAGGCCTCGACCTGGCGCGTCTCGGCGTCGGCGATGTCCGACAGGCGCATCTGCCGGCCGGCAGGCAAGAAGTCGACGACATCACCGGGGTCGAGCGCCAGGCGCGATGGAGGCAAAGCGAACTCCGCTCTTTCGCGGCCAACCCAGGCCGATTGCAACTCACGTTCGGCGATGCCGGCGGCGAAATTCTCGGCCATGATGACCGGCGTGGCGAATTCGATGATCCGAAGCGAACCACCCGACGACCGGCGCGCCTCCACGCTTGCCGGCTGATCGTCGCGTACCGGGTCCCCGTAGCCGATCTTGATTGCGTCCGGAAGCTCTGTTTCCTGGGCGCGGGTCAGCTTGAAGCGCGATGGGTTGTCTCCGGCGACAGCCAGGTCATCTCCGGAGATCGTCGCCACCGAGGCCCGGCCGAGACGGGCTGCGAACTTGATCACGCCATCGCTCTCGATGGCGTCGAACTGGTAGGGCGCTCGTAGAGCGTCGAGCACCGAGCGCGCCGTCGAGAGTGAACCGGTCGTTACGCCGTCAACAACCATGGGGATCGGTTCGATGAGATAGTCGTCAAACTGCGCGTCATCGAGCAGCGCGGTGATCGTCTCCCGCGCCGGCGCCGCCCCAAGCCGGCCGGAGAGCCAATGGCCCTGTTCCCAGTTTGCAGCATCGCCCCAGTTGGCGTCGAAGGGAAACGATGGCCATGGACGCACGTCCCAGCACCAGACGCTGGAATTTTCCAGATCGACCATCGGTCCCGCATAGCCCGCCGAAACCGGATTGTGGTCGCTCCACCAGCCGGTCAGCGCACCCAGCCATGCGCGTTGCATGGCGTCATCGCGTGCCCGGCTCGAATAATACGGCCATTCGGATTCCGACGACTTCGGATCGACAAAGACATTTGGCTGGTTGGCGCCCTTGTCGACGGCCGGACAGCCCATTTCGATGAAGCGGACCGGCTTGCTCTCCGCAATCCAGCCGGTCGGGGTTCCGGCCTCGCCGCCACCGGGCCGGTCGTGATGCAGGTTTTGCCACCAGTTTCGGATGTCCTTCTGGCGGAACACCCAGGGTTTTCCCGAAAGCCCGTCAGTGATCGGTGTGCGGCTCTGGGTGTCGCGCGCGGCCTGGTTGTCGTAATACCAGTCGTAATATTCCCCGCCCTCGACATTGCTGCGGAGATAGCCGTCGTCATAGATCGTGGTTGCGCCTGCTGGGTTAAAATCGACGTGCTGTGTGCCATCGCGCCAATCGGCCAAAGGCATGTAATTATCGATGCCGATGAAGTCGATCCGGGCGTCAGACCAGAGTGGATCGAGATTGAAGAACACATCGCCCGAGCCGTCCACGGGCCGGTGGGAATGATATTCCGACCAGTCGGCCGCATAGCTTATCGCGACGCCTGCTCCGAGCAGCGTCCGAACCTCGTCAGCGATATCGATCAGCGCGGAGACGAACGGATAGGTGGATGCATCCGAACGCAATTGCGTCAGACCAATCATTTCGGAGCCTATCAGGAATGTCTCGACGCCACCGGCCAATGCAGCGAGCTGGGCATAGTGGAGAATGAAGCGGCGGTACGACCATTCGGCCGGTCCCGAATAGGTCACGGCCACACCTGCGCCGCTGAAATCAGCGGCCTCGGCCGAACCGACAAAGGCGGAAACCTGCGCCGCAGCCGCGCCGGTTTTGTCGGCTGTGCCGTCAAAGCCAGGCGCTGGCGACCCGGTGATGCGGCCGCGCCAGGGATAGGGCGCCTGGCCGGTCTCTCCCGCATCATCGGAATAGGGGTTCGGCAGGTCATTGCCAAACGGGACATCCATCATCAAGAACGGCAACAGCGTCACCTTCAGCCCTCGCTCGTGAAGGTCCTGGATGGCGCGGATCAGGCTTGCATCCGAGGGCGATCCGCCGAATGCCGGTGTCCCGTCATGCAGGCTGACAGTATCAGCCGTCGCACGTGTCAGGCCCGCGACAGACCAGAGATGCGGGCTTGTGGCCTTTGTGGCGGAATCGACCTTTGGCCGGATCGTGCAGCTGCCGCAGCGGAGATCGTCGCCGAACCAGGGCGCAACCAGCGTCACCGCCTCAAGGTTCGGGCATAGCATTTGCAGCCGGTCGATCGATGCGGCCCAGTCCGTTGTAGCGATGAGCGTGTGGCGGTTCTGCCCCGCGCCGCCCGTTTCCGCGACCTCCCTGACGAGATCGGTATCAAACCCGAACTCGTTGCCGCCGATGACGCAGACGCCGCGAACCAGCCGCTCAAGCTCGCCGACCGGCCTGTACACTTCGACGGCGATTTGCGGCAGACGGCGTCCGAACCCCTCCAATGGCATCCGTTCGAAGACGATATAGGCGAGACCGCGATAAGCGGGCGCGTTGCCTTCGCCTTCCCTGGCCTCGATCAGCGGATCGGCTTCTTGCTCTTCATCGCCCAGGTAGACCCGGAACTCGAAATCCGTCTGATCGATCTCCGCGCCATCGGCCCAAATACGGCCGATGCCCGCGATAGGGCCTTCCGCGAGACCGATCGCGAAGTTTCCGAAATAGGAATAGGTCGTGGTTTCGACCTTTGGTCCGCCCAAGCCCTTGCCACCTGATCTCTCGACCGTGATCTCTTCCTCGAAGCGGGTCGCCCAGATGATATTGCCGGAAATCCGCGCCCGGCCATGCAGCCTTTCTATGTTTGCGCCTTCGGTCGATGTCTGGAAATTGGCGGTGGTTAGCCTCGGACCCTGTCTGCTTACTGGTGGTGTCAGAGCGTTGACGATCGCGCCGTCGATAAACGAGCCGGCTATGGCGCCCACTGCCTGACCGACGACAGCGCCCACCGAACCGAAAAGGCCGCCGCCGACGGAACTGCCTATCGCTGCGAGGACGAGCGTCGCCATTATCAATCTCCTCCAGGCACCGGAAAAGAGAAGACACCGGCGATCCGTTTTCGCCACAATGGATGCAGTGCTCCCTCGGCCACGCGGCCAGCGGACTCATAGGCATGGACCATCCGGTTGCCGCTGACGAGAATCCCGCAGTGTTTTGCCGGCAGGTTTGGCCGCCACCGAAAGGCCAGCACATCGCCAGGCGCCATCGCATCCAGTTGCTTTGGTTCAAGGTGCCGCGAGGCTCCCTTCAACAGTGTTTCATCGCGATCGGCGACCGCCCATCCGGAGGCATAGGCCGCAGGAACTTCCGCATCCGACCCGTAAATCTCTCGCCAGATTCCCCTTACCAGTCCGAGACAATCGCAGCCGATTTGCTTGTCGGCGCCTTGGTGACGATAGGGCGTCCCGATCCAACCGCGGGCTTCGGCTATGATCGTGGCGCGAAAATCAATCATTGAAGAAGCTGCCGCCATCATTGACGGCCTCCTTCTTGGCGATCGACAGCGCGAAATCATTACCCGGGACGTGCGGGAAACCTCGAAAATTCGCCGCGTTGCTGAACTTCACCTGACAGATCTTGAAGGTCTTGCCGCAGCCCGCCGTGACGGTGAATGCGTCACCTGCCTGGATTGGAAACGCGGCGCGGCGCCACATCTGCAGGCGCACGGAGAGATTAGCCTGGAATACATGCGCCGCGATCTCGACATTCGCGCCGGTATTGTTTCCTGACGTCCAGGTCAGCAGTCCTTGGAAGAACCAGCCTTCGTCGAAGGCTTCAAGGCCCGTAACTGTCAGCAACCGATCATCCGCGGAAGAAACGACCGCACCGGACCCCTTGAAGGCAGGATCGTCGAGGTTGACCTTGCAACGGGCATCTCCAACCACCGCGTCGCAGGTTCTCGAGTACGTCCGGCCGCGCTCCTGGTTGAGTTCATGCGCAAGACCGCGGATCTCGGCCATGAAGGCGACGTCGCCGCGCGTGACCTCGCCCAGAGCGCCCTTTCGCAAGATCACCCGATTACCGGTGTTCGACCAGTCGACTTTCCAGATCTCGATGGCCGCATTGTCCCAGAGACCCACTGCCAGGTCATCCGTGCCGATCGCTTCCGACGATAGCGCGCCCTGCACCTCCATCGTGTCCACCGCCAGGCCGAGCGACGATGCCAGATCGGAGGCGGCAAAGCCGCTGGCAGGCTCGTAAGGTGTCCCGCCGAACACGAGCGGCCGGTCATGATCGGTAAAGCCAAAAACCTCTCCATCGCCGCGTTCGACACGCCAGCATGTGCACAAGGTGGTCACGCCGCATTCCAGCAAAAGGGCCAGTCCGGCCGGGATCGTCTTCATTCCCGCAGCTCCTTGAGAAAAATGGATGGAATGTCGCCGATTGCCGCCGTGCGCAGGGAGATCTGATCGAGCTTGCAATCGAACCGGACCGGAACATGGAACTGACCGCCCCAGGTCAGCACGGATTCATCGGCTGGCGCGGTGTGGAAAGTCACGATCCCGGTCGTGACGTCGAGTGTCCAGCCTGTGGCGGCCGGTACGCCGTCAACCGCGATCAGCAGCGTTCCGAAAGGCCGCGTGATGGTCCGGTCAAAGCTCTCGCCGGCAAAGCTGTAGCGTTTGACCAGTTGGAAGTCAGTTGTCTCGCCGTCGCCTGTGCCAAGAGCCTGGTCAGTGGCCGAGGGCGCGGCATTCGGTGCGGCGGACCGATAGTCGGTCCAGTCGAGAAACCGGAAGCCGCGTAGCCGTCCCCTGGCAACCTTGTAGAGTGACAGAACCTCATAGAGTTCGGCTGGCGTGCGCACGCCAAACCGGGCGTCGTAGGTTCTGAGCGGCGCCGACCAGCGGGTGTTGCGTTCCTCGGCGCCCGAGGAAAGCTCGACGATCTCGGCCGGCCAGTCGGGTCCACCCGGAGAGCCTGCCGAGACATGGATGGGAAAGATCGCATCGTCGATGAACGCGGAGAGGCTCATGAATACCTCCCCAGGCGGCCCATGAAACGTGCGCCGGCGCGCGCAACGGTCGCCTTGGATTCCGCGAAGGATCGCGGGTCCGGCGTTGAAACATAGAAATTGTTGATGTTCTGTCCGCCGCCATATTTGCGCCTGAGATCCGCAGGCCAGCCGATCTCCTCGCCTTCCATCGCGATCAATGGCACTTCTCCCTGGCGGATGTCGCCACCGGAGTGCATGCGGGGTGCGCCGACGAAAACGGAGCTTGCAACGGTGCGAATGGATAACGAGGTCCCGACATCACCGCCGCCGTGATAAAGACCGACACCAATCGTCGGCGCAGGCGGAAAATAGCCGCTGCCACCTCCGCCAAGTCCGAACAGGCTTCCGATGAGACCAAAGGCGCCGCCAGGACCACCTGCGCCTCCGTCGCCGAGAAGCAGCGTGTCGAGCGCTTGAAGCGAGAAGTCGAGGAACCGCTGCGAGACCGACTGGATCACCGAAGCGAGTGCCTGACCCTCGTCCCCGGTTTTTACGAGCACCATTCCAAACTGGCGCACTGACCCCTGAAGCATCCGAAATTCCTCAGCGAGCTGGCCAGTCGCGCTGATGTCGTTCGCAGCGTGGTAGCCGCCGGCGATCGGTGGAACTCCGACATACCCTCCGGCGGCGTAGCCCGCCACACCGCGGCGGATGGCTTCGAGGTTGGAAACGCCGATCCGGGCTGTGGCGGATGCGTCAAAGACAAATTCCCTGCCATGCACGAAGCCGGCGATGTCGGATGCTGCGATGTCGCCAGTGTAGCCACCCGCGGCATAGCTGCCTTGGGCAAACGGCGGCGTTGTCGCGGCGCGCACCGCGTTGAAGGGCACAAGCGTTCCCCCGCCGCCGATCGAGCCAAGCAGCCGGCTGTATTCGGACAGCGGTCCGATGGCCTGCGTGGCCGCTCCTGCCGTGGCGCTGATTGCGGCATTGCTCTCGCTGACCGCGCCGCGGGCGGTTACCGCCCCGTCGGCGAGTTCGCCATACTTCTCGGCCTTGCCTCCCAGCGCCGTGGCGGCGGCCTCGGCATTGCCTTTCAACCCGTCGAGAAGATCGCGTGAGCGTTCAAGTTCGGCCTGCAGATCGGCCGCGGCCGCTGTGTCTTCAAGGATCTGTTCCGCAAGTCCGCGGAACGGCGATTCGGAGGGCAGTGCTTCGGCGATCTCGGCCACCGCGCGCCGGAACGCGATGACGTCGGCTTCGCCGTCCTTGAGTTCCTTGCGGAACTCGCTCACCTCGTCCTTGAACGGCCCGAACCGGCCAAAAGGGTTACCAAGTACATCTGACGGCCTGAGCGCATCGCTGCCGCGCAACAGTTCGCGCTGCGCGGCTTCAGTGGACTCGTCAACGCGACCCACATTCTGCTGAGCTTCGAACCTGAGTTGCGCAATGGAATTGACGCCGTAACTCGACGCCGCGCCGCCTGCCTCGGCCCAGGCGCCCTTGATGCGGCCGACAAGGTCAGCGTGGGAATTCAGCGCCCTTTCGATCATCGGCTGATTGGACGTGATCTCGCGGAACAGGTCCGCGGCAGATCCAGCCGCGAGTTTGAGGCCCTCGCTGACGGCGGTGATGGCGACGCTGGCCGCCAGTCCGCCGGCTGCACCCGCCACGACGGTTGCAAGCCCGCCGAACTTGTCACCCGCCGCTCCGGCCGCGTCGCCGGCCTTCGCAATATCCGGCGCTGCTGTCAGGCCCGCATCGCCCGCAGCCTTTATGCCGGTTGCCGCGCGATCTCCTTCATCGGCGATTTCCTTGAGGCCAAGCCGGGCGCGGGTCGCTTCGCCGCTTTCCCATTCGAACCCCTTGAACGAGGCTTCGACCTTTTTTCCTGCTGACTCGGCCTTGTTGCCGAGATCCTCGACCGCCGTCGCCGTCTCGGCCAGCGCCTTCTTGGCGCCGGCCGGATCGCCGGAAATTACAAGCGCCAGGCGCAGGGTCATCTACATGCCCCTCGCATCGTTGAGTGCGTCGCGAGCGGCCATTTCCATAGCAACCAGTCCGGCCCAGAGCGCGGGCGTCTTTTCGATGCCACGCGCGTCGAGCGCGACCTGCACGCCTGCATAGTCGAGACCGATATAGCGGGTCAGGATGCGTCCGCTTTCAAACTCGATCGTCGTCCGCCACTGGCTGCCGGAGACCAGAAAGGCATCGACGGCTCCAGCATTTTGCGGCCAGACCCTGACAACGGATGCGCTACCCCCGAGCTGGGCGGCAAGCGCTGAGATTTCAACTTCAGGCAGTCCGAACCGCCGTGCGTCGGCGACCGCCTCGGATTCCTCTTGGGCGCTTTGATCGATCAGGCCGCCTGCCGCCCAGGCGCGCGCGGCCTCGGTCAATTTCCCACAACAGCCTTGACGATCGCCTCGTTGTAGGCGCGGAACAGCGCCCCGCGAAGATGCGGCTGCGCGATCAACGTTTTGACCAATTGATTGGAAAACGCCACCGGCTTCCTGTCCTCGCCGATGATGTCATCGAGATCCACAATCGTGTCGGTCAGGAAACTCCTCAGGCCCTCCTCCGTGACAAAATCATAGCCATTGAAATCATCAACCTCCCGCACCCGGAATTTTGCCCGGAAGGTCTCCAGCTGATTTTCGTCGCCTGGTAAAACGACCTTCACGGGCGCCCAGAAGGCCGGATTGGTTTCGATCTGATACATCGCCTCACCCTTTCTTGTCTTCGCTTGCGACGGCAGCAGGCTACCCGATCAGGTCAGCGTGAGCGTCCACTGGTCATTTCCGCTCACAGGCTGCGGCACGAGATTGATCGGCCATTCGAGGATGTTCTGGTTGTTATCGAATCCTGCAGGCCGCTGCACTTGGGCAGCGTCGATCGCGAGCGTCGCAATGCGGCCGGCGACCGTGCCATGGACAAGCTCGACCGAAACGGCATTTTGCTCACTGGCCTCGCTGTAAGGGTTCCATGTCGAGAGCGGCACCGCCTCCACCTGGACAGCAACCTTGTCGGCGCGGTCGACGATCAGGATGTTTTCCGAACCGACCAGGAAACGGGGCTGCACGTCATTGCCGAGATCGAGCGAGAAATTGCGCATGACCAGCGCGACGCCGTCGATCTCGAAACTGGTGCGGGCATGGGTCACCAGGTCTGGTTTGAGGAATGCCGCAAGCGTCGGCGTAGGCCGCGCCTGCTCGGAGGGAGCCGAGAAAAGACCCAAGAAAGAAAACTCGAGATAAGGAATGGCCTGAGCGTTGAACCGCAGGACACAGGTTCCGCGCGTACCGAGCAGCACATAGCGCGTGGCGCCAACCCAGAAGTGGATGGCGACGTTTTCATGGCTGTCCGTGACCGGGTTGTAGGTGACCGAAACGCCGGCATCGATCGTTTCCGCCACCCCGCAGGCACGCAGCAAGGGACCCCAGGCCGGCGTGGCGCCGGCAGTCCCCGAAGGCACCATTTCCACGCGGAAGGAAATACGGGAGTGGAGGCCGGCCGGGATTGTCGCCTGGGCTGCAAGCCAGGGCAGTTCCAGCTCTCGGCTGACGTCCTGGCCTTCCATCGGCTGAAAGGTGACGTTGGTGGCCAGAATGGCATTGGCGGCGCCTGTCGGCGTCGGATCGGTGGCATAGGCCGTTTCAATCTTCGCCAGCAGGATCTTGGATTTCCATTTGATCGGCATTTCAACGGTCCTTCAAAGGCGGTTCAACGGGCTTTTCAGACGTCGTTTTTGCGGACGGCCCTGCTTTGTTTTCCATCTCCGGCCGGCTCGCCGGTTTCAGTCCGCCATCGGCAGTGCGGACAAAGCTGCCGCCACCCGAAGGCAGTGCAGGCCGTGAGCGTGGGGTTTTGGTCATTCGAGGATCCTCACCTGTTGCTGGATGGCGAAATCGAGCTGGTATTGGGACGCGCCGGCGGCGGTCGAAAGCAGTTGCCCGCGCGAGAGCCGGAACACGCCGATCGCATCATCCGGCCCCCAGCCGCAGACGGCGTTGACGATGGCCCAGATCAGCGCGTCTATCTTGGGCAGCGACTTCGCGCCGGTGACGTCGCCGGCGGCGCGCACCACCAGCAGCACGCCAAACAATTCATCGATCATCTGGGTGAACGCACCGGTGGCCGCGTCACCCTCGCTGCGGGCGCGTAAGCCCAGCGGCAGCACGAAGGCCGACACCGCCGCCTGCGGCAACGCCTTCTGCCGGATCAGTTCGGTCAGGTCGACTGCTTCGCGCACCCGCCCGGCAAGATCTGACACTTGCGCCTCGATGCGGGCGGAGACGTCTGCGGCAAGGATCATGGCGCGCCCTCCGCGCCGCCAAGCGGCGTCAGCACATAGGTGCCGGAAATCGCCGCAATTTCGGCCTCGTCATCGGCATCAAGGCCGAGAAATGGCCTGGCAGGAATGGTGACTTCGTTCTTTCTGACCCAGTCGCCGCCGGCGCCGCGGAACCTGAGGCCTTCGGGCGTCTTGGCCTTGATGACGCCGCCCAGTTGGTGAATGGCCGCATAGATAACATTTGTGCCGACAGCCAGGCCCTCGTCCGATGCCTCGTGCGTGAGCGAGCCGACCAGGCGCGCCGTATCCGTCAGGGTCCGCCCGCCCTCAAGCGTGGCCCGAAGCGAGGCCGCCCAGGGATTGCCTTCGGGATCCTGCTCGGTCTCGAAACGATGCTGCGTCGAGACAACCAGGGCCGTGCCGATCACGTCATAAAGCGGCCGCGGGCTTTCCAGCCGAGCGGCGGCGGCGCCCAGCGCGCCAAGCGCTGCTTCAGACCCGAGAAGATCCATCCGCACGCCGGCCATCAGATGAAGCCTTTCATGCTCTGGGCGCTGAACGGGCGCTCGGGCTCGTTGGTCCTCACTTCGCTGGCGCCGGAAGCGGCGGGCTCCGCGCCATCGATGTCGAGTTGGATCAACCCGTTCGAAATGTCGCGAAGCGTCTTCATCGCCGCCTCATAGTCCTTTGTGATCTTCTCGGCGGCGACGCGGCCATGGGCGTAATAGATCGAGATCCTGAGAGACAGATCGGTGACCAGCCGAGGCGTCGAGGCAAGCGGCAGCGCGTAGCGGCGCGCCAGATAGCCGTCGATCAGCGCGTCCGCGTCCGAGATAGCCCGATCGATCATATCAGCGTCGATCGTGCCTGTCGGCGCATCGGCGCGATCGGAGATCTCCACCAGCAGCGCGTGGCTGTAGCGATCGGTCAGCTGGTCGAGGGTGCAATAGGGCATGCTCACTCCTTAAGAAAGTTGCCCGGTACCAACCGGGCGGCGACCCCGATCCGGGCGCTACTCCGGAATGCTCGCTTCAGTCGGGGGTCGGGTCGCGTCCCCTGGGGTAACTTCAGGCCCCGGTCTTCTTCACGCGAGAGCCACTGAGAGCTCTGCATCGCCGAGGATCTGTCCCAGCTGCTCTTTCGAAGGCGTGAGCGTAACGGGCGACGCTCCAAAGGCATGGCCGCCGCGGCGGCGTCCGGACGCGGGTCCCAGGACGCGGATGGCGAGGGGCTTGCCTTTGGCGTCCAGGCACTCGGCAACGGTCAGGCGGGTGGCCGGCGCTCCGCCGGCATAAGTGACCTTGCTTGCGTCGCCCGGCGTCACCGCCAGGCCGGGATCCGCCTCGATCAGTTTGAGCTCGTCCGGCGTGACGCGAATGGTCGAGGGCGTGGAGCCGAAGAGGTGGCCGGCGCGGCGCAGGCCCTTGGACGGGCCGATGACGGTGATGACCGTTGTGCCGTCCTCCGCCTTCGCCAGGCGCGCCATCACATCGTCCGACATTGCTACCTTCAAAGTGGCTTTTGGCTTCGCCGAGGTGGCCGAACTGCCAGCCCCAGTGCCACCTTCGGTGTTGGTACCTGACTGCCCCTCATTGTCCTGGGGAAGCGCTTTTGCCAATTCAATCGCGGACGCAATCCATACCTGGGCCTGCTCGGGTGTCTGGGCGATTGATGCGAGCGGTTCGGCTTCCGCATTCAACTGCGCCAGGGCGGCAAAGCTCACGATGCCGGCTTCGGTGAGCTTCTTGGCCGTTGCGGCGCCGACGCCCTTGATCTTGATGAGATCGTCCATTTTCGTCCTCGCTGGGGTTTTCGGGTCCTTTAAAAGAGGCAGGGCGTGACCTGCCGCTTCCGAAGGACCCACCGGCTGAAGCGCCGGCGGGTAGATCGGTAAGGCCCATCAGGCCTCGGATGCGAGCCAGGGGCAGACGAGCAACTCGGCGGTGCCCTTCCACTCGTTGGTCTCACCGCCGGCGGCGTTCTCGGAATTGAGGATCTTGCGGCCGGCGCTTTCGAGCGACGGCGGCACCACCAGCAGATTGCCCATCAGACCGAGCGGGTTGCCGTGATCGCCGGTCATGCCGCTCAGCCCGCCGCGCGCAATGGCGTAGTTCGCGGAATTCAGGGTCTGCTTCGATCCCCAGGCCTGTTGCCAGAAGCCATAGCCGACATTGGAGCGGGCGTCGGCGCCGTAGACGAACTCCTTCTGCCAGAAGACATTGTCGTCGGTCAGCTTGTCCTTGGCGACGAACTCGAAATCCTTGCGCACCTGGTGGATCAGCGGCTTCAGCGGCATGCGGGTGTCGAGCAGGAACCAGGGCGTGCCCGAACCGCCATCGGTGTTGGCCTTGGACTGGACCACGCCGTTCTTGTCGATCACCGGGTGATCGGTGTCGAAGAAATACTGGCCGTCATAGCAAGGGGTGGCAAAACCGGCGAGGAGCAGAGCAAAGACCAACTGGTCCGGCAGGGCTTCGGTCTGTTGGCCCATCTGTTCGAACATCGGCCCATAGATGCCCAAATTATCGGTGTCGATATCATCCCTGTCGACCGAGACGGTCAGTTCCCAGGGCTTCTCCATGATGGCGTAATCGTGCTGCATCAGGTTCTGAACGGCGCGCGGTCCGATCCACTCGCGAACTCGCGGGAACTTGCCCAGCCAGCCGTATTTCTGTTCCTTGGTCGAAGATGGGACGCGCGTTGCGATGCGGGTCCACATCGTCGAGGCCTTGGCCGTGTTGACGCCCTGCTGGTAGCTGGTTTTGAAACCGGCCCTCAGAGCGTCGAGATTGGCGGAATTAACGAGCATGGCTGTGTTTCCTGTTCAAATGGATGGTGAGGATCAGGCGGGCAGCGTGATGCCAGCGAGGTAGGCCTGCGCTGCCGCTTCATCGAAGCGGACCCAGACGCCCAGGTTGTCGACGCCCTCGACGAAGCCAGCGATCGACCTGCTGGCGCTGCCGTCGGTCTTGGCGACGGTCTGGTCATCGACCACGAAGCAGGGCTTGCCGATTTCGGTAATGCCGATCAGATCGGCGGACGCCGAATTGTCGAAGCGGAAGATGCCAGGGCGGTAGCGGATATCGAGATCGCCGGCGCTGCCGCCCGAATTGTCGACGCGCTCCTCGGCCCGGCCGCAGCCGAATGAGCCGGTGGCGGTGGCGCCCTTGGTCACATAACCGGCGGCGTTGCGCATCACGAGAGCGCCGGCATAGATGAGGGCTGCGGCCGCGCCGGCGACGCGGAGATCGCCTTCCATGCGGGCAGTGTTGCGGTCGGAAGTCAAAGCGGTCATCACGGGTTCCTTGAAAATTGATCCGGTTGGATGGGCTGAGGGCTAGAGTGCGGTCTCGCGCTCGGCCTTCAGGGTTTCGGCATAGGCTTTCGGGTCGATGCCCAGCGCCTTGGCGACGCCGAGCTGCTCGGCGTTGAGCGAGATCTCGCCATCCTTGGAAGGCGGCGTGTCGGGCACGACCACATTGCCGGCGCCGAGCGTCGGCATGGCGCCGATCAGCTTCTCGACCTGGGCGGGATTGGCCATGTGCATTGAGATGTATTCCTCCCGCATCGGCTTGACGCCGACCCGGCCGGCCTTGATGGCGGTGTCGACGAAGGTCTCTGCGGCGGTTCTCGCCGTTCCCTCCCGCAGCGTCTTGAGTTCGGTGCTGACGGTGGTGAGTTCTGCCTGCAGAGCGACAACGGAGGGATGAGCGGTGAGATCGCCTGCGGCTTTCTTGATTTCCACCAACTGCGCCACGCCTGCGAGAACAGCCTCGGATGTGGCGTTCTCTGCCAGGCCAACAGCCTTGGCGATCGGCGCCATGGCGGCCTGCAATGAGGTTGCGGCCGGCCCGCTCTGCGCATGCAGCGACGTCACCTTCTCCGTGACCTGGTCTTCGGTTGCACCGGCGTCGAGGCCGAGCGCGGCGATCAGCTTTTCCAAAAGCGACATGCTGTTCTCCTGATGCAGCGCGGTCAGTCCGCGCAGGTTTGGTTGGTTGACGAGGGAGGCGCGCAGGATGGCGATGACATTGCCGGAAGCGTCGTGGCGGATGACCGGCGAGAGCCCGCGATAGGCCTTCCCGGTCACGAGCCGTTCGCCGAGGCGGGTCCATTCGACCCGGCCCCAGATGCCGTCCTGGCGCGCTTGCAATTCCTTGATCCAGCCGCGCGCCGGCGCCGCCTCGCCGCGGGGGGCCGCCAGATCGGTTGAATGGTTTTCGTCGATGACGCCGGCGCCACCCATTTGCTCAAGGCTCGCGGCAATCACCTTGTCTGCGTCCCGCACCTTGTAGGGGCCGCGGCCGTCGCCGGTGGCGATGGTGCCGGCCGGAAGCAGATGCACCCATTCCGGCGCTTGGGCCGGCGCGCCGGCCGGCCCTTCGGTCGCAAACGGCTGGGCCGCGCACAGCGCAAGGCCCGACGCGGTCGAGGCGGCGTGAAGCGAAACGGAGGATGTGCGTGCGGTGTGAAGCATGGCCGGAGATTGGCCGGGCCGGGCCAATCAAACCATGGCTGCAGGCGCGGCCATCAATGCGAATGATAGTGTAGCTTGGAAATTCGCGGCCACGCTTCGCTTCACTTAGAAGCTGTCATGGAAGCCTGCAAACGGTCAACTGCCTTGTATTTCCGTCCGGTGGAGTGGTTATATCCTTGGCATGACCATGATTCCACTTTTCGTTGATAGCAACGCGTTCATTCAGATGCGAGACCTGAAAGACATCCCGTGGCGGGATGTCTTTCCAACCGCAAAGAAGATTGAGCTCCTCGTCACGACGCCCGTGATAAAGGAACTCGAACACATGAAAACCGGGCCGAACGAGCGCCGCCGGAATCGTGCGAGGTCGGCCCTTAAATACATCGATGATGCGCTGGAGCATGCGGAAGGGGCGGTCCAACTGCGTCAGGGAAAACCAGAGGTCTGGCTCATCGTTCCACCGCCTACGAAGATAGACTGGACCATGTTCGATCGGCTCGATCGCGATAAAGTTGATGATGAATTGGTCGCGCTTGCGGCGACCTATGGCGAAGAGGCGATCATCTTCTCGCATGACCGCGGCCCACGTATCAGTGCGCGTTTGCTTAATGTGAAAACGCTTAAGCCTGAAGATGACTGGCTGTTGCCAGTCGAAAAATCTGACAAAGACAGGAAGATCGAGCAGCTCGAGCGCGCGGTCCGGGAACGCTACCCGTCAATTCAGCTCAAACTTGGAAGCGATAGGGAGACCGACCGTATTGAATTCGCATGTCTCGATGTATCTCCTTTGACGGATACCGAGATCAGCCTACGAGTTCAGGCCGTTAAGGATGCAAATCCAAGAGCGCGGTTTCGGCAAAGGATGGGCATAGAGGCGTTGGTTGGCGACCATGGTGATATCGAAGGCTACCATCGCAAATACGATGCTTTTGAGGAGGGCCTAGCTAAAAAAATCGGTAGATTGCATGAACTGGTTGCAGCCGCCAGCAGGATGATTTCGATCCCATTTACGATCACGAACTCCAGCAGTCAGACTGCCCAAGGGCTTCGCATCGATTTTGCAGTTACTGGAGGGTATCTGCTGCCCGATACTGACGATTTTTATCAGACTTTTCGCGATTTATTTCCGGCGTGCCCAGACATCCCCCAACCTGTTTTCGGCTTGGGAAGACTTTATAATCCTGCATTAGAACTTCCTTCACGAGAGCCCCGGGACCCTATTGCGTTCTATTGGTTCGATCGTCCCGGAGAGCTCACACGGAGCGGCGCCCTGCAATGCGAGGATTTCCGGTCGCGCCGAAGCTGGGAGAACCAGGCCGACATCATGATTCCAACGGATGTGACCGATGGGTCACTAGGCCTGAAAATTCATGCGAGCAATTTGCCAGATCCGGTAACGGCAGAAGTCTCGTTTGCGCTCGTCCACCGAAAGACGGATTGGGACGACCCTGTTGTCAAAGAAATTGTTCGCCGCTGCCTGTCCGGTTTTTTCGAGGGAGGCTGAATCCAATGAATGAAGATGCTTAGTTGCAGAGCTGATGATGTGTATCTTTGAAATCAATGACGAGGACAACGGTCGTCCGAGCAAGTTTCTTTAACGCGCCCGTTGATTGCGCGAGCGAGCCGGTCCGCGCAATGGGCCGACCTTAAGCACAAAACGCGCCCACGGCCCTCAAAGGCCCTTCAAAAACCGTTTCAGAAGGTGGTGGTGCCTGCCGTTTGTCCAATCAGGCCGCTTCGAGCCTGAGGCCGACGATCCCGGCGTTGAAGGCGAAGCCCGGATCGATGCCAGCCGGCGTCTCCACTGGCCTGCCGCCGACGAACCTGATGTCCGTGCGGGAGGGCGGCGCTTCGGTCGACACGCTCCAGCCGTAGCGGACGAGATCCCGCTCTGACAGCGACTGGACGTAGCAGCGGCAATTGAACCCGTTCGGCGGATAGTGGGTGAGCCACCAAGCGTGGTCGACCGGCAGGATGACATTGTGCCAGGCGGCGTGCTCGTCGCGGCTTCCCTTCTGCGTAAGCAGCGGATCAACGTGGACGTAGCGGAGATAGGGCCGCACAGCCTTCAATCGCTGGATCTGTTTCCAGCGACCCGCGGCATAGGCCTGCGACGTCATCAGCCGGAAGGTGAGCTCGGCGCGGCGGCTGTCCTCGAAGGCGTCGCCGGATGTCCAGCCATGCCGCCCGATCGCGTCGGAAAAGCCGGCCAGGAAATCGCTCGACGTAGCTCCGGTCTCGACGGCCTCGAGCGCGGCCGCGAGCACGTCGCGCGCCAGCGCGTCCGACATGCCGGCCGAGCGGTCCCGCGCCGCCACATCGATCTCCCGGACCATTTCCAGCCAGACGCCCTCGGGAAGCGCAAGGCGGCGGCGCAAGAAGTCGATGGCTTCCTCGAAGCGGACGCCGATCTCGGAGCGCGCCGGATCAGCCATCGGCGGTACCGCTCCCGATATCGCCCTTGTCCAGCTCGGTCGCTTCGCCTGACAGCCAGGCCAGAAGCATGGCCTGTCGCATCGCGGCCGTCAGATCCTCGTCGGCCGGGATCTTGCCCTCCAGGGCGGCGACGGCCTCTTCCAGGCTGCCTGCATCGGCGACCAGGCCGCGCACCCGCTCAATCATGCCGCCGATCGCCGGTCCGGCCGCGCGCCGGCCCGCATCCGCGATGATCTCCTCGGGCAGTCTTTGCGCGGCCTGCTGTTGCTGCAGCGCCGGCGCGGCAAACTCCGGACCCGTCTCCGGGGCTAGCTGATTTGGCTGCAGGCCGGCATCGGGCACCGGCGCCAGCCTGGGAGCCCCCAGCACTTCGGCGCCCGGCGGGGGATCGCTGAGACCGAACTTGTCGCGCACCTCGGAGGTCTGCACGCGCATGCCCCTGTCGATGAAGGGCGTAAGCGCGGAGGTGAAGCTCATCAGGTCCTCGGCTTCGGGCCGGGCAATTCTCACTCGCGGATAGTGCTTCTGCGGACCGTATTCGAGCATCACCCACGGCCGGACCAAATCCCGGTTGACGATGGCCGACAGCGATTTAGCGTCCGAGGTTTCGATATCCTCCTGGACCTGCCGGTGCTCCTTGCCCGAACCCAGTCCGCCGGTCAGCGAATCGGTCGTCGCGGTCTGTCCAAGCACGCCCTTCGATACTTGCTGGTCGAGCCAGTCGGCGCGCTCCTTGTAGTTGGAATGTCCGGTTCCGAGGTTCTTGGCCTCCGCGAATTCGAGATGCATGCTGTCGGGCATGATCGCCGCGCAGTCGGCGGCGATGTTGGCCACCGCCCGGTAGAGCGCATCCCGATCGTCCCTGGTGGCGCCCGCGCCATATTTGCCGATCCGGATCGGCTGGCCGTAGGTCTGGGTGAAGATGGCCCAGTCGCGCTGGGTGAAGGCCTTGAACATCCATGCCCAGGATGCGACGCGCGCCAGTCCGGAGCGAACCGCAAGGCCCGATTTGGCCTTGATCTCGGCGCGGATGAACTTGAAGGCCGGCAACTCGACCTCTTGGCCATTGTCTCCGATCATGGTCGGCGTCGAAAGATCGCGGCGTGCCGGCCGGAACCAGCGCGGGTCTCGCCATTCGAGCCGCTCCGGCTGCCACTGGCCCTCGGATGTGTCCCAGATGATCTCGGTAAAGGAGTAGCCCTTGCCGATCGCGTCAAGAATATGAAACAGCTCGTCCTGCAGCTCGTCTCTCAGCAGCCAGTCGCGGACCATGTCCGCGATCTTCACGTCGAGCGGCGCGTCCGAGGCGGCATCCACCGAAATGTCGAGTTGGGCGACCGAGCGGCGCCGGGTGCCCAGAACGCCGAGATAGTGCAGGTCGCGCTCCTCGATCGTCTCGGCCAGCTCCAGATAGCGCAGCGGGTCGCCCTGGTCGGCCTCGCGCAGGATCGAGGCGAGCCTCTGCGGATTGAGCCCGTCCGCCGGATATCCGGCGATGGGGGATCTCACGCCGGTGATCGACGGTCCGGCGATCTCCTCGGTAAGCTGCTTCTTCTCGATCCCCCTGCCATACTGGTCCGTCAGACCCTTGAAGAAATCGGCCATCTAGAAACCTCCCCTGATGCGCGCGCCGAGCGGCTGGCGATAGAGATCGCGCGGATTGAATTCGTCACGGTCGTCTGCGGTCCAGAAATCGCGGCCGGCATCGCCGGATTGCTCCATCCCTGTCGGGACCGGCTCATAGGCATACTCCCGCCACTGCATGCGCGATGCAAAATGCGCCAGCGCCAGCGCCACCGCGAAGTCGCCGTGCCGCTTCTTGCCCTTCTCGCCTTCACGCTCGGGCGGGATCGACGGAATGCCCCGGATCACCTTGACCAGGCGAAGGTCGCTCACGTGCTCGGGATCCTTGGCGAGCGCGAGCGTGCCGTCTTCGAACGCCACCTTCAAGGGCGGCATGTTCTCGTTGTACCAGCCCTGGGAAAAATTGATCATCCAGACCAGGCCCGCACCGTCATCGCTCTCGCGCAATCCGAACTCCCGGCCGAGATCCTCGGCAAGGTTCATGCCCAGGCCAGTCGCGTCGATCGCGGCTCCCACGAGGTGCGGCGCGGCCTTCAGGATGTCCGTGCAGATGGCCTTCTGTTCGGCAAAGGGCACGTTGCGCATCTCGACGGTCAAGGCCGATCGGCGGATCAACAGCGGATCGATCGCCAGCAGGTGCGCAATGGCCGGGTCGCCCTTGCGCGCCACGTCATAGCCGAATGCATGCATCAGCCGTTCGTCCAGGCCGCCAAGCGCGCTGGCTATCGCTTCGACATGCGGCGCCAGCAGATGTCGGCGCTCCAGTTCCGGCCGGTGCAGGTAGTCGATCGGCAGGTCGATCCGGATGATCGGCGCTTCCTCGGCCGACAGCGTCATCCGCGCTTCGATCAGCGGCGCAGTCAGCCACGAGCCGGAGCCCAGAGCGGGGATGCAGAACAGCTCCTCGTCGGCACCGTCGCCGTAGAAGTCGATGATGTCCTGGCGCCAGGCGGCTTCCGATTCCGGCGACCATTCCTTGCCGGTCACCAGGCAGATCCGCTGATAAAGGCCCTGGTGCAGGGCCTGGTCGAAATCGATCCGTGTGTGCGCGCCCTTGCGCCTGCCGCCCAGGATGTCCTGGACAAGAACGTTGAACTCGTTGTCGACACCGTTGTGGGTCGAGCACACGATCACCTGGCCGCCCCACATCAGGAAGGCGAGCGCAGCCTTCAGCAGTTCCTTGAGGCTGTCGACGAACGCCGCCTCGTCGATGATGACCAGACCCTGCTTGCCGCGCAGCGTTCTGGGCGCCGACGACAGCGCCACGATCTCGAAGCCGGAATCGAAGCGGATGCGGAAGGCCTGGATCGAGCGGTCGCCGCTCTCGTCCTTGTCGGCGAACAGGAATTCCTCGGCATCGAGCGCCGCCATGTTGAAGGCGCGCGCCCACATGCCGCAGGCGTCGACGAATTCGCGGGTCATCTCCTGGGAATAGGAAATGTACATCGCGTCCATGCCACCGGCAGACTTGGCCCGCGCCGCACGCAGCACCGCATAGGAGGCCAACCCCCAGGTGAGCCCGATGCGGCGCGATTTCTCGATGACGAGCAGCGCCGTGCCGCTTTCGAGCTTGGCGACCGTATCGCCCTGGTAGTCGAGCAGCACCTTGGGCAGGCCGAGTTCGGCGACGATTGCCGGTAGCGCATCGGTGCTCTCGCGCCGGAGCCTTTCCCATTCGGCCTTTGTGATCGGCGCGCTCATGCGGTTCGCACCCCGAGAACCTGCGCCTTGATCGCCTCGACGGTTTCAGCGGTCAGACCCTTGGCGCGCGCGACGGTCTCGACCGCCTTGCCGACATCGGCAGCGAATTTCTTCTCGACCTTTTCACGGCGCGTGGTCGAAACCCCTTGCGCCTGGGTTGCGGCGCGCAGCGCGTTGGCGAGGTTCATCGCTCCCTTCGGGTCGACGCCGCTTTCGCCTGCCGCTGTCAGCACTTCGAACACCAGCGTCTTGATCGCTTCGGCGGCAATGATGGTCAGATCGTCGGATGCCTTCGCGTCGAACTTCTCGGCGAGCACGCCGGTGATCTCGCGCGTCTCGTCGAGCCGGCGCGACAAGGTTGCGAGCTTGATCGCATGCCGATTGAAGGCCGAGAAAGACGGAACGGTGAATTCGAGCTCACCGCGGTGCTCGCGGTGGAGGGCTTCGAGCTTCTGGACAAATTCCTCGTAGATCTCCGTCTGGGTCCTGTCGCGCCCGCGCAGCTCGTCCGCAGCCCAGGCGATGACCGGCGAGGCCTCGGCCGGCAGCAGCTCGATCCCGGACAGCCGGCCGCGGCCCTTTCTCGCCATCGTCACACCTCCAGCGAAGGGCGGGCGACCCCGTCGATCAGGCTGCGCCGCTCGACGTGATCGAGGCCGGCCTGCCTGAGCGAGGCAATCATGACGGTTCCGGCTGGCACGAGGGCGATGGCGCCGAGTTCTTCCAGCTTGCGCAGCTGGGTTCGCACCCATTCGCGCGAGCGGGTGTGACCGAAGGTCTCCAGCACCTTTTGCAGGATGGTTTCATTCAGGCTGCCGCTGGTCTGCCTGGCCAGTTCCTTCAGGATCACCAGCCGTGCATCCTCTGCCATGAAGGAGTCGTAATCGGTCATGCGTTTTTCTCCCTCAGCCAGTCATCGATCCGGTGCACGGTTCTCGATACGCTGCCCATACTCTCGCTCAGTGTCGACACCGTGCCCTTAAGCTCAACGAGAGAAAGCTTGAGCTCGTTGACTGTGTCCTTGTCGGGCAGATGCTTGAGTTCGGTTTCAACCGCCTGGATACGCCGGTCATGCTCGATCAGCTTCTTGTCGGAGCCTTCCAGATAGGTTCTCATCAAGGCCAGTTCAGTCTTGAGCTGTCGTTCGCCCGACGAGAAATACCCCTTGGCATGGCCAAGCAGTGCGATCACCGCCAGCGCCAGTCCCAAATATTGCATGATTTCGGCAGTGGCCATTTCAGCGATGTCCCCGTTCGAATATTTCCTGGCAGGTGATGCACCGCTCCGACCACGGCGCAGCCGCGCGGCGTTGCGGCGGGATCTCGAAACCGCAATCGGTGCAATCGGCGCAGCCGGTACCGGCGACCAGCGCCGACACCGCGCCAAGCTTCAGGTCGCGCTCCCGCGCCACCCGTTCCTCGGCCTGCTCGATCATGAAGTCGGTGGCGCTCACGGCTTGCCTCGCCAGGTCTTGACCGCGTCGATCGCGCTCTGGCCGAGCGACTTGATGGTGTGCCCGCCCATGTAGAGCGAGATGAACCAGGTGGTCAGCGTCATGAGGATGGCGATATCGACACGTTGGATCGGCGCGCCAGTCGCCGCCTCGACGATCGGGAAGATCAGCAGGTAGAACGTCCAGAAGACGGCAAGCAGATACATCCAGCCCCAGCGCCAGGCCGATTGCCAGAAGCCCTCCTTCATCTCAGCCTGCAATAGCGCGAACTGGCCTTCGAGCCCGGACGCATAGAGCGCGATCAGCTCCGGCATCTCGGCTTCAGTGGCGAGCACCGCCTTTTCAAGCTCGGCTGGCTTTAGCTTTTCAAGGTCGATCGGCTCCGCGCCGGCCTTTTCCGCCACTGTCCTGATCACGGTTTCGGCCAGTTCGCCCGACGCCCGGCCGAACCTGTTTCCCAGGATGCGCTTGATGATCGGCGCACCCACGTCAGCCGCAACGCCAACCAGAATTCCCGCGATCGCGCTCATGTGAAAATCTCCCCGAAAGTGAAAAACACCAGCACGGCAGAGACTGCCGCGCCGGAGAACCAGATCGCGGCCCACTTTCCTTCTCCGGACAGGAGATACAGGAGCGAGAAGATCGCGCAGATGACCAGAGCCGCGACCAGGACCACGATGACGAATGAAGCGCTCAGGATGGCAATCATGTCGCGGCTCCGGACTTCCTGGCGCCCTTCACAGCAATCCTGATTTCGTCCCGGTAGCGCCAGGCAAGCCAGATCCCGCCGATGACGAGCACGGCAAGGCTGCCGTACAGGATGAGATCGCCATAGCCGCTTGCGCCGGCAACCTGGTCGGCTGCGCCCGTGGCCGCACCCGCGCCGGTTCCGGCAGCGCCCTTGGCCGATTTGGCCTCGAGGTCGATCACCCGCTGCAGCTGGTCGAGCGTGGCGGTGCCGAGCACGCCGTCATTGTCGAGTTGCGGATGCGCTTCCTGAAAACGCCGCACCGCCGCCTCGACAAGATCCGCGTCGCCTTTCGCCGCCTCCGGCAGGTAGCCAAGCTGGATCAGCCATGCGACGCCCTGGTTGAAATCGTCCTGGCCAAGCCGCCATGACGGCATCACCGCCTTGATCTCCTTCGGCGAGGAGGTCCGCGGCGCCTTCACCCAGGCCGGCCAGCGATTGAACTCCATGATCACCGATGCCTCGGCGCGCCGGCGCACAAGGCCGGGCAGCCGTCGCCCGTTGGCTGTCGTCGCCGTCACCTTCAGCCGGCGCGCAGCGTCCTTGATGTCACCGCGAACGAGCGCCTTGAACCATGTCCATTTGGTAGCGCCCAGACCGCAATTGAAAAGCATGTCGCTGGCTGCTGCCTTGGCGTGGGGCGAGGCGTTCGGAGCCTGCTTCAAAACCGGTTTGGCGTATTCGGCGTCGATCAGCGTTTTGAGAAGTAAGAAGGCATCGGCCTCCGCGATCGTGTCGCCGAGCTTGAGTTTCGAGCCCTTGTTGGCGAGCCACCATTCCCTGAAGATCCGCGATCCCCAGGTAAACCCAAACCCGATGGTAATGACGCCGGCAGGGCAGCGATAGGCCCGGAGCACCTTGCCTTCGTGCTGGCCGGTAAAGGGGATCAGGCGCGGATCGTAGGAGCTGGTCATGCGGGGCCTCCGGCTGCGGAATTGGCCAGAGACGAGGCTCCGGCAGGCACGCGCAGAATGCGGGTCGCGGCCGGCCGGGACCATGGCCGCGCATGCGGCCATCAAGTGGAAGTCAGGGGATCTAGAAGAGGCTGCCCTGGCGCGGATCGCGGCAGCCCTTGACGGGCTTGTCGGGCATGGCCTTGAAGAGCCGGTTCACTCCGGTCTCGCTCATGCCGAGCTTTAAGGCGATCTCCGCATTGGAGGATCCACGCTCGCGATAATGCCTTGCGCGTAGTTCGCGCGCAAGCGGCACCCTGAGGTAATCGCCTCCCCAGCGCGCGGCAAGTTTGCGGGCAGCGTCTTCGCCAATGGACTTGGCAAGATTGCCCCAACCGTTCGCAGGCACATAGAGCCGGGTTCCGCCCTTCTTTTCGGCCAGGCGCACCAGGTCGGCTGGCCCGAGCAGATCAAGCAGCATGGCGGAAAGCCCGGCCTCCCTCATTTCTCCCGCCTTCTGCCACGCCCCTTGACAGGCCCGCTGGCTTTCGGCCGCTTATGCAGCGCCGTGACGATCGTCCCGTCTTCCTTTGCAATGAATTTCAAACCGTCGATGACGATGCACCTGCAATCGGCATCGAGCCCGCGCGCGCAACAATCCCCGATCAGACACCGGACAGCCTCTACATCGATGTTGCAGGCCCTTTCCAGCCACCGCAGAACCGCGTGATCCGTCACCACGGTCCCCATCACGCAACACCCTTCTGCGCGTCGCGGATCAGAACGCCGAGCCTGTTCAGCGCGTCGATCCACGACCGATCGGTCATCAGCGGCGGGCTCGCAAAGCCGGCCATAAGCCATTGGTCAAAGGCCTTAAGCGTGCGTTCATCAAGCCGGCAGAGCTTCGCATGCTGCGCCCGCCCGATCCGGTAGCCGTTCGCCTGCGTCCAGTCCGGCAATAACCGGTCCTTCGTCCAGTCGACACCGCCGTCGCGCGCAAGCCACGCCTTCAGCGCCTCGATCGCCTTCGCTGCGTCGTCGTGGTAACGCAGGAACCGCGTGTGATCGATGCCGGTCTGCCGTTTGACGAAAGCCAGCAGCGCCGCGTCGTCCCGGTTGCGCACCAAGCCGAGGTTCCATCCCGCGATCCACAGCGCCTGCAGCTTGCCCGCATACTTGCCCTCAAGCCCCTTTCGAGAAGACTTCGAGGCGGGCTTGAAGCCCTGTTGCTTGAGCACGTCCAGCACCCGGCCGCGCTCGCCGTCGCTCATGTCTTTCGACGATCGCTTGCCGGTTTCCCGCTCCAGCAGATCGCGCCAGGTGTCGTCATCCAGCCCCAGCTGCTTCTTGGCGATATGCAGTTTGGCGAGCGCGCTCATCGTCTCGTCTCCAGTTTTAGCGCTTCGACGGTCAGTTGCGCGAGTTGCGCCTGCAGCTCGATCCGTCGCCATGCGTTGGGTTTGAGTGTCTTGATCCGCCGCGCCAGCTCCTGGCGCCGCGCCTCGATGTCGCGTACGTCCCGCCACCGAAACAGATCGACTGGTTCGGGTGTGGCGGGCCGGCGCATGTCAGGTGTCTCTTGTCCGGCCGTTGAGCTTGGATGGCGCTGTCATGCGGGCGGTCTGGTTTTCCGCCAGCCATCTTGCTGCGCGAAAAAGCGGATCATTGAGCAGCCCCATCACGCACCTGCCTTTGCGAGATCGATGGTCACTGCCTGCCATCCGTCGGTGATCCGCTTGCGCACATAAAACCGGACATATTCCTTCGACCCGGTCACCCGCATCGCGTCGCGGATCGCCTCCATGGCCCGCACCCAGCGCTCGTCCTCGATCGGCAGCCGGAGCAGCATGAAGATCTCGGAGCGGTTGATCTGCCCCTCCTTGTCGGTATTGAAGGCGCGGGTGACGATGGCGCGGATCTCGGGCCCGCTATCAGCCGCCCATTCGTTGAGGCATTCGTCGATCAGCGTTTTGGCCACCTGCAGCTGCGGCCCGAAATCGACAAAGTCGGCGACAGAGACGGACACCCGCTGCAGCCCGTCGAAGGTCTGATAGGTGCGGTTGCCCTTCTTGCCGCCCTTCTTGACGCCGTATTCCTGATCCAGCAACGCGTCGAACTCGCCCAGATCCGTCATCGTGTGCCCGCGAAACCGCGCCAGCTGGGCGGAGAGATCGCGGGCAAACCCCATGATCTTGCGCACCGTCTCGTCTTCCAGCTTGTCGGCCGCCTTGACCATTTCGAGCGGCACAAGCGCGCCTTTGGCGTCCGCCATGTAGGGCTTGCCGTTGACCATCGTGACGCCCTCTTCGGGCCGTTCTTCGAGAATGACTGCGGTGTTCATGTTCATGTCCTCTGTTTCGGGGTGACGTGATTGCAGACGGCGATCGCCGCCCGTTCGAATTTCTGCCGAGCAAGGTTCTCGCCCGCGCTGTGGCGCTCCTGCTCAAGGTGCCAGCGCGCCTTGGCCAGGTCCTCAAGCGCCGAGGTCAGGGCGGCGCTGCCGCCCGTGACAAGCGGTACATGCACCACTTCGCTTCTGGCGGGCGTGGCTGGCGCCGGTTCCGGCTTGGCCGGTGGCGGAGCGGGCGGCGCGTCCTCCGCCAGCATCATGGTGGCCATTCGCCGGTTGGTGTCGCGGAGCTGCTGGTCGAGGATCAGCACAGCTGCCGCCATTTCGCGCACCTGGTCGACTGTCAGATCGAGCGCTGCCCGGCGCGAATTGACCAGCAGTCCCGCGAATTCGACCACGTCGACCGGTTCCGGCGCCTCAACGGCTTTCCTCAAGGAGGCGCTCATGCCGCATTCCCTCCGCCGCCCGGATGCCGCGGCGCAGCAGGCCGCGGCCGGGCCAGCACGAACACATTGCCGGCCTCGGCAATCATCGCCTCCCGCCGCGCGGCCTCGTTCCATTCGTGCCGCGACAGCTGGTTCTCCTGCAGGCGCGCCAGATCGGCCAGCTCGTCGAGCCGCTCGACCAGGCCCACGATCTCGTCCGACGAAAACCGCTTGCCGCCATGGGCATGCCGCTTCATCCCGTCCCGCAGAGCCTTGAGGTGATCGGAAAGGAACTCGGTCATGGCCGCTTCCCCTTCCTGAAGTCCGGATAGACGACCGGCCCGTCCCGGGCGGTGTCGAGAACGCCGCCCTGCAGGACTTCCATGCACAGGTCGTCAAGAATGCCGGCCGCAGCGCTTTCCTGCTCCTTGGCGCGGTGGATCCCAAGCTCGTGCTCAAGCATGGCGATCGCCCGCTTGATCAGCTCAAGCCTCTTGAGCAGCACTGCGGCCTTGTCCCCGGGCAGCGTGAACCCGTCCTCGGTCATGTTCTGCGAGACAAGTTCGGCGATCAGTCCGATCTCGCGGCTGATTGGCGAGGTGCGCGAGAGCGCGGCCATCTCACATGCCCTCCACGTCGCGGTTCGCCCAGGCGGCGCGGATCATGGCCGCATCGATCGGCTTGCCCGCACCGGCGGCGCGCATGCCCGCCAGCTTGATCGTCTTGTCGATCTGGCGCAGCCCGCCCGGCTTCATGCCGATGCCGGTCAGCACCTTGCGCACCTCCGCGTCGGTGAGCGCCCAGGCGTCCAGCAGGGCGTTGATGTCTTCAGCGCGGGGCTTGGACAGCCTCAGTCGCTTGCCGATCCGGCTCTTGATCTGGGCATAGGAAGGCCCATCGATGCTCCGGGTGAACCGCGAGTAGATTTCCTCGTTGCCGACCAGCGCCACGCCGCAGGAGTAGATGTCGACGAAATGCCGGAGCTGATCGATGGCGCTGTCGACCAGGTTCTGCGCCTCATCCAGAATGAGCAGCGAGCCCGACCCGTTGTTGAGCACCCGCCGCCCCACCGCGCGCACCAGCTTGGCCGGATTATGCTGGGTGATGTTGAGCGCGTCCGCGAGCTCGACCAGCATCCCGTGCACGGTTTTCGTATGCGGCGAGATGGTCACCATGTGAACGTTGGGGCGGGTGTTGGCGAACTGGCAGCAGGCCATCGTCTTGCCGCTGCCAGCCGTCGCGGTGACCGTCACGAGATCGGGCATCATCTGCGCAAACAGCAGCGTTTCGGTGATCTCGCTTGCTGTCCGTGTCAGGATGAAGCCCGGGCTCACCGGAACGGTTGCGGCGAGCCCCGACATTTCCTCCGCCGATGCGATCCAGCGCTCCACCTTCTCGTTCTGGGTTTCGAGCCGGCCTTCGTATTTGCCGGAGAACCACTGGTTGAACGTGCCGTCCGCCATGCCGATGCGCTGGGCGACATTGGACTTGCTCCAGCCGTTGAGCTGGCCGATTTCCGCCACCTTGGCGGTCAGCTGTATCCAGCGCTGCAGATCCTGTTCGGACCGCCCCGGACGATTGCCGGAGATGTCCGGATGGGCGACCGGAAGGCTCCATCCAGTTGCGGGGGACTGTCCACTTGTGCTTGTCGTGTCATTCATCTATTTTGTCCTTGCTAGATTGCTTGGGCGGGGTTTTACCCGCCCGTTTTTTTGGGCCATACACGACACTTATCGGCCCAGTTTCTCCCCGCTGACGGGGAAGTCGATGATGTTTGCCTCAAGCCTCCGCATGGCGCGGGAGAAGTCGGCTTCTGCCGCCTCGTCCCACTCGGCAGAGGTTTCCATTGAGGGCTGAGCCCGCAAGCCGCCGCCTGCGACACGTTTGAACTTGGGCGGTTCCGGTTTCGGCTTGAGCGCGGACTTGCCCGCTCCGTAGATTTCGGCCAGCGCATCGGGAGACAGCTCGGCATGGAGCCGCGCGCTCTCGCGGATCGTCTTGGTCAGCAGGTTGCGCTTGGCAGCATGGTCGCGCGCGGCAACCGTGTCGAAGAAACCGGTGTCGGCGATGCAGTCCGCCACACAGATCAGATTGTCCTTGGCGTCATAGACCCGGATTGGATCGGTCAGATGATCCGGATCGAACCGGACCGTGACCCGGTCTCCCGCGATCGCGTTCAGCGCCTCGTTCCAATAGCGGTTGCCGAAAATCTCGATCTCGCCCGAGCCCTTCTTGGTCCGGATCCGCTCGGCTGCGAGAAGCCAGAGCGCGCGCTGGTTCTCGGTTGGCCAGCGCACAAGCGTCGCCGGATCGTTGAGCGATGCGGTGAAGGTCTCGTCGAATGAGCGGCCTTTGCAGTTTGCAGCGGTGCGGCCGGGCCGTGCATTGTGCTCAGCGATCATCCGGTCGACGTGAACCTTGAAATCCATGAGCGGAATGGCGCTGTTGCCGTAGTTTTCGGGCTTTGCGTCCGGCGTGTTGCCGGTATACGCGCCCGAGCAGAACGGATGCTTGGCAATCTCTTCGGCCAGATCGCGGAAGGCCCGTTCGATCGGTTTGGACTGACCCGCATGCGGCGTCGCCCAGACTACATTGATCCCCAGCGCGGTCAGAAGGCCGTTGGGATCCTCGTCACGGATCTTGAAACGGTAACGTGTCTTCGTGCCTCCGGTGATCCATTTCGAGGCAAAGGCCCTTCCGTTGTCGAGCAGGAATGTCTCGGGGATACCGTGCCGGGTCACCATGTCGCCGATGACCAGCCGCACCGTGTCCTTGTTTTCCGAAGGCGATATCCGCCAGGCGACTATCTTGCCCGAATAGAGGTCCTGCAGCGCAACCAGTATGACGCGGACAGGCAGCTTTACCCCTGGTAGCCGCACGAATACGTCGAGCTTGTGGCCATCCATGTTGAAGGCCTCCATCGCGTGCAGCATCGAGCGATCACGGCGCTGCGCCGGATAGAGATTCTTGACGTCATCGCGCTTTTTCCGGGCCGCGGCCATCACCGGCCGGGGAACTTCCGCCTCAAGCCGCCGCCGCAGCGCCCGCTCCGCCGGGATCGGTGCCCAGCCCCGTTCGGCTGCGGCCGACTTCATGCGGCGATAGCATGCCGAAAACGCCGGGGCTTCCGGCCTCAGATAATCGCTCTTGAGCGCCGCCCAGGCCTTTGCGTCGCATTCCGCGAAGCTTGACGCCGACCTATATTGATCCGCAAGCGCCGCCAGCCAGTCCTGCCGTTCGACGCCCGCGATACGCGCCCGCCAGTTGCGGATCGCGCGCGGACTGACCTTGTGGGTCTCGGCCGCAAGCGCACACGCCGCCGTTTCGCCGAGCCCGCCCTTGATCAGATTGGCGACCTCAGCCACCACCTTCAAACGCGTTTCGCAAGCCGCTTTCCGGTCCTTCGAGAGGCCTTCGTAATCAGCCCACAATTTCGAACGGGCGTCAGCAGCCGGATCCGGTTTGGAAGTGGTAGCCTGCGCCATCTTCAGCCGCGCTTGCGCGGAGTGCGGCAGCAGCGACAGGTGGTATTCCCAGCCGCCGCCGCTGCCGTCTCGCTTTTGCGCCTTGCCGGCCTGATGCCGCCAGTGGTGTTTGGTGGCCATCTTGTTGACAGCTCGCTCGGACAACCCTGCGGCCTCGGCGATTTCCTTCGGGCTGAAATATTGCTTCATGATCGGCTCGCCCGCTTGGCTGCGATCATCGCGCGGATGTCGGCCTCATGGATTTGGAGAAATTTGAGGCTTGCCCGCACCGCCTGCATTCTGCCGATCAGCAGCTCAGCCTCAGCCTTCTTCATTCTGCCTGCCGCCACCTGCCTCGGGTAAACCTCGTGCCGCTTGGCGATCTCGCGATCGACCTCGGCAATCTGTCCGATCAGGGAAATCGTCATGTGCGCCGCCTCCAACCCTTGGGCTCGACAGGCCGGGCGCGCAGCTTCCTCAGCTCCGCATTGATCGAGCGCCGCTCCTGGTCGAGCCGGGCGATCTCGGCAAACTTGGCCTCGGAGCCCTCGAGCACCGTCATGCCGGCCTTCGACACGACCAGGTCGAACAGCCATTTGGCCCCCGTCGCATGGACGAAGGCCGAGAACCTCAGGAGGCTGATGTCGTGGCTTTCCTTGCTCTCGGCCGTGTAGGCGTCGAGCGTCGTTTTCGACAGGTTAGGCAGGCCAAGATACTGCGCCATGCGCGCGGCGATCGTCTGCCGGTCGAGCCCGCTTTCGCGGATGGCCCGTGACATCGCCCGCTTGATCTCGGAGCGGAAGCGGTCGAGGTCGACGGATGCGACTTCGATCCGGTCCGGATAGAGCCGGTCCTCGAACAGGCCCAATTGGTCGGGATGGGTCTTGATCATGTCGCACCGCCTTTCGGCGCCGCGACAAGGCCGGCATGGGAGAGGAACTTCTTGCGGGTGGCGGGCTTGGCCCGTTCCCAGCTGTCGATCAGCCGCGACAGGATCTGCATCTCTGGGTCCGGCTTCTTGGCCGGCGGCTCCAGCAGATTCATCGCCGCCCTGAAGTCGCCCTTGCTCTCCCGGATCGCGACATGCGCCTTGGCGCGCTTCGAAGGCTCCAGCTTGGCCAGCGCCAGCAACTGGCTCTGATTGTCGGCGATTCTGGTCCCGCTGATCGCCAGGCGAACCTCGCGCGGCAGGTTCTGGGCGATCGTATTGAGCCGGAAGATGGCGCGTCGCGATACGCCGAGGCGGTCGGCGCAGGCTTTGGAAAAGCCAATCTCGGCCTCCTTCGCCACGAGGTCGACAGGCGAGTTACCTAATTGTGCCAACTTGGCACTATTAGGCAGGTTGTTCTTTCCTGGGCGGATCTCGCCCCGGGTTTTCTCCCACATGTCACGATAGGTCTGGACGAAAACCGCTCGGTCCATCACCGACAGATCGTTGCGGAAAAGGTTCTCCTCGATCTCGATGAGTACCGCCTCATGGGCGTCGGCCTTGACCACCGCCGTGTCAATTTCCGCCTCCGAATCGTCCAGCAATTCAATGGCGCGGAACCGGGTGGCGCCTGCAACCAGAGTGTGGCCGCATTTGCCGTTCGGCGTTTGCCGCACCAGCACCGGCTGAAACTGCCCATGCTCGACGATCGACGCCTGGATCGCGAGTGCATAATCGTCATCCACTTCCCGCAGTCGCTCGGGCACGTGAATGTCAGCAAGGCGCATGGTCTTGAAGATCGCCATCACGCGGCCTCCCGCAGTCTGTCGTCGAACATGGCGACGGCACGGTCCGCGATGATCCGGTACTGGCCTTCGAACTCTGCGTCCTCGAGCCGGGCGTCGACGATCTCGATCGCCCGGTTGATCGATGTGCGCTTGCGACCGAGCAGCTTGCCCGCACGCATCTTTGCAAGACCGAAACGCCCGATCATCAGATGCATGGCGATCTGCCGGGCAAGCGTCGCGTCGAACTGTCCGCGCGGCGGGTCGATGATGTTGGCCACGGGAATGTGCGGGAATGCCTGTTTGACCGATGCCACGCACACCCGGAAGGTGAGATCGTAAAGCTCGGTCTCGCTGTAGCGGTTCATGGTCTTGCTCCTACAGAAACAGATGGGCGAAGAGGACGAGCGCGATGCCGGTGAGCAGCGATCCGAGGATCAGGACCACATGCGTCGGGATCTGCCTGTCGGCGGAAAACTCGGGGAAAAACGGGTTCCGCTTCATGTCTATGCCGCCTGTTCGTTTCGGCGTTGCTCAAGAGTCGGAACCCGTGTCCAATTCTGGGGTGATCGTCGCTGACCGGACGGCCTGTAGCGGCTGGGCCACAGAAGGTGTGGCCGGGTTCCGAGAGCAGCGGCGATCGCACGTTCGCCTTTGGTGTTCGGCTCGCGCATGGTGTTGCGTGCCGTGCCACTGGAAAGATGATAGGTGCGATCGATATCGGCGAGCGTGATGCCGGCCATGAGCAGCTTGGCTTTGATGCGGGATTGCTCTTTGACGAGCGGATCGACTCTATCCTCGGTCGCGGGCATAGTGAGCTCCGGGTTCTAGAAATGGAGGTGTTCAGACCTCCTTTTCTTGATGGTGTAATTCTGCGAACGAGGGGAGTTTGTACGAGAATTCGTATTCGGTCAATCCGAATAACTGAATTAGTACGAAAATTCGGATGAATGAATTAGGGAGCCGCATCGAAGAGGCCGCCAATATGCTGGGCGGCATTCCACAAATGGCGGAAAAAACAGGCATCAAAAAAACGACCATGTACGGCTGGATCAAAGGACCCACTGAGCCGCGCGCTTCTGACTTGCTAGCGATAGCCGCGGCGTCAGGCGTATCGCTGGACTGGCTTTTGGGCGGTCATGGCAAAACGCCGAAAACGTCCAGCCCCAAGGGCCTCGTCAACTCCTACGACCCGGACGCAGACGAGAACGACGAAGGCTATTCCCAGGAGACCTGGAAGCCGCGCATCGCCGGCGCCCGGCCGGAAATCGACGTCCGTCTCGGTGCCGGTGAAGGGACGGTTGGCCAGATGCTGACCATCGGCGGCAATGGTGGAATGAGCGGACATCGCGTGGTGGCCGAGTGGGTGCTGCCCGAAGCGTTCTTGGTGGGAGTCATGGAAGCGAATGCGGCCAGGACCATTGTCATGGAGGTTGTCGGAGATTCGATGCAGCCGACCTATCAGCCTGGGGACCGGGTCATCGTCGATCTCTCCCAGACCAGGCTTGTGGCCGACACCGTTTACGCCATCTCAGACGGTTACTCCGAACCTCAGATCAAGCGCCTGCAGCGCGTACCGTTCTCCCAGCCGGTTCGGGTCCGGATCATCTCCGACAACCCCGCGCTTCAAACGGACGAGGTCAACCTCGACCAGCTCCACATCATCGGCCGCATCTGCGGTGTGATGGCGAGGCGCTAGATCTTTTGCGGTCGCAGTTGGGCTCGTCGGTCATTTCAATTTTTGATTGACTCCGGCATGCCCAGCTGCCCATTTGCCCTCGGGCCAATTTGGGGACTGACAATGAAGAAGATCGCTTGTGGACTTGCTGTTTTGGCGGTGGTTGCGGGATGCGCGAAGCGCCCCGATTCGATCGCGCCGGCCGCCATTCCGATGGAGGCGTACGCTCAGATGGAATGCAACATGCTAAACGCGGACCTGGCGAAGGAACGGGAGACCCTCACGGTCCTTTCGAGAGCGCAGAACGACGCCGCGACGGGGGACGCGTTCGGTGTGTTCGTGATTGGAGTGCCCATTTCGAGCGTCGCCGGTGGGGACAAGGAAGGGCTGATCGCGGTCTCCAAGGGCAAGGTGCAGGCGATGGAGTCGGCCAAGCTTCGCAAGGGATGCTGACTTCGATGGTGGGGATGACTGCCGGAGTTTCTGTCCTGGCAATTGCCTCCGCTGCCCTCGCTTTTGTGCGGCCATCCATTCCGGCATTTGTCGCCGCAGTCGTTCTCAATGGGGCTGCGGCATACCTTTACCTTTCAATCTGGCTCGAGGCTGGCCTGTAGCTGCCGGAGCGCCAATGGCTCAGCGGTAGTGTCCGCAAGGTCGGTTTCGTGGCGACTGTCGGTTCCAACCTGGTTGCTTCCTCTCATCGTCCGTCCGCCGAACAGGTTGGAACCACTACCGCATTGTTTTTATTGTCTTACCGTTTCGTTCGCAGTCCTCAGAAACCGGGGTTGGCCGCAAGTTCCAACCTCTTTTTGGATTTTCGGTCGAAATGCTGCGCTGATGCCGCGCTTCCGCCATCGCCACAGCTCCCGGTCAAGCCATGTTTTTCAAGGCTTTGCGAATTTTGAGCCAGATTTGAGCCGTTTTTGAATGCCGTTTGAGCGCTGCCAGCATTTTTCGCCCGATCCAGCCCCGGCTGCGGGATAATGGCAAATCCAGCCGACAAACCCCGCCCGCGCCCGCCACCTGCAGGTTCCGCCTATGCCCCTGTTTTTCTTGCATATCCCGCCGTTTCCCACCTAATCCCATCTATTCCCGGCTTTTGGCAGTACCCGGTGTCAAACAACAGCCGAGCATTTCCAACAAGTACGCTCTGCCTTTGCCGATAGGTATCCCAAAAAGATTAAAACTATTTCAATCAGATAGGTGGGAAGCCCACCGATAAACAGCTGCTTGAACACCAAAAAATTGTGAATAAATATCCCCACAGATTGCACCCGTGAGATGCTTTTGATCGTTACAAACTAGAGCAAAAGGGTGCCCACATGAGATCGTATGTAAGTTACAAAGCTGCACAGTACCCTACGGATCTTGCATGGAAAAGATTTTGGCTTTCAGCGCTTGAACTAAAGCGTATTCTTGACAGGAAATCGCCATTTGATTTCGTGAAAAATGTGAAGGCAGGTCGCGTCTTGTTGGTTGGCGAAGGCAACCTGAGCTTCTCTTTGGCGCTTGCCCGGTTGGTCGGCGCTTCCGCCCGGAACATGATCCCCACAACGTTTCAAAGTGCCGCCGAATATTCGGAAGCGACGAGAAAAAATGCCAACGTACTTAGGAGTAGTTGTGTAGTCGTCATGTCAGGTGTCGACGCAACAAACCTGTCCAAGTGGTTTGGTCGAAGCAGATTTGACTAGATTATTTTCCAGTTTCCAAATGTGGGCAGCCGAAATCCGCTATACGGACGGAATCCCAATCATGTCTTGGTTCGCCGCTTTTTGAAAAGTGCGGCCGGGCACCTTACGGGTAAAGGCAATGTCGCCATAACTGCGGTCAATAGCCCTCATTATGATGGCGCGTTTGACGTGGATGGTGCGGCTGAACGTAACGACTACGAGATTCCAGTTGTCTATCCATTCTTCTTTTCAGATTATCCGGGCTATTCGCACGTCAAAACAAAAGATGATGGCTCAAGTGCCGTGGGCGAGGGTGACGCGTTCGTGACCTGTGTGTTTCAAAAGAAGAAGCAGGCGGCCTGGTGATGGATTTCGGGGTGAACTTCAGTTCCAGGGGTCTGCCGCCCGGTGCGGTCTATGTGCCATCGTTCATTTCGTCGGAAGAGGTGGCTGTGCTCGTCCGCCATCTGGAGGCCGGCGAATGGAACGCGGAGCTCAAGCGCCGGGTGCAGCATTTCGGATACCGCTACGACTACCGGGCGCGGGCGGTCACGCCGGATGCCTGTCTGGGGCCTCTTCCCGAATGGCTCAGCGCTGTGGCAGGCCGGCTGGTGTCGACGGGAGTTTTGGACGACCTTCCGGATCAGGTGATTGCAAATGAATACCTGCCCGGTCAGGGTATCAGTGCGCATGTGGATTGTGTCCCTTGCTTTGATGAGCGCATCGTTTCCCTGAGCCTGCTGTCCCAATGCGAGATGGTTTTCCAGAAAAAGCAGAGCGGAGAGAAGCTGGCCGTCATTCTCGAGCCGCGGACAGCGCTCGTTATGACGGGGGCTGCTCGTTACCAATGGACCCACGAAATCCCAGCGCGCAAGAGCGATCAGGTTGATGGAATGAAGGTCGAAAGGGCGCGCAGAATTTCTCGGACTTTCAGGAAGGTGGTTCGAACAATTTAGTCGGTGATAGTTGCATACTGCGCGAATGGCCTATGGGCGGCAACGTCGCTGCACCTGGATGAACGCGTTGGATGGCATCTGAAATGAAGTCTCCCATTTTAGCCTAGCCAATCCATTGATCTGGCGGATCAACACTGCTCCCATCCAGGCCAGAGCGGTTGGATTATTGGACTCAATCACAATCTCACCCTCGGGGCTGCATTAGCGGTGTCGATTTGGGTGGGCTTGAACGCGACGTCGGGGAAAAGCCTGAGACTGTATGGCGCTTGGTTTCCGAACGAAATCAATCGGTTAATGTAACAGTTTGAGCAAGTGACGCGCAGTCTGCCTTGCAAGCCAGCCTCAATCATAATCCGCATGTCGGGGTTTACGGTGGTGTCCGCGCACATGGTGCCATTTCATCGGCACTGCCAGCCGACATCTTCGCAGCGTTGAGCGTCTATCTGCCGCTCCATTCGAGCTGTCTTACAGTCATAGGGAACCTATGTTTCCTGCTTGAGCGGATCATTTGTCGAGCAGTCGTTAAATGACGCAATCGGGTCAGGCGCGGCGATTGAGGAATGTCTCGATCGCTGCCAGTTCAGGTTGCTGCACCTCGTGACCACCGCCATGGAGCTGAAGATCGACCTGCGCGCCCTGGTCCTCGAGGTAGCGGACCAGCGCCTCGGTCAGCGGCAGCGGGCAGATCGGGTCGCGCCGACCGGCGGTGACCAGCACGTCGAGCGATCCGAGCGACGGGTTCGGCCCCGGTGACCACGGGATCAGCGGGTGCATCAGCACCACCCGGTCGAAGAGGTCGGGCGCCTCGAAGATCACGGAAGCGAGAATGTTCGCACCGTTGGAATAGCCAAGCCCGTAGACCGGAGCACCGGGATTCGCTTCGCGGTGCGCGCGTATGAATCCGGTCATTTTCGCAGTGCGGATGGCCAGGTCGCCCATGTCATAGACGCCCTCGCCGGTGCGGCGGAAGAAGCGGTTCGCACCGTGCTCGGAGACATCGCCGCGCGGCGAGACGACACCTGCCTGGGGCAGGACCTGCTCGATCAGGCTCGTGAACTGATGTTCGTCGCTGCCGGTGCCGTGGAAGGTGAAGACCAGCGGGGCGCCAGTCGCGGGCGCCTTGACGATGTGCTGATAGGTGTCGAGGGACATGGTGTTCTCCGTGTGGGAGGCCCGCCGGTCGGAGCCGGCGGGCGTTGCGGGGTCAGTCGGCGATAGGAGCGAGCGACTGCTCGATCCGGCCGCGGAGATGGGCGTGTTGGTCGGGAATCTTCAACGTCTCGCCGAGATGTGCGATGTCCTCGTCCCGGTCGAAGCCCGGCTCGTTCGTGGCGATCTCGAACAGGACGCCGCCGGGCGTGCGGAAGTAGATGGCCCAGAAATAGTCGCGGTCGATGACCGGCGTGACATGGACCCCGGCGTCGAGCAACGCCTTGCGCACCTCGATCTGAGCCGCCCGGTCTTCGACAGCGAAGGCGACGTGGTGAACCGAGCCGGCACCCTCCCGCGCCCGCTCGACGTCGGGCAGCACCTCGAGGTCGATAATGTCGGCACCGTTGCCGTTCCTGATCGCGAAGCGGATAAGCGCCCCCTCGCGGGCCACCTCTTCATAGCCCATGAATTTCAGGAGCTCGGCTGTTGCAGCGCCGTCGCGCAGTCGCATGGTGACGCCGCGGAAGCCGTGAATACCCTTGTCAGCCGGAACCGGACCGCCGCCGAAAGGAGCCCGTGGGTCGCCGCTCACCTCGACCAGCGCGAACCCATCACCGTCGGGACCGAGAAAGCGAAGACGCTTTTCGCCGAATTGCTCGACGTCCTTGAGCCCCTCGACGCCGGCAGTTGCGAGGCGCTCGCGCCAGAATTCGAGCGAGCCCTCAGGCACGGCGAATGCGGTCTCCGATACCTCGCCGGTGCCGCGGTGGCCCTTCACGATGTGCGGGAAGGGGAAATAGGTCATCACCGAACCGGGGGTGCCGACTTCGTCGCCGTAGTAAAGGTGATAAACGTCCGGAGCGTCGAAATTGACGGTCTTCTTGACGCGGCGGAGGCCGAGCAGCTTGGTGAAGAAATCGTTGTTCTCCTGGGCGTCGGCAGCCATCGACGTGGTGTGGTGCAGGCCTTTGATCTGGGTGAGCATGGCAGGATCCTTGATCTGGGTTGTGTTGCTTGACCCCGAACATAAGGGCGCATGCCATTAACTGGAATAGCAATAATCTTGCATTCACTATTGCACTTGGCGTAATGAAACCTCATGGGCGAGCTTGAATCAATTCGCGTCTTCCTTGCGGTCGCTGAACAGAAGAGCTTCGCCGGCGCTGCCCGGCAGCTTGGGCTGACCCCGGCCTCGGTCACCCGCACGATTGCCGCGCTCGAGGACCGCCTTGGCGTGCAGCTTCTGGTGCGCACGACGCGCCAGGTCTCGCTGACCTCGGCGGGAACCATCTACGCGGCACGGGTGGCGCCGCTCTCGCGCGGCCTCGCGGACGCGTTGGAGCAGACCCGCGAGGCGCAGGGCCTCACGTCAGGCCTGATCCGGATCAGCGCGCCGATGTCGCTGGGACTGAAGGTTCTGCCGGCGGTCTTGTCACAGTTTGCGACGCTCCATTCGCAAACCCATGTCGCGCTCAGCCTCTCCGACAGTTTCGTCGACATCCTCGAGGAGGATTACGACCTCGCCATCCGCATTTCCGGCCCGCCCTCCGACAAGTCGACGATCTGGCGCAAGATCTGCAAGGTGCCGCGTGTTCTCGTCGCGACCCGCCAATACCTGGTGGCCAAGGGCGAGCCGCAAACACCGGACGACCTCAAGGACCTGGCCTGTCTCAGCTACCGCGCCGATGCGCGCGAAGAGATCTGGGAGCTTTCAAGCGGGGCGAGCCGCCGCAGCCATCGGGCGGTTGGCCCGTTCAGCGCCAACAATGGCGACGTGCTGGCGCGGCTGGTGCTGAATGGCGAGGGGATCACGCTCCTGCCGCGCTTCATCGTCGAGGACGACCTGGCGGCCGGGCGCCTCCTTGAGGTCTTGCCCGAATGGTCGGTGCCTGAACTTTGGCTGACGCTCTATTATCCGCCCTATGATCGGCTTCCGTTGCGCGTGGCAAGCTTCTCCGACTTCTTCGAAACCTATGTGAAAGAAACACGCCCGCTTTAACCATTGGACAAAGGGGCCGTGATGTCATGTTTCGGCTGAAGTCCGCATCCACCCGAATACGCCCTCTCGTGCCTTTCCGTCTCCTTTGCAGGATCTGACCGAGCGCGGGCGAAAAAAGCAAGATCAGCACCGACGCCGCAGCCTGAGCGCCCTCGAGCCTAGGCGGTTTCGTTAAGGTCGGACCACCGCCACCGGACAGTGGCCCGCACCAGAGGGCCCTAACGGACGATCCCGATGGGTTCCTTGGTGGTGAAGGCCCAGCGGTTCTCGGCGGCCACAGAGAGGCCCATCGGGATTTCGCGACCGGCGAAATTGCGCAGCTCGTCGGCTGCGTTGTGGACGCCATCGATGGCCCGGTTGGTCTCGACGATTGCGTCGGCCAGCGGCTTGCCGCCCTCACGTGCGATCTGCATGGCGAGATGATCGCGTTTGCCTTCCATCAGCGCGGCCAGCCTGCGCAGAATGGCAACACGCTCATGCGGCTTCAGCCAGCCGTCGCGATCCCTGAAGGTGCGCTCGGCCGCCTGCAGCTTGCGCTCCAGGGCGGCGGCATCATCTGTCTCGATCTTAGCGATCGGCGCACGATCGAAGGCCTGCACGACTGTCAGCATTATTGATCTCCCTTCGCTGGATTACCCGAGTTCCACGGCGGGCTTGCGGTTGCGCAGCTCGTCGACAAGAACACGGGTGTTCTCGGTATAGTCGATCGGCACATCGACCAGATGCACCCCGCCGCCGGCAAAGGCAGCTTCGAGCGTGGGCACAAGATCCTCAACCGCACTTACCCTGGATCCCTTCGCGCCATAGGCTTCGGCGTAGCGCACGAAATCGGGATTGCCGAAGCTCATGCCGAAATCCTGGAAGCCGTCGACCGCCTGCTTCCAGCGGATCATGCCGTAGGCGCTGTCGTTGAGGATGACCACCACGAGGTTGAGCCCGAGCCGCACCGCCGTTTCCATCTCCTGCGAGTTCATCATGAAACCGCCATCGCCGCAGACCGCCATGACGCGGCGGTCGGGATGCAGCATCGCCGCCATCATCGCCGAGGGCAGGCCGGCGCCCATCGTGGCGAGCGCATTGTCGAGCAGCAGCGTGTTGGCGACATGGGTGCGGTAGTTGCGGGCAAACCAGATCTTGTACATGCCGTTGTCCAGGCAGACGATGCCGTCTTCCGGCATCACCTTGCGGACATCATGGACGATGCGCTGCGGTGTTGGCGGGAAGCGGTCCTCCTCGGCGCGGTCGTTGATGTGGGAGAGGACTCTCTGGCGAAGTTCAAGCATCCCCTCATCCACCGACAGCCGGCCCTCGATCCGCGCGCCGAGCGCGTCAACGGAAGCCCCGATGTCGCCGATCAGCTCGATGTCCGGGTGATAGACCTGTTCGACGCTGGCGGACTGATAGCCGACATGGATGACCTTCGGCCCGCCGGCGCTCTGCATCAGGAAGGGCGGCTTTTCGATCGTATCATGGCCGATGGCGACAATCAGGTCGGCGCGCGCGACGGCCTCGTGCACATAGTCGCCCTCCGAGAGCGCGGCGGTCCCCATATAGAGGTTGGAGCCGCCGCTGACGGCGCCCTTGCCCATCTGCGTGTTGAAAAAGGGCAGTCTGGTGCGGGCCACGAAATCGGACAGCGGTTCAACCAGCGAAGGCCGATTGCCGGCAGCCCCGATCATCACCAGCGGGTGCCTGGCGGCGAGGATCGTCTCCGCCACCCGGTCGAGCGCGGCGGCATGGGCAACCGGGCGCTCCAGCGCGTGACGCGGAATGATGGGGGCATTTTCCACGTCCTCGGCCGCGACGTCCTCGGGAAGCTCGAGATGCACCGGTCCCGGACGCTCATCTGTCGCGACACGGAAGGCGTCGCGGATCGTCGAGGGGATGGCGGCCGCGCTGACGATCTGGCGTGTCATCTTGGTGAGCGGCTTCATGGAGGCGACGATATCGACGATCTGGAAGCGGGCCTGCTTGGCGCTCATGACCGGCTTCTGGCCGGTGATGAGGATCATCGGCATGGCGCCAAGATGAGCAAAGGCCGCGCCAGTGGAGAAATTCAGCGCGCCGGGTCCGAGCGTGGCGAGACAGACGCCGGGCCTGCCTGTGAGCCGGCCATGGGTCGCCGCCATGAAGGCGGCCGCCTGCTCGTGGCGCGTGAGGATCAGTTTTATACGCGAGGTCCGCAGCGACTCCAGCAGATCGAGGTTCTCCTCACCCGGAACGCCGAAGATGCGATCCACACCTTCGTTCTCCAGTGCGGCGACAAAAAGGTCCGATCCTTTCGGCATGACTTAAACCCCTGTTTCGATGGTTTCGACGGAACGTGCGACGAGCATACACGGTTTGTGCAATTGCCACCTATCGTCCCTGTGTCACGAGGCCAGCGGCCCGCGCGTTCTAGCCAATCACGATGTCGGAATATTCAGGATGGCGTGCATAAAAGCCGCCCATGAACGAGCAGCGAAGGACGACCTTGCCACCACGCGCGCGGATCGCCTCGAAGACGCCCCGGGCGAGTTGCGAACCGATTCCCTGTCCCGTGAACTCATGCGGCACATCGGTATGGGTAAGGATGAAACGGCCATCCTCGACGCGATAATAGGCGGCCGCGATATCGCCGTCGCTTCCGTCGATCGGGAGCTCGAAGCGATGTGCCCGGGACTGTCGACGACCGTGCTCATTGGTTTCCCCGGTCCTGTGGTTCGTTGGAACCTTGAGGGATGAGAGACATCTGCGGTGTCTCGTGCGCCGCCCGGACAATCGGCGCGACCTCCGTGCCGAGAAGCTCGATGGAACGCTTCATCGCAGCCGTTTCGAGCGAGGCAGTGCTCATCTGGAAGGTGATGCGTGAGATGCCGCCGAGCGCTTCGCTTGCCTTGAGCGAATGCGTTTCGGCAGGAATGCGTGACGTCAAACTGTCCGGCATACGGTGAGTGACATGTCTTTCGGCGACGCGGTAGAGCTTGTTCTTGCCACACTGTGTCGCAAAACGGGGAACGACGGATGGGTATCGATGACCTTCGGGCATGCGCGAAGACGGTCGTTCACGGGGACATGTCGGCAACCGCCCATCGGTTCGGGACCCTGCGGCCGTCGAGCGCTGGCAATGGATATTGCGAGGCGGCTTTGTCGTTCCACTTTCCGCGACACAGCTCGGCGGATCACGGGCCTAGCTGCAAGGTTGATTTCCGGTTACCCCAATCATTCGACCGAACCTTACGATCGGGCAAGAAAGGATACATGCATGAGTTGGAATCCATCAATCGAACCGGGCTGTCCCGATGAAGTCGGCATCGATGCGATCGAAACCCTGATCGTTCCGCGGTCCCGAGACCTTGGCGATTTCCAGGTCCGACGCGCCCTGCCGGCGCCGAAACGGCAGATGGTCGGACCGTTCATCTTCTTCGATCAGGCCGGGCCGGCAGAGTTGCTGACCGGGCAGGGCGTCGATGTGAGGCCACATCCTCATATCGGCCTCGGCACGGTGACCTACCTGTTCGAGGGCGACTTCCATCACCGCGACAGCACCGGCGCCGACCAGATCATCCGCCCCGGCGCGCTGAACTGGATGGTCGCCGGGCGCGGCGTCACTCATTCCGAGCGCACATCCGCAACCGCGCGGAGCGGTCCGAACAGCCTGTTCGGGATCCAGACCTGGCTGGCCCTGCCGGACAGCCACGAGGACGTGGCGCCAAGCTTCGAGCATCACGGCAAGGATACGCTGCCCGTGATCGAGGATCGCGGCGTCTCGGTTCGGCTCATCCTCGGCAACGCCTATGGCAAGACCGCGCCGGCAACCATGCTCTCCGACACGTTCTACGCCGATGTGAAGCTCGAGCCGGGCAGCCGGCTGCCCCTGCCTGACAACCATGAGGACCGCGGCATCTATATCGTCGAAGGTTCGATCGTGGTTGCCGGACAGGAATTCGAGGCCGGCCGGATGATGGTGTTTCGGCCAGGCGACCGCATCACGGTGGGCGCGGGGGAGCGGGGCGCGCGGCTGATGATCCTCGGCGGCGCGACCTTCAACGGACCGCGCTACATCTGGTGGAACTTCGTCGCCTCATCCAAGGAGCGGATCGAAGCGGCCAAGGACGAATGGCGTGCCGCGAACTGGGGCAAAGGACGCTTCGACTTGCCCGTCGACGACCGCAACGAGCACATTCCGCTGCCGGATTGAACGGAACCAGCCTGGAGACATCCGAATGAACAAGTGGCCTCAACTCGATTACCTCAGCTGGCGTGAGACGTGTTCCGCCCTGCATCTCTATCTGCAGATTGCAGGCAAGTACCGGCTGGCGCATACGCCCTGGCTCAACCATTCGTGGAACGCGACCTTCTACGTTACGCCGCGCGGCCTGGACTCCTCGCCGATTCCCGACGGGCCGGGCATCGAGATCCTGTTCGACCTTCTGGACCACGAGGTCGTTGGCACCTGCGGCAATGGGAGCAAGGCGTCCTTCCCGCTCGAGCCGATGACCGTCGCGGTGTTCCACGCCCGCTTCGTGCAACTGATCTCGGATCTCGGCGGCACGCCGACTTTCAACGGGCGCCCGAACGAGGTGCCCCACCCGGTTCCCTTCGCCGAGGATGATCGCGACCGGCCCTATGACCGCGAAGCCGTTCAGCGCTTCCATCAGGCGCTGATCGCGGTCGACAGGGTCTTCAACCGGTTTCGCACCTCCTTTCTGGGGAAGTCCAGTCCGGTTCACCTTTTCTGGGGGGCTCTCGACCTTGCGGTCACCCGATTCTCGGGCCGCCGCGCGCCACTTCACCCGGCGGGGATTCCGGCTCTGCCCGACGACGTGGCGCAGGAAGCCTATGACCGCGAAGTCTCCTCGGCGGGCTTCTGGCCAGGCGGCAACGGCATCGATTACCCCGCCTTCTACGCCTACGCCTATCCGGCACCTGGCGGCTACCGCGCCGCGTCGGTGCAACCCGATGCCGCGTTCTGGCACGGGGACCTGTCCGAATTCGTGCTGCCCTATGATGCCGTCCAGTCCGCGGCTGATCCCGACGATGCCTTGATGGTGTTCCTCGTCTCGACCTACCAAGCAGCGGCCGACCTTGGCGGGTGGGACCGCGAACTTCTGGAATGTGCGCATGGCGAGCCCAGACAGGTGCGTACCCATGATGCCATGCTGGCCAGGGACACGCCTGCGCCAGCGGACGGAACGGTCGAGCGGGAAGATGGTCCTTCGAAGGGCCGATACCGGCTCGTCGTCGATGGTGTCCCGGCCGAGATGACCTACAGCCGCGTCGGCGAAAGGCAGATCATCATCGACCATACGGAAGTTCCGGACGCCTTGCGGGGCCGCAAGGTTGGAGAAAGACTGGTGCGACAGGCGGTCGAGGACGCCCGGCGGGACCAGGTGGTCATCATCCCGCTCTGTCCGTTTGCGAAGGCGATGATCGGTCGCCATCCGGAATGGCAGGACGTGGTGCGCCGGTGATCTGAGGATGGCGACGGACCTGCAGGCCTTCCTTTCCTGCCATCTCCGGAACGAGAGCAATAGCGAGCAACGGCTAGCGCCAGGAGCGATGAAATGAGCGATGTGACCTATCGGATTGTCGAACATGACGGCGGCTGGGCCTATCGGGTTGACGGAACCTATTCCGAAACATTCCCGAGCCATGATGCGGCCTTCGGCGCGGCGCGGCGGGCGGCCTGCAAGCAGTTGCGGCCGGGCGAGACCACGGGCATCGTCTGGGAGGACGCGACCGGCCACTGGCATGCGGATCTTTCGCGCGCCGGAGACAGGCCGCACGCTCAGGTCATCAGCTGATGCTCGACGGGCTGACGAACCTTGTCGAACGCGGGCTCGTGCGGCCGGTCATCGGCGCCGGGCTGATCATCATCGACCAGACCGAAGGACCAGAGGCCCTGCGTGGCCGCAAGGTCGGAGCGGGGCTTCGCGCAAGGCAATCGAGGATAGGGGCCGCGAAAAGGTTGCCACTACCGCTCTGCCCGTTCGCGAATGCACATTTCGACCGCCATCTGGAACGGCAGGACATGTTGCATCAGTCGACGAACTGAAGTCTGATAAATCGGTCCAAGCGGTGGACTAGCCAACCGAGACGAGGAACGAGGCGGCGAACAAGCCGCCGGATGGAAGTCATCATCATCGGCCGCCGAGGAACCGGCGGCCGGATTGCAACGGACGTGAAGCCTGGGGCCATCGCGCACCGACATTGGAGTTTAAAAAGGGGGCAGGCCGATGGCTGCAGAAGGATTGGGGCCGGCCATTGGCCCGGTGGTCGTGCTGATGGGCGCTGCGGTGATTGCCGTGCCGCTGTTCCGACGTCTCGGGCTGGGCTCGGTATTGGGGTATTTTGCCGCTGGGGCGATAGTCGGACCATCGGTGCTGGGGATTTACACGGACCCTGACACGATCCTGCATTTCGCGGAACTGGGCGTGGTGATGTTTCTTTTCATCATCGGGCTGGAATTGCGCCCGCAGAAGCTCTGGGCGTTGCGTGGGCAGATTTTCGGACTTGGTCTGGCACAGGTGAGTCTTGCGATTGCCTTGCTTTCGCTGGCGGGCTTCTTTGTGTTCGGGCTTGCTCCGGTCACCGCGTTCATCGCGGGTGCGGGATTTGTTCTATCCTCAACAGCCGTCATCATGTCGACCTTGCAGGAGCGCGGCGAGATCGCCGGTGTTGAAGGGCAGAAATCCGTTTCGATCCTGTTGTTCGAGGATCTGTTGATCGTGCCGCTGCTGGCGGTCGTGGCGTTCCTGTCGCCCGTTGGGCAGGGCGAAAGCGGGCTGGCTTCAGTGGCACTGGCACTAGCCGGGTTGATCGCGCTGTTGGTGGTGGGGCGCTGGATGCTCGATCCCTTCTTCGCTCTTCTTGCGCGCGCCCGTGCTCGCGAGGTGCTGAGCGCCGGGGCGCTGCTGGTGGTGCTGGGCTCTGCGCTTCTGATGGAACTGGTGGGTCTTTCGATGGCGATGGGCGCGTTTATAGCCGGGGTTCTGCTGTCCGGCTCAAGCTATCGCCACCAGATCGAAAGCGATATCGAGCCCTTCAAGGGCCTGTTGATGGGGTTGTTCTTTCTGGCTGTTGGAATGTCGCTGAATCTGGCCGTGGTGGCCGCGGAATGGCAGCTGCTGCTGGCGATGCTTGCGGTCTATGTGTTGGTCAAGGCTGTCGCCATCTTTGCCACGGCGCGGGTCTTTGGCGGTGCTAGCCTGGCCGCGTTGCGCCGGACCGCCATGTTTGCGCAAGGCGGCGAGTTTGCCTTTGTGCTTTATACCGCCGCGGCGGCGGGCGGCGTGATCGACGCGCGGGAGAATGCGATCTTTTCGACTGTGGTGATCCTGTCCATGGCGATCACGCCGCTGATCCTGATCGTCGCTGACCGGGTGTTGCGTGAGCGTGGCCCGTCGCTCGACGGTGTAGAGGCGGCGGATGGTTTGCGCGGTCAGGTGCTCGTCATCGGCTTTGGCCGCTTTGGCCAGATCGCCCTGCAAATGCTGCTGGCTCGGGGCGCGAAGGTCTCGGTGATCGAGAACAACCCCGACCGTATCCGCGAAGCGGCCCGTTTTGGCTTCAAGGTCTACTACGGCGATGGCAGGCGGCTGGACATTCTCCACGCCTCGGGTGCCGCGCAAGCACAGGTGATCCTCCTCTGTCTGGATGACCGGCGCGCCGTGAGCGCCATTGGCGAACTGGTGCAGCACGAATTTCCGAATGCTGTGATACTGGCGCGCAGCTACGACCGTGGCCATTCCATGGAACTGATCCGTGCAGGCGTGGACTTCGAAATCCGCGAGACGGTTGAATCAGCCCTGTTGATGGGGGCCGAAGGGCTGCGTCGACTTGGGTGGAACGAGGCCACAGTGACCGAAACATTGGAGGATGTCCGTCGCCGCGATGCACAGCGGCTGACTGAGCAGGTGCAGGGCGATATCATGTCGGGGCGGGACAATATACTGACCGCGCCCGTGCCCGAGCCTCTGTGTCCTACCGGGCACACGTCAAAAGACGGGGCGTGACGACCACTCGATCCTCGGGTCCATTAACCCTTATCAGGGTGACAATGGGTTCGGCCCTGTCCGGATCATCGCGAAATGGTGCGACGGGTCAGGTCATTGCATACGGCCAATCCCTTCAGCCCGATGAAGCAGACCTTTATCATGGTTGTGCATCTTCGTGACGGTCGCGCCGTCCTTTTCCTGCCAGCTGCCGCCAAAAATGCTGCTGAAATCCAAGGGAACATCTGCCAGCTGTTCCGTCACGGCTTGCGAGATTGCATCATGGGCTCGTACAGCGATTGACGGGTTGCGTGCAGCCCGGGCTCCTCGCGGAGGCCATGTGCGTCAGAGTCATCGCCGATCTGATCCATGGTGCCCTGAACACTGGCTCGGACGGTGCTGTTATCCCTTGTCATCAAGCCGGTTTTTCGACGCCCCGATCCGCCCGAGATGGCTTGCACCGAAGCCTTCGGCATATTTGAGGCCATATCCCAGTGCGCGGTCAAAACCGATATGAGCAGTCCAGATCAAGCCGATCGCCAGCCCATTTGGAACGGACATGAACACGCCGAAGGCCGCAAGGGCGAGCGGAAGGCCATAGAAGTGAGCCGCGTTGTAGAATGCGGCTCCGACCCTCGGTCCGGCCAGATAGCCCGACATGGACAGGTCGGGCGCCAGGAACAGAATGGCAAACACCCACCAACTTGCATCCAGTTCGATGTAGGCAAGGGTGGCAACGACGAGGACAACAAAACCCTCTAGCCGCAAGAGTGCCCTGGGCGCTCCCGTAACAAAGCCAGTCATGATTTGGTCCTCCTCGCAATGCTGGTCAGATGCTGCGCATCAGGCTCATCTTCGCCTGTGTCATGGCGCGGGTAATCGCCCCCGTGCCGTATTCGGGTTCCCGCGGCCGGTGAACGGCGTCGAACCGGTTCGGAACGCGATTGGATCGTTGAGCATCACGGCGGATCCGTCCGGGCGGTTGATCTTCCGCCGCCCTTCCTGCATCAGAAACGATGGCGTCTCGACTGTATCATGGCCGACGTTGAGGATCACGTTGGCGCGCCACAGCCTCGGCGACATAGTCACCTTCCGAAAGCGCTGCTGTCCCGACATGGAGGTCGGACCCCGTGACTGTGTCCCTGTCCAGCCGCCCATTTTTGAAAGGGCACGCGTGCGCGCCTTGCGAAGATCGGCAGCGCTTCGACCAGCCAGGGCCGTCTTCCCGGCGCTCCGACCATCACGAGAGAGCGCAAAGCCTCGCCTGCGGGACGCGAATACAGGCGGCGGCATCGGGTTTCGTCGCTGGAAATCTTGCCTGAAATCTGAATTATCGTTCCTGAACAAAATTGGGTAGTTCTGTAGCGTGACACCCGCTGTACCAAAACAGGGAACGCGAAATTGGATATCGACGAGCTGCAGACATTCGTGGAAGTCGCCGATTCGGGCGGTATTTCGGCTGCAGCGCGACGGCTCGGTCTCTCGAAGTCGATCGTCAGCCGGCGGCTTTTCAAGCTCGAGGCGGAACTCGGTGTCCAGCTTCTGCTCAGGACGACCCGCGGCACCGTGCTCACCGAGGCCGGGGGCACCTTTCGGGACCATGCTGCCCGGGTCGGGGCGGAGATCGAGATGGCGAAGGAGACGATTCTTCCGACAGGCGAGCTTCGCGGGCGACTGAGAGTTGCCGCCCCTCTGACGTTCGGTCCAACCCATTTTGCGCCGGTGCTGGCCGAACTGGCCCACCGCCATCCTCAGCTTGGGGTCGATGCGTCCTACAGCGACCGGTTTGTCGATCTCGTCGCCGAAGGCTTTGATTGTTCAATCCGTGTCGGCCACCTCGCGGACTCGAATCTGATCGCAACACGCATCGGCGCGGTTACCGGTAAGATCCTGGCGAGCCCCGAATACATCAGGGTGCACGGCTCTCCCGAAACGCCGGAGGAACTGCTCACCCATCAGGCCCTCATGCAGGGGACTGAGTCATGGCAGTTTATGGTTGGCGAAAAGATCGTATCGATAAAGCCCCAGGGACGGTTCAAGGCCGACAACGGCTTGGCTCTTGCCGCCGCGGCGGCAGCGGGCCTGGGGATCGGCTATCTGCCGGATTGCCTCACCCATGAATTGGTTTCGGCCGGCAAGCTCATTCCGGTCATGACACGCTTTCCGGTTCCCCCGGCGGGCGCATATGTCGTTCGGCCCCCCGGTCAGCATCCCGCAAGAAAGGTTCGAGTCCTTACCGACATGCTGATCGAGCATTTCAAAAGAAACCCGCAGCTCTGGGGTCGCGACGCCTGAATCACACGCACTTCAGGAAGTTCATCGCCCAGCAGCTCCAGTCTTCTGAAGACTGCAGTCGCGTCAAACGTTCCGTTCGGTGCAACGCGATGCGCGGATTGCGAGGCTGGCGAGGCCAATGCAGACGCGTTGACACCGGATGCGAACAAGACGGGCGCGGGGTCTGCGCTTGCGCGTCTCCTGACAATTCTGCCTCGATCGTCGGGCCAAAGCTCCAGCACAAAGAGGCAAGCACTCATGAGTTGGAACCCCGTCCTGGCTCCGCAAGATCAGACGATCTTGTCGTTGTGCGGCAGACCACTTGGGGAAGGTCGACCGGCGGTTGCTGGCTTTGCAAACTCGTCATTGATCGATGATGGCTGTTTACAAAAATAATATAGTATGATTTTTTAACTCCCGGGCAGGAGCCCTTCATTCTGGGAGGAAATTATGAAGTCTACAAAAGCCATTCTTGGGGCGGGTGTACTCGCGTCCATGCTCGTGATGTCGTCCAGCGCCCTGGCGCAGACCGTCGGGTTTTCGCAGATCGGGTCCGAATCCGGCTGGCGCGCCGCGGAAACCACGCTGACGCTTCAGCAGGCCGAAGAGCGCGGAATCGATCTCAAATTCGCCGATGCGCAGCAGAAGCAGGAAAACCAGATCAAGGCGCTTCGGTCGTTCATCGCCCAGGGCGTTGACGCCATCCTGATCGCACCGGTTGTTGCGACCGGCTGGGATTCGGTGCTGGAAGAAGCCAAGGAAGCCGAAATTCCGGTGATCCTGCTCGACCGCATGGTCGATTCGTCTGACGATCTGTATCTCACCGCTGTCGGCTCCGACCTCGTGCATGAGGGCAGCGTTGCCGGCCAGTGGCTGGTGGACGAGCTTGCCGGCAAGGACTGCAACGTGGTCGAACTGCAGGGCACGACCGGCTCGTCGCCCGCGATCGACCGCAAGAACGGCTTCGAGCAGGCCATTTCCGGCCATGACAACATCAAGCTGATCCGCAGCCAGACCGGCGACTTCACCCGCACCAAGGGCAAGGAAGTCATGGAAAGCTTCCTCAAGGCCGAAGATAGCGGCAAGAACATCTGTGCGCTTTATGCCCACAATGATGACATGGCCGTCGGCGCCATCCAGGCGATCAAGGAAGCCGGCCTGAAGCCGGGCGAAGACATCCTGGTCGTCTCGATCGACGCCGTGCCGGACATTTTCCAGGCCATGGCAGCCGGCGAAGCCAATGCGACCGTCGAGCTGACGCCGAACATGGCTGGCCCGGCCTTTGATGCGCTGGAAGCCTACATGAAGGACGGCACCATGCCGCCCAAGTTCATCCAGACCGAATCCAAGCTCTACACCCAGGCCGACGATCCGCAGGCCGTCTACGAGCAGAAGAAAGATCTCGGCTACTGAGATGTGACGGATGGCGGCCGGATCATCCCCGGCCGCCGTCCGGCGCTGCGATCCTGACGGGTGCCGGCCATCCGTCAGGTCGTTCCACTGGCGCCACAGGGCCGATGTGTCATAGTGCCGGGCACGTGGCCGCCGACGGCAATTCATAAAATCGAGGGGAGGCCCAGATGCCGCAGAGCGACAGTCAGCCGCTTCTTCGCGCCCGGGGTGTGCGCAAGGTGTTTCCGGGCACCATTGCTCTGGACGGAGTCGATTTCTCACTCGAGGCTGGCGAAGTTCATGCGCTGCTCGGAGAAAACGGCGCCGGCAAGTCAACGCTGATCAAATGCCTGACCGGCGCCTACCGGCGCGATGGCGGCGACATCCTGCTCAATGGCGAGATCATCGATCCCAAGGGCACGATCGACGCCCAGGGCTACGGGATCGGCACGGTCTACCAGGAGGTCAATCTGCTGCCCAATCTGACGGTGGCGGAAAACCTTTGCCTCGGGCACCAGCCGACACGGTTCGGCATGATTTCGAGCCGCGCCATGAACAGGCGCGCCCGCGAGGTGCTGTCGCAATTCGGCCTCGACATCGATGTCTCCCGTAGTCTTGAAAGCTATTCCGTCGCGGTCCAGCAGGTGATTGCGATTGCCCGGGCGGTTACTCTTTCGGGCAAGGTGCTCATCCTGGATGAGCCGACGGCGAGCCTTGACAGCCAGGAGGTCGAACTGGTGTTCGATGTCGTGCGCTCGCTCAGGCAGCGCGGCCTCGGCATCGTCTTCATCTCGCATTTTCTCGACCAGATCTTCGAAATCACCGATCGCGTCACGGTCTTGCGCAACGGCCGCCTGGTCGGCACCGAAGCCACCCGCGACATCGATCGGGTGCGGCTGGTCAACCTGATGCTGGGCCGCGAGCTCGAACAGGAGGTCCGCTCCCATGGGAAGACCCATGCGGGCGCCGGCGCGGCGCGCCTCACCTTCACCGGGTTCGGCCGCAAGGGCAGCATCGAGCCGTTCGACCTGTCGATCCAGCCGGGCGAGGTGGTTGGCGTCGCGGGGCTTCTGGGATCGGGCCGCACCGAGACCGCGGAGGCGCTGTTCGGCGTGGCGCCCCATGACAGCGGCGAAGCCAGGCGCGGCGACGGAACGGTCCTGAATCTGTCCTCGCCGCGTGATGCGATCGCGGCGGGTTTCGGCTTCTGCCCCGAGGACCGCAAGACCGACGGCGTGATCGCCGATCTCACCGTGCGCGAGAACATAGCCCTTGCGTTGCAGGCGCGCATCGGCTGGATGCGGCGCATTCCCGACCGCGAGCAAAGGGTGATGGCGAACGACTACATCCGCAAGCTCGACATCCGCACGCCGGATGCCGAGAAGCCGGTGGGGCTGCTGTCGGGCGGAAACCAGCAGAAGGTCATGCTGGCGCGCTGGCTGGTGACCAACCCGTCCTTCCTCATTCTCGACGAGCCGACACGCGGCATCGATGTCGGGGCGCACGCCGAGATCATCCGACTGATCGAGGAGCTGTGCAAGCAGGGCATGTCGCTGCTGGTGATCTCGTCCGAGCTCGACGAGCTTGTCGCCTACAGCCACCGGGTCATCGTCGTGCGAGACCGCCATCATGTGGCCGAACTGACCGGCGGGGACATCACCACCGACAACATGGTCTGCGCCATCGCCGCGCCGGAAAGGGAGGCCATCTCGTGAACGGGCTCATGCTGATTATGCGCAGGATCTGGCCGCAATTGCTCACGCTCGCGGTCATTGTCGGGCTGATTTCGATAATGTTTCCAGGCTTCTTCCAGATCTCGATCGCCAACGGGCGGCTCTATGGAAGCCCGATCGACATTCTCAATCGCGGCGCGCCGGTGGCGTTGCTTGCCATCGGCATGACGCTGGTGATCGCCACCCGCGGCATCGACCTGTCGGTCGGCGCGGTCATGGCGATCTGCGGCGCCGTGGCCGCCTGGGGGATCACCGAGGGCTATGGCCTGTTTCCCACGCTGGCGATGGCGCTGGCGGCGGGGCTCGCCTGCGGATTGTGGAACGGAATTCTGGTCGCGGTGCTCGGCATCCAGCCGATCGTGGCGACGCTGATCCTGATGGTGGCGGGGCGGGGTATTGCCCAGCTGATCACCGAAGGGGCAATCCTGACCTTCAATCATGAAGGCCTGATCTTCTTCGGCTCGGGATCTGTGTTCACGATCCCGACCCCGGTGATCATCGGGGTGCTGACGGGCGCGATCGTGACGCTGATCGTGCGGCGCTCGGCATTGGGCATGCTGATCGAGGCCATCGGCATCAACCTGCGCGCCAGCACGCTGGCCGGCGTCAACACGCGGGTGCTGCTGATTGCCGTCTACATGACATCGGGCCTGTGCGCGGCGCTGGCCGGCATCATTGCCGCCGCGGACATTCGCGGCGCGGACGCCAACAATGCCGGGCTATGGCTCGAGCTCGACGCCATCCTTGCGGTGGTCATCGGCGGCACCTCGCTGCTCGGCGGGCGTTTCTCGCTGATCGCCTCGCTGATCGGGGCGCTGATCATCCAGGCGGTCAACACCGGCATCCTGCTGTCCGGCTTCCCGCCCGAGTTCAACCTCATCATCAAGGCGGTCATCATCCTGATCATCCTGGTCCTGCAATCGCCAACCATGCGGACCGTGCTGGTGTTCTTTTCCAAGGATCAGGCGGATACGAGCGACACCAAGAAAGAAACGGTGGCCCCATGAACGCGCGTCTTCTGCCCCTGCTGGCAACGCTTGTGATCTTCCTGGTCGCCTATGCGGTTTGCTACGCCCAATATCCGGCCATGCTGTCCACGCGCGTGATCGGCAATCTGCTCACCGACAACGCCTTCCTCGGCATTGTTGCGGTGGGCATGACCTTCGTCATCATTTCCGGCGGCATCGATCTGTCGGTCGGATCGGTGATCGCATTCGCCGGCGTGTTCATCGCCGTGATGCTGCGCGACACAAGCCTGCATCCGGTGGCGGTCTTTTCCATGCTGCTGCTGATCACCACCCTGTTTGGCGCGAGCATGGGGGCGATCATCCACTATCTTGAAATGCCGCCTTTCATCGTCACGCTTGCCGGCATGTTCCTGGCGCGCGGCATGGCCTATGTGTTGTCTATCGACGCCGTGCCGATCACCCATGAATTCTATGAGTACATGCAGCGCCTGTACTGGCTGATGCCCGGAAAGGGACGGCTGACGCTGATCGGCGGACTCATGCTTCAGGTGGTCATCGCCGGCAGCGTCGTCGCCCATCGGACCCGCTTCGGCATGAATGTCTACGCGATCGGCGGCGGCGCCCAGACAGCCGCACTGATGGGGGTGCCGCTGGCCCGTACCACCATGGCCATCTACGCACTTTCCGGCCTGCTGGCGGGCTTGGCGGGAATCGTGTTTTCGATCTACACGTCGGCGGGCTACTCGCTTGCCACCGTCGGCGTCGAGCTCGACGCCATTGCGGCGGTGGTCATCGGCGGAACCCTGCTGACGGGCGGCAGCGGATTCGTCGCGGGGACGTTGATCGGGGTTCTTATCATGGGGCTGATTCAGACCTACATCATCTTTGACGGCTCGCTGTCGAGCTGGTGGACCAAGATCCTCATTGGTATGCTGCTTTTTGCATTCATCGTGCTACAGAAGGGCCTTGTCTGGACAACAGCCAAGAGACGCATTGCCGGGGGATAACCGGCCAGGGAGATTTTGCTTGCTCAACGCCACCTTTTCAGGACGCGCAAATCGCAGTCAGCATTCCTTTGTGGTCAATGAGCTTGGCGAGGAAATCGTCAGCGGAGCCTATGCCAGTGGCACGCTTTTGCCCGGCGACGGAGAGCTGGTGGAACGGTTCGGCGTTTCCCGCACGGTGCTCAGGGAAGCGATGAAGACGCTGACGGCCAAGGGCATGATCATTCCCAAGGCCCGCATCGGTACCCGCGTGACGGAGCGCTCGAACTGGAACCTGTTCGATGCGGATGTGCTGGTCTGGCACATCGAAGCGGGCGTGGACGCGATCTTTCTCAAGCACCTGACGGACATGCGGTTTGCCATCGAGCCTTTTGCCGCACGTCTGGCTGCCAGCCGCGCAGGCAAGGCGGAGATCGAGCGTCTCTACGCCTGCGCCGAGAAGATGAGCAAGGCGGACTCAAACGAGAATTTCGCGCTCGCAGATCTGGAATTCCATCTGGCGCTGCACGGCGCTTCGGGCAATCCGTTCATGCTGTCCGTCGGCAACCTGATCGAGGCGGCGCTGGTGACGAGCTTCAAGATGAGCTCGCCCTACGGCGAATCCGACCGGCATGTCGCAACCGCCAACCGGCACAGGATGATCGTCGAGGCGATCGAGCGCGGCGACGGGGACGCAGCATCGGTGGCCATGGAGCGAGTCATCCATGAAGGCTATGACCGGATCACCAAGAAGCTGGGGTAAACCCCCTCCCGGATTGCGAACCGGCGTGCGCGGTCGATCCGTGCCCAGTGCAAGTCTTTGAATTGTGCATGTACGTTATCGCTCAAATCGATCCATTTGAGCGCGACATGCACTAATCCACCAGAGCTCCGCGCCGTGAAATGACCCTTGCGGCCAGTTCGGCGCCGGCCCGGATCGCCTGGGCAAGGTCGCCGCGCTCAAGATGTGCCGCCAGGAAGCCCGCGTTGAAGCTGTCGCCCGCCGCGGTGGTGTCGACGATGCCGTCGACGCGCACCGGTTCATGCCGGCCGATTTCACCACGGTCGAGACTGACAATCTCACCGGGGCCGTTCTTGACGATCACCAGGGACGCGCCGGCATCGCCATAGCGGGACGCCGTGGCGTCCGGGGCCGGGTCGCCAAAGTGCAGGGCCTCGTCTTCATGGGAGGGCAGGATGATGTCGCTGACGGAAGCTGCCGACATAACCACCTGCCGCATCGTTTCGGCATCTTCCCAGAGCCGCGGGCGCAGGTTCGGATCAAACGCCACGGTGGCGCCGTTCCGCCGGGCTTCGGAAATCGTTTCGAGCAGGGATGTACGGCCTTCCGGAGACAGGATCGCGAGCGTGATGCCGGAGAAATAGATCACGCCGGCGGACACCATTGCGGCTTCCAGCCGAGCCGGATCGCTGGCCAGTTGGCGGGCGGCCGAGTCGGAGCGCCAATAGGCAAAGCTGCGCTCGCCCTGCTTCAGCTGGATCAGATACAGTCCCACTGTCCTGTCGGGAATGGTCTGGATGAAATCGGTCCGGATGCCGGCTTCCCGGATAAACTCCGTCATCCGGCGGGAGATCTCGTCGTCGCCCACGGCAGTCAGATAGGCGATCTCCCAGTCTTCGCTGAATGTGCGCTTCGCATACCACGCGGTGTTCAGCGTATCGCCGGCAAAGCCGAGGCTGTAATCGCCGTTGCCGCCCGGCGCCATTTCGACCATGCATTCGCCGATCGACACGAATTTCCGCTTCATGTCTCGGGCTCGTCGGCAAAATAGCGTTCGTGGTCGGCGCGAATGCGGACGATCTGTTCCTTGATCCGCGACAGATGGATGCGCATGTGATGCATGGCCCTTTCCTCGTCCCGGACCCGAATCGCGTCCATGACTTCGAGATGGTCATTGAACGCGTCCCGCGAGGCGAAGGACAGGGACAGGAACCGCACCCGGTCCATGTGCGCCTTGTTTTCGCGAATGATGTCCCAGGCAAATCCAAGGCCGGAGCGCTCGCAGATCTCCTTGTGAAACTGGTCGTCAAAGCCATGGAAGCTGACCGCGTCCCTGGCCTCGACCGCCTGGCGTTGCTTTTCGAGAATGACGTCGAGTGCTGCATGATCGGCTGAAGTGAGCATCCGGCAGGCGGTGCGCACGGTTTCCGCTTCCAGCGCGTTGCGCACGAAACGGGCCTGCAGGACGCCGGTCGACGATATCTGCGACACCAGCGTCGCCCGCTGCGGCCGGATCGACAGGAAGCCGAGCTTCGAGAGCCGGTAGAACGCGTCCCTCACAGGCTGGCGCGAAACGCCCAGCGCCCTGGCCACCTCGACTTCGGACATCTTGGTTCCGGGCGGCAACTCCAGCAGCAGGATCTGGCTGTGCAATTCGTCAAAGACAGTGTCGGCCACAGATGGGCGATTGAGCGGTTCCAAGGTCCGCAAAGGGGACGATACGGACATGCTTTCACTCCGTTGACTTGATATGCATACTAGCATATTACATTACTAGATTGATTGAAAGGCCCATGGAGAGAGGGCCTGAAGGGGAGGGTTAAGGTGGCACTGCTGGTTCCTGACAGATTGTTTCCGGTCGATCCGCACACGCGCGGAATCGCCTGTGAACTCTATCAGAGCATTGCCGATAAGCCGATCATCAGTCCGCACGGCCATACCGACCCGCGCTGGTACGCCGAGAATCAGCCGTTTTCCGATCCGGCGCAGCTGTTCATCACGCCCGACCACTATGTCTTCCGGATGCTGTTCTCGCAGGGGGTCAGCCTCGAGAGCCTTGGCGTGCCGCGCGCGGATGGCGGTCCGACTGAGACCGACGGGCGCAAGATCTGGCGGTTGTTTGCGGAGAACTATCACGTGTTTCGCGGCACTCCGTCACGGCTGTGGCTTGATCATGCCTTTGAAGACCTGTTCGGCCTGACGACGCGGTTGTCCAGGGAGACGGCCGATTCGACCTACGACCACATTGCCGAATGTCTTGCCAGGCCCGAGTTCCGGCCTCGCGCGCTGTTCGAGCGTTTCAACATCGAGGCGATCGCGACGACCGAGAGCCCGCTCGACGATCTGCGCTGGCACAGGATGATCCGGGACAGCGGCTGGAAGGGCCGGGTGGTGACCGCCTATCGTCCCGATGCCGTGGTGGATCCGGACTTTGCGGGATTTGCCGACAACGTGGCGCAGCTTGGCGCCCTGACCGGCGAGACCACGTCGACATGGGAGGGCTACCTGCAGGCCCACCGGGTGCGTCGGGCCTATTTCAAGGAATTCGGCGCCACTTCGTCCGATCACGGTCATCCGACCGCGCGCACGGAAAACCTGTCTCAGGCAGAAGCGGCGGCGCTGTTTGCCAAGGCGCTCAAGGGATCGTGTTCCGCGGACCAAGCCGATGCCTTCCGGGGGCACATGCTGACCGAGATGGCGCGCATGAGCCTAGAGGACGGCCTGGTCCTGCAGATCCATCCAGGCAGCTTCCGCAATCATTCGGGTCCGGTGATGGCGGCGTTCGGCCGCGACAAGGGCTTCGATATCCCGACCCGGACCGACTATGTCCGCGCGCTGAAGCCACTTCTGGATGCGGTGGGACTGGAGCCGGATCTGACGATCATCGTCTTCACGCTCGACGAGAGCAGCTATGCCCGCGAACTGGCGCCGCTTGCGGGCGCGTATCCGGCGTTGAAGCTGGGACCCGCCTGGTGGTTCCACGACAGTCCCGAAGGGATGCGGCGGTTTCGCGAAATGACGACGGAAACCGCAGGATTCTACAACACCGTGGGCTTCAACGACGACACCCGCGCCTTCTGTTCCATTCCGGCTCGCCACGATGTGGCGCGGCGGGTGGATTGCAGCTTTCTCGCCACATTGGTCGCCACGGGGCGGCTTGATGAGGAGGAGGCCTACGAGGTCGCCAATGACCTTGCTTATCGGCTTGCCAAGCAAGCTTACCGGCTCTGAGAGCCAATTCTGGGAGGAAAATGACCATGAAACTGATGAAAACACTCACCGGCATGCTTCTGGCCACTGCCGCGATGGCGATGACCGCGAGCGCTTGCGAGATTACGCTGAAATCGTCTGACACGCACCCGGACGGGTATCCGACGGTGGAAGCCGTCAAGCACATGGGCAAGCTGCTTGAGGAGCGCACCAATGGCCGCCTCTGCGTCGAGGTGTTCCATTCCGCGCAGCTCGGCCAGGAAAAGGACACGATCGAACAGACCAAGTTCGGCGTGATCGACCTCAACCGCGTCTCGATGGGCCCGTTCAACAACCTGGTTGAGGAAACCAAGGTCGTCTCGCTGCCTTTCGTCTTCAAGGGCGTCGACCACATGCACAAGGTGATGGACGGCCCGATCGGCGAGGAAATTCTCACGGCCTTCGAACCGCACGGCTATGTCGGTCTTGCCTTCTACGATGGCGGCTCGCGCAGCTTCTACAACAAGGTCAAGCCGATCAAGTCGGTGGAAGACATGAAGGGCATGAAGGTCCGCGTCATGCAGTCCGACATCTTCGTCGACATGATGACCGCGCTCGGCGCCAATGCAACGCCGCTGCCCTATGGCGAAGTCTATTCGGCCATCCAGACCGGCGTTATCGACGGCGCCGAGAACAACTGGCCGTCCTTTGAATCGTCAGGCCACTATGAAGTCGCCGGTTACTACACCCTGAACGAGCATCTGATCGTGCCGGAAGTGCTGGTCATGTCCAAGGCTTCCTGGGACAAGCTGTCGGCCGAGGACCAGGCTGCGGTCCGCCAGGCCGCCAAGGACTCTGTCCCGGTGATGCGCGACCTCTGGACGGAGCGTGAAAAGGCCTCCGAAGAGAAGGTTCGCGCTGCCGGCGTCGAGGTCATCACCGATGTCGACAAGGCGCCGTTCATGGCGGCGATGGACAGCGTCTATGAAAAGCACGTGACCTCCGACAAGCTCAAGGATCTCGTTGCCCGCATCAAGGCGACCGACTGATCTCTTCGTCAAGACCATGGCGGATCCTCTGCCATGGTCTCTTCTTCCGGGGGTTAAAGTGCAGGCAATCATGAAATCCGTCGCACGGGCCTTGCGCCATGTTGCGCGCCTGGCGCTCTGGCTGGCCGCCGCCGGGCTTATCCTGATGACTGTCTTCATCACGGGGCAGGTGATCGCCCGGTATATCTTCAACGATTCCCTGGTCTGGAGCGAACCTGCGGCCGTCATTCTGATGGGCTGGTTCATCTTCCTGGGCGCCGCCGTCGGCATTCGCGAAGGCTATCACCTGAGCTTTGATGTGATGCTTTATTTCCTGCCCGAGACCGTCAAGCTCTGGCTCTACAGCATCTCCGATCTTGTGGTGCTCGGCTTCGGGATCGGCATGGTCTGGTTCGGTTCCCAGCTCGCCCTGTCGGCCTGGGATGTGAAGCTTCCCTCCCTTGGAATTTCCGGCGCTTTCGATTTTCTGCCGATCGTCGGCGGCGGCATCCTCGTGGTGCTGTTCTCGATGGAACGACTCGCCCGCCGCGCCGCCGGCATGCCCACCGCCCGTTTCGGCGAAACCGATGTGTTGGAAGATTGATCATGGAAGTCTGGGTCCTTTTCGGAACATTCGTGTTCCTTCTGCTGATCGGCACGCCGGTGGCGTTCTGTCTCGGCGTCGCCTCTTTCGCGACCGTGCTCTATCTCGGACTGCCGCCGGTGGTGGTGTTCCAGCAACTGAATTCCGGGGTCTCGGTCTTCGCGCTGATGGCGATTCCGTTCTTCATCTTTGCGGGCGAATTGATGGTTCGCGGCGACATTGCCAGGCGTCTGGTGGCGCTCGCGGGCGCGGTGGTCGGCCACATGCGGGGCGGCCTCGGGCAGGTCAATATCGCCGCTTCGGTCCTGTTTGGCGGCATCTCCGGGTCTGCCGCGGCTGATGCGACCGCCATCGGCGGGCTGATGATCCCGCAGATGAAAGAGAAGGGCTACAGCGTCGACTATGCCGTCAACATCACCGTGGTGTCCTCGATCATCGCGCTGATGCTGCCGCCGTCGCACAACATGATCATCTATTCAATTTCAGCCGGCGGTCGGCTGTCGATCGCAGACCTGTTCACAGCCGGCATCCTGCCCGGGCTTCTGCTTGCGGTCTCGCTGATGGTCACCGCCTGGTTCGTTGCCCGCAAGGCGGGGTATCCGACCGAGAAGTTTCCCGGCTGGCAGATATTCGGGGCGATCTTCCTCAATGCCATTCCCGGCATCCTGCTGATCGTCATCATCTTCGGCGGTGTCCGCTCGGGCATCTTTACCGCCTCGGAGAGCTCCTGCATCGCGGCGGTCTATGCGCTGCTTGTGACGACGCTTGCCTACCGCACCATGAGCTGGACCGGTTTCGTGGAGGCGACCAAGGCCGCCGTGCGCACCACCGCGATGGTGCTGCTGGTGATCGGCTGTGCCGGCTCCTTCGGCTGGCTTCTCGCCTTCCTGCAGATTCCGGCGGACCTAGTGGCCTTGCTGAAGGCCGTCTCCGACAATCCGATCATCATCCTGCTGATGATCAACCTTGTGCTGCTGCTGCTCGGCACCTTCATGGACATGTCGCCGCTGATCGTCATCACCACGCCGATCTTCCTGCCGGTCGCGACCGCATTCGGCGTCGATCCGGTGCATTTTGGCGTCATCCTGGTGCTCAACCTGGGCATCGGCCTGTGCACGCCGCCGGTCGGGACGGTGCTGTTCGTGGGATGCGCGGTGGGGCGGATATCCGTATGGCAGGCGATCCGGACCATCTGGCCGTTCTATGGGGCCGCCGTCTTCACTCTCCTTATGGTGACCTATATCCCGTCGCTGTCACTCTGGCTGCCATCGCTCTTCCGATAGGGACCAAGTCATGGTTTTGAAAAATTTCCCCGAAGTTCCCGCTGATCCCGGCGTTACCCGCCAGGTGCTGAGCGACAGCCCGGAGCTGATGGTCGTCGCCTTCCGCTTCCAGAAAGAGGGTGCCGAAGGCAAGCTGCACAGCCATCCGCATGTGCAGTCGACCTATGTCGAATCCGGGCGATTTGAATTCACTGTGGGCGGCGAAAGCTTCAATGTCGCCGCGGGACAAAGCTTCGTGATTCCCTCCAATGAAGTGCATGGCTGCCGCTGCCTCGAGCCCGGAACGCTGATCGATACCTTCGCGCCGCGGCGTGATGATTTTCTGACGCCTAACTCCTGAAGGGAGATATTTCATGCTCACTGTTGAAACCCGTCACGCCATCGACCCGACAACCGCCAAAGGCCTGGACACCGCGGGATTGCGTTCGCATTTTCATGTTGGCGGCCTGTTCGCTGACGGTGAGATCCGGCTTGTCTACACCCATTACGACCGGCTGATCCTGGGTGGCGCGGTGCCCGCGGGCGGCACGCTGGTGCTTGATCACGTTAAGGAATGCGGCACGGCCTCGATCCTCGACCGGCGCGAAATGGGGATCCTGAATATCGGCGAGGCAGGCACCGTCTCAGCCGGCGGGACCGACTACACCGTCGACAAGGGCGAGGTGCTGTTTCTCGGCATGGGTTCGGGCCCGGTCACCTTCTCGGGCAATGGGCGGTTTTACGTGCTTTCGGCGCCGGCGCATCGCACATGCCCGAGCCGGCTCATCCGGGTCGAGGATGCGAGACGCGTCGAGATGGGGTCGGCCGCGACCAGCAACGAGCGCGTCATCCTGCAGTTCCTGCATCCGGAAGTGGCTGAGAGCTGCCAGTTGCTGATGGGCTACACCCAGTTTGCGCCCGGCTCGGTGTGGAACACCATGCCCGCGCATCTGCATGACCGGCGCATGGAGGCCTATCTCTATTTCGATCTCGGTCCAGAGCAGCGCGTCTTCCACATCATGGGGCAGCCGGACGAGACAAGGCACATCGTCATGGCCAATGAGGACGCGGTGATCTCGCCGCCCTGGTCGATCCATTGCGGCGCGGGAACCGGCGCCTACACCTTCTGCTGGGCCATGGCCGGCGACAATGTCGACTTCACCGACATGGATATGGTGGCCATGGGGGACTTGCGGTGAATCCGTTTTCACTTGCCGGCAGGACCGCCCTGGTGACGGGCGCCAACACCGGCATCGGCCAGGCCATTGCGGTCGCCATGGACCGGGCCGGCGCGAGGGTCATCTGCGCCGGACGCCGGTCCTGCGCCGATACGGTGAGCCAATTGTCCGAGGGCCGGGAGATCGTCCTGGATCTCGCCGATCCCATGGCGGCCCGGGATGTGTTTTCCGCCGAGCCTATCGATATTCTGGTCAACAATGCCGGCATCATCAGGCGCGGCGACGCCGTCGATTTCAGCGAGGCCGACTGGGACGAGGTGATGGATGTCAACCTCAAGGCCGTGTTCTTCACCAGCCAGGCCTTTGGTCGTGCGCTGCTCGAGCGCGAGATCGGGGGCTGCATCGTCAACATCGCCTCGCTGCTTTCGTTTCAGGGCGGAATCCGGGTTGCCTCCTATACGGCGGCGAAACATGGCGTGGCCGGGGTCACCCGGATCCTGGCCAATGAATGGGCCGCGAAGGGCATCAATGTGAATGCCATTGCTCCAGGCTATATCGCCACCAATAACACCGAGGCGCTGCGCGACGATCCGGAGCGGAACAGCGCGATTCTCGAACGCATTCCGGCTGGCCGCTGGGGCGAGGCGAGCGATATCGGCGAGACCGCCGTGTTCCTCGCATCGCCGGCCGCCAAATACATTCATGGCGCGATTCTCAATGTCGATGGAGGCTGGCTTGCGCGCTGAGCAGCAATTGGTTGGCCGCAGCACCTCCGCAAGGCCAGGGCCGGGAATCGTCCATCTCGGGCTCGGCGCCTTCTTCCGGGCCTTCGGCGCGGTCTATATCGAGGACGCGGTCAGGGTCTCGGGCGGCGACTGGGGCATTGTCGGCGTGAGCCTGCAGAGCGCGGGTACCCGCGACAGGCTGGCGCCACAGGACTTCGTCTATTCGACCGTCACGCAAGGCGCCGATGGCAGCGAGACCTTCCGCAAGGTCGAGATCCTGCAGGATGTCCTGGTGGCGTCCGAGGATCCCGAAGCCGTGTTGGCGCGGATGGCGGATCCGTCTATCCGCATCGTCACGCTGACGGTCACGGAGAAAGGCTATTGCCACGATCCCGCGACCGGAATGCTGAATGTGAGCCATCCCGATATCGTTCACGATCTCAACAACCCGCTGCCCAGATCGGCGCCGGGCTTTCTTGTGCGGGCGTTGCAGCGGCGGCGCGCGGCGGGGCATCCGCCGTTCACGGTGCTGACCTGCGACAATCTCCCGGAGAACGGCAGGCTGGTGCGCGGCGTTGTTCTGGACTCTGCGCGCCGGGTGGATTCCGGACTTGCCGGCTGGATCGAAGCCGAAGGCCGGTTTCCCTCCACCATGGTGGACCGGATCACGCCTGCGACCAAGCCCGAGGACATCCAGCGACTGGCGCAAAAGACCGGTGTGCGCGATGCGGCGCCGGTGCTGTGCGAACCCTTCCGGCAATGGGTTGTGGAGGATGATTTCGTCCCCGCCTATGGCGCAGGCGCGCGTCCTGACCTGGCAGCGGCCGGCGTCGAGCTGGTTTCCGATGTGACGCCCTACGAGCACATGAAGCTCCGTATGCTCAATGGCACCCATTCGTCGCTCGCCTATCTGGGCTATTTGGCGGGACACGAGACGATCGCCGATACGGTCGCCGACCCGGTGTTCGCAGCCTTCGTCAAGGGGCTGTGGGAGCAGGAGATCATGCCGTCCTTCCAGGCTCCCGACGGTGTCGATCTTGGCGACTATGCGACGGCGCTGCTTGAGCGCTATTCCAATCCGGCGATCCGGCATCGCACCTGGCAGATTGCCATGGATGGAAGCCAGAAACTGCCGCAACGCATTCTCGGCACCATCGCCGACAATCTCGGTGCCGGGCGCCCGAGCCCCGGCCTGGTGCTCGCGGTCGCGGCCTGGATGCGCTATGTCGGCGGGACCGATGAACGCGGGCAGCCGATCGAGGTCAAGGATCCGCTGGCCGAACGGCTGCGGGACCTGTCGGGGTCTGCCCCGACGCCGGAGGAGAAGGTGGCGGCCCTGCTGACGGTGCGGGAGATCTTCAGCCCCGGGCTCGCCGCGCAACTGGCGGACCCTGTCGGCCGCTCCTATGCGTTGCTGTGCCGGTTGGGCGCTCGCCAGGCGGTGGAGGAGATCCTGTGAAGGAAAGCTGGCGCTGGTACGGGCCGCTCGACAGGATCGGGCTTGGCGAGATCCTGCAGACCGGTGCGAGCGGGATCGTGACCGCCCTGCACGAGATCCCCTATGGCGAGACCTGGCCGCGGCAGACCATCGCCAGCCGCAAGGCCGAGATCGCGGCCGCCGGGATGGACTGGGTGGTTGTCGAAAGCCTGCCGATCCACGAGCGGATCAAGCGGGGCGAGGGCGACCTGTCGGCCCTGTTTGCCAACTACCGCCAGTCCATGGCCAATCTGGCGGCCGAGGGCATCACCACGATCTGCTACAACTTCATGCCGCTGCTCGACTGGACCCGGACCGACCTTGCCGCACCGGTGGCGACCGGCGGCAGCTGCCTGAGGTTTTCGGCGCCGAAGATGGCGGCACTGGAGCTTTACATGCTGGGCCGGGATGCGGCCCGCGAGGATTATCCGTGCGAGGTCATCACCGCCGCCGAACGCTGGTTCCAGGCGTCATCGGATGATGACCGCGCCGGACTGATGCACTCAGTGATGGCTGGACTTCCGGGCGCCTATGACCGCTACGACGCCGACGGGCTGAAGGCGGCGCTCACGCTGTATGACGGGATGGACCGGGCGGCGCTGCGCAGCAATTACAGGCGGTTTCTCGAGGAGATCATTCCAGCGGCCGAGGATCTCGGCATGCGCTTCTGTGTCCATCCCGATGATCCGCCGCGCGATATCCTGGGTCTGCCGCGCGTCGTCTCCGACGCCGACGACATCGGCTGGATCCTCGATGCGGTCGACAGCCCGGCAAACGGGCTCACGCTCTGCGCGGGCTCGCTGGGCGCCAACCCGGCCAATGACGTGCCGGCCATCGCCCGCAGATTCGCCTCGCGGATCTGGTTTGCGCATCTGCGCAATGTGCGCAAAGACGCCGATGGCTCCTTCGAGGAAGCCGCACATCTGGCGGGTGATACCGACATGGTCGACCTGGTTGCAGCGCTTCTTGAGGAAGAGGTGCGCCGGCGCGAGGCGGGGGAAGAGGACTGGGAAATTCCGTTTCGCCCGGATCACGGCCACGAGCTTCTTGACGACGCGGCGCGCAACACCCATCCCGGCTATCCGTTGATCGGCCGCCTGCGCGGGCTGGCAGAATTGCGCGGCGTGATCGCCGGATTGTCCTATGGCCGGACCGCGCGCAGCTGAAGAGGCTCGAGGCTTCAGGCCAGGACGTTTCCAGTCCCCGTTCCAAGCCCGGCGCGACTCGCTCTGTCAGAGGCTGAGTTCGATCATGGCGGTTTCCTTGACGGTTTCCATGACTGCGTAGGAATGGGTCTGCATCACCGCCGGCAACTGGCTGATCCTTTCGCCCAGCAGCTCCCTGAAATGGGTGATGTCGCGGGTGCGCACCTTGAGCATGTAGTCGAACGGACCCGCAATCATCAGGCAGGTCTGCACCTCCGGGATCTGCCTGACCGCACGGTTGAAGTCCTCGAGCGAGCTGTCGCTGGTCTTTGACAGGTTTACGTGGACGATCATCACATGACCCATGCCGACTTCGGCGGGATCCAGTGTCGCGCCATAGCTCTTGATGACGCCCTCCCGCTCCAGCCGCTTTACCCGCTCCGAACACGGCGTCTTGGTCAAATGGACGCGCTCGGCCAGATCAACGATGGACAGTCGGCCATGCGCCTGAAGCACATTGAGGATACGACGATCGATGGGGTCCATATTCCTCTTCATCTGGTCTTTTTTCCTATTAATCACCAAAATATGGCCAATAATTCTGAATATAGACCAATTAAAGTTCCATTGGCTAGTCTTTCTGACTAAAGTTTCTACTGGGGACGACCTGAAAAATCATCTGCTTCCGGCGCCTGTTTTGATCTTGTGACTGATCGGATCAGGTTGTTTCTCACGCAGCGGGCACCGCGATGTAAGCAAGATGAGAGGGAACGGAAATGACGACAAAACTGGTTGTGGGTCTTGATGGCCACGGGTCCGGCGAACGTGCTGTTACCTATGCGAAGAATCTCGCGGTCCTGATCGGGGATTGCGAGCTCGTGATTGTCTATGTGGTGGAATGGTCACCCTATTCCTTTCAGACGGCTGAAGAGAATGCGCAGCGGCACAAGCGCCGCGAGGAGGAGATCTCGACGGCAATGCAACGTGTCGTGGATCCGGCGGTGGCCAAGCTCACCGGCGCCGGCCTGAAGGCTACCGGAGTCGTGCGGCATGGGGATGTCGCAACGATCCTGATGGCGATCTCCGAGGAAGAAGGCGGGGCGCAGATCATCGTCAGCCGGTCTTCCGAGGGCGGTTTCACCAAGCGCATTTTTGGCAGCGCGACATCCAACCTGGTCATGCACGCTTCCGTGCCCGTGACCGTCGTCAGCTGAGGGGACAATCATGAATTCGATCAAAACCATGCTGCTGCTGGCATTCGCCACGGCCGGGTCGGCGGGCGCCGTTCAAGCGCAGGAAGCCATGACCCTTGACCAGAAGGTCAATGAAGTCTTCGCGGCCGTGACAGGGCCTTTCGTCAATCTCATCTTCGCGCCGCTGCCGGGAACCAGCTTCCCCTGGATCGTGCTGTGGCTGGTCGTGGCGGCCACGATCTTCACCATCTATTTCGGCTTCGTGCAGTTCCGGTTCTTCGGCCATGCCATCGGTCTGGTGAAGGGCGATTATTCGGACCCGAAGGATGCGGGCGAGGTCAGCCATTTCCAGGCGCTCGCCACCGCTCTGTCGGGAACCGTGGGACTTGGCAACATCGCCGGGGTGGCGGTTGCTGTCGGCATCGGCGGTCCCGGCGCGACATTCTGGATGATCCTGGCCGGCCTGCTCGGCATGGCGTCCAAGTTCACCGAATGCACGCTCGGGGTGAAGTACCGTAACGAATACGAGGACGGCACCGTCTCCGGCGGTCCGATGTACTATATCTCGAAAGGCTTTACCGAGCTTGGCCTGCCGGGGGGCAAGTTCCTCGCCATCATGTTCTCGATCTTCTGTATCCTGGGCGCGCTTGGCGGGGGCAACATGTTCCAGGCCAATCAGGCCCATGCCCAGATCTCCGGCATTGTCGGGGACTATCCGGGCTGGATCACCGGTATCATCTTCGCAGTTGTGGTCTATGCGGTGATTGTCGGGGGGATCAAGTCCATCGCCAGCGTCACGGAAAAGATCGTTCCGTTCATGGGCATTCTCTATGTCGGTGCTGCGCTGATCATCCTGGTTATGAACTACGACATGATCGGCTGGGCCTTCGGCCAGATCTTTGCAGGCGCCTTTACCGGCCTTGGCGTGGCGGGCGGCTTTGTCGGCGCCCTGATCCAGGGCTTCAAGCGGGCGGCGTTCTCCAACGAGGCCGGCGTCGGCTCGGCGGCGATCGCCCACTCGGCGGTGAGAACCAAGGAGCCGATCACCGAAGGCTTCGTGTCGCTGCTCGAGCCGCTCATCGACACCGTCGTGATCTGCACGATGACCGCCCTGGTCATCACCATCTCGCAGCAACTGATCGTCGATCCGGCAACCGGGCTCTACCAGCTCAATGAAGCGGGTTCGTCGATCGCCACAGTCGGCGGAACCAGCGGCGTTGCGCTGACGTCGGCGGCCTTCGGCTCGGCCATCAGCTGGTTTCCCTATGTGCTGGCGATCGCCGTGATCCTGTTCGCCTTCTCGACGATGATCTCCTGGTCCTATTACGGCCTTAAGGCCTGGACCTACCTGTTCGGCGAAGGGAAGAAGTCGGAGCTCACGTTCAAGATCATCTTCTGCGTGTTCATCGTCATCGGGGCAGCCGCCAGCCTCGGTCCGGTCATCGATTTCTCCGATGCGGCGATCTTTGCCATGGCCGTGGTCAACATCTTCTGCCTCTACTTCCTGATGGGGCTGGTGAAGAAGGAGCTGACATCCTACGCCTCAAGGCTCAAGGCGGGCGAGATCCGCAAGTTCAAGCACTAGTGGTGTGATTGCGACAGCGAGGGGCGCGCAGATGGGCCCCTCCATTCCGCGGCGTCAGCGCAACAGTGCTGGCGCCGTTTTGTCCGTGGCTGATCGCTCCTGGCGTTGTGTTACAGGAGTTTAACTTGGAGCGGACTGCGCACGGGCGTATGGCGGAAGGGGATTGGGAGGCAGACCCGAAAGGACCTAAGCCGTGAAACAGATACTCTCCTCTCGCTATTTCTTCTGGGCGCTGCTCGCCCTGCCGGCGCTGCCGATGATGATTTCGCTGTCCTCGGATCCCGGCGTGGCTGAGAAGCTGCTGCATCCCAGCGGCGAGTTCTCGGCCCGTTTCATGATCATCGCGATGATGATTACGCCGCTCAGGATGATCTTTCCGAAGGCCGGCTGGCTCAATTGGCTGATGCGCCGCCGCCGCGCCCTGGGTGTCGCGGCCTTTCTCTACGCGGTGCTGCACCTGGTCCTTTACGTGATGGAGAAGGGTGCGCTGGCGCCGATGCTTGCTGAATTCATGGAACTCGGAATCTGGACCGGCTGGTTGGCATTCGCCATCTTCGTGCCGCTGGGCCTGACCAGCAACAACATCTCGCAGCGCTGGCTGCTGAAAAAGTGGAAGTCGCTGCAACGGTTTGTCTATCCGGCGGCCGTGCTGACGCTCGCACACTGGATCTTCGTGCACGACAATTTCGGGCCGGCACTGGTCAACTTCCTGCCGCTGGCGGGACTGGAAGCCTGGCGGATCTGGAAGAACCTGTCCGGTTCGACCGGCCGGCCATTGGCGGCTTCGAGCCAGTAGAAAGCCCAAGCGGCGTCAACCCCGCCCGGGGTCGGCTGCCAGTTGCCGGCGCACGCTTTCGAGCAGGCGCCGGTGAACATGCGAATGGCGGTTGCGCAGATGCATGGCGCAATAGACGCCCTGGGGAATGCGCGGCGCGTCCTCGACATAGTCAAAGCCCTCAACCGCCACCATCTCTGTGGCGGATTCCTCGAGCACATAGGCCGAACCGCCAAGAGACGACAGCAGGCCGCAGACGGTGATGTTCTGGCCGCTCGACAGAGGCGCTTCGGCGAGATCGGCCATCATCGGATTGTGCACCTTCTCGAAGGCCGGCGAGAAGCGGGTGAAGATGTAGCTTTCGGGTTCGATCTCCTTGATGCGCCGGGCATTCGAGCTGATCAGCCGGTAACCGACCTCGCCGATCTGCTCGTAATGCAAGTCGGGCAGGTTCTTCGGGGTGAACAGGATCGACAGGTCGATTTCGCCGGCGAGCAGGTCGACGCTCATCTGGTTGGAGAAGTCGAGATCGATGTAGAAGGCGGCCCTGGGCAGGATGGCGCGAAAGCCCGCGACCCAATCGGCGATGTGGTTGGATGCAAGGTCGTGCTGGATGCCGATCCGCATCGACTGGTCGAAATTGCCGGTGCTTGCCACCGAGCGGCGGGCTTCGTTCCATTGATGACGCAACGCCCGGGCATGATCGAGCAACCGGTATCCGGCCGGCGTGGGCTGGGTGCCGGCGCGGCTGCGCGTGAACAGCCTCTTGCCGAGCACGGCTTCGAGCGTGTTGATCCGGGCCGACACCGTTGACTGCTTCAAGTTCAACCGGTCCGCGGTGCGGTTGAAGCTTTTCGTCTCCATGAGATCGAGAAATGTCTCCAGCAATTCGATCTGCACGATCCACCTCCCACAATTCGCTGCCTACACCCTAATCGAGTTTGTCGATTAATAATGGTGTCCAGGCCTGATTGCGAACTGAAAATTCGGGCTCGATACTCGCTGAGGACAGATCGATTTGAGGGAGATGGCGGGTGAGTGAGATTGCAGGGCATGCGCGGGTCGTGATCATCGGTGGGGGCGTGGTCGGCGTCTCGGCGCTTTATCATCTGGCGAAGGCTGGCTGGACCGATTGCGTGCTGCTGGAAAAGAACGAGCTGACGGCCGGTTCGACCTGGCATGCGGCCGGCAATGTGCCGACCTTCTCGTCGTCCTGGTCGATCATGAACATGCAGCGCTACTCGGCCGAGCTCTATCGGGGGCTGGCCGCGGCAGTCGATTATCCGATGAACTACCACGTCACCGGCTCGATCCGGCTCGGGCATTCGAAGGAAAGGCTGCAGGAGTTCCAGCGCGTCGTCGGCATGGGCCGCTACCAGGGCATGGATCTCGACATCCTGTCGCCCGACGAGATCAAATCGCGCTATCCCTTCGCGGAGACGCACGAGCTGAGCGGCGCCCTTTACGATCCCAATGACGGCGACATCGATCCGGCGCAACTGACCCAGGCGTTGGCCAAGGGCGCGCGGGATCTCGGTGCAAAGATCTACCGTTTCTGCCCGGCCACCGGCGCGCGGCGCGACGGCGACGAATGGGTGATCTCGACCGCCAAGGGCGAGATCCGCTGCGAATATGTGGTCAATGCAGCGGGCTATTATGCGCGCGAGGTCGGCAAGTGGTTCGGCCGCGACATGCCGATGATGGTGATGAGCCACCAGTACATGCTGTTCGACGAGGTGCCGGAAGTGGCGGCCTGGACCAGGGAAGTCGGCCACAAGCTGCCGCTGATGCGCGATGTCGACAGCTCCTACTATCTGAGGCAGGAAAAGAACGGCTTCAATCTCGGACCTTACGAGCGCAACTGCAAGGCGCATTGGGCGACGCCGGACGATCCGATGCCCGAGGACTTCTCGTTCCAGCTGTTCCCCGACGATCTGGAGCGGCTCGAATGGTACATCAACGATGCGGTCGCGCGCGTGCCGCTGCTCGGCACCGCAGGCCTCACCAAGAACATCAACGGGCCGATCCCCTACACGCCCGACGGCAATCCGCTGATCGGGCCGATGCCGGGCGTGCCCAACGCGTTTGAGGCCTGCGTCTTCACCTTCGGCATCTGCCAGGGCGGCGGAGCGGGCAAGGTGTTGGCCGAATGGGTGATGGAAGGCGAGACCGAATGGGACATGTGGTCGTGCGATCCGCGCCGGTTCACGTCATTCTGCGATCCGGACTACACAGTGGCCAAGGGCATGGAGGTGTATGGCCACGAATACGGCATGCATTTTCCGCATCATTCCTGGCCCGCGGGCCGCAACAAGAAGCTATCGCCTGTGCATGACAGGATCGCGGCGCTTGGCGGCCAGTTCGGCGTCTACAATGGCTGGGAGCGGGCCAATTGGTACGCACGACCCGGCGACGACACAAGCGAGGAAGCAACCCAGACCTGGGCGCGTGAAGGCGCCTGGTTCGAGGCGGTGCGCGAGGAGTGCCTGGCGGTGCGCGACGACGCGGGCATTCTCGATCTGCCGGGGTTCTCGCGCTACCGGGTCGAGGGCGAAGGCGCGCGCGACTGGCTGCTGTCGCTGACCACGGGCCTGATCCCCAAGCCCGGTCGCATTGGCCTGGGCTATTTTGCCGATGACAAGGGCCGGATCGTCACCGAGATGTCGATCATGGCGCTCGCCGAGGACTTCTTTTTTCTCATCACGGCCGCTACGGCGCAATGGCATGATTACGAATGGCTGGTGAAGCATCTGCCGGAAGGCTCCGCGATCTCGGTGCGGGATGTGACCGAGGAGTTCTCCTGCCAGATCCTGTCGGGTCCGAAATCGCGCGAGATCCTCGCTTCCCTGACGGATGCCGATCTCAGTCAGCCATGGCTTACGCATCAGTCCGCGCAAGTTGCGGGCACCTGGTGCCAGCTGGTGCGGGTGTCCTTTGCCGGCGAACTCGGCTGGGAGATCCACACCAAGGTCGAGGACACGGCGTCGGTGTTTGATGCGGTGATGGCGGCGGGCAAGCCGCACGGGCTGAGACCTTTCGGCATGTTCGCGCTCAATTCGCTGAGGCTCGAGAAGGGCTACCGCGCCTGGAAGGGCGATCTGTCGACCGACTACACGGTGCTGCAGGGCGGGCTCGAGCGCTTTGTCAAATGGGAAAAGCCGGCATTTCTCGGCAAGCAGGCGCTGCTGGCCGAACGCCAGCGCGGCGTCTCCAAGCGCTTCGTCACGCTCCTGGTCGAGGCCGGCGAAAGTGACGCGCCTTACATGTCGACGCTCTGGCATGGCGGCAAGGTGGTGGGCGAGACCACCTCCGGCGGCTTTGGCCACCGCATCGGCAAGTCGATCGCGCTTGGCATGTTGCGCGCCGATCTGGCCGAGCCGGGAACAAGACTCGAGGTCGAGATATTCGGGGAGCGCTTTGCAGCGACCGTTCAGGAGGATGCACCGCTGTGGGATCCGAAGAACGAGAGGCTGCGTGCGTGAAGCGGCTTTCCGGGTTCCCACGCATCATCTGTTGCACATTCTTTTCTGGAGTACAGCGAAATGGCTGACATCGTTCTGCTTGACGGCGGCATGGGGCAGGAGCTGATCCACCGCTCGTCGCAACCGCCGTCGCCGCTGTGGTCGGCCCGGGTGATGATGGACGAACCCGAGATCGTCGAGGCGGTGCATCGGGAGTATATCGATGCGGGCGCGCTGGTGCTGACGCTCAACAGCTATTCGGCGACGCCCGAGCGGCTGGCGCGCGACGCCAGCGCGGATCTGTTCGAGCCCTTGCAGGCCAAGGCCATCGCCATCGCCCGGGCCGCGCGCGGCGACCGGCAGATCACCATCGCCGGCTGCCTCTCGCCGCTCTATGGCAGCTACCATCCGGAATGGGCGCCCTCCTTCGAGGAGTGCCTTGCGACCTACCGCCGGATCGTGGCTGAACAGCAGGGCGCGGTCGATGTGTTTCTGTGCGAAACCCTGTCCTCGGTCAAGGAAGTCCGGGCGGCGGTCCAGGCGGCAGCGGAGTCGGGCAAGCCGGTCTGGTGCGGCATGTCGGTCAACGACTCGGACGGCACCAGGCTGCGCTCCGGCGAAGATCTCGAACGCGCCGCCAGTGCCGCGGGGGAAGCGGGAGCGGAGGCGGTGCTGATCAACTGCTCCTGGCCCGAGGCGGTCACGCAAGGTCAGGCTGTGCTCAAGCGCACCGGCCTCGCCCACGGCGGCTACGCCAACGGCTTCACCAAGGCCGACACGCTCGAGATCGGCGGCACGGTCAGCGGGCTCACCGCCCGCACCGATCTGGGCCCGGAGGCCTATGCCGATCATGCGCTGCGCTGGATCGACGCAGGCGCCACGATCGTCGGCGGCTGCTGCGAGGTCGGCCCCGGCCATATCGCCCATCTCGCGAAGCGGCTGGTCGCCGAGGGTCATGTTCTGAAAGGCGCGGTGAAGTGATGGCCCAGGGCAAAACCATTCCGACCCATGCCCGCGCCGTCATCGTCGGCGGCGGGGTCTCCGGCTGCTCGGTCGCCTATCACCTGGCCAAGCTCGGCTGGCGCGACATCGTGCTCTTGGAACGTAAGCAACTGACCAGCGGCACCACCTGGCACGCGGCAGGCCTGATCGGGCAGTTGCGCGGCTCGGCCAACATGACCCGGCTCGCCAAATATTCGGCCGATCTCTACGTCAAGCTGGAAGCGGAGACCGGGGTCGCCACCGGCATGCGCCAGTGCGGCTCGATCACCGTTGCGCTGACCGAGGAGCGCAAGGAGGAGATCTACCGCCAGGCCTCGACGGCGCGCGCCTTCGACGTCGACGTCCAGGAAATCGGACCCGACGAGGTCAAGGCGATGTACCCGCATTTGAACGTGAGCGACGTCACCGCCGCCGTGCACCTGCCGCTGGATGGCCAGTGTGATCCGGCCAACATTGCCATGGCGCTGGCCAAGGGCGCGCGACAGAACGGGGCTACGATCATCGAGGGCGTCAAGGTGACGGCGATCACCAGCGCGAATGGCAAAGTCACCGGCGTCGACTGGGAGAGTAGCGGCGAGACCGGCTCGATCGCGGCCGACATCGTCATCAATTGCGGCGGCATGTGGGGGCGCGATCTCGCGGCCCAGTCCGGCGTGACGCTGCCGCTGCATGCCTGCGAGCATTTCTACATCGTCACCGAGGCGATCGAAGGCCTGCCGCGGCTGCCGGTGCTGCGCGTGCCCGACGAATGCGCCTACTACAAGGAAGACGCGGGCAAGATGCTGCTCGGCGCCTTCGAGCCGGTGGCAAAGCCCTGGGGGATGGGCGGCATCCCCGAGGATTTCTGCTTCGATCAGCTGCCCGAGGATTTCGACCATTTCGAGCCGATCCTGGAGAAGGCGGTCAACCGGCTGCCGCTCTTGGCCACCGCCGGCATCCACACCTTCTTCAACGGGCCCGAAAGCTTCACGCCCGACGACCGCTACTATCTCGGCGAAGCGCCGGAGATCAAAGGCTACTGGGTTGCTGCCGGCTACAATTCCATCGGCATCGTCTCGTCAGGCGGCGCGGGCTTTGCGCTGGCGCAGTGGATCCATGACGGCGAACCGCCGTTCGATCTGTGGGAGGTCGACATCCGCCGGGCGCAGCCGTTCCAGAAGAACCGTCATTACCTGCAGAACCGCGTGACCGAGACGCTCGGGCTGCTCTATGCCGATCACTTCCCCTACCGGCAGATGGCGACGGCGCGCGGCATCCGCCGCTCGCCGATCCATGAGCAGCTCAAGGCGCGCGGTGCGGTGTTCGGCGAAGTGGCGGGCTGGGAGCGGGCCAACTGGTTTGCCGACGAGGGTGAGGCGCGCGAATACCAGTATTCCTGGAAGCGGCAGAACTGGTTTGAAAACCAGAAGCGCGAGCACATGGCGGTGCGCGAGGCGGCCGGCCTGTTCGACATGACCTCCTTCGGCAAGATCCGGGTCGAGGGCCGCGATGCGCTCGCCTTCCTGCAGCATCTGTGCGCCAACGACATGGATGTCGAACCGGGCCGTATCGTCTACACCCAGATGCTCAATTCCCGCGGCGGCATCGAATGCGACCTCACGGTCACGCGGTTGTCGGACACCGCGTTCCTGCTGGTCGTCCCCGGGGCGACTTTGCAGCGCGACCTCGCCTGGCTCCGGCGCCATGTCGGCGAGTCCTTCGCGGTCATCACCGACGTGACGGCGGCGGAATCGGTGCTCTGCGTGATGGGGCCGAATGCGCGTTCTCTGCTGCAGGCGGTGAGCCCAAACGACTTTTCCAACGAGGCTCATCCCTTCGGCACCGCGCGGGAGATCGAGATCGGCATGGGGCTGGCCCGCGCCCACCGCGTCACCTATGTCGGCGAACTCGGCTGGGAGCTTTATGTCTCGACCGACCAGACCGCCCATGTGTTCGAGGCGCTCATGGAAGCGGGCGCCGATCATGGGCTGAAACTCTGCGGGCTGCACACGCTTGATTCCTGCCGCATCGAAAAGGCCTTCCGCCATTTCGGCCATGACATCACCGACGAGGACCATGTGCTCGAAGCCGGCCTCGGCTTTGCGGTGAAGACGGGCAAGGGCGACTTCATCGGCCGCGATGCGGTGCTGCGAACACGTGAGGCGGGACTCACGCGCAGGCTGGTGCAGTTCCAGCTCAAGGACCCGGAGCCGCTCATGTTCCACAACGAGGCGGTGGTGCGCGACGGCGAGATCGTGTCGATCGTCACTTCGGGCAATTACGGCCATTATCTGGGCGGCGCCATCGGGCTCGGCTACGTGCCCTCAGCTGGTGAAAGCGCCGGGCAGGTGCTGGCCTCGAACTACCACATTGAAATTGCCGGGGAGCGCCATCCGGCGATGGCGTCCCTCAAGCCTTTGTACGACCCCGGCGCGCTCCGCGTCCGGATGTGAATTGAATTTGCTTCGGACCCATGGAGACCACGATGGAAATCGGAACTGAAACTGCAATCGACCCCGCAATCGACCCGACCGCTGTGTTGCCGGTCTTGGAAAAGCAGAACCGCCGCTCAGGCGGCCGCGCCAACCGGGTCGCGGTTCGCACCGCGCCGCTGGCTGAAAATCTCAGGCCGATCCGGCCCGGCATGAGCGGCGGGCAGTATTCGCCGCTGACTGAGGCCAATGTGCTGCGCATCCACGAGGCAGCGCTCGATGCGCTGGAAACCATCGGCCTGTCGCAGGCCCCGCCATCGGGCGTCGAGATCCTGACCGGCGCCGGCGCAATCCTCGGCGATGACGGTCGGATTCGCTTTCCGCGCGCACTCGTCGAGGACATGCTGGCAATCGCCGCCAAGGACATCACGCTCTGCGCCCGCGATCCGAAGTTCGATCTGGATCTCACTGGCACGCGGGTGCACTACGGCACGGCCGGCGCCGCGGTACATGTGGTCGACGTCGAGAATCGGACCTACCGCGAATCCACCGCGCAGGACCTCTATGACGCGGCACGGATCACCCACGCGCTCGACAATGTGCATTTCTTCCAGCGCGCCATGGTTTGCCGCGACGTCACCGACAATTTCGACATGGACGTCAACACCATCTATGCCTGCTGCGCCGGCACCACCAAGCATGTCGGCACGAGTTTTTCCGATCCCTCGCATTTCGAGGGCTGCATGGATCTCATCCACATGATCGCCGGCGGCGAGGCCGCCTGGCGCGCCCGGCCGTTCGTGTCGAACTCGAACTGCTTCGTGGTTCCGCCGATGAAATTCGCCGAAGAGAGCTGCATCACCATGGAGAAATGCGTGCGCGCCGGCATGCCGGTGCTGCTCCTGTCGGCCGGGCAGGCGGGCGCCACCGCGCCGGCGCCGCTGGCGACAGCCATCGTCCAGGCGGTGGCCGAATGCCTGGCGGGCGTCGTCTATGTCAACGCCATGGCGCCGGGCCATCCGGCGATCTTCGGCACCTGGCCGTTCGTGTCCGACCTGCGCTCGGGCGCGATGTCGGGCGGATCGGGCGAGCAGGCGCTGCTGACGGCTGGCTGCGCGCAGATGCACCGGTTCTACGGCCTGCCGGGAGGGGCAGCGGCCGGCATTGCCGACGCCAAGCTGCCCGACATGCAGGCCGGCTGGGAACAGGCGATCTCCAACACCATGGCAGGACTGTCCGGCCTCAACATGGTCTATGAGGCGGTCGGCATGCATGCCTCGCTGCTCGGCTTCTGTATGGAATCGCTGGTGCTCGGCGACGATCTGCTCGGACAGGTGCTCAGATGCGTGCGCGGGATTGACGTGACCGAGGACAATGTTAGCCTCGACGCCATGCGGGAAGTCTGTCTTGAGGGACCCGGACACTATCTCGGTCATCCGCAGACGCTGAGCGTCATGCAGACCGAATATGTCTATCCGGCGGTGGCGGACCGGACCAGCCCGAAGGAATGGGCCGAGATCGGCAAGCCGGACCTGGTGCAGAAGGCGATTGCGCGGAAGAACCGAATTCTGGAGCAATCCACGAGGCCGCTCATCGATCCGGCGACGGACGCAGCGATCCGAAAGGCCTTCAACATCTACGTGTGAGGAGAATGAAATGGCCGCCTATGGCAATCTCGGAAAGTTCTACATCAACGGCGAATGGGTCGAGCCCTCGGGCAGCGCGTCGCTCATGGATGTGATCAATCCCGCCACGGAAGAGAGCGTCGCCCGGGTGGCGATCGGAACCCGCGAGGACGCCGAAAAGGCCATTGCCGCCGCACGCGCCGCCTTTCCGGCTTTCAGTGCATCGACCGTCGCCGAGCGGCTGGCGCTGCTGGCCACGATCCGCGATGTCTACAAGACCCGGATGGACGACATCGCCGAGGCCATTACGCTGGAGATGGGCGCGCCCGACGGGTTTTCGCTGTCGGACCAGGCAGGCTCCGGGCTTGCCCATATCGAGGCGACGATCACGGCGCTGGAAGAGTTCGAGTTCGAGGAGAAACGCGGCACGACTCTGATCGTGCATGAAGCGATTGGCGTCGCCGGTCTTATCACGCCGTGGAACTGGCCGTTGAACCAGATTGCCTCGAAGGTGGCGCCGGCGATCGCTGCGGGCTGCACCATGGTGCTCAAGCCCAGCGAGATTGCGCCGCTCAGCGGAATCGTCTTCGCCGAGGTCATGCATGATGCCGGCGTGCCGGCAGGCGTGTTCAACCTGGTCAATGGGGATGGCCCCGGCGTTGGCCAGGTGCTCTCGAGCCATCCCGAGATCGACGTCGTGTCGTTTACCGGCTCGACGCGCGCGGGCGTACTCGTGGCGAAATCGGCGGCTGACACGGTCAAGCGCGTCGCCCAGGAACTGGGTGGAAAATCACCCAACATCATCCTTGCCGACGCCGATCTGGACGCCGCCGTTACCAGCGGTGTCGAGGGATGTTTCGGCAACAGCGGGCAATCCTGCGATGCGCCGACGCGGATGCTGGTGCCGCGTGACCGCCACGACGAGGCGCTGGAGATCGCAAAACGGGCTGCGGACCGGTTCGTGACCGGGGACCCGCGCGATCCCGCTACAAATCTCGGCCCGGTGATCAGCCAGGTGCAGTATGACAAGATCCAGGGCCTGATCGCGTCGGGCATTCAGGATGGCGCGATCCTGGTCACCGGCGGGCGCGACCGGCCCAAGGGCCTCGATCGGGGCTACTACATCAAGCCGACGGTGTTTGGTGGCGTAACGCCCGAGATGCGCATCGCACAGGAGGAGATCTTCGGGCCGGTGCTGGCGATCATGCCCTATGACACGGAAGAGGATGCGGTCCGGATCGGCAATGACACGGTCTACGGGCTTGCCGCCTATGTGCAATCGGGCAAGATCGAGCATGCACGGGCGATCGCCCGGCGGATGCGGGCCGGCCAGGTGCATATCAATTATCCCGAGGCGGACATGTTCGCGCCCTTCGGCGGCTACAAGCAATCCGGCAACGGCCGCGAATATGCCGATTGGGGCATGCGCGACTATCTCGAGACCAAGGCGCTGGTCGGCCACGGCTGAGCCTCGGCGTCACCTTTCAAACCATACACTTTCGGAGAGCGAACATGCGCTACGGTTTCATCGGCCTGGGCAATCTGGGCGGGCATCTGGCGGCAAGCCTGTTGCGCGAAGGCTTTGAGGTTACAGTCACCGATATCGATCCAGGCCTCGCCCAGAGACATCTCGCCATGGACAAGGGCTGCGTCTGGGCGGAAACGCCTGCGGAACTGGCGCGCGATTGCGACGCGATCTTCACCTGCCTGCCCTCGCCCGCGGTGTCGGAAAAGGTGCTCGCGCAGATGCTTGAGACGGCGAAGCCGGGAACGACCTGGATCGAGATGTCGACGCTGGGCCGGGACGACGTTCTGCGGCTGGCGGCGGTGGCTGCCGAAAAGGGTGTCGAAACCATGGAGGCGCCGGTCACCGGCGGCGTGCATCTGGCCGCTCAGGGCAAGATCACCGTGTTGGCCGGCGGCGCGCCGGAACTGTTCGAGCGGCACCGCCCGGCGTTTCAGGCGATGGGCGACAAGATCTTTCACATGGGGCCGCTGGGCTCGGCCTCGATCATCAAGGTGATCACCAACATGCTGGCCTTCATTCATCTGGTCGCGGACGGCGAAGCCTTGATGCTGGCCAAGCGTGGCGGGCTGGACCTGAGGACCGCCTGGGAGGCGATCGCCGCCAGTTCCGGCTCCAGCTTCGTGCACGAGACCGAGGGGCAGCTTATTCTCAATGGCAGCTATGATGTCGCCTTCAACATGGACCTGGCGCTCAAGGATCTCGGTTTCGCGATGGATTTCGGCCGCGAATTCGGCGTGCCGATGGATCTTGCCGGCCTGACCAACCAGACCTTCGTGCGCGGCAAGGCCGCCTATGGCGGCGAGGCGCAGTCGACCCAGATCGTCAAGCTGCTGGAAGACGTGCTCGACACCGACCTGCGCGCCGCCGGCTTCCCGGCGCGGCTGGAATAGGCCTGTCCGCCTGCACGAGTCTTTTCTGTGCCGATGGTGGCGGTTGGCCGGGTCGCGGAATGATGCTGATCAATACGCGAAGCGACCATGTCGTGCATCATGGGGCTGCACGGTCAGCACTCAGGAGGCGTCATGTTCAGGAATGCAGTCCAACTTTTCGAAATTTTCGGCTTCAAGCTCAAGGTGGATCCCAGCTGGCTGCTGATTGCCGCGCTGATCGTCTGGAGCCTGTCGACCGCCTATTTCCCCGAGGCGCTGCCGGGGCGGACGAGCACGCTCTACACTTCGCTTGGCATAGTGGCGATGCTCGGGATGTTTGCGTCGCTGATCCTGCATGAGCTTGCGCATTCGCTGGTGGCGCGGTCCTACGGCCTGAAGGTCGGCGGGATCACGCTGTTCATCTTCGGCGGCGTGGCGGAACTCGAGGAGGAGCCGCACGATCCCGGATCCGAGTTCCAGATCGCCATCGCCGGTCCGCTTATGAGCCTGTTTCTGGCCGGCCTGTTTTATGGTGTTTCCAACCTGCTTGCTGGCGGGTCGGAGATCGGCGCCGCAGGCGCGGTGGTTGGCTACCTCGCGCTGATCAACCTGGTGCTGGCGGTGTTCAATCTGATTCCGGCGTTTCCGCTCGATGGCGGGCGTATGCTCAGGGCTGGGATTTGGCGGGTGACGCAGGACCTCTTGCGAGCCACGCTGATATCAAGCCGCATCGGCTCGGCTTTCGCGCTGTTTCTGATGCTCACCGGCGCCCTGGCGGTGTTTGCAGGAGGCGGTGTCGGCGGTTTCTGGCAGATCCTGATCGGGTTCTTCATTCTCAATGCTTCCAACGGAAGCTATCAGAACCTGCTGGTCAAGACGGCGCTGCGGGGCAAGACGGCCAGCGGCGTGATGAGCGAGCCGGTCCATACGATTGATGCCGAGGCATCGATTGCCGATCTGGTGGACGATGTGATGCTGCGCCATGGGGTGAGCTTCGTGCCGGTGGTGTCGGGCGATGTGCTGCTCGGCTATGCCGACACGGTGGGGGTGCGCACGGTCGACAGGCAGGACTGGGGCGCGCGGAAAGTTTCCGGAATCATGATCCGCGCCGATGCAGGCAACACCATTGCGCCCTCGACGCCGCTCGATGACGTGTTCAAGTGCCTGGGGGCCCATCCACGCCGCAAGCTGATGGTTGCGAGGGGAGAGCGGCTTGCAGGCGTGATCTCGCTGTCCGATCTCATGCACCATCTTGCGCTGGAGCAGCAACTCAGGCCGAAACCTGCGAAACGCACCTGACATGCGGCGGCATCTATGTCTTGGGGAACGTGCGCCGTGGCCCTGACCCCGATCGCCGCCAGTGATTTCAAATGGAGTATTTCACACATGAAGCATATGGTGCGTGGCTGGCAGGTCGGTTAAACCCGTGAAATTGAGGGGAGTGGCGGGATGACGCAGAGAACAATTGAAGTCTGTCCGGTACAGCCTGGTGCGGGTGATTGCCCGATCTCGCCGCAGGCCGCGGCATTCGATCCGTTTTCGGCAAGCTACCTGGCAAATCCTGCCGAAGCGCTCAAATGGTCGCGCGATCAGGAACCGGTGTTCTACAGTCCTGAACTCGGCTACTGGGTCGTCACCCGCTATGACGACGTCAAGGCCGTGTTTCGCGACAACATTACCTTCTCGCCATCGATTGCGCTGGAACGCGTGGTGCCGCCGAGCGCCGAGGCGATCGAGACGCTCAAGCGCTACAACTATGCCATGAGCCGGACGCTGGTGAACGAGGACGAGCCCGCGCATATGGAGCGCCGGCGGGTGCTGATGGACCACTTCCTGCCCGCCAACTTGGCCGAAAAGGAAGAGATGATCCGCACGCTCACCCGCGAAAGGGTCGACGCCTTCATCGACAAGGGGCGGGTTGACCTTGTGGAGGCGATGCTGTGGGAAATCCCGTTGACGGTGGCGCTGCATTTTCTCGGCGTGCCCAAGGAAGACATGGATGCGCTCAGGGAGTTCTCCGTGGCGCACACGGTCAATACCTGGGGCAAACCGTCGCCGGAACAGCAGTTGAAGGTGGCCGATTCTGTCGGCCGGTTCTGGCAATATGCCGGTCAGGTGCTCGACAAGATGCGCAAGGAGCCCGACGGCGCCGGCTGGATGCATCACGCCATTCGCAAGAATGCCGAAGATCCCGATGTCGTCACCGACTCCTACCTGCATTCGATGATGATGGCGATCATTGTGGCGGGCCACGAAACCACCGCCATGGCCAGCGCCAACGCGCTGAAGCTCCTGCTGTCGGCCCCGCTGGTGTGGGAGCGGATCTGCACGGATCCCGCCCTGATCCCGAATGCAGTGGAAGAATGCCTGCGGCTTGAAGGCTCTGTTATTGCCTGGCGGCGGCAGGCGATGCGCGATACTGAGATTTCAGGTGTGAAGATCCCCCATGGCGCCAAGCTGCTGATAGTCAGCGCCTCGGCCAATCATGATCCGCGGCATTTCGAGAATGGCGATTTCCTCGACATCTATCGCGACAGTGCGGTCGAACATCTCACCTTCGGGTACGGCAGCCACCAGTGCATGGGCAAGAACTTTGCCCGGCTGGAGATGCGTATCTTCATCGAGGAACTGACCCGAAGGCTGCCGCATATGCGGCTGGTCGAGGATCAGGACTTCACCTATCTGCCAAACCTGGCGTTTCGCGGTCCGGAGAAGCTGCTGGTCGAATGGGATCCGATGCAGAACCCGGAGCGGACTGATCCTTCAATTGCCGGGCGTGCAATTTCGTTTCCTGTCGGAGCTCCCTCAAGCAAGGAGATCGCCCGGAGCGTGCGGATCGCCGAAATCGGCGATGCGGCCAGAGGGGTTAGGCTCTTGAAGCTTGAAGATCCCGACGGCCTGCCGCTCCCGGACTGGACGCCTGGCGCCCATATCGATCTGTTGATTGGGGATTACTCCCGCAAATATTCGCTCTGCGGCCATCCATCGGATCGCAGCTACACGATTGCGGTGCTGCGCGAGGAGACGGGCCGCGGCGGGTCGCGCTTCGTTCATGAAGAGCTTGCGCCGGGCATGATGGTGCGCATGCGCGGCCCGAAGAACTATTTTCGGCTCGAGGAGCAGGCCGGGCGACATATACTGATTGCCGGTGGAATCGGGATTACGCCGATACTGGCGATGGCCGACCGGCTGAAGGCGCTGGATCGCGACTACACGGTTCATTACTGCGGTCGCAGCCGCGATGCGATGGCTTTCCTGGATCGTCTGATCGCCGATCATGGACTGCACACGGTGCTGCATGTCTCGGGCGAAGGCAGCCGGGCCAGTCTGGGCTCGATCATTGAAGGCTGGAGCGCTGGGACCCGAATTCATGCCTGCGGCCCGCAAGGCCTGCTTGATGAGCTCGATCAGCTTTGTCGCCAATTGCCGGAGGCAGCGCTCAAGTGCGAGGCCTTCACCACGGCGGCGGAGGCCGGCGCGAATGCTGGCGACAGGGCGTTCGAGGTGGAACTTGAAGATTCGGACCTGACACTGACGGTTCCTGCGGGTCGGACACTGCTCGAAACGGTGCGCGCGGCGGGAATCGATGTGCCGAGCGATTGCGAGGAGGGCCTGTGCGGCAGTTGCGAGGTCGGAGTGATCGATGGCGCTGTCGATCATCGCGACAAGGTCCTGTCGTCCGCGGAAAAGGAAGAAGGTAAGCGGATGATGGCCTGCTGTTCGCGCGGCGCAGGTGGAAAACTGCGCCTCGCGCTGTGAATTCTGTTCCGCATTCCTCAGGTGTCGGCGCGAGAAGGCTTTGCGGATCTGGCGGAACAACGCGGAGTTGATCCGGGTGCGTTGCGCGGCTATCAAATCGGGGGAGACTGAGACCAGGCCAAATCGCCAGACGGACCGGTGCATGCCCAAACTGCTGATTGTCACCGACGCCTGGCGCCCGCAGATCAACGGGGTTGTGCGGTCGATCGAGAACCTGGTGCGTGACCTTGGGCCGCTCGGTATCGATGTCGACATTCTTTCCCCGGCGGAATTCCGCACCGTGCCCCTGCCGGGCTATCCGGAAATCCGGCTGGCCCTGGCGACGCCGGGGCAGGTGGCGCGGCGCGTTGCCGGGTCGGGGGCGGATTTCATTCATATCGCCACGGAAGGCCCGCTCGGACTGCTGGCGCGCCGTGCCGCGCTCAGGCACAACGGATTCACCACCAGCTATCACACGCGCTTTCCCGAATATGTCTCGGCGCGGTATCCGGTGCCTGAGAGCTGGCTCTATGGTTTCATGCGCTGGTTTCACAATGCCGGCCGAGGCTGTCTGGTGGCGACCGGCAGCTTGCGCGACGAACTCGCATCGAAAGGCTTTCGCAATCTCCATATCTGGTCGCGCGGCGTCGACACCGAGCTGTTCCGTCCGAATCATCCGGCCCCCTTCGATCTGCCCTCACCGGTGTTCCTGCATGTCGGACGGATGGCGGTCGAGAAGAACGTCGAGACCTTCCTGGCCATGGACCTGCCGGGCAGCAAGTTGGTGGTCGGCGGCGGGCCGCAGCTTGAGGATTTCAAGGCGCGCTATCCGGAGGTGACCTTCACCGGCGCCAGGTCCGGGGAGGAACTGGCCGCACTCTATGCGATGGGCGATGTCTTCGTGTTTCCGTCGTTGACCGACACCTTCGGCCTGGTGCTCCTGGAGGCGCTGGCCTCCGGGGTCCCGATCGCCGCCTACCCCGTCACCGGTCCCAGGGATATTCTCGGTGAAAGCGGGGCCGGGGCGCTGGATCACGATCTGCGCAAGGCGGCGCTGGCCTGTCTCGACGTGCCCTCGGAAAAGGCCCGTGCCCGCGCCATGGACTTTTCCTGGGAAGCCTGCGCCCGTCAGTTCATGGACGCGACCTACGAGAGCTACGGCATCAGCCGAGACGGCTGATGTAAGGCGATGACGGCTCTGCCCTTGCGCAGATCAGCAATGTAGACGCGTCCGGCGCAAGTCGCGCAAGGATGAGTTGTCAAGCGATTGCAATGACTTATTCATTCTACATTAACACGATCCGGTCATTCTGCGTCGTAGCATGATGCTACGCACCCATTAGGGGGCGTCTCCCGATCCCGCCTCCCGGCAGCTATTTTACCGGAAGATGAACGGCGGCCTGTTTCAAAAACCGTATCCAGGCGGCCGCAGCGCGGCCAAGTGAATTTTCCGATTAGTGATTTGCGAGTAACGGAATTGACCATGCAGAAACAAGAGCAGAAGCCCTTGCCCGGAATGAGCGTTGAATTCAGGTTCATGGCAATGGTTGTGGGCCTGGTGAGCCTGCTGCTTGTGCTCGACTATTTCGGCAGTCTGTTCAGTCCCGACGGCGGGGGCGGGTTTGCAGTGGCGAGTACCGCCCTGATCGTGTTGACAGTTCCTCTCATCGCCTTCTTTGCGGTCTCGGTCCTGTCCCTGCGCAGACAAATCACCAGCTTGAAAAAGAAGCACCGGTTCGTGCTTCAGCAATTCGAGCAGGATGCGCTGACAGGGGTCAGGAACAGGGAAACGTTTCTCGCGGAGGCCCAGAAGGCCCTGAGAGCGCGCGCGCCACGCAACTACGCCGCCTTGCTGCTGGTGGATATCGACCATTTCAAGCAGGTCAACGATACGCAGGGGCATCCGGCAGGGGACGAGGTTCTGATGTTCTGCGCAAAGCAATTGCGCCTGCATTTCAGCGATGCGCTTGTCGGACGGCTGGGCGGCGACGAGTTCGGCGTGCTGGTTGAGCATACCGACCCGATCACGCCGGCCTATGCGCACGAGCTCTGCAAGCAGTTGATCGACGGGCTCAGGCAGGGCGTCGGGTTCGGCTCGACCCGGTTGTCCGTGTCCGCCTCCATTGGCATTGCCCTTGCTCCCTCTCACGGCAAGACATGGAGTTCGCTGTTTTCCAATGCGGACATGGCGCTTTATGCCTCGAAGAAGCGCGGCCGCGCGTGCTCGACCATCTTTGAGGAGAACATGATGAGCGATGTTCGCAACGAAAGGGCGCTTGTGAGGGAGTTGCGGGCGGCAATCCTGCTCAATCATCTCAGTGTCGCCTATCAGCCGATCGTCAACGGCAAGGGCGAGGTTGTTGCGTATGAAGCGCTGCTTCGCTGGCATCACGCATTGCGGGGCGTGATCCCGCCGGATGTGTTCATTCCGGTTGCCGAACGCTCGTCAATGATTGCGGAGATCGGCTACTATGTGCTTCGCCAAGTGTGCCGGGACATGCCGAAGCTCCCGCAGGTCCTGGTCAATGTCAATCTGTCGGCAAACCAGATCGCGTCGCCCGACCTGCTTGAACGGATGCTTGAGATTCTCGATGAGACCGGAACGGATCCTCAGCGGATCGTGATCGAAATCACGGAAAGTGCCTCGCTTGCAGCTGACGAGACCAACGCCCGTTATCTCAAGGCGCTGCAGAACAGCGGGTTCCAGATCGCCCTTGATGATTTCGGCATGGGGTATTCCGAGTTCAACCAATTGCGGGCGCTGCCCTTTGATGTGATCAAGATCGACAAGAGCTATATCCGGGCGCTGGGCACCGATGTGGTGACAGACGTTTTCGTCAACGCGGTCGTCGAGATCGCAAGGCGATCCGGCAAGCTGGTGGTGGCCGAAGGCATTGAAACCGAGGATGACAAGCTGCGGGCGCTCGCCGCCGGATGTCACCGGTTTCAGGGCTACCTGTTCGGCAAGCCGGTTTTCATCGAGCAGGTGCGGCGCGACCAGATGCCGGGCGGTCCGCTGGCGCCCCGAATTCACTCCAACCAGGACGCCGCCTGAAGCCCGGCCTCCAGCAGGGTAGTCGCGGGCACTGCAGCACGACTGGCGGCAGCAGTCTTTCATGAAACGGTCACATCGGTGTCACGATACTGCAATCGTGACTGTGCCAGATCACCCGAGTTTAACTTCGGGAGTTTGCCAGATGTCACGCCTGCTCAGCTTCACCTCCGTTCTTGCCATCATGGCCGCCTCGGCCACCGCCGCGGACATGAATTTCAATCGCGTCGCGTCCTTCGCCACACCGCTCAACATGGCGGCAGGGGAAGACATGGAGCGCGAAACATCGGCGGAAATCATTGCCGCCACCGAAGACGGCATGCGTCTCGTCTACACCGACAGCCCGCTGGGCGTGGTCGGCATGATCGACATCACTGATCCTGCGGCCCCAAAGCCGCTGGGCAACATCGCCATGGACGGCGAACCGACCTCCGCAACCATCATCGGCAACGCAGCCTTTGTCGCCGTCAACACGTCCGAGGATTATGTCGCGGTCGGCGGCAAGCTCCTGACCCTGGACATGGATGCGAAGACCGTGACGGCCGAATGTGATCTCGGCGGCCAGCCGGATTCGATCGCCAAGGCCAAGGACGGCTCCTTCCTTGTCATCGCCATTGAAAACGAGCGGGACGAGGATCTCAATGACGGCGTGCTGCCGCAGATGCCCGCCGGCCAGGTCGCCATGATCGACGTCAAGGATGGCGCCGCTGATTGCGGCAGCCTGCGCTTCACCGATGTCACCGGCCTCGCCGAAGTCGGCGCCGACGATCCGGAGCCGGAATTCGTCGACGTCAATGCACTTGGCGAAACCGTCGTCACGCTTCAGGAAAACAACCACATCGTGGTGATCGGCCGGGACGGCAAGGTCATGTCGCATTTCTCCGCCGGCGCGGTGACGCTCGAAGACGTCGACCTGACCGACGAACGCGGCGCGCTCTTGTTCACGGGAACCCAGGCCGATCGCAAGCGCGAGCCGGATGCAGTGAAATGGATCGACGACGCCCATTTCGCCACCGCCAACGAAGGCGACTATGAAGGCGGTTCGCGCGGCTGGACGATCTTCAACAAGGACGGCACCGTCGTCTACGATTCGGGCATGTCGTTTGAGCACGCCATCGTCGAGGCCGGCCACTATCCCGACAAGCGTTCCGACGCCAAGGGAGCCGAGCCGGAATCGATCGAGACCGCCACTTTCGATGGCGTGCCCTATGTCTTCGTCGGCGCCGAACGCGCCTCCATCATCGGCGTCTATGATGTGAGCGATCCGGCCAATCCGGTTCTCACCCAGCTTCTGCCGTCGGGCATCGCGCCGGAGGGCATTGTCGCGATCCCCTCGCGCAACCTGGTGGTGACCGCCAATGAAGCCGACCTGATCGAAGATGGCGGCGTGCGCAGCCATGTGATGGTCTATGAACGGCAGGACGCGCCCGCGGCCTATCCGCAGATCACCTCGGCAGGCGCTGACAGCCTGATCGGATGGGGCGCGATCTCCGGTCTCGCCGCCGATCCGGACAACAACGGCATGCTCTACGCCATCAATGACAGCTTCTACGGCTTCCAGCCGCGGATCTTCACCATCGACGCCACGCAAGTTCCGGCGCGCATCACGAAGGCCCTGGACATCACCCGCGGCGGTTTCCCTGCCCAGAAGCTCGATATCGAAGGCGTGACGCTGGACGGCAAGGGCGGGTTCTGGCTTGCTTCCGAAGGCCGCACCGACCGGATGGTTCCGCATGGGCTCTACAACGTCAACGCCAAGGGCGTGATCAAGCAGGAAATCGCGTTGCCGGAAGCATTGCTGGCCAGCGAAATCCGCTTCGGCTTCGAGGGCATTGCGCGCGATGGCGACGTGCTGTGGATGCCGGTCCAGCGGCCCTGGAAGGATGACGCCAAGGGCGAGGTCAAGCTGGTTTCCTACAACATCGAGAGCGAAGAATGGGGCGCGGTGCGCTATCCGCTCGATGCGCCGGCGGACAAGGGCTGGGTCGGGCTCTCCGACATCGCGTTCCATGGCGATCATGCCTATATCGTCGAGCGCGACAACCAGATCGGCGACAAGGCAGCAATCAAGAAGATCTACCGCGTCGCGATGAGCCAGCTTATGCCGGCGGCGCTGGGCGGGGATCTGCCGCTGGTCGAGAAGGAAGAGGTCCGCGACCTGATGCCGGATCTCAAGTCGCTCAACGGCTATGTCGTCGACAAGGTCGAAGGGCTGGCGATAGATGCGGATGGCAAGGCCTATATCGTCACCGACAATGACGGTGTTGATGATAGCTCCGGCGAGACCCTGTTCTTCACCGTGGACGGTTTTGCGTCTGCCTCCAACTGATACCGACGCGTGAGTAAAAGACGGACGGGCTGGGCGACCAGCCCGTCCGTTTGCGTTCGGGCGCAGCGGCTGGGCCTTGCGCAATCCCCGAAAGCAGCTTCAGGGCGCATGGCCTGGGCCCTGGTCAGGGCATCGGAGGGGCCACGGATTTGCGCCATTGCGACAGGAAGCGCACGCGCTTGGCCTGGTCGAGGGATACCAGCAGCGCCGGCGAGAGTGGAATCGGTCTCAACGCAGTTTCGTCATCGCCACTCAGGCGGGCCAGGGCATCCGGTCCGCTCAGCGGCGTCAGCAACCGGGTTTCGCCATCGAGAATTGCCCGGCCCTGCGGCGACAGGGCAAACTCCAGGAAGGCCCGCGCCGCATCGGCGTTGCGGGCTTCGCGCGGAATGTAGCCGGCGCGCGCCAGCACCAGAGTGTAGTCGTTCGGCAGGATGACGCCGATGCGGTCGTCATTCTCCGCGCGCGACAGGGCATAGGATCCCAACACATTGTAGCCGATATGGGCGCGTCCATCGGCGACCCGGTCGATGACCTCGGAACTGCAGCAGAATGTGGCGACACTGTTGCGGCCGAACCCCTCGATCAGCCGTCCCCAGGTGCTGGCCTCGGTCGAATCCTGGAAGGCGAAGAGATATCCGACACCGGAGTCCTCGATGTCGTAGGTGGCGATGCGCCCGTTGAGGCTGCCCGATTGCCGCATCAGGTCTATGAGATCGAAGCGGCTGCGCGGCGGACCGGCCTCGGCAAAGGCAGCCTTGTTGTAGACCATGACGGCGGCCTCGTAGGTCAGGCCGATCAGTTCGCCGCGCCATTGCGCCCAGTCGGGCAGGCTTGAAAGGACAGGGCTGCCGATCTCGCGGGCGCAGCCGCCATTGACCAGGCGAACCTGCTGGGCGATCGACGACGAGATCACCAGATCGGCAAGAAAGGCGCCTTCCGTGCAGGCACTGGAAACACTGGCGTCGAGGGAGTTGGACGTGTCTTCGACATAGGTGACCGAGATTCCGGGATTGGCTTGCTGGAAGGCAAAAATCAGCGGCCGCATGAAATCGAGATCGGTGACGCTGGCGATGACAAGATCGCCAGACCCGCTGCCCTGGACCCCGAACCGGGTGACTGTCTCGGATGCGTCGGCGGCAGGGGCGGAAAGCGCGGTCATGGCCACGAAGGATGCCCGGAAGATCAGGTTACGAATCATGCCGCATCGCCTTGTCCGGTTGCATCGGGCGCCGCGGTGAGCGGCACCACAATTCCGACCTCGAAACCGCCATCGCTCCCGGATCGGGTCTCAATCGAACCGTGATGGAATTCGGCGACCTCGGCCACGATGGCAAGACCGAGCCCGGCGCTTTGCGGATTGGAGGCATCACGGGCAAAGCGCTGCCCGATCCGCTGCAACTGATCCCGGTTCATGCCCGCGCCGTGGTCGCGAACCGCGATCATTGCCTTGCCGCCGTCGGTTATGCTGACGCTGAGCACGACGGGCAGCTTTCCGTGGGCAAGTGCGTTGGTGATCAGGTTGCGTGCCGCCTCGCGCAGGCTGAAGGCATCGCCGGTGACCATGACGGGATCAGCAGGCAGATCGAGTTCGATGCCGTCCGCGCCGCCGGTTCGCCGCGCCTCGCGCTCGGCCTCCACGGCCACCCGCCTGAGATCGATCTGCTCCAGCGTGACGGAATCGGCCCTGTGCGTCACCAGCGCGTGCGAGAGCAATTGATCGGTCAGGCGGCTCACGCCCAGCGCCCGGTCGCGGATGCGGCGCTGCAGCGTCTTGAGCTTGCGCGGATCGTCTTCCTCCATCGCAAGCTCGGTCTGGGCTCTCAGCGCGGTGATCGGCGTGCGCATCTGATGCGCGGCATCGGCGACAAAGCCCTGCATGGCGCCGACGCGCTTGTCGAGACGCGCCATGAAACGGTTGATTGCGGCCACCAGCGCTTCAACCTCCCGCGGTGTTGATGTGGAGAAAGGCGTCAGGTCCTTGGGGTCACGGGCAAGAATGGCCCGCTCGACGCGGCGCAGCGGGCTCAGCGCCAGATGCATGGCGAGCAGCGCCAGCGCCAGGGTGACGCCGCCAGCGATGATCACGCCGATGACGGCGCGCGCGACGATTTCATTGGCGAGTTCGGAGCGGGCGCGCAATGTCTGGGCCACGATCACGGTGATCGGACCGCGCACCGCGCGTTCGGCCAGGAAACGCCGCATGCGTATGGCGCGCACCGCTTCGCCTGAAAATTCCGTGTCGTAGAGCAGCGGCGTGTCGCCGGTGTCTTCCGGCAACGGGAAGCTCTCGTCGCCGGTGATCGTTTCCCCGTCCGGCCCGATGATCCGGTAGAAGATCCGGTCCTCGGACGCCAGCGACAACAGGCCGAAGGCCGACAGGGGAATGTCGACGACGGTCTCGCCCTCGACGACGCTGATGCGCTCGGCGATTTGCAGGGCGGCGCCGGTCAGCAGCCGGTCGAAGGCGCGGGTGGCAGCGGTCTGGCCGTAGCTGAGCGCCGCCACCACCGTTCCCGCAGCGGCAATGGTGAGCAGCAGCGTCAGCAGCAGGGTCAGCCGCCAGGCGATCGACCGGGAGCGGTTGGCGGAGGTGAGGGCGGGCGCCATGGTCACGGAGCGGCCGCATCCTGCCTGGCGACCAGTGCCTGATAGCCCAGGCCGCGCAGCGTCCTGATTTCCAGATTGGCGCCCGACAATTTGCGGCGCAAGCGGCCGACATAGAGTTCGATGGCGTTGGGGCCGGCATCGGCTTCCATGCCGAACAGGCGCATGACGAGTTCGTCCTTCTCGAGCACGCGCCCCTTGTTGACCATGAAGATCTCCAGCAGCAACTGTTCGCGCGGGGTCAGTTGCAGCGGTTCTCCGGCGACGCTGGCCTGGCGCGTGGCCATGTCGAAGTCCAGGTTGCCGGCTGACAGTGTCGCACCGGCTTCCCCTGTTCTGCGGCGCACGATGGCCCGCACCCGGGCTTCCAGTTCGCCCAGATCGAAAGGCTTGACCATGTAGTCATCGGCGCCGAAATCGAGCGCGCCAATCTTGTCGTCCACCGCGAGCCGCGCGGTCAGCACCAGCACCGGCACGGCGTTCTTGCGCTGCCTGAGCCATTTGAGGAAATCCAGCCCGGAGCCGTCGGGCAGGTTGATGTCGAGGATCACCAGATCATAGGCCGAGGTGGCGGCGAAATGCCTGGCGTCCTCCAGCGACGGCGCCCGGTCGCAACAGTGCCCGCCGCGCCCCAGCCGCTCGATGATGGCGTCGGCGACGTCGGCAGTGTCTTCGACGACCAAAAAATGCATGGGCAACTCCTCCCGTCCCCAGACACCGACCAAGCATATGGTTGACAGCTGGTTGACAGCTTTTTGCGTTAGCATAGCCACCATTCCGCTTTTGAGGAAAGGCGGCTTTACCATTGTGGAGGAAATCATGAAGAATTTTGTCACGCGGCTTGCCGCGACCGCTGTTGCCGTCGTCTCCCTGACGGCTGCGGCCCACGCCTTCGACCCGGGCGCGACCGAGTGCATTGCACCCGCCAATCCGGGCGGCGGCTGGGATTTCACCTGCCGCCAGGTCGGCAAGACGCTGCAGGATCTCGATCTCATCCCCGGCACCATGCAGGTCACCAACATGGCCGGCGGCGGCGGCGGCGTCGCTTACGCTGAAGTCATCAACAAGCGCAATGACGCCAACAACCTGATCGTGGCGGCCTCGTCGGCCACATCGACGCGCCTGGCGCAGGGCGCGTTCCCGGGCAACACGATGGACCAGGTCCGCTGGGTTGCAGCCGTCGGCGCCGATTACGGCATTGTCGCCGTCGCCAAGGATTCGCCGATCCAGACGCTGCCGGAACTGATGGACATGATCAAGACCGACCCGACCTCCGTTTCCATCGCCGGCGGCTCCGCGGTCGGTGGCTGGGATCACCTGAAGGTCCTGATCGCGGCCAAGGAATATGGCATCGATGATGTCCGCACGATCAAATATGTCGCCTTTGACGGTGGCGGCGAGGCCGTCACCCAACTGCTCGGCGGTTCGGTGCAGGCCTTTACCGGCGATGCGTCGGAGGCCAAGGGCTTTGTCGATTCGGGCGACATCAAGGTGCTGGCGGTGCTTGCGCCGGAGCGGCTGGACGGCGATTTCGCCTCGTTCCCGACCGCAAAGGAACAGGGCATCGACGTGGTGGGCGCCAACTGGCGCGGATTCTATGCTCCGGGCGGCATGTCGGATGAAGCCTATGAGTATTGGGTCAATGCTCTGGGCACGGTCTATGACAGTGAAGAATGGAAGGCTGTGATGGCGCAGAACGGGATCGCTCCGCTCGGTCTTCGCGGCGAAGAGTTCCAGGCTTTTGTCGCCGAGTCCGTGGCGTCGATCACGGAGATCTCCAAGGAAATCGGCCTGATCCAGTAAGGACAGAAGCTGCGTCTCCGCCCGGTTGACGGGCGGGGACACTTCCACGTCCGGCAATGTCTGCCGGACCATCGAGGGGGAGGGCGCCATGAGCGACCGTATTCTGGGAGGCCTGGGCCTCCTGCTGGCACTATTCTTCATCTGGCAGGCGACGCTGATCAAGGAAAGCTTCATTTCCGATCCGGTTGGCCCGAAGGTATTCCCGATCATCATCGGCGTTCTGGTCGGCCTGTCGAGCCTGGCGATTTTCTTCAAGCCGGATGACGAGCCGGAATGGCCGGAGTTCAGCCGCCTGTTCGAGGTCGGGCTCACCATCGCGGTGATGATCGCCTATGCCTACGCATTGCCGACCGCGGGCTTCGTGGTCTCGACGGCCGTGACCGCCGCCTATCTGTCCTGGCGGCTCGGGACGCCGCCGGTCAAGGCCGCGATCGCCGGCGCCGCCATCGCCATCGGCATTTATGTCGTTTTCCATCTCATCCTGGGTCTGTCGCTCGCGCGCGGCCCATGGGGCTTCTGAGGCAGGGTCATGGACACTTTAAACGCACTAGCAAATGGGTTCTCCATCGCGCTGACGTTCCAGAACCTGGGCCTGGCGCTGATCGGCTGTTTTCTCGGCACCATCATCGGCGCGCTTCCGGGACTTGGCCCCTCTAACGGCGTCGCGATCCTCATACCGCTCGCCTTCACGCTCGGTCTTCCGGCGACGCCGGCGCTGATCCTGCTGACCAGCGTCTATTACGGCGCCATGTATGGCGGACGTATTTCCTCGATCCTGCTCAACATCCCGGGCGATGAGCCAGCCCTGATGACCACGCTCGACGGGTATCCGATGGCCAAGAAGGGCATGGCGGGGGAAGCGCTGGCTCTTTCTGGTCTGGCGTCTTTTGTTGGCGCCTTCTTCGCCACCTGGGGCCTGGTGTTCCTGGCGCCGCAGTTGGTCAAGGTGGCGCTGCTGTTTGGTCCGGCTGAATATTTCGCCCTGTTCGCGCTCGCCTTCGCCACGCTGGGCGGCATCGCCAGCCGCAACCAGGCCAAGGCAGCACTTGCCGCGGGTCTTGGCCTCGGCATCGCGATGATCGGCGTCGACGGGCAGACCGGCGTGCCGCGTTTCTCGTTCGGCGAGGTGCATCTTTACGACGGCATCGATTTCCTGGTGGCGATCGTCGGGCTGTTCGCGCTGTCGGAAGTCTTCATCTTTCTCGAACACCGCGGCACCACGAAGGCCACGGGCGATGCATCGGGCATCAAGCTCGGTCGCGTGACGCCGCCCTGGTCGATGATCAAGCAGACAACGCCGACGATGGCGCGGTCGACGGTGCTGGGCTTCATTGCCGGCGTGCTGCCGGGGGCGGGCGCCTCGCTCGGCTCCTTCATCGCCTATTCGGTGGAAAAGCGGCTGGTCGACAAGAACAAGACATTCGGCACGGGAGACCCGCGCGGCGTGGCAGCACCCGAGGCGGGCAACAATGCCGCCGCCGGCGGGGCTCTGGTGCCGATGCTTGCGCTCGGCGTGCCGGGATCGGGCACCACGGCGGTGCTGCTGGCCATGCTGCTGGCGCTCAACATCACGCCCGGGCCGCTCTTGTTCACCAACAATCCGGACGTGGTCTGGGGTCTGATCGCCGCCCTGTTCATCGGCAATGTCATGCTGCTGATCATGAACATCCCGATGGTCAGCCTGTTCGTGCGGGTGCTGCTGGTGCCGCCGCGCTACCTGATGCCGGCGGTGGCGATGATCTCGTTCGTCGGCATCTACGGCATCTCCGGCTCGACCTTCGATCTGATGGTGATGGTGGGTTTCGGTGTGCTCGGCTGGCTTCTGAGAAAGCTTGACGTGCCGCTGGTGCCGGTTATCCTCGGCGTGCTCCTGGGCAACCAGATGGAAGCCAATATGCGCCGCGCGATGACCATCTCGGATGGTGACTGGAGCGCATTGTTTGCGTCACCCCTGTCCATCGGGCTGTGGCTGTTCGCATTCTTCGGCTTCATCCTGCCCATCGTCGCCGGACGGTTCTTCCGGTCGAAACTTCCGCGCACGGACAGCGAAGCCGATCCGGACTGATCCCGGGACGGCAGGCGCTGACGGCCGGACCGTGCATCACTCACGGCAGCGCCGTGCATCCAGGGACGGGAGTTCACCAGCATGGCGACGGGTTCATGGCAGACCCCCTTGCTCACCTTTGGCCTCGGCGTGCTTGGCGCCGGGGTCACCTATGCGCTGGGCTTTCCGGCGCCGTTTCTCACCGGCCCGGCGATCGCGGTGACGCTCGCCGGGCTGGCAGGCCTCAGGACCGCGGCGCTGCCGCAGCGGGCGCGTGACGCGGTGTTCGTCATTCTGGGCCTGACCATCGGGCAAGGCGTGACGCCGGAGGTGTTTGACGCCATGCGCGCATGGCCGGTGACGATTGCGGCCCTGGCTGCAAGCCTGTTCGCCATCATCTTCGTGACCCGGGCGGCGCTGGTGCGGTTCTGGTCCATGGACCGGACGACAGCGTTCCTGTCGTCTTCGCCCGGGCATCTGAGCTATGTCCTGGGTCTGACCGAAGGGGTCAGGGCGGATCTCAAGACGGTCAGTATCGTCCAGTCGATCCGCGTGCTCGCCTTGACGCTGCTGGTTCCCGTCGCGGTGACGGTGACCGGGCAGATCCCTCAGAAGACGACCGCTGGGCCGCCCGAAACAGCGGCCATGCCCTTGATTGCCATGATCATTGTCGCCGGGATCGCGGGCTATCTGCTCCACCGCCTCAAGCTGCCCGCCGCCTATCTGATCGGCGGCATGCTGGTCTCGATTGTTGCTCATGTCACCGGACTGGTGATCGGCGTCATGTCGTTCTGGCTCGCAGCGGCCGCCTTTGTCGCCCTTGGCGGGCTGATCGGCTCGCGGTTTTCGGGCGTGACCTGGCCGGAGCTGCGCCGGGCCTTCAGCGCAGGCATCATGGTCACCGTGCTCGGCGTCATCCTGGCCGGGGCCTTCGCGCTGATCGCCCACTGGATCACCGGCATGGATCTGATGGTCATCCTGATCGCGTTTGCGCCGGGCGGGCTCGAGACCATGGCTGCGATGGCTGTGATCCTCGGCATCGACCCGACCTTCGTGGCGACCCATCACGTGGCGCGGCTGCTGATGCTGACGGCGATCGTGCCGGTGTTCCTGCTCAGCGGCCGGCGTTCCTGATTGCGATTGGCAGCTTTTTCCTGCCTGCGCCATTTTATTGCGCGCTCGCGTGCTCTATGTGAGGTGTGTCGAATGACAAACTGCGGAGTGCGATGTGAGTGTGAGCAAAGAAGACGTCCTGGCCAAGCTGAAATCGGTCAAGGGGCCGGATCTCGAAGGCAATATCGTCGATCTGGGACTGGTGTCGGAGATCTTCATCGCCGATGCGAAAGTCTATTTCTCGCTGACCGTCCCCGCATCGCGGGCGCAGGAACTCGAGCCGTTGCGTGAAGCCGCCGAGCGCGCCACCAAGGCCATCGCCGGCGTCAAGGGCGCCATGGTGGCGCTGACAGCGAGCCGAGATCCCGGCGCCGCGCCTGCAACGCCGCCACGGCCCGCGCCGCCGCGTGCGGCGCCTGCCCATTCTCATGGGGCGCAGGGTCAGCCGGGCCAGCCGCAGGGCCGCGCCAAGGCCGACGTGCCGGGGATATCCACCATCATCGCGGTCGCTTCGGGCAAGGGCGGCGTCGGCAAATCCACCACCGCGGTCAATCTGGCGCTCGGGCTTCAGGCGACAGGCTTGCGGGTGGGCGTGCTTGACGCCGACATCTATGGACCATCCATGCCGCGGCTGCTCGGAATTTCCGGACGCCCGGAGCAGCTTGAAGGCCGGATGCTGAAGCCTATGGAGAATTACGGCCTGAAGGTGATGTCGATGGGCTTCATGGTCGAGGAAGACACGCCGATGATCTGGCGCGGCCCGATGGTGATGTCGGCGCTCAACCAGATGCTGCGCGAAGTCGCCTGGGGTGAGCTCGACGTGCTGGTGGTCGACATGCCGCCTGGCACCGGCGACGCGCAGCTGACCATGGCGCAGAACGTGCCGCTGGCCGGTGCGGTGATCGTGTCCACGCCGCAGGACCTGGCGCTGATCGATGCCCGCAAGGGGATCAACATGTTCAACAAGGTCAATGTGCCGGTGCTCGGCATTGTCGAGAACATGAGCTATTTTCTCTGCCCCGATTGCGGCGGAAGGCACGATATCTTCGGCCATGGCGGCGCACGCGACGAGGCGACGCGCATCGGCGTGCCGTTCCTGGGCGAAGTGCCGCTGGCAATGCCGATCCGGGAGACTTCGGATGCAGGCCGCCCGGTGGTGGCCACGGCCGCTGACGGGCCGCATGCAAAGGTCTATCTCGAGATTGCCGCCAGGGTGCGCGCCCGCCTGGAAGAGCTTTCCGGAGACGGTGCGCGGGTGATGCCGGAGATCGTGTTCGAGTAGGAGCCGATCAGCCCTCCCTGCTCAGCATCGCGAAGAGGCCGAGCAGCTTCTGGTCCGTCATGTCGTCTTGCGGTTCGTTCTGCGACGAGTTCACTGCGATGACCGTGCCGGTGTCGGGATCGCAATAGAGGAACTGGCCGTGAATGCCGGCGGCGAGGAAGGCATTCGAGCCGCCGCCGACCTGGTACCAGTTGTTGCGGTAGCGGCCGGTCTTGAGAAACACCGCCTGCGAGCCGCGGGCCCAGACATCCTCATCGCCGTTTTGCTGCATGTCCGCGATCCAGCGCTCGGAGACGATCTGCCGTCCGTTCGCGGTTCCGCCACCCGCCAGCATCTGCCCGAGCGCCATGAGATCATGCGGGCGGCAGGAGACGCCGCCTGCGGTCCGAGAGACGCCGTGCGGGTCGACCGTGATGAAGGCGTCGGCGGTCGCTCCGAGCGGCTGCCAGAGCAGCCGCGAGCACAGATCCGGGAACCGCTCGCCCGCAGCGCGCTCCAGCACGATGCCGAGCATGTCGGAGTTGGGCGAGAGGTAGTCATGCACGCCGCCATGCGGGTGCGAGGCCTTCTGCAGGCCGCTGAGGAAGGACAGCATGCCTTCGTCATTGCCCTCGCTGGACGGCGGGTTCCAGGACATGGCGCGCCTGTAGCGGGCATAGGCTTCCTGGGAGAGGTAGGATTCGTCGAAATCGAGACTTACCCGCATGTCGAGCAAGTCCTGCACCGTGGCGTCGGCATAGGCGCTGTTGGCCGCCTCGGGAACCAGCGCCCCGACCAGGGTCGCAGGATCGAGAGCACCCTGATCCTGCAGGATGCCGGCGACCAGCGCGGTGATCGATTTGGATATCGAGAAGACCAGATGGGGATCGCTGCGATCCACGCCCGGGGCATGCCATTCGCAGAGGGTCTCGCCCTTCCTGGACAGGATGAAGCTGTCGACCTCACTCTGCCTGAGAAGCTCGGCAATGGAATGGCCGTCGCTTGACGCGGCCGGGCTCGACAGCAGGTCCGGGTTGTCGACCTGACCGGGCAGTGCGGTGGCGTCATGCGTTTTGATCCGGGCGGACCTGACCATTTCGGCCACATGGCGGAAAGACCAGAAGCTGAAGGGGCGGGTGCGCCAGTTGCCGAGGCTGATATCCTCGCGCACGAAGCCGTTTACCGTTTCGAATGTCGTGGTCAATGCCATAATCTGCCTCGTATCGGCGGCCATGGGGAAGCCGCAAGAAAAACTTGAATGAAAGGGTTTCCTTTTTCTGGAAGCATTCTAAACTGGTAAGTCTTCCGATTGGAAGCGCAGCCTGAGGAGCGGAGCAAGAAAATGCGGTTGACACGCCAAACCAACTACGCGGTGCGGATACTGATGTATTGCGCGGCCAATGATGCGCCGCTGAGCCGCATCGGCGATATCGCCAAGGCCTATTCGGTGTCCGAGCTCTTCCTGTTCAAGATCCTGCAACCATTGACCAAATCCGGACTGATCGAATCGGTGCGCGGCCGCAATGGCGGCATCAGGCTTGGCCGCGCCGCCGAGAAGATCACGCTCCTGGACGTGGTCAAGGTGACGGAGGACAACTTCGCCATGGCCGAGTGTTTCGAGAATGACGCGACCGAATGTCCGCTGGTTGATTCGTGCGGTCTGAACGCCGCGCTGCGCAAGGCGCTCGGCGCCTTCTTCGAAGTGCTCGCGAGCTATTCGATCGATGATCTTGTCAAGGCGCGTCCCTCGATCAATTTCCTGCTCGGGCTTGAGGAAAAGCCGGCAGCGTGAGCCGCGTCTCTCAGGTGTAGAAATTCACTCCACGGAAGCCGAACCGTGCGGGACGCGTGTCGCGCCGCCTCGGTCATGGTGTTGCTGAGCGGTTGCGCCGTGCCGAGCCTGGATCAAGGGGATCGCCCGGCATCCGGGCCTTGTGGCTTGTCAGCCGAAACCGGCTGATTTAAACGATTAGAGATCCGCAAGCCCTTCGCCCATCCTGCCTCATATGGAGCAAGCCGTGAACAAGACACTCTCCCGGGACTGGTGGCGCGGCTGCGTCATCTATCAGGTCTATCCGCGCTCGTTTCAGGACACCTCCGGCGACGGGGTTGGCGATATCCGCGGCATCATCAAGCGGCTCGATCACATCGCCTCGCTCGGCGTCGACGCGATCTGGCTGTCGCCGTTCTTCAAGTCTCCGATGGCCGATTTCGGGTATGACGTGTCGGATTATTGCGATGTCGACCCGATGTTCGGCACATTGTCCGATTTCGACGAACTGATCGAGAAGGCCCATGCAAAGGGGCTCAGGATCATCATCGACCAGGTGATCTCGCACTCGTCCGACCAGCATGCGTGGTTCAAGGAAAGCCGGTCGAGCCGCGACAATGCAAAGGCTGACTGGTACATCTGGGCCGACGCCAAGCCCGATGGCACCGCACCCAACAACTGGCTGTCGATTTTCGGCGGGCCGGCCTGGGAATGGGACAGCTCCCGGCGCCAGTACTACATGCACAATTTCCTGGCGTCGCAACCGGACATCAATTTCCACAATGCGGATGCGCAGAACGCCATCCTCGACACGGTCCGGTTCTGGCTCGATCGGGGCGTCGACGGATTCCGGCTTGACACGGTGAACTTCTATTTTCATGACGCCCAACTGCGCGACAACCCGCCGCTGTCGAGTGCTGCGGAGGACGGCAACTTCATGGGCGTGGACGCGCCCGACACCAATCCCTACGGTTTTCAGGACCACCTCTACGACAAGTCGCAGCCCGAGAACATCGTCTTCCTGCAGCGGTTGCGCGCGCTGCTCGATCAGTATGAGGGGCGCACCACCGTGGGCGAGGTGGGGGATGGCCGCCGTTCGCTCAAGACCGCAGCGGCCTACACCAATGGCGGCGACAAGCTGCACATGTGCTACACATTCGACATGCTCGGCTCGGAGTTTTCAGCCGAGCATTTCCGCCGCAGCATCGCCAATTTCCAGTCGGTGGTGCAGGACGGCTGGGTCTGCTGGTCGTTCTCAAACCACGACGTCGAACGCCATGTCTCGCGCTGGAAGCAGCCTGGCGACGACCCGCGGCAGATGGCGCGCTTCGCCATCACGCTGCTGACCTCGTTCCGAGGCTCGATCTGTCTCTATCAGGGCGAGGAGCTGGGACTGGAGGAGGCCGAACTTGCATTCGAGGATCTCACCGATCCCTACGGCATCCGGTTCTGGCCAGCCTACAAGGGGCGCGACGGATGCCGCACGCCGATGGTGTGGGACCGCGATGCGCCCAATAGCGGGTTCTCGGATGCGCCGCGGACCTGGCTGCCAATCCCGGACAGCCATCGCCGCAACGGGGTCGAGCAGCAGGAGCATACCAGCGGGTCGATCCTCGGCCACTACCGACACATGCTGGAATTCCGCCGGTCGCATCAAAGCCTGATCGATGGCCAGATGGTCTTTCTTGAGACCAATGGAGACCTGTTGGCCTTTACCCGGGGCGAGGGCTCCGAGCGATTCCTGTTCGTCTTCAATCTCGCCCGCACCGGGGTCGAGTGGACGGCGCCGTCGGATCTGGAGATCGCCGAGATTGTGCGGCTGCCGGGCTTCGCCCCCGGCCATGACGGCCGAACAGTCCATCTCGCCGGCCTCGACGCCTTCTGCGCCAGGCTCGCCTGAGCGCAGGCCTCCCTACGGATCGATGATCTCGAAGGCATCGACGTCGATCATGCCGCGGTCCGAGATCTTGAGATGCGGGATCACCGGCAGCGGCAGGAAGGCCAGTTGCAGGAACGGCTCGTCGAGCGTGCCGCCAAGCGATTTCGCCGCCTTGCGCAGCGGGATCAGCGTTTCGCGGACCGTCTCGTAGGACTGGTCGCTCATCAGGCCCGCCACGGGCAGGGCGATTTCAGCGACGACCTTGCCGTCCTCGGCCACGACGAAGCCGCCGCGGATTTCGCTGAGCCGGTTGGCGGCCACCGCCATGTCGGCCTCGGTGGCTCCAACCACGCAGATATTGTGGCTGTCATGGCCGACGGTGGAGGCGATGGCGCCGCGCTTGAGGCCGAAGCCCTGGACGAAGCCCGTGGCGATGTTGCCGTTCCTGCCGTGGCGTTCGATCACCGCGATCTTGAGGATGTCGCGCGCCAGATCGATCTGCTTCTGGCCATTGTCGATGGCAAGGTCGAGATCGCGCCGCTCGGTGATGATCTTGCCGGGCACGATGCCGATCACCGGCGTCTGGCTGCGGTTCTTGCGCACGGTGAAGGACGCGGCCTCGACCTTCGGCGCGCGGACGCTGTCGGTGCCCACAAGCGCGGTCTGCTCGCGTGTTGCGAACAGCGCGTCGGTGACCAGGCGGCCTGCCGAGAACACCATCTCGGCATTGCAGTCTTCCAGGCTGTCGAGCACCACCAGATCGGCGCGCCAACCCGGCGCCACAAGGCCGCGGTCGCTCAGCCCGAAGGCGCGGGCGGCCGAAATCGAGGCGGCGCGGTAGATGGCAAGCGGCTCCACGCCCTTCGCAATGGCGTGGCGGATCATGTAGTCGAGATGGCCGTGCTCGTGTATGTCGAGCGGGTTGCGGTCATCGGTGCAGAGCGCCATGAAGGGCGAATTGCGCTCGGTGATGATCGGAATCAGCGCGTCGAGATCGCGCGACACCGAGCCCTCGCGGACCAGCACATGCATGCCCTTCGCCATCTTCTCGAGCGCCTCTTCGGCGGTTGTGGATTCGTGCTCGGTGCGGATGCCGGCGGCGAGATAGCCGTTGAGGCCGAGCCCGCGCAGCAGCGGCGCATGACCGTCGATATGGCCGCCCTGGAAGGCTTCGAGCTTGGCCATGCAGGCCGGGTCACGGGCGAGCACGCCGGGGAAGTTCATGAATTCGGCCAGCCCGATCACCTGGGGATGATCACGGAAGGGCAGAAGGTCATCGATGTCGAGGCGGGCGCCGGCGGTCTCCAGATGGGTGGCAGGCACGCAGCTCGAGAGCTGCACACGGATGTCCATGATGGTCTGGACCGCGCAGTCGAGGAAATAGCGGATCCCCGTGGCGCCGATCACATTGGCGATCTCGTGCGGATCGCAGATCGCCGTGGTGACGCCGCGCGGAAGCACGCAGCGGTCGAACTCGTGCGGTGTGACCAGAGAGCTTTCGATGTGCAGATGGGTGTCGATGAAGCCGGGTACCACGATCCTGCCGGTGATGTCGATTTCCCGTACGCCGGAATAGGTTTCCAGCGTGCCGACGATGCGGTCGCCGCAGATGGCGATGTCGCCGTCGCGTAAACTCCCGGTGGTGAGGTCGAACAGCCTGCCGCCCTTGAGCACGATGTCGGCGGGCATCTTGCCCAGTCCCTGGTCAATCATGTCGCCAAGTCTGTCGGTCATGGCTGGTTTCCTTGCTGTTGTCTCGAATCAAAACCGGCCGGCTTTGCAGCCGGCCGGTGAAGTCTAACCCAAAAAGGCTCTTACATCGCGTCGGTGATGGCCGACGTCCAGGCGCCTTCCGGCTCCTTGGTGATGATCTTCTGGTCGAGCAGCGCCTGGGCGGTGCGTTCGTAGGCAGCCTCGATCAGCTTGGCGTCGGGCTCGCCGATCAGCTTGGCCACTTCGCCCATCATCCGCTTCTGGTGGTTTTCGTCCTGGCCGCCATTGTCCATGACGATCTCGGCCGCTTCATCCGGGTTGGCGATGGCATATTCCCAGCCCTTCATCGAGGCGGTGACGAACCTGACCATCTTTTCGGCGAATTCCGGATCCGCAAGATCATCTTCCATCGCGTAAAGACCGTCCTCGAGCAGGTCATTGCCCATTTCGGAGTAATTGAAAACGATCAGGTCTTCCGGCTTGTAGCCTGCGTCCATCAGCTGCCAGTACTCGTTGTAGGTCATGACCGAGATGCAGTCTGCCTGCTTCTGGATCAGCGGCTGCACGTCAAAGCTCTGCTTGAGCACGGTCACGCCGTCGGGGCCGCCATCGGTGGACAGGCCCAGCTTGTTCATCCAGGCGTAGAACGGGTATTCATTGCCGAAGAACCAGACGCCCAGCGTATGGCCCTTGAAGTCGGCTTCGGTCTGGATCGGACCGTCGGCGGGGCAGACGAGCTGCATGCCGGCCTTCTTGAAAGGCTGGGCGATGTTGACAAGGCCCACGCCCTTCTCGCGTGCAGACAGCGCGCCGCCCATCCAGTTGACGATGACGTCGGCGCCGCCGCCGGCAATCACCTGCTCGGGCGCGATGTCCGGGCCGCCGGGCTTGATTTCCACGTCGAGGCCGGCTTCTTCATAAAAGCCCTTGTCCTGCGCAACGAAGTAGCCCGCAAACTGTGCCTGGGCGACCCATTTGAGCTGCAAAGTCACCTTGTCGGCGGCAATTGCGGTGCCCGCCATGAAGGTCATGGCAAGCGCGAATGTCAGTCCAATTGTTTTTTTCATTGACGTTCTCCTCTGGTTTAAGGCCCCGGTCGATCATTTGCGATAGCTCGGATGCCAGAATGTGACGGTTCGCTCAAGAAGTGCAAGCGCCCCATAGAACAAGGACCCGACAACGGCGGCAAGGGCAATTTCGGCCCAGACCATGTCGAGGTTCATCCGACCCACTTCGGTCGAAATGCGAAAGCCCATGCCGACGACCGGCGTTCCGAAGAACTCGGCCACGATGGCGCCGATCAGCGCCAGCGTCGAGTTGATCTTGAGGGCATTGAAGATGAAAGGCATTGCGGCCTGAAGCCGCAGCTTGCCAAGTACCTGCCAGTGCGTGGCGCCATAGGTGCGCATCAGGTCGCGCTCCATGTTGCCCGCGGCGGCAAGGCCCGCGAGCGTGTTCACCAGCATCGGGAAGAAGGTCATGACGATGACCACGGCGGCCTTGGACTGCCAGTCGAAGCCGAACCAGATCACCATCACCGGCGCGATGCCGATCATCGGCAGCGCCGAGACCATGTTGCCGATCGGCAGCAGGCCCTGGGCAAAGAAGCGGAACCGATCGGCCAGGATGGCCACCAGAAACCCGGTCAGGCAGCCGACCACATAGCCGAAAAGCACCGCCTTGAGCACGGTCTGGCGGAAGTCTGCGGCAAGGATGTGCATCGAATTGCCGATCCGCACCCCGATGGCCGAGGGCGGAGGCAGGAGCACGAAGGGCACGCCCGCGCCGCGGACGATGCACTCCCACAGGATCAGCACCCAGATGCCGAACAGGGCGGGGACGGTGATGGCGACAATCCCGGCAAACTGACTGCTGCTCCTGCCGTCGCCCGAGAGCACCGTGACCAGCCGCCAGCCCAGAAGCCAGGCAGCTGTCAGGCCTGCAAAATACCCGGCCGTTGCCGTGCCTGTGGCCTCGGCAAGACCGGCAATCAGCAGGGCGGCCGCCCCGAAACTCGTTACCATGAGAACCAGCGCATCCAGTCCCGTTGGCAGGCGCAGCATCGACAGGACCGCGCCCGCGGCGAGAATTGCCGCGACCGTGAGGGAAAACGACGTGCTCATGCTTGCGGTGAAGGGCAGGGCGGTGAGGCTGTAGAGTGTCGCGACCAGCGCCACGAGCGCCTGCCAGTTGGGTCTGAGAGCGCTCATGGCTGTTTCGCTCCCATCCGGGCATTGACGAAGCGGCCAAGAGTATCAACCAGGCTCACCAGCATGATGGCGACAATCGAGCCTGCGATCAGCGCCGCGAAGATATCGATGGTCTGGCTGTAGTAGGAGCCGGCCAGCAGCTTGGAGCCGATGCCTGCCACCGCGCCGGTGGGCAGTTCGCCGACGATGGCGCCGATCAGCGAGGCTGCAATCGCCACCTTCATCGAGGCGAAGAAGAACGGCACCGAGGCCGGGATCCTGAGTTTCCACAGGAGCTGCGATTTGGTGGCGGAATAGGTGCGCATCAGGTCGAGATGCAAGATGTCGGGCGAGCGCAGTCCCTTGACCATGCCGACGGCGACCGGGAAGAACGAGAGGTATGTCGAGATCAGCGCCTTGGGCAGCAGCCCGGTGACGCCGATGGCCGACAGCAGCACGATGATCATCGGCGCAACCGCAAGGATGGGAATCGTCTGCGAGGTGATGATCCACGGCAGCAGTGACCGGTCGAGCGCGGGAATATGGACGATTCCGATGGCGATCGCCACGCCCAGCGCGGTGCCCATGGCGAAGCCCAAGAGCGTGGCCGAGAGCGTGATCCAGGAATGATAGACCAGGCTGCGCTTCGACCAGGGCTTGACGGTCAGCGTGTTTTTCCAGAGGTTTTCAGCGACCTGATGCGGGGCGGGCATGGTGGGCTTGGGCTGGCTCATGGTCGCCACAAGGAATTCGGTGCCGGTGCGGGTCACGTCCGTACGGCGGTCGAAGTCGCGCTGGAACGGCGCGTTCATCGCATAGGCGGCGATGTACCAGGCTATGAGGATCACAAGCAGGATCGAGCCGACCGGAACCAGCCGGTCCCTGATGAAGCCGCCGCCGTTCACCCCTGCCTCCCTTGCGGCCAGACAATCAGCGTGACGGCGACGATGCCCAGCGTGATTCCGCCGAACTGCATGTTGGTCGGGCGCTCGCCGAAGATCAGCAGACCGACGATGTTGATCAGCACCAGCTGCAGCACCGCCGACAGCGACATGGCCACCGCCAGCCCGCTTTCCTTCATCAGCCGCACCATCATCAGATTGCCGACGGAATAGAGCCCGATGGCCAGCGCCAGCAGCCAGACCGAAGGCCGGTCGACATAGATCCTGAGGCTGCTGGCGGCCGCCAGAAACACGGCCATGGCGCCGCCCAGCCAGATCATCAGCGAGGTGCTCATCATGGCGAAACACTCCCCGCACGCATCACCGGACGACGGGCGTCACCGGTCTTGGCCCTGCCTCTATTCATCATAGCCGTGTCCCGCCTTGAGGCCTTCGCGCACCTGGTGAGCGATCTTCAGGAACTCCGGCGTCTCGCGGATGTCGAGCGAGCGGTCGGCGCCGAGATCGCAGTCGATGATCTCGTGGATGCGGCCGGGCCGGGGGCTCATCACCACGATCCGGGTTGACAGGAACACGGCCTCCGGGATCGAGTGGGTGACGAAGACCACGGTCTTTTTTGTCTTGGCCCAGAGCTTCAGCAGCTGCTCGTTCAAATGGTCGCGGACGATCTCGTCGAGCGCGCCGAAGGGTTCGTCCATCAGCAGCATCGCCGGCTCCACGGCCAGCGCCCGCGCAATCGAGGCGCGCTGCTGCATGCCGCCCGAAAGCTGCCAGGGGAACTTCTTCTCGAAGCCCGCCAGATTGACCAGCGCCAGATTGCTGGCGATGCGCTCTCTGCGGGTGGCGGTATCCAGCCCCATCACCTCGAGCGGCAGGCCGACATTCTTCTCGATGGTGCGCCAGGGCAGGAGTGCTGCCTGCTGGAACACATAGCCATAGGCCCGCGCCAACCGCGCCTCCTCCGGCGTCATGCCGTTGACCGTCATCGTGCCGCCGGTGGGCTTTTCGAGATCGGCGATGACGCGCAGCAGCGTTGTCTTGCCGCAGCCCGACGGCCCGATCAGCGAGACGAACTCGCCCTCGGCGATGTCGAGCGTGATGTCCTTCAGGGCATGAACCGGCCCGTCATTGGTCTCGAAGGTGAGGTCCAGATTTTGGGCGGATATCACTGTCTCAGGCATGAAGTGCTGCTTTTTGTTTCATTGCGTTCCCCGTTTTATTCGTCATGCCGGACCTTGTCGTTGTCTGCAAGTTCCGTGCCGCATCACACCCCGCTCGCCGGAATGCCGCTGCGTTCGACCTTGCGCGGCGAGGTGAGCTCCTTCCAGGTCGACAGCGCCTTGTTGGTCGGCGTCACCGGTTCGCGGGCGACGAACTTGCCGTGGCCTTCCTGGGTTCGAATCTCGCCGTCATGCACGGCCACATGGCCGCGGGTCAGCGTGAAGCGCGGCAGGCCCTTGACCTCCTTGCCTTCAAACACGTTGTAATCGATAGCAGACTGCTGCGCCCCGGCGGTGATGGTCTTGGATTTTTCCGGGTCCCAGACCACGAGATCGGCGTCGGCGCCGACCAGCACGGCGCCCTTCTTCGGGTAGCAGTTCAAGATCTTGGCGATGTTGGTGGAGGTGACGGCGACAAATTCGTTCGGGGTCAATCGCCCGGTGGCGACGCCATAGGTCCACAGCATCGGCATGCGGTCCTCGAGACCGCCGGTGCCGTTGGGGATCTTGGTGAAATCGCCGACGCCGTAGCGCTTCTGTTCGGTGGTAAAGGCGCAATGGTCGGTGGCCACCACCTGCAGCGAGCCCGCCGACAGTCCGGCCCAGAGTGAGTCCTGATGCAGCTTGTTGCGGAAGGGCGGGCTCATCACCCGGCGCGCGGCATGGTCCCAGTCGGGATGGGCGTATTCGCTCTCGTCGAGCGTGAGATGCTGGATCAGCGGCTCGCCCCAGACCCGCATGCCCTTCTGGCGGGCGCGGCGGATGGCCTCGTGGCTCTGCTCGCAGGATGTGTGCACGACATAAAGCGGGGTGCCGGTCATGTCGGCGATCATGATGGCGCGGTTGGTGGCTTCGCCCTCGACTTCGGCCGGCCGCGAATAGGCATGCGCCTCGGGGCCATTGTTGCCCTCGGCCATGAGCTTTGCCTGGAGCTGCGCCACCACGTCGCCATTCTCGGCATGGACCATGGCGATGCCCCCCAGCTCGCCGACGCGGCTGAAGGAGGCGTACATCTCGTCGTCATCGACCATCAGCGCGCCCTTGTAGGCCATGAAGTGCTTGAAGGTGGTGATGCCCTTGTCCTTGACCACCGTTTCCATCTCGTTGAACACCTGCTCGCCCCACCAGGTGATCGCCATGTGGAACGAATAGTCGCAATTGGCCCGCGTCGACTTGTTGTCCCACATGGTCAGCGCTTCCAGAAGCGACTGGCCGGGGGCGGGCAGGGCGAAATCGATCACCATGGTGGTGCCGCCCGACAGAGCCGCCCGCGTGCCGCTTTCGAAATCATCGGTGGAATAGGTGCCCATGAACGGCATTTCGAGATGGGTGTGCGGATCAATGCCGCCGGGCATGACATAGCAGCCGGTGGCGTCGAGCGATGTGTTGCCCACGAGGTTCGGCCCGATCGCGGTGATGATGCCGTTCTCGATCATCACATCCGCCTTGTAGGTCAGGTCGGCGGTGACGATGGTTCCGTTCTTGATGACTGTGGTGCTCATGGCTGGTCTCCCCGGTGAAGGCGATGGTTTGTTCCCTCTCCCCGCCGGGGAGAGGGATAGGAAGGCACTGCGAAGCGGAGCTGAGCAGATGCCTGAGTTGGGTGAGGGGGCGGCAGGCGCCCCTCGAGGGCTGCGAGGATCGTGTCGAGAACGGCGCCGCGCTCGAATACAACCTCGTCATTCCAGAACCGGAGCACGCTGTAGCCGTTCCGGGTCAGCCATGCCGTACGACGCAGATCGCCGCTTTCGTTCATGGCATGCTGGCTGCCATCGAGTTCCACGACCAGTTTTTCGCCGCGGCAGCAGAAATCGCAGATGTAGGGGCCTATCCGGACCTGCCGCGACAAGTGGAAACCGTTGAGGAGACGATTGCGAAGTTCCATCCAGAGCAGGTGTTCGGCGTCGGTGGGCTGTTTGCGCACGCCGCGCGCCAGCGTCTTGGTCGCAGGCATTGGCTTTGCGGCAAAGATCCCCTCACCCGGTCGCAGCTGAGCTGCGCCCGACCTCTCCCCGGGGGGGAGAGGTGCCTGGCCTCCGACACTGTGCCCTTTCTCAATCATGCAACTGTCAAACCCTCGATCTCACTCCGCATAGCCCGGGTTCACCCGGTCGAGCACAAGCTTCATTTCCTCGAAATGGGAGAACTCAGCGTCCTTGTAGACTTCCCACTCGCGGGCGACGGATTCGGCCAGCTCGTCGCCCATCACGTTGAGCTCCTGTCCGCTCGAATAGGCCAGCACCATGGTGCGCGCGGCGCGTTCGAGATGGTACATCGCGTCGAATGCCTCGGCCACGGTCGGCGCCACGGTGGTGACGCCGTGATTGGCCATCATCACCACGGAGTGGTTGCCGATGGAAGCGGCGATGCGCTCTCCCTCGGCTTCTTCCGTGGCGATGCCGCCGAAACTCATGTCCATGGCCATGCGATTGAAAAACCGCGCCGTCACCTGGTCGACCGGCTTGATCGATGGGTCCTTGAGCGTGGCGAGCGTGGTGGCGTAGGGCGGATGCAGGTGCAGCGCCACGCGGGCATGGGGCACCCGGCGGTGAATGGCCGAATGGATCGACCAGGCCGACGGATCGGGCGCGTCGGCCCGTTTCATCGTCTCGGGGTCATCGGCGTCAACCAGCAGCAGTTCGCTGGCCCTGGAGCGGGAAAAATGCTTCCAGCGCGGGTTGACCAGGAATTTCCTGCCGTCGGGCGAAACGGCGGCGGAGAAATGGTTGGCGACACCCTCGTGCCAGTCGTAGTAGGCGGCCAGTCGCAGGGCTGCTGCGAGGTCGATGCGCAGCTGATTCTCGTCGGGGCGGTCGATGGGGACAATTTTTGCAGATGTGGTCAAGATTTCATCCTCCCGGAATTGTGTGTGTTGGCACAGCCGGCCGGCGTGGATGCGCCGTTACCCGCACTGTGGATGAGCTCAAATCGGGATTGGAAAAAGCCAGGTCTGCCAAAACAACGGCGTAACCCTTGCCAGTCAGACGTCGACGAGTTCGAGACGCTTTTCGACGCGGGAAACCCGTTCATCCATCCGGTCGAGCCGGTTGGAGATGCTGGCATACTGCGTTTCGAGAATGCCGAGCCTCGATTTGACCTCCTGCATGTCCTCTGTGAGCCGATCCATCGAAGACCTGATCGCTCTGAGATGCTCAAGCACAAGGTTCTCGGTTGACGGCGACATGGCCGTGGCTCCAGACGATTGAGGAAGTCCCAATATAAGGCCATTTGCGCTATTCCACCACCCCGGCGGTTTCCACCACCGCATGCATCAGAACGTCGGCGCCTGCGGCGGCCCATTCCTTTGAAATGTCTTCGGCCTCGTTGTGGCTCAAGCCATCGACGCATGGGCACATGACCATGGCGGTCGGCGCCACGCGGTTGATCCAGCAGGCGTCGTGGCCGGCGCCGGAGATGATGTCCATATGCGAATAGCCGAGCCGGTCGGCGGCGTCGCGGACGGCCTTGACGCAATCCTTGTCAAATTCCGGCGGGTCGAACTGGCCGACGATCTCGGCCTCGAAGCTGACGCCGAGCGCTTCGCAAAGCTTCGGCGCTTCCGCCATCAGCCGCTCGACCATGCCATTGAGCGTATCGATCTCGTGGCTGCGGAAATCGATGGTGAAGACCGCCTTGCCGGGGATGATGTTGCGGGAATTGGGATAGACGTCGACATGGCCGATGGCGCCCACAGCGTTGGGGGCGTTGTCCATCGCGATCTGGTGCACCAGTTCGGTGATCTGGGCGAGACCGCGGCCGGCGTTCCTGCGCATCGGCATCGGGGTCGAGCCAGTGTGGCTTTCCTTGCCGGTGACCGTGCACTGGATCCAGCGCAGGCCCTGGCCGTGGGTGACGACGCCGATGTCCTTGCCTTCAGCTTCCAGGATCGGGCCCTGCTCGATATGCAGTTCGAACAGCGCATGCATCTTCCGCGCGCCCACTTCCTCGTCGCCCTTCCAGCCGATGCGTTCCAGCTCGTCGCCGAAGCGCTTGCCTTTTGCGTCGACGCGATCATAAGCCCAGTCCTGCTCATGGATTCCGGCGAAGACGCCCGACGCGAGCATGGCGGGGGCGAAGCGGGTGCCTTCCTCATTGGTCCAGTTGACCACGACGATCGGGTGTTTCGTCTTGATGTCGAGGTCATTGAGCGTCCGGACCAGCTCGAGGCCCCCGAGCACGCCGAGCACGCCGTCATATTTGCCGCCCGTCGGCTGGGTGTCGAGATGGCTGCCGACATAGACCGGCAGCGCGTCCGGGTCCGTGCCGGGCCGGGTCATGAACATGTTGCCCATGGTGTCGACGCCCATGGTCAGCCCCGCCTCCTCGCACCAGCGCTGGAACAGCTTGCGGCCTTCGCCGTCCTCGTCGGTCAACGTCTGGCGGTTGTTGCCGCCTGCGATCCCGGGCCCGATCTTCGCCATCTCCATGAGCGAGTCCCACAGCCGGTCGGCGTTGATGCGGAGGTTGGCGGCGGGTGCGGACATGGTCGTCTCCTTCAATCAGTTTTCAGTCAGGCTGACCGGCCTGGACCGGAGCAGCAACAGGTGCCTCACTCAGCTCGGGAACGTAAACACCGCGCCGGACTTGATGCCGTTGGGCCAGCGCGAAGTGATGGTCTTCAATCGCGTGTAGAAGCGTACGCCCTCGGGGCCGTAGATCGAATGGTCGCCGAACAGCGAGCGCTTCCAGCCGCCGAAGGAATGATAGGCCACCGGCACCGGGATCGGCACGTTGATGCCGACCATGCCGACCTCGATGGAATCGGAGAAGGCGCGGGCGGCATCGCCGTCGCGGGTGAAGATCGCGGTGCCGTTGCCATATTCATGGTCGTTGATCATCTTGACCGCTTCGTCGAAGGTTCCCGCGCGGACCACCGAGAGCACCGGGCCGAAGATCTCTTCCTTGTAGATGGTCATGTCGGTGGTGACGCGGTCGAACAGCGTACCGCCAACGAAGTAGCCGTTCTCGTAGCCCTGCAGCGAGAAGCCGCGGCCGTCGACCACCAGCTCCGCGCCTTCGCTGACGCCCTGGTCGATATAGCCCAGCACCTTCTGCTGGTGCTGCTTCGTGACCACCGGGCCCATTTCCGCCTTCTCGTCGGTGGCCGGGCCGATCTTCAGCGCCTCGACGCGGGGCTTGAGTTTCGCCACCAGCGCATCGGCGGTCTTCTCGCCCACGGGAACCGCGACCGAGATCGCCATGCAGCGCTCGCCGGCAGAGCCGTAGCCCGCGCCCATCAGCGCGTCGGCGGCCTGGTCCATGTCCGCGTCGGGCATGATCACCATGTGGTTCTTGGCCCCGCCCAGGGCCTGCACCCGCTTGCCGTTGGCGGTGCCGCGCGAATAGACATATTGGGCGATCGGGGTGGAGCCGACGAAGCTCACCGCCTTGACGTCGGGGTGGTCGAGCAGCGTGTCGACGGCGAGCTTGTCGCCATGCACGACATTGAGCACGCCTTCGGGGAAACCGGCTTCCTGGAACAGTTTCCAGGCCAGCATCGGCGCGGAGGGATCGCGCTCCGACGGCTTGAGCACGAAGGTGTTTCCGCAGGCGACCGCGATCGGATACATCCACATCGGCACCATGGCCGGGAAGTTGAACGGGGTGATGCCGGCAACGACGCCGAGAGGCTGGCGGTCGGCGATGGAATCGACGCCCGGGCCGACATTGCGCGAGAAATCGCCCTTGAGCAGATTGGGAATGCCGCAGGCGAACTCCACCACCTCGATGCCGCGGGTGACTTCGCCGAGCGCATCGTCATGGGTCTTGCCGTGCTCGCGGGAGATCTCGCGGGCGATGTCGGCCGCATGGCGGTCGAGCAGTTCCTTGAACTTGAACATGAAGCGCGCACGCTTCAGAGGCGGCATGGCGCCCCAGGCCGGCTGGGCCGCCTTTGCGGAGGCCACCGCGGCGTTGATTTCCTCGACGGTGGACAGCGGCAGCTCGGCGATCTGCTCGCCTGTGGCGGGGTTGAACACCGGGGATCTGCGGTCGGAGCCGGAAATGACGAGCTTGCCGCCAATGGCGTTTTCGATGATCTGCATGGTCAGGCAAGTCCCTTGAGCACTTTGCGGAGTTTTTCGAAGAGCTCGTCGATCTGGTCCTTCGAGATGATGAGCGGCGGCGACAGCGCGATGATGTCGCCGGTGGTGCGGATCAGCAGCCCGTCCTCATAGGCCTTGAGGAAGGCCGAGAAGGCCCGCTTGGTGGGCTCGCCGGCAATCGGCTCCAGTTCGATCGCGCCGATCAGGCCGGTGTTGCGGATGTCGATGACGTGCGGGCAGTCCTTCAGCGAATGCAACTGCTCTTCCCAGTAGGGCGCAAGCTCGGCGGCGCGGGTCAGCAGGCCCTCTTCCTTGTAGGTGTCGAGCGTGGCGAGAGCGGCGGCCGAGGCGATCGGGTTGCCCGAATAGGTGTAGCCGTGGAAGAATTCGATCAGATGCTCCGGGCCGGTCATGAAGGTGTCGTGGATCTCGGAGGTGACGAACACCGCGCCCATCGGGATGACGCCGTTGGTCAGCCCCTTGGCCGAGGTGATCATGTCCGGCATCACGTCGTAATGCTGGGCGGCAAAGGGCGAGCCGAGGCGGCCATAGCCGGTGATGACCTCGTCGAAGATCAGCAGGATGCCGTGCTTCGTGCAGATCTCGCGCAGCTTCTTGAGATACCCCTTGGGCGGAATCAGCACGCCGGTGGAGCCGGCGACCGGCTCGACGATGACGGCGGCGACGGTGGAGGCGTCATGCAGGGTGACGATGCGCTCGAGTTCGCTTGCCAGATCGCCGCCGTGCTCGGGCTGGCCCTTGGTGAAGGCGTTCTGCGCGGGCAGGTGGGTGTGCGGCATGTGGTCGACGCCGGTCAGCAGCGTGCCGAACATCTTGCGGTTGGAGACAATGCCGCCGACCGAGATGCCGCCGAAATTGACGCCGTGATAGCCGCGCTCGCGGCCGATCAGCCGGAAGCGGCCGCCATTGCCCTTGGCCCGGTGATAGGCGAGCGCAACTTTCAACGCCGTCTCGACTGCTTCCGAGCCGGAATTGGTGAACAGCACATGGTTCATGCCTTCAGGCGCGATGTCGACCAGCCGGTTGGCCAGCTCGAAGGCCTTCGGATGGCCCATCTGGAAGGCCGGCGCGTAATCGAGCTCGCCCGCCTGCTGCGCGATCGCCTCGGTGATCTTGGGGCGGCAATGGCCGGCATTGACGCACCACAGGCCCGCAGTGCCGTCGAGAATCTTGCGGCCGTCCGACGCGGTGAAATGCATGTCCTTGGCGCCCACCAGCATGCGCGGGTTCTGCTTGAACTGGCGGTTGGCGGTGAACGGCATCCAGAAGGCGCGAAGGTCGTTGGGGGTTGTGTTGAGCCGGTTTGACATGGCTTGTGCGCCTCCTGACGCGTGGGGTTCCCGATCCTCAAGTCAAATGCCGTTTTGAAGGCTTTGTTTCCGCACAAAAGCTGTGGTACGAAATCTTGACTGTTTGATAAAACTCTAACAGGGCCAATCAGCCGGTCAAGGCCAATTCGCCGCCATTGACGATGTGCGGATGCAGGCTCCGGTGGCTGGATGGGTGGAGTGAAGGGAGCGCAGCACTTGAAAGCACGGGCCACGGAAACCCAGCGCAAGACGCGCATCCAGATCGAGAACGAGGAGAAGATCCTCGATGCGGCGCTGGAGGAATTCTCGGTTCACGGATTTCGCGGCGCCACCATCGACCGCATCGCCACCCATGCCGGCATGTCCAAGCCCAACCTGCTTTACTATTTCCGGCGCAAGCAGGACATCTACGAGGCGCTGATCGCCCGGTTGCTGGACACCTGGCTCGAGCCCTTGCGCGAGCTCGACGCCATCGGCGACCCGCTGCCCGAACTGCAGTCCTATATCCGCCGCAAGCTCGAGATGGCGCGCGACTTTCCCCGCGAAAGCCGGCTGTTCGCCAACGAGATGCTGCAGGGCGCGCCGCGGATCAAGCGGCTGCTCGAGAGCGAGCTCAAGCCGCTGGTCGAGGAGAAGGCCGAGCTCCTGCGCAGCTGGATGAAGGCAGGCAAGATCAATCCGGTCGACCCCCGGCACCTGATCTTCTCGATCTGGTCGACCACGCAGCATTACGCCGATTTCGATGTCCAGGTGCAGGTCATCCTCGGGCCGGACCGGGGCGCCGATGGCCGGTTCGAGGATGCGGCGCGGTATCTCGAGACGCTGTTTCTCGACGGGCTCAGGCCGAAAACCTCTGCAGCCGCAGAGACGCCCCGCATCCGCACAATCTGAGGGCCTGTTCTAGCTTATCAGCCCGACCGCCCGGCGGGCTTCCTCGGTCCTGAGCGACATGTCGCCGCCGTCATACGTGCGGGCCGCGTCCGTGGTCAGCCAGGCGATGGCCTCGCCCACCCAGTCGGGCGAAATATGCTGCGACCAGTCAAGCTGGCTTACCGGATTGACGCCGGAGTCCTTGATCGCGCGCTGCATGTCGGTGGCCACCGTGCCCGGCGACAGGCCGACGACGCGGATATTGTCGGCGGCGCATTCGGCGTGGGCGCAGCGGGTGAGCGACAGCACGGCGGCCTTGGTGGCGCAGTAATGGCTCCAGCCTTCCAGCGCGGAGGAGGCGGCGCCCGACGAAATATTGATGATGACGCCGCCGCCCTGCCGCTTCATCACCGGAATGGCTGAGCGCAAGCCATGATAGACGCCCTTGAAATTGATATCGACCACCTGGTCCCAGGCTTCCGCGTCGGAGTCCTCGATGCGGGCGATCGGATCGATGACGCCGGCATTGTTGACCAGGATGTCGAGGCTGCCGAAGCTCCGGATCGCCTCAGCGACCGCGTTCTCGACATCGACATATTGCGCCACGTCGCAGGTCACGGCGAGCGCCCGGTCGCCGATGTCCGCGGCGATCCGCGCCGTGTCGCGCGTCGAGCGCGCCGCCAGAACCACATTGGCGCCGTAGCCCGCCATGATGCGGGCCGCCGCCTCGCCGATGCCGCGGCTTGCGCCGGTGATCAGGGCCGTCTTGCCGCTCAGATTGATGCTCATCCTTCATCCCCTTTTGCTGTCGCCTTGTTTGCAGGGGATGGGGCCGGCAATCAAGATGCGAATGTCGGGCCTGCCTGAAAAATACGCCACTGATCCGCGGTGGGTTCAGAGGCGGTGCGCCTCTGATGCAGTGCATTAATCTGGAAGTCTTGATATATATCTGGTGTGGCGCGCTTGTTTGCGGTATTCGGTGAGCACATTCAACGCCAGCCGTACGGAGCCTGTCATGAGCATCGTCATTCACCACAATCCCGGATGCGGCACCTCGCGCAATGTGCTGGAGATCATCCGCGCGTTCGCCGAGGAGCCGGTCGTCATCGAGTATCTCGAGACCGGCTGGACACGTGGCCAGCTGCAGGGCCTGTTCGCCGCCGCCGGCCTGACGCCGCGGGATGCGCTCAGGGTCTCCAAGACGCCGGCCGAGGAACTGGGGCTGACAGATCCGTCGGTCGGCGACGCGGCGATCCTCGACGCCATGATCGAGCATCCGGTGCTGGTCAACCGCCCGATCGTCTGCACGCCGAAGGGCGTGGCGCTGTGCCGGCCGTCGGAGGCCGTGTTCGCGCTGCTCGATGTCGCGCCGGGCGCGACCTACACCAAGGAAGACGGAGAGGTGATCACAGCGCCATGAAGGACGAAATGCCGAACATCGAACCGGAGAGCTTTCGGCTTCCGGACACTGAAAGTCTGGCCTTGCCCGGGGAGCCCGATCACCCGCCGCGCGTGCTGATGCTCTACGGATCGCTGCGCTCAAGGTCCTATTCGCGCTTCCTTACACTCGAAGCAAAACGGGTGCTGGAGGCGTTTGGCGCCGAAGTGCGGGTGTTTGATCCGTCCGGGCTGCCGCTTGTTTCCGACGATGCGGAAGCCCATCCCAAGGTGCTTGAACTCAGGGAGCTGTCGCTGTGGTCGGAGGCCCAGGTCTGGTGCTCGCCCGAGCGTCACGGCGCCATGACCGGGGTGATGAAGACGCAGATCGACTGGCTGCCGCTGGCGCCGATCGGCGGCGTGCGTCCGACGCAGGGCCGCACGCTGGCGCTGATGCAGGTCAGCGGCGGATCGCAAAGCTTCAACACGCTCAACCAGATGCGCATACTCGGCCGCTGGATGCGGATGATCACCATCCCCAACCAGTCATCTGTCCCCAAGGCCTTCACCGAGTTCGAGGATGACGGAAGGATGAAGCCGTCGCCGTTCTACAACCGCATGGTGGATGTGATGGAAGAGCTGATCAAGTTCACGCTGCTCACGCGCGGTCGCTCCGCCTATCTGGTGGACCGCTATTCCGAGCGGGTGGAGAGCGCGGAGGAGCTGTCCAAGCGGGTCAATATCCGCTCGATCTGACAAGGATTGCCAGAGCCCGGTTTCGATCCGTCAGCGTTTGTCCGGATTTCCCGATCCGGTCGTCGCGCCGGACTGTTGCCTGCGCGCCGACCAGGTGGCGGCGATATCGTCGGCCAGGCTCTGGCCCGAGGCCTGCCGCCAGGTGTCAGCGTCCGCCTTGATGTAGTCGACGAATTCAAGGCCGGATTCATGCCGAAGTGCGGCAACCGCCACGCGGTCCGGCAGGATGGTGCGGACGCCATAGATCTCCTGGACCGGCAGCTTGAGCTCGGGCATGACCCGGTGAATGAGTTCGGTGCAGAAGGTGCAGTCGGGCGAGTCCACGTCGAACAGAAAATCGAAATCCGTTCCGATCGCATCGAAGTAAGCCCGTGCAACCTGCCTTTGCCGGGCCAGGCTGGCGAAGCTCGGGCGGAGAATGACCACCCGGTCGGTGTTAAGCGCCACCGACGGGGAAGACAGGTGCACGCCTTTCGCATCCGCCTCGATGAAGATCCGGTCTGCCTCGATGCCCGCGGCATGGGGGCGGACTTCCGCCAGGGACCAGACGCCAAGCTTCTCGAGCTCGGACCGCGTTCCCAGATAGATCGCGGCGTGGCCGAAGAGGCCGGGGATCGTCTGGCCGGACTTGCGGCCCTTCGAGCTGACCAGGACAATGTCCAGCGGCCGGATTTCCGCGAGAATGGCGTCCTGTGCGGCCTGTTTCGATTTGAGATGGCCGCCGCGCCAGGCGATGTGGCTGAGCACTGTGCCAAGCGGGGGCGCAATAGTACGCGCCACATCGACAAACCAGCGCGGGTAATCCTCCATGTCGGTGCAGCACTGTGCCAGGCCGGTTTGCGATGTCGAGCTGGCGGTGGGGCGGGGAGCGGACTGCGTGCAGCCTTGCGTCGCCAGGGCCAGCACGAGCAGGGCCATGAGGAGGAGCGGATTTTTGCAGGGCATCATTGCTTGCGGGCCAGCAGCACGGTGTGAAACCCGCAGTTCGGGTCCTGCCGGACGAACGCGACGATGCGAAGTCCCAGCCCTTCGAGCACCGCTTTATACTCCGTCAGGGAAAGGCTCGAATGGTACACCGGTTCATCGCCGACGCAGCCCGCCACTTCGCCCGCCTCGGGGCCGACTGTCAGCATCAGGGCACCCCCGGGCTCGAGATGCGAAGCCAGGCGCACCAGCGTCGTGCGCTGCTCCTGTGGCGTCAGGTGGAAGAAGCTGTCCCAGCCAATCACGCCATCGAAGGTTTCATCAAGATCGAGGTGCCGCAGGTCGGCCTGCCGCCAGTCGCCATCCGGACAGCGCTCATGCGCCAGATCGATCATCGCTTGCGCCGCATCGACGCCGGTGACGCGATGGCCGAGGCTCGACAGATATCGGGCGATCGGGTCTCCGCCGCCGCAACCCGCGTCGAGGATTTTCCCGCCGGGTGGCACCAGCGCGGCAAACCGGTCGAGCCAGGTTTTTTCAATCAGGACCTTGGTGCGGTCCGAGTCGAAGCGGGCGGCATTGCGCTCATAGACATCGACCGTCCGCGTGGCCAGCTCAGCGAGCGGCGTGGTGTTCGTTGCATGCATCAGGTCCACACGGATCAGGACCTGGAGGCATTGCTGTAGCGGAAATTGTCCATATCGGCCTCGATCCGGCGGAGCTCCGACTGCAGCCGGCCGGTTTCGCGCTCCATGTCGCGGATCTTCCAGCGGTTGGCGTCGATCCTGCTGTAGGCCTCGCGCGGATCGGCCTTGGCGGTCCGGATCAGTTCCTCGTCGTCCCTGATTTCCTGCTCGACGGCGCGAATGCGCGATTCAAGGCTGCTGATCTCGCTTTTCTTCTGGTGATGGATGCGGCCGAGGTCATAGCCCTCGCGAAAGCCGGCATCGAGCTCGATCGGGCAGACATTGGCGTAGGACTTGCCCTGGCTACCGACGGTCAAGCCGTTGAGCGGGGTACAATAGCGCGGCAAGCCCTGCTGGTAACCCTGGTACCAGAGTGTCTGGTCGGCCGCGACGCCGGCCTTGGTGCAGGCCTTGACGTGTCTCGCAAACCGATCCTGAGGGTTGTAGCCGGCAGCCCCGTCCTGCTCGCCGATCACCCGCCAGTCGGCAACGGCGCATTCTTCCTTGGACATTGTCTGGCACGATGTGAGCAGAGCGCTCAAAACCATGAGCATTCCAATACGCAACTTCATTTCCGCCCCCGCAAAAACCGTGGGATAAGCCTGTGCTTGTTCCCTTCTCCAAGTCACCATAGCCAAGCTTCCGGAAATCGAAAAGACCTGTTTTGGCGCTGCCTCCCGAAAGCAGATGTCCTGCTTTCGGGAGGCTTTTCGCTCCGGTCGAACCGCCTTCTCAGGCGGCCCGGATTTCTACTCCGCGGCCTGCTTGGCCATCGGGTTGTTGGGGTGCGTGGTCCAGTTGGCGTAGCGCGAATCGATCGGCCTGCCGGTGCGCGGGTCGGAGCCCTCGGTCATTTCCACCATGGTGATACAGTCATCGACCGGGCAGACATTGACGCAGAGATTGCAGCCGACGCACTCGTCGTCCATCACCTCGAAATGCCTGACCCCGTCGACCATCGCCGTGATCGCCTGGTGCGAGGTGTCCTCGCAGGCGATGTGGCAGCGGCCGCACTTGATGCACAGGTCCTGGTCGATCCTCGCCTTGGTGATGTAGTTCAGGTTGAGATATTGCCAGTCGGTGACATTTGGGACCGCGCGGCCCTGGAAATCGGCGATGGTCTCGTAGCCCTTCTCGTCCATCCAGTCAGACAGTCCCGCCGCCATTTCCTGCACGATCTTGAAGCCGTAGGTCATGGCCGCGGTGCAGACCTGCACCGTACCGCAGCCGAGTGCGATGAACTCGGCGGCGTCGCGCCAGGTCTGCACGCCGCCGATCCCGGAAATAGGCAGGCCACGGGTCTCCCCGTCGCGGGCGATCTCGGCCACCATGTTGAGCGCGATCGGCTTGACCGCCGGGCCGCAATAGCCGCCATGCGAGCCCTTGCCGTCAATGGTCGGCATCGGCGCAAAATTGTCGAGATCCACCGAGACGATCGAGGAGATGGTGTTGATCAAGGACACCGCGTCCGCCCCGCCGGCCTTCGCCGCGCGCGCCGGATAGCGGATGTCGGTGATGTTGGGCGTGAGCTTCACGATCACCGGCATCTTCGAATAGTGCTTGCACCATTCGGCCACCATCTGGATGTATTCGGGCACCTGGCCGACGGCCGAACCCATGCCGCGCTCGCTCATGCCGTGCGGGCAGCCGAAATTCAGCTCGATGCCGTCGGCGCCGGTGTCCTCGACGCGCGGCAGGATCGCCTTCCAGCTTTGCTCCTCGCAGGGCACCATGATCGACACCACCATCGCCCGATCGGGCCAGCGCTTCTTGACCTCCGCGATTTCCCTGAGATTGACCTCGAGATCGCGGTCGGTGATCAGCTCGATGTTGTTGAGCCCCAGCAGCCTGCGGTCCGGCCCCCAGATCGCGCCATAGCGCGGGCCGTTGACGTTGACGACGGGCGGTCCTGCTTCGCCAAGTGTCTTCCAGACGACGCCGCCCCAGCCCGCCTCGAAGGCGCGCTCGACATTGTAGGCCTTGTCGGTGGGCGGGGCAGACGCCAGCCAGAAGGGGTTGGGGGACTTGATGCCGATGAAATTGGTGGAAAGGTCAGCCATGATATCTCTTCCTCCGTCAAGCCATCAGGGCTTTGTGAATGCTCTGAGCTGCGATCTTGCCGTCCTCGACGGAGACCACGGTCAGGTCTTCGCCGCCTGCGACGCAGTCGCCGCCGGCCCAGACCTTCGGGTGCGAGGTGCGGCGGTCGTCGCTGACGCGGATGCGGCCCCTGTCGAGCTCGATCGGAGCGCCTGCGAGCGGACCCGCATCCGGCGTCTGGCCGATGGCCTTGAACACCTGATCGGCTTCCAGCGTCACCAGTTCGCCGGTGCCCGCAAGCTTGTCCTCGGCGTCGAGCGCGGTCTTTTCGAGCGTGATGGCGAACACGTCGCCTGCGGAGACATGCAGGCTCTTGGGCGCCAGCCAGTGGCGAATGACGACGCCATGGGTCTGGGCCAGTTCCTGCTCGTAGAGCGAGGCGTTCATCTGCTCCTGGCCGCGCCGGTAGGCGATGGTCACCTCCTCGGCGCCGAGCAGCTTGGACTGGATCGCCGCGTCGATGGCGGTCATGCCGCCGCCGAGAACGACAACCCGCCGTCCCACTTCAAGCAGCGACAGATCCTCGGCCTGGCGCAGCACGCCGATGAAATCGACGGCGTCGATCACGCCCGCAGCGGTCTCTCCCTCAAGCCCGAGCGCATTGACGCCTGGCAGGCCGAGACCCAGGAACACCGCGTCGAAATCGCTGGCCAGCTGATCGAGCGTCACGTCGCGGCCGAGCGCCTTGCCGGTCTCGATGCTGATGCCGCCGATCTCAAGGATGAAGTCGACCTCGTCCTGGGCGAAGTCATTGGTCGTCTTGTAGGCGGCGATGCCATATTCATTGAGCCCGCCGGCCTTCTCGCGCGCCTCGTAGATGGTGACGTCGTGGCCGAGGCTTGCAAGCTTGTGGGCGCAGGACAGGCCGGCAGGCCCGGCGCCGATGACGGCGATCTTCTTGCCGGTGGGCGCTGCGCGGGTGAAGGGGTGGGGCTGTTCGCGCTCCATGTAGGTGTCGGTGGCGTGGCGCTGGAGCAGGCCGATCTTGACCGGCTTGCCTTCCGCGATCTCGCGCACGCAGACCTCTTCGCAGAGCGTTTCCGTGGGGCAGACGCGGGCGCACATGCCGCCCAGAATGTTCTGCTCGAAGATGGTCTTGGCCGCGCCCACCGCATTGCCGGCCTGGATCTTGCGAATGAACATCGGAATGTCGATCGAGGTCGGACAGGCCGTCATGCATGGCGCATCGTAGCAGAAATAGCATCTGTCGGCTTCCACCAGCGCCTCATGCGGCGTCAGCGGCGGATGGATGTCGGAGAAATTGTCGGCATAGTCGGCGCTCGACAGGCGGTGCGCCTTCACGTCGCCGGATTGGGTAGCTGTCATCGTCTGGACCCCTCGTTTTTCGAGATCTTCTTGTGCGGCCTGATGTGGCGCAACTCCTCAGTGTCGCCATCGCCGCGATGGAAGAATGAAACGGTTTGATCAAAAGGTCAAATTTTTTATCGGATGATAAATATTCAGCCCGTACGCTGCGGATTGCACTTCCCTGCGGGTCCGGTATTTATGCTCAAAACCGGAGATTTGCCGTGACCGATTACCCGATAGCTGATTATGACGATGCCTATGCCAATGGCGCCTATATTGAAGGCGCGGCCGATTATCCGCCGCGATGGGCGGCGCAGGCGCAGGCGTTCCGTGATGGTCTGTCGGCATCGGGACGGGCGCGGCTGGATCTCGCCTACGGCTCCGGACCACGCAACCGGCTCGATCTGTTCCTGCCGGAAGGCGAGCCCGAGGGTCTCGCGGTGTTCGTTCATGGCGGCTACTGGAAGGCGTTCGACAAGTCGGTCTGGTCGCATCTGGCGGCCGGGCCTTTGGCGCATGGTCTCGCGGTGGCGATGCCGGGCTACACGCTTTGCCCGGACAACCGCATTGCCGGCATTGGCCGGGAAATCGCCGACGCGGTGAGCTTCGCCGCCAGCGAGGTCGACGGTCCGATCCGGCTGACCGGCCACTCCGCCGGCGGGCAGCTGGTGACCCGAATGATCAGCGGGACGGCGCTTCTGCCCGAAGCAGTTCTTGTCCGGGTGGCGGGCGTCACCTCGATCTCCGGGGTTCACGATCTCCGGCCGATCATGAAGACCGCGATGAACGAAACGCTGCATATCGACAGGGATGAAGCCCAGTCGGAAAGCCCGGTGCTGCTCGCGCCGCTTGCGCCGGTTCCGGTGATGGCCTGGGTGGGAGCTGCAGAGCGGCCGGAATTCGTCCGCCAGAACCGGGCGCTCTACGAGATGTGGCGCGGCTTCGAGACGCCCATGTCCGTGCATGAAGAGCCGGGCAGGCATCATTTCGACGTGATCGACGGTTTGGCGGATCCGGAGCACCCGCTGTGCCGGGCGTTTCTGGGTCTCGACGGGCAGGCCTAACCGGAGCGCGTTCATCTGGTGACGCGAGGGGTGGGGGTTTAAACATTTGTTCAGGCCGACGGCCTAGTTTCGGGCCGAAAGCCCCTGCAGTGCGGCCATCAGGGCCGTTCAGTCCCGCTCACGCAATCCGGACAACCGCCATGTCGCACCCAAAGGCCATGATCGGCCTCCTTGCCCTGCTGGCCTCGCCCGCCGTCCCAACTGCCGCTCGGGCGGCCGAGCTGCTGCCCGATCCGGCGTTCACGCAGACCGCGCTGGCCGGCGAGTGGTGGCACACCTCCAACATCACATTCGACTATAGCCCCGGCGCGCTGTGCGGCGTGGTGGAAGGCGGCACGGCCGAGCCGTGGGATGCGATTGTCGGCTTCAACGGCATCAGCCTGACCAGGGGCGAGCAGTACCGCCTGTCGCTCACCGCGTCGGGCAGTCCCGATGGACCGATGCGCGCACTGGTGCAAAAGGCGAGCGAGCCCTGGACGCCGGAGGCTGAAATTGTCCGCAGGCTGTCTGCCGACCAGCAGGAGCTGAGCGAAGCTTTCACGGCAGGCGAGACCCGCGATCAGGCGCAACTCGTGTTCCAGCTTGGCGGCTCGGAGACGGCGTGGCGCTTCTGCCTGCATTCAGCCTCGTTGCTGAGCGGCGCGGATGCGGCAACGGAGGCAGCGGCAGAAGCCAACTCCGCGATCCGGGTCAATCAGACCGCCTATTTCCCCGACGGGCCCAAGCGCGCCACCATGGTGCAAGACGGCGATTCCCGGCTCGACTGGAGCCTTGTGTCGGCTTCCGGCGAGACCGTGGCGTCGGGCAAGACCGCGCCGCATGGATTCGATGCCTCGTCCGAACTTGTGGTTCAGACAATCGATTTCAGCGAGTTTTCCAAACCTGGCGACGGCTACCGCCTGGTTGCGGGCGGCGAAACCAGCCCGCCGTTTTCGATCTCGGCAGGCGCCTATGCCGCGTTGCGCAGCGATGCGCTGTCCTATTTCTACAAGGTGCGCAGCGGCATCGAGATCCGCGACGATCTCGCAGGCGAAGGCTATGGCAGGCCTGCCGGGCACCTGGGCAAGGCGCCCAACCGGGGCGATACGTCGGTTGGCTGTCTCGACACGCGAACCGCGCGCAAGATCCATGGTGAGGCCTGGAGCTGCGGCTACAGGCTCGATGTCGCGGGCGGCTGGTACGACGCGGGCGATTTCGGCAAATACGTGGTCAATGGCGGTATTGCCACGGCGCAACTGCTCGGCGTCTACGAGCGGGCGCTGAATTTCGGCGGCGGGTCGTCGCCGGCTCTGGCCGACAGCCTGCTGCGCATTCCTGAGGCCGGCAACGGCGTTCCCGACATTCTCGACGAAGCCCGCTGGGAGCTCGATTTCCTGATGTCCATGACCGTGCCGGAGGGAGAGCCCCTGGCCGGCATGGCGCATCACAAGGTGCATGGCACCGGCTGGCCGTCGGGTCCGCTGCTGCCGCATCGCGACCGGGAGGTTCGGGTTCTGCACCGGCCCTCGACGGCGGCGACGCTCAACCTGGCGGCCGCCGCAGCGCAAGGCGCGCGGCTTTTCGCTTCAGCCGACAAGGCTTACGCCGACCGCCTGCTGGCCTCGGCCATCCGTGCCTACCAGGCTGCGGAAGCCCATCCGGCGCTCCATGCGCCCTACACCGACGGCAGCCATGGGGGCGGGGACTATCAGGACGATGATGTGTCCGATGAATTCTACTGGGCGGCGAGCGAGCTGTACCTCACCACCGGAGACGCGGTGTGGCTGACGCGCGCCGAGGCCTCTCCGCACTGGTCGGGCCTTGTGTTCCATCCCGAGGGGATAAGCTGGCGCGCTGTGGCGGGCCTCGCCCGTCTCCAGCTCGCCTCGGTGCCGTCCAGCCTGCCCGAACGTGATCTCACGGAGATTCGCGTCTCGGTGACGAAGGCGGCGGAGGCCTATCTGCAGGTGCAGAGCCGGGAAGGCTTCGGCTTCATGTACAGGCCCGACAACGGGTTTGGCTGGGGCTCGAACCAGTCGCTGATCCAGAACATGATCGTCGTCGCCACCGCCTACGACATCACCGGCGACACACGCTACCTGCAGGCGGTGCGCGAGAGCATGGATTACATCCTCGGGCGCAATGCGCTCGGGATCTCCTACGTGACCGGCTACGGCACCAGCTCTGCCCGGAACCAGTTCTCCTACATGTTCGCGGCCTCCACCGACCCGTCCTTCCCGCCGCCCCCAAAAGGCGCGTTGGCGGGCGGACCCAACAGCGGCCTGGCCGACGATTACGCCATCAGTAAACTCGAGGGATGCGCGCCGCAGGCTTGCTACATCGATGATTCCCGGTCGTTCTCCACCAATGAGATCGCCATCAACTGGAACGCGCCGCTCGCCTGGATTGCGTCCTTCCTGGCCGATGCGAGATAAGGCCAAAAGTGTGTCCAGATCCAAGGCAACCGCATCTTAACGCGGGCAGGCTAGGGTCTGGCACAACTCTTCGCCGGGACGTGACACCCATGACCAAGATCGCCCTGATCGGCACAGGCTTCGTCGCCGATTACTACATGACGACGCTCGCCAATTATCCCGAGCTTGAGCTCGCCGGGGCCTGGGATCACGATTCCGGGCGGCTGGGCGAATTCTGCCGGTTTCACGACGCGCGCGCTTATGGCTCGCTCGCCGAGTGCCTGGGCGATCCTGACGTTGCGATCATTGTCAATCTGACCTCGCCCGAAAGCCATTACGTGCTCAATTCCGCAGCCTTGAGCGCAGGCAAGCATGTCTATTGCGAAAAACCCTTGGGGATGACCTTCGAGGAAGCGCGAGAGGTCGTGGATCTCGCCGCAAGCAAGGGACTGACAATCTGCGCAGCACCCGCCAATGGATTGTCGGACGCCAAGGAACTGACTGCCGACCTGATCGCCTCAGGACGCATCGGGACGCCGCGGCTCGCCTATGCCGAGATGGAAGACGGCCCGGTGTTCAGGGACAACTGGTCCGACTGGCGCTCCCGATCCGGCGCGAAGTGGCCCGGGCTGCACGAGTTCGAGATCGGCTGCACGCTCGAGCATGCCGGCTATGGCCTGTCCTGGCTGGTGTCGCTGTTTGGCGCGGTCGGGAAGGGCCAGGCCTTTTCCGCGCTGACATTCCCCGACAAGGGCCCGGGCATGGAAGGCCTTGTGCTGGCGGCGGACTTCTCCGTCGGCTGCCTGTCCTTCCGCTCGGGCGTGACCGCGCGGCTGACCTGCGGACTGGCCGCGCCGCGCGACCGCTCGCTTACAATCGTTGGCGATGAGGGAACCATCGTGGTGCGCGATCTGTGGGATGACCGTTCGCCGGTGCATCTGAGCCGCTTCGATGGCAAACGGCCGCTGCTGCAGCGGCTGGCGGGGCGCTTCGAGCGTAAGCGCGGCCGGGTATTGCCGCTGAGGCTCACCCATGGCCGGCCGGTTGCCTATCCGGCGCGTCCGAAGGCACTCAAGCTTTCCGCGTTCCCGTCGCAGATTGATTTTGCGCGGGGAATCGCGGCGATGGCGAGGGCGATCGATGCAGGGGAGACGCCGTTCTTTTCCGGCGAACGGGCACTGCATCTGACCGAACTGGCGCTGGCGCTGAATGAAGGCGCGGGCAGCTTTACGCCTCGATCCGGTTTTTGAGTTTTACGGCTTCCAGCTTCCCGCCGGCGGCGCTGACAGCACGGAATCGATGATGCGCAACGTGGCGATGGTGTCGTCGAGATTGTTGTCCGGCTCCTCGCTCATGCCTTGGCGGATGGCGTCGGAGGCGGCTTCGATCTCGAACTGAAGACCTGATCCTGCAAACGGAAAGCCGTGGCGGATGATCCCGGGAATCGGCATCCGCTGCAACAGTTTCCGGCGGATGCGGCCAGCCGTTTCGCCGGGCTGGATGAGATCGGCGAGAACCCGCGAGGGGTAGACGCCGAAGCCTGAGGCCTTGATGAACAGGGGGCCAATCACCAGGACCCCCTTGTCGCCTTCGATGATCATGCGGTTTGATCGGTTGCGGTCAAAGCCGCAGTAGAGCTCAGCCTCAATGCCGCCAAAGCGCATGCGAAGGGCGGCCTTCATGTCGACGCCTGATGGCGCCGCGATCCAGGATCCTTCGACGTCGTCCGGGTCGCCAAGCAAAAAGCGCGCCAGCGAGACCGGATAGACACCGAGATCATGCAGCGAGCCGCCGCCCTGCGCCGGGTTGAAAAAACGGCTTTGCGGATCGAAGGCTTGCTTCCAGCCGATATCCGCCTCCAGCCTGCGGATTTCGCCAATCACACCATCGGCGAGTGCTTTGCGCGCGGCCTTGATCGCGGGCAGATAGCGGCTCCACATTGCTTCCATGACAAAGGCGTCGGCGGCTCGCGCCGCGGTCCGGATTTCCAACGCTTCCTCAAGGCTGGCGGTGATCGGCTTTTCGATCAATGCGGGCATGCGGGCTGCGATGCACTCCAGCGCCTGGGCGTGATGGGCCATGTTCGGGGTGGCGATGTAGACAGCGTCGACGGCCTGCGAGCCAATCATCGCGGTGAGCGAGCCATGGGATGCGACATCGGAATGGCGGCGCGCAAACTCGTCAGCCTTTGTCGGATCGCGCGAACACACTGCGGCGAGTGCCGCACCTTTCGCGTGATCCATGTCGGCCGCGAATTGCCGGGCGATGGCCCCGGTCCCGGCGATGCCCCAACGGATGGTCTTGAGCTGTGTCATGCCCCGATGTTATGCCACCACCGGTAAAGGCCCGGTTAGCTCGCGGCTCACCAGGGCAGGACGTCGCCGCGATAGTCGAAGAACCCGCCCGTCTGGGACGGGGCGAGCCGGTCGAGGACACCCAGCAGCAGCTCTGCCGTTTCCTGCGGGGTCCGCACCATCAGCCCGCTCTTGGCAAAGCCCGAGGACAGCCCGGTGTCGACGGTGCCAGGATGCAGCGCCACGCACAGCGCCTCGGGCCGCTTGCGCGCCAGTTCGATCGCCGCGCTGTGGACGAACTGATTGAGCGCAGCCTTGGACGCGCGGTAGCTGTACCAGCCGCCAAGGGCATTGTCGCCGATCGACCCGACCTTGGCCGACAGCGTGGCGAAAACCGATTTTCCATCCTTCGCAAGCAGCGGCAGGAAATGCTTCATCAGCAGGGCCGGGCCGAGGGCATTGATCGCAAAGGCGTGGGCCATGTGCGAAGGCGTGATCGCTGACAGCGTCTTTTCGGGCTTGAAGCCGCAGCCGTGCAGGAAGCCGGTGGCATCGAACACCAGCCTGAGGTCAAGCCCGCTGTCCTTGACCGCGGCGGCCGCACGAAGGATGGTCTGCTCATCGGTAAGATCGATATCCGGCTCCGAGGCGCGGGAGAAGCCGGTCACACGGGCAAAGCCCCCGGTTTGCTGCAGGGCCTCGACCATGGCTTCGCCGATGCCGCCCGTGGCGCCGACGACAACCGCAAGTCCGCCGCTTTTCAGGCTCTCCATGCTGCGTTTCCGGCTTGGCGCTTCGTTCCAATGATGATCATATGCTGCATGGGGTCACCCCTGTTTGGCGTGCAGCAATGCCACGGCGACGTGAGCACCGCAAGGTGGCCGGTGACCGGCACAAGGTCTGTGCAAGTTTAGATGTGCACTGTCGCTTCGACCGGCGGCATGGCGGGGCGTTCCCTGCTGTCGCTTGACGGGCGTTGTCTCCGCCGGACAACGCCCGTCTGTCGTTCCGGAATGGCTCCGATCACCGCTCCTGCAAGAATTAGCCAGTGATAAATTGCTAATTTCAGCCGCGCAGCCTTAACCGTGAATTAAAGTTTAATGCCCATTTGTTGTATCCAACGGGAACCAACATGTTGTTGTTTCCAAAGGAGACAATCATGGCAATATTCAAGACCACCCTCGCCGCAGCTGCCGTATCTATGGTGCTTTCGCCGGCATTCGCGCAAACCGCGAAGCCCGATGTCCACAGCCTCGTGACAGCCGCGGTGGTGGCCGACATGCGGCAGTGGATCGATACCGAGATTGTCCGCGTTTCGATCAAGGCACAGAATGACCGGTACCAGAAGCTGAGCCAGGGCGAGATTGATGCCCTGGACGAGCAGTGGGTCGCCGAGCGCGAAAGCGAGGACAAGCCGCTGATCGCTGCCACGCTGTCAAATCCGCTTTCCATTTATCTGACCCGTTTGCAGGGCAGGTCGCTTGGGCTCTATGCCGAAATCTTCGTGATGGATCAGAACGGTCTCAACGTTGGCCAGAGCTCGATCACCGGGGACTTCTGGCAAGGCGACGAGGCAAAGTTCCAGAAGACCTACGATGTTTCCAGCGACGCGATCTTCATCGACGAGCCGGAATGGGACGACGAGTCCAGGATCTGGCGCGCGCAGGTGAATTTCACCGTGACCGACGCCGACACCACAACGTCGATCGGCGCCGTGACCATGGAAGTCAATCTCACAGAGCTGCAGCGGCGGTCATCGCCCGGCGCGTGATCCGATAAATCCATTCGCGCGGTGGAAGTCCAGACTGTCTGAACCGCGATCTCGAAGACACAACAGGACGTACATCATGCTCAAGAACCTATCCGTCAGTACAAAGGGCTTTGCGGCTTTCGCAATTCTCGCCTTCATCGCCATCGCTGCCTCCGGCTTCATCTACACGCGGGCGGTCACGGTCAACACTCTGGTCGAGCACAGCCAGAACATGGCCCAGCTGTTGAACGAAACGAACGAACTTTCGGATCATGTCAATGAAGCCAATCTTGACCTCAAGAACTTCCTGCTGACAGGTAATCGCGATTTCGTCACCGCCTACGAGACCGAAATCAGCCAGATCGAGACGCAAATCGGTATGCTGGAGACGCTTTATGCGCAGCACGCAGCCAAGGAGCTTCCGCTACTCAATGAAGCCAAGGCCGCAATCGCCGATTGGCGCGCTTCGATTGTTGACAGGCAGATCCTGTTGATGCGTGACCCGATGACCGTCGAACTGGCGCGGGCCCTGGAACTGACCGGAATCGGCGCCGGGATTTTGGCCGAATTCGACGCCAAGATCGCAACCATCGTCTCGGACGTCCAGCAGGATTCCGCTGCTGCGGCAACCGAAGTCAACTCGGCGATAACCGCTGTTGAATTCATTGCCTTGGGCGCGTCCATCCTTGTGGCGCTTGCGGCGGCCCTCATGGGCTTCCTGAACTTCCAGCTGGTTTCCCGTCCGCTGGGCCGGCTTGCGGATGTCACCGCACGGCTTGCCAAGGGCGAGCTCGATGTCGCCATCGACAAGGGCGGCAAGGACGAGATCGGCAACATGGCGGCCTCGATGCAGGTCTTCCGCGAAGCCGCAATCGAGAACCGCCGCCTGCAGGCCGATGCGGAGTCCAACCGCAAGCAGGCCGAGGCCGATCGCATTGCCGCCCAGGAACGCGCCGAAGCCGATGCCGCGGCGCGCCTGAAGGTGGCCACATCCGGCCTTGCCGCCGGCCTGAAGCGCCTTGCCGCAGGCGATCTCTCGTTCCAGCTCAACGAGCCGTTCGCTCCCGATTTCGAAGCCTTGCGTCACGACTTCAACCAGTCGGTCAAGCAATTGGGCGCCACCATGGGCTCGATCACCGACAGCGTGTCGGTGATGGAAACCGGCACCCGCGAAATCGCCAATGGCACCGACGATCTGTCCAAGCGCACGGAGCGCCAGGCTGCGGCGCTCGAGGAAACCGCGGCTGCGGTCGAGGAAATCACCGCCAATGTGGCGAACTCGACCAAGCGCACCGACGAGGCCCGCGGCGTGGCGTCTCAGGCCAATTCCTCGGCCACCCAGTCGTCCGAGGTTGTCGGGCAGGCCGAAGAAGCCATGCGCCGCATCGAGGAAAGCTCGAAGCAGATCTCCAACATCATCGGCGTGATCGACGAGATTGCGTTCCAGACCAACCTGCTGGCGCTCAATGCCGGTGTCGAGGCGGCGCGCGCCGGGGAAGCCGGCCGGGGCTTTGCGGTCGTGGCCCAGGAAGTGCGCGAACTCGCGCAACGCTCGGCCAACGCTGCCAAGGAAATCAAGGAGCTGATCCACAACTCGTCGACCGAGGTTTCGAGCGGCGTTGATCTGGTTCGCCGGGCAAGCGAGGCCCTGCGCACGATCGGCGGCTTCATCACCGAGATCAACACCCACATGGATGCGATCGCGATTTCCGCCAAGGAGCAGTCGACCGGACTTTCCGAAGTCAACCAGGCCGTCAATCAGCTGGACCAGACGACCCAGCAGAATGCCGCGATGGTGGAGCAGTCCAATGCCGCCTCGGCCGAACTGGCCGCGGAAGCCGGCAAGCTGCGCGAACTGATCTCGCAGTTCACGATCAACGGATCAGCCTCGGCGCAGTCCGCCGCGCTGCATTCGACGGCCCGGACCATGGCTCAGGCAGCTCAACCGGCGAACCGCCAGCCGGCAGGCCGGGCCCACACCCAGATGCGCACGCAGGGCAATGCGGCGCTGGCGCAGGACACCTGGGAAGAATTCTGAGCCCAGTCTGGCAATAGAGAGATCCAGGCAGCCCGCTTCTCACGAGGCGGGCTGTTTGCTTTGCACTTCAGTCTTTCGGAAAATCCGGCTTCCAGCGCGCCATCAGCGCGGAATTGGTGACGACGCTGACGGATGAGAACGCCATGGCCGCACCGGCAAAGACCGGCGGAAGAATTCCGAAGGCCGCCAGCGGAATGCCGATCAGATTGTAGACAAAAGCCCAGCCGAGATTCTGCCTGATGGTGCGCCTTGTCCTGGCCGCCACATCGAGGGCCGCGGCGACAAGGCGAAGATCGGGGCGCATCAGGGTGATGGCGGCGGCTTCGCGTGCGGCATCGGCGCCGCCGGCCATGGCGATTCCCAGATTGGCCGCAGCCAGTGCCGGCGCGTCATTGAGGCCGTCGCCGACAAAGGCCACATGGCCGCCGGTGGTCTTGGCAAGCTCACGGATGGCATCGAGCTTTTCGCCCGGCAGCAGTCCGGCGCGGACGTCGGAGACATTCGCCTCCCTCGCAATTGTACGGGCGGCGGCTTCATTGTCGCCAGTCAGCATGATGGTCGCGAGCCCGCGGGCGGCGAGATCGGCGAGCGCCTGGCGCGTATGCGGGCGGATCTGGTCGGCAAGGCCGATCACGCCCAGCAACCGGTCATCTGCGGCAACCCAGGCCAGGGTGCCCGCGCCTTCCGGCAGGGATATGGCGCCGGCGCGGCTGGTGTCGATGCCGGCTTCATTCAGAAACCGTTCGGATCCGACACGCAGCGTCGCGCCGTCGTGCAGGCCCTCAAGACCGCGACCGGGTATGGCCCGGATTGCGGTCGCTGCCGATACAGGCACGCCGTCGGCTTGCGCGCGGGAGACAATGGCGCGGCCGAGCGGATGCTCGCTGGCTGTTTCGAGGGAAGCGGCCAGGCGCAGCAGATCGGTTTCGCTCACGCCTTCGACCGGATGCAGCCCGGAGACTTCCGGCGCGCCCATGGTCAGCGTGCCGGTCTTGTCGAAGGCAATGGCCCTGATGTCGGTGGCGCGTTCGAGCGTTTCGATGTCCCGGATGAGAATGCCGGCCTTTGCCGCGGCACCTGTTCCCGCGACAAGGGCGGTGGGCGTCGCAAGGCCAAGCGCGCAGGGGCAGGCGATCACCAGGACCGCCACCGAGGCGACCATGGCGGTTTCGAAATCGGAGCCTGCCAGCATCCAGCCGGCGAGCGTCGCAAGCGCGATCACCAGGATCACAGGGACGAAGACCGCCGAGATCCGGTCGACGAGCTTTTGCACCGGCGCATGGCCGGACTGGGCTTCTTCGACCAGGCGGGTCATGCGGGCAAGCCGCGTGTCGGCGCCGACGGCGCGCACCTCGACCTCGAGAACGCCATCGGTGTTGGTGGTGCCGGTGATCACCAGGTCTCCGGGCCCGCGCGCCACCGGCATGCTTTCGCCCGTCACCATGGCCTCGTCCAGCGAGGACTGTCCGGTCAGGATCACGCCGTCGGCGGCCACCCGCGCGCCCGGCCTGATCAGGATCTTGTCGCCGGCCATGAGCTGTTCGACCGGGACGGTGCGCACCGTGCCATCGGCGCTCTTGCGCTCAGCCGTATCCGGTTGCAGCCGCCCCAGCGCCCTCAATGCGCCGGCGGCGCCGGACTTGGCGCGGGTTTCGAGATACTTGCCGAGCATGATCAGCGTCAGGACGACGGCCGCGGCCTCGAAATGCAGATGCGACGCCATGTCGGAGCCATGGCCTGCATGCGGATCACCCCAGGTGTTGAGCATCACCCACAACGACCAGAGATAGGCAGCACCCGTGCCCAGGCTGACCAGCACGGCCATGTTGGCCGATCCGCCACGCAATGCAGCCGTTGCCTCGCGCCAGAACCGGCTGCCCGAGACGGCCATCACGCCGGTCGCAAGCACCGCCTGCCAGATCGGCGAGATCCAGGCCTCGCCCAGTCCCGTCATCATCGGCAGCATGCCGATCACGATCGGAAGCGTCAGGGCTGCGGAAACCACGAGCCGGACCAGTGTCTGACGCTCGTCGGCGCGGCGTTGCGCCGCCTGGGCCTCATCGGCCTCGCGGTGGGCGGCGAAATCATCGCGCCTGAGCACCGCGCCAAACCCGGCGCGCCCGATGGCGTCCGCCAGGGTCGCGGGATCAAGGCCATCGCCCTCGATGTCCGCGCGCTCCAGCGCCAGATTGACACTCGCGCCGGAAACGCCCGGCTGGCGCGACAGCACCTTCTCGATGCGCGCGGAACAGCTGGCACAGGTCATGCCGGTGATGTCGAAGGTCACATGGGCGGGTTTGGCGGTCACCGGAGGGACCTCACGCCGGGGCGCCGGTCAAGTCGAACCCGCATTCCTCGATGGCGCTCTTGAGCGCATCAATCTGGTCTGGGCTCGCCACATCGGCGGTCAGTCGGGCGTTTTCCAGGCTGACGCTGACATTGGAAACCCCGTCAAGCGACCGGGTTGCCTTTTCGACCGAGCGCACGCAGCCGCCGCAATGCATGCCGTCAATATTGAGTGTAATGGTCATCCGTAGGGTCCTTTCCCTCACCATATGGGGAGGGGCAGGGGGGCTCGTCAAGCGCACATCGCCCCGACGATGCGGCACGGATCAGCGGCAGTATATGTCCGTAAGTGTCCGCAGCATCTTCAGCACGGGTTCGGAACTGATCGAATAATAGATCGCCTGGGCATCGCGCCGGGTCTTGACCAGGTTGCGGGTCCTGAGTTTGGCAAGGTGCTGGGAGAGAGCCGATTGGCTCAGATCGACCTTGTCGGCCAGAACCCCGACCTGCATCTCGCCCCGGGCGAGATTGCACAGAATCATCATCCGCTTCTGATTTCCCATTGCGGCCAGGAGGTCGGCGGCTTCCGCGGAATGCGCTTCCAAACGTTGCGAATCGATCATCAGATTTCTTTCGTATGGAGCCGGACCCGGTCCGGCTCAATGAATAAACTACCAATTAATCAAAAATTCATGTGTCGTATTTCGACCAAAAAACGTCTTCTGTACAGTCCTAATTTTCACGTGCGAGACGCGACAGCTCTGCCAATTTGGATCGCAATTCAGAGGCTTGGCTCAGGGGCGCGTCAAACTCGATGCGCAGCAGCTCGTCACCGTTGGCCAGATCGAGGCCCGCGCAATCGATGCCGCAGACCCTCCATCCGGCTTTCCTGGATTTGCCGAAAACCCTGGCGTAGAGATCGACCGCCTCGGAATGGTCCGCGTTCATGTGGGCGATGGCGCCGGGTTCAAGCTCGGCCACATCGGCAATCGCCGGAGAGGCGATGAGCAGGTCGGCGGCCTCCAGCACGAAGGCCTTGCCGAAGCCGCCATTGAGGCTCGCTGATTGCGGCGCCATGCGGAAGAAGGCGAAATCGGGGAAGTCGGCGTAAAGCGCCGCCTTGGGATGGCGGGCAATGAAGCGCGCCCGCATCCGGTCATGGGCGGGGTCATCCCTGGACATGCGCTCGGCGCGAGTGCGCAGGGTGATGCGGGGATGGGCGAGGGGATCGCCCTTGCCGGGCTCGCCAAAAAGCAGCGAGGCGCGCTGGTCGGCGATGAGCGCATCGGTGTGAACCGAGAGGCCGGAGACCAGGATCAGCGGCGCGCCGTCGACATCGGTTCCGGTCAGGACGCGGCTCGCGAAGGGAAACCCGGTTCCCGGCTCGAGCACGCCGATGGCGCCAAACCGCGCGCCGCGGATGAGGCGCCGGGCAAGCCGCCGCGCCGTCTGATCCGTATCGCGAATGGTTTTGACTGGCTCCTTCATGGTGCTATTTCGGCGCCATCCGGATTGCGCCGTCAAGACGGATGGTCTCGCCATTGAGCATGACGTTGCCGATGATGTGCATGGCGAGGCTCGCATATTCTTCCGGTTGCCCCAGACGGGACGGGAAGGGCACGGAAGCGCCGAGGCTGTCCTGGACCTCCTGCGGCATGCCGAGCAGCATCGGGGTGGCAAAGATGCCCGGCGCGATCGTCATGATGCGAATGCCGAAGCGGGCCAGCTCGCGGGCGATCGGCAGCGCCATGGCGTGCACGCCGCCCTTGGAGGCGGAATAGGCCGCCTGACCGATCTGGCCGTCGAAGGCGGCGACCGAGGCCGTCGAGATCACCACGCCGCGTTCGCCGTCGGCGAGCGGCTCGAGCTTCGACGCGCGGTCCGAGAACAGCCGCAGCATGTTGAAGCTGCCGATCAGGTTGACCTCGATGACCTTGCGAAACACGTCGAGATCATGCGGGCCTTCCCGGCCCACGACACGGACGGCTGGCGCAATGCCGGCGCAATTGATCAGGATCCGGGCTTCGCCATGGGCCTCGGCAGACCGGGCCAGCGCAGCCTCGGCAGCCTTGGCGTCTGAGACGTCGCAGGCAATGGCGAGGCCGCCGATTTCCTCGGCCACCTTTTCGGCCTGAGCCAGGTTGACGTCGAGCAACGAGACTTTCGCGCCGGCGCCGGCCAGCGCGCGCGCCGTTGCAGCACCCAGCCCGGAGCCTCCGCCGGTGACGATGGCGGTCTTGCCCTTAACTTCCATTTTGCTACTCCCAGAAACTGCTGTTCTTGATGTTCGATAGGTATGTGTTCAGCGACGATGCCGGGTCAGGCCCCGGACGATATCCTCGGCAGTGATGGAGCCCGCGACCGCGCCATTGTCAATAACGCCGATTGTTCCCTCGCGCCTGGCGAGCGCATCCATCACCTCGGAAAGCGGTGTATCCGGAGTGACCGAGGCCGACAGCGGCAATTGGCCGCGCGCGCCGCCCGGTCTCCCGGCTGTCATCACGTCGCGCGCCGAGAGCATGGCAATCGGGTTCATGTTGGCGACGAAATCGGCGACATACTGGTTGACCGGCGAGTTGACGATATCGCGCGGCGTGCCGCACTGGATGATGCGCCCGCCCTCCATGATGGCAATGCGGTTGCCGAGCTTCATGGCCTCGTCGAGATCGTGGCTGACGAAGATGATGGTCTTGCCCAGCCGCGACTGCAGTTCCAGCAACTCGTCCTGCAGCCGTGTCCGGATCAGCGGATCGAGCGCCGAGAAGGGCTCGTCCATCAGAAGGATCGGCGCGCCGGTGGCGAAGGCGCGCGCCAGGCCGACGCGCTGCTGCATGCCGCCGGACAGTTCGGCCACCATGCGGTCGGCCCAGTCCGACAGGCCGACCAGCGCCAGTTGTTCGCTGACCCGGGCGTCACGCTCGGCTTTCGGGACGCCGGATATCTCGAGGCCGAAGCCGACATTGTCGGAGACCGAGCGCCACGGCAGCAGTCCGAATTGCTGGAACACCATCGACACCGTATCCATGCGCAATTGCTTGAGCTGCTTGTCGTCACAGGCGGCGACATCGACGGTCTCCTCGCCGCAATTGACGATGAGGCTGCCGCGGCTGATCGGGTTCAGCCGGTTGACCGCGCGCAGAAGCGTGGACTTGCCGGATCCGGACAGGCCCATCAGCACCAGGATCTCGCCCTCGTCGACATCGACGGTGCAGTCATGCACGCCGAGCACGTCGCCGGTCAGTTCCTGGATTTCGGTGCGTGACTTTCCCGCGTCGGCCAATGCCAGGCTTTCGGCGGTCTTGTCGCCGAAGATGATGGAGACGTTCTGGATACGGACCGAGCCGCGATAGGCGTCAACGCTCATGAGGTGGCTCCGATGCGAACGCGGCAGATGCGGTCGAGGATGATGGCGAGGATGACGATGGCGATGCCGGCTTCAAGCCCGAGCGGGATGTTGACCGTGTTGAGCGCGCGCACCACCGGCTTGCCAAGCCCGTTGGCGCCGATCAGGGCGGCGATCACCACCATCGACAGCGACAGCATGATGCATTGGGTGAGGCCGGCCATGATGGTGGGGAGCGCTGCTGGCAGTTCCACCTTTCTCAGCAATTGCTGCTTCGAGGCGCCGAAGGCCATGCCCGCCTCGACCATCGGCCGGGGAACGGAGGTGATGCCCAGATAGGTCAGGCGGATCGGCGCGGGGGAGGCGAAGATGATGGTGACGAGCAGACCCGGAGCCAGGCCGAGGCCGAACAGGATCAGCACCGGGATCAGGTAGACGAAGGTCGGCATCGTCTGCATCAGGTCGAGAATTGGCTGCACATAGGTGTAGGCTTTGGGCCGATGCGCCAGCCAGATGCCGATCGGCACGCCGATCAGCATGGACATGAACGCCGCCGAGATCACCAGCACCAGGGTTTCGACGGTTTCCTTCCAAAGCCCCTGGTTGATGATGAAAAGCAGTCCCAGCACGATGCCGAGCGCCAGCTTCCAGGATTTCTGGATGCGCCAGCCGATCAGGGCGATGACAAGGACGAGGAGGACCGGCGGGAGCCACAGCAGGCCGTCGATCATGCTGTCGAGCAGGAATTTCAGGGAATCGGCAATGGCGTCGAAGATGAATTCGAAATTGTCGGTCAGGTAATTGAAGAAATTCCTTCCCCATTGCCCGACCGGAATCTTCCAGGCCGTCAAATAATCCGCAAGTCCATCCATGCCGTGTCCCCCGACGTAAAACCGGTCCGGGCCCATTTGAGCGGGCCCGGACCGGTATGCTTGGTCTTACATGCCGAGCTTGGCAGCCACGGCGGCGCTGGCGTCACCGCCATCGAAGGTGGTCACGCCGTCAAGCCAGGGCGTGACGGTGTCCGGATTGGCCTTGAGCCAGGCAAGACCGGCTTCGTTGGCGTCCTCGCCCTTGAGGATCGCGTCCATGATCTGGTTTTCCATGGTCAGCGAGAAGGACAGGTTCTTGATAAAGGTCCCGACATTCGGGCATTCCTCGGTGTAGCCGGCGCGCACATTGGTGTGGACGGTGGCGGCGCCAAAGCCGGACTCGCCCATGCCGTCAAGATAGGCGATCGACATTTCACCCATGATCGGGTGCGGGGTCCAGCCCAGGAATGCGATCCATTCCTCGTTCCTGATGGCCTTTTCGGCCTGCGACAGCATGCCGGCTTCCGAGCTTTCGACCAGTTCGAAGCCTTCCAGGCCGCTTTCCGGATCGGCAATCATCTCGAGCACGATGCGGTTGCCGTCATTGCCGGGCTCGATGCCGTAGATCTTGCCGTCGAACTTGTCCTTGAACTTGCCGATATCGGTCAGGCTCTTGACGCCGCCTTCAGCGGCATAGGTCGGCACCACAAGGCCGTAGCCTGCGCCGTCCAGGTTCTGGGCGACGGTCTCGACGGATCCATCATCGAGAAAAGGCTGTACGTCGGCTGCCATTGACGGCATCCAGTTGCCGAGGAAGACGTCCATGTCCTTGTTCTTGAGTGACTGGTAGGTCACCGGCACGCTCAGGACCTGGACCTCCTGTTCGTAGCCAAGGGCGTCGAGCACCACGCCGGCAACGGCTGTGGTGGCCTGAATGTCGGTCCAGCCGACATCGGCGAAGCGGACGGTCTTGCAGGATTCGGGATCCGCAGCCTGGACTGTTGCCGTTCCGGCGAACAGGATGGCTGCGAATGCGAGGGTCAGTTTGGTTTTCATGGTCGGTGTCTCCCGTGTTCCGATCGCAGAAACAACCACCTATGGACGGTGAACTCAACCCGCAAAGCCGTCAAAATATGTGGTGCATGCGAAAACGGTTGTTGAAAGCGGCGGCGCAGGGGTGGAGTTTATCCGCCCCGCTTGGCAATAGATACACGTTAATCAGCGGCCGGAAAGCCGTCACCGGAAATCAGGCGCGCGTCGCCCGGCTGACCGTGCACCACCGGCGAACAGCGGAGACCCGCCTTGGCAAAGCTGTATTTCAGCTATTCGACGATGAATGCGGGCAAGACGACGCTCTTGTTGCAGGCTTCCTACAACTATCGCGAACGCGGCATGCGCACCGTGCTGTTCATCGCCGCCTTTGACGACCGGGGCGGGGTGGGACGCATTGCCTCGCGGATCGGGCTCGATTGCGAGGCAATTCCGTTCCACCCCGCCGACGATCTGTTCCAGTCGCTGAGGGACTTGCAGGCGGATGGCGAAATCGCCTGTGCCTTTGTCGACGAGGCGCAATTTCTTACCGAGGCGCAGGTCTGGCAACTGGCGCGGGTGGCGGACCGGCTGTCGATCCCGGTGATGACCTACGGGCTGCGCACGGATTTCCGCGGCCAGCTGTTTCCGGGATCTCAGGCCCTTCTCGCCATTGCCGACGAACTTCGCGAGGTGCGCACGATCTGCCACTGCGGCCGCAAGGCAACGATGGTCGTGCGCATGGATGAGCAGGGCCGGGTGATCCGCGAGGGCGCCCAGATCGATGTCGGCGGCAACGAGAAATATGTGTCGTTTTGCCGCCGGCATTGGGACGATGTGGTCAATCCGGATGCAACATACTAAGGCCGTAATGGCCGTCCAGTGTAACGTGGAGACTAAATGCCGCTCCATTGCCTACCAAGTGCGCATTGCCCTTGACGGGCCAGGCGCTATAACAATGACCATCTGCAAACGTGAACGGAGACTGTTTATGCGCATATCCATTTCCATGTTGTTTGGCGCCGTCGTCGCGGCCGGCCTTTCAATCCCGACCGCGGCATTCGCTGACGGCGACGCTGTAGCCGGCGCCAAGGTCTTCAAGAAGTGTGCCGCCTGTCATGTCGCCGATGAAGCCAAGAACAAGATCGGACCGCATCTGATGGGGATCGTCGACCGTCCGGTGGCTTCGATAGAGGGTTTCAAGTACTCCAAGCCGATGACCGAACACGCGGCTGAAGTGCCGACCTGGACCGAGGAGGCCCTGATCGCTTATCTCAAGGATCCCAGGGGCGTGGTGAAGGGCACCAAGATGGTCTTTGCCGGTCTCAAGAAGGACGAAGACCTCGCCAACGTGATCGCCTATCTGAAAGACCCTGCTGCCGCCGAATGATGTTTTGGTGCGCTGAAAATATCGGGCCGTTCCTTCGGGAGCGGCCTTTTTTTTCGCCTTCATGATGCTTACGTTTCCACCGCACAATGTTTGCGGAGCGGACAACCGGTGCTACAAACATTTCAGGGTCCGGTTTTACCGGGAAATCAGGTGCGCGCCGGATCAAGGCGCCACAAAACGGGGAATTCCGGATATGGCTGATATCAAGAGTCTAGACGCCGAAATCGCAAAGACACGCTCGGTCGTCGAGGACATGCGGACCAAGATCGAGGCATCCGGCGTTGTGCTGGACAAGATGTCCGAGGCGGACGCCCAACTCGGAGATCCCGAGTTCGACATCGAGAACGCGCGCATCCAGGACGTGCTGCGCCAGCAGCGGATGATGGAAACCAACATTGCCGACCTGATCATCGGCCTGGAAGATGCAACCAATGTCTTCGGCTCGGAATTCGAGAGCATGAAGGGCTTCTCCGGCATGGAGAGTTTCGTGGCGCTGTTTTCCAAGGCGCGCGCGCAGCGGATGCGCTCGGACCGCGTCAGGAGCATGTCGCTGTCGGGCAACCTGCAGGAGCTGCTGAAGAAGTCGGACACCATCACCGGCATCCTCAAGGACCAGAAGGATATTCTGGACGCGCGCTACAAGACCTCGGAGGCAAGCCTGATCAAGGTGATCGAGCGCCGCAAGGTCACCATGGCCAATCTCGAAGCCACCCAGAAGCGGATCGAGGAACTCAATCCGCTCTTGATGGACATCGAGAACCAGATCGCGGCCTCCACCGACCAGATGACGCGCACCAATCTCGAAAGCGAGCGCTCGAAGCTTGCCACCGAATACAATGAGCGCCAGGCCAAGGAGCAGGAGCTGCTCGCCGAAAGCCAGACGCTGGAACGCTACACCTCGATGTTCCAGACCTTCGTCGATTCGCTCAACAACCAGATCGCGGCGCAGAACACGCTGATCAACAAGCTCACCATCGACACCGAGCAGCGGATTGTCCTGTACAAGGCGCTCGAGGATTCCTTGAAGACCGCCGCGCAGCAGGATGTGGCTCACAAGATCAACACGCTCGGAAGTCGGGTCGATACAGCCGCTGAAGAGACCATGGCCGGCATCGGCGCTGCCTCGCAGAAGCATATCGGCGACCTGCTGGAGATGCACGAGAAGAACATGCTGTCGACGCAGGATATCCAGCGCCGCAAGAAGCTCGCCGACGACGCCTTCGCCCGGCGGTTCGCAGAGGTACTGGAAAAGCACAACTCCGCCAATTACGTGAAGCCATAGTGCATCGGACCAGAAAGTGGGAACCGGTCTTGGGTGATCCGATGCGCATCAATCCAGCCGCGATAAGATCGAGGAGCGGCCATGCGTGCTGACACCGGGGCAGCCGGCGCCTATTTCAGATCGATGAAGGCGGCATTGAAGGGCTTGCGGGTCTATCTCGCCGACAACAAGTCGCCGCTCTATGCCCACGGCCTGGTCGGCCAGGTGATCATCCCCTATGTCGACCGGCTGGAGGCGACGTTCTCGGCCTGGGAGAACCGGGTGGGCTTCATCGAGCGGTTCCGGATCAGCCGGGCCGACAGCGGCTTTCCGGTCTACCAGAACGTGCTGACGCTGGAGAACGACCGGGCGACGGCGGCCGAACGGCTGGCGGCGATCCCCGATACCGACACGCTGAAGGCCGAGATGGCCGATTTCATCCTGCGCCACAAGACGTTCCCCACAGCCCTGCAGGAACAGATCGCCGAGCGGCTCTATCTCGAAGAGATCGGCACGGACGCGGTGTTCGCGCCGTTCATCCTGCCCGAAACCATCCGCGTCTCGATCAATCCGAAGACCGGGCGGCCCTATTATGTGGTGCACTGGGGCGTGTTCGACGGCAGCCAGACGCTGCCGATGGTCTACATGGCGACGATCGAGGATTCGAGCGAAGGCATTGCCCGGATGCTGGTGAAGGACGGCAAGCTCAACCCGGATGTCGAGGTGCCGCTGCCGGTGGGCGGCCTGCTCAATCCGGAATTCGCCCGCGCTTTCGATGCCTCGGTGGAAAAGAACGGCGCCTATTCGCTGTCACCGGCGACGATCGCGCAGAACATCGACGCGGATTTCGAGTTTCTGCATCCCAAGCAGTTGCGCCGCTTCGTGCTGGGGCCGTTCTATTCGGCCGGCGTGACGGAGAACAGCGACCGGATCTCGAGCATCCTGTCCAAGGTGCGCAAGGACGAGAACGCCTGGCTCTTGACCTGGACGCTGCAGGAAGTCTTCTCCAAATCCGAAAGCCCGGCCCGGCGCGGGCTGTGGAGCTCGCAGCCGGCGCGCGATGTCTATCACATCGAGACCGACGACCTCGAAGCCGCCCGCCAGGGCGTGAGCGCCTACCAGAAGCACGCGCTCGTGCCGCACGAGGCCTACCAGGCGCTCTATGCCTCGGGCGAGGCGGAGAGTATCTTTGCGGGTTTCACCGTGCATGTCATCTCGGGCAACCAGGTCATCAGCGAGGTATGAACCGATGAGCCAGACAACCGGCCTCACAACGATTTCCGAGGACGACATCGCCCGTCACCAGGCGGTGGCGCAGGGCATGGTAACGCGGGTGATCGTGCTGACCAAGCAGGACAGCACATCGTCGACGCCGCTGGCGGGCACCAACCGGCGGTTCGTTTCCACGGTCTCGACCGGCGGCATGCGGCGCACGCGCGAGGTCGAGCTCGGCAAGACCATCCAGGCCATTCGCGCCCAGGACCCGATGCTGTCGATCCCGCAACACACGCTTCTGTTCCGGACCCGGCGCGGCATCGCCGTGGCGCTGGCGGTGGGCGAGATGTTCGGCCGGCAGACGGATCTCGAAAGCCTGCAGGCGCGCAACGCGGGCGCGCCGCTGCAGGGCGAGGAGGCCGAGCGGTTCAAGCGGCTGCTTGCGGCCTCGGCCTATGTCTCGGCCTTCACGCTGGCGGCCTATCTGCTGCAGACCCTCGACGGGGAAAGCGAACCGGCCAATGACACGCAAGAGCCGGATTTCCAGTTCGACACGCCGCAGGATGCGCTGAAATCCCTGGTCGCCGCACTCGACGAGGCCATTTCCGGTGCACCCGACGAGATTGCCATGACATCGCGGGCAAGGGCGCTGGCGCGGGTGGCGATTGAAGGCCTGATCAGCCGGCGCGCCCGCTTCGAGGCACTGAGCGCCTTCGCGCACTCGCATCTCAGGCTCGAGAGCGACAATTTCACCCTCGACGGGTTCGATGTGGCGCCCGGGCAGCGGCGCAAGCCGCTGGTGATGAGCTTCAAGAAGCCGGGCGAAATCATCGGCAACCATCTCGCCAAGCACCAGGCCATGCGGCTCGCGCGCATGGTCATGGCCTATGATTTCGATCGCCAGCTCAACCCGTTCGTCGAACTCGGCGGCTTCCTGTTCACCTTCATCGGCGACGGCGCGCCGGGCACCGGCAAGACCATCCTGATCCAGATGCTGGCCGGCATGATCAACGACTATTGCGAGGTCGCGGGCTACCCGTTCCACTACGAGAATTTCGGCGTCGACCAGATCTCGTCGTACCAGGGCAAGTCAGGACAGAACTGCAAGGCGTTTGTCGACAACGTGCTCAATCCGCGCGCCATCGGCTTCGGCACCATCGACGACATCGACCAGGTTGCGGCCAAGCGCTCCGATGACCGCGCATCCGCCGGACAGCAGGAAGTCACCGCCGTGCTTATGGAAGCTTTCGCCGGCGCCTCCACCGTGGTCCGAGGCAATTGCAGTTTCGGCATGTTCTCCAACTATCCGGAGAATGTCGATGATGCGCTGAGGCAACGCGCCGGCGCGCGCTGGCTGGTCGACGGGCCGCAGACTCTCGACGACTACATCGACATCTTCGCGCTGCTGGCGGGCAAGAACCATGCGATCCCGCTCGGCTCTCACGACCTCTTCGCCAATCAGGAGATCAGGCAAGCGGTGGCGCGATCCTATGACGGCCATGACCAGCCACAGGAGGAGGGGCTGCTTGCGGTTTGGGAGCGGTTCGAGAGTGAGAATGGCAAGGTCAAGACCCTTGCCGATATCGGCGCCTATCTGCACCAGATCAAGCTCGCCGAACCGCGGTTCACCGGCCGCGCAATCAAGAACATCACCGACGCGATCAAGATGCGGGCGATGGACATCGACCTGCCCGACGAGTGGTTCGAGACGCCGGATGCGTTCATGCACAAGTCTTACGACGACAAGGTCGCGATGATCTCGGAGCTGCGCAAGCCCTTCACCATCGACATGGTGCTGCAGGAGATCAACCGCTACGCCGATTCCGAGTTCCGCTACACCGACCGCTCGGACGCCAGCGCCGTCGACGAAATCATCAGGCGCGAGCGCCAGCGCGAACGCGCGATCCGGGAGATCGAGGCGTTGAAGGCGAGGGGATTGTGGGACAGTCGTCCCGCCTGACCTCGAAAAGCAATAGAATCGGCATCGCCGTTGTATTCGGAGCAGCCAGCGCCTATATTCTAGCCACGCTAGCCATAATTGGAGGTCACCATGGACGAGGTCGGCATTCTGGAGGCGCGCAACACTCTGAGCGCGCTGATTGAACGCGTCGAGCGCGGCGAGGAAGTGACCATCACGCGCCATGGCAAGCCCGTGGCCAAACTGGTTTCCACCGACAGTGATGAAGACCGCAAGGCGCGCGTGCGCGCCGCCATCGAATGGATCCGCGCCAACCGGACCGGCAACGCGCTCGATGGCGCATCGATCAAGGACATGATCGAGGAAGGCCGGCGGTTTTGAGCTTCGTGGTCGATGCTTCGGTGATTTTTGCCTGGCAGTTTCCGGATGAGGAGTCCGAAGTGGTGGACCAGATCGTCGACATGTTCATGGATCGCACCGCATGGGTGCCCGCCCACTGGCATGCCGAGATCGCCAACGGATTTGCGATCGCAGTCCGGCGCAAGCGACTGACGCGCGACTACAGGCAGGGCGCGCTGACGCGGATCGCGGACCTGCCGATCAGGACCGATCCTGACAGCACGGCGGCGCTGTGGCACGAAACCCAGAACCTGTGCGACGAATACCAGCTCAGCGCCTATGATGCCGCCTATCTCGAACTTGCCCGCAGGCGGCGCATTCCCCTGGCGACACTCGACAAGGCGATGAACCGCGCTGCGGACGCGCTGGGCATTGCTCTTGTCAACAATCAGTCCTCATGAAACGCCTCATCGAAAACGAACTGATCTACGGCCGGCTGCTGCCGATAGACAAGCCGCATCTGGTTGCGCGCTACAACAAGGCGCTGAAGGCCTTCGGCCTGCCGGAAACCGCGCTTGAGACGTTCCGCATCGACATGACCGGCTTTTCGCCGGAGATCGCCCAGGAGCTTGGCGACATCCAGTATCTCGACCCCAACGGCGTCAACCGCCGCTTCGTCATCCTGACGCCGGAGCAGGAGAACCTGCCGGTGGTGCACACGCAGTTCTCCAACACCGCAGGCCTGATGCACGAGTTCTTCGACGGCAACCGCCGCGCGGTGTCCGCAGTGACGATCAAGGACGCGCTCTATGGCGAGATCGAGGAGCCGGTCGACATCGTCACCGGCGTCGAGGACCTCTTGTCGATCGACGAGGTCCGCTTCCGGGTCATGTCGGCGGAAAACATGCTCGGCAAGGCCACGGAGCTGCGCGCGCTCGTCGACCGGCTGAAGACCTCGAAGAACGGCTGGCGCGATGACGCGATGCTCACCCGCATGGTGGAGCTTGCGCGCGAGACCGGTGACATCAGGCAGAACGCGCTTGTGCCGGACAAGCTGGTGTTTGCGCACCAGTCCTACTGGGCCAATCATTTCGGCGGCGTGTTCATCTTCCGCGACGACCGCACCACGACGGTGATCTGCGACCAGCAGGCGCCGGGGTTCAGGCGGTCGCGCCCCTGGGAAGTGAGCTACATCGACAGTGGCGATCATGCCCGGATCTTCGAGTATCTGTCGAAGACCGGCAGGCTCGAATTGCCGCGCGCCTCCTGGGTCGAGCCGTCCGGCTTCTTCGCCCATCGCGCCGAGATGGCGATTGCCGATCTGATCGGTCGCGCCGACACTTCCGTTGACCTCGCCGGGGCCGACCGGGTGTTCCTGCAAACCTGGATGCATCGCAATGCGGCGCTGATCGCCGAGGAGGGGATCTATCCCTTCCTGCAGGAAGCCATGCGCGAAGTGGCGTCGACCGGGCAGGTGAAGATGCGCGAGATCCGGGCCGACCGGCGGCTGATGCTTTGCCGTGCCGATCCCGCTCATCCGGATCAGTGGCTTGTCAACCGGCTGCTGGCGCGTCTGGCGCCGTTCGATTTCGTCACCCGCTTCGTCTTTGACAAGCAGGGATTTTACGATTCCTATGACGGCTATTCCGAAAGCTACCGCGCCCATGTTGTGGATGTGCTCGGAAAGTCCTATCTGAACAACAAGGCGGCGCTCAGGGCGCGGCTGTACGGACTGGAAGGAAACCAGGAAGATGCTTGACCCGGTGATAGAATTTTTCGAGCGCATCTTCAACGCCATCGGCCGCGGCTTCGGCATGGTGGTGGCAGCGATCCTCTGGCCGTTCGTCACGGTTGCCGGCTGGTACAGGCGCCGGGGCTTCATGCTCAAGGCGATTGTCGGCGGCATATTGCTGATGTTCGTCGGGCTCTACGGCTATTTCTTCTGGCAGACCCAGGTCTGGTCCAATTTCGATACGGACTATCCGGCCAAGCGCGAGACCCTTGCCGCGACCCCCGGAACCCAACTGGCCGACGGAACCTGCGCGCCCTCGGCCATGGTGTCGGTCACTGCCGACCTGATCGATTTCAACGTCAACCAGAACGCCTGGATCTCCTCGATGATCCTCTCCAAGGCCGGTTTTTTCGGGATCGACTGGGACCATACGCCGTTCTTCGACAACAAGGCCGCGTTCCAGCGCGGCGTCAATCAGGCGATCCGGCGTACCACGGTCGAATTCGTCGACACGCTCGGGCGCGTGCGCGGCACCAGCCAGGTCGATGGCAATTTGCAGGACGCCCGCGGCGCCATCCAGTTTGACGAATACACGTGGTATTTTGGCGTCAATCCCTTCGGGCCGAAGACACCGACCCCGTCATTCTACCGCTCGGCGATTGCGGATCTCAACACCTTCAATGACCGGCTTTCGCAATGCAATGCGACCTATGACGCCCGCACCGACAATCTGGTGCAATACCTCGACAGGATCGCCTCAGATGTCGGATCGACATCGGCGATCCTGCGCGACCGCTCGGAGAACTACAATGCCGGCTGGTTCGACACCCGCGCCGATGACCGGTTCTGGTTCTCCTATGGCCAGCTCTATGGCTACTACGGCATCCTGAAGGCGACCCGCGAGGATTTCCGCGACGTGGTCGCCCAGCGCAATCTAGGCCAGGTCTGGGATTCGATGGATGAGCAATTGTCCGCTGCCCTGAAGATCCAGCCGGCGATCATTTCCAACGGCAATGAAAGCGGCTGGATCATGCCGACGCATCTGGCGACGATGGGGTTCTATGTGCTTCGCTTCCGCTCGAACCTGGTCGAGATCCGCGCCATCCTGGACCGCTGAGGGGCCGCACGGATGTCACCTCGCGACAGGGCAGGCTAGCGGGGGGCGCCTTGAGAGAGCCGGGAGATGAACCGGCTCAGCTGTCGCCGGGCGCATTGCCGAGAACGCCGATCAGGCGAACCTGCTCGATGATTTCTTCCACGATGCCGAAAAGTTCCTCGCGGCCGTCGCTGGTCATGCGGTAACGCCCGACCGAGCGGACATATTTGACGCCGTCCTCTCCGGTCTTCAGCCGCAGCACATAGTGAAAGCCGGTCTTCTCCGACGCAGCGCGCTCGATCAGTTCCAGCATGAGGTTCAGGTCTTCGGCATGGACGTGTCCGTAGGCGGCTGTCAGGTTGACCGGGCCGCTGGTGAACTCCATTCCGTAAATGTCAAAAACGCCCCTGGACCAGAAGACGTGCCCGGAGCCCAGGTCGGAACGCCAGTAGCCCATGGTGTGCCGGCAGGAGACCAGATCGACGATTTCCGCATCGGTCAGCCCGATATGGTCCAGATCCTGCACCGGATTTTCTGTTTCTGAAAATTCGAACCTGATCACAGGCATCCTTCCTGACAGCATTTTCGAGCCGCGCTCCAAATCAGCTGATGAGATGTAAACGCATTGCCTTGGCAACCAGGTGCGTTCTGTTGACGCAATCGAGCTTTCGCATTGCGTTGTTCATATATGAGTTGACGGTATGGTCGGACAAGGCAACGATCTCGGCAATCTCGCCTGAGGTTTTCCCGCAGGCCACCCAGTGCAGCACCTCAAGTTCGCGCGCGGTCAGCGCCGCTGCTCCGGCCTCGGTTCTCAGGTTTGAAAATACATCGTAGGCCTGCATCACGAATATTCCCAGCTCGCCCATTTCCGTATGGCCAATGGCGGGCCTGTGGCCGACAAATCCCACGACCGCGCGGCGGCCATTTGCGCCGTGAACCGGAAAATACACGCTGATCGAAATGCCATGGCGCGTGAAGAGCTGGCGCGCCGTGTCAGCTTCCGGCGATGGCCGGTCAACGCCGATCGTGTCGATGCTCCACAGGATCGGCGCGGTTGAGCGGCGCAATCCCGCGAAGATCGGCGAGTTCTTCAACAGGCCGAGGCTGTCATAGTCCTTCAGAAATCCGGGGGGGAGATCGGACAGTGCGATGCGGGGCGTCAGCTTCTCTTCGGCCACGGTGGGGATATCAATCACCATGAAGCCCTTCAAGCCGAAATCCGCTGCCAGTTCGCGCAAGAAACTGGCCAGATCGGCTTCGGTTCTGATCGCGTTCAGGCTGGTAACCAGGGTGGGGTGGCCCTTCATCAGTATCAAACCATTATTACACCAAAATCCAATCGTTTCATGGGTTTAGGTCGTATTCTGCGCAAGAGGAATATCATAGTTGAGCCTGTTGAAGGTCAAAAAGCAATCTGTGTCGGCAAATAAAATATTGATTGTGCGCTTTGACGCCTGGTGGTGCGATCCTGTCTGATCGTTCCCATCTCTCAGGAGACGTCGCCCACCGGGCCAATGGCTCGCGGGCTGACTTTTTGAAAGAGATGAGAGCCATCTTTTTCACTCGGACTCCTAGACCGGCAGTTTACCGGTATTCTTGACCTCCTCCATGACGGCATAGGTGTGGGTTTCCCGCACGCCTGGCAGAGACAGGATCACATCGGACAGGAAAGCCCTGTAGGCCTCCATTCCCTTGACCCGCGCCTTGACCAGATAGTCGAAGCCGCCCGCCACCATGTGGCACTCCATCACGTCGTCGGATTTCTGTACCGCCTGCGAAAAGGCGTCGAAGACATCGGGCGTCGTGCGGTCGAGCTTGACTTGCACGAAGACCAGCATTCCCCGGTCAAGCCTTTCCGGCGAGAGCCGGGCCGTGTAGCCTGTGATGTAGCCGTCACGTGTCAGGCGCTTGAGGCGTTCGGCTGTGGCGGTCGGAGACAGGCTGATCTTCTCCGCCAGTTCCAGATTGCTCAGCCGTCCGTCGTCCTGCATGGCGCGAAGGATCTTGCGATCTATACGGTCAATTTCCTTCATGAATTCTCCATCAGAAGGCTAAATTGCAGTGAAATAAGCGGAGTATCTGGCAATATATGGAGAGAAATTCAGCATATCAAGATATATCTTGCATGTTTCACGGGAGAGCACCATGACCGCCACGAACCAGCCGACTTTGACCGCCTTTCATGCCCCGCATGCGCCAGACGACGACCGGCTGATCAGCGGTTTCAACGAAGCCCTGACCTTCAGCGGTGCGCAGGACCGGGCGATCGATGCGCGCACCACCAAGCTGATCCAGGCGATCCGCTCCGATTCCGGCCAGATGGGCGGCGTCGAGGATTTCCTGCGCGAATACGGCTTGTCGACGCGCGAAGGCCTGGCGCTGATGGTGCTGGCGGAAGCGCTGCTGCGGGTGCCCGATGCGCTGACCCAGGACCGGCTGATCGAGGACAAGCTCAAGGAGGGCGGCTGGAGCGATCACGAAACCCATGGCGACACCTGGTTCGTCTCGGCCTCGGCCTGGGCGCTTGGGATGTCGGCCCGTGTCATCAAGCCAGGCGAAACGCCCGAAGGCGTGATGCGCGGCCTGGTCAAGCGCATGGGCATGCCCACGGTGAGGACCGCGACGAAACAGGCGATGCGGTTTCTGGGCCACCACTTTGTGCTGGGCGAGACGATCTCCGATGCGCTCAACCGCGCCGCCAAGAACGAGACGCGGGGCTACCGCCATTCCTACGACATGCTGGGCGAGGGCGCCCGGACGCTCAATGACGCGAAGCGCTATTTCAAGTCCTACGCCGACGCGATCACCGCCATCGGCAAGGCGGCGAGCAAGACATCGGCCGGCCGCAAGCTGCCCGACCGTCCCGGCATCTCCGTCAAGCTCTCGGCGCTGCACCCGCGCTATATCGCCACCCATCGCGAGCAGGTGCTTCAAGAACTGGTTCCAGACCTCGTCAAGCTGGCGCAGATGGCCAAGGCGCACGATCTCAATTTCACCGTCGACGCGGAAGAAGTCGACCGGCTGGAACTGTCGCTCGATGTGATCGACCGCGCCTTTGCCGATCCGTCGCTTGCCGGCTGGGACGGCTTCGGGCTGGCCATCCAGGCCTATCAGAAGCGCGCGCCGCAGGTGATCGATCACATCGCAGGCCTCTGCCGCAAGCATGATCGCCGGATGATGGTGCGGCTGGTCAAGGGCGCCTACTGGGACACCGAGATCAAGCGTGCCCAGGAGCGCGGACTTGAAGGCTATGGCGTGTTCACCCGCAAGGCCGCCACCGACCTCTCCTATCTCGCCTGCGCCCGGCAGATGCTGGACCTGCGCGACGTGATGTATCCGCAGTTCGCCACCCACAATGCACTCACCGTCGCCACCATCATCGAGATGGCCGAGGACCGCAGCGGCTTCGAGTTCCAGCGCCTGCACGGGATGGGCGAGGTGGTCTATGAAAGCCTGAGCAAGAGCAATGACCGGGTACCCTGCCGGATCTATGCCCCGGTCGGCGGCTACCGCGACCTGCTCGCCTATCTGGTGCGCAGGCTGCTCGAAAACGGCGCCAACTCCTCCTTCGTGGCGGTAGCTGGAGACAAGAACGTTCCGATCGCGGCGATGCTGGAGCGTCCCGACGCCAAGCTCGGGCTCGCCCGCGGCCAGTCGGCCCGCAACAGCCAGATCCCGCTTCCCCTGGCGATCTATCCGGACCGGCCCAATTCACGCGGCGTCGAATTCGGCGACCGTCTTCAAGTCGCCTCGTTGATCGAAGGCATGGCGCGGTCGACCGAGAAGGTCGAGGCCGGCCCCCTGGCGCCGGGGCTAAAGGCGGACGGGCCGAAGCAGGACATCAGATCCCCCTCCGATCCGACAAATATCGTCGGTGCGGTGCGGTTCACCGATCCCAGGGACGTGGACAAGGCGGTGACCACCGCTGCGCAGGGCTTCAGGAACTGGTCGCGGACCGATCCGGGCCTGCGCGCCGCGGCGCTCGACCGTGCGGCCGATCTCATCGAGGAGCGGCGCGACCGGTTCATGGCGCTGTTGTCGGCGGAGGCCGGCAAGACGCTCGATGACGGCATCGCGGAAATCCGCGAGGCGGTGGATTTCCTGCGCTACTACGCCGCCCGCTCGCGCGAGATGTTTGCGAAGATGCAGCCGATGCCGGGGCCGACCGGCGAGGACAACCGGCTGGGCTGGCGCGGACGAGGCGTCTTCGTCTGCATCTCGCCGTGGAACTTTCCGCTGGCGATCTTCCTGGGTCAGGTGTCGGCGGGACTGGCCGCGGGCAATGCGGTGATCGCCAAGCCGGCCGAACAGACGCCGCTGGTCGCCCATGAAGCGATCCAGATCCTGCATGAGGCCGGCGTGCCGAAGGATGTTCTGCTTTGCCTGCCGGGCGCGGGCGATGTCGGTGCCGCGTTGACCTCGCATCCGATGATCGGTGGCGTGGCCTTTACCGGCTCGACCGAGACGGCGCGCGCCATCAACCGGACGCTCGCCGCCAGGGACGGGCCGATCGTGCCGTTCATCGCCGAGACCGGCGGGCTCAACGCCATGATCGTCGATGCCACGGCGCTGGCCGAGCAGGTTGCCGACGATGTGGTGATGTCGGCCTTCCGCTCCGCCGGCCAACGCTGCTCGGCATTGAGGCTCCTGTTCGTGCAGGAGGATGTCGCCGATCAGATGATCGAGATGATCGAGGGCGCCGCGCGCGAGCTCAAGCTGGGCAATCCGTCGAAGCCATCCACCGATGTCGGTCCCGTGATCGACGAGGCCCAGCGCGACATGCTGGCCGGCCATATCGCCACCATCTCGAAGACGCAGAAGCTGGTCTATGCCGGGGACACGCCGAATGAGGGGCTGTTCTTCGCCCCGCATATCGTCGAGCTCAAGGATGCGTCAGCACTCGACCGCGAGATCTTCGGACCGGTGCTGCATGTGGTGCGCTACAAGGCCAAGAAGCTCGACGCGGTGCTCGACGCCATCGACGCCACCGGCTTCGGGCTGACGCTGGGCGTGCATTCGCGCATCGAGGCGACCGTGCGCAAGGTCATCGACCGGCTCGACACCGGCAATATCTACGTCAACCGCAACATGATCGGCGCCGTGGTGGGCACCCAGCCCTTCGGCGGCTCGGGCCTGTCGGGAACCGGCTTCAAGGCCGGCGGCCCGCATTACCTGATGCGCTTCGCGGTCGAACAGGCGGTCTCGGTCAACACGGCGGCCGCCGGCGGCAATGCCGGGCTGATCGCCATGGGCGACGGGTGAGCGGGACGTTACCCCGGTAAGTGACAGCTGACCATCACTGTCCTTGGACAGCGATGATCCGGCTGCTATCGGCGCCTTTCGCCCGCGTGTCGCAATTGGCGCATTCCGCGTCCCGTTTCATGCAAGCATCGGCGGCGCTTTCGGTCTCTATTCGACGCCACAGGTCGCGCGGGGGATGCGGGACCGATCGGGAAGAGGGAACATCATGGCTGAGCACAAATCCGACATCGAGATCGCGCGCGCGGCAAACAAGAAGCCGATCATGGAGATTGGCGCCAAGCTCGGCATTCCGGCGGAAGACCTGGTGCCCTACGGCCATGACAAGGCCAAGGTGTCGGCCGCCTTTATCGCCCGCCAGAAGGACAAGTCCGACGGCAAGCTGATCCTGGTCACCGCGATCAACCCGACGCCTGCGGGCGAGGGCAAGACCACCACCACGGTGGGGCTGGGCGACGGGCTCAACCGCATCGGCAAGAAGGCCATGATCTGCATCCGCGAAGCCTCGCTGGGGCCGAATTTCGGCATGAAGGGCGGCGCTGCGGGCGGCGGCATGGCGCAGGTCGTGCCGATGGAGGAGATGAACCTGCATTTCACCGGCGACTTCCACGCCATTACCAGCGCCCACAATCTGCTCTCGGCTATGATCGACAACCACATCTACTGGGGCAACGAGCTCGAGATCGACGCGCGCCGGGTCGTCTGGCGCCGGGTGATGGACATGAACGACCGGGCGCTGCGCGACATCGTGGTCAATCTCGGCGGCGTCGCCAACGGCTTCCCGCGCCAGACCGGCTTCGACATCACGGTGGCGTCGGAAGTCATGGCGATCCTGTGCCTGGCCAAGGATCTCGAAGACCTGCAGCAGCGGCTGGGCGCCATCGTCGTGGCCTATCGCCGCGACAAGACCCCGATCCATTGCCGCGACATCAAGGCCGATGGTGCGATGACGGTGCTGCTCAAGGACGCGATGCAGCCCAATCTGGTGCAGACGCTGGAAAACAATCCGGCCTTCGTGCATGGCGGGCCCTTCGCCAACATTGCGCATGGCTGCAACTCGGTGGTGGCGACCACCACGGCCTTGAAGCTTGCCGATTACGTCGTCACCGAAGCCGGCTTCGGCGCGGATCTGGGGGCGGAGAAGTTCTTCGACATCAAGTGCCGCAAGGCGGGCCTCAAGCCCGATGCGGCGGTGATCGTCGCCACGGTCCGCGCCATGAAGATGAATGGCGGCGTCAAGAAGGACGATCTCGGCACGGAAAACATCGCGGCTGTCGAGAAGGGCTGCGCCAATCTCGGCCGTCACGTGCAGAACGTCAAGAAATTCGGCGTGCCGGTGGTCGTCGCCATCAACCACTTCGTCTCCGACACGGAAGCGGAGATCCAGGCGGTCAAGGATTATGTCGCTACGCTCGGCGCGGAAGCCATCCTGTGCAAGCACTGGGGGCTGGGCTCGGCCGGCATAGAGGATCTGGCCCACAAGGTGGTCGAACTGGCCGAATCCGGCCAGGCGCAATTCGCGCCGCTCTATCCCGACGAGATGCCGCTGTTCGAAAAGATCGAGACCATCGCCACGGAAATCTATCACGCGGGCGAGGTGATCGCGGAGAAATCCGTGCGCGAGCAGCTCAAGCAGTGGGAAGGACAGGGCTACGGCAAACTGCCGATCTGCATGGCCAAGACCCAATATTCCTTTTCCACCGATCCGAACCTGCGCGGCGCGCCCACGGATCACTCGGTTGCGGTGCGCGAAGTGCGGCTGTCGGCCGGCGCCGGCTTCATTGTCGTCATCACCGGCGAGATCATGACCATGCCGGGCCTGCCGAGAACGCCATCGTCGGAAAAGATCTTCCTCAATGACCAGGGCCAGATCGAAGGCCTGTTCTAGATCTCTCATCATCAATGAAGGCGGGGCCGGCTGGATCGCCGGCCCCGCTTTCGTTTCAGCCTTCGGATCCGGGCTTGTTCGACCCCGATGAGAAGGCCTGCGGGAAACCGTCGAAATATATGTTGACTAAAAATGTCATGTTTAATATGTGGCAGGAACAAGGCGTCATGAGGGCGCCCGATGTTACTCGTAAGACAGCCAGCCATTCGGGAGCGTCTCTCCCTTCAGCCAGCTAGTGACCCTTGAAAGGATCCTATCATGGTTGCCGGAAGTTTTCGCAGCACCCTGCTGGCTGGCAGTGCGCTAGCCCTCCTCGTCTCCGTCCCGCCGGCCATCGCGCAGGACACTGCCGGCTCGTCGTCAGGCACCCTGCTGGAACGGCTCACCGTCAAGAGCGGCGAGACCGCCAAGGGCGTGGCGGACACGCCGCTGGCAACCGAGACCACCAGCGAGGAGATCTCCGAGGCGCAGATCACCAGCATTGACGAGCTTGGCCGGGCGCTCGAGCCGGGGGTCAGCTTCAACAGCACCAATGGCAGCGTCAACATTCGCGGCCTTGACGGCCCGCGGGTGCTGACGACGATCGACGGCATCCAGATTCCCTATCTCCAGGATGGCGCCCGTGGCGCCAGCGGCGGCATCAACAGCTTCGACTTCAATTCGCTCGAAGCCATCAACATCGTGCGCGGCGGCGATTCGAGCCGCGGCGGTTCCGGCGCACTCGGCGGCGCCATGGTGCTGAGCACGATGGAGCCTGAGGACTTGCTTGAGGACGGACGCGACACCGGCGGCTACGTCAGGTCGATTTTCGACAGCAAGGACATGAGCGTTGGCGGCTTTGCCGGCGTCGCGGCGCGCATGGGCGCCACGTCTGTTCTGTTGCAGGGCGGCTACCGGATCGGCCACGAGACCGAGAGCAAGGGTGATGTCGGCGGCTACGGCCCGACCCGCACCGAGGCCAATCCCGCCGATTACGACGAGAACAATGTCCTGTTCAAGATCCGCCAGGCGACCGAGAGCGGCCACACCTTCGGCCTGACGGCGGAGCGCTACGACATCGACACCGACACCGACCTGAGGGCGGAACAGACGCCAACCGGCAACTACCGACCCGGCAACTGGTGGGGCGGCGAAGCCATCCGGCGCGAACGGATCTCCTTCGACTACAATTACGAGGCAATGGGCGACGGCTCCTTCTTCGACACCGCCAATGCGGTGGTCTACTGGCAGCGGCTCGGACGGTCGAGCAGCAGTGACGGCTATCGGTTCAACTCGGTGGTCGGGGACTATTCCCGCCTGAGCGAGGTCACCAACGACTCCTACGGCCTCTCGGGCATGGGCGAGAAAACCCTGGAACTGGGCGGGCTGAGCCACAAGATCACCCTGGGCGGCAGTTTCGCAACCGGGACGACGTCGCAATACTCGTCCGGCGTGGACGCCTGCGGACCCGGACCTTACCCGCCGTTCAACGCGTGCAACTTTCTCCACACCAACCAGTCGGACATGCCCGACGTGGATTCAAACCAGCTGGGCATCTATATCGATGACGAGATTTCGTTCGGCGACAGCCGGTTCTCGCTGACGCCCGGCATTCGCTTCGACTGGTACGATCATTCTCCGAAGGACACGGCGGCCTATCGGGGCAATCCGAACTACACCGGCCTGCCGGCGGGCCAGAGCGAAAGCCAGTTCTCGCCGAAGCTGCTTGGAAAATACGAGGTCACGCCGGAACTCGACGTCTTTGCCCAGTGGGCGATGGCGTTCCGTGCGCCGACCGCCGCTGAGCTCTATCTCGATTACGGCGCGCCGGGCACCTATCTCAGGATCGGCAATCGCGACATGAAGCCCGAATCCAGCAATGGCTTCGAGATCGGCGCGGCCTATGACAATGGCAGCCTGCGTGGACGGGCGACGGCCTTCTACAACCGCTACAAGAACTTCATCGACACGCGCGGCCTTTCGGCGGCCGAACAGGCGGGGCTGGGGATCGCGCCGGGCACCTATCCCTTCGGCGTGACGCAGAGCATCAACCGCGCCAATGTCGAGATCTACGGCGCCGAGCTGAGCCTGGAGAAGCAGTTCGACAGCGGCTTCATGCTCAATGGCGCGCTGGCCTATGCGCGCGGCGTGGACCGGGAAACCGGGCAGGTGCTGGGATCGGTGGCGCCTTTCAAGGCAGTGCTTGGCGCCGGCTATGCCACCGAGACCTGGGGCGCCAATGTCAACTGGATCGGCGTTGCGTCGGTGTCGGACAATTCAACCGCCAACTACAAGGCAAAGAGCTACGGGCTGGTCGACGCCACCGCATGGTGGAAGCCGGAGCAACTCAAGGGCTTCAGCATTCAGGCTGGTGTCTACAACATCTTCGACGAGACCTATTACGACGCCGTCAGCCTGCGCGACGTGACGATGTCCCAGCCGGAAGCGTTCTATTCGGAACCGGGCCGCACCTTCAAGGTGTCGATCACCCAGCGGTTCTGATGCCGGGCCTGTCGAAGGCCTGATCCGGCAAGGCCCACCGGTCCTTGTCCCATTACTGGCAGAGGCGGTACCCGCCTCTGCGCTCGGCAATGTCGAAATGCAGATGGTCGTCATGGCTGGCGTCGGCGCCGGGGCCGAGCACGGTGGTGAAATGCAGGCAGGCGCCGCCGCGGACGGCGCGCTGAAACGCTTCCTCGATATCGCCGTCGCCGGCGCGCGGCAGGATGCCGATCGGCTTGCGCCCGTCGAATTCAAAGTCCACGACGTCGACGGCGTTGCCGATCGAATGTTCCGACATCTTGCCGGTTGGTCGATTGTTGCGGCGGCGGCAGACATAGGTCGAGCCGTGATTGATGCCGGTCAGGCGCGCGCTTTCGGGCAGCGTCTCGGTTGCCGGGAGCACCACGCCGGCGACCCATCGCGCCAGCGAGAGCGCGGTTTCGCAGCGCATTTCGGTTGCCGGACTGAACGACACCCCCTTGGCGATCTCGGTGATCGCGTAAGGCGCGGCGATGCCGCAACCGTTCTCGCCCGTGAGGGGCTCAAGTCGGTCAAATGTCACCTGCAGCTTGCGCAATTCGGCCTCGCAGCTGGCAAGCTCCGCTTCGCCGTCTGCCGGTGCGGTGATTGTCGGCAGGGACGGCTTCGGCTTCTCCGCAGGCGGCGCCTCCGGGGTCTCCGCTGTTTCGGGAGCCCTGGCAGCCGGTTCGGGTGCAGTGGCCTGCTCGGGCTTGTCCACCGGAACCGGTCCGTCAGCGGGAAGGTCCAGCCCCGCCAGGGCCACAAGGATAAGAGGCATCAGATAAGTCCGGCGCATATCAGCTCCTCGAGGTGCGATCCTGACGGATGTTTCCCACCTAAGAGGACATATCGCCCCACCAGATCAATAGCTGGTGGTCTGACTTTTCGAGACAGATGGTAACCATCTGACTCGGACAGGCCACTAGAGTGGTTGCGGACCGCGCCACGATGTGAGCGCCGAGAGGCGGGCCGTTTTCTTGAACTGGTGGCGGTCCATGCGGCGCAGGATCCCGGCCAGAAAACGGATTGTCTCCCCAATATATGGCCCTTTGTTGAGCATGATGCATTCGGCGCGCTGGCCCATGGCCGCGTCGGTGACTTCGGCGCGTGACGGCGCCCCGGTCTTGAGCAGCGTTTCCAGCACCTGCGTCGCCCAGACCACCGGAACATGTGCGGCCTCGCACAGCCACAGGATCTCTTCCTGCGCTTCGGACAGGCGTTCGGCGCCGACTTCCATGGCGAGGTCCCCGCGGGCGATCATCACCGCCACCGGCTGATGCGAGCCGGCCTGAACGATCAGGCGCGGCAGGTTGCGCACGGCGAGCGCGGTTTCGATCTTCAGAAGCAGCGGCTGCGGCGGCTGATCGCCGCGATGCTCTCCGAGCGCGGCGGTGAGGCCGCGGATGTCCTCGGGGCGCTGCACGAAGGAGCAGCCGACGAGGTCGGCATGGGTTGCGACGAAGGGCAGAACTGCGAGATCCGCGGGTGTGAGATGCTCGATCTCGAGATCGATCGCGGGGAAATTGATCCCCTTCTCAAGCCTCAGCTTCTTGCCCTTGTCGGACGCGACCGTGACCTCGAGCACCGCGCCGCCGTCGATGATCTCGACAACGCGGGCGCCGATCTTGCCGTCATCGATCCAGACCTGAAGCCCGGCATGCAGCTTGGTGACGATGTCGGGAAAGCTGATGGTGATCGTCGGCATGCGCTTGTGCTTGCGGCCCGGCCTGGTCATGAGCCGGAATCGGTCGCCGCGAAACAGACGCGCGCCGGGCTGGTCTATGCTCTCGATCCGGCATTTCGGCCCGGCGATGTCCATCAGCACCGGGCAGTACCGCTCAGCCTTCCCGGCGGCGGCGCGAATGTTGGCGATCATCGCCGCCCAGGCCTCCGGCCCGTCATGGGCGCAATTGATGCGAAAACAGCTGGCGCCGGCTGCGACAAGTTCCTCGACAAATCCGGCGTCGGTCGCGCCTTGCGGCGGCATCGTCACCATGATGCGGGTGTTCTGCGCCCCCGGAAAATCGCCGAAGAACAGTTGCTGGTCGCGGGTGATCTGCGCCAGGCCGGCTTCAATCTCGGAAGGGTCAGGCCAGCTTGCCGGCAATCCCGAGAGGCCGTCGAGTGTCGCTGCGACCGCCGCCAGCGACTGGCGGAGATGGGATTCGGCGCGCCCGAGCGAGGACAGGCCGAGCACCGAGAGACTGGATTGAAGACCGGTCAGGTCGTACTGGCGGGCGGCGAGGTAGAAGGCGAGGTTTTCCGCCCCCGTGCGGAACTCCGCGCGGGCGATCTGCGGCTCCCAATCGGCGAAGATCCGGGCGCTTTCGGTCTCGATCCGGGCGATGCTGTCCCTGAGCAGGTCACGGCATGCCGTGATCGCGGCATCGTTCGGCGCAATCGGGGACCGGGTCGTAACCGGGTCGGGGATGGTGGTGTCGCTCACGGCTGTCCTTCCGGGCGGGATGGCCGCCTTTGCACCTGCCTGCCGGCCACCAGCCAGAAGCCGATGTCTAGCGAGGGCTGATTTCAGTTTGATGACGCCAGCCGCGTTGCCCTCGTGGCCATGTCAGCCGCCGGCCTTTGCCTTGCTGCCTGGCTTTGCCTTGGTGCCGGCCTTCGTCTTGGCTTTGGTCGCGGTTTTCGGCTTGGCGGCCGATTTCGCCCTGGTTTCGGGATTTGCTCCGGATGCCTGCTCCGGCCTGGTTTCTGGCTCCGGCATCGGGCCCTCGGGCATGGCCGGATCGGCGTCATCGACCTCGCGCACGATTTCGAGCCGGACATGGGTTACAAAGGCCGCGATGGCGCCAAGGATGGCCAGCCACGGGGCTGCAAGCGCCACGGCACCGCCGGCAACCACGCCGAAGGTCAGCGGCGTTTCAAACAGGATGTCGCCGTCCGACGCCTTCAGGCGTACCTGACGGACATTGCCTTCCTTGAGAAGATCCTTGACCTGCTGCACCAGCTGGCTGCCCATGACCTCGATTTCTTCGGTGAAGGTGCGCTTTGCCTTGCCTGTCTGCTCATCCATCGGATTTCTCCCTTGGTGACGTTGATTGACCACGTTCTTTCCTATGCCCGATGAGCCTCGGCGTCCTTGATGTCCATCAAGCTGTCCTTGTCGGCACGGGTCGGCACAGGCCCGGCGGCAATCCCGCCTTATGGACCGGCGCAGGCGTGCGTCCGGACAGGTTCAGGCTGCCCCCGGCGGGGTTCACGCGACGCGCCCGTTGGACTACAGCAGGCGGCAGCCAGAACGCCTTTCGCCATTTCTGTGGGAACCAGGGGTGATCTCGGGGGTTCACCTTCATCAGCCGAACAAAGCGGGAGCGTGCATGACGAGATATCTGCAGTCGGAACGGATCATGGGATGGCTTGCCAAGGGCATCCGCACAGGAAACGCCAACCGGCTGCCCGTGGTTCTTGTCGCCATCCTGACGCTGGGCGTCTACGTGTTCATCGAAATCGCCGAGGAATTGGCCGAAGGCGAAATCCGGCGCATCGACGAGATGCTGTTCCTGAGCCTGCGGGTTGCAGGCGATCCGTCCACGCCGCTGGGCCCTGCCTGGCTGCAGGAAACCGCCGTAGAGATCACCGCGATCGGCGGCTTTCCGCTGATCATCCTGACGCTTGCGGCGGTCGCCGGTTTTTTCATTGTGATCCGGCGATACGGGGCAGCGGCCTATGCAGTGCTGGCGGTCGGCTCGGGCGCGCTTCTGACCCAGACGCTCAAGCAATATTATGGTCGTCCCAGGCCTGATCTGGTCGATCACCTGGACACGGTCCACACGCTGAGCTTTCCCAGCGGTCATGCGCTGGTGACGACGGTGGCCTATCTCACGCTTGCGTCACTGGTGATCGGCTTCCTCGCCGACCGGCGTGCGCGGGTCTATGTGCTGTCGGTTGCGGTTTTCGTGGCCTTCATCGTCGGCCTCAGCCGGGTCTATGTCGGGGTGCACTGGCCCAGCGATGTCGCCGCCGGCTGGGCGCTGGGTGCGGCCTGGGCGAGCCTGTCCTGGCTGATCCTGCATTTCATCAATCGACGCAGCCGCGTCCGCATCAACCCGGAGGGGTCGGCATGAACATCACCTCAGGCAGCCAGACGGGGTGGCGCGACTGGTTCAAGCCTTTCGCGCGGCTGGGCTATGGCGCCCGCGGCGCGGTGTATCTGCTGCTGGCCTTCTTCATCGTCAGCGCTGCGCTGACCACCGGCGTGGGCGGCGATTCCGAAGATGCGGTCCGCTTCATCACCCAATCCACCGCAAGCGCCATCCTGACGCCGCTCCTGATGATCAGCCTGGCCGGCTATTGTTCGTGGCGCATTGTCCAGGCGGTGTTCGATACCGACAATCACGGCTTGAAGCCAAAGGGGCTGGCGGTGCGTGCAGGCCTCCTCGGATCGGCCGCGACCTACGGGTTTCTGCTGCTCTACACGTTTTCGATCTGGTGGGGCGCCAATCTGGCCTCGGGCGGTGGCGGCTCCAGCGACGGATTTGCCAGCACCGCGGCCGCCTTCATCGGCGCCGGACCGGTGTCGCTCATTCTCAGCACCATCTTCGTGATCGTCGGCGTGGCGCATATCTGGAAGGCCTTGAGCCGCAAGTACCGCGACTATATCGAGGCCTCCGAGCCCGTCATGAAATGGATCGACATTGCCGCGATTGGCGGATTGTGCGCGCGCGGCGTCATATTCCTGATCATCGCCTTTCTCTTTTTCCGCCGCGGCATTGCGGGCCAGCAGGAGAATGCAAGCCTCAGTGACGCGCTCGGCTTCATCGCAGGACTGCCGTTAGGCGCCTGGTTGTTGGGTGCGACGGGCGTGGGGTTCCTGCTGTTCTCGATCTATTCGTTTTCGGAAGCGGTCTGGCGCCGCGTCAATGTCGATATCGGCTGAGCCACTTCATCTTCACTTGAAGCAGGACCCGGGCTGCGCTATGGGTTCGGTCATGACGATGCACGTGGCACAGAACAACTGGTGGTGGGTTCGCTCCTAGGCGGCCTTGACCACGCGTGTGCGTTTAAGATCAACAAGCCGCCCGGGACCTGAAAGGTCCGGCGGCTTTTTGTTTGCCCCGCCGGACATCTGATCACCGGACCGGTTCAAACGGAGCTTTGAAATGGGCACGACTGTACTTTCGGACGGCGCTGCGCAGTATCTCACGCGGGGCGGGGTGTCGGTGACGCGGCGGCGGCGGGAAACCCCTTACGCGGATGCGGTCTCGGATTATGTCGAAGCGCTCGACAGCCGGCGCGGGGCCGTGTTTTCCTCGAATTACGAGTATCCGGGCCGTTACACCCGCTGGGACACCGCCGTTGTCGACCCTCCGCTGGGGATCTCGTCGCAAGGGCGCCGCCTGACCATCGAGGCCTATAATGGCCGCGGCGAAGCGCTGCTTTCCATCCTTTCGGCCCGGCTCACGGGACATGCGGAGTTTGCGGTTTCGGCCCATACAACGCGCAGCATCGACATCGACATTGCCGAGCCGGACCGGGTTTTTTCCGAGGAAGAACGCTCGCGCGCGCCGACGGTGTTTTCGGTCCTGCGGGTGATTGTCGACCAGTTCCACTCCGAGGAAGACGGCAATATCGGGTTCTATGGCGCCTTCGGCTATGATCTGGCGTTCCAGTTCGATTCCGTTCCCGCCAAACTCACACGCGCACAGGACCAGCGCGACCTGCTGCTGTTCATGCCGGACGAGATCCTGGTCGTCGACCACCATGCCGCCAAGGCCTGGATTGACCGCTATGACTTCGCGCTTGGCGACGTGACCACCGAAGGCCGCGACGCGGACATCGCGCCCGAGCCGTTCCGGCCGTCGGATCAGGTTCCCGCGCGCGGCGATCACACGCCGGGCGAATATGCGGAACTGGTCAAGCGCGCCAAGGAAAGCTTCAAGCGCGGCGACCTGTTCGAGGTGGTGCCGGGGCAGACCTTCTTCGAGCGTTGCGAGGCGCGGCCGTCCGAGATCAGCCGGCGGCTCAAAGCCATCAACCCGTCGCCCTATTCGTTCTTCATCAATCTCGGCCACCAGGAGTATCTGGTCGGCGCATCGCCCGAGATGTTCGTGCGCGTCAACGGCCGGCGGATCGAGACCTGCCCGATTTCCGGCACCATCAAGCGCGGCGACGATGCGATCTCCGATTCCGAACAGATTCTCAAGCTCCTGAATTCGAAGAAGGACGAGTCCGAACTCACCATGTGCTCTGACGTCGACCGCAACGACAAGAGCCGGGTGTGCGAGCCCGGCTCGGTCAAGGTGATCGGCCGCCGGCAGATCGAGATGTATTCGCGCCTCATCCACACGGTCGATCACATCGAGGGCCGGCTGCGCGACGGCATGGATGCATTCGATGGGTTCCTGAGCCACGCCTGGGCGGTGACGGTCACTGGGGCGCCAAAACTCTGGGCGATGCGGTTTCTGGAAAACAACGAGAAGAGCCCGCGCGCCTGGTATGGCGGGGCGGTCGGCATGGTCGGCTTCAATGGCGACATGAACACCGGACTGACGCTGCGCACCATCCGGATCAAGGACGGCATCGCCGAAGTCCGCGCCGGCGCGACGCTTCTGTTCGATTCCAACCCGGAAGAGGAAGAGGCCGAGACCGAGTTGAAAGCCTCAGCGATGCTCTCGGCGATCCGTGACGCGCGGCTTGGCAATGCCGGGTCCGCCGGACGGGTGACCGCAATGGTGGGCGAGGGGGTCTCGATCCTGCTGGTCGATCACGAGGATTCCTTCGTGCATACGCTGGCCAATTATTTCCGCCAGACCGGGGCCAAGGTCACCACGGTCCGTTCGCCGGTGGGGGATGATGTGTTCGATCGGATCGCGCCCGACCTGGTGGTGCTGTCGCCCGGGCCGGGCAGCCCCAAGGACTTCGATTGCGCCGCCACCATCAAGAAGATCCGCGCCCGTGAACTGCCGGTGTTCGGCGTCTGCCTCGGCCTGCAGGCGCTGGCCGAGAGCTTTGGCGGCTCCTTGCGCGAGCTGGCGGTTCCGGTTCACGGCAAGCCGTCGCGGATCCGGGTCTCGCCCAACGGCATGATCTTCTCGGGTCTGGCGAAAGAGGTGACGGTCGGCCGCTACCATTCGATCTTTGCCGACTACGCCACCATGCCCAGGGAATTTCGTGTTACCGCTGAAACCGATGACGGGGTTATCATGGCGATCGAACATGAGAGCCTGCCGGTGGCGGCGGTGCAGTTTCATCCCGAATCGATCATGACGCTCGGTCAGGATGCCGGCATGCGGATGATCGAGAATGTGGTGGCGCATATGGCGCTTCGGAAGAAGGTGGAAGCGGCATGACACAGATCCTCAAGAGGCAATCGTTTTCACAGACCGCACTGCTGGCCGGCCTGGCGCTCTGGCTGTCGGTCGGTATTGCCCCGGCCTGGGCGCAGACGGATGCAGAGCTTGATCAGGGCCGGCAACTGGTCGAGACCAATTGCGGCAAATGCCATGGCGTGGGCAAGGCCGACGCCAGCCCGCATCCGGAAGCCCCGCCTTTCCGCGACCTGACCGACAGTTTCCCGATGGATGCGCTGGAGGAGGCCTTTGCCGACGGCCGGATCTATTCCGGCCATCCCGACATGCCGGAATTCATCGCCACGCCGGACCAGGTTGACGCGATCATCGCCTACATCGCCCTCCTGCAGGAATAGGTCGGGTGCCGCACGCTTCCCCAATCGTCCGCCGGCTGGCCTTCTGGTCGATTCCGCTGGCGTTTGGCGTGATGGGGCTGAAATTCGTGGCCTGGCATGTGACCGGCTCGATCGCGCTCTATTCCGATGCGCTCGAATCCATCGTCAATGTCATCGCCGCTTTGGCCGCATTCTTCGCTATCGGCTATGCCCAGAAGCCGGCCGACACCGGCCACCCTTACGGCCATCACAAGGCGGAGTATTTTTCCGCCGTTCTGGAAGGTGTGCTGATCGTGGTTGCAGCGCTGCTGATCGTCAACGAGGCGGTGGCCGGGTTGGTGGCGCCGCAACGCATTGAAGCGCCGGGGCTGGGGCTTGCCGTTAACGGCTCGGCGGCGATCATCAATGCGATATGGGCCATGGTGCTGCTGCGCTTTGGCCGCCGGCACCGGTCGCCGGCGCTGGTGGCCGATGGAAACCATATCCTGTCCGACGTGGTCACCTCCGTCGGCGTGATCGCCGGGCTTGGGCTGGCGCTCGCCTTCGACCAGCCGCGGCTTGATCCGCTGCTGGCGCTGATCGTTGCCTGCAACGTGCTGTGGCAGGGCTGGAAAGTGATCGCCGCCTCCGTCGACGGGCTGATGGACAGGGCGATCGATCCGGCCGACGAGAGCCGCATCCAGGATGTCATCAAGACCGAAGCGGTGGGGGCCATCGAGGCGCATGACATCCGCACCCGCATGGCTGGACGGGTGTCGTTCGTCGAGTTCCACCTGGTGGTGGACGGCGCCATGAGCGTGGAGGAATCGCACCGGATCTGCGACCGGCTCGAGACTGCGCTCAAACAGACGGTCGAAGGCGTCCAGGTCATCATCCATGTCGAGCCCGGCCACAAGGCCAAGGACGAGGGCGTCGTGCTGGGGTAGGCGGGTTGCCTGGATCAGGGGGCGCGAAGCTGGTCAGCCTCCAAACCGCTCCAACGCCTGGCGAAACACATCGGAATCGACATTGCCGCCGGAGATGGTGACGATCACATCCTCGCCTTCGATCTCGTCTGAATGAAACAGCGCTGCCGCGAGCGCCACGGCGCCGCCGGGTTCGGCCACCAGCTTGAGCCGGGAGAAGGCAAGGGCCACGGCGTGCATCGCCTCGTCCTCGGTCACCACCAGCCCGGGACCCGCAAGCCGCGACAGGATCGGGAATGTCATGGCGCCGGGTTGTGGGGTCAGGATGGCGTCGCAAAGCGAGCCGGACTGGCGCTCGTTGCGCTCGATTTCCCCTGAGGCGAGGCTGCGGGCCATGTCGTCAAAGCCTTCGGGTTCCGCCGGGCGGACCCGCAGGCCAGGCGCATCGACTTCCAGCGCCAGCGCGATGCCGGAGGCAAAGCCGCCGCCGCCGCAGCAGACGAGCACATCCGCCTCAGTGATGCCTTCCTCCCGGGCCTGTTCGGCGATTTCCAGCCCGCATGTGCCCTGCCCTGCAATCACCATTGCATCGTCAAAGGGCTTGATCAGCGTCAGGGGGCGCTTGGCCAAAATGCCGGCGCTGATCGCGTCACGGTCCTCCGTCGCCCGGTCATAAAGCACCACTTCGGCGCCCAACGCCCGTGTGTTGTCGATCTTCATCTGCGGTGCGTCGGACGGCATGATGATGACAGCCGGCACGCCATGCCGGCTTGCTGCCAGCGCCACGCCCTGCGCATGATTGCCGCTTGAGAAGGCCAGCACGCCTTGCGCCCGGAGATCGGGATCCATCCCCGAGACCGCCGACCAGCCGCCGCGGAACTTGAAGCTGCCGGTGTGCTGCAGGCATTCGGGCTTGACCCAGATGCGCCGCCCGGCGATCTCGTCGAGGAACGGGGAGGAGAGCAGCGGCGTGCGCCGGACATGGCCCTCAAGCCGGGCGCTAGCCGCGCGGATCATCTCGATGTTCATCTGGTCGTCCCCTCTCAAATCGCATGGCGCGATGCTATCCACCCCGTGGCTGCATCTCCAGACTTATCTGACGGCCTGCGGGTTCTTGCACCACAAAAAACGCCGCGTGATGATGATCACGCGGCGGTTGTCATTTCGAGAAAACGGACGTCGGCTCAGGCGGCGTGGCCGTACAGCCTGTTGCTCACCAGCGGGGTGCCGTCGAGGCGGTGCATCGTCTTGGCGATGGCCAGGACGCCAAGATCGACCAGCGGCTCAAGCAGGATGACCAGCATGTAGGCCGCGCCGAAGGAGGCGATCTGCGCCAGGTTCTCGGCGCCAAAGCCATGGCCGTAAAGCGCCCAGAAGCCGACCCACATGACGATGCCGCCCTGGTAGCTGGTCGACAGCGCCAGCGCCTGCTTGTAGCTCACATCCTTGTAGGCGGTGCCTGCGGGGATGATGCGCCTGGCGATCAGCGACATGGCGTAGAGCGGCACCAGCAGGGTGGTGACGTTCATGCCGTATTGCGGCAGGTCGAAGGGCGCGAAGAACACGCCCTGGGCCAGCAGCCCCAGAGCCAGGCCGATCGCGGCGGGACCTGCGCCGAACAGCAGATAGAGCGTCGAGCCGAGAATGAGATGGACTTCCGAGACGCCGACGGCGTGGTGCGGAAACACCTCGAAAAAGATGAACACCAGCATGGTGGTGAACACCGAGCGCGTCGCCAGCGCCGCGACGCCGCCGTCCTTGGTGATCGTGTCCATCGACATCTTCAGGGTAAGTCCGGCCGCCGCGGCCGCCGTTGCGTAGCTCAGGACAATTTTCGCGCCGTCGACGACGCCAGGTTCAATATGCATGTCAAAGCCCTTTCTGCACCCATCGTGCAAGAGGTTGGAGTTGGTCGCCGCGACTGCGGCTGCCATAGTCCGGGCAGGTCTCCTGGCTCGCGCTTCAACGCCAACATCCGCCTTCCCGGTCTGACCAGTGGCATATTGGATGCGGCTCACGCTCACAGTTGCGAGGGCAGCCACGGATCGGGCCCTGTTTCAGGTCATCCCTACCGTGTTCCCCTTTAATCCCGAAGGCTTGGCCTTCCTGGAACCCGTACCGCCTGAGATTATTTCGCGGCACACCGGATAGCAATCTGAAAATACGACGTTTTGCGGCGCGGTCTGGGTCTTGCACCGTTATGCCGGGCGACGCGTCTGGCAAGGCTGCCTGTAAAGGCGTTAAGCCTGTTTGCTGCGCCGCAACAGAAAATGCTCCTCCGCCTTGACATCACCGCAATTGTCAGGCCTAAGGGGAGCAACTGGATAGGGGCCAATCGGCCGCTGCACGCGTCTTCGTTGATTAGCGTGTTCTGACTTCCCCTGACGTCCACCCTTGAATTTTCGCGTCGGCCAGCGGCGATGCGCCCAACCCGAACTCCTCCGATTGCGGTGTTTCCGTAGCCGGCGGGATCTTTGTGATAGGGCATGGTCCGCGATTTGCTGCGCTTGAAGCGCACGCACTGACGTATGCCCAAAACTTCGAAAGACATTTCATGACTTTTTCCGAACTCGGCCTGTCCAAGGCCCTTCTCGACACGCTTGACGGTCTGCACCTGACCACGCCGACACCGATCCAGGTGCAGGCGATCCCATTGGTGCTCGAAGGCCGCGACGTGATCGGCCTGGCCCAGACCGGCACCGGCAAGACCGCTGCCTTTGCGCTGCCGATCCTGCACCGGCTGGCCCCGGGCAAGAAAGCCGCGCCGAAGAAGGCCCGCGTGCTGATTCTTGCGCCGACCCGCGAACTCTCCTCGCAGATTGCCAGAAGCGTCAAGGATTACGGCCGCAAGCTGCACCTGACCTCGACCGTGGTGGTCGGCGGCGTGTCGATCCGTCCGCAGATCAAGGCGCTGGCCTCCGGCGTCGACATTCTCATCGCCACCCCGGGCCGCCTGATGGATCTCATCGAGCAGCGCGCCGTGTCGCTCAATGAAATCGAAGTCGTCGTACTCGACGAGGCCGACCAGATGCTCGACATCGGCTTCATGCCGGCAATCAAGCGCATTCTCGCCATGACCCCGCAGGATCGCCAGACGCTGTTGTTCTCGGCGACCATGCCCAAGGAAATCCGCGAGCTGTCCTCGCGGCACCTCAAGAACCCGACGGAAGTGTCGGTGATCCCGGCCAAGAAGACCGCAGACCGCGTCGACCATTCGGTCATGCACATGCCGACGCCGGCCAAGATGGGCGCGCTTGCGAGCCTGATCCGCGACCGCAAGGGCGAGCGCGTGATCGTGTTCACCCGCACCAAGCGCGGCGCCGACAAGGCCACCAAGCGGCTCGAGGCCGACGGCATTTCGGCCGCCGCCATTCACGGCAACAAGTCGCAGGGCCAGCGCGAGCGCGCGCTCGCCGGCTTCCGCGCCGGCACCGTGCCGGTGCTGATCGCCACCGACATCGCCGCCCGCGGCATCGACGTGCCGGGCGTCAGCCTGGTGGTCAATTACGAACTGCCCAACGTTCCGGAAGTCTATGTCCACCGCATCGGCCGCACCGCGCGTGCGGGTGCCGCCGGCACCGCCGTGACCTTCTGCGCCCCGGACGAACGCTCGCTGCTGCGCGACATCGAAAAGATGCTCAAGGTCGAGATCCAGGTCGAGAAGGCGCCGGAAGGCACCTATGTCGACGCGCTGGCCGATCCCGATGGCGATTTCGCGCCGCTCAACAAGACCCAGCGCCCCAGGCAGGGTGCGCGTCCGCAGGGCGCAAAGCCGCAGGGCCAGGGCCGCAAGCCTGCCCAGGGCCAGGGCCGGGGCGGAAAGCCGGGCCAGGGCCGTGCGGCTGAAGGCCAGCAGGCCGGCAAGCCCGGCGGCAACCGGCATCATCCGGCAGCGGCCGGCGCCAACCAGAATGGCGACCAGCCGGCCAAGCCACGCCGCAGCCGTCGCGGCGGCGACCGCCGTCCGCGGCCCGAGCAGGGCGGCGACAAGGCTGTCGCCTGAAGCGGACAGGCTTTCGCCTGATCGTCTGCCGGTCTGATCGAGCACCGGCCTTGCAAGTCTGACATCCGGACGGCGCAGCGTGAAAACGCTGCGCCGTCTGTCTGTTTCAGGGCCCGTTTGGGATTGCGCCATTGTTTCGCGGGCCGGATCGTACTATCTGGCAAGCATACGAACCACACGGAGACGGCTCATGAGCGACGACGACGACAAGACGACAGAACTGCCGCTGGGCAAGGAAGCGGAAGCCAACCTGTTCAAATCGCGCTCGATCTTCATCTATGGCGGCATCACCCAGGAACTGGCGCACAAGGTCTGCGCGCAACTGGCGGCGCTCGCCGCTGCCAGCGACGACGACATCCGGATCTTTGTCAATTCGCCGGGCGGCCATGTCGAATCGGGCGATTCGATTCATGACATGATCGGCTTCATCAAGCCCAAGGTCTGGATCATCGGCACCGGCTGGGTCGCTTCCGCCGGCGCGCTGATCTATGTCTCGGTGCCCAAGGAGCAGCGCCTGTGCCTGCCCAACACCCGCTTCCTGCTGCACCAACCCTCGGGCGGCACCCGCGGCATGGTCTCCGACATCGAGATTCAGGCGCGCGAGATCATCAAGATGAACGCCCGGCTCAACGCCATCTTCGCCAAGGCCACCGGCCAGCCGATCGAGAAGATCGCCGCCGACACCGACCGCGACTACTGGCTGTCGGCCGAGGACGCCAAGACCTATGGCCTGGTCGGCAGGATCATCACCAGCCAGAGCGAAATCTGAACCAAGACTGAGGCTGATCGATCATGCCCCCGCTCGGGAAACCGGGCGGGGGCATTTCTGCATAATTCCTTAAATCGGAATCGATTTAAGGAGAAAATTATGCAGCAGCTTTAAGCTCTACTGCGCCGTGCGTTTGATTAAACGCACGGCGCAGTAGTGTCAGTGCTCTTTCGATTTGTGTTTCTTGGCCTGCTTGACCATCTTGCCGAAGGCCTTGTCCTTGGAGCGGCGCTGGGCGAGGCTTGCGGTGTTGTGCCGGTCTTCGGCCAGCAGCTTGCGCCAGCGCGCGAGCCGCGCCTCTTCGATGCTGCCTGCCTTGAGCGCTGCCTGCACGGCGCAGCCGGGCTCGCTCATGTGGCCGCAATCGTTGAAGCGGCAGCGGGTCGCCAGTTCATCGAGATCGGAAAACACTTCCGCTACGCCGGCTTCGGCGTCGGTCAGCTGCAACTCGCGCACGCCCGGCGTGTCAAGCACGGCGCAGCCGTCGGGCAGGATGTGCAGCTGGCGGTGCGAGGTGGTGTGGCGCCCCTTTGCGTCATCCTCGCGGATGGCTTGCGTGGCGGCGGATTCCGTGCCCGACAGCGCATTGGTGAGCGTCGACTTGCCGACGCCGGACGAGCCCAGGAACGCCACGGTCTGGCCCGGCTTGCACCAGGGCGCCAATTTTTCCCGGGGCTCGTCGCTCTTGGCGTTGAGCGTCAGCACCACGACGTCCCTGGAGATCGTCTGCGCCTGCTCGACGTAAGATCCGGGATCCTCGCACAGATCTGACTTGGTCAAAAGCACCACCGGGGTGACGCCGGCGTCGAATGCCAGGGCGATGTAGCGCTCGAGCCGCGCCATGTTGAAATCGAGGTTGCAGGAGGTGACGACGAAGGCGGTGTCGAGATTGGCGGCGATCAGCTGGATCGAGCGGTCATGGCCTGCGGCGCGGCGCTTGATCAGGCTTTTACGCTCCATCAGCCGGCTGGCGCTGGGCAGGTCGTGATCGAGCAGCAGCCAGTCGCCGACGGTGGCGTCGGCACGCGGCGGCACCATCATGTCGATGGTCTCGCCCAGCACCCTGAGCCCGCTGCGATGCACTTCCGTCACCCTGACCGGCGGGGTCAGGGCCATCTCGTCGACGCTGATCTGCTGGGCGAAAAAGGGCTGCCAGCCGATCCTTTGCAGCACCGGGATCTCCCGATTGGGGATCGTGGCGGCAGCCGGCATGAGGGCCGGGTCATCAGGCGTCATCAAGTGTGGCTTTCATGCTGGTCCCAAGGCCTGCGTTCGGATCAGGGCGGCGGCCCCCGCTGTCATCTCGGTGAAGACAGGCCTATAGGATAGCATTTCCTTTGACCGATGCGGAAACCGATTCTGCCGCCGCTGCATAATTCCTTAAACCGAAATCGATCTAAGGAGAAAATCATGCAGTAGCGGCGATGCGGCGATAAATTTGCGAGGCTTGTATGGCAATCCCGACACTTGAATCCGAACGGCTGATCCTCAGGCCGATGACCATGGACGACTGGCCGGCCTATGCGGCGGTGATGATGTCGGACCGCGCCGAGTTCATGGAAGGCCCGCACACGCTTTCGGGCGCCTGGGGCATGTTCTGCCACGACATGGCGCAATGGCCGCTGCTCGACTGCGGCGCGCTGATGGTCGACGACCTGAAGACGGGCGAATGCCTGGGCCAGGTCGGCATCAATTCCGGCCCGCTGTTTCCGGAGCACGAACTCGGCTGGCTGGTCTATCCGGGCTTTGAGGGCAAGGGCTATGCCTTTGAGGCGGCGGTTGCCATGCGCGACTGGGGGGTTGGTGCGCGCGGGCTCAAGACGCTGGTCAGCCACATCGACCCCGACAATCACCGCTCGCGCCGGCTGGCCGAACGGCTGGGCGCGGTGCTGGAACTCGACGCCGCGCGGCCGGGGCCGGAGGTGCTGGTTTATCGGCATAGGGGGTGAGGGCGGCTGTAAAAAAGACCCCTCCCCAACCCAGCCGGGGCGAGCCACGGGTCTCGCCCGTCCTTCGGACCCCCACAGGTGGGAGGGGCTAACCCAGCCGCGCTCGTCTTTGCCCCATCGAAGTCTCAATGCTTGGCGGCTCCGGTGATTTGGGCGCCGAACCAGAGGCGCCCGAAGCCCCTCCCACCTGTGGGGAGGGGTTGGGGAGGGGACTTCCTTCATTTCCGTGTCCACGCCAAAACCCCCGCCCGCGAAAACTCTCGCCGGCGGGCCTTCTCTCGTCCCTCCGGCCAAATGCCGGAATGCGGGGCGCACGCGTGGCGTGCCCGAATGGAATACTAGGGTTTGGCTTTGGCTCGCTTGCGCGCGCCCCGCCGGCCTGGGGCCTGCCGCCTTCCGGGCGGCGGGCTGATCCCGGATCGTGGATCGTTCACACAGCCCCGGACGGCTCGTCTTGCTCGGCGTGACCGCTGCCGAGCCCGTCCTTGCAGGGGCGCCCTGGCCAAAGGCCGGGGCCGGAACGCCGGTGCGGGCCGGCGTCGTATCCGTTCCGGCGCGAGCGCCGGGGTGTCCGTGTCCTCGTCCGTCCGGCCACGCGGTTCGGCCCCGCGCCCCCGGACATCACCGCCTCCCGCCGGACCGGGCTCCGTCACCCCGGCCCATCCGTGCTGGCGGAAGGTGGGACCAGTATGGCACGGGCGCGGAAGGCGGGGATAAAATGGGGGTGAATTTCGGCTAAGCGATTGGAAGTGTTGGGGGTGGGGTGGGGGAACGTGCACGGATTTTGGCGATAAGACCCCTCCCCAACCCCTCCCCACAAGGGGGAGGGGCTTACCCGGCCGCCCTCGTTTTTGCGCCGTCGAAATCTTAATGCTTGGCGATCCTGGTGATTTGGGCACTGACCAAGCGGCGCGCGAAGCCCCTCCCGCCTGTGGGGAGGGGTTGGGGAGGGGACTTTCTACAGACCGAAAGCATCTGTATTATGTGTCGAGTGATGATCAGGGAGGTGCCCATGTCCAAAGTCAGCATGACCGATGCCAAGGCCGGCTTCGCGGCGCTGGTCGACGAGGCGGCCTCGGGTGAGTTCATCACCATCACCCGCCACGGCAAGCCCGCCGCTTTTCTGGTCAGCGTCGAAGCGGCTGATGCGGCGCGGAAAGCCATGACCAAGCCGCACGCGAATTTCGGCGAGTTCCTGATGTTGTTTCCCGGCGGGATGGATCTAGAGCGCGATCCGTCCGTGACGCGGGACGTCGATCTTTGAAGGTGCGGCTGCATAGTTATCGGTCACTGCTCCCAAGTTAATCACACAGCCGATAATCCAATTCATGGTGTCTTCTAACGCTTCAGGTTCCAGCCTCCGCAGGAGTGCCATTCTTGTTTGTTGCTTGAACAGGTTCGACAGAACAATGCTGTTCGGGCTGCTTCTCATTGCCCTCTTGGCCTAAGGGACTATGCGGTCCCTTTTGGACCTTCTCTACAAAGGTCCGCAGTTCAGACAGGCGATCATCATCTAGCGGAACTTCGGTAAGAAGCTTGGTAACGAACTTCGGGCCGTGCGTCCCGAGCTCGCGGCAAAAGTTTTCCACTTCGCCTACGGGAACAAGGTAGATGCCGATCGTTTCGAGCATATCACGCAGGTTGGCGTAATCTTTTTGCGCGTCACCTTTGGGGATTGCAAACGATCCGTATGATTTCACTTGGTACCACGGACCGCTCTGTTTCATCGTCTCATTGATGTCTCCTTTTGGAAGGGCACCCGTTTCCGACTTATCAATTATGGATTTGATTTCGGACTTAATCTCTTCGACAGTCTTAGAGCGAATTCCATCCCGAACCGCCGCATCCAAGCGGACCCAAACGGGCTTTATTTCAGCCCATTCGCCTCCAAAAGCTTCCACTGTCTTTTCAACCAAAGATCGTTCAGATAGGAAATCTAGGTCGAAGACAGCCTTGATTGGTACACCTACTTTCCGGAGCACACTGGCGACCTTCGGGATGCCGTGTTTGCCACCGGTCGGAACGTATGCAGTATCAAACCATTGGTCATCGCTTTTGGCTGCTAGGTGATCGGCAATGGAGTTGATCAACCTGCAGTCACTGTCATCCTCACAAATAATTGTCTGCTCATGAAAAATACCCTCCAATGCATTTGAGTAACGTAGGGCTGGTGACTCCCATAGGTCACTAATTGCTTCTGGTGGGGCCTCGGCGATATAATTCTTATCGCCTTCTCTGCGTATTCTTAAAATGCGGACATTGCCTCTGGTTCCCTCGAGAAAACCACGCATGATGTCGCTGCTATGAGTGGCTACGACCAACTGTCCGCGAACCTCGGAAGCCAGCGTCTCACCCAGGCGGCGCATTTGGGGCGGATGTAAAAACGCCTCAGGTTCATCTATCAGAGTGATGTCCAAGTCTGCCACGATCGCTTCAAAAAGTATGCCTGCGTAGCTCTTCATCCCATCGCCCTGTCGGTCCAATAGAGGATTCTCCCGGACCGCTTTCACATAGGGATCACCTACACGGTCTACGTGTCGGTCCACAAAGAAGTTGAATGATATGAAACGCTTGTGATTCCATGCCGTTGATTTGATTCGACGAGGACATGGAAGCGATGTGGACGAAAACGAACCGCGGGAAATACAATCGGGATGGTCTGCGCTATCCGAGCGACCTGACGGATGCAGAATGGGCGCTAGTCGAGCCTTTGATCCCCCCTGCCAAACGCGGTGGCCGCAGGCGTGAGGTCGACGTGCGCGAGGTTCTCAACGGTCTTCTTTATGTTCTCAGCACTGGCTGCCAATGGCGAGCAGTGCCGAAGGACCTGCCGCCGAAGAGCACCCTGTTCA